>Ga0063235_10003_pt1 | contig 667019 bp, 635 predicted proteins | sample YelNatPoosite2B6_FD_60082 | JGI IMG/M metagenome (GOLD analysis project Ga0063235, IMG submission 60082) | Hot spring thermophilic microbial communities from Obsidian Pool, Yellowstone National Park, USA - site 2 B6 (version 2) (version 2) | ecosystem: Environmental > Aquatic > Thermal springs >...
GCCCTTTAAGTAAGTGTAAAAAAATACAATTCCAGTAAAAACGAATTTTTTACTGGAATTTAAGTGCTAAATCTCTGTGTATAATTGTAATTTATTCTAAACTAGTTTATAATTAGTGTAGAATTAGCTGAAGGGAGATTTGTTTATGCAAGTAAAAAAGGCTATTATACCAGCAGCAGGATTAGGGACAAGATTTTTGCCTGCTACAAAAGCTCAACCTAAGGAAATGCTTCCTATTGTTGATAAACCAACTATACAATACATAATTGAAGAAGCAGTTGCTTCAGGTATAGAAGAAATTTTAATTATAACTGGACGTAATAAAAGAGCAATAGAGGATCACTTTGACAAATCAGTAGAACTTGAACAAGAATTAGAAGCTCATGGTAAAGAAGAATTACTAAATATGGTAAAAGATATATCTAATATGGTTAACATACATTACATAAGACAAAAGGAACCTAAGGGGTTAGGACATGCCATAAGTTGTGCTAAGGCTTTCGTTGGAAGGGAACCTTTTGCGGTAATGCTTGGTGATGATGTGGTTGACAGTAAAGTACCATGCCTTAAACAGCTAATCGATTGCTATACTGAATATAAGACTACAATATTAGGTGTTCAGGAAGTACCTATGAATGATGTGTCAAAGTATGGAATAGTTAAAGGAATGCATATAGAAGACAGAGTTTATAAAGTAAAGGATTTAGTTGAAAAGCCTAAAGAGGAAGAAGCTCCATCAAATATAGCAATACTAGGAAGATATATCATAACTCCTCAAATATTTGATGTGCTAGATAATACTGCTCCTGGAAAAGGCGGAGAGATACAACTAACAGATGCATTAAGAACGCTTATTCATGGAGAAGCTATGTATGCTTATAATTTTGAAGGCAGAAGATATGATGTCGGTGATAAGTTAGGATTCTTGGAAGCAACAGTTGAGTTTGCACTTAAAAGAAAGGATTTGCAGAAGCCATTTATGGAGTATTTGTTGACAATAAGAAATAATCCTAACTTTGTTGACCTTTTTAAGGAATTTGATAATAACCTAAAATAGTTATATGTTAAATAATAAAATCTGTTAGCTTTTATAGTTAGCAGATTTTTATATTGTTAGTAATATCGTATATCTTATATAAATATTGTTTGAACTTGCATAAAAAAGCATAAAACTGATAAAAATATATTAACAAAACAGCATAAACATGATATTATTGTATTATGAATTAAATGTAGAAATTAATTGAGAAGGGTTATGGATTGGATGTTTGCTGAGGAAAGAAGAGAAAGAATACTGGCTATGGTTAAATCTAAAGGAAGAGTATTTGCAAAGGACCTTTCAGAAGAATTTAAAGTATCTATAGATACTATAAGAAGAGATCTGACTGTTATGGAAGAAGAAGGATTAATAAAAAGAACACATGGTGGAGCAATTCCTTTATCAAAAGTGAGAAGGTTGCCTATAAATGAAAAACTAAGATATAATGATGGAACAGAACATCAAAATGCCATTGCAAAAGTTGCTGCAAGTCTAATTGAGGCAGATGATACTGTGTTTATCGGAGGGGCTAGCATACACTATGTACTGATAAAGTATATCCCTACAAACATCCATTTTACAGTTGTTACAAACTCTTTAACTATAGCTGATAAACTCAAACAAATCGGTAATATAGAAACTTACATAGTTTGTGGTAAGATTAAAGAAGAAGAAGGGATAGTAGATGCTTTAGCAACAGAGTTTATATCAAATTTAAGAATAGATTTGGCATTTTTGACAGGTGGGGGATTTTCAGCTGGGCATGGTTTGAGCAGTTCTACACCGGAAGGGGCTATCTTCCAAAAAACAGTTGCAAAAGTTTCTAGAAAAAAAATATGTCTTGCAAATTTTGATAAGGTTGGTGTGGAATTTTTCTCTAAGACTTTAGATGCAAAGGAGTTTGATATAGTTATCACTGATTGGGAAGCACCAAGTGATGAAGTTGAAAAAATACAAAAATCCGGAGTGAAAGTAATAATAGCAAATTAACTTAAAGGAGAGATTATTATGAAAGTAAATTTTTATACTTCTCAAAGAGAATATCATGAGAAAAAGAATGAGTTTGATAGAGCTATCCAAAATATTATTGAAAAAGGCAATTTTATTTTAGGAGAGCAGGTATCCAAATTTGAAAAAGAAATTCAAGAATATACAGGAGCGAAATATGCTATAGGTGTTGCTTCGGGAACAGATGCTTTAATAATTGCCTCGGATATACTTGGATTTAAAGATGATAAGGAAGTGATAACATCACCATTTACATTTTTAGCTTCTGCCTCATGTATTATAAGACATAAAGGAAAACCGGTATTTGTCGATATTGATGAAGAGACCTTTGGAATTGATGTTAGTAAAATAGAGGAGAAAATAAATGAAGATACTGTTGGGATTCTTCCTATACATTTATTTGATCAGATGGCTGACATGGATAAAATAATGGACTTGGCTAAGAGATACAATCTGAAAGTTTTAGAGGATGCTGCAGAAGCATTTGGAATGAGATGGAAGGGTAATGGAAATTGCTATAGTCATTCTGGAACTATCGGAGATTTTGGAGTATATTCATTCTTCCCTACAAAGACTCTTGGTGGTTATGGTGATGGCGGAATGATAGTAACAAATGATGACAACTTAGCGAGACTTGCTAAAAGCTTTAGAGTTCATGGAGCTACCCAAAAATATCATTATGATTTTATTGGATATAATTCCAGGTTAGATACAATTCAAGCTGCGATATTATCTGTAAAGTTAAAGTACATAGATGAAGCAATAAAAAAGAGACAGAAAATTGCACAAATGTATATGGAAAGATTAGCTGACTGTGAGGATATAAAATTGCCAATAGCAAAAGGCGACCAAAAGCAAGTGTTTTATGTATTTAATATTTTGGCAGAAGATAGAGATGGCTTAGCTGAATATTTAAAGAAAAATGAGGTTGGATATAGTATATATTATCCAATGCCGCTGCATCTGCAAAAAAGTTTTGAATATTTAGGTTATAAGAAAGGTGACTTCCCGATAGCTGAAAGGGTCTCACAGAAAATTATAGCTCTTCCGATTTATCCGGAAATGACTATGGAGGAAGTTGAGTTCGTATGTAAAACTATAAAAGAATTTTATAGGAAATAGTATGAATTTTATTTTGAAGAAAGAGGGTTTATTTTATGAATAAGAAAATACCATTTTCACCACCTGATATAACACAAGCAGAAATAGATGCTGTAGTTGAGGTAATGAAGTCAGGATGGATCACGTCAGGACCAAAGACTGCTGCGTTTGAAGAAGAAATGGCAAATTACTGTGGAACTAATCATGCGGTTGCATTAAACAGCAATACTGCAGGACTTGAATTAATATTGAAAGTTTTAGGTATTTGTGGAGATGATGAAGTTATAACTACCCCATATACCTTTGCTGCTACGTCAAATGTACTTCTGCATAGAGGTATAAAACCAAAGTTTGTAGATGTAAAAGAAAACAGTTTTCTAATAGATGAACAAAAAATATATGATGCTATAACACCGAAAACTAAAGCAATAATTACAGTGGACTTTGCAGGAGTGCCAGTAGATTATGACGCTGTTAAAAGCGTTATCAAAGCTAAAAATAGAGAAGATATAGTTCTTATTTCAGATTCTGCTCATTCTTTTGGTGCTTCCTATAAAGGCGAAAAGGTTGGAGGACAAATGGACTTCCATGTATTTTCATTTCATGCAGTAAAGAATCTTACTACCGCAGAAGGTGGTGCAATAACATATAACAATAATAATTTTAAAGGCAAGGAAAACTTATATAAAGAATTTAAGTACACATCCTTGCATGGACAAACAAAGGATGCATTATCAAAGATGAAGGCTGGAGCATGGCAGTATGATATAGTTACTGATGGATTTAAATGTAATATGACTGATATAATGGCTGCTATCGGAAGTGTTCAACTTAAAAGATTTGATGATATGATGAGGATTAGAAAAAAGATACATGGTATTTATAATAATGTATTAAAAGAGGAAGAATGGGCAATACTTCCTTTTGATAAACAAGAAAGTACTGAGACATGTTATCATTTATATCCATTAAGATTAAGAGGATTTAGTGAGGATCAAAGAAATAAAGTCATTCAAATTATGGCCGAAAAAGATATAGCTACCAATGTACACTTTATGCCTCTTCCGAAGTTAACTCTATATAAAAATTTAGGATATAGGTTGGAAGATTATCCAAATGCTTATGCGCAGTATGCTAATGAAATAACCCTTCCATTATATTCAACTCTTAAATTTGAAGATGCTGAATACATAGCTAATGAATTGGTTAAAAGTGTTAAACAAGTTATAAAATGATAAATATTTGCAACCGTGTTACAATCTTTAATGCGGTTGCAGATGTTTTTAAATAAAAATATTTGAATATTTTTATAAATGTTGTACAATGGTTAATGTAATATGTGAAATAATTTAATATAAACTAAGGAAGTGATTATGTGCAGCAGCATAAAAGGTTTATAGCAATTGATTTAATACTTATTGTAATTTCATTATATGTTTCATTGTTGCTTAAATTTGATTTTGATATACCATCAGAATATATTGTGTTTTTAAAATTAAGTATAGTACCAGTAATTGTTATAACCATTTTATTTAATGTTATTTTTAATATGTACAAGCATATCTGGAAATATGCCTCTATTGAGGAATTGCTTTCTATAGTATATTCAATAACCTTGTCAAACATAGTGTTTATTGTTTATAGCTATTTTATTAATTATAAGCTTTTGGAAAATCAATATTTTAGATTTCCTTTTACCGTTCATATAATATTTTGGATTTTGAGCACAGTATTATTAGGTGGAACAAGATTTATATATAGAATTACCGAAGAAGTTAAAACTTATGATAATAATAATGAAAAAATGGCTAAACTATTAATTATAGGTGCTGGGGATGCCGGAGCTTTGCTGATTAAGGAAATAAAAAAACATAAAGAGTTAAGATATGATATAGTTGGATTAATTGATGATGAGAGTTCAAAGCTAGGAAAGAATATAAACGGAGTTAAGGTCCTAGGAAATAGAAAAGATATAGTTACAATTAGTAAAAAATATAATGTTGATGAGATTATACTAGCAATTCCATCTTCCACGCTTCAGATACAAAAAGAAATTTTAAATATGTGCAAAAAAACTAAATGTAAATTGAAAACTGTACCTGGTATATATGAAATAATTGAAGGTAAGGTAAATATAAGTAAATTACGTAATGTTGATATTGAAGATTTGCTTGGAAGAGAACCTGTAAAATTAGATATTAATAATATATCAAAATATATTAAAGAAAAGATTGTGTTGGTTACCGGAGGCGGAGGGTCTATAGGTTCGGAGTTATGCAGGCAGATAGTTAAGTTTAATCCAAGTGAATTGATCATACTTGATATATACGAAAATAATGCTTATGATTTGCAGATGGAACTTAATTATTTATACCCGAATTTAAATTTAAAGGTTATAATTGCGTCTATAAGAGATTTTGAAAGAATGAGCCAAGTATTTGAACAATATAAACCAAGTGTTGTTTTTCACGCAGCCGCGCATAAGCACGTTCCACTGATGGAAGAAAACCCAAGAGAAGTTATTAAAAATAATGTACTTGGAACTTATAATGTTGCTATGTGCAGTAATAAGTACAATGTTGAAAAATTTGTTCAAATAAGTACAGATAAAGCGGTAAATCCTACAAATATTATGGGAGCATCAAAAAGATTCTGTGAAATAATGATTCAGACTTTAGATAAAGTAAGCAGTACTGAGTACGTAGCAGTAAGATTTGGTAATGTTCTTGGAAGCAACGGAAGTGTTATACCATTGTTTAAAAAACAGATTGCTCATGGCGGCCCAGTTACGGTAACACATCCTGAGATAACAAGATTTTTTATGACAATACCTGAGGCTGCTCAGTTGGTTCTTCAAGCGGGAGCTATAGCGAAGGGCGGAGAAATTTTTGTGCTTGATATGGGTGAGCCTGTTAAGATAGCTGAACTGGCAAGGGATTTGATAGTTCTTTCAGGACTTCAGCCTGATGTAGATATCAAAATCAAATATACGGGTTTGAGACCTGGTGAGAAGCTTTATGAGGAACTTCTTATGGATGAGATCGCCCTAACTTCAACAGAGCATAAAAAGATTTTTGTTGAAAAACCTATGGAGCATAATATTAAATTTTTGGAAGACTCTATTGAAGAATTTAGAGAAGTTATCAAAAAGGATGATGATGAAATATTTAAACTAATGCAGCGAAAAGTTCCGACTTATATAAAAAAAAATAATTAAAATTGTAACAAGAGTATTTTAAAAATCTAAAAAGTATGTACACTAATGAGTACGGGAGGGAATTATTGTGTCTCAATTAAAAGAAGAACTAATGTTAAAATTAAAAAATAGGACTGCTAAGTTAGGGGTTGTTGGTCTTGGATATGTTGGACTTCCACTTGCAGTAGAAAAGGCTAAAGCTGGTTACAATGTTATTGGTTTCGATGTTCAAGCAAGCAAAGTTGAACAAGTTAACAATGGGAAGAATTATATCGGTGATATAGTTGATGAAGATTTAGAAAATCTGGTTAAATTAAATAAGCTAAAGGCAACTACTGACTTTAGTTTTGTGGGCGAAGTTGACGCAGTTTCTATTTGCGTGCCTACGCCTTTAGATAAGTACAAACAGCCGGACTTGTCCTATGTAGTAAACTCATCTAGGAGTGTTGCAAAGTATTTGCACAGGGGTATGTTGGTTGTACTTGAAAGTACAACATATCCTGGTACTACAGAAGAGGTATTAAAGCCCATATTAGAGGAAACAGGATTAAAATGTGGGGTTGATTTCTTTTTAGCTTTTTCTCCTGAGAGAGTAGATCCAGGAAATAAGCAGTTTAAGACTAAAAATACTCCTAAGGTAGTAGGAGGATGTACGCCTGAGTGTACAGAGGTTGCTGCTACATTATATAGAAATGTATTGGAAAGTGATATTATGGAAGTATCTTCTCCAGCAGTTGCAGAAATGGAAAAGATACTAGAAAATACTTTTAGAAATATAAATATTGCATTAGCAAATGAAATGGCTATATTATGTGAGAAAATGGGTATAGATGTATGGGAAGTTATAGATGCTGCTAAAACTAAGCCTTACGGATTTATGGCATTTTATCCAGGACCTGGTCTTGGTGGACACTGCATTCCGTTAGATCCTTCATACTTATCATGGAAAGCTAAAGAATATGATTATCATACAAGATTAATTGAAACCTCGGCAGAAATAAATGACTATATGCCTGAATTTGTTGTTGAAAATGCTATGAAGCTTTTAAATAAAGATAGAAAAGCATTAAATGGATCAAGAGTTCTGCTTATGGGAGCTGCTTACAAGAATGATATTGATGATATGAGAGAATCACCTGCATTAAAGGTTATTGAGCATCTTGAGAAGAATGGTGCTATTATATCCTATAATGATCCTTTTATTCCAAGCTTTAAGCACAATGGTACTGAATATAAATCTATAGACTGGAGAACTGAAATTGATTCAGCTGATATTGTTATTATAACAACTAATCATAGTTGTTATGAGTATCAGGAAATTGTTGACAGGGCGAAAATAATTTATGATACTAGAAATGCAACTAAGGGTGTTAAGAATAATAGAGAAAAAATTAATAAGCTATAATGGTTACAGGATAAATCTTTGATTTATCCTGTAAAAATATTATGGATAAATATAAAGTTTGATTACTACATAATACTTTAAGGAAGTGGGATTTTGATCGATAGCAAGAAGATACTTGTAATTATACCTGCAAGAGGCGGGTCTAAAGGGCTGCCAAGAAAAAATATAAAATTACTGAATGGAAAACCATTAATTTCATATACTATTCAAGCGGCTAAAAAGAGTAAGTTTGTAGATAGAGTAATAGTATCAACTGATGATTTAGAAATTGCACAAATAAGTAAAGATTGTGGAGCGGAGGTTCCCTTCATAAGGCCAGATGAACTATCAGGTGATAATTCATCTACGGTTGAAGCATTAAAGCATGCTGTTGTATGGTTAAAGGAAAATGAAGGCTATAAACCTGATTTAATTTGCGTACTTCAGTGCACTTCACCTTTGAGAAGCAGCAAAGATATAGATGGAACGATACAAAAACTCTTCGAAACTGATAAGGATGCCGCAGTATCAGTATGCGAAGTGGAGGTTAATCCATACTGGACAAACATTTTTGATGGAGATAAATTAGAATACTTTATTCCGGAAGGTAAAAATATAGTTAGGCGCCAGGAACTCCCTAAGATATATAGATTAAATGGGGCGGTATATTTAATTAAGACAGAGGTTTTCCTGGAAAAAGGAACTTTAGAGCCGGATAATATTACAGGTTATATTATGAATAATTCTGATTCGGTGGATATTGATGATGAAATTGATTTTTGCTTAGCGGAAGCATTATTACATAATAGGGAGATTAAAAATGCGCAAGATAGCAGTAGTAACGGGTACTAGGGCGGAGTATGGACTATTAAAGAATATAATAAGAAGGATTAAAGAGGATACAGAGCTAGAACTTCAATTAATTGTAACCGGTACTCATTTATCAACTGAGTATGGGTATACCGTAGAAGAAATTCGAAAAGACGGTTTTGAAATTAGTGATGAAATAGATATTTTGATGGAGTCCAATAACAAACAGGCAATATCAAAGGCTATGGGCATTGCAATGCTTGGGTTATCTCAAACTTTTAGCAGGCTTAAACCTGATTTGTTGTTAATCCTTGGCGATAGGTATGAAATTTTTGCAGCTACCTCTGTAGCTATGGCTATGAACATTCCTATAGCCCATATATCAGGGGGAGAAATTACGGAAGGTGCTATGGATGAACAAATACGCCACAGCATAACTAAAATGGCACATATTCATTTCCCTGGAGCCGAGGCTTATGCTGATAATATTATTAGAATGGGAGAGGAAAGCTGGAGAGTCTTTAATGTAGGTGATCCTGGGATAGAAAATGTTAAGAATACAAAATTTCTATCAAAGGAAGAACTTAAAGAAGATCTAGGTATAGAGATTGACAAGGACACTTTACTTGTAACTTTTCATCCAGTAACGCTTGAGATTGACCAACTGCATTATCAAGTTGAAAACTTGTTAAAGGCATTAAAAGAAACAGATAGAAAACTTCTAATAACATTTCCTAACAGTGATAATGGTGGGAAATATATAATAAGTGAGCTAAAAAAATTTCAAGCAACTAGCCATAAAGTACATTTATACGAAAATTTAGGAGTTAGAAGATATTTAAGTGTTCTAAGATTATGCGGTGCGGTAGTGGGAAACTCTTCAAGTGCAATTGTTGAGGCACCTCTATTGAAAGTACCTGTTATTAATATTGGAAACAGGCAAAAGGGAAGACTGATGGCTAATAATATTATACAAAGTAGTTATTCCTCTGATGAAATAATTAGATCCATAAGGTTAGCATTAAGTGATGAGTTTATAGCAAGGACAAGAAACGTAAAGAGTTTGTATGGAGAGGGAAATACCAGCAAGGACATAGTAGACATATTAAAGAAAATTAACATAGATGAGAAACTTATGAAAAAAAGATTGATTTGGAGATGAGTAAAATGTCAGTTTTTATAATTGCAGAGGCAGGCGTAAATCATAATGGTGATATTAATCTCGCTAAAAAGTTAATTGATGCTGCAAAAGAGGCAAATGTGGATGCTGTAAAATTTCAAACTTTTAAAACTGAAAAAATAGTTGGCAAATTTGCGCAAAAAGCTGAGTATCAAAATGAAAACACTAAAACTGATGAATCTCAATTTGATATGATAAAGAAATTAGAGTTATCATTTGATGATTTTAAAGAGCTTCAGGAGTATTGCATGCAAAAGGGCATATTATTTTTATCTACTCCAGATGATGAAGATAGCTTAGACTTTTTAGTAAGCTTAAAGCTTCCCATCATAAAAGTAGGATCTACTGAAATAACAAATCTTCAATATCTAAAAAAAATAGCAGAAAAGAAAATTCCAATAATGTTGTCTACTGGAATGAGCAACCTAGGTGAAGTAGAAAGAGCGGTGAATACTATATATTCTAGTGGAAATAAGGAAATAACACTTTTGCATGCTACAACAGATTACCCTACAGAATATAAAGATGTTAACCTAAATGCGATGATTACATTAAGAAATGCTTTTAAGCTTCCGGTTGGGTACTCTGACCATACTTTAGGAATAGAAGCTGCAGTAGCTGCCGTTGCATTAGGTGCAGATGTAATAGAAAAACATTTCACTTTAGATAAGAGTATGGAGGGGCCAGACCATAAAGCTTCTTTAGATCCAGAGGAATTGAAGGAATTCGTGAGGGCAATAAGAAATACCGAAGCTCTTCTAGGCAGCGGTATAAAAGAACCTACTGAAAGAGAGAAAAAGATTATAGTAAATGCGAGAAGAAGTATAGTAGCTGCTTTTGATCTCAAAAAAGGTACTTTAGTAGAAGAGAAGATGATAACCTTTAAAAGGCCGGGTAATGGTATTAAACCTGAACTTGCTGAAAATATTATAGGAAGAAAGCTGAATCGTGATATAAAAGAGGATGAGTTAATAACATGGAAGGATATATAAAAGCAATTGGCGGTGAGCACTGGTTTACTTTAGAGATGTTTAAAAAGAATAATGATAATTTCAAAGATTTAAATGCAGTGCTTTTAAGTGGAGGACAAAGCGCAATTCGATTTATAATTGAAGATATTAATTTTAGTAGTTCTGATTTTATTCTTATGCCCTCTTATTTATGTCCTTCAATTCTATATCCTCTAATAGAAAAGAATATTAAATACGAATTTTATAATGTTCGAAGTGATTTATCAATAGATTTGGATAATTTAAGGCATAAAATAAGCAAGTATTCTCCTAAAGCTATTTTTTTTATTGATTATTTTGGGTTTTACAACAATAAAGAAACAATTGATTTTATGAATCAATGCAAGCTGGAAGGTATAAAAATTATTGAAGATGCTGTCCAAATGTTTTGGTTTAATAAAAAAAAGTTTATTGGGAATTACGTGTTTAACAGCTACAGGAAATTCCTGCCTATAGATGGAAGCATTGTTCTTTGCAAAAATGTGAATAATTATTGTTGGAGTAATGATGATTATTATGAGATTATCAATACAGCTAGAATGAATAAATCTTTATATAATAATTACAATATAGGAAAAGAAGATGACTTTCTCGAATTGTTTAGACTTGCCGAAGAAGAATATTATAATAGAGATATGATAATTGGACTGGACAACAATTCTAAATATATGCTCAGCAAAGTTGACGAAGCATATATTTCACGAAAACGAGTTGAGAATTATAAATATGTATATAACAAACTTATTGGGACAGATAAAGTTAAAATTTTATATAATACAAATCAAATATCTGATAATGTTCCATTAGGTATTCCAATATTAGTTAAAGACAGAAATAAAATAAGAAAATTTTTGGCATCAAAGAATATATTTTGTCCAGTACATTGGAATATTAGTGAAATAAATTTTTTCGGAAATAGTTTTTATGATAATAAATATTTATCTGAGAATATTCTAATGATACCTATTGACCACAGATATGACTTTGAAGATTTAAATAGGGTTATAGCCAATATTTCTTTAGCTTTGACAGTTAATATATAAAATTTGGAAATATAAAGGAAAGGCGCTGATTGATGTGGTTGAGGTTCTTTCAACAAAATCGGATAAATGGAATGAATATTTAAAATGCTTCAAGCCCTCAGAAACTGATATATATTTTACTAAAGAGTATCATAGGCTTCATGAGGAAAATGGTGATGGAAAAGCACTGTGCTTTGTTTATAGAGAAGATTCATCTATAGCAATGTATCCTTTTATAATGAATGAGATTAAAGGATATGCATTAACAGTAGAGTATTATGATATTGAAAGTGTATATGGTTATAGCGGCCCAATTTCTAATTCCAAAGAGGAAAAGTTTTTAAGTAATTTTGAAAATGCATTCTTAGAGTATTGCAATAAAAACAATATAGTTGCTGAATTTATAAGATTTCATCCTCTTATAAATAATTTTTCTATTTTTAAAAAAAATATAGAAGTAATTCACAATAGAAAAACAGTGTATTTAGATGTAGAAAAAGATATAAATAGTATCTGGGAGCAGGATATCACGAGTAAAAACCGCAATATGATTAGGAAAGCAGAAAAAAATGGTTTAAATGTTATAGTTAACAAGGAGTATAGAGCATTTAGAAATATCTATAAATTAACTATGGACAAAGTATCCGCAGATAGTTATTATTATTTTAATGACGGCTATTTTAACTATATAAAAAAATATGATAACTTTACTCTAATGAATGTTATGTATAAGGATATAGTTATTGCATCTTCAATATTTATGATTTACGGAGAATATTTTCATTATCATCTTGCTGGAAGCTTGAAGGAGTATTTGAATTTGGCACCTAATAATTTGTTATTATGGGAAGCAATAAAAATAGCTCACAGCCTTGATGCAAAATTGATGCATTTTGGTGGAGGATTATCTAATAGCGAATCTGATAATCTTTTTAAGTTTAAAAGCAGTTTTTCAAATAAGCTGGCAGATTACTATATAGGGAAAAGAATACATAATAAGAGTATCTATAAATTCCTAATAGATGAATGGGAACAAAAAAACAATAGAAAAGCAAGTATATTACTCCAATACAAAATGAGGATTTAGGGGGTTAATATGGCGTATTTAGATAATTTATTAGTAACAGAACAAACAACTATAATTGAAACTCTTAAGAAAATAGACAGTAATGCAAAAGGTATTGCTATAGTTGTAAGTGATAATAAAGAACTGCTTGGAACTATAACAGATGGAGATATAAGAAGGGCTATTATCGACGGTGCCGGTACTTCATCAACCATAACAAAGATTTATAATAAGAAATGTAAGTATCTGCTTGATAATTATGATAAAAAAGATATAGAAAATATATTTAAGAATGATAAAATTAGGTTTATACCTATAATAGATCAGTACAATGTAGTTATAGATTTATTAGAAGTAGATAATGATAATTTCAGTGTTTATAGGGATAACCCCGTATTAATTATGGCTGGAGGGTTAGGAACAAGACTTAGACCCTTAACAAATGATTTGCCAAAGCCAATGTTAAAAGTTGGCGGTAAACCTATACTTGAAACTATAATTGAACAATTCAAGATAAAGGGTTATAAAAATATATTACTATCTGTAAATTATAAATCAGAAATCATAGAAAATTATTTTAGAGATGGTTCTGATTTTGGAGTATCTATAAAGTATATTAGGGAAGATAAGAGAATGGGGACTGCAGGTGCAATAAAACTTGCAGAACAGTTTTTAAATAAAGATTTTTTTGTAATTAATGGTGATATACTTACTAATGTTTGTTTTAGCAGGCTCCTTGAGTATCATCAGCAAAATAATTTTAAGATGACAATTGGAGCTCGAAACTATGAGACTCAGATTCCGTATGGAGTCCTTAATATTGATGATACATGTGTTACGTCAATAGAAGAAAAACCAATAGTGAATTTTTATGTAAATGGCGGTATATATGTTCTTAGCCCGGATACACTCAAATATATACCTAAGAATGATTATTTCGATATAACTGAATTGATAAACAAAGTTTTAGAAAACAAGGATAAAGTGGGAAGTTACCCTATACTGGAATATTGGATGGATATAGGACAGTTAAAAGACTATTATAAAGCTAATGAGGATATAAAGAAATATTTTTAATAAACTAACGCGGAGGATTAAAAAATAATGAATTTATCAGGAAAAAAAGTATTGGTAACTGGTTCAGAGGGTTTTATTGGAAGCCATTTAACAGAAAAGTTAGTTGAACTGGGAGCTGAAGTTACAGCACTTGTTCAATATAATTCTTTTAACAACTGGGGTTGGATTGACACCTTTCATGAAGACATTAAAAAAAGCTTAAATATTGTTACAGGAGATATAAGGGAATATGATGGCCTTAAAAGAGTTATAAAAGGTCAGGATGTTGTTTTTCACCTGGCAGCTTTAATAGCTATTCCTTATTCCTATTCTTCTCCTATGGCTTATGTTAGAACTAATGTTGAAGGAACAACTAATGTTTTAGAGGCATGCAGAGAATTTGGAGTTGAAAAAATAGTTCATACATCAACAAGTGAAACTTATGGAACAGCTTTATATGTGCCAATAGATGAAAAACATCCTATGCAGGGACAGTCTCCATATTCAGCCTCTAAAATATCTGCAGACAAGATGGCAGAAAGCTTCTATAAATCCTTTAATGTTCCTGTAGCTACAATCAGGCCATTCAATACATACGGGCCTAGACAATCTGCTAGAGCAGTTATACCAACAATTATTTCTCAAATTCTGTCTGGAAAAACAGAGCTGAAGCTTGGAAGTTTAACACCTACTCGTGACTTTAACTATGTAAAGGATACTGCTAATGCATTTATCAAGGTAGCTGAGAGCGATAGTGCTATAGGAGAAGTAGTTAACGCCGGATCAAATTATGAGATTTCAATTGGTGATACTGTAAGAAAGATAATAGAAATAATTGGCAAGGATGTAAAAGTAATTTGCGATGAAGAAAGGTTGAGACCAGAGAAGAGTGAAGTTAATAGATTATGGGCTGATAACAAAAAAATAAAAGAGTTGACAGGATGGGAACCGAAATACTCTTTAGAACAAGGATTAAAGGAAACTATTGAGTGGATTGGAAACAATCTTAGCTACTTCAAGACTGATATATATAACGTTTAATACTAAAGAATAAATTTAAAGGAGGTATTTCTATGATACCATTAAGTATTCCTGAAATAAGAGGTAATGAGTGGAAGTATGTTAAGGACTGTATTGATACAGGCTGGGTTTCATCAGTTGGAAGCTATGTAGATCTTTTTGAGATAAAATTTGCTGAATATGTGAAGGCTAAGAAAGCTGTTGTAACTATGAATGGAACAGCAGCAATACAGCTTGCTCTGGTTACGCTGGGTGTGGGTGAAGGAGATGAAGTTATAGTTCCTTCTTTAACGTTTATATCGCCAGTAAATGCAATAAAATATGTAGGTGCTACGCCTGTATTTGTTGATGTTTGCAGAGATACTTATGTAATGGATGCTGAAAAAATAGAAGAACTAAATACACCAAAAACAAAGGTTATATTACCAGTACATATATACGGTCATCCAGCTGATATGGATATGATTATGGATATAGCTAAGAGGCATAACCTATTTGTAATTGAGGATGCTACCGAAGCCTTAGGTTCTGAGTATAAGGAAGTTATGGTTGGTACAGTTGGTCATATTGGATGTTATAGCTTTAATGGAAATAAACTAATAACTACTGGAGCAGGCGGTATGCTTGTATCTAATAATGAAGAGTATGCGGATAGAGCAAAGTTTTTATCTACCCAAACAAAGGTAGTGCTGGAGAACAAGGCGTTTTATCATCCAGAAGTAGGCTATAATTTTAGAATGCCTAATCTACTTGCTGCTTTTGGTGTAGCGCAATTAGAGAATATACAAGAATTTTTGAAGATAAAAAGAAATAATGCAGAACACTATAATAAATGTTTAAGTGATATCAAGGGGATAACTGTACCAGTAGAGAAAAACTGGGCTAAAAACTGTTTTTGGCTTTATTCTGTAGTGGTTGAGGATCAATTCGGAATAACAAGAGATGAATTAATCATGAAACTAAAGGAGAAGGGGATCGAATCTAGGCCATTTTTCATGCCGATTCATGAGATGCCGCCTTATAAAATGTGCAACTGCGGTGACTTGGAAACAACAATAGAATTGTATAGTAAAGGTATTAACTTGCCTAGTTCAGTAGGTTTAACGCATAAAGACATAGAACTAGTTTGTGAGTCTATAAGGGAACTTGCGAAAGGAAAACAAATATATATATGATTAAAACTATTATGAACAAAGTTTCCAATAGTACACTAATAAAAAGTGGATTATGGTATACTATTGGCAATTTTTTTCTTCAGGGGATATCTTTTATCACTATACCAATATTCACAAGATTGTTAGATACTAATAATTATGGTGTAGTAAATTTATATACAACGTGGCAGTCAACATTTATGTATATAATAAGTTTAGGATTAGCTTCAAGTGTAACAAAAGCTAAACATGATTTCCAAGAGGACTATGATGGCTATTTATCATCTGTACTTTTTTTAAGTACTATTTCATTAAGTGTAGCAGTCATATTAGGATATATTTTTAGAAACGGTTTGGCTTATGGTACTCAACTTCCGGTAAATCTGATAATGATACTGATTTTTCAAAGTTTCTTTGCTTACGTTGTAGATTATGTAAGCACTAAATATACTATAGAATATCAATATAAAAAGTATCTATTTATTTCAATCAGCAGCACTATACTTAATGTTATACTTTCAATAATATTGATTCTGAGTCTAACTAATAACAAGTACATTGGAAGAATCGGAGGAGGATTTATTGTTACGAGTGCTTATGGAATAGTTCTGTTTGCACTAGTTATAATAAAAGGCAAAAAACTAATTAATATTAAATATTGGAAATATGCATTAGCGTTATCTTTGCCTTTAATACCTCATAGTGTTTCAGGGTTAATTTTGGCTCAATTCGACAGAATTTTAATAAAGAAGTATATTGGATTTGGTGCAACTGGAATATACAGCTTTGCGTACAATATAGGAATGATTGTTAGTCTTGTATGGGCTTCTACTAATAAAGCTTGGGTACCATGGTTTTTTGAGCAAATGGATAAGAATAATATTTCAGAAATAAAGCAGAAGATGAAGTATTATATAGTATTATTTTCTATAATATCAAGTTTGCTGATATTTGTATCTCCAGAATTAGTTATGCTAATGTCCAGTAAAGGTTTTTGGGAAGGGCTGAAATTAATTCCAATAATAATGATTTCATATTTTTTTGTTTTTCTGTATAGTTTGCCAGTTAACTACGAATTCTATCTAAAGAAGACTTACTTAATATCAATAGGTACTTTTTTATCTGGCTTTTTAAATATACTTTTAAATTTAATTTTAATACCTAAATATGGTTACGTTGCAGGTGCATATACTACATTAATTTCTTATATTATACTTTTTATTTACCATTACGTTATTGCTCAAATTTTGTCTAAAGGAACGCTGTTTGAAACAAGATATTTTATTTTAAGCATTGCGTATATATCCCTTGTAGCATTATTATTTTATACCTTCAAATCTTTCTGGATAATTAGATACATTATTATAATGTTAAGCTTTTTATCAGCGATTTATGTAATAAAAAATAAAATATCATTAGGATTCTTTAAGAGCAGACATTAAACTAATCAAATGTCTGCTTTTTCATTTTATGTTTTTCAACTTAAAAGTTGATTAATTTTAAAAATGATGTAAAATAGTTAGAGAGGAATAATGATAAAATTGGATAAAGATGATGAATTAAATAGAAAAATATTGTTAAAGCAAATTCATAAAACTAAGGGGTGTTTTTTGTGAAAAAATTGAAGTTTGCAATTATAGGATGCGGTAGAATTTCTTATAAGCATGTAGAAGCTATCTTAAAAAATTATGAAGAAGCAGAGCTTGTTGGTTTGTGTGATTTAATAGAAGAAAATGCAGAGACAAGAAAGAAGGAATATTTGTCTCATTTAAATAAAGAATGTGATGTTACTATTCATACAGACTATAAAAAGATGATTAAAGATCTTGATATAGATGTAGTAACTATAGCTACAGAGAGCGGATACCATCCTGAAATAGCTATGTACTGTATGTCTAATGGAAAACACGTAATAGTAGAAAAACCAATGGCTTTGTCAATAAGTGATGCTGATAAAATGATTGAATGTGCTAGAAAAAACAATGTAAAACTTTGTGTAAGCCACCAAAATAGATTTAATAATTCAATTCAAGAGTTAAGAAGAGCTGTTGAAAATAATAGGTTTAGAAGACTTATAAACGGTACAGCCAGAATACTCTGGAATAGAAACATGAGCTATTACCATCAGGCTCCATGGAGAGGTACATGGAGATTAGATGGAGGAACATTAATGAATCAATGTATTCATAATATCGATTTGCTTCAATGGATGCTGGGAGGAGAAATAGATACGGTTTACTCTCAATGCGATACTTTTTTAAGAGATATAGAAGCGGAGGACTTTGGCGCTATCATTATTAGATTTAAAAATGGCGCTATAGGAATTGTTGAAGGAAGCGCCTGTGTTTTTCCTAAAAATTTAGAAGAAACTTTAAGCATTTTTGGTGAAAGCGGTACTGTAAGTATAGGTGGTTTGGCAGTTAACAAAATTGAAACCTGGAGATTTGATGATGGAAATGATAGTGAGGACAGTATATTAAAAGCTCAGGAAGCAGATCCAGATTCAGTTTATGGCTATGGACATATACCTCTATTTAAGGATATGATTGATTCAATAAAGAAAAACAGAGAACCATTAGTAAATGGAGAAGAAGGAAAGAAGGGAATGTCAATAATACTAGCAGCCTATAAGTCAAGATTAACCGGATTGCCAGTAAAGTTTCCGCTAGAAGATTTCTCTACTCTAGATATGATTGGAATAAGAAACAAATAATTTGAATTGAAATGGAGAATTAGTTATGGAGAGTTTTATTTCTATTGATTCAAAAATAGGTGCTAACGTTTCTATAGGAAAGTTTAGTGTGATAGAGGAAAATGTAGAAATTGGGGAAAATTGTGTAATAGGCCATAATGTTGTTATAAGGAAGGGTACCAAAATTGGCCATAATGTGAGAATAGATGATAATACAGTTATAGGTAAGGAACCAATGAGGGCTGTAAACAGTATTTTTAAAAGTGAAGAAAAACAATTACCAGCTGAAATAGGTGATGGGTGCCTAATTGGTGCAGGTGTCATTATATATTGCGGCTGTAAAATAGGAGAAAAAACATTAGTTGCGGACCTTTCTACAATACGAGAAAATGTAACGATAGGAAGTAAAACTATTGTAGGAAGAGGTGTAGCAATCGAAAATTTCAGTGAAATAGGATCAAATTGCAAATTAGAAACAAATGCCTATATAACTGCTTATTCTAAACTTGAGGATTACGTTTTTATAGCTCCTGGTGTAGTAACTTCAAATGATAATTTTGCAGCAAGATCCAAGGAAAGATTCGGGAAATTTAAAGGTGTTACAATTAAAAAAGGTGGAAGAATAGGCGCTCAAGCAACAATTTTACCTGGGAAGGTAATTAATGAAGAGGGGTTTGTTGCTGCTGGCAGTGTTGTTACGAAAGATGTGGAAAGCAAGAAAGTAGTTGCTGGAAATCCAGCTAAGTTGCTTAGAGATGTTCCTTTTGAACAGTTGCTTGAGAACCAATAAAATAATTATTAGGAGTGTATATGTCTAATTATAAAATTGCTAATGTTTCGCAAGCAGATTACAAAATGTGGGATGAATTCGTAGATGAATCTCCTCAGGGCAGTATATTTTCAAAAACAATTTGGCTTAATTCAGTTGGCTGTGATTATAAAATATTAGGGTGTTTCGATAAGTCAGATAGGCTTATTGCAGGAATGCCTATTGTCTATGATAAAAATAATATAGTAATGCCAAAATTAACTCAGACTCTAGGAATATTGCTATCTGATTTTTCTGAAATGAAATATGTAAAGAGAATCAGTAAGGAAAAGGATATAATAGGTGAAATAGTTAATAATATACCAAAGGTTAAGGGTTTTAATGTAAGCTTTCATTATAATTTTACTAACTGGATGCCATTTATGTGGAAAGGCTACAATGAATTTACAAGATATACATATGTTATAGATGATATTACTGATTTAACGATAGTTGACGCAAATTTATTGGATAAAACAAAGTCTGTCATAAAAAAAGCAAGGTGTAATCTTTGTTTTTCCAAGAATTTTTCGAATAGACAATTATATGATTTAGTTAGTAATACATTTAGTAGGCAAAATTTAAGAATACCTTTTTCATATGAATGGTTTAATAACTTAGATATGATGCTTAGTAAAAGTAGTGCTTCCCAAAAGTTTTTTTGTATTGACCGGGATAATAACCTGCACTCTGTATTGTACTTAGTCTTTGATTCAAATACAGCTTATTACTTACTGGGAGGATATAATCCTTTATATAAAGATAGCGGTGCAATGTATTTAACCATATATGAGGCTATTGAATTCGCTTCAAGAGTTTCCAAGAGGTTTGATTTTGAGGGTTCAATAATTCCTAATATTGAACATGTTTTTAGAAGCTTCGGTGCTAAGCAAATACGGTTTTTTAATATAACAAAAGATAATTCTATAGCTTCTAATATAAAAAATGATTTAAGAAAGTACGGCAAGTTATTACTAAAGGCAGGTTATTAGCGATGGTTAAGCTATACTATATTAATTCTATATTCACATTGTTTATTGATAATAAAAAAGAAGATATAACTAAATTTCTGCAGAAAATTAATATCAATGAGGAAGCCTTTAAGTTCTTAACTTTTATAGAAAATCAGCAAATAGAAGGACTTGGGATTGATAATCTATATGAGGTTGAAAATATTAAAATGTACTATTACGTTAGGCCATCAATATATGAACAAATAAAAAATTATATTTTTATTATTAATGTCATAGATTCAATCATGAATAGATTTGATAGTATAGAAATATATACAGATGATGCTAATCTAAATATAGTTACGGAATCAATTTTTAATATTAAATCCAGCTTACTAGAGGGTAATAATAAAGTTTCAAAAAGACATAAATATATAATTAAGTATTTTTTCAGGAGTGCTAAATCCTTGAGGGCTTTAGTAAAATTATTAATAAATAGGGATAAAGATAGATTTTTAGTTGTTAGTCATTCAGCTGATATAAATAAGATTGAATCAGAAGAGGGGTATTTATATTATGATACTCAATTAGGTTTAGTTGTTGATAGACTTAAATCACACTACGACTTGTTAAATCTTCAGCTTTTAAATAGTAGTGAACATTTGACAAAATCTATTGTTTATAAAGAGGAATATGTTCCCTTTGAACTATTTTCTTTATACAAGCGAGTTAGAGGGGTAAAGCTACTAAAGCAAAGGAAAATTACGAATAAATTAGGACTATTAAATAGGGTCGATTACCGCTATCGAGGGCTCGACCTGAGCCAAGTGATGATAAATCATATTTTTAAAGATATTAAGGGTGAATATGAGTCATATGCACAGGAAATATTGTGTGCTAAAAATCTCATGAAATGCCTTAAGATTAAAAAGTGCCTAATTGCAGGTGAAGGAGATAGAGGAAGATGTTTTATTACTGCTGCAAAGATATTAGGCATAAAAGCTTTTGCTGTTCAGCATGGAATTATAAATCAATACAGTCCATCTTATATTATTAATTGCGAAAATCAAAATAAACTGATTCCAGACATGACTTTTTTATGGGGTGAAAAGTATAAGAAAGTTCTTAAAAACTATACAAACATCTATAATTATAACAATACAAAAGTTGTTGGACAAGTCAGGACAGACTTACTTCGAGAGAGAGTAAATAATAATATACACGAACATAAATCAACTATAAAGATTTTATATGCGACTCAGTATATTAAGGATTTGCTCGAGCCTGCAACTAAAATTTTATTTGAAGCTCTTAGTAATCTTAATTTAAATTATGAACTCGTTATAAAGCTGCACCCCTCAGATAAATACGAAGGTTTATATAAGCAGTTAGCAAATGAATATAATATAAAAAATGTAAGTATCTTGAAGGAGGGGGATATATATTCTATGATACGGTGGAGTGATATAATTGTTAGTGTTCATTCTACAGTGATAGTTGAGGGAGCAATTTTTAATAAACCTTCTATATGTATTATTATGCCAAAGTATAATGATGAAGGAAATTTTATAAAAGATGGGGTATCCTATTCAGCAAGAACATGGGAAGATATAGTTGAAACGATAAAAAGGGTAAATGTAAATGGGGAAGACATACTGTATACTTATCGTCAGGATTACATAGTTAATAATTTTTATAAAATAGATGGTAAGGTAACAGATCGTATTATTGAATTAATTAATGTAAGTGAAAGGTGATGCGGTGAACAAAATACTTTTAGTTCATGAAAATGAAAATTTCCATAAACAGATTAAGTACTCAAGCGAAATAATGTTTGAAAATTATAATATTTGTATAGATGTTAAAACAAAAAGTGAGTCATCTATTCACAGTTCAAAGTATGATTTGATAATTAGCTATGGAGAAACCATATTTCTTAAAGATTATAGTGTTCATATCTTTGAAGGAAAACTTTTTGGAACAGGATATTTAAAGGTTGAATCTATACCTAAGAAAGTTATTATGTATAATGATTTACCTGTTTTATTTTATAGAGAAGATATTGACTATTTTATAGAAAAAAATAGTGAAAAGCTTTATATTAACATTGATATTATACAAACCATATTTTTCTTTCTAAGTGCCTATGAGGACTATGTACTAGATGAATACGACGATCGTGGAAGGTTCTGTATACAGAAGAGTCTGCTATATAGAGAGAGTCTAATCAATAGACTGATAATTAACGAAACTTTAGAATTCATAATTAACGAGCTTAAAAATAATTTTAATTTGGATCTAAACAGTAAGAATTATTGGAGAGATAAGAGATTTGCCGTATCTCTTTCTCACGATGTTGATATTGTAAAAAAATATTCGACAGTAACTAGAGAAATTAAAGTATTGCTTTATATTCTTATTAAGAGAAGAAATATGAAAGAATTCCTTTATAGATTTAAAGAATATATTAAAGTGAAATTGTTTAGCAAAAAAGATATATATGATACTTTCGATGAGATACTTAATTTGGAAAATAAGCTAGGTTTTAAATCAAGTTTTTATTTTATGTCTGATAACAGCATTTATAAGCTGAAAAGTAAAGAAATTAAAAAATTAATAAACAAGATAATTAGCTATGGTTGCGAGGTAGGAATACATCCTGGATTAAATACCTGCAATAATATAAATGCATTTGGCAAACAAATAAATTCGTTTAAAAGTATTCTAAGAATTAATCCAAAGGGAGCCAGACAGCACTATCTTTCCTTCAATGCAACAAAAACATGGTGTATTCAAGAAAAGTTCTCTCTTACTTATGATACAACTTATGGTTATCCGCAGGTTGCAGGTTTTAAATCTTCATATTGTTATCCTTTTAAGCCGTATATGTTATCTGAGGATAGAGTAAGTTCAGTATGGGAAATTCCCTTAAATATTATGGATGGAACATTGCTGCATTATATGAACCTTGATTTTGAGGAAGCTAAAGCTTATATTATCGATTTAATGAATAAAACAGAAAATTATGGAGGAATATTAACTATATTATGGCACAATAGTTCTATAAATAGTGAATATAGCATTTTTTCGGAGGATTTATTTAACTGGCTTTATATGGAGATATATAATAGAAACTGTATGGTAGAAAGCCATATAAATATTGTAGATTTAATTAGCAAAAGTAAATAAAAGGGAAGCGGCTAAATGAAAAATTTAATGTTGATATACACCAGTATAGACAAAAAGATAATTATTGACGATAATAGTTATGATTTATTTGAGTATGTTGGAACTATGCCTGTGGAAGAAAAATCCTTTAATTATATGAGAAATATAGAAATGCAGATTGTTGATGGAAAAAGTATCGAGAACTTATATACTTATGATGGAATACCTCTTTATTTTTTTGTAAGGCCAACGTTTTATGAAAAAATAAAAAATATTATCTTTTATGTTGAATTGATTCAAAAAGTTATTTCTGACAAAAAATATAAATACATTGTAAATACAGATGATGTAGAGATGTATATAATTGCAAAAAACATTTTTCGATTAGATTCTCATTTACTAGATAAAACAAATAAGTCAGAAAAAAAAAGGGTTGATTACACTTTAAAGTTGTATAAAAGATATATAAAGGGTATATACTCTTACTTTAGATTTTGTGGACAAAGGCGAAATAATGATATACTTGCAATTACTCATACGGCTCATTTAAATAAGTTGAATAATGAGTTCTGTAAAGGATATTTTGATACTTTATACGGAACTATAATTAATGATATCAGTAAAAGATACAACTTACGTGAACTTCAGATGCTAACTAACAGCAGTCATCTAGATAAATCATTAAAATATAAAAAAGATTATATTCCGTTTGAATTATTTGTTATGTATAAAAAGATTTTTGGAAACAGATTAATCAATAAAGAAAAAATTATTAATGATTTAGAATTAATAGATAGGTTTGATTTTCAATATAGCAAATATGACTTGAAGGATTTAATCATTAAAGCTGTAATGGTTAATTATGAAAGTGAATGTTTGCATTATCTTAGCGAAATATTAACTGCGGAAAATGTTATAAATAAATACGGATTTAAAAAATGTCTTGTATCAGGAGAAGGTGACAGAGGAAGGTGTTTTGTAGTTGCGTGCCATAGACTAGGGATACCATGCTATGCCATACAACATGGTATAATTAATGAAACATCTCCTAATTACATTATTAATACATCAAGCGAATGTAAACTAGTCCCTACTGTGACATTTTTATGGGGGGAAAAATATCAACAAATGCTTGTGAACAATTCAAATGTCTATACCACAAGCAATACTAGAATTGTTGGTCAGGTTAGAACTGATTTACTTATGAAGTATAAAAACTCAATAAATAACTCCCATAATTCCATAAGGATTCTTTACGCTACTCAATACTTAAAGGATCTTCTAGAACCTGCTACAGAAATGTTATTTAAGTCGCTTAATTTGTTAAAAACAGAGTATGAGTTGGTAATAAAGCTTCACCCAGCTGATAATTATAAAGACTTTTATGATGAAATGATAAATAAGTTTAATATAAAAAACGTTAAGATAGTTAAGGATTATGATTTGTATTCATTAATTGCTTGGAGCGATAAAATTGTTAGCGTACACTCTACCGTTGTTCTTGAAGGAGCTCTTATGCAGGTTCCATCAATATGCATCCTTTTGCCAAAGTATAATGATGAAGGTGGATTTGTTAAAGATGGAATTTCAACAGGAGCAAAAGATGAGACGGAATTAGCCTATTATTTATCAGACAAAAACATGGACTATATAGAAAATGCAAAATCATATCTAAAAAATAACTTTTATAAGATAGATGGTAATGTAACTTATAGAATAGTACAAGAAATAGAAACTTATGAAGTAAAAAGTGAGGAAAGTAGATGAACATAAAAGAAGATATTTTAGAGTATTTAAGGTATTTAAAAAAATATATGTTTATTTTATTAGCATTATATATCTTAATAGAAGGATATATAATATTTGCCATTGGAAATAAATATATCTTTATGACCATAAGCAGTGTATTTGTTACTCCATTTATCATTTGTACAATTATATTGTTATATAAAGATTTTAAGACTACTTTGTTAATATATATGTTTTCTGTTCCACTATTGCCTATGGCATCTTATTTGTTTTCAAGGCTTAATATTTCCTGGGCGGGGGATATAGTTAATGCACTATATATAATTATTTTTCTTCACAATGTAGTAAAGGCAGTTAAAAAGGGGAAATTTGATTTTTCAAAGATAACTTTTACAGGAAAATATAAATATGTAAGCATTATATATATCATTCTTATTATATTAGGAGTAAGTTCAGCACTAAATAGTTCACATGCCATAGAATCTTTAGGATTTTTTATTCTAGGATTTATAGCAATGTTTATTTTTAGTATTGTTCTTTTATGTTATAAAGGAATGAATCTTTTACTTGTAAAAAAAGTGATGTTGTATCTTATTATTGGTGTAGTCATTTCAGGGATTCCTGATGCCGTGGTTGCTGTGTATTATATAATTACTAAAAATGCTAATCAGCACTTATATGGCCCTCTTGGAAGCAATTTTATTCTTGGATATACTATAATGGTATTACCTTATCTATTATTTATAACAATTAATGAAGACAAGAAAAGCAAGGATAAGATAATTTATTTAATTTTAACGCTAATCGAAGTATTTGTTTTAGCAACTCAAATGTCCAGAGGAATTTTAGTAACGATTATTATATGTTTAGTTTTAATTATATTAACTGATAGAAAGAATTGGCTTAAATATTTAATTTTTGGTTTTGTAGTAGTATTTTGTATTAGATATAACGTTTTAAATAGATGGGAACTTTCAGATTTAAAGGATCAGTTAAGTAATGGTGGCTTAACTAAAACAATAGAAACGCAGATTGGTAGCAAAAATGCTTTGGTAAATTTATTATTAAAGCAGAGCGGGCCAAGAAGAGATATATGGGAAATCGCATTTAATGTGATTAATGACCATCCAAAACTTGGGGTGGGTTTAGGTAACTTTAAATATTATTATTTGACTTATGGTGGAGAAATTCAAAGAAGCTATAAGGACTCTCATAACATAATTTTAGATATAATGACTGACTTTGGAATTCCTTTTACAATTATTTTCTTTTTGAGTATTATTGCGGCTACGATTAAATCCTTTATCCGAGGTTTAAAGATAAAAGATAAAGTGACAAGATATACGACTTTATTCATTACCATAGGTATAGTTAATTTGTTTATCTACGGAAATATAACGGGTCAGGCATTTATGACTTTTATCCACCCTATAAGTACAGTACCTGGATTTATATTTACCATCATTATTACTTTAATGATGATTATAACAATGGAAGAAGTTGGTGAAACACAGTGAAAAATATTCTGATTATAGCCTATTATTATCCACCCTTAGGAGGAGCTGGTGTTCAAAGGACACTTAACTTCGTAAAGTATTTGGCTAAAATGGAGTACAATATATCAGTTTTAACTGTATTAAACGATGATAATACAATTAAGGATGATTCATTAGAGTTAGAAGGATTCGGGAATATAAAAGTATACAGGGCTAAGCAGAGGAAAACAACAAATATATTTAATAAACTAGCAGCATTGAATGAAAAGAGAACAGACTCTATACAAAGAAATACAAGTGAAGGTAATGTTAAAGGGAATGGTGCCAAAAGGTTGTTAAAAAAAGTACTGAAGGACACTTACATAAAATTATATAACAGTACTAATATTCCAGATGATAAGATTTCTTGGAAACAAGAAGCTATAAATATGGGACTTGAAATAATTCATGATAATAATATTGAAATAATCTACTCAACCTCTGGACCCTATACCAGCCATTTAATTGCTTATGAATTAAAAAAGAGAACTAAGAAAAAATGGATAGCGGATTTTAGAGATCAATGGGTTACTAATCCTTTTGCGAAATATCCGACTATCATAAAAAAAATAAACGAAGGTCTGGAGAAAAGGGTAGTAGATTCAGCAGATTACATTACAACTGTAAGTCAACCTATTATCCAAGATTTTATAAAAAGATATAAAAAGCTAAATAAAGATAAGTTATTAGTTTTGACAAATGGGTATGATGAAGAGGATTTCCAATACTACCAGCTAGACAAAAATATTGATAAGTTTACTATAGCTTATAATGGTACTCTTTATGCCAAAATTTCGCCGCTAAATTTTCTAAAGGCAATACAGAAGCTTATAGACACTCAAAAGATAGATAAAAATGATTTGGCTGTTAAATTTATTGGCAGAATTGGAAGTACTGCTATGGAGGAAATAAAAAATTTCACAAGTGTTAATGATGGAATTGTATCAATAATTGATTATTTGCCTCATAAGGAAAGTATCAAGCAGTTAGAATCAGCCTATGCGCTTTTACTTATATTATGGGAAGGCTTGGGAAGTGAGGGGGTATTCACTGGCAAGATATTTGAATATATAAGGAGCGGAAGAACTATAATTGGAATTGTTCCAAAAGGTGTAGCCAGGGAACTGATAACAAAAACCAATACTGGTATTTGCTGTAGTCCAGATTCGCTCGATGAAATATCTGATGCTATTCTTAATGCATATGATATGTGGACTGGTAAAAAAGAGAAACCAGCTATTAATTGGGACGAAGTGAAAAAGTACAATAGAGAAGAAATTACAAACAAGCTAGCCGGACTTATAGAAAAGTTATAGTTATATAAATTAAACACTCAATAAACACTAAATTAATCACAGGAGGAACTCTTATGAAAATACTATCAGTAATAGGGGCTAGACCTCAATTTATTAAAGCTGCTGCTGTCTCTAACATCCTTAGGCGTGAACATACAGAAATTTTAGTTCATACCGGGCAACATTACGATGAAAATATGTCTAGTGTATTTTTTGACGAACTCCAAATACCAAAGCCAAATTATAACTTAGGTATTGGGTCAGGTGGCCATGGTTTGCAGACTGGAAATATGTTAATCAAATTAGAAGAAATTTATGTTGATGAAAAACCTGATTTAGTTCTTGTTTATGGGGATACAAATTCGACTTTAGCGGGTGCTCTATGTGCAAGTAAATTATTAATCCCAGTTGCACATGTGGAAGCTGGTCTAAGAAGCTTCAATAAGAAAATGCCGGAAGAGCAAAATAGAATTCTTACTGACCATATATCGTCCTTATTATTTGTTCCAACGGACACAGCTTTAGAAAATTTGAGAAATGAAGGAATTGACAATAATGTTTTTTGTGTAGGCGATGTAATGTATGATGCTGTAAAAAACTTTACTTACTTGGCTAAGGATAAATCACATATAGTTAAGGAACTTAATTTACAAGAAAATCGATACCTTCTAGCAACAATACACAGAGCTGAAAATACAAATGATATTCAAAGATTGAGGAATATCATAGTTGGATTAAATAAGAGCGAAAAGAGCATTGTATTGCCTCTGCATCCAAGGACAAAAAAATATATCGAAAGCTATGGTATAAACATAGGCAGCAATGTAAAGATTATTGATCCAGTTGGTTACTTAGATATGATAAGCCTTGAAATGAATGCACAAAAGATAGTTACTGATAGTGGAGGAGTCCAAAAAGAAGCGTATTTTATGGGAAAACCGTGTATAACATTAAGAGATGAAACTGAATGGATTGAAACTGTAAATATTGGATGGAATGTTTTGGTTGGAGCAAATACAAATGATATAATTAATGCACTTGACAAATTTAATCCAAATGTGAATAGAATACCAGTATTTGGTGATGGTACAGCAGCTAATAAAATATTAGATATAATAAATCGTTTTAGTATTAGTTAGTTTGTGTCATCAAATTTAATAGGAGAGTTCTTATGAAAATATGTTTTTTAGGCGATGGAGGAAGCGTACATACTTTAAGATGGATAGATTATTTTGTTAATAGAAATCATGAAGTGCATCTTATTACATTTTCAGAATTTAAGAATGTAAATAAATTATCAGATAGAGAAAATTTCTATATTCACAAAATTGGAGAATTTACAATAAACTCTAGCGGAGGTAATTGGAAGTATCTTTTATCATTAAAAGAGGTGAAAGGTTTGTTAAAAAGGATTAAACCTGATGTAGTGAATGCTCACTATATAACAAGCTATGGATTTTTATCTTCATTAATGAATGTAGATAACCTTGTTTTATCTGCCTGGGGAAGCGATATATTGATCACCCCTAGAAAAAATAAAATTTATAAGTTTATCACAAGGTTTGCTTTAAAGAAGGCGAAGCTAATAACCTCAGATTCCGAATATATGACAACTGTTATTAAAGATTTGGTGAAAAATGAGGTTATCACTGTACCAATGGGGGTTGAAGAAAGGTTATGCAGTCTATCTAGACAGGAAGACAATGATAAAATAACTATACTTAGTCTTAGAACAATAGATAGGAATTGTAATATAGATTGTATAGTCAGAGCTTTCAACAAGCTTTGTAAGAGATACGGGAATGCAAGATTAATTATAACTAATAATGGTCCGGAAATAGAAAATATTAAAAAACTTGTTAAGCAATTACACCTTGAAAATAAGGTAGATTTTAGAGGCTTTATATCTAGGGATTCTTTAATTGAATTATTGCTTGAAGCTAAAATGTATGTATCCGTACCTGATTCTGATTCTACTTCAGTTACGTTGCTAGAAGCAATGGCTTGTGGTACAATTCCTATTGTATCTAATATCCCAGCAAATTGTGAATGGATACGAGATAAATATAACGGGCTAATTATTAAACGTATTGATGATTCCTTGTTATACGAATCGTTTTTACAAGCTATAGAAGATAAAGGTTTAAGTGAAAACTGCTTAGTTGAAAATCGTAAAATGATATTGGAAAAAGCTATATGGAACAATAACATGCTACAGGTAGAAAATAGGTATATGCAAATGTTAGGAAAAAAGTAACTGCAGTAAAAAACAAATGAAATCATAAAGGCGTTCAAGGTGATATTATGAAAATTTTATTTTTGACTCAATATTTCCCTCCAGAGGTTGGAGCACCCCAGAATAGAATCTTTGAATTTGCACGACAGCTCAAAGACTTGGGGCATGAAGTGTCAGCATTGACTGCAATGCCTAATTATCCAAAAGGTGAAATATTTGAAGACTACAAGGGAAAGAGAACATCAGTAGAAGAAATTGAAGGAATTAAAGTTATAAGAACAAGTATTTATGCTACAAAGGATAAAAGTTTTACCAGTAGGCTTAAAAATTATTTATCCTTTACGTTTTCCTCTGTACTAAGAGGTGCAAGTTTAATTGGCAGACAGGATGTCATTATTACAGAGTCGCCTCCGTTGTTTCTAGGTTGGTCTGGTTATATGCTCTCAAAAATAAGCAGAGCAAAATTTGTTTTTAATGTTTCTGATTTATGGCCGGAATCTGCTGTTAAGTTAGGAGTGCTAAATAATAAGCTTTTTATTAAGATGTCAACCTGGCTTGAGGAGTTTTGTTATAAGAAAGCTGATGCAATTACAGGGCAAACAAGAGGAATAGTAGACAACATTGTACAAAGAGGTTTTGATAAAAATAAGGTTCATCTCATTACAAACGGTGTTAATATTGGCCTGTTCAAAAAAGAAAACAGAGATGAAAGTATACGACAACAGCTAAACATAGATAAAAAATTTGCTGTTTGTTATGCTGGAATACACGGTATTGCACAGGGACTTGAAGTTATAGTTAATGCAGCTGAAAGGTTGAAAAGTAATAAGGATATACAATTTGTATTCATTGGAGATGGGCCTGAAAAGGATAAACTTATTTCTATGAAAGAAGAAAAGTCCTTAGATAATATCACATTTTTACCGGTTCAGCCTAAAAAGAATATGCCTAAATTAGTAGCTTCTATGGATGCAACAATAATACCACTAAAAAAGCTGGATTTGTTTAAGGGAGCTCTTCCTTCAAAGATGTTTGAATGTTTAGCTTCTGAGCTTCCTATCATTTTGGCAGTGCAAGGAGAGGCTGAAGATTTAATTAAAAGAGCAAATGCTGGAATCGTAGTTGAACCTGAAAACTCAAATGAAATTGCACAAGCTGTTCTTAAATTGTATAATGATGATATTTTAAGAATAGAACTCGGAAGAAATGGAAGGAAATATGTCGCAGAAAATTATTCGAGAGAAATGATAGCGAAAAAACTTGAGAATATTTTAAACGGTCTATAACAGATGGGACATTAGTAAAGTGCTAATGTTCTGTTTAATAATATTAGATAAATTTAAGGAGCTTAATGCGAATGAAAAATAAAGGTCTATCTATTTTAATTTATTTGTATATAATAATGCTGCCAATACTTCCTAGTAAGTTTAGGATAGGAATAATACCTTTTAATGGTGATGTTTTATTAGCGGCAATTATTGTATTTTACGGCCTTATTATTATACTTAATAAAACTTCAAGAGAAAGATTTATTAAAGGTATAAGGGATTTCTGCAAAAATTCTTTCAGTATATTTGCACTGATTTTATTAGTTATGATGTTTTTCTCTGTTGCTTATGCTCAATACAAAGCAATAGCTTTAACTGAAAGTATAAGATTTTTAACTTATATTATTTTATATTTTATAATAAAATATGAGGTAAATGACAAGTCATCCATAGATAATATTATTAGATGCTTTATATTCACTATAATGATACTATGCATAATAGGATTTGTTCAGGCAGTTACAAAAATTGGAGTTGGAGAATTTATATACCATGGCAATTATGGTACCAGGGTGCGTGTACCATCGACACTTGGCAATCCTAATAGCTTTGGTGGTTTGTTAATATTGTCAATTTTTCCGGTGATTATGTTAACAATAAGTGAGAAAAGATCAAAGGCGAAATTGTTATATTTTATTTCTTCAATAATGATTTTTTCAAACATATTATTAACAGAGTCCAGGAATGCATGGCTTGGCTTAGCAATTGGAGCTTTTGTACTAACTATAGTTTATAATATAAGACTTATTTTTATATTTCTTGGAGTTGGGAGTTTAACTTTACTTATCCCACAAATATTTGCAAGAATAAAAGAATTTACAGATATGTCTCAAAATATAGGGAGAATTCAATTATGGCAGCTTGCGCTAATAATAATTAAGGAACATCCCTTCAAGGGAATAGGGAATGGAAATTATCAGAAAATGTACTCATATTATACGACGAAATATCCAGAACTTAATTATAATCATCACACAGAATTTACAGTTCATAATAATTATCTAAAAGTTCAGAGTGAGCTTGGAATTTTGGGCACAATTGGTTTTTTAGGCATGATAATTTCAGCTGTAGTAAGAATAAAAAAACTAATAGGTATGGACTTGGAAAAAAAGTATGTTTCGTTTTTTAAAGGTTTTTTAGCTTCACTTGTTGCTTTTGCATTTATTAATCTATCAGATGATTTCTTTTTAGTACCAAAGATTGCATCATATTTTTGGATTATAATTGCTATAGGAGAGGCATTACATTATAAGATAAACAACAGTGTAACTATTCAGGAGGATTTATGATAAAAGAATTTGAAACAATTGATTTAAATGCAGATATAAAATCAAGAAAGTGTCAATATGCAATGAAGAGGATATTTGATATTATTTTATCTATAATAGGTATAGTTATTTTATCTCCAATATATATATTAATAATTATAGCTATTAAATTAGATTCAGAAGGGCCGGCTATTTTTAAGCAAGTAAGAGTAGGCGTGGGCGAAAAAGAATTTACTATATACAAATTCAGAACTATGATTGTAAATGCAGAAAGTAAAAGAACACTAGATATAAATCCAAATGATATAGAAAATTTTGTTTTTCAAAGCAAAAGTGATAATAGAATAACTAAAGTTGGAGATATCCTAAGAAAGACAAGCCTGGATGAGATTCCACAATTATTTAATGTTTTATTTGGAACAATGAGTATGGTTGGGCCAAGGCCGGAAATACCAGATGTCGTAAAGTATTACCCGGAAACTTATAGGCAAAGATTAATGGTTCTTCCTGGTATTACTGGACTTGCACAAGTTAGTGGAAGAGGAGAAATAGAACTAGGTAAGACAATCTATTATGATTTAAAATATATAAAAGAATTTTCTTTATTGCTTGATTTAAAAATAATTATTAGAACATTTTATAATGTTGTAAAAAAAGAAGGAGCTTTTTAGATATTATTTTATATTGAAAGTAGATTTCAATACTTATATAATTAAGTATAAGGTTATACAATAAAAATGAGCTATACAAGGCTCTTATTTTTTTATTATAGTAATTAGAACTTGGTGGTGATTACAATAAACAAAGTAATAAAAAATTTCCTATCAATAAGTTTTGCAAATTTAACCTCGCAAGTATTGACTTTCCTAGTTGTAGCTTATTATGCTAGGATACTTGGTACTGATATTTTTGGACATATTTCTACTGTACAGGCTATAATGATGTATTTTACAATGTTTGTAATGCTTGGACTTCAGACCTTTGGAACAAGGGAAGTTTCGAAGGACGAAGATAATATAAAGAGTATTGTGGGTAAAATAATTTTTTTAAGAAGAGTAGCATTTTTTGCAAGTTATATTTTAATAGTTATTTTTTATTTTGTGAATAAGGGAAATAGTATATTTAATAATTTATTGCTTTTATATGGAATAACACTTTTACCTTCAGCATTAAATTTAGATTGGGTGTTTTCAGGACTACAGGAAATGCAGTATAATGCAGTATATAATCTTATAAAAAATTTGAGTCCATGTATTCTAATTTTTATATTTTTTAAGACCGAAAAACAGTTGTTTTTAATACCTTTGTTTACGCTATTGGGATTATTTTTTGCATTGATATATCAAATATATGTTTTTTTCAAGAAAAGAAAATTTAAAATTTCAATGCGCATTAATAAAGAAGAAATAAGAAAATATATATTTTATGGTCTTCCATTTATGTTTTCAGGCGTTTTAGCTATGATAAACTGCAATGTTGATAGAATAGTAATTGAGTTTACTAGAAGTTCAGGGGAAGCAGGTATTTATTCTGCAGGATATAATATAATAATGTTTTTAACAAATATTATAACACTAATATTTACGCCTATGTTCCCGCTGCTTATTAAGTATTTTCATGAAAAGGAATTTAGCAGGCTTAATTCAGTAATTAATAATTTGACTAAAATTATATCCTTTATAGCATTGCCTATTTTTGCTGGAGGAGTAATTTTATCTAAGGATATTATTCTATTGCTTTTTGGATATAAGTATGAATCAGGTTATATTTCTTTTGCTATTCTTATGATTTATATTTTAATTTTATTTATAAGGGAAATATACGGTTATTGTCTTAATGCATGGAATCTTGAAAAAACTTACTTGAAGATTGTTTTTATATCTTCAATGATAAATCTTGTATTTAATTTGATATTTACCCCTCTTTACGGAATGAATATTGCTGCATTTATTACAGTAATATCAGAAATTGTAAATCTAGTATTAATGAAAAGATATGCTGAAAATATATTAAAAATAAGAGTTTTTACATATTTTATAAAAACTCTTATTCCAACAATAGTTATGAGTTTTGTAATTATTATAATTAAGAATCTAAATTTCAGTGTTCTAATAAATATATTATTTGCAGTATTAGTATATTTTGCTGCAGCTATAATATTTAGAACAATTTCTTTAAAAGAAGTAAAACTGCTTTTTAGTAAGGAAGGTACAATATGAAGATAAGATATTGTGTTCTTTATCCACAGGCTGAAAATGTTCACCTAATTAAGGATGTAGGTATGATTGCTTATAAGTTGTTTAAAGCATATGATTATGATGCATCTGTCGCTTGTTATGAAAATGGCACTTATGAATACTTAGATAAAGAGGTGAAAGGACTAAAACTTAATTTTATAAAAAGAAGATATAACAATGATATCTTAGATGGTATAAGTTATATTAAAGGGAATGCTAAAAGTATTGATGTGCTTCAGTTATTTCATGTAACACTTAGAACGGTGTTTTATACTTTTGCATATAAGTTTTTTAATCCAAAAGGTAAGATATTTATTAAACTTGATTGTACAAATAGGCTTATAGATGTAATTAAATCATTAAGCGGTATAAAGTATAAAATGTTAAATGCTTTTTTAAATAAAGTAGATATAATTGGAGTAGAGCAGGAAACACTTTATGAGCAATTAAGAGATATCCTAAGTGAGCAGAGCAAAAAGCTGCTTATTATTCCAAATGGTATTGATTTTGAAGTCACTAATAAATATAACAGTCTGAATTTTAAGGATAAAGAAAATATTATACTTCATGTAGGCAGAATAGGAAGTCCAGAGAAAGCAACAGATATTCTGCTGAATGCAGTTAAAAATATTAAAGATATAGAAAATAGTGGATGGAAAGTAAATATAGTAGGACCTATTGAAGAAAATTTTAAAGATTATATTGATGACTTTTTTGAAAAAAATACGAATTTAAAATCTGTTATTAGATTTAAAGGTGCCGTGTATGATAGAGAGCAGCTTTTTGAAGAATATAAGAAAGCAAAGATATTTTGTCTTAGTTCAAATTATGAGAGTTTTGGGATTGCTCTAATTGAGGCTGCGTCCTTTGGCGATGTTATAGTATCCACTGATGTTGGTATTGCCAAGGAATTGGTTAGAAGTAATAATGGAATCATAGTTGATGTTCAAGATGAAGAGATGTTTTCAAAAGGTATTGAAAAGCTTATGTACAGTGATGATTTATATGAACTATCAGCTTTGACTGAGAAAATATGTAGAGAAAAGTATGACTGGAATAATATAGTTGAAGTTTTACATCAAAGAATATTAAACATTAATCGAGGTTGATTGCAATGAATAAGCTTCCAAAAGTATATATCATTATATTAAATTTTAAATCTTATAAGGATACTATAGATTGTATAAGAAGTATCGAAAATATATCATACGATAATTATGAAATAGTAATAGTAGATAATGATTCTAAGGATAATTCTGTAGAAGAAATAAAGAAGTACTGTTCTAAACATACACTTCTTGTTAGTAATGAAAACATGGGCTATGCCAGCGGAAATAATATAGGAATTGAGTATGCATTAAAGCAAGGTGCAGAATATATATGTATTTTGAATAATGATGTTGTAGTTGAAGAGGGGTTCTTAGAGCCGTTAATTAATAAATTCTCTACTGATAATAATATTGGAATGGTGGGACCATGTATTTGCGAATACTCAAACAGAAATATTGTACAAGCTATGGGTGCATACATTAATCTTTACAGAGGACTGGCAATGGGGCAGGGTGAAGGCGAAAATTATAATAATATAACTCATAGTCCCATTGATGTGGATTATCTTGGAGGCGCTTGCTTTGTAATAAAAGCTGAGGTACTTAAAAAAATAGGGTTAATACCTGAAAGCTATTTTTTATTCTATGAAGAAACAGAATTTTGCCTTAAGGCCAGAAAATTTGGGTACAAGCTTATTTGTTTGCCTGTGAGCAGGGTTTATCATAAAAGGTCAGCTACTATATCAAAGTTTAGCGGGCTCAGTTACTATTTTTTAAATAGAAACAGAATTGTTTTTATGAGGAGAAACGCAAATATAATTCAAAGAATGATGTTTGCCGTATATATTATTTTTGAGGGACTTGGAAGAATAATTATAAGAAGAGAGTCTATTAAGCTTTTTAAATTTTATTTAGAAGGTGTTAAGGCTGACAAAGATAGAATTGATAGAGAAAAAATTGAATATTACTTAAAAGGTTAGTAAGAGCTCTTCTAAGCATGTACTTTGCTTAGAAAAGTTCTTTTTTTTTATATTGCATCGATTTATTATATTAAAATGCTACTAAATAAAAAATATTCAGACAATTTAAATAGACAAATTTAGAGGTTATTTGTATACTATGGAGAATATTAGTATTATAGGAATAATTTATTGAAATGGGGTGGGGCTATGAAAATTATAACTATTGACGGAAATAATCTTACGCTTGAAGACGTAATAAAGGTAGCTAGACAAAATTACAAGGTAGAATTAAGTGAAGAGGCCAGGGAAAGGGTATTAAAATCAAGAAAAATTGTTGACAGCATAGTTGAAAATAATAAAGTAGTCTATGGAATAACAACAGGTTTTGGGAAGTTTTCAGATGTTACAATTTCACAAGATGATTGTAAAACCTTACAGAGAAATTTAATATTGTCTCATGCTTGCGGTTATGGGAACAATCTTTCTAAAGAAATTATAAGGGCAATAATGCTTCTTAGAGCAAATGCATTATCTAAAGGATACTCTGGAATTAGACTGGAAACATTAGAAACCCTAGTTGAAATGATAAATAAAGGAGTACATCCTTGTATACCGGAAAAAGGTTCTCTTGGAGCGTCAGGAGACTTAGCACCTCTTTCACACATGGTTTTGCCTATGATAGGAGAGGGCGAAGCGGAGTTTGAGGGAAGAATTCTAACTGGGAAAGAGGCAATGAAAGAAGCTGGTATTCAAATTATAGAACTTACGGCAAAGGAAGGCTTAGCACTCATTAATGGAACTCAAGTTATGACTGCGGTTGGAGCTTTAGCACTTTATGATAGTATTAACTTACTAAAAATCAGTGATATAGCAGCTGCACTTACTATGGAGGCTTTAAGAGGTATTGAAGATGCATTTTATTCTGAAATACACCATATAAGGCCACATGCAGGCCAAATTAATACGGCAGAGAATATATTAAGCCTCACAGAAGGCAGCAGCTTTATTACAAAACAGGGTGAACTTAGAGTTCAAGATGCATATACCTTACGATGTATACCTCAGGTACATGGTGCAAGCAAAGATGCAGTAAATTACGTTAAGGAAAAACACAGCATTGAGATGAACTCTGCTACGGACAATCCAATAATAATTTCCGAGGATATTGTTATATCCGGAGGTAATTTCCACGGACAGCCAATGGCTTTAGCTTTTGATTTTTTAGGAATAGCAATTGCAGAGCTTGCTAATATATCAGAAAGGAGACTTGAAAGACTTATAAATTATCAACTCAATGACCTTCCAGCCTTTTTAGTTAAAAAAGGAGGTCTTAATTCTGGCTTCATGATAACTCAATATGCAGCAGCAGCTTTAGTATCAGAAAATAAAATATTAGCTCATCCTGCTTCAGTAGACTCAATACCTTCTTCCGCAAACCAAGAAGATCACGTAAGTATGGGAACCATAGCAGCAAGGAAGAGTTTAGACATAGTAAAGAATGTTAAAAGAGTTTTGGCAACTGAAATAATGGCAGCATGTCAAGCTATTGATTTTAGAGATAATTTGAACTTAGGAAAAGGAACTATGGAGGCCTATAAAGTAGTAAGGCAGAATATAGATTTTATAGAAGAAGATAAAGTAATGTATAAGGAATTAGACAAGTGTACTGAATTAATAAATAATGGATTAATTTTAGAAGCTGTAGAAAGAAAAGTAAATTTAAAATATTAATAGATGGGGGAGATATATTATGAAAAGAACAATAACTGCTCCAAGAGGAACAGAAATAAGCTGTAAAGGCTGGCAGCAGGAAGCTCTGCTTAGAATGCTTATGAATAATTTAGATCCTGCTAATGCTGAAGATCCAGATAACCTTATAGTATATGGAGGAACAGGAAGAGCAGCACGAAATTGGGAGTGCTTTGATGCTTTAGTTAAGACTATTAAAGAACTAGAAGATGATGAAACTATGCTGGTTCAGTCCGGAAAGCCTGTAGGTGTATTTAAAAGTCATAAGGATGCGCCTAGAGCTATAATTGCAAATTCTAACTTAGTACCGCATTGGGCTAATTGGGAATACTTTAGAGAGCTTGAGAGAAAAGGGCTTACAATGTATGGACAAATGACAGCTGGAAGCTGGATTTACATCGGCTCTCAAGGAATACTTCAAGGAACTTATGAAACACTTGCGTCTATAGCACATAAAAAATTTAAAGATTCTTTAAAAGGAACTATTACATTAACTGGAGGCCTTGGAGGAATGAGTGGTGCTCAGCCTTTAGCTGTTACAATGAATGAGGGTGTAGCTATTTGTGTTGAGGTTGACAGAAATAGAATTCAAAGAAGACTTGATACTAGATATGTTGATATTTTAGTAGAAAATGTAGAGGAAGCTGTGGAGCTTGCCAATAAAGCTAAAAATGAAGGAAAAGCATTATCTATTGCACTGCTTGGAAACTGTGCTGATGTATATCCTAAACTTATAGAAATGGGATTTATTCCTGACATAGTTACTGATCAGACTTCTGCTCACGATACTTTAGGAGGCTATGTTCCAGGAGGTATGAGCTACGAAGAGGCGCTTAAATTAAGAGAAAGCAATCCTAAAGAATATATCAAGAAAGCCAGAGAGAGTATTAGAATACATGTTGAATGTATGCTTGAATTCCAGAAAAAAGGTGCAGAGGTATTTGATTATGGCAACAACATAAGACAGGTTGCTTTTGAAGAAGGAGTAGAAAACGCCTTTAATTTTCCAGGATTTGTTCCTGCTTATATAAGACCTCTATTTTGTGAAGGAAAAGGACCGTTTAGATGGGCTGCACTTTCAGGGGATCCGGAAGATATTTATGCTACAGATAGAAAGGTACTTGAACTTTTCCCAGAGGATACTCATTTAAACAGATGGATTAACATGGCTCAGGAAAGAATTGAGTTTCAGGGACTTCCTTCAAGAATATGCTGGCTTGGTTATGGAGAAAGGGCAAAATTTGGATTAGCTATAAATGAAATGGTTAGAAATGGCGAAATCAAAGCACCTATAGTTATAGGAAGAGATCACTTAGACTGCGGCTCAGTTGCATCACCAAACAGAGAAACAGAAGGTATGAAGGATGGCTCCGATGCAATATCTGACTGGGCACTTTTAAACTTTGCTATAAATGCAGTTGGCGGGGCTAGCTGGGTTTCCTTCCATCATGGTGGTGGAGTAGGTATTGGTTATTCTCAGCACGCAGGTCAGGTTTTAGTTTGCGATGGAAGCCATGAAGCAGATGAAAGAATAAAGAGAGTACTTACAACAGATCCAGGCATGGGAGTATTAAGACATGCTGATGCCGGCTATGAAGAAGCAATTGAATTTGCAAAAACGCACAGCGATATAAAAATACCTATGATGAAATAAAATTATTTAGCAGAAGGGTGATAGAAATGGGTAGAATTATAGAATGCATTCCTAACTTCAGTGAAGGAAGGAATAAGGAAGTAATAGAAAAAATATTGGATAAATTAAGAGGAAAAGAAGGAGTGAAGTTATTAGACTACTCCTCTGACGCGGATCATAACAGAACTGTTGTAACTTTTATTGGTAATCCTGAAAGTGCTGAAAAGGCTATCATTGATTTTGCAGAAGCTGTTTATGAGAATATAGATATGACAAAACATGAGGGCGGGCATCCTAGAATGGGTGCATTAGATGTAGTCCCATTTGTACCAGTAAGCGGAGTAACTATGGAAGAATGCATTGAGCTCGCTAATAGGGTTGGAAAAACAATTGGAGAAAGATTTAATGTTCCTGTCTATTTATATGAGGATGCGGCTAAAAGTCCTGAAAGGCAAAACCTTGCCAACGTGAGAAAAGGACAGTATGAAGGTTTTTTTGAAAAAATAAAAAAGGAAGATTGGAAGCCGGATTACGGTCCATGCGAAGTGAATGTTAAGAGTGGATGCACTGCTGTAGGTGCAAGAGTACCATTGGTTGCCTTTAATGTTAATCTTGGAACAAATAATATAGAAATAGCAAATAATATAGCAAAGACTGTAAGGCATATAGGCGGAGGGCTAAGATTTGTAAAAGCAATGGGAGTAAAGCTTGAGGATAGAGATATAGCTCAAGTATCCATGAATCTTGTAAATTATGAAAAAACTGCGGTATATAGAGCTTTCGAAATGGTGAAGATGGAGGCAAAGCGCTACGGAGTACCTGTAGTAGGAAGTGAAATAATAGGACTTGTGCCCATGGCTGCTTTAATACAGAGTGCAGAGTACTATCTTCAGGTTGAAAACTTCTCAATGGATCAGATTTTAGAAAAGAGAATATGGGAGTAGTATAAGCAGATTGCATGGCAATCTGCTTAATGAAGAATGTAAAATGTAGAATGTAGAATTAAAAGGATTTTTCGCAAGCGAAACTTTAAATAAATAGTACTGCAATAATTTTTAGTTGGAAGCGATTTAAATAAATACATTAAATCATTTAATTATAGAAAATCACCTAAGGTATTTTCATACATCAATTCTTCATTCTTCATTATTAATTCTTAATTATAAAATAGCGATGCAATCGCAATTTTATCGAGGGGTGATAAGTTGGCAATAATTATAAAAAACATCGACTGTTTGGTGACCTGTAAGGGCAGTTATAAAAAAATTAAAGATGACTTAAGAGATGCTGGAATAATTGAAAATGGCTATGTTGTTGTGGAAGATGAAAAGATTAAAGCAGTAGGATGCGGCGATGGCTACAAAAGTTATATGAGTGAACAGGACACTATAATTGACGGTAAAGGCAAGACAGTTACGCCAGGGCTTATAGATTGTCATACTCATGTAGTTTACAGCGGTTCAAGGGAAAATGAACTTCCTTTAAAGCTTAATAACGTTAGCTATATTGATATATTAAAAAGCGGCGGCGGTATATTAAGTACCGTTAGGAAAACCAGAGAGGCATCTTTAGATAAACTAGTTGAAGAAAGTAAGAAAAGATTAGATTTGATGCTTATGCATGGAACAACAACTATAGAAAGCAAGTCAGGGTATGGTTTAAATTTTGATGATGAAATTAAAATGCTTCAAGTTAACAGGAGGCTAAATGAGCTGCATCCTATTGATGTTGTTTCAACTTACCTTGGAGCCCATGCTGTTCCAGAGGAGTATAAGAATAAACGAGATGATTATATAGATTTAATGATAAATCAAATCATTCCTTATATATCTAAAAATTCTTTAGCTGAATTTGTTGATTGTTTCTGTGAAGAGGGAGTATTTACAGTAGAGGAAAGTAAAAAGATTTTACAGGCAGCGCTTAATAATAATTTACAGGTGAAGCTTCATGCAGATGAAATTGAGGCAATAGGTGGAGCAGAACTTGCTGCTGAGTTAAATGCTGTTTCAGCAGAGCATCTTGTGGGTGCATCAATTGAAGGTATAAAAGCTATGGCGGAGAAAAAAGTTGTGGCAGCACTGCTTCCGGCAACCTCCTTTTATTTAATGCTTAATAAATTTGCAAATGCCAGAGCTATGATTGAAGCAGGGGTTCCCATTGCCCTGGCTACTGATTGTAATCCTGGTACTTCACCAACAGAATCACTTCAAACTATTATGACCTTTGCATGTTTTGGAATGAAACTTTTACCTGAAGAAATTATAAATGCTATGACTGTAAATGCAGCCTGTGCAATTAATAGAGAAAAGGAAATAGGAAGTATAGAAACAGGTAAGAAAGCAGATATTACTATTTTTAACAGCAAGAATTTAAACTACTTAGTCTATCATTTTGGAATTAATGCTGTACAGAGTGTAATTAAAAATGGTAAATTAGTAGTAGAAAACGGAAATATCGTGAAAGGAAATGATTAGTATGCTTCAAAATCTAACTGTTAAAGAATTTATAGATGAACTATCTTCTAATTCACCAGCACCTGGAGGCGGGAGTGCAGCAGCTTTATCAGCAGCACTGGCAAGTGCACTAGGATCTATGGTATTTAATTTAACTATAAATAAAAAGGCTTATAATGAATATGAAGAAGATATAAAAAATAATATATTAAAATCTCTAGAAAATACAAATTCAAATAAAAACGAATTTTTAAATCTTATGGATAAGGATGCAGAAGAATTTTTAGAATTGATGTCTGCATTTAAACTTCCTAAAAATAGTGAAGAAGAAAAGAACCTTAGAGAAATAAAAATACAGGAAGGATATCAAAAAGCTTTAGAAATACCTTACAAAGTTGCAAATAAAGCTTTTGAATTGTATAAGTATATAGAAATTGCAGCTAAGTATGGAAATAAAAATGCCATATCAGATGCTGGGGTGGCGGCTCTATTAATACAAACGGCTGTTGAAAGTGCAGTGTTGAATGTTAAGATTAACTTGTCCAGTATTAAAAATGAAGAATATAAAATAGAAATTGAAAAACAATGTAAACTTATTGTTGAAGAAGGAATGATTAAGAAGAACTCTATAATTGATATAGTTAATTCAAAATTATAGATAAAAATTCTAAGAATACTCCAATATCCTTAGAATTTTTTTGTTTCTTAGGGAAGCTCATTTAAAGTTTTAAATTCAAATCCTTTGCTTTTCCATTCCTTTAAAATAGAATCCATTATTTCAGTATTTGTCTTAGATACAGCATGAAGAAGAACAATGCCTCCATTATGAGTACGCTCCATAATAACTTTTTTAGCTTTTTCTATAGAGGGCTGCTCAGTAGGAATCCAATCTTTATATGCAAAGCTCCAGAAAATTGTTTTGTATCCAAGATCCTTAGTATAACTTAAAGATAATTCGCTGTATTTTCCCATAGGAGGTCTAAAAAATTTAGGCATTTTTTGTCCAGTAACTTCTTCAAAAGCCTTTTCTGTAACCGTAAATTCCTGTTCAAATTTAGTTTTGTCTTTTAACGCTACCTGAGCCATAGATGGGTGATTGTTAGAGTGATTGCATACTAAATGTCCTTCAGCTACCATTCTTTTAATTAAGTCATTGTTAGCATTTATATAAGGTGTAGTAACGAAAAAAGCTGCTTTAACATTATTTGCTTTTAGAGTATCTAATATCTTTGAAGTATATCCATTTTCGTAGCCTTCGTCGAAAGTTAGATACAATACTTTTTTTGAAGTATCTCCTAAGTAATAGGCTGAGTATTTCTTTATAAGTTCTAAGATTTCAGGAGGTTCTCCAGATGGAGTTCCATCTTTCTTAGGTTGATAAAACCAACTTTTTTCAGTTATGCTTATTTTTGAACCATCTGTTTTTGAAGTTTTAAATTTTTCTTTTGATTCATCTTTTACTTCTTTCTTTTCATTTGTTTCCTCTTCATTGTCTTGCGGAACTACTATATTTTCTTCAAAAGTAGGCTGTTTATTATTACTTGTGGCATCTACAGAGGGTTTAATTGTCTCTATATATAGATTGCTTGCTTTAGTACATCCGCCAAATAAAATAGGAATAACTAAAATTGCAGATAATATTTTTTTATTCATATTTATGGCCTCCTTAAACTGTGATATACTCTTTATATTACAAGAGTTAGGCTTAGTTATTAATTTATAATACTAATATGATGGTGATTTTTAAAATGATTGAATACTTTAGAGAAAAAATATATGAAATTTATAATATACTTTTACAACCTATAGATATTATGTTCAAAATTACAGCTATTAATAAATGCAAGGCTGATTTAAATATTGGTAAAAATGAAAATTTTGGAGAATATTATTATAAAATAAGTTTTGACAAAAAGTTAAAAGGAATGGTCTATACACCAATACAAATTGCAGACTATATGCTTAAAAGCACTATAAAAGCTGAGGATATAATTGGAAATCCATATTTAAAAATTGTTGATCCAAGCTGCGGTTCCGGAAATTTAATAATTCCATGTTTTTTTTATTTGCAAATTATTTATAAGCATAATTTAAAAGCTATTAATGAAATAAATAATATTAATTTGGAAGAAAAAGATATTAGTGAGCATATAGTTAAGAATAATTTGTTTGGCTTTGACATAGATGATTTTGCTTTAAAGCTTTTAATAATTGACTTGTATCAAGCAAGTCAATTAATTGAAATAGACAATTTTAAATGCAGTGATTTTTTAGTATATTCTAATGAACATAAATATGACATTTTTATTGGAAATCCTCCATATATAGGACATAAAACTATAAGCAGAGAATACTCAATTAATCTCAAAAAAATTTATAAGGATTTATATAGGGATAAAGGAGATTTATCTTACTGTTTTTTTGGAGCAGCATTAAATAAGCTGAAAAAAGGCGGGAAGCTTAGCTTTATTACATCTAGGTATTTTCTTGAATCACCAAGCGGTGAAAATCTTAGAAAAACTTTAAAGGAGTTTTGCTCAATAGAAAAAATAGTGGATTTTTATGGAATCAGACCTTTTAAAAATATTGGTATAGATCCTGTTATACTTTTTATGACATTGGACAATAACAACAAAGATATTGAGATAATTAAGCCAGTTATAAAAAAGGAAAAAGAATTTATTAGTTCGGTATTCCAAAATAAGGGTACGAGTTATTTGAACTTTCATATAAATAAAAATATATTGAATGATAAGGGATGGGTACTTAGAGAAGAAAAAGAAAGAAATATAATAAATAAAATCGAAAAGAAATGTTTCACAACTTTGGGCAATATATGTGAAAGTTATCAAGGTATAATAACAGGTTGTGATAAGGCTTTTGTAGTAAATGAGTGTACTATAAATGAAGAAGCCTTAGAAAAATCAATTATTAAACCTTGGATAAAAAGCAGTTACATAAATAAAAATCAAATAAATAGATCAGATAAGTATCTGATTTACTCAAATTTAATAGATGAAGAAAATAATTATATTAACTGTATAAACCATATGCTACTGCATAAAAGCAAGCTTATGGAAAGAAGAGAATGTAAGAATAAAGTTAGACTATGGTATGAGCTGCAGTGGGGTAGAAATCAAGAAATATTTGAAGGAGAAAAAATAGTATTCCCCTTCAAGGCAAGTTCAAATAGGTTTTCTTTAGATAAAGGCAGCTATTTTAGTGCGGATGTATACTGCCTATTAATAAAGGATAATATGCCTTTTAATTATGAATACCTTCTGAAAATTTTAAACAGCAGTATCTATGAGTACTATTTTAAGAGCTTTGCAAAGAAGCTTGGCGAAGATTTATATGAGTATTATCCTAATAACCTAATGAAACTTTGTATTCCTACAATGATTGACATAAGTGAAGATATAGATAACTTTTTATATAATTATTTTGAACTTGAAGATTTTGAAATAAAAATTATAGAAGAAAACATTAATATATAATGCAAAAGTTCTAATACATAAATGATGTCCCAAAAACCCTTGAAGATTGGATATTTTGGGACATCATTAACGTAAGAACTTTATTGCAGTATATACAATTAGCTTTTTATTGCTTTTTCAAATGTACCGAACCTTACTGCAGTGCCATGCTGCACTAAGGTTTTTCCTTTACATAAAACATAATCAAGTGAAAGATCCTTGTTCATTATCAAAAGATCAGCTTGCTTTCCTATTTCAACTGTACCGGTATAGTCTAATTTTAATATTTTTGAGGGATTTTTAGTTAGTGGGTAAAGAGCTTTTTCAACAGGGATATTATATAGCTCTACCATCTTTTTAAACTCAACAATATTGCTTTCAATTGAACCAATACCTATGTCTGTTAGCTTTCCATTTTCATCAAATATAGGCATGCTGCCGTTGCTGTCTGAACTCATAGTTATATTTTCTATAGAGCAGCCATTATCCAGTAAATACTTAAATGCATTAGAAGCATCCACTGGAGCAGTATCAAATTCGGTCCTCACTATACCAGAAGTTAGGTCTAAGGTCCCGCCTTTTTTTATGTATTTGATTCCTTGGTAAAGAAGGGACTTATTTCTATTAATATGTGTTGGGTGCATATTTTGAGATAGTACAGCTTCTTCACTTATTATTTTTAAAAGAGGATATATTCCTTCCTTGTCATCACCAACATGAATATGCAAAACACCGCACTTGCCGGACAATAAGCCTGCCACTCTGCAATCTAAAGCCAATCGCTCTATTTCCTGCTTTAATGGTTTGCTGCTTCTATGATCGGATATTGCAATTTCACCTACACCGATAATTTTATCTATTAAAACTATATCATCACGGGAGTTATCAGTAATTGTTCTTGTAGGAAATTGATAACATCCAGTCCATATAAGGGTATTAATACCTTCTTCTTCTAAGGCCCTGGCTTTTGCAAGAAGAGAATTTAAAGAACGAGTAGTACCATCTGTCCCTAAGCATCCCACAACAGTTGTAACTCCATAAGTTGTAATATGAGACAACTGAATTTCAGGAGTTCTTGTAGTATAGCCTCCCTCACCGCCGCCACCGATAAGATGAACATGAAGGTCAATAAAGCCTGGAGTAATAATCTGATTTGAAGCATCTATTACCTCAACTTCATAAAATTCTTTTGGTGGCAAGGGTATAAAATCCTCAATTTTAGCAATTTTATCATTGCAAATTAAGATATCTTTTTTGCCAATGCAATCGGGAGTATAAACCAAGCCGTTTTTTATTAATTTAATCATTGAAAGTCCTCCTTTATTTATATATGAATGAAAGTCTTCTTTATTTGATTTAAGTAAACTTATTCAAGCTTAGTATTTTACCAATACAAAGCTTTATTCAAGAAAAAAGGCCTCCTGTAAAAAGGAAACCTTTTGCTTTTACTTTATTAAATTTTCTATGTACTTTGGAAGTGTAAAACATGCTTTATGAAGCTTTTTAGTATAATACTTAGTTTCAAAATCAATTTTATTTGATAAATCTACAGTTTCAGGATCATATTTTTTTGAACCTACTGTAAAACTCCAATATCCTCCGGGATATGTAGGTATCCCAGCCATAAAGAGCTTTGTTACAGGGAATACTGACTTAGCATCATTAAATACCTTTTTAACTACTTCTGGAAGATAAAAAGGAGTTTCAGTTTGAGCAATGAAAATTCCATCCTCAGTTAAGCACTCATAAATTTCTTTATAAAAACTTCCTCCGAATAATCCTTCAGCTGCTCCAAAGGGATCTGTAGAATCTACAATAATAACATCAAATTCATTTTTATGCTCATGTACATATTTTATGCCATCACCAACAAATATTTCACATCTTGGGTTATTTAGCTCTGAGCTTATTTCAGGAAGATATTTTTTACATTCTTCAATTACTGAACCATCTATTTCGCAAAGTACAGCCTTTTCTATAGATGGATGCTTTAATATCTCTCTTATTGCACCTCCGTCTCCTCCACCTACAACCAAAACCTTTTTAGGGTTAGGATGAGTAAATAGAGGAATATGGGATATCATTTCATGGTAAACAAATTCATCTTTTATAGTAGTTTGCACAATTCCATCAAGTACAAGCATTCTGCCGAAAGCATATGTATCTAGTATAGCTAAATCTTGATATTCAGTTTGCTTTCTAACTAAAGTCTCCTTAATTTTATATGTCATGGCAGCATCGCTTATTTGTCCTTCTTTCAGCCACATATCCATATGTAGACCTCCTTATAATCATATTATCAGTTTAAATCCTATAGTAAACAATGATAATTATAACAATGTTTTTTTTTATGAGCAATAGTGTAGGATATATATAATGCAATAAAGTCCTTACATTCATGGTGTAAAAAAATATTCAATTCCCAAGAATTTTTGGGACATTAGGAATGTATCAGAATTTTTGCAATATATATAAAAGTATTTACTTTTGTAGGCATTATTAGTATAAAATATTAGAAAAGTTGGTATTATTGAATATTTTATTATGAATTAGGGAAAAATATAAAAATCTATGTAATTTTTTTAAAAAATAGAAGGAAAATAATGTAATATCTAGAATATAGATATTAGGCAAAATTTTACTTTTATGCGTAATTTAAAACTTTAGGGGGAATAAGCATGTATTTAAAGTTTCAAAAAGAAGATGAGAAACTTGTGGTATATATGATGGGAGAATTGGATCATCATAGCGCTGAAGAGGTTAGAAGTAAAATTGATGACAGGCTTGACAGAGAAAATATAAACAAGCTTGTTATGGATTTTACTAATGTAACCTTTATGGATAGTTCAGGTATTGGAGTTGTTATTGGGCGCTTCAAAAAAATATCCCTAAAAAAGGGAGATGTTTGTATTACAAATGTAAATAACTCTGTAAAAAGAGTATTCGATCTGTCGGGTATGTTTAAAATTATAAAACTTTATGACAATGTAGAACAAGCATTAAAGAGCATTTAATGTGGGGGGATAAAAATGTACGATAACAGGATAAAAATAGAATTCTCAAGTAAATCTCAGAATGAAGGCTTCGCAAGAGTGGCAGTAGCAGCTTTTGCATCACAATTAGATCCAACCATAGAAGAAATTACAGATGTAAAAACTGCAGTATCTGAAGCGGTTACCAATGCTATAATTCATGGATACGGAGGGAAAGATGGAGTAGTTAGAATAGAAGCAATGATAGAAAAAAATGAATTAACAATAGAGATTAGTGATGAGGGAATTGGAATAGAAAATATCGAACTTGCTATGCAGCCTTTATATACCTCAAGACCAGACTTAGAAAGGTCAGGAATGGGTTTTACTGTTATGGAAACCTTTATGGATAGTTTAGAAGTAAAGTCAGAAAATGAAAAAGGAACAAAGGTAATAATGAAAAAAGTTTTTAAATCTTTAAGTTAGGTGAAAATTATGGATGAAGAGATTCTGAAAAAGCAAGAGTTTAATTATGATGACAATTTAGAACTAATCCAAATGGCAAGGACAGGAGATAAGGATTGCTTAAATAAATTAATACAATTAAATTTACCTCTTGTTTCCGCAGTAAGCAAAAAATTTCTAAACAGAGGCTATGAGTATGAAGATATTTTCCAAATAGGCTCAATGGGGCTTGTAAAAGCAGTTAATAATTTTGATCCGAGCTTTAATGTTAAGTTTTCAACATATGCTGTACCTATGATAATGGGTGAGATAAAGAGGTTTTTAAGAGATGATGGAATAATTAAAGTTAGCAGAAGCGTAAAAAATGTTGCAAGAAAGCTTCATTATGATAAAGAAGCTTTATGCAAAAAGTTGAATAGAGATCCAACAATTGAAGAATTAGCACAGTATTCTGGAGTTAACACAGAAGAGATTATTTTTGCTTTAGAATCAGCAAATGGTATGCAATATCTCTATGATACTATTCATCAAGATGATGGTTCGCCAGTTCTCCTTATCGATAAACTTAGTGAAAACTTTGAAGAAGACAATGAAATTGTTGATAAGCTTGCATTGAAGGAAGCGTTAACTAACTTAGATAATAAGTCTAGACAAATTATCATGCTTAGATACTTTAAGGACAAAACTCAGGTTCAAGTAGCAAAAATGCTTGGTATAAGTCAAGTTCAAGTATCTAGGATAGAAAAAAAAGTTTTAAAACTTATGAAAGAAAGATTGAGCGGATAGGATGCATTTATTGCATCCTATTTTTTATTTCCACTTTATAAAGAAATATTTCAATAAAAATTTGTGATTATGCACATCAAGTTATTTTTTTGTAAGCAATCAATTATTTTAAGATAATCAGTTTTGAATAACGGATTTTATTTTGCATAAAATAAAACTTGAAGTAATAACTAAAATTTAAGGAAGTGGCTTTGATGAATAAGAAAGAAGAAAAAATGAAGCAGAAATTCAAAGAGATATCTTCTGAAGTAAGGCCAACATCACATTTGCTTAGAAATTGTATTCGTGCTTTTATAATAGGTGGATTAATATGCGATGTAGGTCAGTTTTTTAATAATTATTTTATGAAACTTGGATTACCTAAGGATGATGTTTCAGGATGGGTATCTATTATTATGGTGTTTATAGGAGCCTTATTAACCGGTATAGGGATTTATGATAAATTAGCTGCTTTTGCAGGCGCAGGAAGCTTGGTACCAATAACTGGTTTTGCAAATTCAATCGTATCCCCAGCTATGGAATTCAAGAGAGAGGGATTTATATTTGGTGTAGCAGCAAAAATGTTTACAATTGCAGGACCGGTTCTAGTTTATGGAATTGGATCTTCTGTAATAGTAGGAATTATATACTATTTTTCAAAGTAGGTGATAATATTGAATAAAAGGGTAGGAAAGCAGACTGTAGAAACTCCAAGCAAGCCAAGGATAATTGCAACAGCAAGTATTGTTGGTCCTAAGGAAGGTGAAGGACCATTAAAAGATTACTTTGACATTATTTTAGAAGATGATTTGAATGGAAAAGATACTTATGAAAAAGCTGAAAGCAGCATGATGTATACTGCTGTAAATGAAGTTATAAAAAAGGCTAATTTCAAAGAAGAAAATATAGATTATTTACTGGCAGGAGACTTATTAAACCAATTAACTTCAGCTTGTTTTGCAGCTAAGGATATGGATATCCCATTTATCGGGCTCTTCGGCGCTTGTTCAACAATGACGGAATCATTGGCTATGGGATCGTTAATGATAGATGGAGGTTATGCAAATCATGTTGTTGCGGCTACATCTTCCCATTTTTCTTCCGCAGAAAGACAATTTAGATTTCCATTAGAATATGGGAGTCAAAGACCTCCCACTGCTCAGTGGACTGTAACCGGCTCTGGTGCCATGCTTCTTGGAAGAGAAGGAAACTTTCCATATATAAGCTATGTAACAATGGGAAAGGTAAAAGATTATGGAGTAAATGATGTCAATAACATGGGTGAAGCTATGGCACCTGCAGCGGTAGACACTATAGCTCAGCATTTGAAGGACACAGGGAGAACTCCAGATTATTATGATATTATTGCCACAGGAGATCTTGGGAAGGTAGGTAAAAGAATTACAAAAGAACTCCTTCTAGAGCATGGATTTGAATTAAAAGACAACTATATAGACTGCGGTGATGAAATTTTTGATCATGAAAAACAAAAAACGAATTCAGGCGGAAGCGGCTGTGGATGTTCGGCTGTAGTAGATTGCGGATATATTTATAAAAATATGTTAAATGGAAAATTTAAAAGGGTTCTTCTTGTATCAACTGGTGCGTTATTAAGTTCTACCTCCTGTTTTCAAGGTCTTAATATACCTGGAATTGCTCATGCTGTTGCAGTTGAAATATAAACATAAATAATTAAATGAGAATTCAGGTGATTTGTATTTTAAAATAGTATTACAGAAAGGAGAGCTAAATAATGGACTATATTAATGCCTTTATTGTAGGTGGAATATTTTGTGTGGTAGCTCAAATACTTATTGATAAAACTAAGCTGACCCCTGCAAGAATTTTGGTTACCTTTGTTACTTTAGGAGTAATATTAGGAGCATTAAATGTGTATGAGCCTATAGTAAAATTAGGAAAAGCAGGAGCTACTGTACCATTACCGGGTTTTGGTTATGCATTAGCAAAAGGAGTTATTAAAGAGGTTGATAAGAGTGGATTACTAGGAGCATTTACTGGAGGAATAAAAGGTACCGCAGGAGGAATAACAGGGGCTATCATATTTGGATATTTAATGGCACTTCTTTTCAATCCAAAGACGAAGGAGTGACGATTTTGAAGCGAAGAGTTATTATTGTTACCGATGGAGATGATATAGCTAAAAACGCAGTTGAAGAGGCAGCAAGAAACATTGGAGGGCGATGCATATCTTTATCAGCAGGTAATCCTACTATACTAAGCGGAGAAAAAATAATAGAGCTAATTAAAATAGCAAAGTATGATCCTGTAGTAGTGATGGTTGATGATAGGGGAGACATAGGTATGGGCTATGGTGAGAAAGCAATGTATAAAATTATGAAGGCTGAAGGTATTGAAGTTATAGGCATTGTAGCAGTTGCTTCTAACACAGCTAAAGCCAAAGGAGTTATGGTAGATTGTTCAATAGATAAGTATGGCAACATAATAAACAAAGCAGTAGATAAGTATGGAAATGCTTTAAATGGCAGATTGCTTAAAGGTGACACTGTTAATATGCTTTCTTCAATGAAAGCCAAATATATAGTTGGAATTGGGGACCCTGGAAAAATGGATGGAAAAGATAATATAACAATCGGAGCACCAATCATTTCTAAGGCTATGGATGAAATAATAAAAAACTACAATAAGGAGCTTACTAATTTCTTATAAAAAAGGAAGTGATTTTGCATCACTTCCTTTAAAAATATAGTTATAAACTAATGTGGAGTATTTGTATTATTTGAAGGCTGATTTGCTGTGTTATCATTTGAATTAGGAGTTTGATTAGTATTAGTATTGGTGTTACCTCCGGTATTATTGCCATTATTAGTTTGAGTGTTAGTATTTGTATTACCTTGTTCAACAGGAGTCTGAACAGGTGGTGCTGGCTGTGTATCATCTGTTTCAGTTGGAAGCACATAAGCTTCATCATCTAAATGAACAGATGGTTTATAATCTCTCTTTATAAATATTCTTTTTTCTAATAAATCTTTAGGTGTATTTTCATTGGCTACTTTGCCATTAGATTTATTTATAGAAGCTTCTACATGTACGTCGCATAAAGTTGTTGGTTGAGTACCATCAATAAATAACTCAGTATACACTCGACTTCCTCTTGGATCCTTTGAGCATAAATCAGTTGGTATTTTTCCAGAATCTCTGCAAACAGGTACAGCAACTATTCCGGAAGGTCTCTCTATATCAGTTACTGGTAAATCCTTATTTGCGATTGCCATTATTTTTCCCCAAACATAAGCAGAGGTTCCACTGGTTATGCCCTTTGGAAGTACAGCAGGAGTATCATTACCAATCCAAACAGATGCTGAAAAATATGGAGTTAGACCATTGAACCACACTTCTTTTCTATCAGCAGTTGTACCAGTTTTACCTGCAGCAGGCATAGAACCAAATTTAGCACGTGATCCAGTACCTCCGTTAACAGGTCCCTTTAACATATCATAGGTTATATATGCACTTTGAGGAGATAAAACTTTACGATTTGAAGTTTTACTTTCAAGAATAGTTACCCCTCTTCTATCAACAACCTTTGTATAAAGTCTTGGATCAGTATACATTCCGTTATTACCAAAGGTTCCGAAAGCTGCTGCCATAATCATTGGGTTCGCACCATTATTTAATTCTCCTAATGAAAGTGCAGCTAAACTTGTTTTATCATTACTATTAAAAGTCAATCCGAATTTCTCACCATAAGATATTCCAGTTTTAATACCTATATTAAATTCTTCTTTAATAGCAACTAAGTTTACAGAATACTTCATTGCTTCTCTTAGAGTAATATATCCTCTAAAATGAGTCGGTTCATCGTTCTTAGGCTCCCAGCCAGGCCATGCCTTTCTAATATCTGAACCTATTGGAGAATCTTCTACTGCTGTTGCTGCAGTAGCCTGTTTAGAATCTATAGCTGCAGAGTATACAGTAAGAGGCTTAATTGAAGAACCAACTGGTTTTAAAAAGCTCTTGGAGCCATTATAAGCTGCTCTATTAAAAGAACGAGCAGGCTGCTCACCCCTTCCGCCTACAATAGCTTTAACTTCACCTGTATGGTAGTCCATTACAACTGCTGCAGCTTGTGGAGTATCAGAACCTATGTTTTTGCTGTCATTTATAATTTGCTGCACTGAATCTTGAAGAGATCTATCCATTGTTGTATAAATTTTAAGTCCGCCATACATTAATAGATTATCTATTTCTGTTTCGCTGTAATGATATTGGCTTTGCATATCTTTTTTTATCTGTTCAATGGCTGGAAGCGCAAACCATTCATAATTTAACCTGTTCTTACTAGCAGTTGATGCTTGATTAAAGTCTAAGTTTTTCGGATTTAGTTCGCTTACAGCCTTATCATAGTCAGCTTTTGAAATATAGTTATTTTTATACATCATTGTTAGTACTGACTTTGTTCTAGTTAGGTATATAGAAGGATCTTTTTTAGCACTATCTGAAAAAGCATTATATCTAGTCGGACTCTGAGGAAGCCCAGCTATGTAAGCACACTGAAGCAAGGTTAGATCCTTAGCAGGCTTATTAAAATAGTAATTAGAAGCAGCCTCTACACCATATACTGTTCCTGCAAAAGGTATTGTGTTCATATAAGCCTCAAGTATTTGCGGCTTTGATAAATGCTTTTCTAATTCAAGAGACAAGTACATCTCACGAATTTTTCTGGTAGCAGATTCCTTAAAGCTTTTTTCATTTTCGATGTTAGTAAGCATTGTATTTCTAACAACCTGTTGAGTTATAGTAGAAGCACCTTGAAGCGAACTTTTCCCTTTAAGCTTATTAAGTACATCAATGTAGATAACTCCTGCAATTCTTTGATAGTCAATACCTTTATGTTTTTCGAATCTCTCGTCTTCAATACTTATAAATGCATTGGATAAATTTTTAGGGACATCATTAATAGAGATTACATCTCTTTTTTCCCTTGTTGCAACCGCATCTATATATTGATTTTTATTATCATATATAGTTGATGGTTCATTTAAGGTTAGTATTTGATTTACATCTAAAGGTGGAGCGGTTTTAATTATAGCTAAAACTATACCTGCGCCTGCTACACCTGCTAAAATTATAATACTTAAAAATGTAAGCATTATAATTTTAAATATTTTAAAACCCTTTCTTTTTTTCTTTATATTTTTTCGTTTCGTATTTTTTTCTTCTTCCATATGTGAAGCCTCCTTGAGTACTTTCTAATAAAGAACGCTCGTCCAAATATAATTTTATCATAAATATAGCAATATTTTATATAAATATTATTATATTACAAATATTCCCAAAAATCAAAAATATATTCGGAAGTTATGATCAAAGCTACAGGTATATAATAGATTATACTAATGATTAATTGAAAAGGGAATATAAAATTGAAATGAGGTGTTAATATTAGAAGAAATACCAAAATAAAAATGGTTTTAGGATTACTATTGGTTGTAGCTTTCTTTAATATTTTTATTTATATATTAGATAAAGTTGTAACACCAACGGTTATGGCTGTAGCAGATGCAGAAATGAGAGCAAAGTCTATGGAAATCATAAATACATCAATATTAAAGGAGTATTCAAAACAGTTTAATTATGATGATATTATAAAAGTAGAAAAAGATGAACAGGGAAATATATCTATGCTTAAGGCAGATACGCTTAAGATGAGTAAAATAGCAAGTGATGTGGCTTTGAATTCTCAAAAGGAACTTAAAGCTTTAGGACATATAGGTATAAAAGTACCAATAGGTTATATTTTTAATAATAATATCTTAGCAAATATAGGACCGGATGTATCTGTAAAAATGCAACCTATAGGATACATAGAAACAAAATACCAATCTGAATTTGAAAGTGCAGGAATAAACCAAACTAGACATAAAATATATGTACAAGTATATGCTAAAATAAGAATTATAATTCCTACGAAAAAAGATGATATCGAAGTAAAAAGTGAGGTCCCTATATCAGAAACTATAATTGTGGGAAAGATACCAGATACATCTATAAACTTAGATTTAAATGGAGCGGGATATAAGATTAATGAGCAAAATAAAAATCTGCCATAAAAGTGGCAGATTTCTATTTAAAATGTGATTAATCTTCCCAGTTAAATACATAAGGAACATTTCTATAGTAGTCACCATAATTTAATCCGTAACCAACAACAAATACATCAGCAATTTGAAAACAGCAGTAATCAGGAGCGATATCAACTTTTCTTCTATCAGGCTTATCTAAAAGAACACAGCAATTAACACTTTTTGCGCCTAAAGACTTTACATGCTCAGCTACGAACTGCATTGTTATGCCAGTATCTACAATATCGTCAACTATTAAGACATCATAACCCTCAATATTATCTGGAATATCATTAACAACCTTAACACTGCCTGAGCTTTGCTCGCTGTGACCATAGCTTGATGTTGTCATAAAACCGATCTTTGTAGGTACAGTAATATGTCTTACTAAATCAGCAGCAAAAATAAAGCTTCCTCTTAGAAGTGATAAAACATAAAGGTTTTTACCTTCATAATCCTTTGAAATTTCAGCACCCAATTCAATAATTCTATTTTCTATTTGTTCCTTAGTTATGATAATATTTCTTTTTTTATTATCCATTGTAAGCCTCCAAATCGTAGATATTTACAATATTGTCTTAATAGTATAAAATTATATGAAAGTTGTCAAGTATATATAGAGAAACAAAAATAAATGGAGTTGATATAATGATATATGGAAATATCGCGGGAATAAGAAATTCTGTATTAGATAAACTAGAAAATCTTTATGATTTAAAAGCGGATAAACAAACTATTTTTTCTATAGAGCTATCTTCTGTATTATGCGATGTTACCAATCAAATAGGGAGAGAAATCAGCGCTGCCATAGACAGAAAGGGAAGAGTTACAAGCATTGCTATTGGAGATAGCACAACTGTGGATGTACCTCTTGTTGATATAAGAGAGAAAAAGCTTTCAGGAATTAGAATAATACATACTCATCCAAACGGAATATCTCAGCTTTCAGCATTGGATCTTTCAGCTTTATTAAAATTAAAGCTGGATTGTATAGTGGCAATAGCTGAAGAAAACGGAAAATGTAATGAAGCAACAGTAGGATTTTGCACAATAGAAAATGATATTTTAGTTTCAGAAAGTATTGGACCTATGACAGTGGAAGACGCCATAAAAGTTGATTTTTTGGATAAAGTAAACTATTTAGAAGGTCAGCTTAAATTAAGTAATATAGAAGAAGATAACAGCGAGAGAGCTATAATAGTGGGAATAGAAAGTGATGAAAGCTTAGAAGAACTTTCGGAGCTTGCAAGAGCTTGTGAGGTTAATGTAGTTTATAGGGTTCTTCAGAAAAAAAGCAAAATGGATACTACTTTCTATGTTGGAAAAGGAAAACTTGAAGAAATTGCTATGCTAAGGCAGGCTTTAAAGGCCAATTTAATAATTTTTGACGATGAGCTTACTGGTTCGCAGGTAAGAAATCTTGAAGAACTTACTGGAGCAAAGGTAATAGACAGAACAACTCTAATATTAGATATTTTTGCTAAAAGAGCTAAAAGCAGGGAAGCTAAAATTCAAGTTGAGCTTGCACAGCTAAAATATAGACTTCCAAGGCTTATGGGACTCGGAAGCGTACTTTCTAGAACAGGTGGGGGAATTGGCACAAGGGGCCCTGGAGAAAAGAAGCTTGAAGTCGACAGAAGACATATAAAGGAAAGACTATACGACCTAAATAGCGAACTTCTAAAGATAAGAAAGCACAGGGAGACACAAAGAGAAAGACGAAATGAGATTCCTAAGGTTTCACTGGTTGGGTATACTAATGCAGGAAAGTCCACACTCAGGAATAAACTTTGCGATATAGCTATGCCAAAGGATGCGGTAGTCAAGGAAAAAGTATTTGAGGCTGACATGCTTTTTGCTACACTTGATATAACTACAAGAGCCATAGTTTTACCTGATAACAGACCCATAACACTTAGTGATACCGTTGGATTTGTAAGGAAGCTTCCTCATGATCTCGTAGAAGCCTTTAAATCTACTTTAGAAGAAGTTGTTTATTCTGATTTGCTTCTGCATGTTGTTGATGCGTCCTCTGAAAGCAGCCTTGAACAAATAGAGGCTGTAAATATGGTATTAAAAGAGTTAGGGGCTATAGATAAACCTGTTCTGCTTCTTTTAAATAAGATTGACAAAGCAAATGAAGAGGATATTAATAAATTAAAAGAAAACTTTAAGGATTTGAAGATAATAGAAATATCCGCAAGAGAAAATATAAATCTTGATGTTCTTCTTAATGAAGTTTCAAAAGCGCTTCCATATACTTTAAGAAAGGCACAATATTTAATTCCATATAGTGATCAGTCAGCTGCAGCGTTTTTACATAGAAACTCAAAGGTTCTAGAGGAAGAATTCAAAGAAGAAGGAACTTATATTTTAGCACAAGTTGATGATGAAGTTTTTAATAAATGTGAGAAATATTTATCTAACGATTAATCTATAACAGGAGGCTTTAATATGGAATCGGTTTGTCCTAATTGTAATAAACTTGATATTGAAAAATATATATGCAGCAGCTGTAGAGTAGAGATGACTGATCTAGGAAGAGCACAAGAAGTTTATCAGGATGATTATACTTCAAATATGCCTATAAATGATTCAGCTGATTATTGTATTCATATTTTTAAGTGCAATTCTTGCCATAATAAAGAAAAGGTTCAAATAAAAAAAATAACTATATAGTTTTGAAAGTTTTTATTCATCTAACTTGGAAATGTATTGTTTTTATGTCAATTTATATTATAATTAATATAAGTTTTATGTTTTAATCTTTGTGAGGAGGGGTGTTTGTGGAAAGGACTATTATACAATACCAAAGAGCGTTTAACAGTATAATAGATAGGCTTAAGTCAAATGAAGCTGTTTTAGCGGTTATGGTATTTGGAAGTATGGTTACTGGAGATTTGTGGGATGAATCTGACATTGATTTGTTTGTAATACTAGACAAAAAAATAGCAAATATAAAAAATATATATACAGAGGAAAAACAGGTGCCTGTACATATAAAGCTTATGAGCAAGAATAAGTTTATACAGCTCTATGAAGAGGACTTAAGAGGAGGCTTCATGCATAGAATGTTTTCTTCCTCCAGACTGGTTTTTTCAAAGGATATGGAAGTTACCATAAAGTATGACAGCGGAAGATATTACCCTGATTTAGATAGAGAAAGATGGAATATGGTATACCTAGGCAAGGTTTTAAAAAGCATAGATATTTGTAAAAAATATCTTTCAAATGATGGTGTATATACTGCCTATGGAGCAGCTGTAAAATGTGTTGAGAATTATGCAAGGCTGCATGTTAACTATTCAGGATACATGATTAGTAAAGATGCTATGACAATGGCTATGAATTTAAATGATAGTTTTAAACGATGCGTGGATGAATTGTTTTTTAACAAGCAGGATACTGCAAAAGCAATTAGTGCAGCAGTAGAATATATAGAAAGTTCTATAGATGAAAATATAAGAAATACAGCTTCAATATTAGTAAATTATATGAGAGAAAAAGATTGTTTTCTAAGCACTGAGGATATAAAAAATGATAAATTATTTGTAAACTATGATATTGCCTTGGAAGACATATTAAACAAACTTTGGGAGAAAAATATAATAAAAAAAGACAGCAGAGATTATAAAACTGAGGATGGTAAAGTTCTTTTTAAGGAAAATGTTTATTTTATATAAAATAGCAGGGCTACTGGGATATCTATAAAAGGTTATACCAGTAGCTTAATTATTATTTTGAAGGTGAACCATGGATAAATATAAAATAGAACTATATGAAAGTGATATGCCTAAATATGTTCAAATTGCAAAGCATATAAAGAGACTTATTGATATAAATGAAGTCAATGACGGAGAAAGGCTGCCTTCCATAAGAATGCTTTCTAAACTTTTAAACGTGAATAATGATACAATTATTAATGCATATAAGAAGCTTCAGACTGAAGGTTGTGCCGTGCAAAAGATAGGAAGTGGAACTTACGCCAAGAAAAAGGAAATAAATAAGAACTTTAAAAAGCAATACTCGGAAATTTTTAAAAAGATGTCTGCTGATGAAGCAAAGAATTATATAGATTTTACAGGAGAAAATGCCTGCAGTGACTTTTTTCCTGTTCTAAGCTTTAAAAGTGTATTGAATGAGGTGTTAGATAGAGATGGAGCAGAAGCGCTCGCTTATCAGGAAATGCTTGGATATATTGGACTAAGAGACAGTATTAATAGATATTTTTGGGAAAGCAGTTTGAATAACGATAATATATTAATAGTATCTGGAGCTCAGCAGGGTATTGATATTGTTTCAAAAGCAATGATAAATGTTAATGATAATGTTGTAGTTGAGAAACCTACCTACAGTGGAGCCCTTTCGGTTTTTAAGGGCAGAAGAGCTAATATTTTTGAAGTTCCAGTAGAAGAGAATGGTATTGATGTTGAAAGTTTAAAAAAAATTCTAAAGAAGAATAAAATAAAGTGCTTTTATTTGATGAGTTATTTTCAAAACCCTACTGGGGCAACCTACAGTATAGATAAAAAAAATGAAATATTAAAGCTTGCTGAAGAGTATGATTTTTATATAATTGAAGATGACTATTTATCTGAACTTATTTATGATACAAATATAGAATATAAGAGTTTTAAAACATTAGATGTTAATGATAGAGTAATTTATATAAAGAGCTTTTCAAAAATATTTTTGCCTGGGATAAGAATAGGATATTTAATTTGCCCTGAAAGATTTAAAGAAAGTATACAAAATTCTAAAATTGATACAGATATATCTACCTCAAGTCTTATGCAGAGAGCTCTTCATTTATACATAGAAAAGGGTTTTTGGAAAGATTATATAAATCATTTAAATACAATTTATAAAGATAGATATAATTTTATGAAAGAGCAGCTTAAAAATATTTTTCAGCAAAAGGTAGAATTTAATTTGCCAGGGGGAGGTCTTAATTTTTATATTAAGCTCTCTGACTCAATTGATTTAGACAGCATAAAGCTTTTTTATGAATGCAGAGAAAATAAAGTACTTCTTACACCTGGAGTTTTGTTTTATAAAAATATTAAAGATGGAGAAAGATTTTTTAGATTAGGTTTTTCAAAGGTTGATAATAATGAAATATATAAAGGTTTGAGTATAATAAACAACCTGCTAAAAAGGTAGTGATATGTTGGATAGAGGTTTAGTAAAAATAAATTGGAATGAACTAGATAATCTTACTGAAGAGGATATAACCTATTTTTTATCATTAGAAGGAAAAACTGTAGAAGCTATATGCAGAATAAGAAAAATGGATAGGGAAGAAGTTCAAAGGCAAATTATTGAAGGGAAAGTTAAATATCGATTTTTAGCTAAAAGTAAAAATGAACAGGAATTATTTATGACTTTATGTAATGCAGGTAAACAGGATAAGCTTTCTTTGCTTTATGGTATTGATGTTGAAAATAGAACAAAGCTTTTGGAGTTTATAAGAAAAAAGTATTCAGAAATGAATTCAAAGCATAAAGAAACTGCTATATGGATAATTGGGGAGTTAAAGGCTTCAAATTTTATAGACATACTCAATAAAGCCCTTGTTCACAAACATGTAAATATAAGACGAATGTCGGTATCAGCTATGGGAAAACTTTCAGAAAAAACCTGTGAAGTGCCTCTTATAAGAGCATTAGAGGATGAAAATCCTCAAGTTGTTATGTATGCGGTTAAGGCTCTTTTGAAATTAAAAAGTGAAAGAGCGCTTGAAAAAGTAAAGCAGATTTATAAATCCAGCGAAAAGGATTATTTAAGAAATGCCGCAGAAGAATTTATAAAAACCTTTGAAGCATAAAGGGGGAACCGAAAAATGGCTTACCTTACAATAAAAGACGAAGCAAGTATTGAATTTGAAGAGAAAAAGTCTATTTTTATTGGACATGTAAGGAGAATATATACTGAGGATGAAGCTAAGAAATTTATAAACAAGATTAGAAGTAAACATCGAGAAGCCACTCATAATGTATATGCCTACATTATTGGAGAGAATATGGGTATTCAAAGATACAGCGATGATGGAGAGCCACAAGGTACAGCAGGAGTGCCTGTACTTGATGTTGTTAAGAAGAATTCCATCACAGACATAGTTGTAGTTGTAACAAGATACTTTGGAGGAACTCTGCTTGGAGCGGGGGGACTTGTCAGGGCTTATTCAAAAGGAGCTTCTGAAGCTATAAAAAGAGGAGGAATAGTTGAGAAGGTTAAAGGATGTGCTTTATATATAACAATTGATTATGATCAGCTGGGAAAAATTCAGTATATTTGTGGACAAAACAATTGGCATATTGAAGATACTGCTTATACTGATAAAGTTGTAGTAAAGCTTTACTGTGAGATTTCAAATGTTGAAAAAATTAAAAATAGCGTAGTTGAAAGCACTTCAGGCAAAGCAATATTTAATGAAAGTGAAAAAGAATATTACTTTAAGCTTAATAACAGATTATTTGCGGAATGTTAAGAAATTTACATTGTTTTTCCTAGTTGTGGCAATATTGTTTTATATGGTATAATGTTTTGTGCATTTGTTTATAAATAAACAATATAAAAGCCATAAATACATATATACGGTTAAATTAGGAGGAGATTTTATGTCAGGACATTCAAAATGGCATAACATACAAGCAAAAAAAGGTAAGGCTGATGCTAAAAGAGGTAAAATCTTTACAAAGATAGGTAAAGAACTCATAATGGCAGCAAGGAACGGTTCTAGCCCGGATACAAACGCTAAATTACGTGATGTTATAGCCAAAGCTAAAGCAAACAACATGCCTCAAGATACGATAACAAGAGCTATAAAGAAAGGGGCAGGAGAATTAGCTGGAGTAAATTATGAAGAAATAGTTTATGAAGGTTATGCTCCAGGCGGGGTTGCAGTTATAGTTAATGTTGTAACAGATAACAAAAACCGTTCTGCTGGAAACGTAAGACATGCTTATACTAAATATGGCGGAAATATGGGATCTTCTGGCTGCGTATCTTTCATGTTCCAGAAGAAGGGTGAATTAGTTATAGAAAAAACCGATGAGCTTGATGAAGATGAAGTAATGATGATGGCTTTAGATGCTGGAGCAGAGGATTTTGCTTCAGAAGATGAAGTGTTTGTTGTTACAACAACCCCAGAAGACTTTGGTACAGTTAGAGAAGCTCTTTCTTCAAATGGTATTGAGTTCCTTGAAGCTGATATAAAGCTTATACCTGATACTTACACTGCTGTAGATGAAGAAACAGCTGTTAAAATCCAAAAGATGCTTGACGCTCTTGAGGAAGATGACGATGTTCAAGATGTTTATCACAATGCAGAGTTCCCAGAGGGCTTTGAAGAATAAAATAGAAGCTAAAACACTCTTAGGATGTTTATAAAATCCTAAGAGTGTTTTTTCGTTCGACAAATTTAAAAAAATATACGAACAGATGTTTACTTTTTCGCAATATAATTATATAATAAGTTATACGAACTAATGTTCAGCACTGCTATAAAGTTCTATACAACATTTTAGTAATAGATTTTATGTATATGGAATATTATCTTATATAACCTATGAGAAGGAGATGTATTTATATGATAAGCAGCAGCTTAAAAGGAATAGCAATGAATACAAAGGAATTAAGGAAATTAGTAATGTTTTTTAAAGTTCAGGGAATTTCCCCAACCGTAAAGGAGCTATGCACAACAAACATATACATCGACGCGTATAATCACAAAATAGCATCATAGGTACATATTTTATATAACAAATTATTATGATTTGTGAGAGCATATAAGCTCTTTTTTTTTAGCTAAAAAAGAATAATACAGAATTTCAAGGATAAGCTATGGTTGAAAGGAGTGGTATTGTGAAAAATAATGATAAAAATAGAAAAACTGCCGAGAGAGGTCAATTTAAAAGCTTAAATCCTAAAGATGAGGTTGAAATTAATTCTATATATTATGGAAATGATGAGGGAATAGGTACTCAAATAGTTACTAATTATAATTACAAACCGGACAATGATTAATAAGAGGTGCTAAATGAATAAAGATAGAAACGAAAAAATAGATGATCTAAATAATTTTGAAGCTGTTGTTCAAAGCGGCATAGCTCAAGCAGCAAATATAGGAACATTTGCTATGGGAGTTGATACTGTGACAGATTTTACGCAGATTAATCCAAATACTATGGAAGCTGATAATTATCAAAAAATAAAAGATGAACACACTGCAAATTTTCATGGAAAAATAATAGCCAAATGATTTATAAAGAATCTATTATTATTTAGAAGTTTTTTTCTTAATTGGTATATAAAGTGTTAAATTGTAAACAATATCTATGTATAAATTTTTAGAAAGAAGGTTTTATACATGGGACACCTTTATAATACCGAAGCAGATGAAGTTTCTATCCTGAAAATATTTGTTAAGAGCAGAACCAAAAACTTTGAAGATAAAGAATATGGTTATTCTATTGATATAGAGTGTTGTGATGTATTTTTAACAGATTTTATAAAACAAGAAATAGAAAAATTAAGTGCTTTAGTGCTTAATTATGCACCAGAAATACAAATATATAGACATATTAAGGAACAACTGCCGATTATGGAGTTCAAAGCTAGCCAATGTATGCCAAAGGTTTATAAGGTTAATATTTGTTCTAACTTTGAAGATTATTTAGTGAATATAAAAAACTATAATGATATAATAAGCTTAATAAGTAAATGCATTATTGAAAGAATAACATATTTATTTGGTGCGTTTTCCTTAGAAAACTATTAGTAGAAAATGGAAATATTAAATATTTGTAATTCATTTTATATTTAGAAAGATATAACTAATATATATTGACTACATTTATATAAATTGTTATAATTTTATTAAACCACGAAGGTTTTATTAAGATGTGATAGTTTTATTAAGTGTTTATATTGTTTACCACGAAGGTAGAGTTTAATTGCTCTACCTTTTTTATTTTTGTTTTAACATGTTGATGGTGCGATAGCACCATCAACTAAAAACCGCCCGCTATGCGGGTGAGGTTAAGTGCTTAAGCAAGGAGCATCACCTTTTTGCTATAATGATGATTGTTCAAGCCATCAAAATAACAAAAGAAAGGTGATGCTCCATGGCAGAAAGTTTAGCACATACTAAATGGTTATGCAAGTACCATATTGTATTTACGCCAAAATATCGAAGAAAAATAATATATCATAAATTAAGAGAAGATATAAGAGATATAATAAAAGATTTATGTAAATGGAAGGGTGTAGAAATTATAGAAGGACATATGATGCCAGATCATATACATCTTTTAGTATCTATACCACCAAAGATGAGTATATCGAGTTTCATGGGATATCTTAAAGGGAAAAGTGCAATGATGATATTTGACAGACACTCAAATTTGAAATATAAGTTTGGAAACAGGCATTTCTGGGCTGAAGGATATTATGTAACAACAGTAGGATTAAATGAAGCAACGATAGCAAAATACATACGAGAACAAGAAAAGTATGATCAAATGATGGATAAAATTACAACAAAAGAACTAGAGAACCCCTTTAGTGGGTTAGCTAAGTAATCAGTCCACAAAGGCTTGAACAAAGTTTAAGCCAGCGTCATTTAGGCGCTGGCAGTAGCACGCCCTTATAGGGCTAGAGCAAACCACCCCTTTTAGGGGTGGTCATGATTTTAAAGGGGGCTTTATAATGAGTAATAAATTAAATGCTTTTCAGCAAAGACTTGTAGGTTTTATAGAAGGAGAAAAAGATAAGTTTATAAATATAAGCCATCAAATCCATGATAAACCAGAGATAGGAAATCAGGAATTCTTTGCGTCCGGGCTTCTTGCATATACTTTAGAAGAAGCAGGCTTTACTGTAGAAAAAGCTGTTGCAGGACATGAGACCTCTTTTATAGCAAGAAAAAAATCATCAAAACTTGAGGGGCCGGTAATAGGATTTTTAGCGGAATATGATGCACTTCCAAGCTTGGGGCATGCCTGCGGACATAATATTATAGGAACACTTAGTACAGCTGCGGCTATATCTTTATCTAAGCTTCTAGAAGAAATAGGAGGAGAAGTAGTTGTATTGGGTACTCCAGCAGAGGAAGGCGGAGAAAACGGAAGTGCAAAGGCAAGCTTTGTAAAGCATGGACTGCTTAAAGGAATAGATGCATGTATGATGATTCATCCTTCAAATAAGACAGGTGTAACCGGAAGCTCTTTGGCTGTAGATCCTTTAGATTTTGAGTATATAGGAAAATCTGCACATGCAGCAGCCTCACCGGAAAAAGGTATCAATGCATTGGATGCCGTAATCCAGCTTTTTAACGGAATTAATGCTTTAAGACAGCATGTTACAACAGATGTAAGAATTCATGGGATTATAACTCATGGAGGAGAAGCGCCAAATATTGTGCCAGACTATGCTAAAGCCAGATTTTTCATACGCGCAGCTACAAGAAAGACCTGCAGCGAAGTTACTGAAAAAATTAATAATATAGCTCAAGGAGCTGCTTTAGCAACAGGCTCAAAGCTCAATATAATAGCTTTTCAAAATGAAGTTGATAACTTGCTTATAAATAAAAGGTTTGATCAAATATTTATAGAAAGTGCTAAACTATTAGGCTTGGAGATAGATGCTAATTCTGAGAAAGGCTTAGGTTCAACAGATGCGGGGAACATAAGTCAGGTTGTGCCAACCATTCATCCATATATAAAGATTGGACCAGAGAGTTTAGTTGGTCATACTCATGAATTCTGCGCCGCCGCAGCGTCTAAAGAAGGAGATGATGCTTTAATAACCGGAGCAAAAGCTTTAGCTATTACTGCCCTTGAACTCATAATAAATAAAGAAAAGCTTAGTGAGATAAAAGAGGAATTTGGAAAGTCAAAGATTAGCTAAATTTGATGCAAAAGAAGGATAGAGAATTATCCTTCTTTTTATATTATGTTTAAATAATTATTTCGTTAGAAGGAATTATGAACGTTTTATAGAATATATTGGAATTAAGAAAGAGAATATAGGGGGAATAACAAGGATGCCGAATAGTATGTTTGATAGTTTTCTATTTACTGCAGCACCAGCTTTTATGACCATAATATTCATTATAGTTTTTGGAGTTGTAATATTAACAATATTTAAAGGGATTAAAACGTGGAACTATAATAATGCACAGCCTGTACTTACAGTTATTTCAAAGATTGTAGCTAAGAGAGTAAATGTATCAGAAAGTATGAACAATAATGATAATAATATCAGTCATAGCACCACTTCCACCTACTACGTAACCTTTGAGGTAGAAAGTGGAGACAGAATGGAATTTATAGTATCAGGTAGTGAGTACGGAATGCTTGTGGAAGGCGATGAAGGAAAGCTTACTTTCCAAGGCAGCAGGTACAAAGGTTTTAACAGAAATATTAATAAATAAAATAGAGGGAGGTACTAAAGATGAAAGTTGAGCTAAGGGAATTGAGTTTAGAAGACGGAAAAGATATATATGAAATGCTTCAAGAGATGGGACAAGGAGAGAATGGCTTTGAAAATAGTGCCTATGGAATAGACTTTGAAGATTTTTCAGCATATCTTCAAAGAAATTATAATATGTCTAAAGGAATTGGACTTAGCTCATGGCAGGTGCCTCAGACAATGTATTGGTTAATTATTGATGAGAAACCTGTAGGTATAGGGAAGCTTAGAAGTCGACTTACAGATGCGCTTCTTAGAGTTGGTGGGCATATTGGATATGCAATTTTGCCTTCGCAAAGAGGGAAGGGCTACGGAAAAATAATGCTTTCTGAACTTTTAAAGGAAGCAAAAGAGAAGGAAATAGAGGATGTTTTATTAACCTGTAACGAAGATAATATAGCTTCAAGAAAAGTTATTGAAACAAATGGTGGAAAGCTTGAAAATATTGAAGAATATAAGTGTAGGTATTGGATAGACAACAGGAGATAATTAATGGATAAAAAAACAGAAAAAATATTGAATATAATATTATGGATTTTTCTTGCTTGGGGAAGCGTATACATGCTTACTTACAAGGGAAACAACATAATTATGCTGGTAGTACTAATCGGACTGCTGTGCATTTCTCTACTAACAATGAATAAATTAGGGGAAGTATTAAAAAGTAAAGACGCTTCATTTAAAATAAATATATTCTTAGAGAGTGCTCTTATTTATTGGATTGCTAGAATTGACGTATCAGGAGCTTCTGAAATTTTATTTTTCATTTTAACTGGACGAGCAGTAATTGGTTTTTCAGTAAAATATGGGTTCATTTTTACACTTATTAATTTTTTCTCTTTTATTATTATAGATTATATTAAGCTTGGTTATCCTGCCTTAGTTTCAATACTACCAAGGGTATTTAATTATCTTTTAAACTTTGGCTTTGTTTTCGGCTTTTCCTTCGTGGCTAAGTTTGAGATACTTCAAAGAGAAAAATTAGATAAGACTAAGAGAGAATTAGAAAAAGCATATGAGAAGCTTCAGGAAAGCTATGATACTAAGGAAGAGCTTTTGGTTGAAAGAGAAAGAAATAAGATTGCAGGGGAAATTCATGACACGGTTGGACATACTCTGACAACTGTAATTGTTGAGTTAGAAGCAGCCAAGAGGCTTATGAAAAAGGATATGGAGCTATCTTTAGAAAAGCTGGAGCTTGCCCAGGAGCAGGTAAGAAAGGGCCTTAATGATATTCGTAAGTCTGTAAGAGCTTTAAAAAGCGGAGATGAAATTTTAGAATTTGAACCTTCTATAGTTTCGTTGATAGAAGAAACAGAAAAGCACAGCGGTGCTAGAATTGAATATAACCTTGAGAAGTTTGAGAATTTAGATAAAAATGTTCATAGGGTTTTGCTGCGTGCACTTCAAGAAGGGCTTACAAATGGTATTAGACATGGGCAAAGTAGTGAATTTAAACTTTCTATTACTAAAGAAGATAATTCTGTTGTTTTTATTTTAATGGATAATGGCTTAGGAGCTGATAGTTTAGAGTTAGGCTTTGGGCTTTCAAATATGAAGCACAGAGTAGAGCAGCTAAACGGAGATTTTAAGGTAAGTCTTGCAAAAAACCAAGGCTGCAAAATATATATAGAAATTCCCCTTGGAAAGGAAAAAATAGATGGACAAGATTAAAATAGTTATTATAGATGACCAGACTCTTATGAGAGACGGACTTAAAACTATATTAGATTTAGAAGATGATATGGAAGTAATAGGTGCTGCGGAAAATGGGAAAAAGGCACTGGAGATAGTTGAAAGTCTTAAGCCAGACGTGGTATTAATGGATATTAGAATGCCTGAGCTTAATGGAGTTGAAGCTACAAGGCTTATTAAAGAGAAGTATCCCAGTACAGTAGTTCTAATACTTACAACCTTTGATGATGAGGATTATATTGTAGATGCCCTCTGTAATGGAGCAAGCGGCTACATGCTTAAAGACATGCATGGTGATAAACTAATTCAAGCAGTGAGGGACGGTTATGAAGGAAATATGATTATGCAGTCAAATATAGCTGCAAAACTTGCTGCAAGATTATCCAAGAATTTCTCACAAAAGGAACAGGACAACAAATTAAATTTGGATGATTTTGATTTAACTGAGAGAGAAATAGAAATTGGGAAACTTATAGCTTCAGGACTTACAAATAAGGATATATCGGAAAAGCTTTTTATAAGTCTTGGAACTGTAAAGAACTATGTAACCAACATATATAATAAGCTTGGAGTAGCGAACAGGGCTGCTGCTGTTATTCATTTAAGAAAATTAGGTTTATAATGTGACTTATAATATGACCTTCTTCAGTTTCGATATGACTCCCCTCCACACTATACTATAAATATAGAAAACAAATAAATGGAGGTTGAAGTCCTAAATGGACTTCAACGGGTAATTTTCGAGCGAAGCGAGTGCTCTAAATTACCCAGTGTCTCAACTGAAAGGAGAAGAAAAATGAATTCAAGATCAAAAGTAGTAACAGGTTCAATTTTAGTTTTAGCAGGTGGGTTAACACTTATAGGTAATTTACAGCTTTTAAATGAAAATTTTGTACTTCCAATTATGGGAGCTGCATTCTTGTTTGTTTACTTTATATTAGGAGCAAGAAAGAATTATAGAAATATAGGTTTTTTAATACCTGGAATAATACTTCCCGGGCTTCAGATTTTAAAACTTGCTGATGACTATAAAGTTAGCGAAAAAACTGAGATACTTACTGTATTTGGAGTTTTAGGGGTCAGTTTTTTAGCAATATACTTTATTCATAGCTTCTGGTATAAGGAAATCAGCAAAGGTCAGAGGAATTGGCCTTTATATGTAAGCATAATACTATTTGTATTTGGTGGAATAACCTATGCGGTAGAATATTTAAACTGGTCCTTTGGAATGGTTATTATAAACAATATATGGCCTGGAGTATTAATAATAGTTGGAGCAAGAATGCTTTATAAGGCTATAAAGGGCAATAAAGCGAAAATAAATGAGTAGAATTGAAATTGATTTACTTGGAGTGCATTAATGTGCACTCTTTTTTGCTTCCAAGACACTGGAATTGATGTGGCAATTAATATACAATGAGTATAAATGCTATTTTTTTATTTAAAGGGGTTGGGGAAGAGTGTATAAAGAAATTCTTGATTTATTAAGATGTCCAAAATGTAATGGGGAGTTAAGCTTGACGGTTGAAAAGGAAGAAAATGATGAGATTATCGAAGGAAGGTTAAGCTGCAAGGACGGTCATGATTGGGTTATCAAAGAAGGAGTAATAAATTTTGGCTCAGTAGAACAAGAACTTTCAAATAATTGGACAGAAGCTTATGAGCAGTATGATGAGGAGGAGATGGATAAAAAAATATCGGAAGGCGTTCCTAAGAATCAAATAATAATAGGAGATAAAGCAAAAAAGTTTATTATAAATAGCTTTAATAATAAAGAAAATAAATTTATATTGGACATAGCAACTGGCAGGGGATCATTATTTATAGAAATGGTGAAGCAGCTGAAAGTTGAATCACAAATAGTATGTACGGACTTAAGCTTTATAGTATTAAAATATGATAGACTAAAAGCTAAAAAAATTAATCCTGAAGCAAGAGTAAACTACATAGCTTGTGATGCAACTAATATGCCGTTTAAAGATAATACAATAGACGCTGCTGTATCTTTTTCTGGAATCGCTAATATGTTAAATTTAGCTGCTAGAGGAATAAAAGAAGCTAAAAGGGTAATAAAAAGCGGTCATTCATTATTTGACAGTTATGTTATTATTAAAGAAGACTCTGAAGGATTTAAGACTCTAAAGGAATTTTGTGAAGAAAATAATGTGATTGGCGCAGAAGAGTTCGCATTAAGGTCTGGAATAGAAAGAGCTTATATAAAAGCTGAATTTGATAATATAAATATAACAACTATAGGAGAATCGATAGGAGAGAAAAATGAATTTGATTTACTGCCCTTTGAGGGAGAGTGGTTTGCTATGGTTGTTGCTGAAGGGATGAAATAAAGATTTTATATTTTTTATCTGTCGGGATATCTTCTTATCCAGATAAGAAGATATCGCGATAAGTATTTATAATTTAAGACTATGTTAAAGAGTAGTGTAAAATTTATATAAATCGTAGAGGTAAAAATGAAAAAATATATGGAAAGCGCAAAAATAAAATTAGGTTTATCAATATTAGCTTGGTCAATATTTATATTTGTATATTGGATATTGTTTTATGAATTATATACTTTATGCCAATTTGGAAGAATCCATAATAATATAACTGTGTTATTTCTATGTATGATAATTCTTTTAGCATGGTTTATATTTTTTATAATTAGAAGAGTGAGAAATCGGCCAATTATATCGAATGAAAATGTAGAAAGTTATAGCTTTTATTCTAAGTATAAGATTATACGAAATTTTATAGCTATATTAAGTATAGTATTTATAACAGGTTTTTATGGAGCAAAAATATATCATAGTGCAATAAATTACAATGGAAAGCTCTCCTGGTTTTTAGCTGATTTAAAAAATAAAAAAAGCGTGAAGCTTGAACATAGCAATATATATGAAAGCGGCATTGAAGGTATATTATTAGATATCAATAAAAAAATTCATATGCCTGAAAAGCTATATATTGCAAACAGCTTTAGTCTTAATTTTGATTCAAATGGGAAAATTATGGCTTTTGATGCGTTTCTTTATGGAAAAAATGATAAAGGTAAAACAGAAAGCTATTTGATTAGTTATAGCAGCAAAAACTTAAATAATATAATTGTACATTTAAATGGGTATGTGAATGCAAGTTTCAACGATGATAAGCTTTTGGAGCCATTAATAAATACGGTAAAGGTAATCCCACTTAAGAAAACTGTAAGCAGTTGGTCAGACGATAAGTACGGTATACTTTATTCAGGCAAACGAAGCTTTGGATATAATACTAATGGTATTGTTTATATTGATTCAAAGGGAAATGCAAACCCTGCTGCAGATGCCCGTTCTGAAATAATAGGATACTTTGTTTCCGTATATGTACCTGGTAAAGAAAACTTATATGCTCCTGTTAGATATAGCCTAATGGACAATTTAAATAATATTAAAACAGCAGAGCCTTCGAAAGACAATAAGAAGAGTTCCGGACAATCCAATAATACTGCAGAACAATTTTTTTCATCGAAGCAGGTTGGATATCGCTTAGAAGTAACTGATGCTGCAGCAGGGAGCAGAGCCTATTCATTAACAGGAACTACTGATAGCGGAACTACATGGAAGACAATAAACAAAGATCCATTCTCAGGGTCCCTGGGAGTTGCAGCAGGAATAACTTTTTTGAATGATAAGCTTGGATTTTTATGTTTATCTTCCAGCGGAGGAACCAAAGGACAATTATATCAAACAGAAGATGGAGGAGTATCGTATAGAAAGGTAAATATCCCAGGGGTAAAAGTAACATTAAGCAACGGGGAAACATATAATCCTTTTGATTTGCCTGGGATGCCTTATCAAAAGGATGGAACGCTTAATGTTTTGGTAGGTCAAGGAGCTGATGGAGATTATAACGGAGGCTGTAAAGCCTTGTATCAATCAAAGGATAATGGATTAACATGGGAATTTGTTGAGGAGATTGCCAAAGGTTAATGAACTGAGGAAGAAATATAGACTAGCGGACTATGCACCTTAAGGTACTGAAAAAACAAATTTTCATGAACCTTAAGGAATTACAGGCAGTAAAATATATAATATGTTATACTAAATAACAATAAAACAGACGGCTAGGGTAATTTTGCCTTAGCTGTTTTTTTATTTATAGACTATCACAGACATAGTTTTAAAAACAACATAGAGCTCAGTTCCTTTTTCAATACTCATCTCTTCTAAAGATTTGATAGTTATAAGTGATTTTATTGGAATGCCTATATCAATAGTTACAAGTGCCTTAGATTCATCAATGATAATGTCAATAACTTTACCCTTGTGGACATTTCTTGCACTGCTTATAAATGACCCCTTGCTTAGTATGATATTTTCAGGGCGGATTGAAACTTTAACTTTTCCTGTAAGATCAGTATCAACATGAATTTTTGCCAAACCAATATTTGCGAAGGTATCATTACCTTCTTGACTTAATATGGCTTCATAAATATTATCATAGCCTTTGGATTTTAAAAGATAGTTTTCAAATTGGGTTTGAGATATGCGGATATATCTTCCTATACGGTGAGCCTCAAGCTCGCCCCTTTTAATCATTTCATATACAGTGCCTTTTGTTAACCTAAGTTTTTGTGCAATTTCTTCTGGCGTATATAATATATCGTCCTTCAATTAACTCACCTGCCTTGATAGCTTTGATTCTATACAATATTTTACCATAAATTGTAATTAAACTTAAAGTAATAATTTTAGAATGAGACAAATAATATATAATATGTTCAGTTAGTTTGAGCTGTGTTTAGTTCGGTTTAGTTGGTTTGAGACTCAGACAGATATTAATCATTAAAAGATATGGGGGAGAAAAATGAAAAAAATTATAACTTTGCTACTGTGCGTATTTTGTTTAGCGGTTTCTTTAACAGGCTGCGGTAATAATGGGGCTGCAAAAGAATCAACTATTACTATTGCAGCTGCGGCAAGCTTGAAAAATTGCATGGATGAAAAGCTTATACCAATGTTTAAGGAAAAATATCCAGGAATAAAAGTTCAAGCAACCTATGATAGTTCCGGGAAATTGCAGTCCCAAATAGAAGAAGGAGCATCTATAGATGTGTTTATGTCAGCAGCTATGAAGCAAATGGATGAATTAAATAAAAAAGACTTAATTGATAAAGATTCTGTAGTTAAACTTTTAGAAAACAAAATTGTACTTATTGTTCCGGTAAATAATGAGAAGGGTATAAGCACTTTTCAAGATATTTTAAAGGCTGACAAAATTGCTGTTGGAGACCCGGCAAGCGTACCGGCTGGGCAGTATGCAAAGGAAGTATTAACAAACCTTAAGGTTTGGGAGAATGTATCCAAAAAAGCCAGCCTTGGAACAAATGTTACAGAGGTATTAAATTGGGTTGCTGAAGGCAGTGCAGATGCAGGAATTGTATATTCAACCGATGCTGCATCAAACAAAGGAGTAAAAATTACTGCAGAAGCACCAGAGGGAACCGTTTCAAAAGTAATTTACCCTGCAGGGATAGTTAAAGCTTCGAAATACAAAGATAGTTCAAAGAAATTTATAGAGTTTTTAAAAACTGATGAAGCAAAAAAGGTGTTTGAATCTTATGGATTTACACTAAATAAATAGGTTAAAGGTCTAAATGACCTTTTGCGAGCAGTCTGCGAAGTGGAACGAGCGTCTGAGACTACCAAGTGTTTCCGCTAAGAGGAGGAATAATATGCAGATATCCCCAATAATAATTTCAATCAAAACTGCAGCGGCGGCTATAGCCTTAACATTTTTGCTAGGGCTTTTTACTGCAAGATGGATTGTGAATATGAAGTCAGAAAAAACAAAGATGATTTTGGATGGCATATTAACCTTGCCCTTAGTTTTACCGCCTACAGTAATGGGGTTTATTCTTCTTATTGTGTTTGGAGTAAATAGGCCTTTAGGGAGGTTTTTGCTGCAATTTTTAGGTGTAAAAATAGTTTTCTCCTGGTCAGCTACTGTGATAGCTTCCGTAGTGATTTCATTTCCGCTTATGTATCGGTCTGCAAGAGGAGCTTTTGAACAGGTAGATAAAAACTTAATTATGGCGGCAAGGACACTTGGGATGCCTAATAGAAAAATTTTCTGGCGTATAATAATGCCACTTGCCTTGCCCGGGATCGCTGCGGGAGGAATATTGGCCTTTGCCAGGGGTCTTGGTGAGTTCGGTGCTACAGCTATGATTGCAGGTAATATAGAAAATACAACAAGAACTCTTCCCTTGGCAATCTATGCAGAAGTTGCTGCGGGAAATATGAAGGCAGCTTCGTATTATGTAATAATCGTTTTGTTAATATCCTTTATAGTTGTTGTTTTGACAAATTATTTTTCAGTTAAGGAAAGAAAGTATTTAAGGTAAGGGAGAAATATATGAGTTTGATAGTAGATATAAAGAAGAAGTTAAAAGATTTTTCTCTTGAGATTTCTTTTAAAACGAATGGAGATTATCTTGGTGTTTTGGGAGCTTCCGGAAGCGGAAAAAGCATGACACTAAAGTGTATAGCAGGGGTTGAAACACCCGATGAGGGAATTATTGTGCTTAACGGAAAGGTTTTATTTGATTCAAAGAAAAAAATCAATCTCAAACCTCAGGACAGAAAAGTTGGTTATTTGTTTCAAAATTATGCTCTGTTCCCGCACATGACAGTTGAAGAAAATATAGGATTAGCACTTGCTAAAAAAGAAAAAGAACATAAAGTATGTGAAATGATAGAAGCCTTTCACCTGCAGGGTCTAGAAAAAAAATATCCAAATCAGATTTCAGGAGGACAACAGCAAAGGGCAGCGCTGGCAAGGTGCATAGTATATAAACCGGAGATATTGATGTTAGATGAGCCTTTTTCTGCATTGGATTCTTATTTAAAAGATCAGCTTCAGGATGGAGTATTGGAGCTTCTAAAATTATATGATGGAGAAGTTTTAATGGTTTCTCACTGTATGAATGAGGTGTATAGGTTTTGTAAAAAGCTTGCCATTATTGATAAAGGAAAATCTGTTTTACTTGGAGATACTAAGGAAGTTTTCAAACAGCCCAAATTGTATTCTGCGGCAAGGCTTACAGGCTGCAAAAACATCTCAAGGTGCGAGGTCGTATCTTCTAATCGTGTTTATGCCGTTGACTGGGATATTATTTTGGAAACGGAGAAGGTAATAGATAGGAACACCAAATATATTGGAATCCATACTCATGATTTTCAAGTTATTGATGCTTCTAAGGCAAAGGCTGAGAAAAATATAGTGAAATGCAGAGTTAAAAAAGTAGTTGAAGATGTGTTTAAATATAACATCTTTCTTCAAAATAAAGAAAGCAGAAAGAAAAATGATAATTCGGATATATTATTTAAGGTTAGCAAAGAGGAATGGAATAATAGGAAAGATAGAGAAAATGTATATTTGAAAGTTCCTGAAGAAGCTATTTTGCTTCTTGAATAGCATGTATACAACAGATTTTGCCTTAATAAAACTCAAGCCCATTAATCCGTTGAGATTAATGGACTTGAATTTTATGAGTAGTTATAAGTATCTATTTATGATTGTGATTAAATACCTTAACATTTGAAAAATCTGCTTTGTTAAACTGTATAACACATAATATAAAGAAAATAACACCTATACCTAATATAATGAAAAATCCCATATAAGGCTTAATTATAAATCCGTGAACATTAAAGGCTACCCCTGCCTGCACAAGAGTGTCAGTAGTTAAGTTTTCCATCTTTAATCCTATATATCTAAATATGGAGGTAGTGTAGGTCAGTGGATTAATATATACAAAAGGACGTAAAATTTTAGGCATAACCGTAGTTGGTATATATGCGCCGGATAGGAATGTAAGTGGCATAGTAAAGGCCGTAATCATAATTTGGAAAGTAGTTGAGCTCTTAGAAAGTGATGCTAAATAAAGGCCAATTGAACCAAAGGTTATACCTACTGCAAGCATTACTCCAGTCATTTCTATAAATTGGAGAGTATCTATTTTAAGGCCCATAAAAAGTGCAATAACTATTACTAATATACCTTGAAGCACTGCTATAATAGTTGAGGAAAGCACCTGGCCAATTGATATCTGCCACCTTGCTACAGGCGAAACTATTATTTCCTTCATAAACCCCATGGACATATCTTCTATAATACTGGTGGAATTGCTCAGCGCTGATTGAAAAACGGTCATAATTATTATTCCCGAAATAAGATAATTAAGGGGCTGGTCAACGCCTTGAGTTGGTTTCATTACAAATGAAAATATAAACAAAAAAAATCCAGACATAAATATTGAAAAAAATAATTTTAGTTTGTCCCTTGTAAAGTTAGTTAAGTTTCTTTTTATAATAGCTATCATTTCTCGCATTATGCTCTAATCTCCTTTCCGGTTATGGTCAAAAATACATCATTGAGAGTTCCTTTAGTAGTTTCAAAATCAATAATGGAAGCTTTGAACTTAGAAGCTATTTCTAAAATATGATTTATTTTGCTTGATTGTATTGTGAAAAGTCCGTTATTAAAATTAAACTCCATTGATTGATTTCTCAGATACTGATCAAGCTCATTAGAATTTGAAACCTTGATTCTTGTTATATTAGAGGTATATTGCTTTTTTAGATTATAGGGAGAATCAAAAGCAACTATCTTTCCGTGATCCATAATGGCAACTTTATCACAAATTTCTGCTTCATCCATATAATGTGTTGTTAAAAATATTGTTATGTTCTCCTGTTTTTGAAGCTTATAGATATAGTCCCATATATTTGCTCTTGTTTGTGGATCAAGCCCGGTAGTTGGTTCATCTAAAAATAATACTTTAGGATAATGAACAAGCCCTCTTGCAATCTCAACCCTTCTTTTCATGCCTCCGGAAAGACTGTTAACTGGAGCTTTTCTCCAATCATTTAGGTCTACCAAGTCTAGTACAAAGTCTATTCTTTTTTTGATATCGTCTTTAGGAACTTTATAAAATTCACAGTGAAATTTTAAGTTCTCCTCAACAGTTAGTTTGCTGTCAAGTGTACTTTCTTGAAATACTATTCCTATATCCTCTCTAACTTTACCTTTATGCTCAGAAACCTCGTAGCCGTTAATTATTAAGTCTCCCTCGGTTTTATTTATTATAGTGCAAAGTGTATTTATAGTTGTACTTTTTCCTGCACCGTTTGGACCAAGAAAGGCAAAAACTGTTCCTTCCTCTACATTGAAAGAAATATTATCTACTGCTGCAAAATCACCATATTTTTTGGTGAAGTTTTTCACTTCAATTATATTTGACATAGAATAACCCTCCTGTATTTTTTATTGATAAGATAAAGATTACTAATTTTTATCCTCCCTGCGTTTTGTTTACAAGATAATGTTAATGGTTTAGTTTAAAACGCCATTAAAGAATTTTTAAAGAATTTATAAAGATGTTTAAAGCTTTTTTAAATAATTGAAGTTATGATATTATCTTTATAGAATCTTTAAAATTGCTTTAAAAGATTTTTAAAGGTATATATTAAGATTATTACAGATGAAATATATTAAGATTTATGAAGGGATAATATAAAGGTTAAGTTATGAATAAAAGACGCAATGATGGAAGCTATGTTAAAAGTCTGTATTTAAGAGTTAAGAAATACTTAATCAACCATAGGGAAAAGCATAAATTGGAAGATGAACTCCATAGAGAAATGATGAAGGAGCATCGAAGAAATCACGACGAAATTCGTCGATTGAGAACCGAGTTTCAGAAAAAGGTTGATGAACTTCATCGTGAACAAAAAGGACTGCAATGGTACCAAAGACGTAATAGATATTCACATATTTTTATTATACTGTTTAATTTATTAATATGGTTTTTGATATTTAGATATTTTGGTATGAAAGCAGTTGCAGTAGGGCTTGCGGTAATTGTCGGCATCGGAGGAGTTAATCAAATTCTATTTAATCTTAGAGTTGAAAAGAGTATATTTGTGCCAATAGGACAGTTAAAAAAGGGTGTGGACGAAATCTCCAAAGGGAACTATGAGGTGAATATTGAATGTGATGTGACAAGTGAAATAAGCAGCTTAATAGATTCGTTCAATGATATGGCAAGAAAACTAAAGGAAAGTGAAAAATTAAAGACAGTATATGAAGAAAACAGAAAAGCATTGATAGCAAATATATCACACGACTTAAAGACTCCTATTGCCTCGATTCAAGGCTATATTGAAACTATGTCAGAAAGAGAAGATTTACCTAAGGAGACTGTAAGTAAATATCATCAGATTATACATAATAATGCATTATACATGAATAAGCTTATTGATGATCTTTTCCTATTCTCCAAGCTGGATATGCAAAAACTGGAGTTCCATTTTGAGAATATAAGTCTTAAAGCCTTTATGTATGATCTAATGGAGGAATTTAATTTTGAGCTTGAGGATAGGCAGATACAGTTTGATTATGTAGATGAGATGATAATTAATCCAAATGTAAATATAGATAGAAAAAGGATTCAGCAAATATTCAGCAATATTGTTGGAAATGCGGTAAAGTATGGCTATGAGGGAAAAACATCAATAAACGTGAAACTATATGAGAAGGATGAGTCAGCCTATATTGATATATTTAATAATGGACCGATAATACCTGAAGATAAGCTGCCATATATTTTTGATAGATTTTATAGAGTTGACTATGCAAGAACTAAAAATTTGATGAGTACAGGGCTTGGGCTTGCAATTGCGAAAGAGCTTGTAGAAGCACATGGAGGAAGTATAACAGCTAAAAATAAAGAGAATGAGGGCACGTGCTTTACAATAACGCTTCCTTTAGATAAATAATTTTGAAAAGGGGTAATAAGTATGCAGCAGATTTTAATAATTGAGGATGATATAAATATAGCTGAGATGGAACGTGATTATTTGCAGCTTAACGGCTTTAAGGCTGAAATTGTTCAAGACGGAACGCAGGGGCTTAAAATGGCCTTAACCGGAATTTATGATGTCATTATTGTAGATTTGATGCTTCCTGGTAAAAGTGGCTATGAGGTAACTAAGGAAATAAGAAAAAATCTTGAGATACCTATAATTGTGGTTTCGGCAAGAACAGAAGATATAGATAAAATAAGAGTGTTGGATTATGGTGCCGATGATTATTTAACAAAGCCATTTAGCCCAGCTGAGCTAGCTGCAAGAATAAAGTCGCATATAAATAGATATAACAGGCTAAAAGGAAGCAGCACAGCTTCAGAAATTATAAATCGGGGAGGACTAGAGATAAATACGGCTTCACATAGAGTATTTGTATATGGAAAGGAAGTTCAGATGACTTCTAAGGAATACGCAATTTTACTTTTGCTTGCATCAAACCCTAACATTGTGTTTACAAAGGAACACATCTTCGATAAGATTTGGGGAGATGAATTTAGCGTAGAGACTGCAACAGTGCCTGTTCATATACAAAAGATAAGAAAAAAGATAGAAAAGGATCCAGCTAATCCGGAGTTTATAGAGACGCTGTGGGGTACTGGTTACAGATTTAAATAGTTTAAGTGTCCCTATCATTTTGATAGGGACACTTAAACTATAATGTTTTTTATAATAAAATAGTTACAAGATATTAAGTTTTACTTGTCTGAAATCTCAGCAACAAGCTTAGCTAAAGTTTTTCTCTCTTCATCGCTTGCAGCATCCCATAATTGTTTTAAAAGCCTTTCTTCATCATTGTGAGGATCTACATTATTTGAAAGATAAGTGCCAATTTTTTCTGAAACATTTGTAATAGTATGATCTGAAAGTCCCATCGTCTGTCCTAAATCAACAGCTTTTCCAAGTATGTTTTTCCATTTGCCCCAATTATCTAATAAATCCATTATATATCTCTCCTTTTAATATATAGTCATAAATAGTATTAGAATTTATGAAGAATATATGTAAGAAACTAGGGACGGTTAATAAATTTGAATTCTTAAATATTAAATTATTGTTAACCGTCCCCATTGTCCCCATTGTCCCACCCAGTGTTTCAGCGTTTTCAAATTTAAAGGGTAATAAAGGAATTAAAAATAAAAAGTAGAATACCTTATGTGTAAATATAACAACAAATAATTATAAGAATAAAAGAATATAAGAATACGCATTAATTATGAGGCTTTATTATAAAAAATTAAAAAGGTGAGGTAAAGGTATATGAAAATATTAATAACAGGAGCAAAAGGACAGTTAGGTTCTCAGCTTATAAATATAATTAATAAAGGAAAATCAGAATTGGGCTGCATTCCAAAAGAAATTATAAATGCAGAGGTTATAGGAAAGAGCTCAAAGGAACTGGATATAACTAACATCAATAAAGTTAATGAATTGATTTATGAAATTAAGCCGGATGTGATTATTAATGCAGCAGCTTATACAAATGTAGATGGCTGCGAGATTAATGAGGATTTAGCCTTTAAGGTTAATGCTTTAGGAGCAAGAAATTTAGCTATAGCCAGTCATAACATTGGTGCAAAGCTAGTTCATATTTCTACTGACTATATTTTCAGCGGAGAAGGATATAAACCTTTTAGAGAATACGATAAAGCTTGCCCACGGAGTGTATACGGCAATAGTAAAAGGATGGGTGATGATTTCGTTAAGGAGTTTTGTTCAAAGTATTTTATTGTAAGGCCTTCTTGGGTATACGGCTATAATGGAAGTAATTTTGTTTATACAATACTTAAGACAGCTAAAGAGAAAGAAAGTTTAAAGGTAGTCAAAGACCAAAGGGGTACTCCAACAAATGTGGAAGACATAGTTCATCATATACTAAAGCTAATAATAACCGAGGAATATGGCGTATATCATTGCTCAGGGCATGGAGAATGTACGTGGTATGATTTTGCCTCCAAAATTATTGAGCTTTCCAATATAAGTTGTGAGATAATACCTTGCACTACGGAAGAATATTCAAGAGTAGCAAAGCGACCAGCCTATTCAGTTTTAGATAATATGATGCTGAGATGCACGATTGGTGACGAGATGAGGAATTGGGAAGAGGCGTTAGAAAAGTTTATTAATAATGTGGCTTATTAGAAAATAGAGAAGCTATTATTAAAAGGATATTTTCAGAATTTATAGAATATATTATATAAATTCACCATAATTAAGGAGATATCCCTATGAATATAAGTAAAAAGAAAGTTATTCTTGGAGCTTTGCTTTTAATAATTATATGGACAGGAAATATAGTTTACTATAAGGCCCACCTATTGAAAGAGCCGATTTTTATAAAGCATTTTTATGATATAAAACAAGGGATGAAAGGTTTTGAGCTTTATTATATATCAAATATAAATGATAAGGATGAGATTATTAGAATCACCTTTCCTGAGATTGATGAGGATATTGCAGAATTTCATGTAAATGATAGAAACACAGATAGGAGATATTATAAACTTAATGAAATATATGTAACAACAAACAGTGATACTTCTGATAAATATAAAAATAAGCTTATAACAAAGGCAGAAGTGCAATTTACAAGCGGAAGAGTCATTAAGGTAGATATAGGCAAGATATATCTTTATGACAGCGAAGATAACCAAACACCAGCTTTGAAATCAAATTATGTAAGCAGCGGCAGCGATAATACCGGCAGTGCACGATTTATTGCTGATAAAGATATCAATATTACGGGGGTTAGTTGCAAGTTTCCGGAGCTTATAAATAAGGGTATAAAACTTACTATTAATAATGAAGATTTAAAAGATATTAAATTCCCTTTGATAATAAAGAATGGAGAAGAAGTAAGGGTTAATTATTTTTTTAATTTTGATAAAGACAATATAGAAAATAATAATATATACAATCTTTCAGCTGACATACTTACAGAAGATGCTTCAGGAGTTAAGGGCTATAGTTCAATTTATATGAATTATATAAAGCAGTTTCCTGATCAATATAATATTAAGTCTATGCTTAGCAAAGGAGATAAGTAATATGTATGAGGCTGGTTATAACAAACTGTTTTGGGGAATGATATTTATAATTTTTGACTTTAATCTTGGAGGAATAAATCTTCTTCCTGATTTTATAGGCTACTTTCTTATATATGCTGGATTAATACCTTTGCAGCAGCAGCACGAATTTTATAAAAAGGCAAAAGCTCCTTTGATTATTTTGCTAAGTATAAGTTTAGTTAAGGCAATAAGCTATTTCTCCATAGGATATATAGTAAATCAAAAAGAAAATATAAATTTATTTTCACTTTTGATAGGGAGCTTTACATCACTTGTAACAGTATATTTAATATATATTTTATGCAGGAGTATATATTTACTAGCTGTTAATAGGGGAGAAGATGAGCTTAAAACTAATGCTGAATACAGATTTAAATATTACTTCATAGCTACATTGGCATTAGCTGTTTATTTGCCGTTTTCAATTAACTTGTCTCAAGATTTCTACATTATAGGAGCAGTTATAATTATTATAAACATTATATTTACGATTCCTATAGCTGGGCTGTTTAGAAAGGCTATGAATGTGTTAGGAGATGGGAAGGTGTGATTAAAAAGCTTGATTAAAAAAATATAGAAACAGCAGAGCAAGTGTTAAAAATTCAACTTGATTCATATAAAATTGAAGCTGATAAAAACTTTTATTTAACAGAATTTGAAAAGGAACTATGATAATCTGTGAGGCAAAAAATTAAAATAGACTGTTTCAATAATAATGAATCAGTCTATTTTTTATTTATACATAAAAAGGAAATGAGAAAATTTTGTTGAATATAGTAAATAAGATGAAATTAGTATAAGTCATATAGACCACACAACGCTTCGAGTAAAAGGGGGCAAATAAAGTGAGTTATCCATTTGATTGTATAACGGATTTTATTTTTGTTGAAACTGATATAAAGAAGTCAGATGTAATATTAGTTCCCGGCGGAACTGTGCCTGAATTGATGGAAAGAGCTGCAGAGTTGTATCATAAGGGCTTTGCTCCATATATTCTGCCTACAGGAGGTGCAAATTACAGAATACCAGAGTATGAGTCTGAATGGGAGTTTTTAAAAAATATCGGTATTAAGTTAGGTATTTCTGAAAAGGCTATACTAAAAGAAGATAAGGCTAAGCATACCTTTGACAATGCGAATTTATCCTGGAAGGTTTTAAGGGATAATAATATAGATGTTAAAAAGGCAATTTTAGTTTGTAAGGGTTATCATTCAAGAAGAGCTCTTTTAACTTACAAAACAGCTTTTCCTTTAGATGTTGAGTTTTATGTGTCACCAGTTTTAGATAGAAGAAAAACTACAAAAGATAACTGGTTTTTAGATAGTGAAAAGATTTCACTTGTTATGGGTGAAGTTTCTAAGATAGGCAGGTATTTTGAAGGTGAAATAAGTAAGTGGGTTTCTTGCAAAGAATAAGTTAAGGTGGTGAAAAAGTATGGTTGAGAGAAAATTTCTTGATAGACCTAACTGGAGGAGAGTTCTAAGAAAAAGATTTTATTATACATATATAGAAGATGAAAGTTTCTGCGGATACATTGCTGCAGTTTTTATAGATAAAACTAGAGAACCATTGATTAAAAATATGCTTGGTAGAGATTTTTGCCTGGCTAAAGAGGGATATGTATGGCTGGAGTGCCTTCCTAAGGGTGGAAAGTACTGCCTTACAACTATGATTAATGAAAAACAGGAAATTGTTCAATGGTATTTCGATATTATAAGAAAAAGCGGAGTTAATGACCGAGGGATTCCATATTTTGATGATATGTATTTAGATGTGGTAGTATTGCCTCCTGACAATATTTTGTTGCTTGATGAGGATGAACTGAATGAAGCCTTAGATAATAAAGAAATATCAAAAGAAGATTATGAGGGGGCCTATAAAGAAGCTAAAAGGATTATGGAAAACATAGATGTAGAGCAGCTGACAGCCTTCAGCAAAAAATACTTTAAAACAATAAAGGCTTTAGTAAAATAAATTTTGGTTAATAAATAAAGGGGGATTGGGGATGAGTGAAAAGACTTATAAAAAAGAGGTAGTCAAAAAAGGAGTCAGCTTTGGGGCATGTCTTGCGATGGTTATATCCTGGAGCTTAAATCACTCTGTGCTATGGGCAATAATACATGGAATTTTTGGGTGGCTTTATGTTATATATTATTTAATAAAATATGCGCATTAGAAGTTAAGGATACCAAGAGAAAAATTGGTATCCTTTAAGTTTGGAAAAATTTTTGTAAAATGCGAACCAAATGCCTGATTATTACGTCTTATATATAAGATAATTGGGTGGAGGTAATAATTTATATGAGAGTTTGTAAAAGTCAATGCTCAATGTTTAAAGAGTTATATAGAGTCTTTATTAATGGAGAGGTTGATAAAGAAACAAAAGAATGGATGACAGAACATAAAAAGGAGTGCAGTTTTTGCAGGGAATGGGCTAAAAATTTTGAAGAGAATAAAGAAGATGTATTAGAACATGATAAGTTAAATAGAAACAAATCTATTGATGCTAAAGAAGTGATAGATAGAGTTAAGATAACTGTGACAGTAAGTGCAGGCATCATTATTTTTATAGTCCTATGGGCTTCTTCCCGTATTGCCGCTTAAGTAATATATTTAATATTTTACTTGTGTATGATAATATTAGGTAAGCAAATATAAATTGGAGGAGCATAACATATGAGCAAAATACTAAAGAAGCTGAAGCTTACAAACCAAAGTCCTGTGCTAATTTTAAATGCACCTGAAGAGTATGAAGAAACGATAAATGCAATAGAAGGTGAAGTCCATAGAGAAGTTAAAGGAAAGTATGATTTTATCCAACTTTTTGCAAGGAATGTAGCTGAGGCAAAGGAGAGTATGGAAGCCTGCGTAGGAGCATTAAATGAGGATAAATATTTTTGGGTTTGTTACCCTAAAGGAACTTCTAAGAAGTATAAAAAATCTGACTTGACTAGAGATACAATGCATGAAGTTACTGATGAGTATAATTTTCAAGGGGTTAGCCTTGTGTCTATTGATAATGATTGGTCAGCTTTTAGAATAAGAAATAATAATTTTATTAAAAGTTCAAAGAAATAAAATAAGACCTGACAGGTTATCCTGTCAGGTCTTTATTAATTATATCTATTAAGCAACTTTGTTGCCTTTTTCAGCTTTTACTTTCTTTTGATAGCTAGATTGCATTAATACAGCTATTACACCGAATAATACTGGTCCAGCAATCTGTGCTATTGTGTTAATCCAAGCATCGCTTAGATCAGCACCAACTACACCTTGAATATGAGCTGAAATTACTGGTTCTATAATTGAGAATACATTAGCGAATCCAACTGTTAATGTAATTACTACTCCCCAGATTAAAGCGCTCTTGTAAGTCTTAAATACTTCAAATGGTTTCTTGATTGAAGTTTTCTTCTTGAAGAAGATGTAAGCAACTGCTAAGAACATGTAAGGGATTGTCATAGCAACGTTAGTCATAGCAACTAGTATATCAAAGAACTTAGCCATTGATTTTCCACCAACAACTGAAGTAGCAAATATCATAACTACAACTATTATACATTGAACAACCATAGCGTTAACTGGCATTCCGTCTGATTCTCTAGTTTGACCTAATTTACCAGGCCATAACTTAGCAGGAGTACCATCTATAAGCTGCTTAAGTGGAGCGTAAGTTAATGTGAAGAAAGCTCCTGTTAATGCTAAGAACATTGATAAACCAACGTATCTAGCAACCCATTGACCCATAATTACTGCTGTAGCTTCAGTAGCGCCAAATGCGTGTCCTAATGAGTAACCAAGGTTTGACATAACTATATAGCTTGCGTTTCCAAGAGTAACACCTTTAACTGACATTACTGCTGACCAGTTAGTGAATATACCAATCATTAATATTAATAGTGAGTATCCAACAGCTATAACAGCTGCAGCAATTAGAACTCCCTTAGGGAATGTCTTTTCTGGGTTTTCTGTTTGGTCAACAAGACCACCAACAGCTTCTATACCGCCGTATGCGAATATAGCATAAACAACGAATGCTAAAGAAGAAACTATGTTTCCTATATATTTAGGATTTGGTGTAGTAGTAAAGGATTTTAATCCTTCGATAGGTTGAGCTAAGTGTCCGCCATTTCCTATAAATACTGCTATTGCACCAAGTAATACAACGATGTTGATTAAAACAACTGCTGTTCCACCAACTGAAGTGATTTTCTTAATTTTATCTAATCCTTTAGTTGATACGAATGTAACGAATATTATCCAGATAATACCCATAATACCTAAAGTCTTAGGTCCAGTTAAACCTTGTATTCCTAAGAACTTCCAAGTAGCTGTTGTATCCTTACCAAATATTGCATTTGATATTGGAACCCAGATACCTGAGGATACGTTTACCATCCAGATTACATAGGAAGCAAACCACATGAATGTTCCCATGAAAGCGAATTTAGGTCCCACGGATTTTTCCATCCAAGAGTAAATTCCACCCTTTTCATCTTTAAAAGCAGCACCGAATTCTGCCATCATTAATGCGAATGGTACGAAGAAGGTTATCGCTGATAAAATGTACCAAGGAATTGCTGCATATCCCATTTTGTAGAAGGATCTTGGGATGTTGTTAAAACCGTAAACTGATGTAAAAATCATTAAAATCAGTGATACCAACGTAAGTTTTTTGGTAGCGTTTACATTTGAAGACATTTCATTCTTCCCCCTCTAAATAATAATAGAATTATTTCTTTGAGCTCCTTAGCTCGATTTTAATTATAATAGCTTATTTTTACTTTTGCAACAGGAAAATTCAGTTTATTTTATTTTTAGACATTATAATTTGTTTGTTAGATTAAGTTTTTTGAAAAAATTGAAATTGTATTTAAAAAATAAATCAAAAAAATTGAAACAAAATAGTTCAAGTAAATATAGAATGAATGAAAATATTCAATATTTAGTCAAAATTTATAGAAATGAATTTGCAAGAAAAAATTATTCATTTTTGAGTTATGGACTAAATTTTATGTATTCCTTCACTTTGCTAAAATGTTAATAGAACGCAAATGAAAATGGGCTGACTTAAAACAACTTAAATCTAACTCATATTAATTAAATCCCCAAAAGCTTTTGCTTTTATGTATTTAATTAAAATAATGAGATAAACAGTATTAAGTCAGCCCTATTAACATTAATAATTTTATGAGGATGTAGCCTTTAATCCTACTATTCCCGTAAGCAGAAGTATCATGAATACTATTCGTAAAGCAGTAAGCGGCTCTTTAAAGAAAATAATTCCACATATTACTGCACCTAAAGCTCCAATCCCTGTCCATATAGCATAAGCTGTGCCTATGGGGAGGGTTTTGGTAGCTTGAGATAATAGATAAAAGCTTATTAGCATTCCTATTAATGTTATTATAGATGGTACTAAGCGGGTAAAGCCGTGAGAATATTTTAATGCTATTGCCCAAACAACTTCAAAAATACCCGCAATAATCAAGATTAACCACGCCATGTATATAACCTCCTAAGTTGGTTTAATAGTATTTTTAATTTAATAATCGAGTTTGCACAAAAAAGAAAAGCCCAAGAGGATATCCTAAAAGATACCTCCCGGGCTTTTGTCCCTCCGTGTACACAGTATACTGTGCGTTTTCTCTTGGACCAGTCAAGCGTTTTAAAGCTTCGGAACCCTAGAAAACATTGATTATTAAATTAATAAATATTATATTCAATTTTATAGAAAAATGCAATATGTAAAAATGTATATAATCCAAATGTTTTATATTATTCTAATAATGTACTAACATAATTAGATCAATGAGTGAAATGCTAATAATAAATATAATACAAGGAGGTTGAAGTCATAAATGGGCTTCAACGGGTAATTTGCGAGCGGAGCGAGTGTTCTAAATTACCCAGTGTTTCGAGTGAAAGGAGGTAAAAGCCCTAAATGGGCTTTTACGGGCAGACTAGCGAGTGGGAACGAGCTGGTGTTAGTCTGCCCAGTGTTTCGAGTGAAAGGAGAAAACTATGAGAAGATGGCAGTTATTTATTTTATCTTTTTTATTTATAATTTTTATTTCCTGCAATATAGCAAGTACTAATGCTTTTGCAAAGGAAATTGACCCTGCTGCTCAAAAGCTTGAATTAATAAAAGAAAAAAGAGCACACATTAAAGAACTCCTCAAGGAAAACGAAAAACTCGAAAAACAAATAGATAAAAAAAGCAGACAGGTTGATAAGATGCTTGTGGAATTTTCAAAGAGCAGCATAGTTCCAAAAGAAACTGTTGAAGCACAGTTAAGCGGAAGACTTGAAATGATAATGACACAGCTTATGCAAATAGGCGAAGTGGAATCTGATTCCTGGAAAAACTTAAAAACTGCAAATAATCACATCGAGGCTAAAGAATATGACATAGGAATAGGTTATTTAGATAATGCAATTAAGAACTTAGAAGAAAAGTCTGGAATGATGATGGTGTTTAGTAATAATTTAGATGAATTTATAGTGTTCTTGAATTCAATGCAATATAAGTAAAAGGAGATAATCAATTATCTCCTTTTTCCTTTAAGGCATCAGTTTTACTTGATGTTTTTATATTTTCAGGTTGAACTGCAGCATTGTTCAGCTGATTAGTATGTTTCGAACTGTCATCAAATAAATTATTTCCAAAAGCCTTCATCCAATTATCCATAGCATTTTTCTTCATACGAATCTCAGCTCCTTTTGGTATATGTTATGATACCCATGAATTAGGAGTTACATGCATAATAAAAATTCACATTGCTTTTTCAAAATTCATATATTATAATATAATTGTTTAAATTTACAGGAAAAGGGAGTATGTTTTGTGAGTGAGGTTGTTCTTAACTAACCAATAAAATATTGGAGCTTAAAAGACTTCAAAAACCTATGATACATTAGGCTTGTTTTTGTCGAAGTTTTTTAGGATGTTAAGAACACAGATAGCATTCGACCTTTTAATATAAGAAAGAATTGTATCCGTGCCTATGCACGGAATTTTTATACCTATTTTTAATTTGTTAGATTTAGGTAGTTATTAGGGTTAGTATAAGCTTCGGGGAAAGTGTTCTCTGAGGCTTTTATTTATATTTGATGTTCTTAACTCCAGTCAATTGGTTAGTACAAAAATTATTTAATAAAATTATTGGAGGTTAAGAAATTGAATAAAAATACTATTAATATACTTGAGTACAATAAAATAAAGGAAAGCATTAAGAATTATGCTTTATCAGAAATAGCTAAAGAGATGGCTGATAAATTAGAACCATCTATAGATATTAATATTATCGAAAGTAACTTGAAGGAGACTACAGAAGCAAGAAATATTGTTGATAGAAGCTCTTCTGTCCCCCTTCACGGACTAAAGGGAATAAAGAATATAAAAGATAAGCTTGGTAAGGGAGGTAATCTTACGCCTGAGGAGTTTGAAACTGTCTGCGGAATATTAAGAGATGGAAACAGGCTTAAAAGATTTATGAGCGATAAAGAAGATGCAGCTCCTAATGTAAGCAGCTATGCTTTATCAATACATGAACTTTCAGAGGTTGTAGATGAAATAGAAAGATGCATTTATAAAGGAAGAGTGGATGATAAGGCCAGCAGCGAGCTTTCAAGGCTTAGAAAGAAGATAGCTATTTTAGAGGATAGAGTTAAAAATAAACTGGAGAGCTTCTTAAAAAGTTCAAGGAATAAGGATTATATACAGGATAGTTTAGTGAGCATGAGAAATGGGAGATATGTTATTCCTGTTAAAAATCAATATAAAAATAATATTGATGGCAGTGTTCATGATATGTCTTCAAGCGGCTCTACTGTATTTATTGAGCCTGCAGAAGTTAAGAAAGCTCAGGATGAACTTAATATGCTTAGAATTGAAGAGGAAAAGGAAGTGTACCGAATACTATCTTCTTTAACGGCTATGCTTGAAGATAGACAAAGAGAGCTTTCAATAAATATTGAAACTATGGCTTATTATGATTTTTTATTTGCAAAAGCAAAATATAGCAAATCCATTGACGGAAAAACAGTAAAACTTAATAATAGAAAGTTTATATTAATAAAGAATGGAAGACATCCTTTGATAGGAAAAACAGCAGTACCTCTTAATTTTAATATAGGGGATACCTATAAAAGTCTGGTTATAACAGGGCCAAATACAGGCGGGAAAACTGTTGTTCTAAAGACTGTAGGGCTTTTGACAATGATGGTTCAGTCCGGGCTTCATGTACCAGTTGATGAAGGCTCTGAGTTTGCTGTTTTTGCTGATATACTTGCAGATATAGGGGATGGGCAAAGCATAGAACAAAGCTTAAGTACATTTTCTTCTCATATTAAAAATATTATAAGCATTATTAACTCTTCAGATGAGCATACTCTTGTAATAATTGATGAGGTAGGTTCAGGAACTGATCCGGGAGAAGGAATGGGAATTGCGGCTGCAGTGCTTGAAGAAATTCATAAGCGAGGTGCTACAATGCTTGCTACAACTCACTATAGCGAGATTAAGGATTTTGCAAAGAATACTCCAGGCTTTATAAATGGATGTATGGAATTTGATATAAATACGTTAAAGCCTCTTTACAAGTTAAGCATAGGAAAAGCAGGAGAGAGTAATGCCTTATTTATAGCTTTAAGGCTTGGGATGGATAAAGCACTTATTGAAAGAGCACATAAAATAACTTATAAAGAGACTAAAGAATACACAGAATATAAGCCTGAGATTATAGAATATGCTAAAGCATCAGATGAAATAGTGAAGCAGCATGAGGAAGTAGTAGAAAAATTTAAAGCTGTAGATAAAATTAAGCAGGCTTCAGAAAATAAAAGAGTTAAACCGAGGTTTAATCTTGGAGATTGTGTATTTATAAGTAACATGAATAGAACAGGGATTGTCTGCGAGCTTGAAAATAATAGAGGGGAAGTAGGAGTTATGGTTATGAAAAACAAGTTTAAGATTAGCCATAAAAGACTTTCCTTGTATATTGAAGGACAGGAGCTTTACCCTGAAGATTATGATTTTGATATTGTTTTTGAAAGCAAGGAAAATAGAAAGAAAAATAAGCTCATGAGTAAAAAGCATGTGGAAGGCATGCAGATAGAATCTAATAAATAGTTTGAGAGGCACAAGCTGCCTTTCATTTTTGCATAATCTATTTAGTGATGAAGATATTAATAATGGGTGATTATATAATGAAGGAAAATACATTGCTGGATCAGGTATATGTTAAGCTTGAAAAATTAAATTGGGAGCTTGTTCAAATATGGACCAGCAGAATAGTATTCAGCTGGAGATGGTGGCTTGCAAGTTTTTTAAGCATTCTGCCTTGGATTATTTGGCTTAAGGTACATGATAAAAATAAAACAGGAAGGCAAGTTTTAGTATGTTTAGAAGTTATAATGGTAACCAGTTTTTTAGATGTTGCTGGACTTGTGTTTGGGTTATGGCATTATGATTGGAATGTAGTTCCATTTATACCTGTTTATATACCTTGGAATTGTACGCTTTTCCCCGTATTTGTCATTTTGTTAATTCAATTTAAGCCTGAAGTTAAAGGTTTCTACAAGGCTGTAGTTTTTTCTTTTTTCTGCACTTATATATTTGAACCAGTTTTTGAGATTCTAGGAATGTATCACAGGTTAAGGTGGAAACACTGGTATTCATTTATGATATACATACTTATATATTTATTCTCAAACTATATTTACAATAGTAGGAGAATAGGGGATTTGGATAAAAAATAGAGGATGGACATTATTATTTCTACGAAAATAGAATATAAAAGCTTGATGTTTATATATATAAATAACACCAAGCTTTATATAATGTTAATCTGTTTTTTACGTGTGTCTGGATAAGGTTGCTATGGTAAGTACTATGATATATATAGATAATGCTATGAAGTAAGAAGAAACACATACAAATATAATCTTTATAATCCTACTTTCTGATTTTTTTAGTATATAAATTGTGCCTACGATAAGTAAAATTATGAGAAAGATAAATGCCCAAATATTTGGGAAAGTAATGAAATACAACATATTAAATCAATCCTTTACCATTTCTGTAGAATTAATTCCAAAACTATATACATTTTATTTGTTTTTATAATATGCTGACTTCGTATAGATATATTACTGAATAGCATATTTATAAAAATCTTCATTTTTTATTCTTATCTTAAATAATAAAGCTGCAACTATTGAAGAAAGAACTCATTCAAAAGTTGCAGCTTTAATTTTATAGTGTTGCGATAAAATGCACTATTTTCAATATTTATTATCCCAAAAACCCCACAGTATCAATATGATCAGCTCTTATAGCCTTTTGAAGTATTGTAAAATGAATCTTCCCACTTAGTTCATCTAAATCACAAGGAAACTGGGTTTTACATCTTTCGCATTCTAAATATTCCTTTCCATTAACCTTTTCCCTATTGTCAAATAAAAAAGGCAAGGCAGAATCATTTGTAGCTCTTTCATCTATTTCGGGACTTTGTAATTTGTATGTATATAAATAGGTAGCTTCTCTCTTTACATTAAAATATTCACCGCCGCATTTAGGACAAATCAGATCTTTATTAATATTCAATCCATACACTCCATTCCAAGCAAATTTAATAATGTGTTATTTATATATTATTTGCCTAAATTTACGTATATATTACAAAAATACAGGGATGTTCTTAAAACAGATAGTACGTAGAAGTTTTAAACTGTTTTAAGGACAACCCTGTAAATAATCAGTTATACTTTTTTATCAAGCAGTACTCCATGACCGGTATCTCCATAAGTCAATTGTGACTTAAGATCTTTTACGAAGTCGATGCTTTTTCCGGAATAGTTGTTTTCTGAAGAAAGCAACCTTCGCTTCCTCTTTCTGCTAAGAGTATCCCTATCCTTGGGCTTTCCTTGTACAGCGACAATTTTTTCTGCAGCTTTAATTTCTATATTAAAATCTTTAGCCATACAAAACAACTCCTTCCTTGGTAACTTACTATATTTATATATAGCTTAATTAAATTATCGAAATTATTTGAAAACACTTTAATTTAATAAGCTGGTAAAAGACTTAAAAAATATGTTGTTTTTGCAGCTGCGTTTTACATAGTATATTGCTTCGTCTGCAAGGTGCATTACTTCCAAAGGAGTCTTGCCATTTAGTTACCATACCGCACCGCCGAAGCGGCAGCCTGCCTTTATTTCAGTGCCATCTAAGAGCATAGTGTTTTTGCATAGACTTATTTTGCATAATTTATTATAATATACACAATGCAAAAGTTCTAATACATTAACGATGTCCAAAAATCCTTGAAGATTGGATATTTTGGAACATCGTTAATGTAAGGACTTTATTGCATTGTATATATATTATCGCTAATTGATAAAGAAACATAAGAAATGTTTCCAATAGAAATATTATAGAAAGTATATGTAATAATTTCATGAGCTTAATAATACATGCATTAAAGAGATGAATTTTATAGACAAAAGCCTAAAGGTTAGTAAACTTTGCAATTTAACTAACCTTTGGTTTTATTATTGTTCTTTGTATCTGCAGAGTCACGTAAACTTTGACCCTGTGCTGCTATAGTTAATAGTAGGGCTCCAACAGCTGCAACAAAGTTACCAAGCACATTTATTTCATCAGCACTTTTGCCTTCTGTCAGAGCTATAGCAACAGCATCAGCAAGAATTGCAAGTTCTGTAGGGCTTAAAGAATTAAAATTTGACATGGTGTTATTGCCTCCAATAATTTTAAAAATATTGCTATACTTAAGTCTATTAGTAAAGGAGAAAATAAATGAATAAAGAAGCATTAATTAATTTGGTTAAAAAATATAGTCCGGAGAATATTCAGGAAAAGGAGTCAAAGGAAAAAATATTGAGCTTCCTATATGAAAATGATAATTTCATCGGAAGAGATAATAATATAGGGCATATAACCGGATCAGCCTGGGTTGTAAGCAAGGATAGAAAAAAGGTTCTCTTGACACATCACCTTAAACTAGATAGGTGGCTTCAGGTCGGAGGGCATGTAGAAAGTGACAATAGTATATTAGAGTCAGCATTAAGGGAAGCAAGGGAAGAGACTGGATTAAATTCTATTAAGCCCCTCTCAGAAGAAATTTTTGATGTAGATGTCCATTTAATCCCTAAAAGAGGAGAGGTAGAGGCTCATAACCACTACGATATAAGATTTTTATTTGAGGCTGATGAAAATGAGAAAATAAACAGGCAGGAAGATGAATCCAAAGCTATAAAGTGGATAACTTTATATGAAGTTTCATCATATGCTGGAGAAGGAACAGTTTTAAGAATGACTGATAAGACAAAGCTTATGAATATGTAAAAAGAGCCTTAGAGCTCTTTTATTGTATATAAGATTTATATAGATTATAATAGAGTTATACAAACGGTTGCACAAGTTCTGCAAAATAATTTCATTATAAAGGGGATATTGAAATGAAAAAAGTATTAGTAATTGGAGGGACAACCTTCGATTCAATAATTTACTTAAAAAATCTGCCAAGTCCGGAGCCTCAAACAATACATTATGCACCGTTCAATGAAACTTTAGGATCAACAGGTGCCGGAAAGTCTTTAAATTTAACAAGGCTTAATGTGGATAACACACTGCATTCAATAATTGGAGATGATTTATGGGGAAATAAGATTATAGACGGACTTAAAGCTGCTGAAGTAAATTTTGTTTACGATATAGATCCAAAAGGGACAGAAAGACATGTGAATCTTATGGATGAAAATGGAAATAGAATATCCATCTTTGTTACTCAGTCTTCCTTTGAATTAATTTTAGATATGACTAGGATGGAAACCCTTATAAAAGAATGCGACATTATAGTTTTAAATATTGTAGGCTATACAAAACAAATAATACCTCTTATCAAAAAATACAATAAGCCTGTTTGGACAGATTTACATGATTATAATATAGGGAATCCATATCATGAAGAGTATATAGATATTGCAGATTATATTTTTGTAAGCTCCGACAATATGAGTGACTATAAGCTTGTGATGGAAAGCTGGATGGCTAGGGGCAAGGAGTTTGTTGTATGTACCCATGGTAAAAATGGATCAACCACCTTAACCAAAGATGGAAGGTGGATTGAAACTCCAATCATCAAAGATTATAAGTTTAAAGATGCAAATGGTGCAGGAGATAGTTTCTTCTCAGGTTTTCTATATGGCTTCTTGAAAGAAAAATCAATAGACGATTGCTTGAAATTAGGAACAATCTGTGCAGGCTTATGCATTACTTCTGATGAGCTTGCCTTTGAAGGCTTAAGTGAAGCCTTAATTGAAGAAGAGTATGAAAAATCTTATGAATTAAATAAATAGAAAATTCTAAGAAGATATCGCGATAACTAGATATCTTCTTTTCTTCTTAAGTGAATATAAGTTATTTTTTAGTTTAATTTCCGTCATAATTATAAGGCGATATGTTTATATTGCCTTCTGTATCTAACGAAGCATAAGCTATATTTTTTAAGTCATTAAAGCCTTTTTTAGAAAGTTTTTTAAGTATCTCTTCTTTAGAAGCTTTTAATGCATTTAAATTTTGCTCAACAAGGTTTCCTTCATGAATTATAGTTAAAGGCGGATGCGGATCTGAATGTTTTATATTCATATCCTTTAATGTTACTGTTTCATACTGAGAATGCTTAAGCACTGAAATATTTCCGTTCGGCTCAAGTATTGCCAAGTATAATTCATTTATATCAAATATGTCCTTTTCCCTTAAAAGCATAAGAACTTCATCTATTGAATACTTTGCATGTTTAAGATTTTTATATATAAATTTTCCATTCTTGATAACTATGGAAGGCTCAAAGGTTACAAGTTTCTTAATAAGTTTACTTTTTATAGCTAATAAAGTAACCGACTTTTGAAATAATGCCAAGACTATTATAGCAAAAGCAATATGAGCATGATTTATATTTGGTTCAGCAATGTCTGCACCAACAACGCTCCCTAAAGTTATTATAATAAGATAATCAAATACAGGAAGCTCGCCTATAGGCCTTTTTCCCATTATAAGAAGTATTGAAAATAGTGATATTGTCATTATTGTTATTGTTCTAATAAAAATAAGAAAATAAGTATTCATCATAAATCCCTTCTATATAGATATACTATTAATAGTCTTCGAAAAATAAAAAAATAATATTCTTTATCTTGTTTAAAAGCTACATTTTATTTTGCATAAAATGTAGCTATGATTAATTATATTTTGTGATTCTAGCGAGGTGTCTATGAAAGGATTGTCAAATTTATTGGGGTTAAACCGAGATGCAGTTTTATTTGACTCAAAGCTTTATATTGTTAAAGCTATGATGGCTATAGCAACCGGATATGTTATTGGGGTAGGGCTCCCGCTTACAAGGCTTGATATGATTTCTGTACTTTTAGGAGTTATGTATAACCTTGAGCCTATTAACATTCTTGGAATCAAGGGTGGAATAAGCCAACTTATTGCATCTAGCTTAGGTGCTGCATGTACAGCTGTATTAATTGTGTTTTTTGGAATAAATGCATTTGTAATAGCTGTTTCAATGGCCTTAACTTTATATTTATCTTTAAAAATAAACTGGAGAATGGTTTCTCCGGTCGCTATTTTTACATGTATTTATATGACTCAGTATGTTCAGAAAGATGCTTTAGGAAATCCAAGCATATGGCTCACCTACAGGTTAAGAATAGCTGCGCTTGGTTTAGGCGTTTTGATAGCAATATTTTATAATTTTATTTTTTCCTTTTTATATTATAGAAGGATTGCATACAAAAGACTTCAATTTACAAAGGACCAATTGCTAAACGGATTAGAATATACACAAAAGCAGCTTGAAGGAAAATGTGACAATCAAAATAGAGAGTATATAACTCTTTTTCCATCCATATTTAACGATTTGGATTTGGTATATTCCAATATAAGCATTATGATAAATGAAGCATCCTATTCCTTTAATTTATTGCATCCGGAAAAGCTTAAGACTATACAAAAGATTTTAAAGTATTTTAGAGATATAAATCATTTAGCATATGATATTAATTTTGTTGCATGCAGAGGTTATAAAGACAGTAAGTTTGATAACGAAGGAATAGAGGTTTTGAAGAAATGTATACAAATGTTAAGAAGAGCAGATTTTACAGTCAAAGTGAATAACATAGAGTTGAACTATAAAAGGAATACTTCAGATAAAAATGATTCGAGGATAAACTCAAATATTAATTCAATTAGTGATTATATAGAATTGGTATTAGAGGAAGGAAGGAAGTTATGATCATGAAAAGAGGAGGCTCTTAGAACAGCTAAACTTAGAATGCTACTTCAATCCGTAGAAGCAAAAGTCTCTTGGAATTTAAGCTGCATGCTAAAGGTTTAAAGTGTTTTAAGAGTCTCCTCTATTGAATTTAAAATCCGCCTTTTCTTACGGTTTTACTTCTTTCGTATTGAATAGGCCAAGTTATATCATCGCCAAGCATTTTTGCTGCGTCAAAAGTCCAATAAGGATTTCTTAACAGCTCTCTACCTAAGAAGATAAGGTCTGCTCTATTATTGCATAGCACTTCTTCAGCCATAAGAGGGGAAGTAACAAGACCTCCGGCTATTGTCGGGATAGAACAGGAGTCTTTAATTATTTCTGAAGGCATTATTTGATAGCCTGGATAAGTGTTAATTTTAGCAGGAGCAGTTCCTCCAGTGCTGACATCAATCATATCTATTCCTTCAGCTTTAACTAAGTTAATAAGCTGCGCCATTATCTCGGAGGTATTTCCTCCTTCGTTATAATCTTCAGCAGATACTCTAAGAAGCAAAGGTTTTGTTTCAGGCCATACAGTTTTTACAGCTCTGATAACATTCCTTAAAAATCTGATTCTATTTTCAGGACTTCCACCATACTCATCTTGTCTCCTATTAGTTAATGGTGAAAGAAATTGACCAATCAGATATCCATGTGCTCCATGAAGCTCTATTAAATCAAAACCTGCCTTTAAGGCTCTTTCGGCAGCTTCTTTAAATAAGTTTACAGTTCTTTTTATGTCTTCCTTGCTCATTTCTGAGGGAACTCTATAACTTTCGTTAAAAGCTATAGCACTTGGAGCTATAATTGGATGTGAAAGAACCTCTGATTTTCTTCCGGAATGATTTATTTGTATACCAATTTTCGAGCCTCTTTTATGACACACCTCAACTATTTTCTTAAGCTCATCAATTTGAGCATCATCCCACAGACCTAAGTCTTTGTCTGTAATCATTCCCCCAGGTTCAATCCCAGTGGCCTCAACGATTATAAGACCTACTCCACCCACAGCTCTTGTTGTATAATGCGTGAAATGCCAATCATTAGCAAAGCCATTTTCTGCTGAGTCCATGCACATAGGAGCCATTACTATTCTATTTTTAAGCTCCATATCTTTTATTTTGTAAGTACTAAATAGTTTTGACATTTACATGAAGTCTCCTTTATTTGGTTAATAGTTCTTCCAGCTTTTCCTGTATGTATGCTTTTAGTTCCTTATCACCTATAAAGGTATTATCATCAAAATCACTAGGCTTTACTCTGAAGAAGTTTATAATAAGTTTATTTTCCTTAATTAAATATTCTTCTACGTGAAGAGGAGAAAAATAAACCTCAAGCTCAGTGTATTTAGAGTCAGTAAATTTGGAATTAAGTATTTTTAGTAAAAAGTCTAAGTTTAACTTCTTTATTGGTGTAACCATTAAGTTTGTGTACTCAAGGTCTTCCATCATCCAAAGATTGTTATTATAAAATCTTCCCTCTTCTCTTGATGTTCTTGAAAAGATTTCTCTGTTTTTAATTGCGCTAAGTGCTCTTCTAACAGACTCTTCAGTAAAGTTTTCATCATAAGCCAAAGTTAATCCAGGCATTGCAGTTAAGTCGTAGATAAACATTTCAGAAACATTTTCTCTGTCATTTACAGCACTCCAGAAATAAAGCATGGCTTCTATAGTATCTAAGTTTAACTTTATTGAATTTATCATAGTACCACTCTCCTTATTCATATCGTTTACACGAATTTATTATAACATTACAATATTTAAATGTCATTTTAAATAAAAGCTTATATTATATAGTAAGACAAGCTATTACCCAAACATTACTAGTAAAGATTCTTTCAAGTTTATCGAAATATTAACTACAACATAGTACTTTAAGTTGAATTCTCTAGGAGGACAATCGAAGTAATGGACACAGTAAAAGGATTTATATTAAATATATATAAAAGTAATAGATGGACAAACATGCTTTTTTATGCGGAATTCGCTTTAACGCTTTTTATTCTTGTATTGCTTAAGGATACAAAAAATCAAAGTCTTATACTGATTTATTTTTTGATAGGAGCAGTTATTTCAAATTTGATAGTTTTGTATCTTTCAGGAAAGATAACGAAAGTTTGCGGTATAATGGAAAGATTAAAAGAGGAAGCTGCAAAGGATTATCTTACAGGACTGGATAATGTACGAAGCTTTGATAAATCCTTCAATGAGCTTATTAATAAGGCAAGAGAAAATGAGGAAAGCATAGCTCTTCTTGCCATAGATGTTGATTTGTTTAAAAGGGTTAATGACACTTATGGACATGCTGCTGGAGATGCTGTCCTAAAGGAATTAAGTACTATTCTATTAAAATCAGTAAGAGATTTTGATGTAGTAGGACGAGTTGGCGGAGAAGAATTCAGCGTCATATTAAGAGACTGCACAAAAGAAAGAACGCTAGAGATTGCTGAAAAGATAAGAAGGAACATAGAAGGAGATATATTTGTTCTGCCCTGCGGTAACACAATAAAAATAACAGTTTCAATAGGGGTTGCGGTTTATCCAGCCACAGTTACTGATGTCAATTTATTAAAAGAAGAAGCAGACAGTAAGCTTTATAGGGCAAAGCACTCGGGAAGAAATACAATTTGCATATAAAAATCAAAAACTATGGGCTGCCCTCAAAACAGCTTAAACCCAATGCGTGGTATTTGAATCTTAGGAAACCTTCGTTTCGCAGATAGGACTAATAATTAAAAAGTTTATAAATCCTAAATCCTATAAACTCGTTACACTCGGACAATATAGGATTCTTAACGGATTTATAAATTTTTTAATTAAAGTCTTATTGCTGCTTGCTCAAATGTTTCTACATATTCAAATACCACGCTAGGTTTAGCTGTTTTGAGGCAGTCTATTTTTTTGCATATCATAGGCAAAATATGCAAATACTCATTACATACAAATAATTATTACTGATAAGTTGAAGCGCTAAATGGGCTTTAACGGGCACTCTGCGAACGTAAGTGAGCGCTTTTAGAAAGCCCCGTTTTCTGAAAGGAGGCAGCAATGCAGACTTTGACTACAGATATAAGAGTAAATTTAAAAATTATATTAAGTGAAATAGGCACTCAATCCCCGGTAGCTGTTAAGGAATTTATAATAGGAAAGACAAGATTTTTAAATGCAGCCCTCATTTATAATAACGGAATGGTAAGCAAGGATATGCTGAATAGAGATGTCTTAAATCCACTTATGCTCCAATTATCAGAAGACTTGAATTTGAACATTAATATTCCGGAATATCTATCAAGAAAATATATTTCTCTTTGCAATACTGTTGTTAGAAACAATTTGGAAGAAGCCATAAGTGGAATAAAAACGGGAAAAGCTGTTTTGATTATAGATAAAATAAGCTCTTTCATTTTAATTGATGCTGCTGAAGGAAATTATAGAAGCATTTCAGAACCTGTTAATGAACCTGTTATTAGAGGCCCAAGGGAAGGGTTTATTGAAAATATAAATACTAATATAGGAATTTTAAGAAGAAGAATTAAGAGCAAATATCTGACTGTAGAAAAGTTTATCATCGGAAGACATACTCAAACGGAGCTTGCTTTAGTTTATTTAAAGGACATTGTTGATGATGATGTTTTAAATGAGATAAGAGAAAGAATTAGTGTTATTGACATAGATGGTGCTGCAGGAATAGGAGCTATTGAACAATATATAGAGAAGCATCCGTACAGCCCGTTTCCACAAACCTTTGGAACGGAAAGAGCTGATAAGATACAAGCAAATTTAATGGAAGGAAGAGTAGCCATTATTCTTGACAATGTACCCTTTGTCATAACGGCACCGGCAATATTTGAAGAATTTTTTCAAGCAGTAGAAGACTATAATCAGCGTTCAATTGTTTCTTCAATAACAAGATTTTTAAGAATGCTTAACATATTTATTGTTATTACCATGCCAGCAATATATTTAACCTTTGTAAAATATAACTCAGAGCTTTTTCCTATCAACTCCGTTGTTCCATTAGTAATGTCAAGAAAGGGAATTCTTCTATCACCTTTTTTAGAAATACTGGCTATGGAGATAGTGGTAGAAGTATTAAGAGAAGGAGGGCTTAGGCTGCCGGGCAAGGTTGGCCAGGTACTCAGTGTTGTAGGTGGTCTTATTATTGGTGATGCAGCTATAAGGGCAAAATTCGTTAGTCCAACTACACTTCTTATATTAGGTATTACCGTCGTTGCAACTTTCGTAATACCTAATTATGACATGGCTATTGCAATCAGAGTGCTGAGATTTCCGATACTCATATTGTCAGAAATGATGGGGATGTTTGGCATTGCCTTAGGCTGGTATTTTATCATAGTACATATTTGCTCTCTTGAAAGCTTTGGCGTGCCGTATTTCAGTATAAATAAACCTGGAGACTTTAAAGACTTATTTATAAGAACGCAATTTTGGAAGATGAATAAAAGGCCGGAAAGCATTCCAAATAAAGACCCTGTAAGACAAAGTGATTTTAGATATAAATGGCTTAAGGGGAGAAAGGAAAACAATGAAAAAGGTAGGAACTAATGATATAACAGCTAATCAATACAGTTTTATTATTATAGGAACAATGATTGGAATAGCTATTTTATCAGCGCCTAAGGATCTTATTAAGGCTGCAGAGCAGGATGCATGGATCTCAGTTATCTTCGGCATGATGTATCCTTTTTATCTTGTTATAATGGGCATACTTCTTTTTAGAAGATATCCTGATAAAAATATTCTTCAGATTAGCAAGATATGCTTTGGTAATATTGGCGGAGGTTTATTTAATTTTGTTTTTATGCTTCAATTTTTATTTTTCGCAGCTACAAGAAGTGCCGGGTTGGATGATATTTTGCAGACCTATATAGCTTCATTTCTTACACCTGCAAAATTAATAGCTGCTTTCATTTTGGCGGCTGCCTTCACTGCTTCCTTTGGGCTCAAAGTTTTAGGAAGAGTGAATGAAATGATATTTTATTTAATGCTTATCTTAATTTTGTGTCCAATTGCTGTATTAAGGGATGGAAGTATATTAAATATAATGCCTATGCTTCAAAACAGTATTGGAAAAATTATTGTTGGAAGCGTGCAAACGGTCTACTCTTACTCTGGAATTGAGATTTTATTTATTATATATCCAAGGATATCAGATAAGGAGAATATGGTTAAAGCCTCTCTGAAAGCTGTAATAGCTACTGCTTTAATATACGTTTGGTTTGTATTTTCAACTATTTACTATCTTGGAATAGATATAGTACCAAAGTATGGATGGCCCTTTTTATCTGTTACCAGTTCTATCAACATGCCGGTAATAAATAATTTCAGATACATATTTTTGTTTTTATGGAGTATAGTTGCACTAAAAACTATTTCTAATTATTTTTTCTCCTTTACTTTAATATTTAATGACTTTTTTAAAGGCTTAGATTTTAAGAAGCTTTGCTATGCAATGTATCCCTTTGTAGCATATGTCACTATTTTATTTTCAGATGAAGCTTTTAGAAGAAATATACTTAGGAAGGCAGCACCTAATTTTATACTCTTTAATATTATAGGAATAACATTAATCGTAATTATCACTTATTTAAAGAAGGAAGGAAAATATGAAAGGAAAACAAACTGTAATTCTAATTAGCTTAGTTTTACTTTTTATATCTTATATTTATAATACTAATATGAAGCCTGTAGAAAATATGCAAGTCCTCTCCGGAGCAGGCTATGATATTATTGAGGAAGTGGATGGTCATATAACCTACAGCATACCTCTAAGCGTATATGTATTTGGAGAAGATAATAAAATTACAGGAGAAATTAAGACAGGTATTGGCAGTACAATTGGGCTGACTAGAGGAGACAGACAAAGAAAATCTGATAACAAGTTTCTTTTGGGCCTTGAAAAGGTGTATGTTATAAGTGAAGATTACGCAAAATTTGGCATAAGAAATATACTGGATGTTTTATTTACAAATCCGGAAGTAAATGATATGGGAGCAGTTATAGTTTATAATGGAAAAGCTGAGGAGCTTTTAGGCTATCAAGTTAGTGGGTATGCAACTTCTTCAGATTATCTTGACGGTGTTATTAGAAATGCTCAAGGCTATAACTTTTTTACAAATAATTATAAGCTTACAGATGTTTTTGTAAGAGTTGATTCAGAAGGTCGTAAGGCCTTGATTCCGTATGTTGAGATAAAGAAAACAGGACCTGAGGTAACAGGTTTCGCAATATTTAATAAAGATAAAATGGTTGATAAAGTAAATATGCAGGAAGGGAAGATATTAAACCTACTAAGAGAAAAAAAGGCAAGAGGCTCATTGAACCTTCAAAAGGATGCAAAAAGTTATGTTGATTATTATTGCGAAGCCAGAAGAAAGGTAAAGGTAGAAAAAGATGGAGATAACTATAAATTTATTATAGACTTAAACTTAGAAGGCGATATTATCTCAAACGAGGAATTTCCAAGCGTAATAGATAATCCTGAGCTTAAGAAAAAGCTTGAAGCAGAGCTTTCAGATAAAATAGAAGCTGAGTGCAATGCTTTTATTCAAAAGATGAAATGTGAGTATAAGCTTGACTTATTAGAATTAGGAAGAGTTGCCGCAGCTAATTTTGGAAGGCATCAAAACAAGGATTGGGATAAAATAGTATCCACTTCTGATATTAAGGTTAAGGTTAAGGTTAAGGTAGATAAAGAGGGAAGAGGTAATTATTAGATGGAAATGCTAACAAAGGTTGAAGAGGCTGTATTAATTTTAATAAAAGCTTCTGATAAAGGTTCTTATAAAAAGACAGAAGAAGGTTATTCTTTTGAGATTGGAGAAGAAGGAAAATGTATAGTTGATGTTGTTCCAAAGGGTATATATTTTAAAATAAGAACTATTAAATGGATACCAGGGAATTACGAGCCTATAGAAGGAAGTGAGCTGTATAATCAGATTTTATATGAGGATTTAGATAATTTAAATAATGAAGAAAAAGTTAAAAAAATAGCTTCTATAATTTCCACAATAAATAATAGTTGATTTTATAAGTCATTACAGTATAATAGATGTAAGCAATTTACAATTAATACCCAGGCGAGTAAGCTTGCCTGGTATTTTTATGATTTTTTGCACATATTCTAATGATGAAAAATCTATAATAAGCAGTTCAGGAGAGTATTAATGATAAAAGTTAGGAATTATTTAAGAATTTTAGCCTTAATATATTGCATCTGGGTCGTTTTTTCAAGCGGCGGGCAGCTATTATACATGACTTGGAATCTATTTCTGGCATTGGTACCTTTCGAGGCAACTAATTTGCTCTATAAAATAAAAAAAGAGCATTTAGTATTTAAAGGCATTAGAATTATCACAATAGGTTTATGTATACTTTGGCTGCTTTTCTATCCTAATGCACCATATATAATTACAGACTTTATTCATATAAATTCAAATAAGTTTTTTATACCTAATCCTAAATATGTGCCTTATAGCTTGGAGCCTAAAACCCTATTTAATGATAATTTTAAACTTTGGCTTAATTATATTAATATCGGAATGGGAGTATGGCTTGGATATATGTTTGGAATAATATCGCTTTATATAAATCAAAAGCTTATAGAATATAAATTTGGAAGAGCAAAAAGCTGGATATTTGTAGTAGCTATAAATTTATTAAGCGGTTTTGCTATTTACTTAGGAAGATTTATCAGGTGGAACAGCTGGGACGTTATATTTAATCCTTTAAACATAATTTCTATACTGATAAAGGACCTTCATATTAAAGCGTTGAGTTTTACATTACTCTTTGGGGTGTTTAATTTAATACTTTATATTATTACTGTTGTTACACTAAAGCTAATAAGAGAACAATAAAAAAGGCTGCATAAGCAAGTAAAATAACTTGTTTATGCAGCTTTTATTTATTCATCCAAATCTTCTAAGCTTACAGGATTGCAGCTAAGACCGCAGGAGCAGCGTGCTGAACCAAAAAGTAAAGAATAGCTTCTTGGAAACTCTCTGTTTACTCTTTGAACCTCTTCAGCGAAATCTTCTTGGGACTTAGGAACTACGCCTAATTTATCAGCTTCTTCTTGAGTATCAATCACCGCGCCAAGAGGAACAAAGCTGTTAGGTTTAAGTTTCACTCCTCCGGTTACCACTGAGTTTGGAGATATATATGAATTTTCTCCAACTATGGCGTTATATACGATGGCATTAAAGCTTACAAATACACTATCTTTAATTTTGCAAGGACCATGAATTAAACAGCCGTGTGCGCAGGTGACAGCATTTCCTATATAAATAGAGTATATTTTTCCATTTGCTTTAACTCTTCCGGTTTTTAAACCATGCAGAATAACCCCATCTTGAATGTTTGTATTATCTCCAATATAAAATGGACTTCCTTCATCAGCACGTATTGAAACATTGGGTGCAACAAATACATTTTTGCCTATGGTCACATCGCCTATTACTGATGAAAAAGGACCAATAAAGGCAGAGGGGTGTATAGTTGGATATACACTTACTGGATTAAAGGAAGTTGAAGGGTTAGGCCCAATAAAATTAATTATAGCATTTTTATAAGCTGATCTTTGTAAATACGGCATGCAAACCTCCAATCAATAAAAAGTTACTTGATATTAGTTTATTTTGCCGTTAATCAAAATGTACATTAATTATTAATTTATTTTTTAAATATATTCATTTTTAGTAGCTGCTTTATTCAAGTTTTCCTTCTTTCTTGTAATAATAGAAATTAATATGCTGGCTATTAATATTGCAAATATTATTCCTACAGAAAGAGCAACAGGTATTTCAATATGGAAGAATAGTATTGAAAGCTTAATTCCTGTAAAGACTAAGATTAAGGCAACCCCATGTTTTACATATTTAAATGTATTATTGATACCTGCAAGAAGAAAGTAAAGGCTTCTAAGACCTAAGATGGCAAAGATATTTGAGGTATACACTATAAAAGGATCAGTAGATATAGAAAATATTGCAGGAATAGAATCTATTGCAAAAATTATATCTGTTCCTTCTATCAAAACAAGTATTGCAAATAGAGGTGTGGCATAAAGTATCTTATTAATTCTTACAAAGAATTTCTCTCCATGAAGCTTATCAGTAACAGGTATAATTTTGTTAACAAGCTTGATTAATTTGTTTTCTTTAAAGTTTTTGGCTTCTCCATTTTCAGGCTTCAATAACATTTTAAGACCGCTGAAGATTAGTATAGCGCCAAAGATATATAATACCCAGTGGAATTTGCTTACTATAGTTACGCCTAGTATGACAAAGATAAAGCGTAGAACAAGGGCTCCAATTATACCATAGTTTAAAATCCTTCGCTGATGCTTTTCTGATATTCCAAAGCTGCCAAATACAAGTAGAAAAAGAAATAAGTTATCAAGACTAAGGCTTTTTTCAATAACATAGCCTCCTAAAAATTCCAGGGCCTTTTGTTCACCTAAAGTAAAATATATTCCTGTGTTAAAGAGTATAGCTGCAGCAATCCAGAAGATTACCCATTTTAGTGAGTTTTTTGTGTTCAAAGTGTAGACCTCCTTAAAATAATAGTTGAAAATTAACTTATCCATTTAAATAAAAAGACCCTGCACCTAGTTATAAGCTAGATGCAGAGTCTCACATGGCAAACCAATAGGTTAACTAATAAAGCCGGGCAGTTATCCACTGATAATTGTCCGTAATGACGACTTTATTCCTGAAATATTCAGGTTGTTACTCCCTCTGTCATAGATATTATATTATGTAATCATTATAGCATAATAACAGTTGTCGGTAAACAAAATTAATATGTTCTTATTTTCTTATTTTTTTCTTTTATGGAACTTGAATATATTTTAAGAGCATGTATAAATAATTATTTTTGTGGAAGATACTTACTGATGTGTGAATGAACGAGTATTAAAAATCTTATTATATGCAGCTGTAAAATTTCCGCTTACAACCCTAATCTTTTTAAGTAAGGATACTAACAATATAAGTGAGAGTGCTGTACAAATAAATGGGTATTGATATATAAAATACCTGTATAGTACTAAAAGGAACATAATAAATATTATGATATTTTAGAAAAATAGTGAAACCTGCATTAAAAATAGTCTATAATATATATAATGTATTAGAACTTTTGTGCTATATATTAATTGTTTAAAATATGTATTTATTTTATTATAATAAAGTGATAAATTATTTATGTAAGTTTATGAAGAAGTGATAGGAGAGAAGGATAAAATGGCTAATCAAGTAGTTAAACCGTCAACTCTGCCAGGATTTATAGAATGGCTTCCAGCTGATCAGATAGCATTTAATAAAATGATGGATACAATAAGAAAAAATTATGAAAAGTATGGCTTTATACCTGTAGATACCCCTGTTATTGAAAAATCTGAAGTTCTTCTTGCAAAAGGCGGCGGAGATACAGAAAAGCAGATATATAGATTTACAAAGGGAGACAGCGATCTTTCTTTAAGATTTGACTTAACTGTACCTCTAGCTAGATTTGTGGCCCAGCACATGAGTGAATTGACTTTTCCGTTTAGAAGATATCAAATAGGAAAGGTTTATAGAGGAGAAAGAAATCAAAAAGGTAGATTTAGAGAATTCTATCAGTGTGATATAGATATAATAGGAAATGGAAAGTTAAGCATTATTAATGATGCAGAAATTCCAAGCATAATTTACTCAACATTTACTGATTTAGGCTTTGATTCTTTTACAATTCATATCAATAACAGAAAGGTGTTAAATGGATTTTTTGATGCTGTAGGCGTTGAAAATAAAGTTGATACTCTTAGAATTGTTGATAAGCTTGATAAAATAGGTATAGAAGCAGTTAAAGAAGAGCTTAAGGGGTTAGGCCTTACAGATGAATCTGTAGCTAGAATTGAAGAGTTTATAAACATTACTGGCAGCAGTGATGAGGTTTTAGAAGGACTTAAAAAGTTAAACCTTGATAATGAAGAGTTTACTTTAGGTTTAGAGGAGCTTTCAAAGGTAGTTTACTATATAAGACAATTTGGAGTTCCTGATAAAAACTTCATGGTAGACTTGAAAATCGCAAGAGGCTTGGATTATTATACGGGAACAGTTTATGAGACAATACTTAATGATTATCCAGGAATAGGATCAGTATGCTCCGGCGGAAGATACGATAATCTTGCAGAATACTATACTACCCAAAAGCTTCCTGGAGTTGGGATATCTATAGGATTGAGCAGATTATTTTATCAGCTTAAAGAAGCAGGTTTCTTTAAGGAAAGTGTTTCTTCAACCCTAACAAAGGCTTTAGTAGTTCCAATGGATGAGAATGTTGGATATTCTATAGGTGTTGCAACTGAGCTTAAAAAAGCAGGGATAGCTTCAGAGGTTTTCTTTGAAGAAGGTAAATTTGTAAAGAAGCTTAATTACGCTAATAAGCTTGGAATACCTTATGTTATTATAATCGGCGGAGACGAAATAGCAAGCGGAGTTTTAACTCTTAAGGATATGAGAAGCGGAGAGCAGTTTAAGCTGACTGTTGAAGAAATTTTAAACAAGATTAATGGATAAAAAAGTCATTAAAGGATAGATAGTAAAAATAATTACTATCTATCCTTTTTTGCTATATAAAAGAAGAATTATAATATATTTTTGATACCAATTATTACATGTCCGGTATTAATATTGATATTTCAGCTATCAAAAAAATAGAGCAAAATGAAAATGAGTATAGAACCTTATTCAATGGTGTTAATGACGCTGTTTTCCTATCAATTATTGATAAAAAAACGTTGAAAGAGGAACTGGTAGAACTAAATAATTCAGCGGTAAAGCTAACAGGTTTTTCTAAAGAGGAATTAATAGGCAAGCCTATAAATAATACATGGACTTCAATAAGTAAACGTGAAGAAGAATTAAACAAACAAAAATCATTAGATCCAAATACTATATACACTTCTCTATTATCTAAGGATAAACATAATATACCAGTAGAAATTAGCACAACATTTTTTGAAAAAGATGAAGTTATAATGAAGCTTGAAGTTATAAGGGACATAAGCCACCGGATACAAGTCCAGAGGAAGCTTGAAGAGAGCGAGGAAAGATATAGAAATATTGTTGAACTTTCGCCAAACGGAGCTTTTACTCAAGATAATGGAAGAATAGTTTTTGCAAATGATAATGGAGTAAAGCTATTGGATGCTTCTTCTAAAGAAGCTATAATAGGAAAGAATTTTAAGAATTTTATTCATCCAAAGTTTCATGATATTTTAAGTGAAAAAATGAAAATGGTTGGTAAAGATAAGCAGGTTCATTCTATAGAAATAATGATGCTTAAGTATAGCGGTGATGTTATTTATGGAGAAGTTTCATCTATTCCAATGACCTTTAATGGCAAATTATATACTTTATCTATAGTTAAGGATATTACAGAAAAGAAAATAATACAGGAAGAAAATCAAAAGTTAGTCAATCAGACGTTAGAGTATGATAGGCTTAAAACTGAATTTTTTGCTAACATATCACATGAATTAAGAACCCCTTTAAATGTTATTATAAGTTCTATTCAGTTATTAAATGATACCTATGACTGCTGCAGTGATAAGCTTGGAAGATGCTTTAGTATGAATAATAGATTGAGAGAATACTATTAAATTTATTATCGAATTCTATTAAATTTACTCCAGTTGGGGGCAATATTAAGGTCAACATAGGGGAAGATGAAGATAGCATAAGGATAAGTGTAAGAGATACAGGAAATGGTATTCCTGAAGACAAGCTTGAGGTTATATTTGAACGATTTAGACAGGTTGATGAGGTTTTGACTAAAAGAGCTGAAGGCAGCGAGTTTTTAATAGAACTTCCAAAAAAAATTTCAAATTATAGTACAGAGATTGTTTCTACTAATATTTCAAATCTTGAAGAAAATAAAAAAGAAAAAATTAACATAGAGCTTTCGGATATATATGTATAAAAGTTAGGAGTTAGCCTAAAAAGAAAAGGAATGATACATAGCTAACTAAATAGTCAGTTATGTATCATTCCTTTTACTATCTGCTCATACCGACAATTGCTCCGGATATGAAGGGAATCAACCATATAGCCCAAACAATGATACTGAATTTATGAAAATTAGCTTTTGCTTTGGTATCATTCTTAAATAATACAACAGTTGCCCATAAAGCATGGAAGAACATTAAAACTATAGCAAGAAGGCCAGTTATACCATGAAGATTAAATTGAAAACCACCTGAGGCTATTTTGCTCATTAGAGTAGTGCCTAAAGTATCAAATACTAAACCTATCCAGAATATAACTAGGTGCCATTTTTTTAATTCACCTTGCTTTTTTTCGCTCCAAACACCTATTGTGTAGAATACGAGAGCTAAAGTTATTGATGATGCTGCATAAACTAACATAAAAAATCCTCCTTATTAATTTAGTATATTTTGATATTTCTGTGAACGATGTTCATTTGATAGTGTTTTAAAATCATACTTTTAGGTATGATTTATTTAAATATATTTTTGAGAATAATTTCAAAAGAAGAATAATTGAAAATTGGCATTTGTATCATGGTAATAAAGTTCATCACAATAAATTTAGCAGTTTCATAGGAGTCTAATTTGAGAGCTATTTTATTACACGCTGATTCCTTTAGAAGCAGAGACTCTATTATACGTATAAATTTATCTATATAAATATTTTCTCTTTCTATGCCGCTTTGTACATAATCAGGCTTGTCATATAACTCAGGCTTAAGCCATATTGCTCTAAACTGCTTAATGAATGAATTTAGTTCATTAAATATTTTTTCTAATTTAACATATAAATCGTCCTTTGAAGCTATAATAACTTCCAGCAGTTTAAAGTACTCTTTCCAATAGCCTGTCATCATTTCAACTACTAAGTCTTTTTTTGTAGGATAATAATTATATATTGTGCCAAGTGCAATGTCACATTCTTTAGCTAGTATCCTCATGCTTAAGTGAGAGTAGCCATGATTACATAGAATTTCTTTAGCTTTTTCTAATATAAGTTCTTTTGGATTCTCAATTATTCTTGACAATTAAAACACCTCATTTATTCATCTGAACACTGTTCATTATAAAAGTACTATAAGTAAATGTCAATATAATTTCAAAATAAATTTTTCGAATCCAATATATTGCATACTTTATGCACATTATACACAATATATTGTTGATAACTTTTTGTGTGATAAAAATAAAAAGAACAGCAATAAACTGTTCTTTTTACGCGAAGGATTAAATTTGGGATTTAGGGTTAAAAATATTTTTATTAATATTTAATGCTTTTATTTAATCTGTACAATTGATATTATATATCTATTAACATTATATTTCCGTGATTTTAATTACACCTTAATAAATATTTGTACAAGAATAACAACAATGAGCATAAGCACTTTATTGCATTATATATATTATAGTTTGAAATGAATTATAATTAAGTTTTGGCCAACCTATATAAAATAGATAAGAAGGAGATAAAAAATGAAAGAAACAGTTAAAGTCTTATTAAATCATAGATCAATAAGAAGCTATAAGGAAACTATGATAACCGATGAGGATTTAGACATTATTATAAGAGCTGCTCAGGCTGCCCCGTCTTCTATAAATGGACAGCAGGTGAGTATAATTGCAGTTAAGGACAAAGAAAGAAAAGCAAAAATTGCAGAGTTTGCCGGAGGTCAAAAGTGGATTGAGGAAGCACCGGTATTTTTAATTTTTGCATCAGACTTTTATAGAGCTAAGTTAGCGGCTGAAAAGAATGGAGTAGATTTAGTTATTACAGAAAATATAGAATCTACAATGGTAGGTTGTGTTGATGTAGGATTGGCTATGGGAAGTGCAATAGCAGCTGCAGAATCTTTAGGGCTTGGAATTGTACCTATTGGAGGAGTTAGAAGAGAGCCTGAAGAGCTTATAAAATTATTAGAACTTCCTAAGTATGTATATCCAGTATGCGGATTGGTTGTAGGGTATCCAAAAGATGAGTCAGCTCCTAAACCAAGACTTCCAAAGGAAGCTGTGTATCATGAAGAAAAGTATAATATTAATCAAAAAGAAATGATTGATAGATATGATGAAGAAATGTCTGACTATATGAGAAAAAGAACAAAAGGCGAAAGTGATAGAAATTGGTCACAGGGAATTGCAAGTACCTATAAGTTTGTGTATTACCCTAAGGTTAGTGCTTCAATTAAAAAGCAGGGTTATGAAAATAAATAATATTAATTATTGAACTTTTTTGAAAACTATCATATAATATATAAAAATAAATATTAAAATGCTTTGATAAGAAAGAGTAGAATACATGTTGTCTTTACAGAGAGTTCCCGGTTGGTGAGAGGGTCAGGAAACCGTATTTGAATACGTCTTTGAGCAGAAGGTCAAATCCTTATATTTAAGGTAGTAGACTGTTTACGGAGCCCTTCACCCGTTATAGTGATAGAGTATCGTTTGATTAAGACCGTACTTGAAGAGGTTGATATGGTGACATATTGATAAATTAAGGTGGTAACACGGGAATATACTCTCGTCCTTTAGATTTCTAAAGGACGAGAGTTTTTTATTTTTATGCTAGAAGTAGATTGCGAGGCTGTCTGCTTAATCATAAAATTAGGATTTCATAGAAATTTAACTAAAGGGAGGTAAAAATTCATGATGAGTGTGGAAGAACAAATCAAAATTATTACAAAAGGAGCAGCTGAGGTTATAAACTTAGAAGATTTAGAGGAAAAATTAAGGAAAGCACAGAAGGAAAACAGAGGTTTAGTTGTAAAGCTTGGGCTTGACCCTTCAGCTCCGGACATTCATTTAGGTCATGCAGTAGTGCTTAGAAAAATGAAGCAAATTCAAGATTTAGGGCATAAGGTAGTTATAATTATTGGTGACTTTACCGGTATGATTGGGGATCCGACAGGAAAATCAAAAACAAGAAAACAGCTTACAAGTGAAGAGGTTTTAGAAAATGCAAAAACCTATGAGAGACAGATTTTTAAGATTTTAGATAAGGATAAGACCGAATTAAGATTTAACAGTGAGTGGCTTTCAAAACTAAACTTTAAAGAGGTTATTGAACTTGCTTCAAAGTATACTGTGGCCAGAATGCTTGAAAGAGAGGATTTTAAAAATAGATTTAAGAATCAACTTAGTATAGGAATTCATGAATTCTTCTACCCTTTAATGCAGGGCTTTGATTCCGTAGCTATAAATTCAGATATTGAGCTTGGAGGGACAGACCAAAGATTCAATGTTCTTATGGGAAGAACTCTTCAGAAAGACTACGGAAAGGAATGTCAAATTGCTTTATTTATGCCGCTTTTAGAAGGTATAGATGGATTAGAAAAAATGAGTAAAAGCTTAGGTAATTATGTTGGCATTAATGAGAGTTCAAAAGATATATACACAAAGGTAATGCAGATTCCTGACAGTTTAATTATAAAATACTTTGAGCTTACAACAGATATGCATCCAGATGAAATAAATAAGATAAAAGAACAGCTGACAAAAGGAGCAAATCCGAGGGACATAAAAATGAGATTGGCTAAAGAAGTTACTGCTTTGTACCATGGAGACAAGGAAGCTAGTGAAGCTGAAGAACATTTTAAAAACCTGTTTCAAAAAAATGAAGTACCAGAGGATATTTTAGAGGTGCATATAAGTAATAGAGATCCAATAATCGACATTATGGTAAATTCAAAATTAGTACCTTCAAAAAGTGAAGCAAGAAGGCTTGCGGCTCAGGGAGGTATTAAAGTAAATGGAAATAAAATATCAGATTTTACTTCTATAGTTTTAAATAATAAAGATATAATTCAGGTTGGGAAAAGAAAGTTTTTAAGAGTGTTGAAAACTGAATAAATATTGAGTAAAACAGTGATACAGGGGTGTTTAAATTATAAAACAAGGCAAGATAATTCAAATTCGGAATAATTTTTAAAATAAGGTATTTAACAAAATTAAAAGAGTTATTTATAATTATATTATTAGATAAGTATTAACATTAAAAGGAATTGAAATGTTTTTAAGGGGGATTTTTATGCCAAGTACAATAACGTATATGTTTATTGTTTTTGCTGTTATTCTTGTTATATTTGGGGTGCTTATAAAATATTATAAGTGCTATTGGCTTATTTCTGGCTACAATTTATCTTCTAAAGAGGAAAAGGCTAAATATGATATCGTTCCGCTTGGAAATTTGATGGCTAAGCTTTGTTTTGCTATGGCAGCAGTATTTGGAGTTGCAGCAGCATTTGCTTATTTTAAAATTAATGCAGCTATTTTACCTGCTGTGTTTTCTGTTTTTGTTATCGTTCCTTACTTTGTAATTAAGGCACAAAAATATAGCCCTGGTGGCACTTCCAGTACTCAAAGCAAGATAGCTATTGGTTTAGTAATTGGAGTGTTGATAGCTTCAGGGATTTTAGTGGGAACATTATTTACTCATGGGAATAAAGAGACTCAAGTGATAGTCAGTGATAACTTAATAGATATAAAAGGACCATATTCAAGCAAGTATGCGGTTAAGGGAATTGAAAGTGTAGAGCTAAAGGATACCATACCGGAAATTCTAAGCAAGAGTATAGGCTATGATATGAGAAACTCTCAAAAAGGTGATTTTAACTTAAAGGGAATAGGAGGAGCTAGACTATATATAAATAATGAAAAAGGGCCTTATATTTATATGAAAAAAGAAGGAAAGTATATAATTATAAATCTTAAAGATGAGAATAAAACGAGAAAGTTGTATAATGATATAAAAGCAGTAGCAGATAAAGGAAAATGATAACTGAAAATTATATGGTATATTGAGAGGTTGTAAATACGATGGATTTAGTTGTTTTGCAACCCCTTACGTATTTTATATATAATATATAAGCTTCTGTAAACAATATGAATATATTAAACTTACAGGAGAGGTTAAAATGAGAGGTAAATATTTTTTTATAGCAGCTGCAGTTGTATTTATTCAAATATATAGTTTTGTCAGTGTTCAAGCAGAAATAAATACAGAAATTGAAAATACTACTGCAGTTCTTATCCAAGAGTCAAATACTGATAATGAGAGTATAAGTTTTAAGGACAAAAGGCTTGAGGAAGCTTTAAGGCAAAATCTCAACAAGCCAGAGGGAAATATACATAAGGAAGATGTTAAAGATATTGAAGAACTAAAACTAAGAGGAAGAAATATAAAGAGCCTTGAAGGACTTCAATATTTATACAGTCTTAAGAGTTTGGATTTAGCTTATAATTCTATAGATAGTATAGGTCAGATTAATAGCTTAAAAAGTTTAGTCAGTTTAAATTTGGATAATAACAAAATTTTAGATATTAGCCCATTGAGAGGCTTAACATGCTTACGAGATTTAAGTTTATACTGTAATAGTGCTGAGAGCATAGAGCCATTAAGTAATCTAAGTAATTTACAAACATTATCATTAGGAAACAATAAAATTAATAATATTGAGCCTTTAAAAAGCTTATCAAAGCTTACTTTGCTTGAAGCAAGACTAAATAATATATCTAACATTAAAGCTTTGTCAAAGCTTAATAATTTAAAGGATTTACATTTGGAGAATAATCAAATAAGTGATATTTCTTCATTAAATTCGCTTATAAATCTTAAGCATTTATCTTTAAGCAATAATAAAATACAAAGCCTTAAAGGTTTGGATAAGTTAATTAAACTACGGGACTTAGATATAGATAATAATAAGATTCAAAGGCTTAAAGGATTAGAAAACCTAACAAAGCTTGAATCTTTAAGAGTTTCAAATAATGAAATCAGTGAGGTTAAAGAAATCTCAAAGCTTAATAACTTAAGGTGTTTAAGCATCAATAATAACAATATAAAAAATATATCTTATCTTGAAGAACTAAAAAATTTAAGATATGTTGATATATCTGATAATAAAATTAAAGACATTACACCTTTAAGAAACATAAAAGGATTGTCTCTTACACTTATAGATTTTGAAAATAATCAGCTTCCGGAATACGTGTATAGAGATAAAGTAAAAGAAAAGCTTTTATTGGATAACCTATCTGACTATATAAATAAAGCTATATATGATTATTATAAAGAACCAAGACAGTTTACAGATGAGACTATATTAGATACTAAGTACTTGCAGGGAGCTTATACTATAGCTGTAAGAGTATGTACATTTTCAGGTGCACACAATCCACCATATGGAATTGAAACTATAATAATAAAAAAAGATAGGGATGGATTTAAGATAGTAAATTTTAAGCATGAGGATTGGAAATAATATAAAATAAAAAGAATCTCCGTTACCAATAAAGTAAGGTGAGATTCTTTTATATGTTTATATGATTATTTAAGTCCGCTTATTTTGCCTTTTAGAGCTTTTAAACGACCGTTTACATAGTTAACAAGCTCATATTTATTGTCTTTTATTTCTGTTGGAGCTTTAGAAATTATAGATAAAATATCTAAGTAATTAGCTTTTACTTCTTCTGAAATCGTATTTGTTAAATGCTTATCTTTTACTCTCCAATATACATTGTTAAATTCATCTGCCTGTCTTTTTGTATAATGTCCTCTTTCAATACCAAATTGAAAAAGCTCTGCAGCAGCTTCTAATTCCTCTAAATCCTGTGCTTCTAAAGTTTCGCTTATAAGAGTTTGAAAAGCTTTCATAATATCACTCCTTCTTAGTGAGCTAACAATATTTTAAGCGTATATGGTAATTCATATACTAGATAATATTGGTTATAATGTCAGCCCTCAATCATTGTCAGCGGTTATTATAATAGCTTGTTTACAAATTTTTGTCAACATATATTTAATTTTAAAAATAATAATTTGTATTATTTTACGTTTACATAAGAGCTTAATAAAAATTTAGGGACATTTAGGAATATAATTGAAAAAAATAGATAATTTAGAATATAATTATAGGTAATACAGATAAGAAGGCGGGAGAAGATACTATGAAAGTTACCTATGAAGAGATATTAGAATACACTAGTAACTTGATAAAAGAAAATAGAAGAGAAAGATTTCCTTTTAGAAGCAGACTTGAACATACGTTAAGAGTATTAAAATGGGCTGAGAGAATTCAAAAGCATGAAGGCGGGAACATGGAGGATTTAACTATAGCAATACTCTTTCATGATACGGGATGGGACGAAAATATACCTCATGCTGAGATAAGTGCAAGGTTTGTGGAGGAATATCTAAGAGAAAAGAAATTTGATGGAGATAGATTAAATAAAATAGTTGCTATAGTAAAGAAGCATAGTTCCAAGAATATTCCTAGTGAAGAACTTACGCTTGAAGAGCGAATAATGATAGATTCAGATTTACTGGATGAGGTTGGGGCATTATCAATAATTTGGGACAGTATGGCTGTTGCACTTCAAGATAGTCCAAGCTATATGAAGTTTTATGAAAGAAATAAATTTTATTTTGAAAAATTAAAAAATCAAGCCCCATTGATGAAAACCGATACAGGAAGAAGCTTTTATAATAGACAGATAGAGTTTTTAGAGAATTTTATTGATAATCTTGAGTTTGAATTAGGGTTGAGAGATGAATAAACTATTTTGGAGGTTACGATATGAATGAATCATTGAAGGAAGTAATTTTTAAATTCTTTTTTATACTGGTATTCTTTTTGATTGTCGGTTATTTTGTAAAATCACTTAATATGACATTTAATAAGGCTTTTTTTATGTCACTAGGAATGTCTACAGTTGATTTAGTTATATTTATATATAAAAAGGGTAAGAAAGCAAATGAGTAAAATAATTGATTTAACAAGAGAGATAAGCAATAATATGCCGGTATATCCCGGTGATGACGAGGTAAAGCTTTATCAAACAAATTTTATAAATAAAGATGGATACAACAATCATAGGCTTGAAACAGGCATGCATATAGGAACACATGTAGACGGTCCTATGCATATGACTGAAAGTAGTATTTATATAAGTGAAATAGGACTTGATAAGTTTATAGGCAGAGGAATATTAATTGATGCTAAGGGCGAAAAAATAATTGATTATAAAGAAGAATATGAAAAAGTTATCTTAGAAGAAAGCATTGTTATTATTAATACTGGTTTTTCTGAAGAGTTTGGAACTGAAAAATACTTTAATGAGAATCCTGTTGTAGGTAAGAATTTTGCAGAGCTATTAGTAAGCAAAAGGGTAAAGGCTCTTTGTATGGATGCTCCTTCACCTGATAGATATCCTTTTGAGATACATAAGCTTTTACTCAAAAACAGTATTGTAATAGGTGAGAATCTAGCTAACCTTGATAAGTTGGTGGGTTTTACTGATTACGAGATTTTTATTGTACCTCTTAATATAAAAGCTGACGGTTCCATGGCAAGAATATTTGCTAGAATAGAGGATAAATCGGCACAAACAACTTCAGCATATTTTGATTGGCTGGTGGAATAATAACTCCGAATAATTATTTCTATGGAAGATCCTAAGGAGTGAACTAGCAATGAGAGATAATCAAAGCGGAGTTGAAGGTGTTTTAACATTAAACTATAATTCCCATGAGGAAAAAAGTATAATAGAGGCTTCAGCGGCACAGCTTTCGGCAGGCGATAATAATTGTGTAATTCTATTGGAATATAATCAAAAGAAAGAATTTGATAAAGAAGATTATAGAAGCAAAGAAAGCGAAAAATATTCAATAGATGCAGATAAGCTGATTTCCTTAATTAAAGAGCATGGTTCAAAGCTGTAATAGCAAAATTGTCAAATTATCGGCTAAAAAAGCAGAGGGTATGTTAAACTCATATTTTCTGCTTTTAAAATAAATTTTATTAGGCAATGTTTATGGTAAGTTATTAATACAAAAAAAGGAGACGGTTATGAATTTTAGTGATAGAGCAGCCAAATGGGATGATCCTAAAAGAGTAAAAAGGGCTCAAGTTATTTCAGAGCAAATAAAAAATTACATTGATATAAAAGAAAATTACAAGGCTTTGGAATTTGGATGTGGGACAGGCTTAATAAGCTTTAATCTTAAGGATAAGTTTAATAGTATTAATCTAGTAGATACATCAAAGGGTATGATTGAAGTATTGAACTCTAAGATTGAAGAAAATAATATAAGGAATATGAGAACTTTTGAACTTGATATTAATAAAGAACATAAACTTGAAAATGAAAGCTATGACATTATCTATTCATCTATGGTAATGCACCATGTTATAAACTTGGAGAAAACCTTAAAAAATCTTTATAGCCTCATAAAGAAAGGCGGATATCTTTGCATAGTTGATTTAGATGAGGATGACGGAAGCTTTCATGAGGAAGAAGAGGGTTTTAATGGACATAACGGTTTTAATCAAGAGGAGTTTTCCAATCTACTTAGCGAGGTAGGGTTTGATAATATAAATTCTAAGACATTCTATCATGGGGAAAAGGAATTAAGTAATAAGATAGTTAAGTATTCTTTGTTTATAATGGTAGGAGTTAAAAGCAAGTAATATACTATTTTACAGTATTATGAAATTATAGTACAATTATACTATAATATCTATTCAGCTTTGAAATTAATGATTTGAGTAGAACAAGAATTATGGGGGGATTCTAATGTCAAAACAGGTTAAAAAGGCTTACAGGTTTTTGGCTTGGTTTTTTTCAATATTTATAGCTTCAGGAGCTTTAGTAGGCTGCAGAAAACCAGCTACTAAATATGGTCCGCCCACATCTAAATACGGTCCACCTCCAGTTACAAGTATGTGCGATAACAAAATAAAAGGAAATACTACACAAAATGAGTAACGTAGAAGGCTTAACAAGAGGTAAAAAAAATTTCCAAAATTGGGCTTGGAGCTATGGAATGAAGATGAATGCCAAGGTGCATGACTTAAGTTATTTTTTCTGGGAAACAACTCTTAAGTGTAACCTTAACTGTATGCACTGCGGTTCAGACTGCGGTAAGAATAAAATGGGACAAGAACTTTCTGCGAATAAGGTTTTGAATGTTTTTAGGGATATAGCTCAAAGTTATGATCCTAAAAATATTATGGTTGCAGTAACAGGCGGGGAACCCCTGGTTCGGGAAGATTTGTTTGATGTGCTTTCTGAAGTTTCCAGGATGGGATTTTCTTGGGGAATGGTTACAAATGGAATGCTGGTTAATGATGATATTGTAAATAGATGTTATGAGTCAGGCATGAGAACTGTTTCTGTAAGCATAGATGGAATAGGAGAAACTCACAACTTATTAAGAAGAAACGAAGCATCCTACGATAGAGCTGTCAACGCTTTAAAACTGTTTGCTAATTCAGGAAAATTTGAAGTTGTAGAGGCTATAACCTGTGTAAATTCTCAAAATATAAATGAGCTTAATGATATGTATAATATATTCAAAGGCATAGGAGTACAAGGCTGGAGATTATTCACCATATTTCCTAAAGGACGCGCTGAAGCTAATAAGGAGCTGCTGCTTAACGGAGAATTACTCACAGATCTATTTAACTTTATCAAGGAAAAAAGAAAAAACAACTCTGAGATGTATGTAAGCTATTCAGAAGAAGGATATTTAGGTTGTGATTGGGAAAAAGAAGTAAGGGATGAATTTTTCTACTGCGGTGCAGGAATACACGTTGGAGGGCTGCTGGCAGATGGAAGCTACGGTGCATGTCCATCTTTATCAAGAGAATGGATTCAGGGACATGTTGATGAGATTTCTTTCCCAAAGGCTTGGGAAACGAGATATAAAAATATGAGAAATAGACATTGGATGAAGACTGATAAATGTGTTAAGTGTAGAGAATGGAATAAATGTAATGGATCTAGTCTTCATCTTTGGGATTTTAAAGAAAATAGGATAAAAGTATGCCACCTTGATCTGCTTAATTCAAAGGATGATAAATAATAGATTTTAGATCCGTCTGTATCAGACGGATTTTTTAGAATATCTTGGATCAGTTGATATGGAAAAGATTATGAAAGGATTGATACTATGGAACTGTGGGACATATTGGATTCAGAAAGAAATAAGACTGGAAGAACAATTGTAAGAGGTGAGAAACTTAAGGAAGGAGAATATCATCTAGTTGTCCATATATGGATTTTAAATGATAAGAATGAATACTTAGTTCAGAAAAGAGCAGAACATTTGAAGCTGTTACCGGGTCTTTGGGCTGCTACCGGAGGTTCTGCTGTTGCAGGAGAATATGACAGCAAGACTGCGGCGATAAGAGAAGCTAAAGAAGAATTAGGAGTAGATTTAGATACAAATAATATGACCAGGCTTATGTCCATAAAGAGGAAGGACAATCATGCGGATGTGTGGTTTGTGAAGCAAAATATTGATATTCAAGATGTAAAGCTTCAGGCTGAGGAAGTAAGCGAGGCTAAGTGGGTAAGTAAGGAAGAACTTGAGAATATGATAAGCTCAGGTGTATTTCATGATTATGGCGAAGAATACTTTGATAATATCTTTAGAGTTATGAGAAGGTGCTTAAGCTGTGAAATAGTTAAGGGAAACACAGAAACTACAGGGGGTACTATTTTAGATACTAAATATTTTCATGCTCATCAGGATTTTGCTTATCCTATACCTGGCTTAGTTATATTGGCCTCAAAAAGACACATATACTCTATAGATGAGATGTTTGAAGAGGAAGCAGCAGAGTACATGGAAGTACTAAGAAAAATAAGAGCAGCTCAAAGAAAAGTACTTGGTATTGATTATGTTTACTATTTTTATAATGAGGATACTACCCATCACTTTCATACTTGGATGGTACCAAGATATTCATGGATGAATCGGTTTGGAAGATCAGTAGAAGCTGTTAGACCAGTACTTTTATACTCAAAAGAAAATATGAAAAATGAAGAAAACATTAGTGAAGTTAAAAACGCGGCAGAAAGGCTTTACAGTGAATTGAATAAAAAATAATATATCAAATGCCATGGGGACGAGTGGCGAATTGGGGGTTAATAATGGGTGAAGTTATTTCTAAAATATTTTTATGCTTATTTATAGGGGCTATACTATTATTTTTTGGTTTTGTGGCTGCTGCATTTACTAGTCTTGCCTCTGGTGTAGTATTTTATAGTTATATAATCATTGCTATTGATATTGGAATAATTATACTAATTTCATTAATGATATTTTTTAGTAATAAAAAGAAAAGAATTATTCAGCTCATGTGCCTATATTTTGCAGTTTGCTTTATATCAGGGGGAGTATATCTTGTTAATCGAAGCTATAAAAATAGTATTGCAACTATAAATGAACAGCAGATTGACTTGATAAAATATATGCCTTTTGTAAAGGGTACAAAAGCGGCAAAGCTTCCTGAAAATTCTGAGCTTAAAATAATTAATGATATTCCTAAATTAGATGGAGCAACTGCATTATATCCTTTATATTCTGCTTTTGCTCAGGCTGTTTATCCAGAAGATAACTATAATATTGGTATAAGCTCAGTTCAGTGCAATACTACTGAAAAGGCCTATGATAATATAATATCTGGACAAGTGGATGTGATTTTTGCAGCAAAACCATCACAGCAGCAGCTTGAGTATGCAAAGTCAAAGGGAGTAGAGCTTAAGCTGACGCCTATAGGAAGAGAAGCCTTTGTGTTTTTTGTTAATTCTAATAATAATATTTCTGATCTTTCAACGGAGCAAATACAGGATATATATTCCGGCAAGATTACTAATTGGAAGGAAGTCGGGGGTAAGGATGAAAGTATAAGAGCCTTTCAAAGGCCTCAAAACAGCGGAAGTCAAACTATGCTTCAAAAGTATATGGAAGGAAAAACTCTTATGAGCGCTCCAAGTGAAGATGTAGTATCGGCAATGGATGGTATTATTAAAAAGACTTCTGACTATAAAAATTATAAAAATGCTATAGGTTATTCATTTTTATTTTATGCAACAGAGATGGTTAAAAGCAAAGAAATAAAGTTGCTAAAAGTAAATGGAATTTATCCTAGCAAAGAAACCATAAAAAGCAGGGAGTATCCTCTTTCAGCAGAGTTTTATGCAGTTACTGCAGGCAGCAAGAATACTAATGTAGAGCCTCTTATAAAGTGGATATTAGGGAGACAGGGACAATATTTGCTTGAAAAAACAGGGTATACTCCTATTAATGATACAAAGTAAAGGTGAAGCTTGAAGGGGGTAAGGATAAATGAAAAAACTCACACAAAATCTGATATTTTTTCAGAACTTACCTATGAGAATTTTATAAAGGGAGAAGATACAGTTTTAAATAAAGCTGTGGAGCTTTGCAAATGATAAAAGGACAGGTGGTTGAATTTTGCTAAAGTATTTTGCTCAAGGCTTGCTATTGGGGTTTTCTTATGTGGCTCCAATAGGAACCCAAAATTTATATGTAATTAATTCAGCAATTAAAAAAGCAAGACTTAAGGCCCTTCAAACAGCGCTTATAACAGTTGTTTTTGACATGTCTCTGGCTGCAGCTTGCTTTTTTGGGATAGGATTTTTAATTGATAAATTTAACTTATTAAGAAATACACTGCTTTTAATTGGAGGAAGTGTTGTCACTTATATTGGAATTAGACTAATAAGAGCTTCATCAGAGGTATCTGATAAAGTTAATGTGGACAACTCTATCATTAAGATTGTAACTACATGCTTTGTTGTTACATAGTTTAACCCTCAGGCAATAATAGACGGCTCGCTGCTTTTAGGAGGCTATAAAGCTTCACTTCCACAGGATATGTCAAAATATTTTATACTAGGAGTATGTACGGCCTCTTTTGTATGGTTTACTTCTTTAGCCGTCATTATTTCAACAATTAAACACAGTTTTAACAGTAAATTAATCAGAGTTATTAATATAGTCTGTGGAATTGTTATAACTATTTATGGAAACAAGCTTTTGTATACATTCTTCTTTAATTGAACAGCCATATATCGAATACGGCACCGCAACTGATGAAAATGACATGGATATGTATTTTTCACTTAAGTGCTATATATAAAAAAAAAATAGGCTGCCTTAAATCAACTAAACTTAGCATGTTATTTGAATACGTAAAAACATTTGAGCAAGCAGCAATAAGACTTTAATTAAAAAATTTATGGAGCCGTTAGGAATCTTATAGTGTCTGAGCATAGCGAGTTTATAAGATTTAGGCTTTATAAATTTTTTAATTATTAGTCTTATCTGCGTTGCGAAAGTTTTCTAGAATTCAAATAACATGTGGTAGTTTTAAGTTGCTATTACGACAGCCCTTTCATTTTGTATTGTATACGCTAACTACACTTCAAATCTTTTAATAATTCCTTCCAGCTTATCTGCTATGCGTTTAAGCTCTCTGGCTACATTAGACACGGTCTCCATTTGACTAGATTGCTCTAAAATAGCAGCTGATACTTCTTCAACTGAAGCAGCAGATTCTTCTGCAACTGCAGATACTTCTTGAATGCTGCTTATAACTGAAGTCTTATCTTCTTCAATTGACTTTATATTTGAAGTAAGATTTTCTATGTTCTCTATTGTGGTTTCAAAGGAATTATTTATAACCTCAAATTTACTCATAGTCTTCATTGTTGCTTCCCTGGCTTCCTGCATCAATATTTTTTCTTTATCAATGTTGATTTTAGCACTACTTATTTCGCGGGTTATTCCGGTTATAATTCCTTCAATCTGCTTAGTAGAATTAGAGGTTTGATCTGAGAGCTTTCTTATTTCTTCAGCTACTACTGCAAAACCTTTTCCTGCTTCTCCTGCTCTTGCTGCTTCAATAGCGGCATTTAAAGCTAGAAGGTTAGTTTGCTCAGATATAGAATGTATTGATGTTATTATTTCTCTTATAGAACCAGATTTATTGGATAATGAATCAATATTTTCAATTACCTTCTCTAAGGCCTCATAATTAGCTGTAATTTTGTTTACAAGTTGTGAAGACGAATTCACACCTTCGTCACTAATATGCTGAGATTCCTTTGAAAGCTTGTTTACTATATCTGCGTTATTTGAAGATGTATTTATTTTTTCAGCAAGACTTAGTAATTTTTCAGAACCAAGCTCTGTATTTTTTGCCTGTTCTGATGAACCGGCAGCAAGCTCGTCCATTGCAGATGAAATAGCTTGCATACTTTCAAAGGTCTCATCTGCTGAGGCTGTTATTCCTTCAGAATGATTTAAAAGAACTTTTGAGTTTTCTTGGAGCACTCCCACGGTTTCTCTTAACTCTTTTCTTAATGCTATTAATGCTCTTGCCATAACTCCAGTTTCATCTTTAATTTTTATTATTTTTTCAAATTCATCTTCCTTTTTAAGCTTTAAATCTAATTTGGTTGTACGATTTATTAGCTTAGTTACTAATGAAATGGGCTTTGATATCTTGTTTGAGAAATATAAAGCGATTAGTGAGGATAAAATTAAGAATACTATAAATACAATAACAAAACTAATAACTAAGCTATTTAGAGGCCTTAGGATTTCAGACTTCGGCACAGCTAGTCCCATTACCCATTTTGAGGAAGAAATTGAGGCGGTCACAAAGTATTTATCTATTCCATCATAATCCTTTAAAGCTGTAATATTTGTTACAGAAGAATCTTTTCCTGGTAAATTGCTTAAACTTCCGTTTAAAACGCTTTTAATGCTTTTTAGTCCATCTTTAGAAGGCTGAAAGTCTTTATTAGGATGAACAATAAATTCATTATTATCGTCTAATAGAAAGCCATAGCTGTTATTAATAGGCTGGGCCTTTTGAACTACAGCAGAAATGTTATCTATATTAATATCAGCGGCCACTACCCCTATAATATTGCCGTCCTTTTTTACAGTTTTAGCTATTGTAATAATAATTTTCTTTGTTTCTGTATCCACATAAGGTTCTGAGTAAATTACAGTGTTTGAATTAATGGCTTCTTTATACCAGTCTCTTTGTGTACAATCATATGTACTATCAGGTATCCAGCCACTTGCATCAATATAATGTTTATTTTGAAAACCAAAATAAACATCCATAACATCCGGAAGGGACTTGGTTTTTGCCTGAAGATATTTTAAAAATACCGAATCGTCGTAGTTGTTATTAAATTCTATACTGTTTGCTGTTTCGTTAATAAAGCTTCCATGAATAGACATCCATTTATCAATAGACTCAGCGTATTTTTCAGAGATTGCTTTAAGTCCTTCTGTAGATTGGGTCATAGTAGTTTTATAAGACTCATAATATCCTATTGATGATGAGAATAATAGGCTAAAAAAACAAATTAATAAAGATAGTAAAATAATTTTTGTTCTGATTTTCTTCATTCATTAGTCCTCCTTATTGTTGTCATATAATTGCAGCTAGCAGATTTCACACATACTATAATTTATCATTTTAACATAATGAAGTAAAGTTAATTACGACAAAGAAGAAGTTACCAATTTATATCCTTAATTATGCGGGTATACTATATTTGAAATTTTTATATTAAATACTCAGGAAGTGGTTTGATTATGAAAAAGCTTTTGGTAATTGGTTTTATTATGGGTATGGTATATTTTACGCTGGAGGGATTTTGGAGGGGATGGACCAATATTTCGATGCTGTTTGTGGGAGGTTTATGCGGTGTGCTTATAGGGCTTTTAGATGAGGCGCCCAAACGCTATAATCTTAAAATATGGCAGCAGTGTCTATTGGGAACTTTAATAATTATTTCTATAGAATTTATCTCGGGAGTTATTTTAAATCTTTGGCTTAAACTTAACATATGGGACTATTCTAAAAGATGGGGAAACTTTAAAGGGCAGATATGTTTAACCTATAGTTTCCTATGGTTTTTACTTACCCCTTTAGCAATATGGTTTGACGACTGGCTGAGATGGAAGTTTTATGGTGAAGAAAAGCCTTATGATATTAAGAAGATTTACAGAGAGTTAGTTACCTTTAAATAGACTGATATAAAAACTAAAAAGAGGTTGTTATAAAACTGTTAAAACTTATCATATGTTGTTTGAAGTTTGTCCATTAAATCTATTCAAATACAGGTATAAGTTTAGCTGAATAAAAACACCCTCTTATTAAATTTTAAGAGGATATATTATTTTATTGAAAGTAAATTATTTATATATACATATTGTAGTTTTTAAAACTACATAGTATAATATTAATATGATTATATGAGATTGCATATTACATATATTTTTAATAATTTTGAAGGAAGGAAATAATTATGGAAGAAAATTTTTATACTAAGGGAGAAGAAATAGCAAATGCAGTAACCCATGGCATAGGAGCACTGCTTTCTATAGCGGCTTTAGTTATTCTTATAGTATGTGCAGCACTTAAAGGAAGTGTTTGGCATGTTGTAAGCTTTGCAGTTTTTGGAATAACCTTAGTTATCCTTTATACAGAGTCAACTTTATATCACAGCATTACAAATAAAAAGGTTAAAAAATTGTTTAGAAAATTTGACCATATGTCAATTTATATGCTTATTGCAGGAACATATACACCCTTTTGTCTAACAGCTCTTAGAGGGAAATTTGGATGGATGATATTTGGTGTGATATGGGCAAGCGCAGCAGCTGGAATTACTTTAAAAGCATTTTTTACAGGAAAAAAGGATAAACTTTCTACTTTGCTTTATATTGTTATGGGGTGGCTCATAGTTTTATCACTTAAGAAATTATATTTGACTATGCCATTTAGCGGAGTAGTATTTTTGGTACTTGGCGGAGTGCTTTATACAGTTGGGGCTTTTATATATTCAAAAGATAACTGGCCATTTAATCATGGTGTTTGGCATTTATTTGTTATAGGGGGAAGCGTATGTCATTTTTTCTCCGTAATGAGTCTGCTTAATTTAAGATAGTCAGTGGATAGGCTCTAATGCAAGGTTAGAGCCGTTAATTTTTTATAAAATAAATTAATGCACTAAATACTTCTATAAAGAATACTATGTACCGAAAATAATATGTAAAGGAGGTATTTTAAGTGCCTTACCGTGTAAGAAGTTATTACAGCAATACTGATCCAAACTATCTGCCAGGCTATCAGCCTAATAATTTCAACAATTTAATTAACAATGTGGGAGTACCTGCACTTTTGGGACTAGGCTTAGGTCCAATGTGGGGAATTGCTGCTTTGTTAGCTAGAGGTGGACAAACTACTAATATTATTAATATTAATACCAGAAGAAATAATAATGGTAGGTATTGTTAAAGGACAAACTGTTTCAGGGCTGTCTTAAAATAGAAAGTAATTTCTAGGGCGAGACAGCCCTTTTTTATAATATTATAATAGAAAAAAAGTAACGTACTATGTTAATATTATTATAAAAAAACTAGGTGGTAAACAAATGATTACAATACTTTCTCCGGCAAAAACTTTAGATTTCAATAGAGATTATAAAATAGAAAAATATACTGAACCGTTATTTAAGAAAGAAGCCTTTCAGTTAATAAAAGAACTAAGAAGATATTCACCTGAAGAGTTATCAGGCCTAATGAAGATAAATCAGGAACTTTCAGAACTGAACTTTTTCAGGAATATGGAATTTGATATAGATCATAATCTTTCTAACGCAAAACAGGCCGCATTAACTTTTCATGGAGCTGTTTATCAAGGCCTTAGAGCGGAAGGTTTTAATGAGGAACAGTTTGATTATGCACAAGAGCATTTACGAATCCTATCGGGACTTTATGGCGTATTAAGACCACTTGATATAATACAAGCTTTCAGACTTGAAATGGGCATAAAGCTTAAAAATCGCAAAGGCAAGGATTTATATGATTTTTGGAAGGTTAAGATAACTGATTACTTTAATAAAGAGATGATCAGCCAAAAGAACCAAACTCTTATAAATCTGGCATCAAACGAATATTTTACTGCAATAGATACTAAAAATTTTAATGGTAATATTATTACACCAGTTTTTAAAGAGTACAAGCAGGGAAAATATAAAGTTATCGCAATCTATGCTAAAAGAGCAAGGGGACTCATGGCGAAGTACATAATTGAGAATAAAATTGATAGTGTTGAAGGTTTAAAGGGTTTTGAAGAAGAAGGATATGTATTTGAGGAAGGAATGTCTAACGATAGAGAACTGATATTTACACGAAATAAATTTTAACATTAAGAGGTTACTATAGTATTTAATATTAATAATAATAAGAGAGTTTAACTAAAAAGTTATATCCTTGTAATGGTAGCCCAAATTTTATTATTATTATTATTTGATGTGAATAAACTTTGAATAAAAAGAAAAAATATATTTCATAGGCTGATTTTGTCTTTTATTACATTTAACGCAAGTGTATATGGATTTAAATGTTTCCTCTATAGATACTTGTGGGAGGAGTGGGCTCTATGAAATATATTTCTATATCAATATTTATGTTGATACAATTATATGTTCTTTTTCTAACTTATTACTATAATGCTATTTCTATTTTTGGATTAAAAAAGGTAAAGGAAGAGGAAGATAAACTTCCTGAGAAAAGTTTTGCTGTGGCTATTGCGGCTCATAATGAGGAAAAGGTTATAGGACAGATTTTGGATAATTTAAAGGAATTGGAGTATCCTAAGGAACTTTATGATGTGTTTGTAATTTGCGATAATTGCGAGGATAATACTGCAAAAATAGTTAAGGAAAAGAAGATAACCGCGCTTGAAAGGTTTGATAGCGATAAGAGGGGTAAAGGCTATGCCTTAAAATGGTTTTTTGACTTGATGTTTAAGATGAAAAGACAGTATGATGCAGTTGTTATCTTTGATGCTGATAACCTTGTTACAAAGAACTTTCTTACAAAGATGAATAACAATCTTCTTTCAGGTAAAGAAGTAATTCAAGGTTACTTAGATAGCAAAAACCCAGATGATTCATGGGTCACAATTTCATATGCTTTAGCATACTGGATTACAAATAGAAACTTTCAGCTTGCGAGGAAAAGACTTAAATTGAATGCAGCTTTAGGAGGAACAGGATTTTGTCTGTCAACCCGAGTTCTTAAAGAATTTGGCTGGAATGCTATGAGTTTAACAGAAGATTTAGAGTTTACTATGATATGTACTTTAAATGATATTCCAGTTGTATGGGAACACACTGCAAAAATTTATGATGAAAAACCTGTAACTATGAAGGCTTCTTTGAGACAAAGAATAAGATGGCTTCAAGGTCATTGGGATTGCTGCTTTAGATATTCAGGTCCATTATTAAGAAGAGCCTTCAGCAAGGGGAAGTTTGCATGTTTCGATGCTTTTGTCTATCTGATTCAACCTTCTAAAATGATATTGGATGCATTTTCGTTTGCCATGCTTATGGCGAAGCTTGTATTTCCTAGTGTACCAATATTAAAAATTGTATTCCCTCTTTGGTTCTGGGTTATGGCTTTATTCTTTAGATATGCAGTACCTGTAGCTGCACTGCTTTTAGAAGGAGTTTCTTTAAAGAGAATGATGGCTATAGTTATTTACCCGATTTACGGAGTAACATGGATACCTGTCAGTGTTATTGGATTATTTAAAAAGAATAAAAAAGAGTGGAATCATACACTACACGATAGAGTCTTAGAAGAAGAACATCTAGAAGCTGCTATTACTAAAAAGAGAATATAATTAAGGCCATCGCAATATCTAGATAAGAAGATATAGCGATGGCTTTTTTATAAGCTTAGACCACGAAATAATAGCCATTAAAAAATCCAATTGTAATAAGCGCATTTAAAGCAGCAAAGAAATATAGATATCCAGAGAAAATATAATGTTTTTCCCTATATAGATCAACGATATATAAGTACATTGGTACTGAGACCATAAGATATCTTGGTATGCTTACCAGATCAGAACCGAAATTGGAAAAAGGTACAACTATTATTAAAAATCCATAAATAAATAGTATCCATAGTTTTATATTAAGCCTTTTATAATTTCTTATAGCATAATATATAAATAACAGGATTACTAATGTTGCTATTGCAAAGCTTATTACGCCATTATTCCATCCGCCGCTTGAAAAAAAGTAGGGATGCAGTATATAGTAAAAATAACTTTTAAATGGAATGCTTAATTTTCGACCCCAGTTTCCAACATCATGAAGAGGGGCTAAAAAGTCTCCGGTTAAGTACTTCATATAAGAAAAATATATTGTAAGGGGTATTATAGATATTATCATATTAGATAATACTTTTTTTAATTGCGATTTATCCTTTAATTTAAAGTCCTGCTCAGAAATAAGCATAAAAAATAAATACGCTATGTTAACGACTCCTGGAAAGCGACTTATGGATGATAGACCAGCAAATATAGCTGCCTTTAAAAAGTCTTTTTTGGTTGCATAATATATTGTGGCTGCAGAAAGAAATAAAAATAAACTTTCCGTATAGGGTATAGAATAAAATATTGAATATGGATAGCATAGAATAAGTGCTATTACTAAAGTTATTTCGTTCTTTTCAAAGCCTCTGTCTTCACAGATTCTATATATATAATATAATGCTAGAACTAGTAAAAGATTTGATAATATTAGCGCATTAACAATATTGTTTGAACTAATATGTAAAAGCCTCATACTTCTTAAAAGAATAGGATATAATGGGAAAAAGCTTAATCTTGTGGCAGAGCTGCTTTCAGACATATTTATCTTAGGATAACCTGAATCGGCTATTTGAAAGTAAAAACCGCTGTCGAATTTATTAAAATCCTCTAGTTTTAATTTATTTGAACCTCCTACGCCTCCAGAAAGATTTATAAGAGTTGTATCTTTTGAAATTTTATCTTTAACAGCATCATACATAGGGAAAGTATTCATCCCTAAATATCCTACAAAGCATAAAGATAATCTTGATATAATAACAATAATCAGTAATTTTAGTATTAAAGATAAATTATTAGTAAAATTTTTTTCCAATGCAGGGGCTCCTTTCAATGTTATTTACATTGAAATAATTGCCAAATTGTATTGATAATATTCTTAATAAATATAAAAAGGCTGTAAATATAATTTACAACCTTAAAGTTATTTATGATTGAGTTGCTTCTTCGCTCTTACCAGTAAATTCTTTGCTTAATTCATTACTTACAAGATATAAAGGCTTTCTTAGGCTTTTGTCAAGGTGGATTCTTTTGCTTTGCAAATACAATGAGTTTGATAAATTATTTTCAAGATTTATCTCTTTATCTACTATGTATAAAGGTCTTTCTTTACTCTCGTCATAAATTCTAGCAATATATTCGCCTACTATACCTATAGAAAGAAGTTGAATTCCGCCAAAAAAAGTGATAAAAGTTAAGGTTAATGTCCAGCCTAAGGCAATTGTTTTTAGGCCAATCACTGAACTTATTATAGAATAAAAGATAATTGCGAGGGTTGTTAATATGGCTATAGAGCCTAAGTATTCTGCTAGTTTTAATGGCTTTACAGAAAATGAAAATATTCCATCAAGAGCAAATTTAAGCATCTTTTTAAGAGGATATTTTGTCTCACCAGCAAAACGCTCTTTTCTTTCGTACTCTAAAGCAATCTGTTTGTAGCCTACCCAACTGCACATACCCCTTAAAAATCTATTATGCTCAGGCATTTTCTTTAGAGCATCAATAACCTTTCTGTCTATCAGCCTAAAATCCCCTGTATCAACAGGAATTTTTACTGTGCTCATTTTATCAAGAAATCTATAAAACATCTTTGCACTTGTAAGCTTAAACCAACTTTCTCCATCTCTCTTTTTTCTTTTTCCATAAACCACATCATAGCCCTGTTCCCACAAATTTATCATATCAGGAATAAGTTCTGGTGGGTCTTGGAGGTCAGCATCAATAATAACAACTGCATCGCCTTTAGCTTTGTCAAGGCCTGCAGTAACTGCAATCTGATGACCAAAGTTTCTCGAGAAGCTGACAATCTTTACATGAGGATCTTTTTCAGCTATTTGAGATAATAACTCTAATGTTTTGTCAGTGCTACCATCATTTACGAAAATCAGTTCATAATTTAGTCTATTATCAATTGATACATTTGATAATCTTTTATAACATTCATCTACAACCTTTTCCTCAAAATACATAGGAACTACAATTGAAATAAGTTTTGAAGTCATAATATGTTTCTCCCTTCATTAGGCATAATTCCGTATTTTACAGCTAAAAATATTATTTCCAATATATACAATTTTATTCCGTGCATAGAATGTTTTACTTTTAATGGGTATAGTATACATGCTTTGTATTTATATAGATAAGATTGGTAGTTTTTATTTTCATTGGATAATTGTATTATTTGTTGTTGCTTCAACCAATGTGCTTTTGCTGAAGTGTGGACAAGAGAGAGAACAGTTTATCGATAAGTCTTTGGTGCTGATTCTTTGGATAACTGTTCCTTTAATCCTTTTAAAGAAAGATAAAAATATATTAGCACAAAAAGAAAAACATAAATTAATAATATTATTAGAGTATGATGATGCAATTATATTAACTAAACAAAAATAAAACTGTTTCATAATTATGTAACTAATATATCTAAAAGTTCTCAGGAATAGCAGATCCTGAGGACTTTATTTTAATTTAAATAAATAGTAATAATTAAAATAAATTTTGTATGTTGTAGAAGAATATGTAGAAATATGTTATTATATAGTGTATTTTATATAAAAAAGTAATTTAATAGACAATAAAATACAAAATAACCTATAGTTATACAGAAAAAACTTCTATAATAAGTTCAATTTTATGTGGAGAATATCGAAAATAATAAGTATGTAAATGATTTAAAGGGAGGAATAAATTTTGAAAAGTATTAGGAGTAAGTTAACGTTATTATTTAGTTGTTTATTAATTATTGTTAGTTTGGGTTTTGGAATAGTTTCTTTTAAAGCTTCTTCTAACGCGTTGGTATCTAACGTAAACAAGACAATTCCAAAGATGGCTGATGAGGGAGCCAAGATGGTTGAGGGTAGATTGCAAACTCAGCTTGAATCACTCTCTGCTATGGCTGAGAATGATAGCATTAAAAATAGAAACACCCCTATAAGTAAACAAGTTGAAATACTAAATTTAGAGAAAAAAAGGAAAAACTATGTACATTTACTTATTATAGATAAAGACGGAAAAGCTCTTCTAGATGATGGAAGCACTCTTGATTTAAAAGATAGGGAATATTTTAAAAGAGCTATTGCTGGGGAGAATGCAGTTTCTGACCCTTTGGTAAGTAAGGCTAAAGATGGAAGTAGTTTAATAATTTCTTTTGCAGTACCTATAAAGAATAATAATGAAGTAGTTGGAGTCTTAGCCGGAACAAAGGATGGTAATCTTCTTAGTGAGCTTACCAACGATATAACCTTTGGAAAAACAGGAAAGGCTTTCATGGTAAGAAAAGATGGTACTACTATTGCACATACAAATAAAGATCTAGTTATAAATATGGATAATGATTTCGAAAATGTGAAGAAAGATTCTAAGCTTGCTCCTTTAGTTGAAATTGAAAAGAAAATGGTTGCAGGTGAATCAGGTACTGGTGAGTATGTTTATGATGGTGTTGCAAAGTATGTTGGGTATGCTCCTGTAAAAGGTACTGGCTGGTCATTGGCAGTAGTAATTGCACAGGAAGAAATTTTATCAGAAACTTCTTCTTTAAAGAATTCAATAATTATAATCGCTTCAGTTTTTATAGCTCTTGGTATTTTGTTTGCTCAAATTATTTCAACAAGAATTGTCAAAGGGATAAAAGCAACTTCATCATATTTAGAATTATTAGCAAATGGTGATTTTAGTAAAAATGTTCCTGAAAAATATATCAATATGAAGGATGAAATTGGACAAATGTCTGGTTCTACCCAAAGATTGACACAATCTATAAGAGAAATGATAAAGCAAATAAAAGAAAGCTCAAGTTCTATAGAAACTCATGCGGTAAGCTTATCTTCTGTATCTGAAGAAATTTCAACCTCTTCACAAAGTGTAGCAGCAGCTATTCAGGATGTAGCCCAAGGCACTTCAACACAAGCTGAAGATTTAGTTGATATAACAGGGATATTAAATCAATTTAGCGAGAACCTTCAGGCCATAGTTGATGAAATTAAAGACATAGATGTAAATGCAAAAGAAGTTGGAAGCATGTCAGAAGAAAGTAATTCAAAAATGGAAGCTTTAATAGCTTCTGTGAATAAGATAAATAAATCTTTTGGTGAATTTGTTAGCAGGATACAAGGACTTGAACAAAATGTATCTGAAATAAATCAAATAATTAATATAATAAATAGTATAGCAGATCAAACTAATCTGTTAGCATTAAATGCAGCAATTGAAGCAGCAAGGGTAGGAGAGGCTGGAAGAGGCTTTGCTGTTGTTGCTGATGAGATCAGGAATTTGGCCGAACAATCTAAGACATCATCAGAGACTATTGCTAACCTTATATTAGATGTTTCAAATAGTACAAGCAGCATGGTTAATACTACCGAGGAGTTAAATGATGAATTAAAGGGACAGCTGGAAATAATAAATAATACTTTAATGTCTTTTGAAAATATTACAAAGGGAATAAATGAAGTTGTTCCTAAAATTGAAAGAGTTAATAGTTCTGCAGTTATGATAGATGAAGATAAAACCTATATTCTTGAAAAGATAGAGAGTGTTTCAGCTATTGCTCAGGAAACCTCTGCTTCTTCGGAGGAAATAGCAGCTTCGGCTGAAGAAATGAATGCTTCTACAGAAGAGGTTGCAGCTTCAGCAGAAGTTCTAAGTGAAATGACTAAAGAAATGATGAAACAGGTAAATAAGTTTGAATTATAATTAGCATAAATAAAAATGCCGCTTGACTTTTATCAAGCGGCATTTTTACTTATGCTGTTAAAAACAATAAGGCGGCTGCCAATATAATTAGTTATAGTAGAAAAAGCTGTAGCTATAATTTGCGATAGCATGCTGTCAAAATGGGATAAATCTACAAGTATATACATTGCAAAAAGATTTACTCCAAGAGAAATGCCGTTAACCGCAATAAATTTCATAAGCTGAATAAGGATTTTATTATCATTATCTTTAAAGGTCCATTTCTTGTTTAAGATATAACTGTTTGCCATACCTGAGCCATAGCCAATTACAGAGCTTATCATATGGTTGATGCCCAATACTTTATTAAGTAAATAAAAAACAATTAAGGATATTAGGGTATTTATACCGCCCACTATAAAAAATTTAATTAGTTTAATCATTGTAAACACCAATGCTTTCATATTTGTTTTAACATGTAGTATTTTTTACAAATATGTTTATTTTATTCAACTGCATTGCGTTAAGGGATGGTTAGTTATTAATCCTTCATAAATAAGTTCTTTATTGCATATTAAGAATAAATCGCTTGGTCTAACAAGTTCTGGGATTTTTTGTGTATAATAAATTTCGCTTTTTATTAATATTTCAGATACAAATTGAGTACAAAAGTAGTGATCTTTTCTTTTTAGCGGCTTGTTAACTAAAACTCCAAAAAGGCCTAAAAAGTTATATCTATATTTATCCTTTTCGCTCTGAAACAATTGGACTTCCTTTAATAAACAATCATACTGCTTGTTAGTTATTTTAACCTTATAAATTATACATTCACTTAAGGGATTATTTTTATAAACTCCATCAAATAAATTTTCTTCCACAAAGCCTCCTGAAAATGGATTGCTAGGGTTTGTCCTACCAAAAGAATACATCTTACTGAAGCTATCATCAAAGCTAATAGATGCATGTACATATTTTGTGTCTGAAAAAATATTCAAGGCTCTGGAGAGCCAGGTACCTGTCTTCGAAAAAATTAGATATACGTATATATAATTCATAATAATTAAATCAACCCCCAGAAAGTTATAATAGAAACCCAACAAAATATAAATTACAATAAAGATATATATATTATAGCTTAATATAAATATTCACAAATTGATACAGGAAATTATTAAAATATTAACCTGAAAGGAAAAAGTTCATGGAGATTAGGAAGTTTTCAGAAACTGATTTATGGAAGCCGGTAAGAGACTTCTTTGTTGATAAAGGATATACCGTAAGAAGTGAGGTAAAGGACTGTGATATAGTAGCTATTAAAGATGAAGAACTCATAATAATTGAGCTTAAAAAGACTCTAAGTGTAGAATTGCTTTCTCAAGCTGTAAAAAGACAAAAAAGTGCAGATTTAGTATATATAGCTGTGCCTAAGCCTAAAAAGCTTATAGGAAATTCTAAATGGAAGGATATATGCCATCTTATAAGAAGATTGGAACTTGGCTTAATATTAGTATCTTTTAAAGGAAATAGCGGGATAATTGAGATACCTATAAACCCAACCCCGTTTGACAGATGGAAAAGTATAAATATGGGCAAAAGAAAAAGAGAAAATATTGTAAAAGAGGCCAAGGGCAGATATGAAGATTTTAATATAGGAGGAAGCAAAGGTAAGAAGCTTGTTACAGCATATAGGGAAAATGCATTATATATTGCTTGTTGCCTAGAAAGATTCGGAGAACTTTCTCCAAAAAAACTCAGAGAACTAGGCGCCGATGAGAGAAAAACTACCTCGATTCTTAGAGAGAATCATTATGAGTGGTTTTCAAATGTTAAAAGAGGGGTATATATAATATCTGATAAAGGTAGGGAGGCCTTAAAAGAATACAAAGAACTGTCAGATTATTATTATAAAAAGATAAATGATGTATTTAAAGGAGATTTAAAGGAAATGAAAGATTGCGGAGGTAAGTAGTATAAATTAACCTATAATAGTATAATATATAACTTTACTAGTGATTAATTAAATCATATAATAAAATTATATTAATTCATGTGATACGTTAAAAATTGTTAAGGGGGATTTATCATGTTATTTACTTCACAGGCACTGCCTACTATATTTGTTCATAATAAAACAAACGCTGCTATTAATAATTTATATTTTACATATGAAGGGTATAGGTCTGATGATCCAGTAATTAAAAAATTAGAAAGCAGCAAAATTGATAGTGTATGTATGTACAGTAAAGGATATTGCGGAACCAAATCTTTAATAATGTATTATTATGACGATAATAAAAATAAGCATAAATACACTATTTTTGATAGATTGGGATTTGATTATATATCTAATATAATGATTGAAATACTATCACTTGAAGATGATGGAAGTTTTAAGATAAAAGTAGATGCTGATTAAGGCTATGGCCTTAATCAGCATTCTTTTTAACTTACTTTCCAAATTGATATATAAACTCTTTTATCATCAACTTTAGCTCTAATTTCAATAGGATACTTCTTTGAATTTATAAATTTTAAATCTAAGCTTCCGTAGTTTACTGCAGCATCTCTGCCTTTTGGAACATATCCCACGGTTTTGCTGTGGTCATGCCTTTCTAATATCTGAAGACCAGCTTTATCTGCCGCATTAAAAATTGTAGTGCTAAGTTGACATACACCGCCGCCAAGACCTTCTTCATATTCGCCATTTACTATTATTGCGGCGGTTCTAAAACCATTTTCAACACTTCTTTTTCCTACAATATCATTAAATGAAAATGTTTCACCAGGATTTAATTTATATCCATTAATTTTTTTTGCGCCAAGCTTTATATTATATGTTCTATCCTTATCTTTGCTTAACAAAACTGTACTGTATGATCCTAAAGGTTTTAAAGCAGGTTTCTTTCCAGGTTCTTTTGGTGCTGGAGTTGGAGCTGGTGTTGAAGGCTTCACAGCTTCTGGTTTTGGAGTTTCAACAGGAGGTGTTTCGGGTACTGACTGAGTACTTCCCTGATTGATTTCTTTATACTCCATGTTTTTAGCAGGTGTTGGTTCCTCTTTATAGGGTTTAGGGTTGCTTCTGCAGGAACTAAGTATAAGTACAATAAAAGCACACAAAATAAATGAAATTATTTTTTTCAATATAAAACCTCCTTTTAATATTAATTTGTTTATAGTATTTGCTCTTTGATTAAGCATAATCCTAAGAAAAATATATATAGCTTATAACTGTTTTCCACTAAAGGACTTTAATGTATAAAAAATTTTTAAATTAGTGTAGATTTTTTATCAAAGTATTGTTATAATATTAACAACGGATAATTAATATTAAATAGATAATAGTATTAATTGATAATAGTATTAATTGATAAATAATATATTCAAAGGAGAGTTACGTATGAAGGTAGCAGTTATAGGCTGTACTCATGCTGGGACAGCAGCAATAGTAAATACAGCAAAACTTTATAAAGATGCAGAGATAACAGTTTATGAAAGAAATGATAATATATCCTTTTTATCCTGTGGTATAGCTTTATATGTTGGGGGAGTGGTTAAGGATCCACAAGGACTTTTCTATAGCTCACCAGAAGCTTTAGCTGAGCTTGGTGTTAAAACTAAGATGTCACATGATGTTTTAAATATAGATTTTGATAATAAGAAACTTAAAGTTAAAAATTTAAAAACAGGTGAGGAATTTGAAGATAGTTTTGACAAGCTTATAATAACTACAGGTTCCTGGCCTATAATTCCAAGAATAGAAGGAATAGATTTAGAAAATATTTTGCTTTCTAAGAATTTCTATCATTCCAATACCATTATTGAAAAAGCAAAGTCAGCTAAAAAAATAACAGTTGTGGGAGCAGGTTATATAGGTGTTGAACTTGTAGAAGCTTTTGAGATGAATGGAAAGGAAGTTACTTTGATAGACAGTATGGATAGAATTTTAAATAAATATCTTGATAAGGAATTTACTGATACAGCAGAAGAAACCTTTAAGGAGCATAAAATTAAGCTTGCATTAGGAGAAACAGTTTCAAAGTTTGAAGGCAAAGATGGAAAAGTAACAAAGGTTATAACAAACAAGGGAGAATATGAAACAGACTTAGTTATATTATGCATAGGCTTTAGACCAAATACGGAATTATTCAAAGGAAAGCTTGATATGCTTCCTAATGGTGCAATTATAGTTGATGAGTACATGAGAACAAGCAAAAAAGATGTATTTGCTGCAGGAGATAGTGCTTCCGTAGTTTATAATCCAACCGGAAAGGTAGAATATATACCTCTGGCAACAAATGCAGTACGTATGGGGACGCTTATTGCTAGAAATCTAGTTAAACCAGCAACAAGACATTTAGGAACTCAAGGAACCTCAGGGATAAAAATTTACGATTACAATATAGCTTCAACAGGATTAACTGAGGAATCAGCAAAATCAGCAGGATTAGAGGTTAAGGCTGCAACAATTACAGACAACTATCGTCCTGAGTTTATGCCAACTTATGATACAGCTACAATAAAGGTAGTTTATGAGACAGAATCTGAAAGGATAGTGGGAGCTCAACTTATATCCAAGACAGATTTAACTCAATTGATGAATACAATGTCTGTAGTAATTCAAAACAAAATGACTATAGATGAACTAGCTTTTGTAGATTTCTTCTTCCAGCCGCATTTTAACAAGCCTTGGAACTTGTTAAATATCGCAGCATTAAGCGCAAAGTAAAATTATAGGGACTGCCTCAAAACACCTTAAACTTATCACATGTTATTTGAATTCTAGAAAACTTTCGCTTCGCAGATAAGACTAATAATTGAAAAATTTATAAATCCTAAATTTTTCAATTAAAGTTTTATTGCTGCTTGCTTAAATGTTTTTACGTATTCAAATAACATGTTAAGTTTAGGTGTTTTATGGCAGTCCCTTTTGTTTTTTTTGAGCATATTGATATGATTATGTGATATTATATACAAAGAAACCTTATGAGAGCTTAACTTATACATATTTAACCTGCTGAGTAGTGGGTATAAGTTAATAGTTGAAGATATAAATGAGTTTCAAGGTGCGGTTTGAGAGCGGAAACGAGCGCTCATAAATTACCCAGTGATCTGACAAAAAGGAGGATATAATGCTTAGATTATATATAACAAGACATGGTGAAACTGAGTGGAACATACAGGGTAGAATGCAGGGGTGGAAAAATTCTAATTTGACAAATAAGGGAATTTCCAATGCAAAAGCTTTAGGAGAATCTCTAAAAAATGTTGAGTTTAACAAGGTATACTGCAGCCCTTTAGATAGAACCAGACATACTGCAGAATTAATACTTTCTGGCAGAGATATACCTGTAGTATATGATGATAATTTAAGAGAAATTCATCTTGGTGAACTTGAAGGGTTGAATCAGGAAGAGATAAAGGAAGTCTATCCGGAATTTGGAAATCATTTTTGGGAAAATCCTCATCTTTATAAAGCAAAATCAGGAGAAGATTTCTATAAGGTAAGGGAAAGAGTTTTAAAGGTTTTAGATAGAATAATGTCTGAAAATACTGAAGGCAACATACTTATTGTTACTCACGGGGTTGTACTGAAAACTTTTCATGCTTATTTTAAGGATCTTCCTATGGAGAGACTTTGGGATCCGCCTTTTATATATGATACAAGTTTGACTATTGTTGAAATAGAAAATGGAAAATCAGAGGTTGTAGTTGAAGGTGATATTTCACACTTAAAGTAGAGTGCCATATAAATTGCCGCAGGCTGTGGCGTAAAGACCTTAGAGCCTTGCGTAGAAAATAATATTTTACTTTATGATAACTTTGCGTATGTTCTAGGGCTTGCAATACTGAAAATCTAAGAGTCTCTATGGATTCGTTTTGACTTCTTGTTTCTTTAATAGCCGCAGGCTTTGAAATATCTTTAGTAAACTTAAAATACTTTTAGCTTGCTCAGAAGAGAGACTCTAAGCTTTTCAGCATTACTTCGCCAAGAACATGGGCAAAGTTATCAATCAAATTAAAATATTATTTTCTACACCTGCTCTCGGTCTTTACACCCAGCCTATGCATTTTATACGCAATTATAATTATATCTAGATGACTTATTCAACAATTGTTTTTTATAATTAAAACTTTTTAATGTTTGGAGTTGTTTAATAATAGTGTTGATATAAGCACGTTTTTAATATTTTAGAAAGCAGATCTGCTGTAAACCAGCATGGCTCAAGTAAATATTTAAATAGATATATATTTGAATATATAATGATAGAAAGGTCATTACTTGCTTTTAACAAAGCCTAATATTTAACCTGATTAACTAGAGAACAACAAAAGTAGATTGCGAAGCAATCTACTTGATGAAGAATTAAGAATGAAGAATTAAAGGATGTTTCGCAAGCGAAACTTTGAATTGAGAATAGGATAGCGATAATATATAGAGCGAAAGCGACTTAAAAAGAGCGATTTTTAGAATTAATAATTATAAAGCTGGTTAAAAATATTTTTCTGCGTTAGCAGTCTGAATTAATCTAAAGATAGAAGATAACAGAATGCTGCGAATTATATAAAACTTAAAGTGATTCAATAATTTATTGATTGTAAGCTCTAAATGCAACAAAATTTACAAGCTATTGCGTAATTTTTATCAACTAAATTATTGTTGTAGAAAATCCCCTAAGGAATTTTCATCCATTAATTCTTCATTTTTCATTCTTAATTCTTCATTATAATTTTCCTTCGCAAAATTATTAAGGGGTGATACTATTGAACTTTAATACTCTAGCACGCATAGCAGAGGAGCTTAACAAAAGCGAGGCCTTATGGGCAGTAGGTGCTTCTGTGATGCTTTATTTCAACGGACTTGTAAAAAAGCCTAACGATATTGATATATTAGCGTCTGAAAAAGATATCGAAAAGGTGAAAAATGTTCTGGGTAACCTTGGGGAAATGACTTTTGATGGTTGCAATGAAGGTAAGGATCCCTATCTTACAAGATATTTTTATAAATATAAAGTTGATGACACTCATATAGATTTGATAGCAGGCTTTAGAATTAAAAATGAGCAGGGAATATATGAAATGCCTTTTGATGAAAAGACTGTAGCTTCCTATGGAAAAGCTAATGATGTTTCCATACCTTTATGCTCCTTAGAGGATTGGTATGTGCTTTATCAGCTAATGGAGGGAAGAGAGGCAAAGGTTAAACTCATAGAAGACTATTTAGTTAATAACGGTATAAATAACATGGAGCTTTTAAAAAGGACACTTAATGAAAATTTGCCTGAGAGTATAAAGAGTAATGTGGAGAAATTAATTGATTAAAGATAACAATATTAAAAGCTATTAGCAAGTTTAAAACTTGCCAATAGCTTTTTTAAGCTTATGCAACACCTGAAAGCAGTATTCCTATTAAATATGCAGCGCTCGCAGCAAGGCCTCCAACTAAAAGCATTTCAAGTCCTGAAACTATCCAGTTCTTGCCTGTAACTTTAGTTTTTAGAGCACCTAATATAAATAAAGTAAGTCCGGTTAGTACTGAGGATAGAGCAAACATATTAATACCTAGGTTTGGTATAAATCTTGAAAGTACATAAGTAAGTACAGGAATAAAACCAAATATTATAAAGGATGCAAAGGTCACTAAAGCATTTTTTATTGGTGATTCTTTTTCTTGCAGTATTCCAAGCTCTTCAACCATCATTATATCAACCCAGGCTTCTTTATTTTTTGAGATTATGTCTGTAACAGTTTTTGCATCTGCTTCATTCATTCCCTTTTGTATATAAAGCTCCATAAGCTCTTGTTTTTCACCTTGAGGGAAATGCTCAACTTCCCAAGCTTCTCTTTCTCTTTCTGATGCTTGAAACTCCATTTCAGCTTTGGTACTTAAATAATCGCCGATAGCCATAGAAAGGCCATCACCTACTAAGTTAGCAAAGCCCATAATAAGTACAACTCCAGGTGATAAAGCAGCTCCAGCAACTCCGGCAACTACAGCGAAGGTAGTAATTATGCCGTCAAGTCCGCCATATATTACGCTTTTTATATATTGTCCTGCAGAACTATGATTTTCTTCTGCTTTAATAGGGCGATGTTGATGTGCTTTCATAGAAGCCTGCACATCTTTATTTTTGTAGGCATTTCTTGCCTTGTCCAAATTTCTTGTAAGCATTATAACCCTCCTTTGTAAGAATATTACTTAAGATTATTTTAGCTTATATTTATATATATTGTAAATAATTTATATTATGAAGAAATAAAAAGCTGCAAATACATGCAGCTTTATTTATGACCAAATATGAAATTAATAAGTCTCACGATCTCATAGGCTATTCCTGATGCGATAAGTGGGCCAACAGGAACTCCGCCTAAAAGTGATACACCAACTATTGAACCGAGAACTACACCAGAGAGTACATCCGCATTTCCTTTTGTAAAGCTGACGCCTTTTGCAGCAAGCATTGCTACAACTACCCCCATAATAAGCGATACTATTCCATTCACACTTAGTAAGCTCTTTATATCAAAGGAGTTAGCCCCTTGTTTAATAAGAGGTACAAGCATCCAAAGCATGAGAAAAATCATACCTATATCCATACAGTATTTTTCAATAAAATTTATTGCTTTCTCGCTATTAGTTAGAGATATTACAAAAATAATAAGAGCTGCTATGCCCAAGTTTTTATTCTTTGTTATAAATGATAATATGACTAAAATAAATATTATTATTTTATACATTGAGTTAAAATCCTTTTAACTTATTTACAATTACTATAATATGCTAAAAATAGTATTTTGGTTTAAATTTCTTATACAATATTTCACATATGAATAATCATATATTTAATTATTCATATTTCTGCAAAATTTGTATTGCTCATATACCATCTTATCATATATTATTAAATAAAAGAGTAGGGGGATAAGCAAGATAAATATGGGAAGATTACTTGTTAAAACTGCAATTATAGCCATAGCTTTTTCAATGATTATGTTTGTTTCGATAAAAGTTAAAAATAAAATTAATGATGATAAATGGGAAAATAATATTGCGGTTGCTGCATTTAATGATAATAAAGAAACTTATAACGGAAATTTCTTAAGATTGGGTTCTCAAGTAAAAGAAGATAATATAGCTTCAAATATGAACATCTTTTTAGAAAATAAGAAAGTTGAAATACAAAATAAAATTTTAAGTGTAAATAATAGATATTATATTTCAGCAGAAGATATCGCAAGAAACTTTAATATGCAGCTTAAAGCCTATGATAATGAAATACATTTTTATAAGGTAGATAGAAACTTTGGAAAGAATGATGAAAAAGATATAATTATTGACTGTAAAAATGATACTTATAAAATATCAAGTGAAAACGATTTGAGAAATTCGCCATTAAAGATAAACAATAATTTTTATATATCTCTTATAGACATTGCTGAAATATTCAATTTAAGGGCAAAGTGGAACTATGAGACTAAAGAAATTAAACTCTATGAAGATAGAAACAAGCTTTCTAGAGAGCCCAAAAGGCAAAGACAAAAGAAGCCAGCTTTAATAAGATTTGAAGATGTTGCTGCAGGAGAAGTTTATAGAAACAGCGACAGTCTTCAAAAAATGAGAATTATAGCAGACTTTATGTATTCGCAAAGGGCGCCTTTTCATGTAGCTTGGATACCGAGATATAAAAATCCTAAGGAAGGAATTGATAATGATCTTCTAAAGGTTGATTCCATGGCTAATGCAGATTTTGTTTATACCTTGGATTATATGATTGAAAAAGGTGCTATTATTGGGTTACATGGCTATACTCATCAGTATGGAGAGGAGCAAAGCATAGTAAATGCTGAATTTGGTGATTATGCATCTTTACAAGAAACTGAAAACAAAGTTAAAGCAGCAATAAATACGGCAAAAGAATTGAATATTCCTTATGAATTTTTTGAAAGTCCGCATTATAAGTCTACCGAGGCACAACAGGCAATATTTGAAAAATATTTTAATTATATGTTTGAGCCTCAAAAAGGTGTATTTAATACTAAACCAGTATTAAGTAAAAGGAATAATAGAACTGTGTATGTTCCTGCACCCTTAGGATATGTTCACGATAATGATGTGGATGATATGATAAAGAGGATAAAGGATAAGGGAAAGGATTCGATAGGAGCTTTTTTCTATCACCCTACAAAAGAATTTGAAAGCATAATTCTTATAAAAAATAATGATGATTATCCTGATTACGAATATTCAAGTAGTTCTATGCTTCATAAAATGATAAAATGTTTAAAGGATGAAGGGTACGCTCCTGTAAAAATACATGATATAAAATTACTAAGATAAATGAAAGAAGGAATAATAATGAACTATGGGTTTGTAACAATTAAAGTTAAAAATATGGAGGAGTCTTTAAAGTTTTATATAGACTTCCTAGGACTTAAAGAGGCAACAAGTTTTAGTCCTCAGCCCGGAGTTAAAATAGTATTTGTAACTGATGAAAAAGGAAATAAAATTGAGCTTATTGAAAATAGTCATATGCCTATTAGTGAAGATGCTGGTTATAAATCATTATTATCCATAGGTTTTCCTGTGGAAAGTGTGGATGAAATTCTTAAGGCTGTGAATGAAAAAGGCTTTGAAGTAGTTTCAGGACCGGTTCAGCTTCCAAGTGGAATTAAGTTTTTATATATTAAGGATCCAAATGGTGTAGAAATTGAATTTATAGAGAATTTTAATATGTAATATAAAAATTTCAGAAAATTATTGACATTGTGATGCGGTGGGCATATAATAACAATAAATAAAGACTGTGAAGAGAAAAAGTAAATTAAGGGCTGTCAAAAGAGAGGGAGACTCATCGGCTGAAAGGTTTCCTAGATAAGTGATAATTGAAAAACCATCTCTGAGTTGAGTACTGAAATTATAGTAAGTATCTCCGCTTGCTGCGTTACAGCTTTCAAAGTGACAGTGATATTTTTATCTATTACTGTAAATTAGGTGGAACCGCGAAATACTCGTCCTATTATTAGGAGGAGTTTTTTTATTTATTAGGGTTTTACTAAAATTTATAGTAATGCTTATTTGTATTATCTGTAATTTGGGTGGAACCGCGATTCTCTCGTCCCATTTTTGGGGCGAGTTTTGTTTTTTTGATGAAATATTAAATTATATCAAGAAGGAGGATATTAATTATGAAAATTATCGTTAAAGATGGAAGTATTATTGAAGTTAATGAGGAAGAAGGAAGAAGGGCTTTAAGACACACAGCTGCTCATATACTTGCTCAGGCTGTTAAAAGACTTTATCCTGAGGTAAAGCTTACAATAGGACCTGCAATAGATAATGGATTTTATTATGATTTTGATATAGATAAACCAATAACTTTAGAAATGTTAAGCAGCATTGAAGAGGAAATGCAAAGGATAGTTAGGGAGAATTTAAAGCTCGAAAGGTCTGTACTTTCAAGAGAAGAAGCACTAAAGCTTATGGAAGAAAAGGGTGAAAGCTACAAGGTTGAGCTTATAAATGATTTGCCGGAGGATGAAGAGCTTTCCTTCTTCAGACAAGGAGAATTTATAGACCTTTGTGCAGGACCTCATGTTTTATATACTTCACAAGTTAAGGCTATAAAGCTGACTTCTGTGGCAGGAGCCTACTGGAGAGGCAGTGAAAAGAACAAAATGCTTCAAAGGGTATACGGAACTGCTTTTGCTAAGAAGAGTGAGCTTGAAGAATATTTAAATATGTTAGAAGAAGCTAAAAAGAGAGATCATAGAAAGTTAGGCAAGGAACTTAAATTATTTACACTTATGGAAGAAGGCCCTGGATTCCCATTTTTCCTTCCAAAAGGTGTAGTATTAAAAAATATTTTGATAGATTACTGGAGAGAACTTCATAGAAAAGCCGGTTATGTAGAAATTGAAACTCCTATAATATTAAACAGGCAGCTTTGGGAAACTTCAGGACATTGGGACCACTATAAAGAGAATATGTATACTGTAAATATAGACGAAGAAGAATTTGCAATAAAACCTATGAACTGCCCGGGAGGAATGCTTGTTTATAAATCTGAGACTCACTCTTACAGAGATTTGCCTATTAGAGCAGGAGAGCTTGGAAGAGTCCATAGACATGAATTATCAGGTGCACTTCACGGACTTATGAGAGTTAGAGCATTTACTCAGGATGATGCTCATATATTCATGCTTCCGGAGCAGATAAAGGACGAAATAAAGGGAGTAGTTAAGCTTATAGATGAGGTTTATGGAAGATTTGGCTTTAAATATAAGGTAGAACTTTCAACTAGACCAGAAAACTCTATGGGAAGTGATGAGGATTGGAAAATGGCAGAAGCTTCTCTGGAAGGAGCACTTTTAGAAATGAATATGCCTTATAAAATAAACCCTGGTGATGGAGCTTTCTATGGACCTAAAATTGATTTTCACTTAGAAGATAGCTTAGGAAGAACTTGGCAGTGTGGAACAATTCAATTAGATTTTCAGCTTCCGCAGCGTTTTGATTTAAACTACATTGGACGAGATGGTGAAAAGCATAGACCAATAGTAATTCACAGAGTTATATTTGGAAGTATAGAACGCTTTATAGGAATTTTAATAGAACACTTTGCAGGAAAATTCCCGATTTGGTTGTCTCCGGTTCAAGTTAAGGTTCTTTCTATATCAGAGAAGTACAACAGCTATGCTGAAAGTGTAGTTAAAGCCTTAAAAGATAAAAATATAAGGGTAGAATTTGACGACAGAGCAGAAAAAATCGGCTTCAAAATTAGAGAAGCAAGAAATGAAAGAGTACCTTATATGATTATAGTAGGTGAAAAGGAGCAGCAGGAAGGGAAAATCACTGTTAAGAATAATAAGAATGGTGAAGAGTCAAGTGTTGTGCTTTATGAATTTATTTCTAAGGTTAGAGAAGAGATAGAAAATAAAGTACTTTAGTACAAATTTAAATAAATAGAGAGCAGGAGATAGATGTATACTCCTGCTCTCTATTTATTTATAAAGACTATTATTTTATCTAATGAACCGATCCATATAGCAGCTTTTGAATAAATTTATATAACCGGCATAAGACTATAAATACAAACTATATGTGAAGGTGATAAGTTTTGAAGGTAGCAATAATGGGTGCAGGACTTTCTGGATTATGCTGTGCAATTATACTAGAACAAAATGGAATAGAACCTGTAATCTTTGAAAAAAGAAATTTATGCGGGGATAGATTTATTAATGGCGAGGCAATATTTAATATAACAAATAGACCTATTAATAATTGTTTGGATTATTTTATAGACAGATATAATATAAATCTAAGGCCTATTAGCGAAGTAAAGGAGATAACAATTTATTCACCTAATTTTAAAAGTAATCTAAACGGAAACCTAGGTTATACAAATTACAGGGGGAGGCATAAGGATTCTTTTGAAAATCAGCTCTTTAATCAAGTAAAGTCTGAGATTGTATTTAATTCAAATTATGATTATGAGGATTTAATAGAAGAATTTACTTATGTAGTATTGGCAACTGGCGACTCAGCTTATGCTTCAAAGCTGAATAATTTTAAAACTGATTTAACTGTTAATTTACGAGGTGCTACAGTAGAAGGAAACTTTGAAGTGAGTCATATTTCATCCTGGTATAATAATGAGTTCTCACCAAAAGGTTACTCTTATCTCATACCACTTAATGAAAGGGAAGCCAATATTTCAATAGGATATCCAGTTTACGAGGATACTAAGGAATATATAATTGATGATTTATGGGATAAGTTCTATACGCGTATTCAAAAAGACACAGAGCAAGAGCTTAGTATTATTGATAGATTCGAAGTGGAAAGATACATAATTGGTATTTGTCATAAAGCTAAGCTCAATAATACTTATTTTATCGGAAATTGTTTTGGAGCTATTTCACCTGGTTTTGGACTTGGACAATTTGTCTCTATTTTAACAGGGATATATGCTGCTTATGATATATGCGGCAAGGGAGATTATGAGGAGCTTATTCTTCCTCTGCGTGAGGATTATGAAAATTCTTTAGTCTTTAGAAGAAGATTAGAAAAGTTAAGCAACCATCAGTTGGATTTCCTTATTGGAGGTATAAATGATAAGCTTACAAGTAAAATGTTTAGTGATGATACTGAAATTGATTTCTTTAAAATAGCAAGTAAGTTGCTAAAGCCATTTACTAAGCTATAGTATTCTTATTTTTCTTCTTCTCATTTATACTTCGAGTACCTTAGAAGGCACTTATAAGCCCCTTCAGAAGATATAATTAAAAGTACATCAGGAAAAAATAACTATAACTATTCTTTACCTTGTAAGTTATAGGATAAATATGGGATAATTTACTTGACCGGTTAGTTTGGTAGTAAAGGGGTTGATAATTTTGATCATATTTAAGAGGTGGCTTAAAGCCTAAAGAATGTGAGGAGGTTATAAAAAACCTCCTCTTTATAGAGAATTTTGAAAGAGGTGGAAAAGAATGGTTGACATGAATAACATGTTTTTGTATTATATAGTTAGTGGTAAATTATTTAGAAGAGAAAATCAGATGAAAGGAGTATTAAATAATGAATCTAAGAGTAGAGGTATTAATTCAATAACTAAATATCGGCGAGGCACAACAGCATCATTAGACGTTATGTTAGTGCAATTATTCGCAAAGCATTAATTATCATCTGAGTTTTCATAAATATAATAGGGGTGTATGAAAATAGCAGGAGAAAGAACCTGTTTTTTTATTGCCCTTTTATAGGTCCCGTGGATGATTATCTTCCACGGGATTTTTATATTATTTAATAAATCGAAAGGAGATGTAGAAATGATTATTAAAGTTTTTAATGAAGGTGAACAAGTAGAATTTATAGTTTCTAGGAGGGCAAATGGATGCATTATAAAAATGGGAAAGAAATATTACCGGCGGAGCTTTTAGTGGAGCTTCAAAAATATATTCAAGGTGAATTAATATATATACCTAGAGAAGAAACCACAAGAAAAGCTTGGGGAGAAAATAATGGGACTAGGGAAAATATAAGAAAAAGAAATAATGAAATATATAAGTTTTATAAGGAAGGCTATACAGTAAGCGAATTAATGAGTTCTTATAACCTATCTGAAGACAGCATAAGAAAAATTATTAATAAGGTTAATAAGGATTTAAAAAGCTGCAATAGAGATAGAGAACTTGCCGCTGTATAAGATTATTTACAAATAAAAATGGCTGCTCTTAAAATACGCTAAATTCAGGTGTTTTAAGAGCAGCCATTTTTTATGAATTTGTTTAGTTTATTCAAAGATTGTCCATACTAAAAAAGTGTAGCAAAACATATAGCTGTTACATACTATAATTAGAGAATTTTATAAAGGAATTTTTGAATAGATGGGGTGGAAATATGGTGGAACTAAATAATAATGAGAAAGATTTAATTGACAGAGGAACAAGAGCTCTAATTGAAGAGCTTGGATATTCAGGTTTTTTAAAGTATATATCCAGGGTTCAGATATGTAACGGAAATTACCTTAGACCTCAGGAGGTTGTTTACAAAGATATAGCCGCGGATAAAGAAATAAGACAAGGATAGATAGAACTATCCTTTTTTCGATTAAAAGAAAAATGGTGATGTCGAATAGGGATAGAAATAAATCATTTACATCTTATTAATCAATTGGTAAAATTTGGTTAAGGGTGAGGTGATAAATATGTGGTTTGATGCAAAGACTTGGATGATTATTCTTACTGTAGGATTGTTTGTAGTCATTCCTATGATAGTTATTATATTTTCATTAATGCTTGCAGCAGGACGAAGCAGCAGAATACTTGAAAAATATATGGCAGAGGAAACTCTTCGAGAAATACATAAATAATATTTTATAGTTAAAAACCCAACAGCCAGGCTTATTTGGTTGTTGGGCTTTGTTTTTATTTAATTGAAGGTAGATTTTGAGTAAACTCATAGAAGTCCTCGTAATTTCCCTCATAGTCAGATATAATATTTTCATTGCTTCTGTGAAGTAGACAGTCTTTAATTAAGAAGGTTTTTATTCCAAGCTTTAAAGCTATTAAATCTTCTTGAACATCATTTCCAACCATCATACATTCTTCAGGTTTTCTTTTGATTTCACTTAAAATTTCCTCATAGTATTTTATTTGAGGCTTGCAATAATGATTTTTCTCATAGTGGGTAATATATTTAAACTCAGAAGGTTTAAAGCCTGCCCATTCTATTCTGTGATGTATAGCCTTTAGAGGAAAAAGTGGATTAGTGGCTATAACTAACTCGTAACCTTTTGCTTTTAGTAAATCTACGCTTTTTCTCATAAATTCATTTGAATTCACAGCTTCTTTAGCTCTTAAAAATTCTGTATCGTAAAATTTATCAAAGCGTTCTTTGTAAATATCTATATTCCCGGTAATTCTATTCTTAAAATCCTCCATGAATACTTCTTCGTTAGTCCTGTATTCGAGATTTGAAACCATGGTCTTTGTTGATGCCCATATGTTATTCACTAAGTCTTTTGGAGATATTAAGTCACCTAGATATGCTGACATAGCACCAAAGTAAAGTTTTTCAAAGGCCTCCATATCCATTGGAAGAAGAGTGCCATCAAGATCAAAAAGTATTGTATTTAGCATAATAAAGCCTTTACCTCCTTGAAGTCTAAAGAATAATAACTATATTTTATCATATTAAAACTTTTTTTGATATTTTTTAATGACAATTCAATATATCAAGAATTGAAATAATATAAAAATATAAATATATTTTTATATTTACTTGTATAATGCGCTTTTTAATAAGAAGTAAGTATATCAAGGAGTGAAATTATATAGTAAATTGCTTTTATGTTTTTTATAATTAGCAATAAAAGTACATGAATACGTTTATTGCCAAACAAATCCAAGTCTTATATAATAACTTTATAATATTTGGAAATTATATCCAATATTAATAATAGATTGGATGCGAGTTATGCTTAAGAAAAAAATATTATGTGCATTACTTTTGTTAATGCTTTTAGTTTCTGCTCCTGCATGTATTAAAAAGATAGACAAAAATAAGGCTTCAACGGCACCTTCCAAGACACATCCAGATGCTTTGAATATTGCTGAAGTAGACGTGTCTGTTTACAATATCGACGAGGATGAAATTAAAGAAGATAAATCAGCAGAAGATAAAGTTCAAGACGCTATTTTAGTAGTAAAGGCGAATAAGAATACTAATGCTGCAGTAAGTCCAGTAAATTCAAGAAAACAGTCAAGTATTCAAAATTCTCTTTATAAATATATGTCCAGTAAGGCGAATCAAAACTCTGTTAATGCTTCTGCAAGAAAGTTAAATGGAGGTAATAAGCATAATACCTGTGTTTACTTTGCCAGCGAGTCTTTAAGGAGAGTGGGTGTAAAGGTGCCTAAGAGCATCTCTAACACAAGACAGTTTATAGGCTATCTTAAAGCAAATGGTTGGAAGGTAAACTATAATCTTTCAGAGCTTAAACCTGGAGATTTATGTTTTACAACAAATGATTCTACGGGGTGGCCGTCCCACGTTTATATTTTTATGGCTTGGGCTAAAAATGGAAGCATAGATTCAGCATATATAGTTGATAATCAAGCCCATGACTACAACGATAATGTGTATCATATAAGAAATGTAAAAAAGAAATTAAAAGATAAAGATGCAACAAAGTTTTTCATGTATAAGTCATAAAAAATTAAAAAGAAGGAGGTTTACTCCTTCTTTTTAAGCGTTAAGATACATTTCGCCTATTTTATATACATCTCCAGCACCTACAGTGAGAAGTAAATCTCCTTCGTTTAGAGTATCCTTAAGGTAATTTACTATCTCTTCGAAACTGTGAAAGTTTTTGCAGCTTAAGCCTTGCTCTCTAATTTTATCTCCAAGCATATCAGAGCTTACAACCTTGGTAAACTTTTCTCTGGCAGCATAAATATCAGCCAATATTATTTCATCAGCATTAAAGAATGAATGTGTAAAATCATCGAATAAAGTTAATGTTCTTGTATAAGTATGAGGCTGGAATATGCAGAAAATTCTTTTGTGGGGATAATTTTTAGCTGCCTCAAGGAAAGCTTTTATTTCAGTTGGATGATGCGCATAATCATCTATGACTGTAACTTCATTTTTAACCCCTTTTAATTCAAATCTTCTGTGAGTTCCAAAGAAACTAGAGAGACCGTCTACTATGTAGTTATAGTCAACATTAAGACTTAAAGCTACACAAATACTTGCTAGTGAATTAAGTACATTGTGCTTTCCAGGAACATTTAAATTAGCAGTAAATAATTTTTCTGTATTCCTATAAACATCAAAAGAAGCACAGGCTTTATCGTTATAACTTATATTCTTTGCGGTTATTTCTCCGGAATTTATACCATAGGTTAATACATTACAATCAGCATGCTCGATTACAGCTTTTATTCTGTCATCTTCTGCATAAGCTACTAAATAACCATCCTGTGGTATTAAATTTACGAACTCGGTAAAAGTTTCTTGTATATGGTCTATATTTCTATAAAAATCTAAGTGATCTGCTTCTATGTTCAATATAACCCCTATATATGGGAAAAACTTTAAAAATGATGCCTTATATTCACAAGCCTCAGTAATGAAATATTCGCTTTTGCCTGTTTTTACATTTCCGTTTATTGCATCAAGTTCCCCTCCTACAAGTATTGTAGGGTCTAAATCAGCATCTAAGAATATGTGAGATACCATGGAAGTTGTTGTAGTTTTACCATGTGTTCCTGAAATAGCTACATTATATTTATGACCTTTCATTATCTGTCCTAAGAATTCTGCCCTATCCATAGTTGGTATGTTTAATTCCTTTGCTTTTAAAAGCTCTGGATTATCCTCAGAAACCGCAGCGGTATAAACGACTAAATCCACATCCTTAATATTATTTTCATCATGACCTATAAAAACTTCTGCACCTTGTTTGATTAACTTTTCTATTATAGTTGAAGCTTTCATATCTGAGCCGGAAACTTTAAATCCATTTTCAAGCAGAATTTCTGCAAGACCGCTCATACTAATTCCGCCTATTCCTATAAAGTGTATCTTTTTATGTTTATCCTTTAAAAAATCGAATGACAAAATATCAACTCCTTATTTAAATCCACTCTATTATATCATTATATACAAAATTACGGAAAAACAACACCCAAGGGGTGATATTTATTTGTGAACTGAGGATAAGAAGGTATTATATACCTGTAATTTCTTCAATAATTTTACTAAAAGATTCAAAAATTTTACCTGCACAGTTGTATGGTTTTCGTATTTTTTGTTTCATGGTATGATAAGTTAAAGGGGAAAAGAAGGTGGCGGAATGGCTATAAAAAGCTTGATAAATAGAGCAAAAAATATTTTTATGAGGTCTAATTTAAGAACAAAAATCAACTTATATTATTTAATTATATTTATAACAGTCTTTTTTATAAGTTATGGGATATATAATATGTTTAATGAAAGGATAGTGGAGAAACAGGTTAGTATTTCTTCTGGACAAACTCTTCATGCCTTAGATAAAAACTTGAATTTCATGTTGGATGAGGTGGCAACCTTTTCAAATTTAATTTTTTTTGATAAAGAAGTACAAAATGCATTACGATCTGTTAAGTCTGAAGGCGCTGACCCTAATAAAGTTCAGTTGTTTAATAAATATTTGGTTAATATGCTTCTGTCTGGTGGATATATATCATCAGTTTATCTTTATGATAATTATGATAATAGATATGCAATGGGGAAAAGAGGTGTACACCCACTTACAATAGACAAAATTGAAGATGCCTATTGGTATAAGCAGGCAATGAAACTTGATGGTAATCTATTATGGGTAAAGAACAGCGGAGGAGTATTGCAGAATGAAAACAACGAAAACTATATTTCACTCATTAGAATAATAAAAGACTTAAAGAATTTTGATAAACTTGCTGTATTAATTGTAAACGTTGACGAAGAGAAAATTGTTGATCAGTTTAAGGAAATATCAGATGGGGGTAAGTCTCATTTCTTTGTATTAAATAATCAAGGTCAATATATAACACATCCAGATATTGATGTGGATATTGTAGAGGAAAAGATAAAACCTAACCTAAAAGGAAGTGAGGGGTATTTTGTTGAAAATATTAACAATTCAAAAATGATAACAAGATATATTACTTCACAAAATAATGATTGGACAATTGTTGGTGTTATGCCGCTTGATGAAAGCTCCAAGCAATGGAAATCGTTGTCTTATATTGCAATAGTAATACTCGTACTTAACAGCATCTTTTTATCTATTGGAGGAATATTTATTGCAAAATTTATAACTAAACCGCTTTTAAGAATGCAAAAATATATGAAAAAGGTTGAGCAAGGTAATTTTGAAACTATGCCTGTCCAATCAGATAGGACTGATGAAATAGTTCAATTGCAAAAAGGCTATAACAAGATGATAGGAGAGATTGAGACCCTGATATATAGGGTTAAAGAGGAACAAAAGGTAATTAGAAAAAATGAGTTGAATCTTTTAAGAAGTCAGGTAAATCCTCACTTTTTATATAATACTTTAGATGCTATAAGTGCATTATCCTTACTTGGAGATAATGAGAAAGCCTTTAAAATAACTCAATCATTGGGTGAATTCTATAGAATTAGCTTAAGCAGCGGTAAAGAAATAATTACTGTTGAAGAAGAGATTAATTGTATAAAAAGTTACGTTACTATTTTGGATATAAGATATAACAATAAGTTTGAGGTGTTTTATGAAATAGAGGAAACAATACTTGAGTTAAAAGTCCTTAAGCTTATTCTCCAACCTTTGGTGGAGAATGCTGTTCATCATGGACTTCGAAATAAACAAGGCAATGGAAGGGTTGAAATAAAAGGCTATAGAGAGAATAGCAATATTGTATTTAAAGTTACTGATGATGGTATTGGTATGTCGCAAAAAAGAATCGATGAGATTATCAATTTTAAACAAAATAAAGGAGGATTTGGACTTTATAGCTCTAGACAGAGAATTTCAATTTACTATAATATAGAAAATCCAATAAGTATCGTTAGCGAAGAAGCAAAGGGAACAGAAATAACAATAACTATACCTATTATGGAGTAGATTAAGACTCAAAATTGATTTTAATGAGTAGTTTACGAATGAAACTAGCGTTTTAAACTATACAGTGTGACGACGACTGAAAGGAAAGGAAGAGAAATGTGGATACTATTAAAGTTTTGGTAGTGGATGATGAACATCTTGAAAGGGCTTTAATAATGCTGGGAACACATTGGACTGAAAATGGCTTTGAAATCGTAGGAGAAGCTGACAGCGGACAGATAGCCCTAGAGAAAATCGAAGAAGAAAAGCCAGATATAGTTTTCACTGATATTTGTATGCCTTTTATGGATGGTCTGGAATTAACGGAAAAGATTAGAGAAAAATACCCCCATATAAAAATCGTAATAATAACTGGTCATAGAGAATTTGAATATGCACAAAGAGCTCTTAGATATGGTGTAACAGAATTTTTGTTAAAACCAATCAAGATAGAGGAAATAGCAAAAATAGCAAATAACTTGAAAAGTGAAATATTGAGGGAAAGAGAGGCTGTTGAGGAGTATGTAACTCTTAAAGAACAGGTGAATCAAAGCAGGAATATTTGAAAAGAAAATTTTTTAAAGCAGCTTCTTACAGGAAAGCTTAAAAAATATGAAATTGACACTAAATTAAAAGATTTTAAATTGGAGTATCTTAACAAAGAGATTCAATGCTTTTCTATAGAAATTAGTGAAGATGTGAGAAAAAACTCCAATAAAATGGATAGCATGATTAGAGAAGTTATTAAAGATATAAGTTGCTCTGAATATGTTTATTTAAGCGAAACAAAAGTTGTCTTCATAATAGGCAATATAACAAGTACAAGCCCGATGAATAGATTTTATGAGAGTTTACTAGAGAAGTTTATTGAGAAATTTTCTTGTAACGTATCTATAGGTGTGGGTGGAATATATTCTGGCTATGAAGGCATACTATTGTCTTTTGAAGAGGCGGAAAAGGCTATAAAGGCTAGAGTTATGTATGGCTGGAATCAGGTTATTCATTATAGATATGTAAATACACAGGTAAGCAGTGTATCAAATATATTTGATGTTGATTGGAAAGAGCTATCTTTCCATGCAAAGAACGGAATAGAAGATAAGGTAATAGCATTTATAGACAGTTATATTTCTAAGCTTTCAGAATTAGGAAATATAGAACTAAGTACTCTTAGAATGCTTTGTGCAAATATTGTTTCTGTATTAAACACAGTTTTAAATGAAATGGGAAAGAAAATCTCAGATATCTTTAAATCAGACAGTGATATATACAAACAGCTTGGCGAAATAGAGACACTAAAGGATGCAGCTGAAGTTTTAAAGGAGTATGGAGTACAAATAACTCAATATATAAATGAGATAAAGGGTAAAAAAGTCAATGATCTAGCGCAAAAGGCTAAAGAGTATATAGATTCTAACTATACTAAAGCTGACCTTAATTTGAGAGATATAGCATCTAATTTATATGTAAACCAGAGTTACTTAAGCAGAGTTTTTAAGGTAGAGACAAAGGAAAGTATAGTTGATTATATATCAAAGCTAAGAATTAATAAAAGTATAGAATATATAGCTAATACAAATCTAAAGGCATATGAGATAGCAGAGAAAGTAGGTATTAATGATCCCCATTACTTTAGTATATGCTTTAAAAAATATACAGGCAAATCTGTAAATGAATTTAAGAAAACTGTAGGTAGAAAAAATTGATAAGAAAGTAAAAAAAGTGAATTTTTTTATAAAAATAATGAATTCATTTGAAAATAATCGTTCAGTATAATTAAATCATGAAAACGATTTGCACGGCCGTGGAAATTAATATCTTAAAAACGTAGGGGGATTAATAATGAACAAGTTAAAAGTAAAAGTAATTTCAGCTTTATTAGCAGCTTCATTTGTTGGTACTTTAGCTGTTGGATGTGGAAAATCTACTGGTACAAGCTCTGAGGGAACAAAGAGTGATGGAAAGGTTACTTTAAATGTATGGCATCAATGGGCAAATGATACAAATGATCTTAAGAAAATATATGATGAGGCAGTTAAAAAATATCAAAGCGAGCATACAAACGTAACTATTAAGACTGATACTTTAGATACAGAGGCTTATAAAACAAAGATTAATACAGCTTTTGCAGGTAATACAGAAGACGTTGACGTTTTCTATTACTGGGGAGGCGGAAAGGCTAAAAAGTTTGCAGATGCAGGTAAGTTATTACCTATAGATCAATACATAGATGGTGTAAAGGACAAAATTCAGCCTGGTTCAACTACAGCTTTCCAATTTGATGGAAAAACCTATGCACTTCCTATGTTCTCCTGGAACATGGTTCTATATTGCAACAAAGAAATATTTGATCAAAATGGTGTGAAGGTACCAGAAACCTACGATGAGCTTTTAGATGCTTCAAAGAAGTTGTCAGCAAAAGGTATTACTCCTTTAGTTGTTGGAGCAAAGGATGGCTGGAATGCTGCTTTTGTATATGAAGCTCTTGCTTTAAGGGAAGTTGGAGCAGCAAAGATAAATAGTTATTTAAGCGGTAAGGGTGACTTCAGTGATCCTGGTTATGCTGAGGCAGCAAAAAAACTTCAAGAACTTAATGCAGCAGGCGCATTTGGAAAGAGCCCTCTAGCAACCTCTCATGACGAAGCAGATTCAGCTTTTGCAGCAGGTAAAGCAGCAATGAGACTTATGGGAAGCTGGTATGCAGGAAATATATACACTGGCAAAGACTCAAAGGTAGCAGGCAAAGTTGTAGCAGCTAAAATACCAATGGTTGCAGGAAAAGGTAATGCAACTGAATTTGCAGGCGGATTTATTGAAGCATTCTTCATAAATAATAACACTAAAAATAAAGAAGAAGCAGCAAAATTTGCTATATATATAAATGAAGTTATGGGTAAGGCAGCAGCTGAGAATAGTTTAGGCTTCTCAGGTTGGAAGGGAACCATAGATTCAAGTAAGTTAAACCCATTAACAAAGGAAATTGCTGAGCAGGTTAAAACATCAACATCAAGTGTTCTTGCTTGGGATACATCCTTAGATGAAGAAACAACCACAACTCATCTTGAAGCAGTACAAGCACTTTTCGGTAATAAAATGACTCCAGAACAGTTTGTTAAAGCTCATCAAAAGAAATAAAATTTAAGGATTAAAATAAGGCCATCGCTTGAATGGCCTTTGTTTATATACTCATAAAGGAGCAGAGGTGATATTTTGAATAAATTAATGTATAACAAAAAATCTGTTGGAGTATTTGTAATACCAACACTTTTAATATATGTTTTTATAGTTCTTTTGCCAATAGTAGTTACTGCATACTTTGGACTTTTTAAGTGGAATGGCATGGGCTCAATGAAATTTATAGGATTAAGCAATTTTAAAGAGACACTATTAACCGATAAAACCTTTCAGCTTTCAGTTCTTAATTCTTTAAAGCTTGCAGCAGCATCATTATTCATTCAGCTGCCGCTTGCACTGCTAATTGCACTTACTTTGGCAAAGGGCATTAGATTTGAAAAATTCTTTAGAACAATCTATTTTGTACCTGTAGTAATTTCCAGTATGGTTATTGGTCAATTATTTTTAAAACTTCTAAATGCGGATAACGGACTTTTTAACATTTTTTTAAGAAGTATTGGATTAGAAAAACTTGCTGTGGCGTGGCTTGGAGATCCTAAAACTGCTTTTTGGGCTACGGTTATTCCTTCTGTATGGCAGTATGTAGGATATCATATGTTAATAATGTACGCAGGAATAAAATCCTTGCCAACAGAGCTATACGAAGCAGCTAAGATAGATGGAGCAACTAATTTTCAAGCTGCTATTAAAATAACTATACCGCTTCTTGCACCGGTACTTAAGGTGTGTGTAACCTTTGCGTTAATAGGGTCTTTAAAGGCCTTTGATTATACTTATATAATGACTGGCGGAGGACCTTTCCATTCCAGTGAAGTGCCTAGTACTGTGATGTATGCCAACCTTTTTAGGAAGGGCGCTTACGGCTATGGAAGTGCACAGGCAATTATTATTGTAATTGAATGCTTGATTGTTAGTCTGATAGTACAGCGGATTTTTAAACGTTATGAAGAAGCTGCATCGGCGGTTTAGGAGGTGACTGTTATATGAATATGAATTTATCTATAAATAGTAAAACAAAAGAGAGAACTGAAAGAAAAAAACTTAAAATTTTAGACTACGCGGTACTAGTATCATTGTTCTTATTTGCGGCAGTACAACTATTTCCACTGATTTGGATGGTTTTATTTTCTTTAAAAGATAACTCTGAAATATTTTATACCAATGTAATCGGGTTACCTAAAGTATGGAGATGGGAAAATTATACCAGCGCAATTGTAAATGGAGGAATATTAAAGAATTTTTTTAATAGTGTATTATATACAGCTGTTACTGTTACTGTTTCTGGTTTGCTTAGCGCAATGACTGCCTATGCTATTACAAGAATGCAATGGAAGCTTAAAGGAGTTGTATATTCGCTTTTTATAATGGGAATTATGATTCCTATTCATGCGGCGCTGTTACCCCTATATATAGTAATAAACAAATTAAAATTAAGCGGGTATTCTGCATTACTAATCCCATATATAGCATTTGCAATACCTATGAGCATACTCATATTATCAGGTTTTTATAAATCTATTCCCAAAGATATAGAAGAAGCAGCCTTAATTGACGGATGCAGCATTTATGGAACCTTTTTTAAAATAATTTTTCCTATAGTTAGGCCTGCAATTGCAACAGTATCCATATTTACTTTTATCGGAACCTGGAATGAGCTTATGTTCGCAAATACTTTCGTTAATAATTCCCAATTCAGAACGTTAACAGTTGGAATTATGTCCTTTGCAGGTCAATATTCAACGGAATGGGGAGTTATAGGAGCCGGGATGGTAATTGCAACACTGCCTACAGTAATAATATACATGTTCTTAAGCGAGCAGGTTCAGGAAAGTTTAGTTGCAGGTGCGGTTAAGGGCTAAAGTTTTATAGTAAGGGGTGAGAAAAATGAGTAGAAATATAACTGAATCATGGGAATTTACTTCTGAATCAGGAGAGTTTACATTAAACTTTCCTGACAGAAGCAGTTACTTGTACTTTCCAATAACAAATGAGGCTGGCATTATGTCTTCTGTAACTCCTATTTTAAATGGAGATATTAAATCCAGCCAAAATACATTTTTGTTATCGCCGGTATCAGCAGAGGATTTGCATAACAATAAAAGTTCAAGGAATTTTTGGTTTAATATCGATGGAGTAGGAGCATGGTCTATTTGTGGAAGCTCTCCTATGCAGAGGATTTCTTCAGTAGAAGAGAATCCAAAGGAAAAGGTAAGGCTCGAGGCAGGATTTCTTTGGCATAAGATAATTAGAGAAAATACTGATGTAGGGATAAAAGCAGAAGTATTGAACTTTGCACCTGTAGACAACTATAAGATTGAACTTATGATGGTAAGCGTTACTAATACGAAGGAAGAAATGATAAAGATGACACCAACAGCAGCTGTGCCGATATACGGGCGGTCTGCCGATAACATAAGGGATCACAGACATGTCACTTCTCTTTTAAGTAGAATAGCTGCTATAGAAAATGGGGTGGTTGTTAGGCCTACATTATCCTTTGATGAGAGAGGACATAAAAGCAATGTGGTTTCTTACTCAGTTTTAGGTTGTGAAGATAACGGTGATTTACCTGTAGGATTTTTCCCAGAAGTAGATGAATTTATAGGGGAAGGCGGCGATCTTGAATATCCTAAAGCTGTAGTATTTAATGAGATGCCTTATGCTAAAGCAGGAGAAAGCTATGAAGGTGTTGAAGCTATGGGGGCTTTAAGGTTTAAAGCCATAGAGCTGATGCCTAAGGAAACTAAAAGCTATATACTAATGCTTTCAATAAATGAAAACGGAAATGATGAAGAAATCAAAGAAGTAATAAATAAATACGGAAGCTATGAAAAGCTAAATGAAGCTTTTATGTGCTGCAAGGAGTATTGGGAGAAAAAAGTAAGTGCTCCAGCCTTCCCCACCTTTGATAATAATTTTAATAAATGGATGAAGTGGGTTAACCTGCAGCCTATATTGAGAAGAATATATGGATGCTCTTTTTTACCTCATCATGATTATGGCAGAGGGGGAAGGGGCTGGAGAGATTTATGGCAGGACTGCCTTGCTCTTTTAATTATGGAACCGAAATCAGTCAGAGATCTGCTTTACAATAATTTCGGCGGTGTAAGAATTGATGGCAGTAATGCAACCATTATTGGCTCAAAGCCGGGTGAATTTATTGCTGATAGAAATAACATTGCAAGGATATGGATGGACCATGGTGCTTGGCCTTGGCTTACTACTAAGTTATACATTGACTTAAGCGGAGATCTAGATTTTCTTCTTGAGGAACAGGAATACTTTAAGGACAGATTGGCAGGAAGATGTACTGAAGGAGATCTTCAATGGTCAATTGAACAAGGAAATAAACTTAAGGACAGCAGCGGAAAAATATACAAAGGAACTATATTAGAGCATATTTTAGTTGAGAATATCACTCCTTTTTACAATGTTGGGGATTATAACAATATCCTTTTAGAAGGAGCAGACTGGAATGATGGGCTTGATATGGCACCTGAAAAAGGCGAGAGTGCTGCCTTTACTGCTTTTTATGGAAGTAATCTTATAGAAATAGCATCATTTATAAGAGACTTAAGAATTGAAAAAGGTGTTGAACAAATATTTATCGCAGAAGAAATGCTTAGCTTGTTTGATACTCTAAAAGATTCTGTTAACTATGAATCTGTAGAAGATAAAAGACAACTTTTGAAAAGATATCTTCAAAGCTGTAAGCATACGGTTTCGGGAAGAGTTATAGCTGTTTCTTCTGAAAAATTGGCTGAAGATTTAGAGAAAAAAGGAAACTGGATAATAAATCATATCAGAAAAGATGAATGGATAGAAAATAGTGAAGGTTATGCTTGGTTTAATGGCTATTACGATAATGACCACAATAGGGTCGAGGGTGATCATGTGCTTGGAACAAGAATGAATCTTACAAGTCAGGTCTTTACTACTATGGGAGGAGCAGCAACAAGGGATCAAATTGAAAATATTATTAAATCAGCAGATAAATACCTAAAGGATGAGAAGGTAGGAGGATATAGATTAAACTCTAACTATCATGAGGTTAAGAAAAACCTTGGAAGGCTTTTTGGATTTGCTTTCGGACATAAGGAAAATGGATCAATGTTCAGCCATATGGCTGTAATGTACAGTAATGCACTTTATAAAAGAGGATTTATTGAAGCAGGTTATGAAGCCATAAACTCTATATATACTCAATGCATAAATTTTGAAAAAAGCAGAATATATCCGGGAGTTCCGGAATATATCAATGAGAAGGGAAGAGGAATGTATCACTACCTTACAGGTTCTGCAAGCTGGCTGATGCTTACTGTACTTACAGAAGTGTTTGGAGTTAAAGGAAGTTTAGGAAAGCTTGCACTTGAGCCTAAATTAATGCCTAACCAATTTAGTTCTGAAGGAAAAGCCTCTGTAGAAACAAGCTTTGCAGGCAGAAAACTTGAAATTGTTTATAATAATCCATGCAGTTTGCAATATAAAGACTATCACATAAAATCAATAAAAATAGATACTGTAGAAGTTGAGTATTTATTAGAGGGGAAAAGAGCGGTTATAGAAAGAAATATTATACAATCATTAGACGAAGATGGTATTCATAAAGTTTATGTAGAATTAAATGTGTAATTGGGAGTGAGAAATGTGAGCATAAGTGATAAGCTTTTAGAAATAAAAGCCTATAACGGAGAAGGTTATAAACCTGTAATTGATTATGAAAGCTGGAGAGTTGCAATACTAAATTACTGTGAGGAACTTCTGCCTGAGAATATAACGAAAATGCAAAGGCACGATGAATCCGATGAAGTATTTGTTCTTCTAAAAGGTGAATTTATACTCTTTATAGGTGAAGGAAGAGAGCGAATTGAAAAGATTGAAGCAGTACAATTAGAGCCGTTAAAATTATACAATGTAAAAAAAGGTGTCTGGCACACCCATAGTCTCAGTAAGGATGCTTCGGTGCTTATAATTGAAAACCGTAATACAAATAATTCGAATTCGCCTGAATTGGAACTTTCAAAAGAGCAAAAAAAGAGTTTAATAGAGTTAGCTAGTAAAAGGGGGAGCGGGGATGAAGGATTATAATAATTTTGATGAGAATAACAGATTTATCATCGAAAACTATACAAATAAAAAGCCCTTTTCAAGCTTTTTACCTGGAATTGCTGGCCTTAAGGGGATACCCCTTTGGGCTTTTTATGTAAATAGAGGGCAAGGTATTTGTTCCTTTGGAATAAATAATAAAGATAATCCAATAATGGAGTTCTTTCCGGCTTATAAATCATATCAAAATGTGGAACTTACAGGATTTAGAACATTTATTAAAATAAATGGCGATGGCAGGAACAGGTTTTATGAACCTTTTTCAAGTAAAGTAATTGATAATAAAAGTATAAACAGAATGTATGTAGGTGCAAATGAATTAGAGATAGAAGAGATAGATAAGAGTGAAACACTAAAAACTAATGTCAATTATTTTATTTTGCCTAATGACAATATAGGTGCTTTGGTAAGGAAAGTGACAGTAAAAAATATTACTGATTCTCCGATAAATATTGAAATTATTGATGGAATGCCTCAAGTTATTCCTTTCGGAATTGGGAATGGAGGGCTTAAAGAGATTGGGCATACATTAAGGGCTTGGATGTCTGTTTATAATTTAGATAGTAGCATACCTTTTTATAAACTTAGGGCAAGCAGTGCGGATACTTCTGAGGTTACAACAATTGATGAAGGGCATTTTTATTTGTGCTTCTCTGTAAAAGATTCAAAGGAAGAACTGCTTAAGCCAATTGTAGATCCGGATGTGATTTTTGATCAGAATACTTCCTTTAGTATTCCTCAAAACTTTGTAAGCTGCGGATTGGATTATATATATTCTTTGAAGCAAATTTGTACAAATAAAATACCTTCAGGTTTCTTTGGAAAGTCTGTAACACTTGATGTAGGGGAAAGTATATCATTGTGCTCACTTATAGGACACACATCTTCTATAGATAAAATAAACTGTAATATTGATAAATTTTTAAGTGAAGCCTATATTTCTAACAAGCAAAAGGAAGCGTCACAATTAGTTAGAAGTCTTACAGATGACATAAACACTGCAACATCCTCAGAAATTTTTGATGAATATTGCAGACAAACCTATTTAGACAATTTTTTAAGAGGAGGCTACCCATTAAGTTTAGGAAGCAAGGAAAATCCTTTAATTTACTATGTTTACTCAAGGAAGCATGGTGATTTAGAGCGCGACTATAATTTCTTTGTTACAGAGCCTGAGTACTATTCTTCCGGTAACGGTAATTTTAGAGATATTAATCAAAACAGAAGGTGCGACATACTATTTAATCCTAATTTAGGTGAGTATAATATCCGGATATTTATGAACCTAATACAGATTGACGGTTACAATCCATTGGTTATAAATGGTCAAAAACTAATACTTAAAAATAAGCAATTTAATATTAAGGATTATACTTCATGTAAGAATGCAGAAAAGTTATCGATATTCTTAGAAAAGCCTTTTACATTAGGAGGCCTTTACAGCTTTATAGAAAAGAATAATATTGTATTTAATATTGAGCCAGAGAAGTTTATGGAGAATATAGTAAGCTTGTGTGAACAGACTATAGATGCCGCCCACGGTGAAGGCTACTGGACAGATCATTGGACTTATAATCTGGATCTGATAGAAAGCTACTTAGCGATTTATCCCGATAAAATTACTGAGCTTCTATTTGAAGAGGGAAAATATACTTATTTTGATGACTGTTATATTGTGAAGCCTAGAAACAGAAAATATGTTTTAAAAGACGGCAAAGTAAGACAGCTTGATTCTGTAGAGAAGAGTGAAGTTAAGTCAGAGTTAATAAGCAAGCGTAATGAAAACAGAAATTTGCTTAGAATAAAATACGGCGAAGGAAGTGTATACTACTCAAATCTTTTTGCTAAACTTATAACCCTAGCTGTAAATAAGTTTTCTCTTCTTGACCCAATGGGAGCTGGTGTAGAGATGGAGGCAGGCAAGCCGGGATGGGATGATGCAATGAATGGCATGCCTGGGATTTTTGGTTCTTCTATGGCTGAAAGCTATGAACTTTTAAGGCTTATAGAATTTATAATTAAGACTTCAAAAGAATATGGAAAATTAAAAGTTAAGCTGCCTGTAGAGGTATACAAATTAATGAATGGAATTGAACAGTGTATAGAGAAATTTCAAAATCAAAATGACGATGATATAATGTTCCTATACTGGGACGCAGTGAGTGAGCTGAGAGAAAACTTTAGAGAATTAGTAGGTTTTGGTATTGAAGGAGAAGAAAAAGAAATAGTTTTAGAGGATATATGCGATATTTTCACTATATACTCCATAAAGCTGAAGGACGCTATTTTGATGGCAGAAGAAAAAAATAATGGATTATGTCCTACCTTCTTTTATTATGAAGTAAAGGATTTTGAGTTTATTTATGATAATGCTGATAAACAACAATTTAATAGCTTAGGATTTCCAATTGTAAGGGCTAAAGCTTTTATTCAAAAACAAATGCCTTTGTTTTTAGAGGGAGTAGTTCGCGGGTTAAAGATATCAAGAGAGTCTAGTGAAGCAATGAATATTTATCAAAAGGTTAAAAACAGTAATTTATTTGATAAAAAGCTTAACATGTATAAGATAAATGAATCTTTAGAGGCTCAGCCTATAGAAATAGGACGAGTACGCGCCTTTACTCCTGGCTGGCTGGAGAATGAGACTATATGGCTTCATATGGAATATAAGTATATTTTAGAAGTATTAAAGCTTGGTCTTTATAAGGAGTTTTTTGAGGACTTTAAAAATGTTTTGATACCCTTCTTAAATCCTGAAGTCTATGGAAGAAGTATTATAGAGAACTCTTCCTTTATAGCAAGCAGTGCAAATCCTGATGAAAAAACTCATGGCCAGGGATTTGTTGCAAGGCTCAGCGGTGCAGCTGCAGAATTTATTAGCATCTGGAGTAGTATGGCCTTTGGAAACAATCCTTTTATTTTAATTGAGGATGATTTATGTTTAGAATTAAAACCTATACTTCCAGGGTGGTTATTTCGTGATGATGGAACCTTATCCTTTAAATTTTTAGGAAGCACTGATGTAACATATTTTAACAGCAGAAGAGTTGATACTTTTATTGAAGGCGTTAAAATGGACAAAATAGTACTCTATTATTCTGATGGAAGTACTTTTGAAGAAAATGGAGGAGTTATAAAAGGTAAAAGAGCTCATGACATCAGAGATAGAAAGGTTAATAGGATTGAGGTTTATTTTTAGGAGCAGTAAGCAGGTAGGAAATATTAAAATTAGCCGATTAAAAGATTTTATATTTATTTCCTCATTATAAAATTTAAATCAAGAACAACGATTATTATGATTAGAAACTCATGGTCTTAGCAAAGAACATGAGTTTTTTAATTCATAATTGTTGATAATGTATTTAAATTGGAATACAATATGAATAATAAGTTAAAATACTATATGGAAAGTTCGTATTATTTTGTGTAGGGTGGTAAAAATGGAGAAGTTTAGTAGAAATACAAGAATAGCAGCTATAACCAAAACGCTTATAGAAAATCCTAATAAGGTCATAAACTTAAGTACCTTTACTGAAGAGTTCAATGCAGCAAAATCCACAATTAGCGAGGATATCTTGGTTATCAAAGAGACACTTGTGAGGCAGAATATGGGGAGAGTTGAAACAGTAGCTGGGGCTGCTGGTGGTGTTAAATATATTTGTGGAATGTCAAAAAAAGATAAAGATAAGCTTATTGATGAGCTTTGTACTATTCTGAGGGAAAAAGATAGAATAATTCCAGGGAACTTTATATATATGACTGATATAATGTACAATCCAGAAATAATAAGAAAAGCAGGATTAATATTAGCTTCTGCTTTTGTAGATAAAACTGTAGATTGTGTAGTTACTGTAGAAACAAAGGGTATCCCTCTTGCTTACGAGGTTGCAAGGATGCTTGGGGTTCAGCTTGTAATAGTCAGAAGAGATAATAAGGTAACTGAAGGAACTACTGTTAGTATAAATTATGTAACAGGATCTAATAAGAGAATACAGACAATGTCTTTGTCAAGAAAAGCTCTAAAAAGTGGAAGTAATTGCATATTTATTGATGACTTTATGAAGGCTGGAGGTACTGCTTTAGGCATAATTAATCTGCTTAAAGAGTTCGACAGCAATCTTGTAGGCATTGGCGTATTAATTGAAGACGTTGAGGCGTCTAAGAAATTGGTTGAAGACAGGGTATCTCTAATAGAGTTTAGTGGTTTGGATGAAAATGAAACAGCTGTAATTTTCCCCTCAAAATGCTTCAAATAGTTAAATTTTCAAAAAAATAATAAATATTTTGAAAAATAAGAAGGAAAATTAAAAATAATGAAGAATATATAATTATAAGCATCGTGGAGGTGGTTTTTGTATGCAAATTACAGATGTTAGAGTTAGAAAGGTTGCCGCTGACGGCAAAATGAAGGCTATTGTATCAGTAACTTTTGACAATGAGTTCGTTGTGCATGACATAAAGGTTATCGAGGGACAAAATGGTCTTTTTATAGCTATGCCAAGCAGAAAAACTCCAGACGGAGAGTTTAAAGACATAGCTCACCCAATTAATACTCAAACTAGAGAAAAAATTCAAGAATCCATCCTAGCAGAGTATGAAAAAGTTAAAAATGATGAAACTACCGTTTCGGAAGAACAGTAAGTAAAAAGGAGTTAAAGACTCCTTTTTATTTTTCGACAAATTATATGACAAGGTTGCAAAATAATGCTACATAAAATATAATATAAGAGGCGATTTTACGAACATTTAATTTATATATACCGATTTATTATGAATAAATAGTAATTTATGATACATAATTAAAAAAACAAATGAAGAATTAAGAATTAAGAGTGAAGAATTAATGGAGTTTTTCCTGCGGGAAAACAAATTTTAAAAACTAAATTTAAAAATTCCTAAGGAAATTTATCCTTTCATTCTTTATTTTTCATTTCCTCATTCTTCATTAAAAAAACGGAGGTTTTTTTATGTATAAATGTGCTGCCATATTAGCTGCCGGTGAAGGTAAAAGAATGAAATCAGAAACCCCAAAGGTGCTTCATAAGGTTTGCGGTAAGGAAATGGTTAACCATGTTATTGACATAATGAGAAAGGCCGGAATGGAAGATGTTAATGTTATAGTTGGAAAAGGTGCTGAAAAGGTTAAGGAAGGCACTAAGACTAGAAATGTAAGCTACTCGCTTCAAGAGGTTCAGCTTGGAACAGGTCATGCAGTTATGTCTGCAAAGTCTTTTTTAAATGACAAGAATGGTACAGTAGCAATTTTTACAGGCGACGCTCCATTAATTAAGGAAGAAACCGTAAAGAAGTTTTTAAGCTTTCATGAAGAGGGAGAGTTTAAGGCTACAATATTAACTTCAGTTATTGAAGAACCTGCTCACTATGGAAGAGTTATAAGAAACACTCAAGGTGAAGTTGAGAAAATAGTTGAAGCTAAAGATTGTAATACAGAAGAAGCTAAAGTAAAAGAAATTAATGCAGGTATGTACTGCTTTGATATAGAAGCTTTATTAAATAGCTTAGATAAGCTTAAAAATAATAATGCTCAAGGTGAATATTACTTAACAGATGTTATAGGAATTTTAAAGTGTGAAGGCTTTAAGGTTGGAGCAATGGTTACAGATTTCGAAGAAACAATAGGTGTTAATTCAAGAATCGAGCTTGCTGAAACTGAAAGGATTCTTAGAAACAGAACAAATAGAAAGCATATGGAAAATGGTGTTACAATAATTGATCCTAACAGCACATATATAGGAAGCGATGTTGAAATAGGAAGAGATACAATAATATATCCTGGGAACGTGCTAGAAGGAAAGACAGTTATAATGGAAAACTGCATGCTTTATCCGAATTCAAGAATTGCAGACAGTATTGTTGAAGCTAATGTAGATATTCAAAGCTCAGTAATAGTTGAAAGCCGTGTTGGAGAAGGAACAACAGTTGGACCATTTGCTTATATAAGACCAGAGAGTGTTATAGGCAAGCACGCAAGAATAGGCGATTTTGTTGAGATTAAAAAATCTACAATAGGCGATAATACAAAGGTATCTCATCTTACTTATATCGGAGATGCTGAGGTTGGAAGCGGTTGTAATTTTGGCTGCGGAACTGTTGTTGTTAACTATGACGGAAAGAAAAAACACAAGACTATTATAGGTGACAATGTGTTTATAGGCTGTAATACAAACTTAGTTTCACCTGTAGAAGTAAAGGACAATGCATATACCGCTGCCGGTTCTACTATAACTGCAGAGGTTCCGGAAGGAGCTTTGGCTGTAGCAAGAGCTAGACAGGTTAATATAGAAGGCTGGGTAGATAAAAAAGGACTTAAAAAATAATAAATGTTTTTAATGGAGGGAAACTTATGATAACTCATGGCAAGGGCATTAAGATTTTTACAGGAAATTCACATCCAAAGCTTGCAAGAGAAATTGCAGACATTTTAGGGGCACCTGTTGGAGCTTCCAATGTTGGAAAGTTCAGCGACGGAGAAATTTCTGTTGATATTAACGAGACTGTAAGAGGTGCTGATGTGTTTGTTGTCCAATCAACAAATGCTCCAGTAAATGATAATCTTATGGAGCTATTAATTATGATTGATGCCTTTAAAAGAGCATCAGCAGGAAGAATAACTGCAGTTATGCCATACTACGGCTATGCAAGACAGGACAGAAAAGCTAAGGCAAGAGATCCAATTACAGCAAAGCTTGTTGCAGACATAGTAACTGCTGCAGGAGCTGACAGAGTTTTAACTATGGATTTACACGCTGCACAAATTCAAGGTTATTTCAATATACCAGTTGATCATCTTCTAGGTGTTCCAATATTAGCTAGGTACTTTGTTGAAAAGGGCTTTGGAGAAAGAGAAGATGTAGTTGTTGTATCACCAGACCTTGGAAGTGTAACAAGGGCTAGAAAATTTGCAGATAAGCTGCATGCCCCAATTGCTATAATAGACAAGAGAAGACCTAAAGCTAATGTATCTGAAATAATGAATGTTATTGGAGATATTAAAGATAAGACAGTTATATTAATTGATGACGTTATAGATACTGCAGGAACAATATGCAATGGAGCTAATGCTTTAAGAGATATGGGCGCTAAGGAAGTTTACGCTTGCTGCACTCACTCAGTTTTATCAGGACCTGCTATTGAAAGAATTGAAGCTTCAGCAATAAAAGAGCTTGTTATGTTAAATACTATAGATCTTCCTGAAGATAGAAAGCTTTCTAAGTTTAACATGCTTTCAGTTGCTCCAGTATTTGCAGATGCTATAAGAAGAATTTATGAAGATATGCCTGTAAGCAGACTTTTCGAAGAATAATATATAAAAATAGCCGCAGAAGTTTAATGTTATAACTTCTGCGGTTTTTTTATTTTTATCGAAAATAATTTTCAGAAATTTTGAAGAATTATAAAATAAATTATTGAAAACATTATCATAGAGTTGTATTATATATGTAAATATATATTTGGTAATTTAATACTAGAAGAAAGGATGGCTTATATAATGGAGATTGTAAAATTTAATGATTCCTATACAAGTGAAGTAGTTAAGCTTTGGAATAAAAGTTGCAGAACCGAGATGTCGTACAAGCCTTTTACAGAGCAAAGTTTTAAAGAAAAGTTTATAAATAATCCGCATTTTAGCTATGAAGGAACCTTTGTTGCCTTTGAAGATGAGAAAGTAATAGGGTTTGCAAATGGACTATTTAAAAAAGAATTTCTTCCCGGTGAAACCTTTGAAAATACTCCGGGTTATTTAACCTTTGTTTTAGTTGATAAGGAGCATAGAAACAAAGGTTATGGAAGCAGGCTTTTAAAAGCTGTTGAAGATTTCCTTATACACAGCGGGAAAAAGATGATTCAAATTATATTCTTTAATCCGATAAATCTTGAATGGTATATACCTGGCACGGAAAATAGACATGATCATCCCAATGCACCTGGAGTTGATATTGATGGACCTGGATTTGAGTTTTTTAAAAGGCATGGATATATTGTAAGAACCAACGAAGTATCTATGTATCTTGATTTGGATCAATTTAAGCTTGATGAAAAGTCAATCAAAAAGATAGAAGAGCTAAAAGATAAGGGTATAAACATAGAATATTATAATGAGGATAAGCATCGCGGTTTTGACGATTTATTTGATGATCTGAAAAATGAACTTTGGAGAAAGGAAATAAAAGATAACTTAGCAATAAGCAATCCATTTCCTGTTATAGTAGCATCTGATAATGGATATATTTGCGGCTTTACTGGCCCTATTGAAATTCAAGAGAGTGGTAGGGGGAAGTTTTCAGGTATAGGAGTAGATTCAAAGCATCAGGGTCTTGGAATAGGGAAACTTTTGTTTTTTATGTTATGTGAAAGCTTCAAAAAAGAAGGAGCAGGTTTTATGTCTTTGTTTACAGGAATAGATAATAATGCGAGAAGAATGTATGAAGCGGCAGGTTTTAATGTTGTTAAGACTTGGGCAGTAATGCGAAAGGAAGTGTAAATAATGGAAGGAAATCAAATACACATAATGGCAATAGGGGCACATGTTGGAGACATGGAGCTTACAGCCGGAGGAGTTTTGGCACAGCATGCAGCTATGGGAGATAAAATTACGATAGTTAATATGACTCCGGGGGAAAAAGGAAATCCTCCTCATTTAACTGTTGAACAATATGCTGAGCAGAAAATCAGGGAAGCTAAAGAATTTGCAGAAATGCTTGGAGGAAATTCTATAGTTCTTGATTACAAGGATGGAGAGCTTCCGGATACTGATGAGCCAAGGTTTAAAGTTGCTGATTTAATTAGGGAATACAGGCCTGATATACTTATAACTCACTGGAAGAATAGTATGCATAAAGATCACGCAATTACAAGCAGGATCGTTAAGGATGCTCAGTTCTATGCCGGAATAAGGGGCTTTGAGAGAAAAAATCCGGCACACTTTGCGGCAGGCCCTTACTTTGCTGAAAACTGGGAAGATCCATATGATTTTAAGCCATATACTTATATAGATATTTCAAAAGGATATGGTCTATGGATGGAGGCTTTAAAGAAGATATGGTTTGTTACTAACAGTACTTCTTTTAAGTATTATGAATATTATGATGCCTTAAGCAAGGTAAGAGGCTGTGAAGCAAGAAAGGAAAGAGCACAAGCCTTTGCTGTAGATCCACTTGCTGTTAAGCAGGTTAAGGAAGGATTTTAGGTGGTGCTTTCATGGCAGTTAACAGAGAAAAATTAAACTATGCCTTTAGCCTTATTGAAGAAGCAGTAGCCAAGGGATTTTTTCCCTGTGCTGCTGCAGCTGTGGGGAATAAAAAGGGAATATATAAAATAGAGCACTATGGAAGTAGGTGCTTAATTCCTGAAAAGCTTCTGTTAGAAAAAAATACTTTATTTGATATGGCATCTTTAACTAAGGTTGTAGCTGCTAATACTTTATTTATGGTGTTTTTAGATAAAGGTTTGATTTCTGTATTTGATAAGGTAAGTGATCACATAGAAGGCTTCAAGTGTGAGGAAAAGAAGGATATAACTATTTTCAACCTGTTAACTCATACAGCGGGACTTCCTGCTTTTGAAAAACTTTATAAGCTCTGCTCAGACTTTGAAGATGCCATTAAGTATATAAGCAGTGTGAAGCTTGTATATAAACCCGGCACAAAAGTTATATATAGTGATTACAGTTTTATACTTCTTAAATATATTTTAGAAAAAATAGGTGGAGACAGCTTAAATAATTTATGCAAAAAATATGTTTTTGACCCTATTGAAATGCAAAATACTTGTTTTAATCCTAAGACAACCAATGTGGCGGCAACAGAAATAGATATTGAAACAGGCAAGCCGCTAATAGGGATATGTCATGATGAAAACGGAAGATTCTTTAATGGAATTTCGGGACATGCAGGATTATTTTCAAATATAGAGGACATGACTAAATTTGCAGCTATGCTCATAAATGAAGGGAATTATAAAGGAAAACAGATAATTTCAAAGGCGGCTTTTAAAGCTATGATAAAAAACTATACTGAAGGTCTTGAGGAAAATAGAGCTTGGGGATGGACAGTAAAAGGACGGGAATTATGCTCCGGGGGAGATATAATTTCGCCTGAGGCTTTTGGGCACACAGGTTTTACAGGTACATCTATCTGGGTGGACATACCTAATGATATATATATGATTTTGCTGACCAACAGAGTTCACCCAACCAGAGATAATGCTAATATCATAAGATTCAGAAGAGTATTCCATAATGCTGTAATGGCTGCAGTGGAGTAATGAAGGAGGAAGTATGGAGAGATTGTTAGTTAAAAACGGTATAGATTGTATTGAGAAGTATAGTTATCTTTTTGAGGGGAAGAGACTTGGACTTGTAAGCAGTCCTATGGGTGTTGATAGAAATCTAAGATCTACTATAGATATACTAAACGAAAAATTTAATCTAACTGCACTTTATTCACCTGAACACGGAATAAGAGGAAATCTTCAAGCCGGAGCAGCCGTTGATACATATGTAGACGAAGCTACGGGTATTACTGTATACAGTCTTTATGGAAAGAATAAGAAGCCTTCGCCGGAAATACTTGAGAACATTGACGTACTTGTTATAGATTTGCAGGATGTAGGCTCAAGATACTATACATTTCTTTACACAATGTCCTATTGCATGGAAAGCTGTGAGGAAAATAATAAAACCGTAGTAGTCCTAGACAGGCCTAACGTAATTGGCGGAGAAGCCGTTGAAGGAAATATACTAGATGTGAATTTTAAATCCTTCATAGGCATGTATCCTATACCTCAAAGATTTGGACTGACTATAGGGGAGCTGGCGCAGCTTTTAAATAAAGAATTCAATATAAATTGTGACTTAAAGGTTGCGAAGCTTGAAGGCTGGCGCAGGGAGGCTTACTTTGATGATACAGACTTGCTTTGGATTAACCCTAGTCCTAATATTCCCTCTGTAAATACAGCAGTATTATACAACGGAACCTGTCTTTTTGAAGGTACTAATATTTCTGAAGGAAGAGGGACCACAAAACCTTTTGAATTTATAGGAGCTCCTTGGCTTGATGCGTATAAGCTTGCTGACAAAATGAATAAAAAAGGCTTGGAAGGAGTGATATTTAGACCTGTTTACTTTGAACCTGCTTTTTCTAAGCATAAAGGTGAATTATGTAAGGGAGTACAGGTTCATGTAAAGGATAAAAGAAAGGTTAAGCCTGTAAAGGTGGGAATAAATCTTTTGTATGAAGTAATGGATATGAACAAAGATAAATTTGAGTGGCTTCCTCCCTTTAAAGAAGGTGCAAATTATTTCATAGATCTTCTTACAGGTACTGATGAGGTAAGAAATAGAAAATTTGAAGCTGATACTTTTATAGAAAAATGGGAAAGAGAAAGCAAAGATTTTAAGAAAATAAAAGAAAAATATCATCTATATTAAATTTAAGGTGGGGTTTTATGGATATTAAAGATATGACTCTTGAACAAAAAATTGGACAAATGATAATAGCTGGTTTTCCATCAAAAGAATATGATGAGCATTTAGATGAAATTATAAAAAACAAAATAGGGAATATAATACTTTTTACTAGAAATGTAGGCAGTAAAAAAGCTTTAGCAGAGCTTAGCGATAAAATACAAAAGAATATGCTTGAAAGCACAGGTATACCTGCATTCATCACAATTGATCAAGAAGGTGGTATGGTAACAAGAGTATATGAAGGTGCTGCAGTTCTTCCGGGCAATATGGCTTTTGGTGCAGCTTTAGAAAGCAAGGCTGTTTTAGAGGAAGGTAAAATTATCGGGGAGGAGCTGAGAGCCCTTGGAGTAAACTTTGATATTGCTCCTGTTTTAGATGTAAATAATAATTCTAAAAATCCTGTTATAGGTGTTAGATCCTATGGTGATAATCCTGAAAAGGTAGCTGAATTTGGAGTAAATATGATAAAAGGACTTCAAAGCATGGGGGTTATTGCAACAGCAAAGCATTTTCCAGGACACGGTGATACAGCGGTTGATTCACATTTGGCACTTCCGTTAGTTCCTCACACAATGGAAAGATTAGAAAAGATAGAGCTTTATCCGTTTAAAAAAGCTATTGAAAATAATGTGGAAGCAATTATGTCAGCTCATGTTTTATTCCCATCAATAGAAAGCGAAAAGCTTCCAGGAACACTTTCTTATAGAGTCTTAACGGGTTTATTGAGAAATAGGTTAGGTTTTAAGGGATTAATAGTAACAGACTGCATGGAGATGAACGCTATAGCTGAGTACTATGGTACTGTTAATGCAGCTGTTATGGCAGTTAAAGCCGGAGCCGACTTGATTTGTGTTTCGCATCATCTTGACTTGCAGCTTGGAAGTTTAAATGCAATAAAAGAGGCTGTATTAATGGGAGCAATACCAGAAAGCAGAATTGATGAATCTGTTCATAGAATTCTAGCAGTTAAAGAAAAGTACAATCTATTTAGTAGACCTTATTCGGATATGGACAAAGTTGAGACTATAGTTGGCTGTGAAGAACATCTATGTTTTGCAAAAGCAATAAGTGAAAAAAGTATTACAGTCGTAAAGGATGAAAGAAACTTACTGCCTGTTAAATATAAAAATATAATGATTATATCTACAGAAGCAGTAATCTTAACCGGAGCAGATGATGCCATAAAGAAGAAGGCTTCTTTTTCAGAAGCTGTAAAAGAAAACCTAGGAGGAGAGGCTTATGCTATTAGCTTGAATCCGAGAATGGAAGAAATAAATTGCTTAAAAGAAAAGGCTAAAGATAAAGAGTTAATTATTATAGGTACTTATAATGCATCGCTAAACAAAGGACAGGCGGAATTAGTAAATGAAATACTTAAGGTGAATAGCAATGTAATTGTTACAGCCCTTAGAAATCCATATGATATAAATATGTTTAACAATGTATCCACTTATATATGTGCTTATGAATATACTAAGCTTTCAGTTGATAGTGTAATTAAAGTTCTGTCTGGAGTAATAAAAGCCCAAGGAGCACTTCCGGTAGAACTTTAAGAAACAGAAAAGACTGAATTAGCATAAGTTTTAAAATTATTTTTATTTTCGAAAATAATTGTTGAAAGTTTATGCCAAAATTGATATAATTTATTTAAGGAAATATTTAGTTTTTAATCATCAAGGAGAACACTGCAATGGGAAATTATTTATCATTTGATATAGGTGGAACTTTTATTAAATATGGAATATTTGATGAAAAAGCAAATGAAATATTTAGTGATAAAGTACCCACTCAAAAAGAACCGAGGAAGTTTTTAGCTCAATTAATAGATATCATTAAGGTTCAAGAAAAGGTTTACGAAGTAGATGGAGTAACAATTAGTATGGGAGGGTTTATAGATCCTAAAACAGGAATTAATACTGATTTCAGTGTGGGTGAGAATTTTAGAGCCTATAATCTGAAAGAGGAGCTGAATAAAAGTACAGGCTATAGAATTTCTGTAGAAAATGATAGTAATTGTGCTGCATTGGCTGAAATGTGGAAGGGCAGCGGGATTGAATGCAAAGATATATGTGTAATAACAATAGGTACAGGAATCGGAGGGGCCATAATTAATGATGGAAAATTGCTAAGAGGGCGAAACTTCAAAGCAGGTGAATTTGGATTTATGTATGTTAATTCATCTAATCAAACAGGCAAAGAAGTTTTTGAAGCTGCAACAGCAACCTCTGGTCTTGTAAGGCAGGTAAGCAGCAAATTAGGAAGAGACATAGATGGGAAATACATATTTAAAAATCTTGATAACTGCGATGTTAAAGAAATTTACGATAGATGGCTTACTAAGTTAGCCATGGTAGTTGGAAACGTAGCAGTATGCTTTGATCCTGAAAAAATACTGATTGGCGGAGGCATAAGTGAAGAAGCAATATTTATAAATGATTTGAAGAAAAAAGTATATTCCATCTATCAACATTTAGAAGAATATACGGCTATTGAACCCTGCAGGCTAAAAAATGATGCAGGTAAAATAGGAGCTTTGTTTAACTTTTTTATGGAATATGAAAGTTAATATTTATTGACTATATAGATTTCAAATTATGTACATAGGGGGTGAATTGCTATGAAAAAAGGAATTAAGGTTGTTACTATAGGAGGAGGATCAAGTTATACACCTGAACTTATAGATGGCTTCCTTAAAAGATATCACGAATTACCTGTAGAAGAACTTTGGCTGGTAGACTGTGAAGAAGGCAAAAATAAGTTAGAAATTATAGAAAAATTAGCAAGACGTATGATTAAAAAGGCTGGAGTTCCAATAAAACTATTCACAACGCTTAATAGAAGAGAAGCATTAAAAAAGGCTGACTTTGTAACAACTCAGCTTAGAGTTGGACTTTTAGATGCAAGAATTGCAGACGAAAGGATACCTCTTAGCCATGGAATGCTTGGACAGGAAACTAATGGAGCAGGGGGTCTGTTTAAGGCTCTTAGAACAGTTCCGGTTATTTTAGATATTTGCAAAGATATAGAGGAGCTTTGTCCTAATGCATGGCTGATAAACTTTACTAATCCGGTAGGTATAATAACTGAAGCAGTGAATAGGTACAGCAATATTAAGAAAGTAGTTGGTTTATGCAATGTTCCTATAAATATGCATAAGGCTGTTGCTGAAATATTAAATGAGGAAGAAAAAAATGTAAGAATATCCTTTGGCGGATTAAACCATATGGGTTATGTTACAGGCGTATATGCAAATGGCGAAGATAAGACAGAATATGTGCTTAGCAAATGGGGAAACCAAAGTATGCAGAATATAAGCGGTACAGAATGGAGTAATGCATTTGTTAAAGAATTAGGAGCAATACCTTCTCCATATCTTAGATATTACTATATGGCTAAAGAGTCCTTAGAAGAAGCTATAGAAAAGTTTAAGGTTAATGGAACAAGAGCTGAAAGCGTTAAGGGAATAGAGAAAGATCTTTTTGAAATATATAAAGACGAAAGTATTGACGAAAAGCCAAAGCTTCTTGAGAAACGAGGAGGAGCTTATTACAGCGATGCGGCCTGCAATCTTATAGCCTCAATTTATAATGATAAACGTGATATTCAAGTTGTAAATACAGTAAATAAAGGTGTTATGCAGGAATTTGAATATGATGAGGTTGTAGAAATTACTAGTATGATCACAAAAAATGGTCCAATTCCAATGCCTATAGGCAGACTTCCAAAGGCAGCTAAAGGATTGGTTCAGGAGATAAAATCCTTTGAAATAGCGGCAGCTGAGGCGGCAGTATCAGGGGATTATAACAAAGCTCTTCTGGCAATGATGATAAATCCATTAGTTCATTCGCAAAGATATGGAAAAATAGTATTAGATGAGCTTTTAGAAGCTCACAAAGAGCATTTGCCGCAATTCTATAGGTATTAAGAGAGATATTCAAAAAATATAATATATAAATCAAATTTTAAAGGGGGATATACAATGAAAAATGTTAAAAAACTTATTGCAGTTGCAATGACAGTGTCTTTAGGCGTTACAGCATTAACAGGCTGTGGAAGCAAGCCTGCTGCAACTAATTCTGCAGGAAAAGGTTCGGATGAACCGGATACCATCACAGCATTGCTTCCGCCAGTTTCACCAAATTATCAGAAAAATTTTGAACAAATGTCTAAGGATTTCCATGAGAAATATCCTAACTTAACTCTTAAGATAGAACCAGCAAGCTGGGAAGATATGACTCAAAAGTTAGATGTTCAAGTTAATGCAGGAAGCCCTCCAGATATTGCTTTTATGGGCTCGGATGGAATATCCAAATATGCTGATTCAGGCATGGTTATGGATATAAGCAAGCTTGCTACAGATGAAATGGTTAATGATTTTGAAAAAGTTCCACTTGATTATATGAAGAATGCTAAAGGTTTATATGGTTTCCCAGCATATATGGAAATCCATGCGCTTGGCGGAAATAAACAATACCTTGAAGAGGCAGGAATCGACTGGAAGTCTATTCAACAAAATGGATGGACATTCGATCAGTTCAGAGAAGCTATTAAAAAGGGAGTTGTAACAGCTAACGGAAAACCTTCAAGATATGGCTTTGTGTTTGCTTGCTCAGGTGTTGCTGCTAAGGATTATTTAGGAATTCTTACTAAGGAAGCTGGAATGCCATCACCATTTACTAAGGATTTAAAATATGCTTATACAAGCAAAAACTTCCTTGAAGTTTTAAAAGGTATAAGAACTCTTATTGATGATGGTTCAATGCCTAAAGAATTAAGCTCAGTAAATGCAGGTATGCGTTGGAATATGTTCCTTACTGGTAAAACAATGATCACCGGTAAAGGATTAGCTGTATTTGAAAACTCTGCAAATACTAACAACAAGAAGATTGATGCTAAAGACAGCAGTGCTGTAAAAGATAGTATCAAGGTCGATTATATCGTTTTACCGGTTCCTACATTTGGAAGCAATAAACAACAAGCTACTCCTGCAGTAGACGGATACGTAACTTTCAAAGGAAAGACAAATAAAAATCCTGAACATGATAAAAATGTTGTTAAAGCTGCTTATTTCTTAGCTTCAGGCAAGGTTGCGGCAGAAACTAATAATGATTTGTTTGTTGCACAAATTACTAAAAGTGGAGCAGAGGCTGCAAAGAGCATGACAATTACAAGAAATCAAGATAACGCAAAAGCAGTTGAAAATCTTATAAAAAGTGCTGCTGAAGCTAGACCAGACATTCCAACTGAACTTGGTGCAAAACATATTAAACTTGAAGACCAGGTTATAGTACCAAAACTTCAGGCATTACTTGCTAATGAAATTACTCCTCAGCAAATGTATGATGCTGTTAAGGCTGCAGCTATAGAAGCCTTTGGTGAAGACAAAATAGTAAAAGATTAAATATAAATAAAATATATCTCACCTATTATTAAACAGGTGAGATATATTATTTAACATTGATACGTAAATGTATGATTGGCTGTTCTATAATGAGATTATTAGGAGGAGCATATGGAGATTGGAAATAAAAAGAAAAATCGAATAAAAGGCGATTATATTTGGGGATATATATTCATTGCAGTTGCACTAATTATATTCTGTATGTTTACGTTATATCCTGTAATTAGCGCTCTTATTATTAGCTTTCAAAAATACAGACCTCTTGGATCTACATGGATAGGTTTAGATAATTATAAAGGTTTATTAAAAGACAAACTATTTGTCAAGGCAATAAAGAATACATTGGTTTATACTGTGTTTACAGTACCTGTTTCATTAGTAATTTCTTTTACTATTGCAGTATTAATATTTCCTTTAAAAAAATGGATGCAGACTATGTTTAAAGCTATATATTATTTACCGGCAGTTGCATCAGGGGTTGCTTTATCAGTAGTGTGGCTTTGGATTTATGATCCTATGCCTGAAGGTTTATTTAATAAGCTGATAGGCTTCCTTGGTATAAGTAATCAGAATTGGCTGGGTTCAAGTAAGACTTCAATGCTGTCACTTTTACTTATGTCCTGGCTTTCTGGACATGGAACAAGTATTATAATATACATTGCAGCGCTTCTAGGTATACCTGAAAGCTATTTTGAAGCTGCCGACTTAGATGGAGCAACTTTTTTCAAAAAACTTAGGTATATAGTAATACCACTTCTTAAGCCCACAACATTATTTTTACTTGTAACAGGAGTAATTGGTTCTTTCCAAGTATTTATGAATGCTTATATGATGACCGGAGGAGGACCAAATAATTCAACAACAATGGTTGGATTATTGATATTTAATAACGCGTTTGTATATGCAGACTTTGGTAAAGCGGCGGCTCAATCATTAGTGTTAGCAGCTATAATTGCGGTTATTTCTATTTTCCAATTTAAGTTTTTGGGTGACGATGTTACGTATTAATTAAAGAAGGAGGCTGCTGTAAATGTCATTTTATAGTAACTATAATAAAAACAGCAAAAGTATCATGATACGTAAGGCTATATCTATAATTATTTTGATAATTTTTGCTGCGTTTACATTATTCCCTATATATTTTATGATTATTTCTTCTTTTGCAGACCCTATTGAAGCAGGAGCTGCGAGTTATTCTCTGCTTCCGCAAAAGCTGACTTTAGATTCTTATAAATTTTTCTTTAAATTTAGTCCACATTCTTTACGATGGATATTAAATTCATTGATTGTTGCAACAATAGTGACTTTATCAAATGTTATATTTGCGGGTATGGCAGGTTATGCGTTTGCAAAGATCAAGTTCCCAGGAAAGAATGTATTATTTACTATGTTCCTTTGCTCAATGATGATACCTTATCAAGTTGTGCAGGTTCCTCTTTATATTCTTGTTGTTAATACTTTTAGGATATCAAACACATATGCTTCATTAGTTCTTCCGGGACTATGCGGTATTTACAATATCTTTTTAGCAAAACAGTTCATGTCAACTTTACCTTATGAAATAATTGAAAGTGCAAAAATAGAAGGCTGTAATCAGCTGCAGATATTTACTAAAATTATTTTCCCGCTTTCTAAGACTATCTTAGCTGTAATGGCAATACTTACCTTTATGGATAACTGGAATACATTCTTCTGGCCTTTCCTTGTTACTAGTAACGCAGCAATGCAGACTATACAAGTTGGACTTAAGAGTTTTCGTTTTGCCAATACAACTTATTTTGCACCAATGATGGCTGGCGCTACAATAGCAGCGCTACCTATGTTCATACTATTCTTCTCCCTTCAGAAATATTTCCTAGAGGGTGTTGTAGTAGGTGCAGTTAAAGGGTAGAGGAAAATATAATTGGGTTATGTTTTAAAGCAGGGCGGAGAAGCTGAATTTAGATTCTCCGCCCCATTTTTTTAATGAAGAATGAATAATGAAGAATGAATAATTAAAGGAGGTTTCACAAGCGAAACTTTTAATTAATTAAGTACAGAGCGTTATCAATTTAAAAATCCCAAAAGGGATTTTTTTCATTCATTCTTCATTATTCATTGTTAATTCTTAATTCTTAATTATGCCCCATTAGTAAATTATTTGTAACTTTTTACTTATACTATATATAAATCTAATACTTTTATGATAAATTATAGTTAGACTAGTGAAACGTTAAAGAATTGTATCTAATTAGGAGGTTAAAGGTCTAAATGACCTTTAACGAGCAATTAGCGAGCGGAAACGAGGTTAATGTCCTAAATGGACATTAACGGGCTGGCTAGCCGGTGGAAACTGGCGAGAACAGACAGCCCAGTAATTAATTGCTCAGTGTTTCCGACTAAAAGGAGGAATTATATATGGAAGGAACTATAGGAAAGGTTTTAGTTGTTGACGATGATGAGAATATATGTGAAGTAATAAAAATGTATCTTGAAAGTGCAGGTTACGCTACCAGGTTGTGTCATGACGGCAGAAGTGCTCAGGAAACTTTTGCTGACTATAAGCCTGATTTAGTGTTTTTGGATATAATGCTTCCACATGTTGACGGGATAGATGTTTTAAAATGGATAAGAAGAGATTATGAAACTCCAGTTATTATGCTTACTGCAAAAGGAGAAACCTTTGATAAGGTATTAGGTCTAGAATTAGGTGCGGATGATTATATAGTAAAACCTTTTGAGCCAAAGGAGCTTCTTGCAAGAGCTAAGGCTGTTCTTAGAAGATATAATACAGAAAATACGAATAAAGAAGTTATAAGCTTTGAAGATTTGGTTATTGATATAAATTCTTATAATGTTTTATATAAGGGACAAGAAATCAAAATGCCTCCAAAGGAGTTTGAACTGTTATATTATCTTGCAAATAATAAAAATAGGGTTTTTACAAGAGAACAGCTTCTATGTGAGGTTTGGGGTTATGATTATCCTGGAGACTCAAGAACTGTTGACGTGCATGTTAAGAGACTTAGAGAAAAACTTGCAGGAGGAGCTAACTGGCAGCTTGAAACCGTATGGGGTGTAGGATATAAGTTTGAGGTGAAGTAGATGAAATTCTATCACAGACTAAAAAAAGGACTGTTTTCTAAGATGGTTTTTACCTACACTATAATTATAGCTTTAAGCTTTATAATTATAGCAGCTTTTCTTTCCGCTTGGTTTGAGAATTATTATTTTAATCAGAGAAGACATCAGCTTGAAAAAGAGTCTTTATTTATTAAGCCTTATGCCTTTGATTTCCTTAAAAATGCTTCAGATGATAGGGAATATACGACGGAGCAGAGAAATGGTGCATTAAAGTTTTTTAGTGCATACAGCTCAGCGGATATTTGGCTTGAGGATAAAATCGGCTATGTTTATGCAGTTTCAGATGATAAATATCAGTCTTTAATTGGCAGACAGATTTTCACAAAGGGTCTTGAGGAGATGAGGTTTAATAAAATATATGAGATGAAAGGAACCTATGGTGATATAATTAAAAATCAATCTCATATATATGGTATACCTGTTATTGACAGTGATTCAAACTTTTACGGTGCTATAATAATGATTACTCCTTTAGACGAAATAAGAAGTCCTCTTAAAAATGTTTATAGAATTATATGGATTACTGCAATATTCGCAATAATAATATCATGTTTTATAATATATTATTTTTCAGAAAGAATATTAATTAAGCAGCTAGCAGCTATTAATGCAGCAGCTAAGAAAATATCTAAAGGCGATGTAAGAAAAAGAGTGGAAATAAACTCTAATGATGAAATTGGAGAGCTGGCTGAGTCTTTTAATTATATGGCAGACAGCCTTGAAAAGGTTGAGAAAGCAAGACGAGAGTTTATATCTAATGTATCACATGAAATTCGTTCGCCTATAACTTCTATAAAGGGCTTTATAGGAGGAATACTAGATGGTGTCATACCAAGGGATAAAGAGAACTATTATTTAAGCATAACTTATGAAGAGATTCAAAGATTAACAAGGCTCGTAAACGACTTGCTTGACCTTTCTGCAATTGAAGCAGGCCAATTTAAACTTAGAATAGACGAATTTGATATAAATGAAATTATAAGGCTTACAGTAATAAAATTCGAAACAAAAATTAAAGAAAAGAAGCTTGATGTGGATGTATGCTTTAACTTGGAGCATCAATATGTAGCAGGAGACAGAGATAGGCTTATACAGGTTATGACTAATCTTATTGACAACGCAATAAAATATGTCAATGAAGGTGGAAAAATATACATTTGTACGAAAGTAAAAGGTGAAAAAGTACTTGTTTCAGTGTTTAACAGTGGCCCTTTAATAGCTAAAGAAGATTTGCCTCATATTTGGGATAGATTTTATAAGTCTGATAAGTCAAGAACACAAAAGATTAGTACGGGGCTTGGACTCCCTATTGTAAGAAATATTTTAACACAGCATGGTGAAGACATTTGGGTAGAAAATAAAGAAGGTGAAGGTGTAACTTTTATCTTTACATTAAAAAGAATTAAATAATTAATCATATTTTATTCATAGGTTTGTAAAAGTGTTGTATTAGAATATATATAGATAAATAATATGGAGTTTTGTTTGTAGGAGGAAAATCTTGAATGGATAGCAACCAATATAATGAATATAATGATGCATCTTGGAGACATGTAAGTCGTGATGGTCATCTCGATGACTGTTCAACTATAAAATTTAGAAATAATAAAAGAAATGCCAGATTTAAGGGCTTTTTAAAAGGTGTTGCCTTTATTCTTGTTGCCGCTGTTTCAGGAGGTACGGTTGCTTATTATGTGGTTGATACAAAATATTCCAAGTTATCTTTAGTGTATGGGCAAAACAATCCATCTATGTTAGAACAGGCTAAAACAAATACTCCTACTACCGACATCCCCAAGAATTCAATAACAATGGTTGCGGAAACTGTAGGTCCAACTGTAGTTGGAATCAGCAATAAGCTTGAAACTTTTTTTGGCGAAAAAACCAATGGAAGCGGTTCTGGAATAATTTTTGATAAAAAAGGATATATAGTAACTAATTATCATGTTATTCAAGGTGCAGAAAAGGTAACAGTAAAGCTTCCTAATACAAGTAAGATTTTTGAGGCCAAGTTTATAGGTGCTGAGGCAAGCAGGGATATAGCCGTTATAAAGATTGATGCAGACAGCTTGCCTGTTGCAAAGTTCGGAGATTCTTCTAAGGTTAAAACAGGAGATATTTCCATTGCTATTGGTAATCCTCTTGGAGATGAATTTGCAGGAAGTGTTACAGCAGGTATAATAAGTGCTGTAAATAGAAATATCAGCATACAGGATCGAACAGGGAAAGTAACAACAAGATATAAAGTTCTTCAGACTGATGCAGCAATAAATCCAGGCAACAGCGGAGGAGCGCTTTGCAATGAGGCTGGAGAAATAATAGGAATAAATAGTTTAAAACTTGGTTCTGATGACAATGTAGAAGGCATGGGGTTTGCTATAACTATAAATGATGTTAAGGATATAGTTAATAAAATAATGAGTGGAGTAAATGCAGCTGCCCAGAGCAGTACTCCTGATAATCAGACCACTTCTAAGGAACAGCCCAATGCTCTTATTGGAATACAAGGAAGAAGTGCAGTTCCTGAAGCTGACAGTGGAGTAAAAGGGGTTTATGTCGAAGAAGTTACGCCTAATTCCGGTGCATCTGCGGCAGGAATAAAGCCAAGTGATATTATTGTTGAAATAGATAAAGTTAAGATAGACGGTATGCAACAGCTTCAAGAACTTCTTAAAAAGTACAAAGCAGGTGATTCTGTAAACTGTAAAATATGGAGAAACGGAAAAGCATACCAAGCAAAAATAACGCTTTCGGAGAAAAGTTTAAAGTAAAGAGACTTTTAAAGTCTCTTTATTATTTTGTTTTTTTCGGGTAAGATAAAGAAGTAAAGTATGATTTATTTTTAACTAACACGAGATAATTGCGGAGGTAGATGTAAAAGATGTACTTAATCGTTGGACTAGGAAATCCAGGTGATGAATATAGACATACAAGGCATAATGTTGGTTTTGATATAATAGATTTTATGGCTGATAAGTATAAGATAACTCTTAATAGGACAAAATTTAAAGGAGTGTGCGGAGATGGCATAATTAATGGAGAAAAGGTGATTTTATTAAAGCCGTCTACATACATGAATTTAAGCGGTGAGAGTGTAATTGAAGCTTCAAATTTTTATAAGATTCCAAAGGAAAATATAATAGTTTTATATGATGATGTAAGTCTTGAAGTTGGAAGGCTTAGAGTTAGGCCGGAAGGAAGTGCAGGAGGTCATAATGGTATAAAAAATATTATTCTCCACTTGTCTTCTGAGGTTTTTCCGCGTGTAAAAGTAGGAGTTGGACAGCCAGAACATGGACTTATTCCACATGTACTGGGAAGGTTTCCTAAAGAAGAGAGAGATACCTTGGAAAAGGTCTTTCCAGCTGCAGCACAGGCGGTTGAAGCTATTGTAACGAATGGAGTTACAGAGGCTATGAACAGGTTTAATGGCTTTAAAGTTAATGAATAATGCAGGAAATACAGAGGTGTTACAATGAGATTAAAGGGCTTAATGCAGCCTTTAAAACAGAGTAAAGAGTTTGAAGAGATTATAAATGCTGTAGAAAAGCGCAGATACCCGATTGGTGTATTTGGGCTTTCTGAGTCTGCCAGAGGTTATCTAGTACATGGAGTGTATGATGAATTAGACAAGCCATTTCTTATTTTAACTCACAACGATGTAGAGGCCAAAAATTTATATGAGGATTTAAATCTATATATTCCAAATGTATTCTACTTTCCGACTAAAGAAGTAGTGTTTTACAACATTGATGCTATATCTGGAGATTTAAGGTGGGAAAGACTTAAAGTAATAAGAGAAATGAGCAAGAAGAGCAAGAAAATTATAGTTGCTTCCATTGAGTCTTTAGCACAAAAATATATTCCCTTTGAACTCTATAAGGAGTATACCTTTAAATATTCGGTTTCCGATACTCTTAATATAGATGAACTTAATGAAAAGCTTATTCAGGCAGGTTATGAAAGGGTAGATGTTGTAGAAGCGAAAGGACAATTTTCTATAAGAGGAGGAATAATGGATATATATCCTCCTCTTGGAACACTCCCATACAGAATAGAGCTTTTTGGAGATGAAATAGACTCTATAAGAACTTTTAATACTGAATCCCAAAGAAGTATAGAGAAGGTTAAAAGTATTGAAATATTTCCTGCGAAGGAAATGGTTCTAAATAGAGAAAATATTTTAAAAGCCTCAACTGATATAGAAGAGGATTTGAAGCTTGTTTTATCTTCCCTTAAATCTAAAAAAAATAAGGAAGCTATGGAAAAGATAAACTCTATAATTAAGGGTAATTTAGAAGCATTAAGGGAAAGCTGGAGTTTTGAAACTATAGAAAGTTACTTGCCTTATTTTTATAACAATACTTCAAGTTTTTTAGACTTTTTCCAAGATGGCTTTGTTGTTATAGACGATGTTCAAAGATGTCAGGGAAAGCTTGATAGCGTTTACTTTGAGTTTGAAGAAAACTATAAAAGTTTTCTTCAGCTTGGAAATATTCTGCCTAAACAGGGTAATCTTCTTGTTCCTAAGGAAGAACTATTAGAAAAATTGACTTACAGTAATGTGCTTACCTTAAATTCTATACCTAAATCAACTAAGATACTTGCGCCAAGAGCTATTATAAGTTTTACACAGATAACTCTTCATAATTATCATGGACAGTTAGATCTTTTGATTGAAGATATTAAAGATAAAAAGGCTAGAGGTTTTAGAACAGTTATACTTTCAGGTACAAGACCAAGAGGTGAAAGGCTGGTTGCCACGCTTAGAGATCGAGGAATAGAAAGCAGCTACAGCGATATAATAAACGATATAGCTTTAGGACAAGTGGCTATAACCTTTGGTAATCAGCTTAGAGGTTTTGAATATCCTGATTTAAAGGTTTGCGTAATATCTGACAAGGAAGTATTCGGCGAGGCGAAAAGAAAGAAAACCTCTAAACCTAAAAAAGGAGTAAGTAAGATCAAAAGCTTTACTGAGCTTAAGGTTGGGGACTATGTAGTTCATACTAATCATGGTATAGGTGTTTATAGAGGTATTAAGCAGCTTGAACTTCAGGGACATATAAAGGATTATCTGCAGTTAAGCTATGATTCAGGAGACATGCTATATGTACCAGTTGACCAGCTTGATTTAGTTCAGAAATATATTGGACAGGAAGGGAAAAATCCTAAGGTAAATAAGCTTGGAGGAACTGAATGGGCTAAAGCTAAGAGTAAGGTTAAGAAATCTATTGAAGAGATTGCTGAGGATTTAGTCAAGCTTTATGCGGTTCGTGCAACTTTAAAAGGCCACAGCTTTTCGAAGGATACTGTTTGGCAGAAACAATTTGAAGAAGAATTTCCATATGACGAAACACCAGACCAATTAACAGCTATAGAAGACATTAAAAGAGATATGCAGTCAGATAAGCCTATGGACAGACTTCTTTGCGGCGATGTAGGCTATGGTAAGACTGAGGTAGCAATTCGTGCTGCTTTTAAGGCAGTTATGGATGGAAAGCAAGTAGCTTTCCTTGTGCCTACAACTATACTTGCAGAACAGCATTATAATAATTTTGTGCAGAGATTTTCTGATTTTCCTGTAAAAGTTGATATGGTAAGCCGATTTAGAACTGCAGCCCAGCAAAAGGCTACATTAAAAGCAGTAAAAGAAGGCAATGTAGATATACTCATAGGAACTCATAGGCTGTTATCAAAGGATCTTCAGTTTAAGGACTTAGGGCTTTTGATTATAGATGAAGAGCAGCGTTTTGGTGTTACACATAAGGAAAAATTGAAAGAGTTTAGAAAGAATATAGACGTATTGACCCTATCTGCTACACCTATACCAAGAACTCTTCATATGTCTCTTGTAGGAGTTAGAGATATCAGCGTTATAGAAACTCCCCCTGAAGAAAGATATCCTATACAAACATATGTGGTAGAGTTTAATGACCAGCTTATAAGAGATGCAATAATGAGAGAAATAAACAGGGGCGGTCAGGTATATTTTGTTTATAATAGGGTTGAAACAATAAGAGATACGGCTTCTTATCTTCAAAAGTTAGTACCTGAAGCTAGAATTGCTGTGGGTCATGGACAAATGAGTGAAAAGGAGCTTGAAGGAGTAGTAATAGGTTTTGTTAAAAATGAATATGACATACTGGTTTCAACAACTATAATTGAAACAGGTATGGATATTCCAAATGTAAATACAATAATAATTAATGATGCGGATAAGATGGGCCTTTCTCAGCTTTATCAGTTAAGGGGAAGGGTAGGGCGTTCAAATAGAATTGCTTATGCGTACTTAACCTATAGAAAAGATAAAATTTTAACTGAAGTTGCTGAAAAGAGACTTAAAGCTATTAAAGAGTTTACAGAGCTTGGGTCAGGCTTTAAAATCGCTATGAAGGATCTTGAAATAAGAGGGGCCGGAAATATGATGGGCTCTGCTCAGCATGGACATATGGCTGCCATAGGTTATGACCTTTACTGCAGAATGCTTGAGGATATGGTTAAGCTTATTAAAGGTGAAATTGACAAGGAGCCTATTGAAACAACGGTTGAACTTAAGGTTGATGCCTTTATACCAGTTGACTATATAAGCGATGAAATGCAAAAAATAGAAGTTTATAAGAAGATTGCAGCAATCAGCTCCTTTGAAGATATGACGGAAATTCAAGATGAGCTTATAGATAGATTTTCAGATATTCCTCCTTCAGTTGAAAATCTTATCAATATAGCCTATATAAGAAGTATAGGAAAGCAATTTGGAATAGAAGAGGTTAAGCAAAAAGGAAATGAACTTTTATTTCAATTTGAAAGCAATGATTATATAAAAGGTAATTTAGTAAATACTTTAATAGGTAAATATAATAGAAATATAAGCTTTAAAAATGATAAAAAGCCTATTGTTGCATTTAAGCTTGGAGATTTGAAACAGGAAGAATTAATCATTAAGACTAGGGAAATAATGGAAAATATCAAAGCTGGTGTTGCAATAAGTTAATATTATGATAAAATAAATCTATGTGTATTAAATAAAAGAAAGAGCGGGGGAATTAGAGTGAAAAACATGAGAAGATTAGCGGCAGTTGCACTTATTAGTGTGTTTGCCATAAGTGGTGCAGGCTGTAATATGATATCAAAAACAGAGGCAGGAATTAAGAAGAGCCCTGTTGCTAAGTTTGATAATGAAACTATAACAAAAGGACAGCTTGATGAGAGAATGGCAGGATTGCAGCAAAGTTTTATACAACAGTACGGCAATGATTACTTAAAAAATTCAGATGCTAAAACTCAGTATGTAACTCAAGAAAAAAGTATGCTTGATAACATGATAACTGAGAAGATTCTTTTAAAGAAGGCTGATGAGCTTAAGGTTATGCCTACAGATGAGAAAGAGAAAACTGATCTTATAAACAAAAAAATGGAAGAGCTTAAAAAGTCTTATACTGAAGATCAGATAAAGCAGGCTGGTTTTAGCGGCGGTTATAATGATGCTAAGTTTAAAGATTATGTAAAAGATCTTACTGTAATGGATAAGGTTTATGAAAATATAACTAAAGATATTAAGATAGATGATGCTAAGGCTCAGGATTATTATACAAAAAATCAATCCCAGTATACAGAAAAGCCAAATATGATTAAGCTTGCACATATACTTGTAGCTACAAAAGAAGAAGCTGACAAAGTTGAGCAAAGATTAAAAAATGGTGAAGACTTTGGAAAGTTAGCTAAGGAGCTTTCTACAGACACAGGTTCAAAGGATAATAATGGAGAATATGAAGTTCCTTTTGTAGGCTCAGGTTTTGATGAAACCTTTATGAGCACTGCATTAGCACAGGCAGAAGGAAAGATATCAGCACCAGTACAAACTTCATTTGGTTTCCATATAATTAAAACTATTTCAAAAACAAATTACCCTGTTAAAAAGTTTGAAGATGTAAAGGAAGAAATTAAAAAGACGCTTTTAGATCAAGAAAAACAAACTAAGTATACTGATACAATGACAAAATGGAGAACAGACGCTAAGATTAAAACTTACGAAGAAAACTTATAATAAAAATGCGGTGAAATTATTCGCCGCATTTTTTATTTTTTAATTTATATTTACATCTTTATTTCCAATAATAAAAATTAATAGGAATTATCTGTGTATAAATTTGCTTAATTGGAAAGATAATAATAACACAAACAGATTTTATAAGTTAATTTTTAAGTACATATAAGGAGGTACATATTTATGAAGGCAACTGGAATAGTTAGACGTATAGACGACCTTGGAAGAGTTGTTATTCCAAAGGAAATAAGAAGGACTCTTAGAATAAGAGAAGGAGATCCACTCGAAATATTTACTGACAGAGAAGGTGGGGTAATACTTAAAAAATATTCACCTATAGGGGAACTAAGTGATTTTTCAAAAGAATATGCAGAATCACTTCAGCAGTCCATAGGAAATATAGTTTTAATAGCAGATAAAGATGCTATAATTTCAGCAAGTGGTGCACCAAAGAAAGATTTTGTAGAAAAGAAAATAAGCAATGAACTTGAAAAGTGCATGGAAGACAGAAAAACTGTTTTCTTAGGAGAAGGAGCAGGAAAGCTTATACCATTGTATGATGATGAAGAAGTAGAAGGAAAGTATAATTCACAAGTAATATCCCCAATAATAGCAGAAGGCGACGCTATAGGGGCAGTTATCATACTAGCAAAGCAGCCAGGAGAAAAGCTTGGAGAACTAGAAATGAAACTAGCCGAAACAGCATCAGCCTTTTTAGGAAAGCAAATGGAACAATAATGGCAACATGTTAAATGGCAGCATGTCTGCCATTTGTTTTTTGCTTCAACTGAATTATTGACTACATTTTTATAAAATATTCAATAGTTTCTGAAAAAGTAATAAATTTTCTAGAATTTAAATAATTATAAACATAACAATTTTGGAGGATTTTTTACTTTATGAGAAAACAATCATTAATAAAAGGTACTTTAATACTAGGAGCAGCAGGAATTGTTGCAAAAGCTATGGGTATACTCTTTAGGTGGCCTCTAATAATGCTTATTGGAGATGAAGGCGTTGGCTACTATCAAATGTCGTATCCTCTATATACCTTTTTTATAGCTATAGCATCAGGGGTGCCTATTGCTATTTCTAAAATGGTATCAGAGAGAAATGCAGTAGGTGATAAGAGCGGTGCAGTTCAGGTATTAAGAAATGCAGTATTCCTAATGATTATATTAGGAGGAGGCTTTTCTGCTTTTTTATTTATATTTTCAAAACAGCTTGTAGATATTTTCAGGTGGAACGAAAAATCTTATTATTCACTGGTTGCTATTTCCTTTGCACCCTTTATTATTTCTATAATGACCTGTATTAGAGGATTCTTCCAAGGGATGCAGAACATGTACCCAACAGCTGTATCTCAAATTATAGAGCAGTTTGGAAGGGTTTGCATTGGAGTTGGACTTGCCTATATACTTCTCCCTAAGGGAATTGAATACTCTGCAGGAGGTGCTGCTTTTGGAGCTGCTGCAGGTGGATTATTAGCCGGTACATATTTAGTCATTAAATACTTTAAATCAAGAAATGACTTTACTATTATTAAGGCGAAAAGAGATAAAAATATTTTAGGAAAACTTCTACATATTGCTATACCTATTTCTCTAGGTGCAACAGCAAGCTCAATTATGGGGCTCTTAGATTCTCTTTTGGTACCTACTAATCTCTATAAAGCAGGTTTTAATTCAGCTCAGGTAGCCACGTTATTTGGACAGCTTACAGGAAAGGCTATGGTACTGGTTAGCGTTCCTTTAACCTTGTCTATGGCTCTCTGTATGTCCCTTGTACCTGTAATTTCAGAAGCTAACATTAAAGGAAAAAGAGATGAAGTAATAAGCAGGGTAAATACAGCAGTAAGATTATCCTGGGTTATAGCTATGCCATGCTTTTTAGGTCTTTATTTTATGGCTCCTCAAATTTTGGGACTCATTTTTCCAGGACATGCAGATGGCTATAAAATACTTCAGCTTCTATCATTTACAATACCATTTATAATAACATCTCAGGCTAGCACATCTATACTTCAAGGAGTTGGTAAAATTTATATTCCTGTATTCAATCTAGGTTTAGGATGCCTGGTAAAGGTTATAATAACCTATAGTTTAGTAAGAATGCCTGAGATAAATATATATGGTGCGGCTTTAGGAAGCATAGGCGGTTATATCACAGCTTCTATGCTTAATATGAGCGCTATGAAGAGAAACTTAAAGGTAAAGATAAATTATTATGATGTTTTAATAAAACCAGCCTTTGCAGCAATATTAATGATAATTTCAGTTGTATTTATTTATATGTATGTCTATAATTATACAGTAAGTAATGGTATTTCTACCTTACTTTCCATAGGAGTTGGAGGAATAATATATATTATATTAATTGTTGTTTTTGGAGTGTTTAAATATAGTTATGTAAGAAGCAGATTTTTAAAGAAATAAGAATTTATATATGCAGGAGGCAAAACAAATGATTAGAATTGTTGGACTTGGTCCTGGCGATAAAGATGCTATAACTCTTGGAACCTTACAAGTTTTAAAAAATGGCGGAAATGTTTTTTTGAGAACTTATAAGCATCCTAATGTAGAGTATTTAGAGAAGCTTGGAGTAAAGTTTGAAACTTACGATGAAATATATGATAATGCAGAAAACTTTGATGAAGTTTATAGCTCTATTGCTGAGAAGCTTATGAATGAACAGAAATCATATGGAGATATAGTTTATGCAGTACCAGGGCATCCTCTTGTTGCAGAAAAGTCTGTAAGCAATTTAATTAAGCTTTGTGAGGAGCAGGGAATAAAGTATGAGATCTACCCGGCTGTAAGCTTTATAGACGTTATTATGGAAAGTCTTCAAATTGATCCCGTAAACGGCTTAAAGGTAATAGATGCTTTTGATATACATAACCAGCTCTTTGATAAAAGAATAGGAACAATAGTAACTCAGGTTTATAATAACTATATAGCATCAGAAGTTAAGCTTGCGCTAAGCGAATATTATAAGGATGATACAGAAATTTACTTTATTCGTGCTGCTGGTGTAAAGGGAATGGAGAGCATAAGAAAGATGCCTCTTTATGAGCTTGACAGGCAGGGGGATATAGATCATTTAACTTCGGTGTATATTCCTAAAGATTTAGACAACACATACGATTTTAAAGATTTTACAGATATAATGGGTATATTAAGAGGCGAAGATGGCTGTCCATGGGATAAAGAGCAGACACATGAGTCCTTGAAAAGGTACCTTATTGAGGAATGTTATGAAGTTTTAGAAGCTATAGATGCAAACGACGAAGACATGATGATAGAAGAGCTTGGAGACGTTCTGCTTCAAGTGGTATTTCATGCTCAGATTGGAAAAGAAGAAGGCTATTTTGATATAACTGATGTTATAAAAGCAGTCAGCACAAAAATGATAGAAAGACATCCACATATTTTTGGAAATGTTAAGGCTGATACTTCTGAAGAAGTTTTGGCGAACTGGGATGAAATAAAGAAAAAAGAAAAAGGCTTTGAGAGTTTTACAGAAGAATTAAGACATATTCCTAAGAATTTACCGGCTCTTATGAGAGCAGAAAAAGTTCAAGCTAAAGCAAAAAAGACAGGATTTGACTGGGACAAAGTTGAAGACGCATTAAATAAGGTTTTAGAGGAATATGAAGAGGTAAAAGATGTATATAAAGGCGAAAACAGGGCAAGAATACTAGAAGAACTGGGAGATTTGATATTTGCTTCAGTAAATGTGTGCAGATTCCTTGACATTGAGCCTGAAAATGCATTAAATTATACTATAGACAAATTCATAAATCGCTTTGAATACATAGAGAAAACAGCGCAAGGAAAAGGGCTGAAGCTTACCGATATGACCTTAGAGCAGATGGATGCTCTTTGGGAGGAAGCTAAACATAAGAAAAATATGTCATAAAAGAAGGAATTTCGGCATTTATGAAGAACTATTTAAAAGGACAATTAATAATGAATAATGAATAATTAATAATTAATAGTTAAATTAAGTTTTGCCTTGCAAAACTTAATTTAACTGGAAAATCCCTGAGAGATTTTCATTTAACAATTTTTAATTTTTAATTATTAATTAGCTAACTTGTTTAGTAATATTTTTTATATATACTAAAAGAAAAATGGGCTGAAAATAAATTTATATTTTTAGGAGGTGAAGAACCCTGGTTTGCGGTTAGAAGTAACCTATCTTTCTGGCCCGGTAAGGTAAAATCAATAGATTTAAAAACCAGGATACAAAAGTGAACAAAACAGAATTAGTTGCAAGCATGGCTGAGAAAAGCAGCTTAACAAAAAAAGATGCAGAAGCGGCATTAAAAGCTTTCATAGATAGTGTTCAAGAAGCACTAGCAAAAGGAGAAAAAGTTCAATTAGTTGGATTTGGAACTTTCGAAGCTAGAGAAAGAGCTGCTAGAGTTGGAAGAAATCCAAGAACTAAAGAAGAAATTACTATACCAGCATCAGTAGTTCCAGTATTTAAAGCTGGTAAGGAATTCAAAGAAAAGGTTGAAAATAAATAATACTTTTTCTATAAAAGCCTGGATTTTAATTAATCTAGGCTTTTGTTATAATGAAGATTGGGGTGTTTTTATGAGATTAGACAAATATCTAAAGGTTTCAAGAATAATAAAAAGGCGTACCGTTGCCAAAGAAGCCTGTGAAAATGGCAGAGTAAGTATAAACGGCAAGGTAGCTAAACCAAGTACTGATATTAAAGAAAACGATATAATTGAAATTCAATATGCTACGAAATCCTTAAAAGCAAGAATTACTAATGTAGCAGAGCATGTTAGAAAAGAAGAAGCAAAGGCAATGTATGAAATACTTGTTGGAGAAGAGGACACAGACGAGGAAGAGTAATATATCTTACCCCTCAGGCATATATTAAATACAAGAAGGATAACGAAATTAATAGGTGTACCTGGAGGGATAAGATGGAGATAAAGAAAGAAATAAAAATAGAAGATAAAAAGAGCAATCTAATCCTTGAAAACAGAAAAAGACTTGCATTGACTGGCGTGCTGGAAGTTATAAGCTTTAATGACAGCGTTATAATGCTTAATACAAGCTTAGGCTCTATGACCATAAAAGGAGAAGGGCTTAGAATGAATAAGCTTGATGTTCAAAATGGAGAAGTAATGATTGTTGGGACAATTAATTCCTGTATTTATTCTGGAACCGAAATTAAAAAAGATAATGAAAGCATATTTAAAAAGCTTTTCAAATAGGGAGAAATTATGTTATCTACAGTAGTTTCCCAATCTAATCTTTTACTTTTCAGTATGCTTGCAGGGGTACTAACAGGAATGCTTTTTGATCTTTACAGAGTTTTAAGAGGGTTTGAAAATCCTAATAAAATACTAACCTTTATAGAAGATACATTATTTTGGATACTTACAAGTATAATTGTATTTATATTTTTGCTTAAAACCAACTATGCATACATGAGAGAATATGTATACATAACTATAGCTTTAGGAATATTGATTTACATTTCTGTTTTAAGTAAATCTTTTATAAAGGTTGAATATAAAGTTATAGGAATTATTATAAAGTTTACCAGAATTATATTTAATTATGTGTTTTATCCAATCAATTTATTATTTTATAGATTAAAAAGAAAAAATAAACAAAAAATCCTAAAGAAAAAACTTGAAGAAAACTAGAATAGAACTTAAAATATAGTTGATAGTATATTTTTTACTGCTGTTTTAATGTGAGGTAACTGATGAAAAAAAAAGTTAGTCTTAAAAAGGTTCTTATAGTTTTATTTTCGGCATATGTGTGCTACATTATTGGAAGCACTCAAATTTCCATGATTAAAATTAGAAAAGAATTAAATGTTAGACAACAGGAGCTTACTAAACTGCAGGAAAAGAATGAGAAATTACAGGATGAAGTAAAAATGTCCAAAACTGATGATTATATTGAAAAGTTAGCCAGAGAAAGGCTTGGTATGATTAAGGATGGCGAGACTCCTGTAATACCCAAGAAATAACATTGAAATATAGGGGTTCCTAAACAGCATATGAATTTCAAAATAAACCTGATGTTTGAACTTTTCAAATAGCTATTTATTAATTGAAACTATGTAGTAGGACTCTATAATATATAACATATTTAATTTTTAAGGAGGAGTCTTTTTAATATGACCTTACAAACAGGAAGTATCCTTGAAGGCACAGTAGTAAACATCACTAATTTTGGAGCGTTCGTTGAAGTGGATGGAAAAACAGGTTTGGTCCACATATCTGAGGTATCAGATACATTCGTAAAAAATATTAGAGATTATCTTAAGGAAAAAGACAAAGTAAAAGTTAAGGTGATTTCAGTTGATGATAATGGAAAGATAAGTTTATCCATTAAACAAGCTTCACCACCAAGAAAATCTGTAAAGCCTATGGAGATAGATTGGAACCAAGAAAAGGGTAAAGTAAATGCGGCTTCTTTCGAGGATAGACTTTCAAAGTTCTTAAAGGAAAGTGAAGAGAAGGTACAGGAACTTAAGAAACACCAGGATTCCAGAGGACGTGGTTATAGAAAAAGTTCAAATTATTAATATATAATAGGAATCGAATTTTCGGTTCCTTTAATATTTTAAAAAAAGATGTTGACATTGTTATGTATATATAATATAATTATTTTTGTCGCAAGAGAGTGACTTGCTGGAGTGGCGGAACTGGCAGACGCACAGGACTTAAAATCCTGCGGTGGTTGAACACCGTACCGGTTCGATTCCGGTCTTCAGCACCAAATATCGCGGGGTGGAGCAGCTGGTAGCTCGTCGGGCTCATAACCCGAAGGTCGTAGGTTCAAGTCCTACCCCCGCAACCAATTAAATTAAATAATATGGCGGAATAGCTCAGTTGGCTAGAGCAATCGGTTCATACCCGATGTGTCGTAGGTTCAAGTCCTATTTCCGCTACCAACCCAGCTGGAGTGGCGGAACTGGCAGACGCACAGGACTTAAAATCCTGCGGTGGTTGAACACCGTACCGGTTCGATTCCGGTCTTCAGCACCAAATATCGCGGGGTGGAGCAGCTGGTAGCTCGTCGGGCTCATAACCCGAAGGTCGCAGGTTCAAGTCCTGCCCCCGCAACCAATTAAATTTAAATAATATGGCGGAATAGCTCAGTTGGCTAGAGCAATCGGTTCATACCCGATGTGTCGTAGGTTCAAGTCCTATTTCCGCTACCAGGTAATCCCTATAGATTTTCTATAGGGATTTTATGATTTTATAAACTAATATCTTGTACAAACAAAGCAGAAGATATTCCTACCTTACCGTCATTATGAATAACTTTGACAACATACCACTTATATTCATCATCAATAGGAGTGCTTAAATTCCACTCACACTTATAGCCTTGACCAAAAAGCTTTTCGTGAGCAAGTTTTCCTTCATTAGTTATAACTTGAAGTTTATCAATAGGGCTTATATTATCTTCAGCCAAAATATGAATGTCTAAAATGTCACCCTTTTTTAAATTAAGTACGCTGCCCATCCATTTTCCGTTTCCCTTTACTGCGAGCTTTAGGCTTTTAGACTCTGTTGAATATACGCGCCTCAACTTGATAGCGTTTATTATTGAAGCCTTTGAGAGCTCTTTACATATAGCAGCGGTAACGTTATTTGATTCCCCCCAATCATCCGAATGATTATCCTGTCCGTTTATGGCAGCAATATGCCAGCCGTAATCTAAGGCTTTATAATAATTTTCTTCTGTACGGGTATATATTCTTGTAGTAGATCCATTTCCAACCTCATATAAATTAACAAAGTTATCAAGGTTGTGGGTAAAAGGTAAGGTTTTTGGAGAACGATGTGGATGATTTATAGATAAAAGTATATTTTCTTCCATGCAAAGCCAGGTATACAACTCATCAATGGAAGATGGTTTCTTAGTTATTATAGTATCACTGTTAATAATGTTAATATGTCCCCAAAAAGCTGTGCTTAATTCAAAGCCATACAGTGCAGCAAAATCATTATGTCTAAAATTCATAGATTCGGCCTCAAGCTTCAGCATTTCCCATTTCGGAGCTTTTTCTCCAAATAATGAAATACTTCTATCATAGTTAAAATTTCCTTTAGCAAGCTTTCCCTGATGATCTGTGATAACTAAAAAATCAAGACCTTTGCTCTTTGCTTTTTCATAAGCTTCTGTAGGGGTACCTACACCGTCTGAATAAGAAGTATGAGAATGAGGTATACCGTAATAGAAATTGTAATCTAAAAGTTCATCCTCAATTATAAAGCTCCAATGAAATTCTTGAATAGCTCCATTTGATAAGATAACCTCAATTTTAATATAATGACAGCCATAGTCTAAAGGATTGTTAGTAATGCTCCTAATAGTAAAATTATTTATTCTGCTTGGTATTTCTTCATCATCTAAAAAGAGCCTAGCAGTTGAAAAGTTAATAAACTCCCTGCCTTCCTTTAGAAATGCCAAGATAGGAATACATCTATTTGAAGTTGAACTAAGGTTACCAGGAGAAAAATAAAAAAGCACTGAAGAATCACTGTCCTTGATCCTATATTCACTGCGGCACATATTGCTTAATATATATTCTTCCAAAAATTTTCACCACCTTATAAAAATAATATCTAAAATATATAATATTCAAGTTTTAATAAATTTGTGAGGTAAGATGGCCACAGCTCTGTTAATAGTAAGTAATATCCTTTTTACTGTTTCTATATTTATATATAAATCTATAAGCCTATAAGAATATTTAAATATTTACTTAAGCCATGCTAGTCTGTAGTAGACTTGCTTTCTAGAATATCAAAGATCATTCTTATAGCAACACTATTATCGAACAGCGCTAAATATTAAAAAGTTTTAATTATATAATTATAATTGTGTATAAGGTACATAGGGAGGGTACAAAGACCCAGAGCGGGTGTAGAAAATAATATTTTAATTTGATTGATTACTTTGCCCATGTTCTTGGCGAAGTAATGGCAAAAAGATTAGAGCCTCTCTTCTGAGCAAGTCAAGAGTATTTTAAGTTTCCTAAAGATATTTTAAAGCCTGCGGCTGTTAAAGAAACAGGAAGTTAAAGCGAATTCATAGAGGCTCTTAGCTTTTCAGCATTGCAAGCCTTAGAACATACGCAAAGGAATCATAAAGTACAATATTATTTTCTACACTAGGTTCTATGGTCTTTATGCCCCAGCCTACATCAGTTTACTACGTCTACTGCGTATAATATAAAAAAGCTGACAGATTTGACCTGTCAGCTTTATGCTGTTATTTAGAATTTATATATTCGGCTATTATCCTTGACAAGTAAAGACCTGAGGCTTTTGCTTCATCAAGAGTATTATTTTGTGCGCCTAGTTCAATTAGTATTGCATTGCCGCTTTTATGCTGATTAAATCTAGCACTCTCATAATAATGAATACCATAATCTGCACCACCGTTTCCTGGGCGGATTAGGCCTGGAAACAGACTTTGAGATATACTGGATATTTTCTTTGCAACAGCAATATTGGAACTCTTATTTTTATTTCCTGTACCTATTACAATCATATATCGGGCTAAATTAGTTTTATTAAGGTTTGTTTCAAATACAGAGGCTGCTGTATTATCTGGTAAGCCATCTCTATGTAAATCTATTATAAGCTTAAAATCTTTATACTTGTTAAGATACTTGTCTACAAGTGCGCCTGAATTTTCATAGGAGTGATAAAAATTTCCTATATTATTATAGGTTTTATCATGTATTGTAGCTATACCATAGTTTTTCTCCAAATCATTAGCAATAACATCTCCTACTGCATTCATGTTTTCACTATCTACAGAGACATTTTCAGCGTAAGGCTTATAGCTTTCTGTAGTATGTGAGTGATAAATAAGTACTTCAGGTTTTGCAGGGTTTAATGTTTTTTTGATCTTTGGATTATAAACCTGAGCAACATTGATATTCGGCGGACTTACATTTTGAGTATTATTATTTTCGGTATTCTTGTTAATTGTACTTTCACTAAGTTTAAATGGATTTATAAAGAAAGATGTTTTTGTTTCATGCTGAGTTTCTTCACTATTCATAGCGTTTATAAAGCCTAGTTCTCTTTCCACTATTGAAAGAGGGTTTCCTACATCTAAACCTACAATCTGAAGAAGTTTATTTTTTATTGAATAGTTGTATTCTGCTACTTCATCTTCATTAAGAGCTACAGATTTTACAAAAGGCATTGTATAGTTAATAACCTCCATGTAAAATAGGTTTTTCTCCGGAGATGAGGTTTCATCTCCAACAGCTCTAGAAATAATAGGAATTGATAAAGTAAGCAGAAGTGATAATGACAGCGAGGTATAAAGTTTTCCTTTTGTAAATTTATGTTTGAACAAGTTTATCCCCTCCATATAAGTAAGTATATGGACATACAGTTATAGTTATTACTGAATTTAATAATTTTACAAACTAAAATGATCACAGCCTGCGGCAACTTTATTTCGCAATCTACTTATTTGCTGACATATTTTGGTAATATATAGCATAAATTAATTAGTTGTAGTTTTAATTTATATATATAAAAATATAGTAATAATTGCTTGTGCTCAATGTTTACAAAAGATTTAGGAATAAAAATATACTTATAAGCATATGGTAATTATTTGAAAGAAATAATAGAACAATGTCCTACGAAAATTATAAACAGCTCCTAGCAAGTGACAATAATTTCCATACGCCTCTGCTATAATTTAGACGAGACTTAAGAAAAGTTATATTTTGAGAAAATAAGCGGGGGTATCCCATTATTATAAACTTAGGGGGAATAAATAATGCAGTACGGAGCTAAATTATCTACTTATGAACGAACTTTAAAGGCCAAGAAAAAGGAAGAGAAGAAAATAGTTGATGGGCAGCTGGTTATAAAATTAATAATCTATTTTATAAGCTCTATACTTGTGAGTAGAGTTTTATTAATAAATTATATAGCACCCTTTGGCATAGCTTTTTTGGTTGCTGTGCTTATATATGGAGAAGAAAAAGTGCCTCTTGTTGCGGGAGGAGGTACCTTAATTGGATATGTAAGTCTTATTGGAACTATAGATGAACTTCCATCATATATAGTTCTTGTAGCGGTAATAACTCTTACAGCTTACTTAACTAAAAATATAGGAAGAAAAAAACAACTGTTAGTAATGTTTTCTCTAATTTTTATTGAAGTAATAGCATATAAGTATTTTATTTCAAAGTTAACGCTAGATATAGCAGCTCTTTCAGCCGCACTTGAAGCAGGATGTATATTTCCATTATACTTTATTATCAATTACTCTATAGTATGCTTTAAAAATTTAAATACAAAACACCTGTTTACTAATGAAGAGGTTATAAGTATGGCGGTAACGGCTTCACTTGTTATATCTGGAACCTGGGGAGTGAATATTGCAGGCGTTTCAATCAGAAATATTCTTGCTCTTTTATTTATCGTAGTTATAAGCTATGTAAAAGGAAGTACTGTTGGAGCAGCCAGTGGTGTTGCTATGGGGGTAATAATAGGGGTGTGTTCAAATAACCTTCCTATATATATAAGCGTTTATGGTCTTTGTGGTCTTATAGGAGGTTTGTTTAAGAGCAGTGGAAAGCTATTAACTGTGCTCTCATATATTGTTGCCTTTGCTATTATAAAGATATATTCCAATATACAAGGTGAATTTAAAATTATAGAAGTGTTAATTAGTGGAGGAATATTCTTCATATTACCTCTCAAGTTCTATAGCAGATTAATTCTTGAACTTGATTTTAATAAAAAACAAGATTATATAAGCGGAAATTATGTGGACAAGATAAAAGGAATTCTAGTTAATAGATTAGATAGTTTTTCAGATGTGTTAACAAATATGTCCACCATACTTGAGAATTTAGCTGAGAATGATAAGTTGGTTATGAAAAATAAAAGTGCTGCACTTATTGAAAATTTGGCTGACAGAGTTTGCAGCAATTGTAATATGAAGTCCATGTGCTGGAATAGAGAGGCCTACTATACTTATAATGCTTTTGGAGAGCTGATTCAAAATTATCAGGAAAGAAAGCAGGAAATGCCAGAGGAGTTAGATAGGAAATGTGTTAAAAGAACAATGCTTTCAAAAAATACTGAAGAAATAGTAAATAATTATGTAATAAATGAAATGTGGAGAAAACGCCTAAGCGAGGGAAGAGAACTTTTGTCCAGTCAAATAGGAAATATGGCTTCTTCTGTATCAGAAATTATAGACGAGTTTAATGCCAATATAAAGATAGATGTGGAAGCTGAAAATAATATAAGAAGAATATTAGATAGAAGTAGAATTAAATATAATGATGTATTCTGTCTATGCAATAAAAATAACAGGCTTATTGTTAAAGTAAAAATGCATTCCTGCAGCGGGACTCAACTATGTGTTAAAGAGGTACTTCCTCTTATAAGCCAGGCCCTACATAAAAATATGTGTATAAGTGATGATGGCTGTAATATTGATATAAATGACAGTACTTGCACCGTAACCTTTGAAGAAGCACCAAAATTTCATGTGGCTTCTCATGCGATGCGTATTTGCAAGGAGGGGGAAAACTACAGCGGAGACAGCTATACTTTTGGAAAGCTTAGTGATGGAACTTATATGACTATAATAAGTGATGGTATGGGTTCAGGACCGCAGGCTGAGCAGGAAAGCAATGCAGCTGTTGAGCTTATAGAAAAGTTTGCCCACACAGGCTTTAATAAAATAACAGCAATTAATACCGTAAATTCAATAATGACCTTAAAGTTCTCAGCAGATGAAAAATTCTCAACGGTGGATTTAAGCAGCTTGGATTTATATACAGGTGAAGCTGAATTTATGAAAGTTGGAGCAGTGGCAAGCTTTATAAAGAGCGGAAGTAAAGTGGAAGTTATAAAATCAAAAACTCTTCCTATGGGTGTATTGGATAAAGTTGATGTAGATATAATAAAGAGAAAAGTAAAAAATGGAGATATTGTTGTAATGCTTACAGATGGAATGCTGGATTATAATAATGAAGCAGCAGGAAAAGTAGATTGGATGGTTGATTTCCTAGAAAATTCAAATTGTGGGAACCCTAAAGATTTGGTTGAACAGCTTGTTGAAAAGGCTAAGGAATTAAGCGGAGGAAAGGTCAAGGATGATATGACAGTAGTTGTGTCCAAAGTATACAGCCTGTATTAATTAACAATTAATAGTTAATAATTAAAGAAGAAATGGAGAATAAGTTCTTCATTTCTTTATTTATGATATAATTATGTAATTAAATTATTAATTCATCAGCGGGGTGTTTATTTTGATCGACAAGGTTTTATCTACAATAAAAAAACATAATATGTTTTCACCAGGAGATAAGGTTATAGCAGCCGTATCTGGAGGGCCGGATTCTATATGCCTGTTACATATATTATACAGACTGCAAGAGGAGTTTAATATTAAGCTTTATGCTGCTCATATAAATCACTGCCTTAGAGGAGAAGAGGCTGATAAGGATGAGGAGTATGTAAAAGATTTTTGCAGAAAGCACGCTATACCATGTTTTAGCAGAGAAATTGATATAAATAAGCTGGCAAAGGAGAGAGGGTTATCCTCAGAAAGTGCTGGAAGAGAAGCTAGATATGAATTTTTTGATGAACTTTTTAAAGAGCTTGGTGCTCAAAAAATAGCCCTAGCGCACAATGCAAATGATCAGGCTGAAACTGTGCTTATGAGAATAATAAGAGGTACAGGAATAGAGGGAATGGTTGGAATAAAACCTGTGAGAGGGAATATATTTATAAGACCACTAATAAATATTAGAAGAGAAAGTATTGAAGCTTACTGCGAGGAGAATAATTTATCTCCTAGAATTGATAAGAGCAATTTAGAAAATATATATGCAAGAAATAAGGTCAGATTGGAACTTTTACCTTATATAAAAGAGAACTTTAACAGTGATATAATATCATCTCTAAATAGATTGTCAGAGACTATATCAATAGATAATAATTATTTAGAAAGTAAGGCCCTTAAAAAATATGAAATCTATTGTAGTAATAAGGAACAAAAGGTTATAATAGACAAAGAAGCTTTTATAGAAGATGAGGCAATTCTTTCTAGAGTTATAAGACTTGCTTTAAAGGATGTAAGAGGTAATCTGAACAATATTGAAAAAGTACATATTTATGACATCATAGAACTTCAGAGACTTGGTACAGGAAAAAGGCTCACGCTTCCAGAAAACTTAATTGCTTATAATAATTATGGTAATATTGAGCTTGGTTTAAGTAAAATTTATGTTAACAATAAAGATATAAAAGAATATGAATTAACTATAGGCGAAGATAATTATATAGAACAATTTGATATTAATGTTTCTATAAGAATAATAGATAAAAATGAAAAAATAAACTTTAAAGAAAAAGACTATGTAAAGTATTTTAATTATGATAAGCTGAAAGAAAAGATTACTGTAAGAAATAGAAAAGAAGGAGATAGATTTAGTCCCTTTGGTATGAAGGGGAATAAAAAGCTTAAAGATTTGTTTATTGATTTGAAAGTACCTAAGGAAGAAAGAGATAATATACCTCTTATATGTTTCGATGATGAAATAGCATGGATATCAGGCTATAGAATAAGCGAAAATTATAAGGTGGATAAAAATACAAAAAATATTTTGGAAATTAAAATAAAAAAACTTTAAGATTAAGGAGAAAAGAATGAGGGAAGATATTAAAGAAATATTACTTACAACAGAAAGCTTAGCACAAAAAATTAAAGAATTAGGGCATAATATTAGTAGGGATTACAAAGGCAAGGATTTGGTTCTTATAGGAATTTTAAAAGGATCAGTTATGTTTATGGCAGATCTTATGAAAGAAATAACCATTCCATGTTCTATGGACTTTATGGCTGTATCAAGCTATGGGAGCTCCACAACAAGTTCCGGAGTAGTTAGAATTTTAAAGGATTTGGATTTTGAAATTGAAGGCAAAGATGTACTTATTGTGGAAGATATTATAGACAGCGGTATAACTTTAAAGTATCTTATGGAATATCTTAAGGCCAGAAAAGCAAACAGTCTTGAAATTGTATGTCTTTTAACCAAGCCTGAAAGACGCAAGGTTCAGATAGATGTAAAGTATACAGGATTTACTGTTCCAGATGAATTTTTAGTAGGTTATGGGCTTGATTATGCTGAGAAATACAGAAATCTTCCTTATATAGGTATATTAAAGGAAGAAGTTTATAAATAATTCACAAAATACTTTTTTTGAATATTGTAAACAAAATAACCTTATGATACAATTTTACAATAGCAGATTAACAGAAAGAGAGGGGGGCCAGTATGAAGAAATATTCAAGTATTACGGCCTGGATTGTAGTTCTTATATTAGTTATATTTGGCGCTTTGGCCATAGCTCAAACTGGTAAAAATGTAACACCAGTAAACTTTAATGAATTTCAGAAACAATGGATAAGTAATAATATAGTAAGCTTTAGGGTAAGTGAAGATAAAATGACTGTAACTGGTCAATATAAAGATGGCACAAACTATGAAACAATAGTTCCATCAGAAAGATTATTTCAGTTTATAAACCAGTATCCTAAAAATGGTGATGTTAAGGAAATATATACCAAACCTACAACAATACCATTATGGCTACAGTATCTTCCAACTATTCTTCTTATTTTACTCTTTGTAGCTTTTTGGTTTATGTTTATGCAGCAATCACAAGGTGGTGGAGGCAACAGAGGTGTTATGAACTTCGGCAAGAGTAGAGCAAAAATGGCTACTCCCGATAAAAAGAAAGTAACCTTTAATGATGTAGCAGGAGCTGATGAAGAAAAGGCTGAGCTAGCAGAAATAGTTGACTTCTTAAAACAACCAAAGAGATATATTGAACTTGGTGCAAGAATACCAAAGGGAGTTCTTCTAGTAGGACCTCCAGGAACAGGTAAAACTCTTCTTGCAAAGGCTATATCAGGAGAAGCTGGAGTTCCATTCTTCAGTATATCAGGATCAGACTTTGTTGAGATGTTCGTAGGTGTAGGTGCTTCCAGAGTTAGAGATTTATTTGACCAAGCAAAGAAAAACTCACCATGTATAATATTTATAGATGAAATTGATGCTGTTGGAAGACAAAGAGGCGCTGGTATGGGCGGCGGACATGATGAAAGAGAGCAGACTTTAAATCAGCTTCTTGTTGAGATGGATGGTTTTGGAGTTAATGAAGGAATCATTATGATTGCAGCAACTAATAGACCTGATATCCTGGATCCAGCACTTTTAAGACCTGGAAGATTTGACAGGCAAATCGTTGTTGGAGCACCAGACGTTAAAGGAAGAGAAGAGATATTAAAGGTTCACTCAAGAAATAAACCTTTAGAAGAAGAAGTTAAGCTGGATGTACTGGCAAAAAGTACCCCGGGCTTTACTGGAGCTGACCTTGAGAATCTAATGAATGAATCTGCTCTGCTCGCAGTAAGAAATAATAAAAAAGCTATTGGAATGGTTGAACTTAAAGAAGCTGTGAACAGAGTAATAATGGGACCTGAAAAGAAGAGCAGGATAATAATTGAAAAAGATAGAAGAATTACTGCATATCATGAGGCAGGTCACGCTGTTATAGGAAAACTATTACCTAATGCAGATCCAATACATGAAGTAAGCATAATTCCAAGAGGCATGGCAGGTGGATACACAATGCATCTTCCTGAAGAAGACAGAACTCATATGCTTAAATCTTGGCTTGAAGATGAAATGGTTATGCTTCTAGGCGGAAGAGTTGCTGAAAAGCTAATAATTGGAGATATAAGCACAGGAGCTAAAAACGACATAGATCGAACAACTAATATAGCTCGTAAAATGGTTATGGAATTTGGTATGAGTGATGAAATAGGGCCAATTTCTTTTGGAAGTGGTCATGATGAAGTGTTTATGGGAAGAGACTTTGGAAAGAGCAGAAATTTCAGTGAAGAGGTTGCTGCTAGAATAGATTCTGAAATAAGACGACTTATTGATGAAGCGTATAGAAGTGCAGAAAAACTTCTGTCTGAAAACCTTGGAAAACTTCATGCAGTTGCACAAGCTCTTCTTGAAAAAGAGAAGATTGATGCTAAAGAATTTGATGAAGTATTTAATAGTGCAGTATAAAAAAAGCCACGCATTTGCGTGGTTTTTTGTTTTGCTTAGATTGTTAGTTATTTCATGTTAGTGTTATAATAAGAACATGCTGAATATTAAAAAAACTAATAACGGAGATTAAAGTCCTGAATGGACTTTAACGAGTAGTTTGCGAGCGGAAGCGAGTAATCTAAACTACTTAGTGCTTCCGACAAAAGGAGGTAAAAGTCCTAAATGGACTTTTACGATCAATCAGCGAGCGGGGCGAGTAATCTTTGATTGCTCAGTGTTCCGACTGAAAGGAGGAAAATAATGCAATTTAACTTAAAGGAAGGTTTAAGTGCCTCTTCAGAAGTTACTGTAGGAGGTAATAATACAGCAAGCTTTTATGGTTCTGGAAGCTTAGAAGTATTTGCTACACCTGCTATGATTGCGCTTATGGAAAATGCAGCTTTAAAAGCTGTGCAGCCTGAGCTTCCTGAAGGTTTTACCACGGTAGGTATTGAAGTAAGCGTAAAGCACATCAAATCAACACCTTTAGGCATGAAAGTTAAGGCGGAAGCATATCTTGAAAGGGTAGACAGAAAAAAATTATATTTTAAGGTAGAAGCCTATGATGAAGATGGGAAAATAGGCGAAGGCACGCACATAAGGTACATAGTAAACTCAGAGGAGTTTATGGGTAAGAAAAAATAGAAATTTGATTTCGAATATTAATGATTTAAATATAAGATTTTATGGGGAGGGTATAATATGAAAAGTGATATTGAGATAGCACAAAGTGCAAAAATGGAGCCAATATATAAGGTAGCAGAGAGACTTGGACTTACAGATGAGGATATAGACCTTTATGGAAAGTATAAGTGCAAGATTTCTCTGGATGTTTTAAAAAAGAGACAAGATAGAAAAGACGGGAAGCTAATACTTGTTACTGCTATAAATCCTACAGCGGCCGGAGAAGGCAAGTCTACGGTTACAGTTGGGCTTGGACAGGCTCTTTGCAGAATGGGAAAAAATGCTGTAATTGCTTTAAGAGAACCATCACTGGGCCCTGTATTTGGAGTAAAAGGAGGGGCTGCAGGAGGCGGATATGCTCAAGTAGTTCCTATGGAGGATATAAATCTTCATTTTACAGGAGATATGCATGCTATAACAGCAGCCAATAACTTGCTTTCAGCAGCTATAGACAATCATATACATCAAGGTAATGCTTTAAGAATTGATTCAAGAAGAATTATTTTTAGAAGAGTAATGGACATGAATGACAGGGCACTAAGAAACATAGTAGTTGGTATGGGTGGAAAAGTAAATGGTTTCTTAAGAGAAGACGGATTCATGATAACTGTTGCTTCAGAAGTTATGGCTATATTATGTTTATCAAAAGATTTAATGGACTTAAAGGAAAGAATGGGGAACATACTTATAGCTTATGATCTTGATGGAAAACCGGTTTTCTGTAAGGATTTAAAAGTTCAAGGTGCTATGGCTCTTCTCATGAAGGATGCTATTAAGCCTAATTTAGTACAGACTCTTGAAAATACACCAGCTATAATACACGGCGGACCATTTGCAAATATAGCACACGGCTGTAATTCTCTGCTTGCTACAAAAACAGCACTTAAGCTTGGTGATTACGTAGTAACTGAGGCAGGCTTTGGAGCAGATTTAGGTGCGGAAAAATTCTTCGATATAAAGTGCAGATATGGAAAGCTAAAGCCTGAATGTGTTGTAATTGTAGCGACTGTAAGGGCATTAAAGCTTCATGGTGGAGTTTTAAGGAATGAGTTAAGCGCACCTAATGTAGATGCATTAGCTAGAGGTATTGAAAATTTGGAAAAGCAAATTGAAAATATTAAAAAGTACAATGTTACTCCTGTTGTTGCCATCAATAGGTTTGTTACAGACAGTGAGGAAGAATTAAAGTTTATTGAAGATTACTGTAATAAGCTTGGTGTAGAAGTTGCTTTAACTGAAGTTTGGGCTAAAGGCGGAGAAGGCGGTTTAGTTCTAGGTGAGAAAGTTCTGAAGACTTTGGAAAATAAAGAGAGTAATTTTAAGGTTTTATATGACGAAAAATTAAACATAAAGGAAAAATTAGGTGTTATTGCTCAGGAAATATACGGAGCTGATGGCGTAAACTTTACAAAAGATGCCGAAAAGCAGATAAAAGAGCTTGAGGCAATAGAACTTGATAAGCTGCCAATATGCGTTGCAAAAACCCAATATTCACTATCAGATAATCAAAGCTTATTAGGAAGACCAAAAGGCTTTAATATAACTGTCAGAGAAGTAAGAGTGTCAAATGGAGCAGGTTTTATAGTGGCTTTAACAGGAGATATAATGGTTATGCCGGGGCTTCCTAAAGTTCCAGCAGCAGAGAGAATGGATATATTAGAAGATGGAACTATAGTAGGATTATTTTAAAAATTTTATATATTTATTGACATAATTAAACTTAAAAATGCTAAAAATACTACAAAGGGAGTGATTAATCATGAGAAAAGCTATTAGAATCCCTGTAGTATTTTTGGCATTATTTTTGGTTATACCATTTTATAATATAAAGGCATATGAAGGAGAAGAGAAGTTTAAAATAAATACTGAGCTTAAAGTTTCAAGGCTTAAATTAAAACCCAATACTTTTATTTTAGATTATAAGCTTGATGATATTAATGGAGATAATATTAAAGACAGTATTTTGCTTACAGGCTGTAAAAATGGTAAGGATAATTCTGCCTATAATGAAGATATAAAACTTATTATACAGGATGGGAAGAATAATAAATATTATAAGCTGTCTCCTGGAAAAATTGATTCTGGATATGGCGGCAAGCTGTTCTTAGGAGATTTTAATGGAGATAAAATATTAGATGTTTTTGCAAGCTTTAACAGTGGCGGAAGCGGCGGATATTCATATTACAGCATTGTTTCTTTTAAAGACAATAATTGCAAGTATTTGTTTGATCAAGAGTATTTTTCAAAGGGGCTATCCTTTGATATTAACTACGCAGATAATTTCAAGATTAATATATTTAATAAAGAGGTAAGTAAGTTTTATTTAGTTGATGCTTTAAATAAAAGGAATACCTATATCTACGAAGGTATTTATGATAAAAATGGTAAAATGTTAAAAGAGCAGACAGGAATGGAGGGAGCACTAAGCGAGCTTACTCCTGTAGATATAGATAAAGATGGCATATATGAACTTAAGGCTATCCAAAGATTAAGCGGTATTTGTCATGCTGATACTATAGGCTATGCAAAAGCTGTATGGAAGTATGAAAATTCTAAAATGAACTTGATATCCTTAGAAATTCTTCCGTACTCTAAAGCAGGGGAAACTAAAAGAGTTAAAACTGTAGTACCAGTAGGTAATTTTTAAAGTCTAACAAAGGTATGAACGAGCATTAGTTAATGTAGATAAACAACTTCAACTATAGTTTATCTACAATCTAATACTCGTTTTATTTTTCATTTCTATTGACAGTACAGTTAAAAACTATTATAGTATTAATGTAAATGCAAATGATTTGCATTAAGTAGTGTTTCGAGTAAAAGGAGGTTGAAGTCCTAAATGGACTTCAACGGGTAGTTTGCGAAGTGGAACGAGCGCTTTAATCTACCCAGTGTTTCGAGTGAAAGGAGAAAAGTTCGTGTTTAAAAAATTAATGTCAATATTTATTTTGGCTGCTGTAACAGTAGGTTTATCAGCCTGCAGCAATCAAAAGACAAGTACAGCAGAAGCAAAAGCAAATAATAATAATATAGATGTGGTAGTTTCTTTTAATCCAATGAAGGAATTTGCAGAGGCTATAGGTAAGGATAAAATTAATGTAAAGGTAGTTGTTCCTGAAGGAACAGAGCCTCATGATTTTGAACCGAAGCCAAGAGATATGGAAAGCATAAGCAAGGCTAAGGTATTTATATATAATGGTCTTGGAGCAGAGACCTGGGTAGATAAAACCTTAAGTGCATTGAATAATAAGAATCTGATCACGGTGGAAGCTTCAAAGGGATCAGATTTAATAAAAACTACAGATTATGATCCTCATACTTGGTTAAGCCTCAAGGAAGCTAAGGTGGAGACAAAAAATATAAAGGATGCTTTAGTAAAGGCTGATCCTAATAATAAGGATTTTTATGAAAAGAATTATGAGGATTATTCAAAGAAGCTTGATGAACTATACAGTGAATATAAAGTAAAATTTGACACTGTAAAAAATAAAAATTTTGTAACAGGTCATGCTGCTTTTGCTTATCTTTGCAGAGATTTTGGCCTTGAGCAAAAGAGCGTTGAAAATATGTTTGCAGAAGGGGAACCCACTCCTCAGAAGATGAAGGAGTTGACTGACTTTGCAAAGTCAAACAATATTAAAACTATTTTCATGGAAGAGCTTGCAAGCCCAAAGGTTTCAGAGACTTTGGCAAAAGAAGTTGGGGCTAAGGTTGAAAAAATATATACTATAGAAAGCAAAGAAGACAATAAAGATTACATACAAAGTATGAAAGATAATCTTGAAAAAATATATGATAGCTTGAAATAAGTAAAGTGGCTGTTGTGAAGCTGATAAACCTAGCGAGTTATATACTAACAAGCGTTGAGGTTAAACAGCTTTGCAGCAGCCTCTTTTTATTTTGCGTAACAATAATGTAAAAAATATGAAAATTATGATAATATATATAGTATAGAAATATAGAAAGGGGATTATTATGAATTTTTCAATGGGGGGATTTATTGTAGGCGCTGTTTTTCTTAATCTATTAAAATATATAGCAAGTATGGTAATACTATATATTGTTATAAGATTAGCTGTAAAACATGCTGTTGTTTCGGCTATGGATAATTCTCAGGTAAGTGTTCGAGAAGCTGTAAAGTCAGCGTTAAGAGAGCATGAAAACAGAAACAATAACAAAGAAAATTAAGTAAGGGAATAATTAAAATGGGGGGTAAATGAATACATCGATTTTAAAACAAAAAGATTTTTCAACTTTAATGCTTGGAAAGATAACTTCCTATATTGGAACAGAGATGCAGAATTTTGCTTTATCCTTGTATGTATTTAAAATAACAGGTTCTGCAACCAAGTTTGCCTCAGTGCTTGCCATAACCTTAGTGCCAAAGCTCATACTAGGGCCGATTGCAGGAGTTTTTGTAGATTGGCTTGATAGAAAAAAGATATTAGTCTATTTAGATATTTTAGCAGCGCTGGTAGTAGGGGCATACGCTGCAGGCTTTGCCATAACCGGCGGCTTATCTTTAGCAAGTATTTATGTTCTTGTAACATTATTATCTTTAATTTCTTTGCTGTTTCAGCCTGCAATAGGAGCGGTAATTCCTTCTATTGTTGAAAAAGATAAGCTTGTGGACGCAAATGGTATAAATTCCTTCCTTATAAGTATAGGAACCTTTGTATCACCAGTTTTGGCAGGAGTTTTATTCGGAATATATGGCTTATTTGTAATATTAATTGTTGATAGTATAAGCTTTATTGTTTCCGCAATCTGCGAGTTTATAATTACAATTCCAAAGATTAATAAGGCTCCAAGTGAAATAAGCTTTAAGAGCTTTTTTAATGATTTTTCAGAAGGTCTCAAATTTGTTAAGAGTAAAAAACTAATTTTAAATATATTATTTTTAGCTTTATTTTTAAATTTTGCAGCAGATCCTGTCTTTTCTGTAGGGCTTGTATATATTGCAAAGAAGATACTTTTCCTGTCGGATTTTCAATATGGAACCATACAGTCAGGCTTTGTTGTTGCTATGATGATAGCACCCTTTTTCTGCAGTGGAATTGCTAAAAAGTTTGAGCTTGGTAAATTTTTATTTCTTTGCTTTATCGTAAATTCACTTATATTTGCACTTCTTGCTGTTGTTCCGGCACCGTTTTATTTGAAGTTATTTAATTCAAATACAGTTCCATATATAAGTATAATTGTAGTTACCTTTATGATTGGGTTTGTTATAACCATAGCAAATATTACATTAAATACAGTTTTCCAAAAGGAAATACCTCTTGATATGCTTGGAAGAGCAGGCACTCTTATGAGTACTGTGAGTATGGGAGCTATGCCTCTTGGGACAATGCTTTTCGGATTTTTATTCGATAAGCTGCCAGCCTATTTGTGTGTTTTGATTTCTGCAGCAACTATGTTTATAGCCACAATTATGCTAAGAAAGAGCCTATACTCTGCAAATGAAAAAACAGCAGGTAATGCTGCTCCGGAAGCAGCTGAAATATAATAATTTATATTTGCATTATCACTCTAAGTTTGTTTAAAATAGTAATAGTAATTATTTGATATAGATTTCAAAGTAAATCTGCTATTTGAGCTTCTCAAAAGCCTGTAAAGACATCAGCATTTTTGCTCGCTCAAATAGCGATTTACTAATTGAAACTATAGCGCTTGGAGGATTTCGCAAATGGATAAAGAACAACTTTTAAAAATGGATTCTTTTATGTTATTAAGTATAATTAATATGAAGCTTAGAGACGAGTTTGACAGCTTAAATTCTTTATGTGAGGATTATGAAATTTCAAGCTTTGAACTTGAGAATAAATTATCAGCTATAGGTTATAAATATAATGAAAATGCAAATCAGTTTAAACTTATGAATTAATATAAAAGGAGCTTTGTTATGAACATAAATAAAATACATCACGTTGCAATAATTTGCTCTGATTATGAGAAATCAAAAAACTTTTACGTAAATATATTAGGGCTTAAGGTTATTGAAGAAACCTATAGAAAAGAAAGAGACTCTTATAAGCTTGATTTAAAGGTTGGGGATTTTGTACAAATAGAACTATTTTCTTTTAATAATCCGCCGGAAAGACCAAGCTACCCTGAAGCTAGAGGACTCAGGCATTTAGCCTTTGAGGTGGATGAAATAGAAAAGTCAGTTAAAGAGCTTGAAGATAATGGAGTAAAAGTTGAACCTGTAAGAATTGATGAAGTTACAGGTAAAAAATTTACTTTCTTTGAAGACCCGGATAAGCTTCCTCTTGAGCTTTATGAAAAATAGCTATTTAAAACTCACGCAAATAGCGTTATTATGTTATTTGTGTGAGTTTTTTATTTAGTATTAAACCTGCAAATACTGGGATGTACGCGTAGGTTTATGTTTTTATGGGAGGATGATACTGAAATGAAGAGATATATTTCTATTGGTCTAGGAGGTATTCTAGGAGCAATATCCAGATATATAGTTAAGAATATACACATAAGCGGATATAAGGAGGCTATACCTCTTAATACCTTTATAATAAATATTACTGGAGCGTTTCTTCTTGCTCTTTTGCTAACTACGGCTTTAGAGGTTAAAAAGATTGATGAAGATATAAAGCTTGGCATTGGTACGGGCTTTCTTGGGGCTTATACAACTTTTTCAACTATGTGCAAGGAGACCGTTGGACTTTTAAAAAGCGGATATTATTTTTCTGCAGTTTCCTATATAGGTTTTTCAACCTTATTGGGACTTGCTGCAGCGTATTTTGGAGTTATAGTTTCAAGAGAAGTCATAAGTAGATTTATTGCTGCTTCTGAAACTGCAATGAATGAAAGTACTGTATCTAAAGCCGAGGGGGATGAAGAATAAATGAATTATATATTAGTAGGTATAGGAGGAGCTTTTGGAAGTATTACAAGATACAGTCTTGGAAGATTTATATCAAGCAAGGCTAAATCAAAGTTCCCCTTTGGAACCTTTTTTATTAATATAACAGGAGCCTTTCTGCTTGGGATATTGAGTGCCTCAGGAGCTGGAAGCAATATGTACTCTTTATTTGGAGACGGCTTTCTTGGAGCCTATACAACCTTTTCAACCTTTATGTATGAGGGCTTTAACCTGTTTCAGGATAATAAAAAGCTTAATGCTTTTATCTATATTTCAGGGTCTCTTATAATAGGAATCATAGGATTTATGTTAGGAGCATTAATTGTTATTTAATGAGTTTTTATGGCAAAAGAGGGGGCGGGCCTATGACACATATAAAAAAACTAAAAAGCTACGGGCAAGAATACAGTACAATTATAAAAAATAGTATTTTAATGAGAATTATAGCTGCAGGTTTTATATCTGCACTTGGAAGTAAGATAAGTTACTTTGCACTTTTAAGGAAGGTTTATATTTTATCTAATGGAAAGATAACAGATTTAGGTTTCTTAACCATAATGGAAGCACTGCCTTATATGCTCTTTGGTGCTTTTGCAGGAATAATAATAGACAAGCTGCCAAGAAAGTGGATAATGGCATTTTCAGATATTATGTGTGCCTTAGTAGTTGTAAGCCTTATATTTGTAAATAATTTAAAGCTTATTTATATAATAACCTTTTTAAAGTCTTCAGTTTATGTTTTCAGAAATCCTGCTCAAAGTGCTATGGAGCCAAACCTTGTAAATCAAGAGGATGTACCTCTTTTAAATTCCTTTGAATCTTCAGTAAACAGCATAACCCAGATTATTGGTTCAGCGCTTGGGGCAGCAGTGGTTGGCTTTGTTGGAGTGAAAAATGCCTTTATAATAGATTCCGCTTCCTTTATAGTATCTGCAGTTATTATTGGAACAATTTTTGTTAAAGAAGAGCATGTTCATAATAATAAAATGATGGTTAAGGGTAGATACCTTAGAGAATTTGTAAGCGGAATATCAATAATGTGGAAGGATGGAAGCTTAAAGCTAATGCTTCTTATAGATTTGTTCGTTACCTTTGCAATGGCTATGCAGGCACCGCTTATTTATATATTCTTAAAGGAAACCTTAAAGCTTGGCGACAGAGCTGAGCTTGTTTGGGGAATTTTACTTTCAAGCTTAGGCGTTGGTGCTATACTTGGAAGTCTTGTAATAGGAATACTTGTTAAAAGATATAAAAATAGATTTAAGCTTTTCTTAAATATTTTATTGTTTGATTCTATGTTTTTTACTATGTTTATTTTAAATAGAGTTTTACCGTTATCTGTAGTAATATTTGCCTTTTTAGGCTGCATAGGTACAGCACACATGATTATATTAAATACAGTTATTCAAAATACAGCCTCGGATGAGCACAGAGGCAAGGTGTTTAGTACCTTTGCTATGCTCAGAAGCCCTATTTCAATAATTTCAATTTTGATTGGAACTACAGCGGCAGAATTTATAACTGCAAGAAATGTGCTTTTAATTGTAGCGGGAATAGAGGCTTTAATTGCCCTTGGAGTAAGGTTTACCAGCACTTATAGAAGTTTTGACAGGACTAGTAAGGGGATTTAGATTTAAATACTTTAATAAAAAGCGTAAAAAAGATTTAGTTTGGTTTACATTTACAATTCTTTTTTATTTTTAATCTATGTAAGTAAAATCAAAAAGCTTGCAAACAGAATAAAAATAGAGAAGGAAGGTATAAAAATGGATCAAATGGTTTTTAACGTACAGCATTGGTTAAACAATACTTACAGGAGCAATGCAAACTACACACCTATACCAGAAGATGGAATAACAGGAGGTGGTACAGTAGCTGCTCTGATAACAGCACTTCAAATCGAATTGCATATTCCATCTCCTGATGGTATTTTCGGTCCTGCAACTATGTCAGTATGCCCCACACTTCCAAGCAGCAGTGCTACAAAAAATGAAGTTTATATTTTGCAGGGTGCATTATATTGTAAGGGCTATAATCCAAATGGGCTTGACGGTGGTTATGGTAACGGTGTTATGACTGCCATAAAGAAATTTCAATCGGATGCAGGATTAACAGTTCAAGATGGAATTACAACTCCTATGATTTTTCAAGCGCTGCTAAATACGGATGCATTTGTATTGATTCCAGGAGGAGATTCTAATATTAGAACAATTCAGCAAAGACTTAATCGTGATTATAATAATGTGGTAGGATTGATTCCATGTGATGGTATATATTCACGATTGACAAACAAAGCATTAATAAAAGCACTTCAGCGTGAGCAGGGGAATACCCCTGACGGCATTTTTGGAACTAATACTATGAATGCATGCCCAACAATACCTGGAACTAATGCAACTAAAAACTTTATTTTATTGCTGCAATATGCCTTATATTGCAATCATTATGATCCAAATGGATTCGATGGATTATTTGGAACAGGACTTAAAACAGCAATAATCAATTTTCAAACATTTGCGTGCTTAACTCCCGATGGATATGCAGGTCCCCAAACATGGGCATCTTTATTAGTCAGTACTGGAGACCCTAGTAGAAAGGGAAAGGCTTGCGACTGTTCTACAACAATTACTGATGAAATAGCAAAAACACTTGGCAGTAATGGTTATGAAGCAGTTGGAAGATATCTTACTGGAAGATTTAAGATGACTGTTACTGAACTAGAGACTATATACGGCAATGGAATTAAGGTTTTTCCTATCTTTGAAACATCAGGAACACAGTCAGAATACTTTACTGAATATCAAGGAAAATCTGATGCAGCCTCTGCTGCTTTAGCTGCAGACAGTTTAAGCTTTCTTCCGGGAGCTATTATATATTTTGCAGTTGATTTTGATGCTATTGATTATGAAGTAACCAATTACATCCTTCCATATTTTAAAGCAGTAAGTAATGAGTTTAGCACAAACGGATATTGCTACAAGGTTGGTATTTATGGCCCAAGAAATGTTTGCAGCCGTATAGCTGCTGCGGGATACTCATGCAGTAGTTTTATAAGTGATATGTCAAGCGGATTTAGTGGAAATCTTGGATATCCGCTTCCGGCAGATTGGGCATTTGATCAAATCTCGACAATAACTATTGGAAGCGGGTTAGGTCAAATAGAAATCGATAATAATATTTTATCAAATAAAAATAATAGTCTTTATCAAATTAATGCTAATGATTGGACTACTGATGCAATTAATCGAGGATGGGGTCCCATATCACAGGAAGCATATTATGAAAAAATAAATGAACTTTTTTTAGATAATATAAAACAAAACGTCAGTGAAGAAGCAGAACGTAAAGGGAAACTTTGGAATCCTCCAATATCGGATTATCTTTCACTTGGCAATGTTTTTATTAATAATGAAACATATAAATATATGACTGATACTAAAATATATGATACAAATAAGCCGGGATTCATGAGAATATATGAATACGATTCTAAAGGTACAATACATCTTCTTGAAGAATATAAGCTTAAACCGGCTGCAGCTTTGTCAGATAGAATTACCCTTGGTCTTAAAAATAATGCAAAGGAATTAGAATTTTTCAAGAAAATAGATAAGTTTTTTATTATAGCCGGAGTTATTGCAGGAACATATCATGACATGGTAGAGATGTGGGAAAAAGGAGAAGTACAGTCTCTACCAGCTATGCTTGAAGCTTTAGCTGCCTGCATTGTTACAAATGGCTTATCAGCATATTTTACAGCTATACTTGGAGGTGTAGTTAGTCAAACTGTTGCACCTGAAGTACCAGTCGTAGGTGCAATTATTGGAGGAGCAGTTGGAGGAGTGGTAGGTTATTGGTTCTCTAACCATGGAAGTGAACAGATGGAGGAATTTATTAAAGATAAGCTAGCATGGGTATTTGAAGAATTATTTGGTGAAGTTGTAGTATATTAATAAATATTCATAAAAAAGAGCATGTACAGATTTATTTTGGTTTGTACATGCTTTTTACTAATAAAATAATAAGTGTTTATTTTTCTCTATTTTTGATTGTTAAATAAAACTTGTGAAACCCTGAACATGTGGGAATTAATAAATATGCTAATACTAATAATATTATTTCAGAAGGGATGCCATCTAAGCCTGGCTGTTTTGATAATATAATTCCAAGCGATACACATAAGGAAGAAATCGCCCCTACCAAGGCCTTGTTAAGCTGCTTTTTTTTATGTGCATGTTTTATTTTATTTCTTATGTTAAGGACCACTGCGGTTATAATAAGTAGATATATTAATAGACATATACAAATTGTGACATACGATAAAGGGCTATCCAACCTGCTTAAAAAAATTAAAGAAGAAACAATAAAGAAAAATATGGAGCTTCCTGTAAAGCCTACAGAAGTGTATAAATAAATTAGTTTGTTCATTCGTTCTGCGAAGATATAAAAAATTAATGAAAACAATTCAAAACTAATGATAATAACATTTAGTAAATTTATTATGAAACTAGGAATAGTTGAATTTGGTACAGCGTCATAATAGCTTTTCATAGCCATGTAGCCGCAAACAATTGTAAATACAGCAATTGCCAAGATAGATGTTCTTATTTCTTTCTTCTCAGGTATTTTCGTATATTCTTTAAGAAATTCATTTTTAGTATTCATTGCTTCACTTCTTTCTAAAACAAACTAATATTTTTCAATTCAAATCCATTATTTACCTATATTGTATTATAAAACTTAGGGTAAAGCAAATATGCAAAAAGTCCTATGCTTTAATAAAAGCAATGGGATTTTATTAGTTTTTTGTAGATTACTAACTTGGATTATCCAACTTGGACAGGGGTAAAAGATATTAATATTTTTTATATAATTTTTAAAGCATAGGTTTACATTTAGGTTCTTCTTTTCTTTATATAAAGTGTAAGTAAGTTATAAAAAATAAAATTTTTGAGGAGGAATTAAAGATGTCACAATTTTGTTACAATCCATTTTATCTTGCTATCGATATGTATGATGCACCAGAGGTAGTTGCACAAGATCCGCCAGCAAATGGTATAGGAATTCTTGGAAGCTTGGAGTGTTACCTTGACAAAGAAATCTATCATAACAATTGTATGTACCCGTACGAGATTCAGGCGCTTTGCAGAGTAGGAGGTTGGAGAACAGCTTATTCATCTTTAAACTGGAACGGAAACAGCGGACGCGAACCTTGGAGTAACCATCCATCACAAAGGTATACAGTGAATGGTTATGATTCTCTTATATATGATGTAGTTAGGACTACTAATATATACGATGGGAATGCTAATTTAATAACTTCACTTCCATCTGGAAGCGTAGTCGCTTGTAAAGCATCAGAGGGATGTCAAAGCGGTGCAACTCACAAGGACTGGCTAAAAGTTCATGCTTATAGTAAGTCAGGAGGAGCCTTTGTATTTGGAACAGCATATGTAGATACAGGCATTGACCAATATAGCACTTCACCTAGCATTAGAGGAAACTGGTAAGAGATAAAAAAGTGTTACAGAGCTGCAACAAAGCAGTCTGTGACACTTTCTTATTCAAGAAGAAAAAGTATTTTTAGGAATAAAATTCTCTCCTATAATCTGATGGGGCGCAATCCATGTATTTCTTAAAAGTTCTTGAAAAGTGGTTTGCTTCATTAAAACCTGTTCTGTACATTATTTCAGATATAGGGAGCAAAGTGTCTCTAAGCATTACAGCTGACAGCCTTATTCTTAATTTAATAAGATAGTCTTTAATTGACATACCTGTTGAAGCACGAAACTTTGCAGATAGTGTCGTTCTGTTTATATGAAAGGCTTTTGTTAACTCTTCAATAGTAATTTTATTTTGATAATTTGTATGCAGATAAAGAATAACATCATTTAGGTCATTTGCAGCAGTTGGGAGTTGAAGTCTGTCATCAGCCTCAAAATTAGTGTAAATATATTGAATTAAAAATAATATTTCTAAAAATAAAGAACGAGAACGGCAGACCCAGTATTCACTACTGCAGGGGTTTGTTTGCTCATAAAGCGCCTTATAAAGTTTAGATATTCTTTTAAATATCATAAGTCCGATTTCAAAATAAGGGCTTATTTTTTTTGTGCGATGTATAAAAGGATCAAGATAAAAAATATCCTGTATGTTTGTAAATTTGTCGCAGTTTTTTGCATTTATGCTATATACCTTTTCAAGAGTAAAGGAACTATTAATTATTGTTGGATCAAAATATATGACTTGTGCTTTTAAATCACATTCTTTTTCAAGTTCGATTATATCCTTTTCATTAAGGCAGAATATTGAAGGTGACATAAAGACGAAGGAACGATTATTTATTTTTAGTATTCCAGTGCCGGCTTCCACTAAAACAATTCTAAACATTGAGTGATTTTCCTTGGAGAATGCATCCTCAAGGCTTATATATAGTGGAATTGATACATTTGTAGTAAAATTTTTAGAATACAATGTCATAATATAATCACCCTTCCTTTATATTACATATTGTATTCTTCAATAATTTAAAAAATCCTTTTATTGAGAGAATATTTTGTAAAATACATCTCGCAGTAAAAGGATTTTAAATCTATTTAAGGTAATCTTTTGTTAAACTTGCCATGTCTTCTAAAGGTGCATTTAAATAATTAGTAATAATTATAACCTTTATATCTTCATCAACAGCTCTTAGAAAATAAGTTCTAAAGCCTACTCCGGTTCCATAATGCTCATAACTTCTTTTTCCAGCCGAATCTTTAAATATATACCATCCATATCCATAATTTTTTTCATTAGGAGTATATATCTTTTCATAGGATTCCTTGCTTATTAATTTTTGCTCTGTAAGAGCTTTTTCCCATTTAAGCATATCCTCAACTGTTGAACAAAGTCCTCCAGAACCATATACAAAGCCGACATTTTCTAATGTCCAGGATGTATCTATTTTTTCCTTGTTTTCAGTTTCATAGCCTGTTGCCAGATTGCTAAGCTTACCAGTTTCATCTCGGAAGGAAGTATTCTTCATATCAAGAGGATCAAATATATTTTTCTTTAAATATACATCTAAAGTTTCTCCGGAAACCTTTTCTATTATATAGCCTAATAAAACATAACCTGGGTTGCTGTATTGAAAACCCTTTCCAGGTGAAAAAAGAAAATTAACTTTCTCATCCTTGCCTTCAACACCAAAGTTTTTGTAGGATGGTCTGAATTTTTTTATATCAAATTCAGTAGAATACTCAGGCAGCCCGGAAGTATGACATAAAAGCTGATGAATAGTTATTTCATTTCCATTAGGAAAAGCAGCCAGATACTTGTCAACCTTATCATTTACATCTAAAAGTTTTTTTTCTTGAAGCTGCATTATACCAAAGGCTGTAATCTGCTTTGTTATTGATCCTATATCATATTTTGTCTGTTTTGTGTTTTCGGTACCTTTTTCATAATCAGCCTTGCCGTAGCCTTTATCTAAAAGTACATTGCCTTTTTTAGAGATATATACATATCCGCTGAATTTATCTGGTCCGTAATAATCTGTAAATTCCTTATCAAGTTTTGATTTAATTTGGGTGAGTTTTTCTGCTTCTGCTGAAGCGGCAGTACTTTTAGTATTGGTATTCGAACTGCAGCCGACAGCCATCATTGCAAGTAATGTGCAAGTTACTATAAGTGAAATCCACTTTTTCATTAAAATATCCCCCCTGCATTTCCCGCGAGCACACATATTCAATCTTTGTGCTTCATAATAAATAAATTTTATCATCCTTCTAGCTTGTAAAATAGGAAGTTTTTACAGCACTATTAAGCTTTTTAACAATTTTTATTTAAAAAAGTCTTCAGGAGGAATTTTAACAATATCATTTATGGGCACTTCACACTCCATTGAATCTGTTATCCCTTTAATAGTATCCTTATTTAAATGAATAACAATTGATGTAGAATCATCCGGCGTGTATTTTCTAAAATATATAATTGCCTTATCATTTATAAGATTATAATTTAAGGAAGAGTTAATTTTATCTGCAACTTGGCCGTTTGAAGAACCGTAAATTTTTATTAGGTTTTGTTTTGCAAGGTTTATGAAGCTTTCTTTGAAGTTTTTATCCTTTAAGCTGTAATTATTTAAGATCTCCTTTGCATCAATTATTTTGCTGGCTTTTAAATCAAAGCTGTAAACTTTATAAAAATCATTAAGGTCTTCATACTTATCCACCTTGTATGCATTTTGAGTAATGCAGATAATTCCGTAATGATTGAAGATAGTTTGGAGCTGTACCGTTGCCGTGTGCTTATCATCACTTTTAACTTTAGATTCGCTATCCCAAAGGTTGTTATTTGCTACTTTATAAACACCATCTTTTATTGTGTCATTTATTGTTTTTTCAAAACTATCATTTCTAAGTCCTGAAAACTGAGGGTAATAGCACCAAAGTTCTCCAATTTTTTTGTTGATAATTTCACCCTTTGATGAAGAAAAAATATTATTAGATCTTACTATTAAATCAGAACGTTCCTGTGTTTTTCGTTCTGTTCCTGAATATCTGTCCGTGACATCCACGTAGTCATCAATTGTTGATAAAGGAATCTCAACAGTATGAGCCACAGCAAAGCCGCTTTCGCCGCCATCAAAGATTATAAATAAACTTGAAGGAGAGATAGAGAACTTTTGGTTTGACTTTATAGTGGTAAAGGGTTCTTTCAAAATATTTTCTTCTTCGGAGGCTTCGCTCAGCATATTTTCAGTAACCTTTTGATTAATTAAAGAAACATAATCCGTTCCTTCCGTAAATAAATCCTTAAGCTCAAGCTTTTTGCCGTCTGTAAGCCTGTAAAGAAAGCTGTCTAGAGGAGGAGAGTAAAGGTCATAAAAAGTAATGCATAAAAGGTTGTTTGCATTTAGTGAGGCTAAAAACGACAGCTCAGAAGGTTTTTCAGAGGTTTTTGTTGTATAGTTTTTAGCTGTATTTACAATATCGTTACCTAAGGACTTGTTTATTTTTGCTTCAAGAGCTTTGTCCTTCAGACCGTAAAATTGAGGAGAGAAAACGGATATCTCTCCCTTAGAAGTTTTAACAGATTTTTGTTCATATTTTATTTCAATACCATTTGATAACAAATACTTTGTTTTATCGGCTTTTTTGACAAGTTTTATGTCCGAAGCAGTATGATAATGATTTAAAGTGGTGGGGGCTGTTGAATTACTAGGCACAGCTTTATTAGGCTCTGTCTGCTTTGAAGGAGTATTATGACAACCGGTTAGGAATATAGCAAGAACTATTATTAATACTCTAAATAAAGCTTTCATAGCATCTACCTCACTTTTAGAGGAACATAGCCGGTTTTTTCAGCAAGCTTTTGTCCATCCTCGCTAAGCATCCAATCCAAAAGTTTTCTTGAAGAAGAGTCTTTTGGTTCTGATTTCCTAAGAACAGCATAATAGGAAGTTGTAAAAGGATACTTTCCTGAGGATATAGTGCTATTGTCCGGGACTACTCCATCCACTCCTATAAATTTTATAGTATCTTTGTTATACATTGTTTTTGCGTAGTAAAAGTAGGAGTAGCCTAAAGCTCTTTCGGAATTATCATACTTTGCTATGCTTTCAATAAGTCCTTCCATTCCGGTAACAATGGTTTTTGGTGCATCCACCATCTTTAGACCCTTCATAACTGTTTTTTCCATGCCTGTTTGGCTGCCGGAGTTGGCTTCTCTTTGATAAGGAATAATTTCACTGTCAGTTCCTCCGACTTCCTTCCAATTCTTTATTTTACCTTGATATATATCCTGTATCTGCTTTGTAGTAAGGGAGTTTATAGGGTTTTTAGTGTTCACAAGAAATACAAAGCCTTCATTGACAACTGGTATAATTTCCAGTTCAATGTTAGCATCTTTAGCTAACTTCAGCTCTTCTTCAGAAGGCTCAGTAACAAATATAATATCTGTTTTTATATTGATGAGATTTACATAAGCATTATGCGTTGTATTGTGCTTTATAAACTTTTGAGAGTCTTCCTTTGAAATTCCAAGAATCTCAGAAGCTGCTGCTTCAGATAGAGGTATAGTTGCTGTGGAGCCGTCAAGCTTAGGATAAGTATCCTTTGTAAACTTAGGTTTTTCCATTTTTACAGGGGTAACTTCTGTTTGCGCTGAGCTTGGCTTAGTGCTTTCAGCAGGAGCAACTTTTACCTTTCCATCATTGCAGGCCGAAAGCAGCAAACTTGCTGCTGCGATAAGTATAACTAATTTCTTTTTCATAAAAACTTTCTCCTTTCATTCGAAACACTGGGGAGTTTAAGATGCTCGTTTCCTTTCTGGCACTGGGTAACTTAAAACATTCGCTTCGCTAATAAGTTATCCGCTAAAGTCCGTTTAGGGCTTTGGCTTCGCCCACTGTGCAGCCTGAACTCGCTCGTTCCCACTCGCTAGGCTGCCCGTAAAAGCCCATTTAGGGCTTTAACCTCACATTAAAAATAACACTATATAATATAGGTATATTGACATTATTGACACTTTACCACCAGGTTAATATAACAATTTAAATTATAAGTTAGATTATTTTATGAAACTTCAGAATAAGTATATAAAGAGCAGTGCAAAATTTTCTTCTTTAAATGAAAGCTTTAAAATGTTATAATGAAAACAAGTTTTTAGGGGCAGCCTGCCCAGAGTATTCCAACTAATAAACAAGGTGGGAAAAGTACATATGGATGAAGAACTGAAAAAAATGCTTGTAAGGATTCTTGAAAATCAGGAAGAATTTAAAGCTGAACTTAGAAAACATACAGAAGCTATAACAAGTCTTGATGAGAAAATTATGCAGAGAACAGAAGTCCTATTTGATGGTTACAAGATTAATTCTGAAAAGATTGATGAGCTTACAGATAAGATAGATGACTTAAGATTTGATGTAAATAATTTAGGTATAAAGACACTTAAAAGTGAAAATAAGATATTAGAATTAGATAGAAGACTTGCAAAGTAAAATATAAAGGGGATGCTGTAAAACAGCATAAACCTGCCGCGCGTTATTTGAATTCTATGAAACTTTCGCTTCGCAGATAAGACTAATAATTAAAAAATTTATAAATCCTAAATTTTATAAACTCGTTTTACTCAGACAGTATAAAATTCTTAACGGCTTTATAAATTTTTTAATTAAAGTCTTATTGCTGCTTGCTCAAATGTTTCTACGTATTCAAATACCACGCTAAGTTTGGCTGTTTTGCAGCATCCTATTTTTATTTAATAAGATAAGCTGTACTGATTTCTTCCGTTCTTTTTAGCATTAAGCATAGCTTCATTGGCATTTTTAATTACGTCTTCATTATTAGAGCCAAAGGAGAATTCAGAAATTCCAATGCTTAGTGTAAGCTTAACACTTGTTTCCCCAAATATAAATTCAGGTTCTGCTGAAGCTATTATATCATTTGAAAGCTTAGTAATAAGATTCTTTGATTCGTTTTTGATAATAACAGCAAATTCGTCATTATTAATTCTTGTTACCTCAGTTTTTATATTATAATTTTCTAAAACCGCCTTAATTCTGTTTGGAACTTCAATTAGAACCTTGTCGCCAATTTCAAAGCCATGATTTTTATTTATATTATCAAAGTGGTCAATATCAATATCAAGTACAAATCCATTAGAAGAATTATTTATATTATTAATAACAACATCCTTATTCATTTCTCTATTAATCATAACATTACCCCCAATTTTATTAATGCAATTCAATGTGATTTTAGGAAATATATCAATATATACTCCTCTAAGCCTATAGTCCTTGGGTGATAAACTGTATAACTTCTTAAAGGCTCTGGAATAAGCTTCAGAAGAGTAATACTGATATTTAAGAGCTATATTCAAAATGGTGTAATTTGAATTAACAAGCTCCAAAGCTGATAAGGAAAGACGCCTTTTCCTTATATAACCCTTAACGGTTGTCCCTAGAATATTTGAGAAAACAGCATAGAAGGAAGACAAAGACATTAAAGCAGCCTTAGCAGCATCCTCTAGATTAATTCTTTCGTATAAGTTTTCCTCTATAAAGTCTATAGAACTTTGAATTCTTTCAATTAATTGAATTTCCATTATTGGAGGCCTCCATAAGATATCTTAATAATATTATATAGTCTAAGGAAAATTAATGCATGATATTTTTTCCAAAGATAAATACAAAGTAAGGGGCTGTCGCAAAACAATTTAAACCCACTGCATGTTATTGTTTTACGACAGCCCTGCTTAAATGTTTTATCAGAGTATATTCTTTATTGTTACTCTGATAAAACCCTTTTTATTTCTGGAATGCTTAGTCCATTCTTTTTTAAGGCCTGTATTTCTTCAATTTTTTGTATTGCCTTTTCCCTGGGAAAGCGGCGCGTCAGGTTTTCTTCCTGCTGATCAAAGGGAAGCATGCCTTCTTCTGTATAAAATTTTAAAGTGCTGTAACGGCAGCCAGTTATACGTACTAGCTCGCCTATAGATACATACTCAGATGATAGTATTTTCTCCATTGTACGCTGACGGGACATTTAAAATCCTCCCTATTAATATATTGGATATCTTCTTAAACGAACACCTTGTACTGGAAATTGATAATTCATAGCAGTTGGTATAGCCTCGTATAAGAAATTATCTATTTTTATAAGAGGAACTTCACCCTCGCGAATTACAGTAAAAGTATGACCATACTGCTCCAGTCGTGCCTTTACATCACGGAGACGCTCTTCTTTATTTTCAAACATGGCTTCAGTATCAATAAATATAGATTGAGAACGTTCAAAAAAAGGAAAAGCAAAATTTACACCTGTACCAATTTGAGTAGACATAATAGATTTTTTTATATTTAAAAAGTTCTTTACTGCTATTTCAATAGATTTATGAATATTTATTGAGAAAATCTGCCTAGCAAAAGAATTTCCTTCAAATAACTGATTTATTCGATCAGCTACTATTTTTAATTCTTCTTTAGAAAAAATATCATAAATAGAACCGCTTTCTCTCATAAGCCAAAGCATAAGAATAGCTTCATCTGTCATAACACTATCTTCTAAAATTTCGGCACGAAGGCCTTCCGTGATTTTTGTATACAACTCCCCATTACTGCGATATTCCTTAATGGAAACACCGGCTGTTTTAAACTCCAAATCACATCCAAGAAGATTAGGTATTTCCTCTAATGCATCAATGCCTTTAAGTGAATCTGCCAAAGTTCGTTCGATTTCCTTCAGCTGTTTATTTGATAGTTTGATAACATGAGAAAGATAGTTTGAAAGAGTATCGCTAATACTATCATTTCTTCCAAGAATAATTTTTAAAATGCTTTCCTGATATAAATCAATTGAAGGATTGGATAAATCCTCTTTGGTAAATGTCAGATCTTCTGAGTTTACATTAAATTGTTTATCTAAATATAACTCTAAAATCACTGCAGCTGACATACAACGTAAAGCTGCTTTTTTAGCGGTAGTTAAATGAATACTGTCTTGAGCATTTAGTGCTATAAGGGAAAAGCTTTGAGCAAAAGTAAGTTCCATCACAATAAACCTCCATTTTTTAATTTTAGATAGGTTTCAAAGTAAATCTGATGTTTGAGCTTCTTAAAAGCTTTAAAGGCATTAGCTTACTAATTGAAACAATATAGTTACTACTTACTACTTACTACTTACGATTTAAGTGTAAATCTATAGGAAAATAAAGTCAATAGGCAGCAGGGCTATTTATTGGCATATTTTTGCAACAAAAAACTATGCTGTCTTACATATTTCAGCATAGTTTTTACAAATAACCACTTAAGTTTAATGATTAATAGGCTAATAGACTTTTTCCATAGAAATGAACTCTTTTTCTTCATTATTTACATTCCATATAAACTCTTCAGTTTTATTAAAACCAAGCTTCTCATAAACTCTTATAGCTCGTTTATTAAATTTAGCAACAAGCAGCTCAATTTTATCAAATCTATAGATTTCTCTGCCAAAGTTTAATATTGACTGTACTATTTCAGTGCCCATACCCCTTCCGGTGAAGCTTGGCTTCATTTGAACTCCAAGCATCAGATGTCCATCGTCATCATAATCAAAGCTGAAATTGCCTATAAGCTCTTCTGATTCATTGTATATAACAAAAGTATTTTCTTCCTTATGTATGTTGCTTGCCCATTCTTTTTTTGCTTCTGTCTTGTCGTTATCGTAAAAGGAATACTCACCGTCATACTTCCAGGTTGCTATTTCATTAGCATCTTTTTCTAATGGTTTTCTAAATTCAATATTCATAATTAAATCCCCCAATTTAAATTTACTATATTAATAGCTTATCACCTGGTTTTTAATTTTTATATCTCATAAACAATTCATAGTTATTTTTGAATAATAAAAAGAGCCTGCTTTAAAACAACTAAACTTAGCGTGGTATTTGATAGAATTCAAATACCACACAGTAGGTTTAAGCTATTTTGAGACAGGCTCTTGATTCTTAATCAACTCTAGATTTTTCTTTATATATTATTCTTCTTATACTTTTATCTGAAAGATAGTATAGCTTCTCTAATTCAGCAACTGAAGTGCCTAAAGCATAGAGCTTAAATATTTCTTCATTTCTCGCTTTGAGAAGTGCTTTTGTTCCGCTTTTCTCGCCCCATTGTTTTTGGTTTTGGATTTTTCGTGGAATATATAAATATTCTCCATCAACATATTGCTGGACTAATTTAATAATATCTTCCGGAAGAACAGTTTCAGCATTTATATAACTCATATTCTTTGCCCTCCTAATCATAATGAATACATGAGCAAAGACTACGTATAAATAATCTAACAGTTCATAGCAGTCTTTGCTATGAATTCACGAATGGCTTTAAAGAAGGATATTTCATCTAAAACACTCCTATCATATTTTTATATGCATCTATAGTAAAAATACTCCATATCCGATTAATAAAGAAAAAACACCAGATAAAAACATAAGTAATGTAAAACTCATATTCTTACCTCTTTCTTTCATATAATCTTCAGCAAAATTATTGGAACTTCTTATATAGTTATTGCTTACGCTTATTTGGGCAGTCTTTCCTGAGCCTAGTATGGCTAAACCTGAAATTATGGACATTACAACACCGCCTATACATAGCCCATACCCAATGTTATGTAGTGTAAACTCATTTTTTATTAGGTAGACTAGTAACACAATGACAAGATTTGCCGCCGTTAAAATCAATATTTTCTTTATATAGCTGATTATAGACTTCATGATATCGCCCCCAAATCTTAAATCTATCAATAGCATAAAGTTTATATTAATATATAATATTATTTCATATTTTATGATGTATTTCAATATAATGTAAGTTTATTATCTAAATGGTCATAGAAATATAGAATATTCCATGTACTGGTATTATAATTAATTTATTGAAATTTTATTGGGTGCGGGGAGAGAGATATATATGAGAATAAGAAGGCTTGCAGTTTTATTATTAAGCTTTATTTTTATTTTATGCGGGTGTAATAATGGCGATTTAAAAACAAGCAATAAACACAAGCAGCTTACTACAAAACAGAAAGTTGAGGATTTTGAATATTTATATACAATACTTAAGGAAAATTATCCATATTTTCAGCTTAACAAAAGGGCAAATAATGTGGACTGGCTTTCAAATAAGGAAAAGTATGAGAAAGCTATAAAAGAAACAAAATCTGATGAAGAGTTCTTTAATTGCGTTAAGGAAGCTCTTAAGGATTTGCATAATGGACATATTAATATTCTTAATAGCGAAGGTTATTTTTTATTTAAGGACGTGTTTAAAAATATACCACCTCCAAATCAAACACTTGATATACTTACTGATAAAAGAGCTGTTGAAAGATATGGAGAAACTCAAACTAATAAAGAAGAGGACAGCCAGTTTAATGCAGATCACTCCACAAAAGATAATGTTACAACTACTATAGTAGAAAAAGATAAAACTGCTTATCTTGGTGTAAAATCATTTAATAATATAAATATGAACAATGAAGAGTTTGATACCATTTATAAGTTTTTCAAGGATATAAAAGATTATAAAACTTTGATAATAGATATAAGAGGAAATGGCGGGGGAAATGAATCATACTGGAGAGATTATATTGTTAAACCGTTAATAAATGAACCTTTAATGCAAAAAAACTATTGCATTTTCAGAGGAGGAAGCTATACTCAAAATATATTGAAAAGTACCTTTGAAAATAGCTATGATTCCATGATTCTACCTATTGATATATTAAAAGGCGAGAATTTAAGCAAGCTGCCCCCGGAAACCTTCACAGACTTTAAATACTACCTTAAAAACATAGATATAATAAGTCCTAATGGTCCAGTAGGTTTTAAAGGAAAAATATATCTTCTTGTAGATGAAAGGGTTTATTCCTCTTCTGAAGGTTTTGCTATATTTGCTAAGAGCACAGGCTTTGCTACTGTCGTTGGTGAAAAAACCGGAGGGGATGGTATTGGAATATCACCGGCCTTAGGAGTGCTTCCAAACAGCGGCTATGTTTTCAGATATCCTCAGGAAATGGGCCTAAAATCAGATGGCAGCAGCGATGAAGAGTTTAAAACTGAGCCTGATATAAAGGTTGATGCCACAAGAAGCAGTAATCTAATGGAAGATACGGCTGTTAAAAAAGTACTAGAACTGACAAAATAAAGGAGGCTAAACAAATGAACATTCAAATATTCGGAGTAAAAAAATGCTTTGATACACAAAAGGCAGAAAGATATTTTAAGGAAAGAAAAATTAAATATCAGTTTATAGATCTAAATCAAAAAGCTTTAGGCAAAAGAGAACTCGAAAGTGTTAGAGCAGCAGTTGGACTTAAAAACTTAATTGATGAAAAGTCTAAGGAGTACGTAAAGCTAAATATTGCGCAGATAAGAAGTGACAGCATTAAAGAGGAGCTTTTGCTGAATAATCCAAAGCTATATAAAACACCTATAGTAAGGAACGGAAAACAGGCAGCTGTAGGCTATGTGCCTGAGGTTTGGGAGATTTGGGAGTAAGGCGGATATAGAAGTCAATGGGGAAACTATTTCACTATTCCTCTATTGAAAAATAAAGATTATTTATATAATTTGCACACAAATAGTAGTTTATGAAGGAGAATAAAAATGGTTTTATTAGTCATTGATACACAAAAATTAATAACAAATGAAAAGTTATATAATTTTCATTTGTTTGTATCTAATGTAGAGAAACTAATTTATACAGCGAGGAAAAATAATATTGAAGTAATATATGTACGGCATGATGATGGCCCTGAAAATGAATTAACAAAGGGAACTAATGGTTTTGAAATATATGAAAAATTTAAGCCATATAATGAAGATAAAATATTTGATAAACTAGTAAATAGTGCTTTTAAAGGAACTGGATTATTAGAATATTTAATAAGCAAAGGAGAAAAGGATATAATAGTTGCAGGACTTCAAACAGATTATTGTATTGATGCTACTATAAAATGTGGATTTGAGTATGGATTCAATATGATAGTTCCAGCTTATGCAAATACAACTGTTGATAATAAATTTATGTCGGCAGATCAGACATATAAATACTATAATGAATTTATATGGAATGGAAGGTATGCAGAATGTATTCCCATGGATGAAACACTCATAAGGATGAGTTAGATAAATTCTAATTTGTGGAATTAAGCTAATACAGCTTTCGATAAAGTTAAGTCATATTCTTCAGGAGTATGGCTCCTTTCTTTTTTGCTCTTATGCAAGCGTTTGACATATATTTGGACAACACTTATACTTTAATATGAATAATTAGTGAGATAATATTATATATAGATAAAGCGTAGATTTTTGAGCAAAAATAACTTTTGTTTGGAGAGTGAAAAAATGACTAAAAAGTGGTGGCATGATTCTATAGTTTATCAAATTTATCCTAAAAGCTTTCAGGATACGAATGGTGATGGGGTTGGCGACGTTAATGGGATTATAGATCATTTGGATTACTTAAAGGAGCTTGGAGTTAATGTTATATGGATTTGTCCAATATTTAAGTCGCCGATGGTTGACCACGGCTATGATATCTCTGACTACTATGAAATAGATCCTTCTTTTGGAACCATGAAGGATATGGATGAATTAATAGAGGAAGCTAAAAAAAGAGATATTAAGATATTGATGGATTTGGTAATTAATCATAGTTCAGATAAACATATTTGGTTTCAAAAAGCAATGGAGGATTTAAACAGCAAGTACGCTGATTACTACATAATAAAAGAAGGAAAAGATGGAAATCCTCCGAACAATTGGCGTTCAATTTTTGGCGGCAGTGCTTGGGAAAGAATTGGAGATACAAATAAATATTATCTTCATTTATTTACGAAAGGACAGCCTGATCTAAACTGGGAAAATGAAGAGCTTAGAAATGAGCTTTATAAAATGGTTAACTATTGGCTTGAAAAGGGCTTGGGAGGCTTTAGAGTAGATGCTATAAGTCACATAAAAAAGAATTTTGATTATGTTAATCTGCCTGCTGATGGCCCTGATGGCTTGGTTGGTGCTTGGGAGTATTATCAAAATGCTGAGGGGATTGGCGAGTTTTTAAATGAACTAAAGGAAAAGACCTTTAAAATTTATGACAGCATGACTGTAGCAGAGGCAGATAAGCTTGAGGGAGAAAAATTAAGAAGATTTATTGGTGAAGACGGATACTTCTCAACTGTTTTTGACTTTTCACATGCTCCTTATAGAATAAGAGAAAAAAATTGGAAAGACAATCATATAGCAATGATCAATGAAATAAGAGATAGGATATTTGAAAAACAGTTATCATCAATTGACTGCGGATTTTTATCCAACTTTATTGAAAATCATGATATGCCAAGAAGTGCAGACAGGCTTATACCTCAAGAGGATATTAGTTTCTACAGTGAAACAATGCTTGCAACCATGTATTTCTTCTTAAGGGGAATTCCTTTTATATATCAAGGTCAAGAAATTGGAATGAGAGATTTTCCTAAAAAGTCTATAAAGGAATTTTTAGATGTGCCTACTTATCAAATCTATGACAGAATGCTTAAAGAGGGTTTAACTAAAGAAGAAGCCTTAAACAAAATAAATATAGAATCCAGAGAGCACAGCAGAACTCCTTTTCAGTGGAGCACTCAGAAGAATGCAGGCTTCTCAGCCGGCACTCCTTGGTTTGATATAAACCCTAACTATAAAGAAATTAATGCGGAAAAGCAGATAGAAGATGAGGATTCTTTACTAAGCTATTATAAGAAATTAACTTTGCTTCGAAGTCATGAAGAATATAAGGAAGTGTTTGTTTACGGAGATTTTATTCCTCTTTATAATGTTAAGGATGGAATAATAGCTTATGAGAGAAAAGATGACAACAAGAGAATTATAGTTATAAATAATTGGACTAATAAGGAATATATTTTAGACTTTAATGAGGTCTTAAAGAAAATACTTTTAAATAATTATAACAAGCTTTTTATAGATAATGCTTCAATAAAATTAATGCCGTATCAAGCTGTTGTAATGGAAGTAGGAGTTGGGTAAGATAAAGTTTGAATAATATGAAGCCCTTCTGAATCTTTCTATAGAAAGATTCAGAAGGGTTGATATTATCCTTTTTTTAGTATAATCTCTTTTCAATACAACTAATGTTATAAGAAACTTCCTTATAAATAATATTAATATACCACATGAAGTAACTATAAAAATCATAAGCTATGATTTTAGAAGATTAGTTATACTTATATGTAAACCGTTTAATATGTACATATTGTACATATGTTAAGCGATAATATATGTATAATTTTATAAAAAAATTTATGTTAAACGGTTGACATGACATTTAAAGGATTATATAATAAAAATGTAAGTTAAAGGTTTTCAAAAATGAATGGCGGCCGTCAAATTAAATAATATTTTTGTGGAGGGGAAACATGAAAAAAATAAAATTAATATCATTAGTATTGTCAGCTTTGCTAGCAACCAGTGTACTAGCTGGATGTTCATCAAAAAATAATGAGAGCGCTGGAAATAGCCAAGCAGGTGTAGCAAAAGATGTTAAAATAACTTTCCTTAATTCTAAAGGTGAAATCCAAGCTCAAATGGAAGAGGCAGCTAAAGCTTTCACAAAGGACAATCCTAACATACAAGTAGAAGTCATAGCAGCTCCTGCAGGAGGATCTCCATTTGAAAAAGTAACTTCTATGTATGCTTCAGGTAATGCACCATCTTTGTCCATGTTAGATCCAGGTGATATATTAAAGTTTAGCGATAAATTTTTAGACTTAACTAATGAAAAATGGGTAGCAGATGCTGCGGATAAGAGTTTAGATGTAGTTAAAACAAATGACGGAAAAGTTATGGCATTTCCTGTTACAGTAGAAGGTGCCGGAATTATATATAATAAAAATGTATTAGATAAAGCTGGAGTTGATCCAAAATCAATTAAAACTACTAAAGATTTGGAAGATGCCTTTAGCAAGGTAAAAGCTCAAGGAATTGCACCAGCAGCTGTTGCACCAATGGATTGGTCACTTGCTGGACATTTGCTTCCAGTAGCTTACGCTACTCAATCAAAGGATTCTAAAGAAATAAGTAAATTCTTAGATGATTTAAAAGCTGGAAAAGTTGACTTAACTCAAAACAAACAATTTAATGGTGTGCTTGATACATTAGATGTATTAAAGAAAAATAATATAGACAGTAAAGATCCTCTTGCAGGAACATATGAAAATGACCAACAATACATTGGAAGCGGAAAAGTGGGTTTCTGGTTCATGGGTAACTGGGCTTGGCCACAAATAAAGGATTTCGCTGGTGATAATTCAAACTTCGGATTTATACCTGTGCCTGTAAGCAACAATTCAGGTGACTATGGTAATGCTGGAATACCAGTAGGTGTTACAAAGTTTATTGGTGTTGATAAGGTTAATAACAATGCAGATCAGCAAGCTGCTGCAAAGAAATTTTTAGAATGGTTAGTTTATAACAAAACTGGGCAAGACATTCTAGTAAATAAGGCAAATGTAATCCCTGCATTTAAAAATATAACTCTAGAACCAAACGACCCTCTCGGAAAATCTATCAAGAGCTATATGAGCAGTGGAAATACAATTCAGTTTATGACTATTTTACCTCCAGATCATTGGAAGCAAGTAGGAGCATCAATGCAAAAATATCTTGCAGGTAAAATAGATAGAGCTGGTCTTGCTAAAGAAATTCAGGATTATTGGAAAACTATAAAATAATTAAATTGTACAAATGATACTAAATAACGGATAGGCTTTATTTTGACTATCCGTTATTTAATATTAGTAATAATATTTATTGAAAGGATGTTAATATGAATCAAGAAAAAGGCTTTTTTGACAAATTGAAAACCTATTTAGTCTTTGCTGGTCCTACAACTTTTGCGTTTTTTACTGTAATATTACTGCCTTTTATATTTGGTATTTACTTAACCTTTACGGATTGGAATGGAATTTCTGCATCTCAATCTTTTATAGGCGGAAAAAATTATTTTGCGGTATTTCAAGATAAAGCATTTTGGTCTTCATTTTTATTAACTTTAAAGTATGTATTTTTTACAGTTATAATAACCAATGTTTTGGCTTTTCTTTTAGCATATCTCCTTACAAGCGGAATAAAGGCACAAAACTTCTTTAGAAGTGGTTTCTTTACTCCAAATCTTATTGGTGGAGTCTTATTAGGATATATATGGCAGTTTATATTTTCAAATATTTTGGTATACCTAGGAAAAAACTTTAATATACCAATATTTTCATCATCTTGGCTTTCTAATCCAAACAAGGCCTTTTGGGCTTTGGTTATAGTAGGCGTTTGGCAGTATTCAGGCTACATGATGATAATTTATATAGCAGGTTTTATGAATGTACCTAAGGATATAATAGAAGCTGCAAGTATAGATGGAGCAAATGGCTTTAGAAGAATGATCAGCGTTGTTCTTCCAATGATGATTCCGTCCTTTACAGTTTGCATATTTTTGTCTTTACAAAGAACCTTTATGGTTTATGATGTCAATTTATCTTTGACAAAAGGTGGTCCATTTAAATCTACTGAACTTATATCTATGAGTGTCTATAATAAAGCCTTTTTATCTCAGCAATATGGTGTTGGTCAAGCTCAAGCATTTTTCCTATTTTTAATGGTTGCTCTAATCACTATAGTTCAAGTTTATTTCAGCAAGAAAATGGAGGTAGAAGCTTAAAATGAGAAGAATGAAAATTATATTAAACTCCATAAAAGGTATAGTATTAACAATGCTGCTATTTTTATATGTAGTTCCATTTATATTTGTGCTAGTCAACTCTTTTAAGACTAGAGGAGAAGTTATTATTAATCCTGTAAAACTTCCAGCTAGTTTTAACTTTAAAAACTATATAAATGCTTATGATAAGATGGATTATATGCATGCTTTTACAAATTCACTTATAGTGACACTCTTTAGCGTATTGCTAATTGTTATATTTGCTTCTATGACAGCTTATATTCTTGTAAGGAAAAATTGGAAGTTTACTAAATACATGTTTTTTATATTTGTAGCCTCAATGATTATACCTTTCCAAGGGATAATGATACCTTTAGTTAAAATCTATGGATCAATTGGAATGTTAAACAGCAAGTGGGCTCTTATATACATGTATGTCGGTTTTGGAACTGCTCTAGCTGTGTTCATGTATCATGGCTTTATAAAAAGTATACCTGTAGAGCTTGAGGAAGCTGCTATGATAGACGGCTGTACACAGCTTCAAACCTTCTGGGAGATTGTATTTCCATTGTTAAAACCTACAACTATGACAATAGTAATATTGGATGTACTTTGGATATGGAATGATTTCCTTCTTCCATCATTAGTATTAATTAAAGCAAATGAAAGAACACTTCCGCTATCAACATATTATTTCTATGGAACTTATACTGTTGATTATGGTTTATCGATGGCAGGGTTAATGCTTACAGTAATACCAGTAATAATAGTATATCTGTTTATGCAAAAGCACATAATTAACGGGGTTTTACAAGGCTCTATAAAATAGTGAAATTCATTGGAGTGAATTAAATGATAATCAATAAAATAAATAAAGCAAATAAATTTATAAATGAGAATGTATATAAATTAAATAATGAATACAGACTAAATTATCATTTGATGGGGGAGTATGGCTGGATAAATGATCCTAACGGTTTTATTGAGTATAAGGGAAGGTATCATTTGTTTTATCAGCATTATCCTTATGAGTCGGTTTGGGGTCCAATGCATTGGGGACATAGTATTAGTGATGATTTAATAAAGTGGAGTTATGCGTCTATAGCTTTAGCACCGGATACTGAATTTGATAAAGATGGATGCTTCTCGGGCACATCTATTGAAAAGGATGGTAAATTATATCTAATATACACAGGGCATGTTTATACAGGAGACAATAAGTCTAAAGATTATAAGCAAACTCAAGGTATAGCCTATTCAGAATATGGATTTATATTTAAAAAGTACGATAAAAATCCAGTGGTTGATGCAGAAAAACTTCCTGAGGGTGCCAGTAAAAAAGACTTTCGCGACCCTAAAGTATTTGAAGCAAATGGGATTTACTACATGGTTCTAGGTTCTAATGATAACAACAATAATGGTCAGGCAATATTGTATAAATCCAATGATTTGATAGACTGGGAATTTGTAAATATACTTGCTAAAAGTGATGGAACATTAGGCACGGGATGGGAGTGTCCAGATCTTTTTAAACTTAATGAAAAAGATGTGTTTATAGTTTCTCCGCAATATATGAAATCTCAGGGTGATAATTATAATAATATTCATTCAACGGTCTATATGATAGGAAATCTAAAACTAAAAGAGGGTAAGTTTGAATTCAGAGATTATAATCCTATTGATTTCGGTTTTGATTTTTATGCTCCGCAAACAACTATTGATCATAAGGGAAGAAGGCTTATTGTAGCTTGGATGGATATGTGGGAATCAGAAATGCCGATGCAAGCTAGAGGCGATAATTGGGCTGGAGCTATGACTTTGCCAAGAGAGTTACTTTTGAAGGATAATAAATTATATTTTAAACCAGTTGTTGAAATTGAAAACTATAGAAGAAACGAAACTGTACTTGAAAATATAAAAGTGAAGAACGAACAAAAACTTGATATAACTGGTGATAGCTATGAAATTCAAGTGATTTTTAGAGCTGAAAGTTCAACAGAATTTGGTATTAAGCTTCGTACAAATAAAAGTTATGAGACTATTTTATCTTACAATACAAAAGATAAGCTTTTTAAATTTAATAGAGATAATTCAGGAATAGGCCCTAAAGGTGAAAGAAAAACCAAAGTGGAATTAATTAATGATGAATTAAAACTTAGAATTTTCGTTGATAAATGCTCAGTAGAAGTGTTTATTAATGAAGGTGAAAAAGTTATGACAGGTAGAATATATCCAAGCAAAGATGCTGTTAATATAAAAGTTTTTTCAGAAGGAGAAAGCAATATTGTATCCCTTAAAAAATGGGATATAGTATAACTGCAAAAGGAGATGACGTAATGAAAAGAACTTGGTGGAAAGAAAGTGTTGTTTATCAAGTTTATCCGAGAAGCTTTAAAGATTCAAATGGAGATGGAATTGGAGATTTAAAGGGGATAACTGAAAAATTGGATTATCTTAAATATTTAGGAGTAGATGTTATATGGATTTGTCCTATATATAAGTCTCCAAATGATGATAATGGTTACGATATAAGTGATTATAAAGATATAATGAATGATCTTGGAAATATGTCTGATTTCGAGGAGCTTTTAGCAGAAGCTCATAAAAGAGACTTAAAGATACTTATGGACTTGGTTGTTAATCATAGTTCTGATGAACATAAGTGGTTTATAGAAAGCAGAAAATCCCCCAAAAACAAGTATAGAGATTATTATATATGGCATGAAGGGAAAAATGGAGAAGTACCCAATAACTGGGGAGGATCGTTTGGAGGTTCTGCTTGGGAATATGATGAAGCATCGGATATGTATTACTTGCACTGTTTTTCAAAAAAGCAGCCAGACTTAAATTGGGAAAACTCTGAGCTTAGAAAAGAAATACAGGACATAGTAAGATGGTGGATTGATAAAGGTATAGATGGATTCAGAATGGATGTAATTAATATGATTTCTAAGGATTTAAGTTTCCCGGACGGAATAAAGTCAGAAGGTAAGCTTTATGGTGATTTAAGTCCGTATGTTATGAACGGCCCTAGAGTTCATGAGTATATACATGAGTTAAATAAAGAAGTTCTAAGCAAATACGATGTTATGACCGTAGGTGAAACTCCCTGTGTAACTCCTGAAATTGCATTAGGGTATGTTGGGGAAGACAGAGAAGAACTTAATATGGTTTTTCAATTTGAACATATGGATATAGATAGAGATTTTATTAACTTAGCGAAAAAACAATTAGATTTGGTTAAACTTAAAACAATTTTTACAAAATGGCAAAAAGGCCTTGAAAATAAAGGGTGGAACAGTCTTTATTGGAATAATCACGATCAGCCGCGAGTTGTATCAAGGTTTGGAAATGATAAAGAGTATTGGGAAAAATCAGCTAAGATGTTAGCCACCTGCCTTCATATGCAGCAAGGAACTCCTTATATATACCAAGGTGAAGAAATTGGAATGATTAATGCAGCTTTTGATTCTATTGACGACTACAGAGATATTGCTATTATTAATGGATATAAGGAAGAAGTTATAGTTAAGGGAGAAAGCTTAGAGAACTATATGCAGTACATTTATGATTTATCAAGAGATAATGCGCGTACTCCAATGCAGTGGGAAAACAGTGAAAATGCCGGTTTTACAAGAACCAATGTTGTCCCTTGGATAAAACTAAATCCAAGCTATAAAAAAATAAATGTAGCAGCACAAATTGATGATAAAAATTCTATATTAAATTACTATAGAAAGCTTATTAGTCTGAGAAGAGAAAATGATATAATAGTATATGGAAGATATGATTTAATATTAGATAATGATAAGGAAATATTTGCTTACACAAGAACTTTAGATAATGAAAGGTTAATTGTTATATGTAATTTTGGTATTAATAAGCCTATTTTCAGGCTGCCAGAAGCTATAAAGTATAGTAAAGCAGAAGTAATGATAAGTAATTATGATATAAATCAAATTAACATAAATGAAATAAAACTAAGGCCGTATGAGTGCATCGTCTATATGCTGAAAAAATAAAAAATGTAAGACTGCTAAGTAAGCTATATAGTGAACGTTATTTTATATAGCTTATTATAATAAATATTTATGTCAATCGTTTGATATAAATGTGAAGGAGAGGGTAACGTGGGAGTTGTATTCTCAATAGGAGAAGCTTTAATAGATTTTATACCAAATGAAAAAGGAATTGCACTTAAAGAAGTTACAAGTTTTCAAAAAGCTCCAGGAGGAGCACCAGCTAATGTTGCTGCTGCTGTTTCAAAGCTTGGAGGAAAAAGTGCTTTTATAGGAAAAGTAGGTGAAGATGCTTTTGGAGAATTTCTTATTGATATATTAACAAAGGCCAAAGTAAATACAGCCTATGTGAAAACAACTAAGGAAGCTAATACTGCTCTTGCTTTTGTTTCATTAAAAAGCGATGGCAATAGGGATTTTTCCTTTTATAGGAACCCTAGTGCAGATATGCTTTTAAGAGAAGATGAAATACAAGAAGAATGGTTTAATGAGGGAGATATACTGCATTTTTGTTCCGTTGATCTTATAGAAGCTCCAGTTAAGTATGCTCATATAAAGGCTATTAGTTCAATAGTAAAAAAAGGTGGTTTAGTGAGCTTTGATCCTAATGTAAGACTTCCCTTATGGGATAGTACTGAAAATTGCAGAAGGACGATTTTGGAATTTATTCCAAAGGCACATGTTGTAAAGATAAGTGATGAAGAACTTCAATTTGTAACGGGTATTGAAAATGAAGAAGCGGCAATAGAATCTTTATTTAAAGGAAATGTAAAGCTTATTATTTATACAAAAGGAAGTTGCGGGGCAGAGTTTTTTACTAAAACTATTAAAGCAGAGGTAAAAGGAATAAAAATCAATGTATCTGATACTACAGGTGCAGGGGATGCTTTCATAGGTGCTGTACTGTATCAGTTGGCTAATAAAGAAATAGACTTAGATAGAATTATAAAGCAAGAAGCTGAAGAGATACTTCAATTTGCTAATATCGTTGCTGCTATGACCTGTATGAAAAAAGGTGCAATAAGCGCCATTCCAACTATAGATGAAGTTAAAGTTTTTCTTGAAGATATCAATGCAAGAAATTAGGAGGAACACAATGTTTAAGTTTGATGACATAATTGAATTTCAAAATAAAGAAAATGATATTTTGGCGGTAGGAGAAATTCTTGTTGATATGATATCGTCAGAATATAGTAATGATTTTGAGTGTAACACCTATCATAAATTTTTTGGAGGTTCACCTGCAAATATCGCAATGAATACAAAAAAGCTTGGGATAAATTCTTTAGTTGCAGCAGCAGTTGGAAATGATGGATTGGGTAGGTTTTTAGTAAATCATTTGGAAAAGGCCGGAATTGACAGTAGCTGTATTGAAAGAATTGATTATTCAACCAGCATGGTACTGATAACAAAAAGCAAACGCAGTCCAGTCCCAATATTTTATAGAGCTGCTGACTATCATTTAGCTTATACTGATAAGCTTGAGAAAGCATTAAAGGATTCAAAGGTAGTTCATTTTTCCTGCTGGCCAATATCAAAACAGCCTTCAAGAGCAGCAATTGAAAGGGTTGTTGAAAAAGCAAGGGAGAATAATGTATTAGTTAGCTTTGATCCTAACTACCACCAAATGATATGGGAAAAGGGAGAAGATGGAGTAGAGTATGTCAAATCTATTATTGGCAAGGTTGATATTGTAAAGCCATCAGAGGACGATGCAGAAAGATTATTTGGATCGGACACACCTGAAAATCAAATAGAAAAGTTTATAAAGCTTGGTGCAAAACTTGTAATAATGACACTTGGAAAAGATGGAGCTATTGTTTCTAATGGAGTAGAAACTGTAAGCTTTAATACCTTAGCAGATGAAATTGTAGATACAACAGGCGCAGGAGATGCCTTTTGGTCTGGATTTTATGCTGCTTGCATTAAAGGATATACTATAAAAGAAGCATTAAATTTGGGTTTTGCAGTAAGTGCTTACAAACTTAAGTATACTGGGGCAGTTGTAGAGATTCCAAAGCTTGAAGAAATAAAAGAAATATATAAATTGTAGGAGGCATCGGTATGGGAGTAAAAAATCAAGTACAGCTTATTACGTATCCAGACTCATTAGGAGGAGATTTAAAAGCTTTAAATAATGTACTTAATAAATATTTTTCAAATATTTTTAAAGGTGGAATCCACATACTCCCTCCGTTTCCGTCTTCCGGAGACAGAGGTTTTGCTCCTCTTACTTATTTAGAAATAGAGCCTGAGTTTGGTACGTGGGAGGATATAAAAGCTATAGGAGAAAACTATGATATATTAGTGGACTTAATGGTTAATCATATTTCTCAGAAATCAGAGTACTTTCAGGATTTTCTTAAAAAAGGCAGAGAATCAGAATATACTGATTTATTTATTACTCTAGATAAACTTTGGAAGGATGGAAAGCCTGTTAAAGAAGATATAGACAAGATATTTCTTAGAAGGCAGGTGCCTTACTCTACTTTTAAAATAGAAAGTACTGGAGATGAGGAAACTGTTTGGACAACCTTTGGGAGAACAACGCCTTCGGAACAGATTGATTTGGATGTTAATTCAAAAAAGGTGAAGAAGCTTTTAACCGACTTTTTCATGAATTTCAGTAGAAATAATATTAAAATAGTAAGATTAGATGCAGTAGGCTATGTAATTAAGAAGCTTGGTACAAGCTGCTTCTTTGTAGAACCTGAGATATATGAGTTTCTTGATTGGATTAAAGCTATGGCAGATTCAGCAGGAATTGAGCTGCTTCCAGAGGTACACGATCAATATGAAATACAATATAAACTTTCTGATCACGATTTTTGGATATATGATTTTATTTTACCGTATACTATTCTTGATACAATAGTTAATAAAGATAGTGAAAGCCTATATAAATATCTAGGTAATCGTCCTACCAAGCAATTTACAATGCTGGACTGTCATGACGGTATTCCAGTTAAGCCGGATCTAGATGGACTGATTGATACGAAGAAGGCGAGGAAACTAGTAGATTTGTGCATTGATAGAGGTGCTGCTTTAAGTCTTATTCTATCAGATGAACACAAGGACACTGATGGGTTTGATGTACATCAAATTAATGCTTCATATTATTCCATACTTAATTGTGATGATAATGCTTATTTAGCAGCTAGAGCTATTCAATTCTTTACACCTGGGGTACCGCAAGTATACTATGTAGGGCTACTCGCAGGAAAAAATGATTTTGAAGCTGTAAAAAGAACAGGAGAGAGACGTGAAGTAAACCGCCATAACTTCACTTTAGAAGAAATTGAACAGTCGGTTAAGAAACCCGTTGTGCAAAGACTTCTAAAGCTTATAAGGTTTAGAAATGAATACCCTGCTTTTAATGGACAATTTAAGGTTTTAGGTACTCATAAGGATGAAGTAAGGCTTTCTTGGAACAAAGAAGATAAAAATTGTACGCTGTTTGTGGATTTAAAAACAAGTAAATCAGTAATAGATTATACTAACGAAGATGGAGAGTTAGTTCAATATATAATATAGGGGAAAGAGCTAAGGTAGATTACTTTAGCTCTTTTGCGCTTATAAGGTGAACTCCTAGACAAATTAAACTTAGCATATTATAATGAAAATGGTTTAAATTAATTAAACAAGAGTGAGGATGTTTTTATGGCGACTATAAAGGATGTGGCTAAAGTAGCTGGGGTTACTGTAACTACTGTTTCAAGAGTTTTAAATAATAGGGGATATATAAGTGAGGCTACTAGAAAAAAGGTTCAAGAGGCTATGGAAGAATTAAATTATCAGCCTAATGAAATAGCTAGGTCCTTATTTAGAAGAAAATCTAATATTTTAGGGCTTATTGTTCCTAACGTATCTCATCCATTTTTCGCAGAGTTAACTAATTTTATAGAGTATTATGCTTATGAGGCTGGCTATAAGGTTTTGGTTTGTAATTCTTATCAAGACAGCGTTAAAGAAAAAGACTATGTGGAAATGCTTAAAAGAAATCAAGTAGATGGAATAATAATGGGAAGTCATACTCTAGAGACTTCAGATTATCTTAATAAAGATTTACCTATTGTAGCCATAGATAGAAATTTTGAAAATAATATACCTTTTATAACCTCTGACAACTATAATGGAGGAAAGCTTGCTACAAACCTTTTGGTAGACAGAGGCTGCAAGAAGCTTGCTCATATAAGCGGACCTTTAGAACTTAATACACCAGCAAACAAGCGTTATCAGGCTTTTATGGATGTTGTTTTTGAAAGAAAAGTTCCATATGTTATTAAGCAGGCAAAGCTTGATATATTCGAAAGCTATGAAAAAATGGCATATAAACTTTTTGAAGAGTATCCAGATATAGATGGCGTATTTGCCAGCAGTGATATGATAGCAGCATCTATAATACATGTTGCAAATGAAATTGGTAAAGAGATACCGAAGGATTTAAAAATTGTTGGATATGACGATATTAATCTTGCTTCGCTAATTGTACCACCATTGACTACTATAAAGCAGCCAATTAAGGAAATAGGACAATTGGCGGTGAGTATTTTAATAGATAAAATTGAAAATAAAGAAACGGCTTTGGAAAATGTTTTGCCTATAAGCTTAGTTGAAAGAAAAACAACATAATGAGCAGTCTTACAATGTAAGGCTGTTTTTTGTCGTTAAAAATATCACGGATTTATATGTAAAAAATTAAGATTAATTCTATGATTATGTATAATTAAATAAATATGTAACTATATGAAATGCTGCTTTAATATTAAGAATATATTTGGAGGTTGAAGTCCTAAATGGACTTCAACAGGTAGTTTGCGAGCCTAAAGTCCTAAATGGACTTTAGCGGGTAACTTATGAGCGAAGCGAATGTCTTAAGTTACCCTGTGCCAGAAGGGAGCGAGCGTTATAAACTACCCAGTGTTTCGACTAAAAGGAGAAATAATGATTATTGAAAACAAGAAAATAGAAGGCAAAAAACTTACGTGGATACTACACTGTCCAACTAAATTTGATGCGGAGGAACTATCCAAATTAAGAGTTAAAATTGATGGGGAAACAGAAAACTTAGACAGAGAGCCCGGTGAAAACTTATTATCTCCAGAGGATTTTGAAAAAATTATTTTAGAAGATGCTGAAGCAGAAAGATCCATATTTTTACTTGTAGAAGCGGAGGGTAAAATTGTTGGATTTACGAGGCTGGCAGGCAATAAGTTAAAGAGGTTTAGACACAAAGCAGAGTTTGGAATATGCATATTAAAGGAGTACTGGGGATATGGAATTGGAAGAGTGCTTCTTGAGAATGTTTTAATGTGTGCGGATGCCTCAGGAATTGAAAAAATTTCACTAACTGTAGTTGAGACAAATACAAAAGCAATTGAGCTGTATAAAAAATACGGCTTTGTTGAAGAAGGCTTGCTGGTAAAGGATCGTATTCATAAGGATGGAAACTATTATAATACACTTATTATGGGGAGAATTTCAGGTAAATAAAATAATTATAGCAGTCAGCTAAATAGATATATGACTGCAGTTATGAGGGGGATTACAATGTTAGTTAGAAAAAAGCCACTAATAATCATAGGAGCAGTTGTAATAGCAGCTATATTATTTTCTATATTTGGAACACCAAAGTATCAGTCTATGAAGATCAATATTATAAGTTCGGAAATCTTACATAGCACATTAAAAGAAGCTGTTAGCACAAATTCAGAAGTAGATATAAGTAAGCTGACAGATTTTAAATGGGATGAATGCTACGTGTTTACACCTTACTATCCATCTAAACAAGTCTATGAAAAGACAGGAGTTGAATGGACATCCTACAAAACTTTCATTGGGTTTATTATGTTTCATAGTGCAGAAAATGAAACTGTCAATGATGATCAGTACTTAATGGTATTTAAAAAAGATAACAAGGTTGTTCTAGCTGATAAATATAGCCTAAGTAAGATGCCTATTATATTTAAGCTTAAGGATTTTAGAATTACAAGAGATAATGCAAAGTTTACAGTGACAGCTTCAAAGCAGTACGATGGAGGGAAAGTTAAGGAGTTAGTATTAAAAGAATAGTAGTATTACCTTAGAGTAATAAATGATATTTTTAAAAGAAGGGGTACGTAAATGAATGTAGTATACAGAAAAACTAAGGAGTTTGATCTTGATAGTTTAGGGAAGCTGTATTTATCTGTGGGCTGGAAGTTAGGTAATGATCCTCATAAATTACAAATATCGATGATAAATTCACATAACGTTTTTTCCGCATGGGATGGTAATAAGTTAGTGGGCATTATAAATTGCCTATCAGATGGAATAGCTACAGTTTATTTTAATAATTTGCTTGTAAATCCAGAATATCAAGGTAAAGGCATCGGCTCGGCACTTATAAATATGATGCTTGAAGAATATAAGGAGTATAATAAAAAAATTCTAATTGCAGAAAATGGTAAGACTGCATTTTATGAGGCCTTAGGTTTTAAGGCAGGACATGATGTAGTGCCGATGAGTTATATGTAGATCAATATATATTATTTTTTATAAGCAAGGGGGATAAACATGAATTATAATACCGAAAAAATATTGGGGCTTTTAATAGATGGAGTTTCTGAGATAAAAGAAGTACAGGCAATAGGAATAAGCGGAAGCAAAATTGAAATTCCAAAAGCAGGTGAAGGAGATATTGATGTTTTCATTTATTGCGATGAGATACCTAAGCTTGAGAAGAGAAAAGCTGTGGTAGATAAATTAGGAAACTTGCTGCAAGAAGGGAAATTCAATGTCTTTGAGGGCGGGCATTGGGGAACTGGTGATTTTGCACTCATAAATGGAATTGAAACCTGGCTTATGTATTTTACAATTGATGAAACTATAAATAATATTAATTCAATACTAAGTGGAGACTATCCGGATAAATTGGACAATTATTATTATCCTGTAGGACGCTGCGCTATGCTGAAAAATATAAGTATATTATATGATAGAAACGAATTCTTAGCTTCGTTGAAAGAAAGGTTATCTGATTATCCAGAAGAGTTATCTAGAAAATTAGTACATTATCATTTCGAAGAGCTAAACGATGTTGAAGATTTAGAACGTGCTGTGGTAAGAAAAGATGTATTATTTTATCACTTTGCTTTGGACTTGGCAATAGATCATTTCCTTCAAGCTTTATTTGCTATGAATAAAATATATTTTCCTAGCCGGAAAAGAAGTATTAGCTTTATAAAGAATTTTAGAATTAAACCTGAAGGCTGTGAGGATAAGTTATTAGAAGTTGTAAGGTTAGGTGCATATCCGGATAATGTTGATAAGTCTTATGAATTGTGGACAAAATTGATTAATGAAATAACAACTTTAAAATATTAAAAGGAGCTGTCTCAAAACAACTGTCTCAAAACAACTTAAACCTATCGCGTGGTATTTGAACTCTAGGAAGCTTTCACTTCGCAGATAAGACTAATAATTATAAAATTTATAAATCCTAAATCCTATAAACTCTCTTCGTTCAAACAATATAGGATTTTTAACGGATTTATAAATTTTTTAATTAAAGTCTTATTACTGCTTACTCAAATGCTTCTACGTATTCAAATACCACGTTAAGTTTAGATGTTTTGAAACATCCCATTTTTATATTAAAACTGAATTAATCCCCAACTCCAAAATCTGTATTGTTAAATAAAATTTTTATATCTTCATCTATCATTTCTTTAGTTTGGCCCTCTATACCAACCATAAGACAGGTTGATTCAAAATATTCCTTTACTTCTTCAGGTGTAGTAAACTTTGCATTTTTGTTCAAAACTACATTTCTAAAATTATAATCAAAAGTTTCTACTCCTATTTTAAATATTATTGGTATACCAAAGAAATCTCTCATATCTTTAAGCTTATTTCTATAGCACCAGTGGCTTTCAAGTAACAGCTTTTCTATATTTTTTCCTTTTATTATTTCTCTTATCTTTTCAAGAGTTTTTAAAGGAAGCTCAAAGCAGCTTCCTGAGTTTATAACTTCTAAAACCTTATACTTACCTGTTATATTTTCAAACACTTCAAAATTAAGCCTATCTATTTCTTCTTCTGAATCTGAGTTGTCCAAGATATAATCACAAAAGCTGCATTTTCCCCAAATGCAGGGAAAGCTTTTTAAAAGAACTATCTCTCTTTTATTTTTATTTTCTATTATGCTATATCTGTCCATATTAACCTCGTACCAGCTTTTGCTTTATTGTACTTGGTATAGCAAGTGTGGCAGAAACAACTATAGCTGATGCTGTAAATTTGTCCAGATAGTCTGTTAGAAATTGAACTATGAATACACTTACTACTTTATTTACTCCAAGGTTTGATAAAAAGACAACTATATAAGAGGAACCTGAGGAAGTAACCCCGCCAAAAACATATGCAGCTATTACAGCTCCTGCTGTGGAAGAAAAGAGCGTAACTATAAATACACCTAAAGGCATTTTAAGGCCCTTCATCAAGCCCTTTTTAAACATTATTCCGCTTAAAAGTCCGATTAAAATTTGAACAGGTGCAAAGTAAAGAGAATACATATCAAAGGTTATCCCGCTGACTATGCTTCCAAGAAGTCCTGTTACTACTCCATAAATTGGTCCTAGAATAGCTGCGGACATTATTGTTCCGATAGAATCCAAATATATTGGCAATTTTAAATTCAGAGCTATAAAAGATCCTACTATATTTAAAGCAATTGCAAAACCTACTATTATTAATTTTAATGGTGATACTTTTTTCATTTTACATAACTCCCTGTGTGTTTTGAATTAAATTTATTTTTTCAGGAAACAATCTTTCTAAAAACATAAGCATAAACCCTTTAGAATCTACCTCTGTTAACACAAAAGCATTATCCTCTCTTTTATAGAAGTTTTCTGCATCTACTATGGATTGTCCCATTGCAATACCTTCATGGACAATTTCAACGCTGGTAGAAAATCCTCTGCAGATTGATCTGTCAATAAAATAAGCTACTGCCAAGGGATCGTTTATAACGCAGCCTATTATGCCTACCTGCTTCCAATGAAAATCCACATAAAACCTGGTTATGTCCTTTATATATTTTCCTAGTTCTCCGCCAATTCTTTCAATAAACTCGATAGTATTTGGAGTTAATACTATTTTCCTTGTTACATCCAAGCCTACCATGTGTATCTTTTTTCCTAAGTTTTTGTACACATAATCCGCAGCTTGCGGATCTACCCAATAGTTAAACTCTGCTACAGGAGAACAATTTCCATGAATTCTGAAAGCTCCTCCCATTGATACAAATTCATCAAGGTTCTGGAAAGCTTCCTTGTCCTTCATAAGTGCTTTTGCAATATTTGTTAAAGGACCTAGAGCAATTATTGATACATTATTCTCTTTTTTAAGGTTTCAAGAATAAAATCTATGGCTCCATTTTTAACAATATCACCCTTTACTTCTTCAAAGAAACACTCTCCTACACCGTCTTCACCATGGGTGTCTTGAGCTGTTACAAGCTCTCTTTTTAGAGGAGTTTCTTCTCCAAGATAAACTGGAATATGAAGACTTTTGCATATATCTAAAGCCTTCAATGCATTTTATACCCCTTGTTTTGCAGGAACATTTCCGCAAACTATAGTAATTCCCAATACCTCAAGCTCTTTAGATTTTAAAGCTAAAAGCAGTGCAAGGGAATCATCAATACCTGGGTCACAGTCGATGATTACTTTTCTTCTTTCTTTCATTTTCCTTCTCCTTTTCTCATTTTTGAGAACGGATCGTACAGCTTTTTTATAAAACAAAAAAAGCTGTACCTAAGGATAGATACAGCTGTACTGTAAAAATATAAATCCTTAGTTTTTTATACTGGGAGTTCTCGAACCAGTCCTGCTAAAGTACTTCAGCAGATTTATGGATTTTTATGAATTTCGCTTTCACATTATAGCATATTATTTAAATTCATTAAATAGCATGGCTATAATTTCTATTTTCAGAAACATGTATGTAAATATTTGAGAATATTGAAATAAATTAGTATAATTAGTATATAAACTTTTGAGAAGTAATCTTCGTCTAATTAGTATGGGGTGGGAAGATGAAAAAAATTATAATCATAATGGTTATTCTACTAACAGTATTAGGTGTTGCAGCAGCAATAAAAACAGCTAACTTTATTGATGAGGTACCATCTAGCACCGACTTACAAACTAAGGCTAATGAAGGAAAGAAGATTTCAGACGTAAAAACTACCTGGAAAGGATTTATAGATTCATATTTGAAGGAGCATCCGGATATAAAGTACTTTAAACCAAGAGATGATATTAAGGAAGACTTAAAGGTTAGAGTTGTAAAGACAGAATATGGCAATGGATATGATGATAAGGCCGGGCACTATAGTTATGCACTTATAACAACTGTATATGATGAAAAGACAGGGGAACTGCTTACATCTTCAGGAGAGTACAAGAAGGATGATGCAAAGAATCAAAAATCAGAAGCCGATATTAGAGAAATTGCATATCAGTCTTTAAGTGGAGAAAGCAAAAAAACAATTATAAACTAGAAGACTGCTAAGGTTGAGGGATATAAATCTACAGATGAACATGAAGTATCGAGCAAGAATGGAAAAGCAGATATAAAAGATAAGGATACTTACAGGGTTTTATTTAGCACTACAGATGATGCTATTTTAGGCACTATAAATGTCTATTTAGATAAGAATTCCCATGAGGTTCTGGGAGTTGATTTTAGAAATTAATTTTTGTATAAGGGGGATATATAATGGGGACAGTAGGGATTTTAGGAACAATGCATGGAGAAGATTCCTTTAGAGAGGAAATGGGGTACACCCTTGATGTTATGAAGGAGGCAATACTTAATTTTAAGCCGGATATAATATGCGGTGAGGTTAGGCCTGAAGATTGGCAAAAGTATTGTGAGGATAAAAATTATTCTGGTTATCTAGGGCCAAATGAATATAGAAGGATGATAATTCCGCTTTGCGAAAAGGAAAACATAAAGTTTGTACCTGTGGATTGGTTTGAAGATGACATGATAGGATTAAGTTATTTTAGAAATTATGATAAACCCACTCAGGAGGCTTTACTTAGTGAAGTGGAGCAAATATATAAGGGAATATTTGAGCTTGGGAAAAGGAGTAAGTTGCCTTTAAACTCTATAGAATGGAACGAAGCCACAAGAGAAAAACAAAACTGGTTAGGATCTCTTGATTCAACCCTTCACAATATTTATTGGATTGCTAGAAACCAGCTAATGCTTGAACGTATAAAGAAAGTAATTAATGAGAATAAGGATAAAAGAATATTGTGAACTGTTGGTGCTGAACACAATTACTTTTATTATGATGAATTAAAGAAGCTTAATTATGATCTGGTTTTTCCATTAAAGTAAGAAAGTATATTGTAAGGAGTAAAGATGTGGAGAAAATGAAAGATATAATATCAAATATAATTTTTATGGTTTCAGGAGCATTTCTTATTTTGCTTGAAACTACTCTTTTAAAGTTAGATGGAACACTAGGCTGGCTGATGATAACAGCAGGTGTAATTTTAATAGGTTTAGGATTATTATATAAATCTAAAAATCCTATAAAGGTAGCAGTAGAATTTTTTATGAACTTATTTTAGCAGTTAGAGGCTTTAGGGAGAAAGAACATGGATATTAAAGAAATAAGCAGCGAAAACAGGCAGCAAATCAATAATTTTATTAAGGCACAATGGTTCTCTACAGATATGGCAGTTAAAGGAGAATTGGTTGATATGACAAGCATAGACGGTTTTGCTGCCTATGAATATGGAGAAATTATTGGACTAGTTACTTATAGGATTATTAATAGTGAATGCGAAATTATGTCTTTAGATAGCCTGGCAGAAAAACAGGGCATAGGTACTGTTCTTGTAAATAAAGTTATTGAAAAAGCAGCTATAGAAAGATGCGATAAAGTAACACTTATTACTACAAATGATAATATAAATGCTCTGCGTTTTTATCAAAAGCGCGGCTTTAATATGGTGAAGGTGTATAGAAATTCTGTAGAAGCTTCGAGAAAATTAAAGCCTTCAATTCCTATGATTGGAGATTTTGATATACCTATAAAGCATGAAATTGAATTTGAGATGGATCTTAAGGGGAAATGGTAAGTTAAATTTATATGGAGAATGAAGAGGGGGTATTATGAAGGAAATTAAGGTACTGTCAAAGAGGACGATTTCTATATTGGATATGGTCTTATTCTCAGTAAGTATAGCTACAGCTTTATATTTAAAAGATACCTATAATATTAGCCTCTGGCTATATATTATTGTGGCAGGAGGAATTGTTGGGATAGGTTCAACTGTAATAAGAATATTTGAGAAAGATAGCAGTAAAGAATAGCAGCATTCAAGAGTAGTATTGAAAATTATATATTATATATATAGCTAATATTATCCATTATGGGTGATAAATAAAATTTAATAGGGGTGATTATAGTTGATAAAAAAGAATAGTATTATGAAAGTCTGTATCCTTCTTGTCTTAATAGGTGCAATAATAACCGCAAAGTTTTTTTCTAGTTCTAAAGAAGAGGCAACTACCAAAACAACTAATAAGTTTCCTAGTATTAATGATGTTTTAACTGCGCAAATTTATGAGCACCATGTTGGTCAAGGTAAACCTAACATATTTAATTTTGATTTAAATGTAGTAGAACAAAGAAGCGAGGTTGCTAATATCCTTATTTGTTTAAATTCCTCTAATATCCAACTCAATGATAAAGAAATAGAGGGGTTTTATGGATATGGAGGATATAATCCTACATTTATTAAACTGAAATTTAAAAATGGAGATATTTATGACATAAAGGCTGATGAACAAAACTTAATTATAAACGGATACTACAAAGATAAATCGCTTGTGGTGTCAAATTGTGATAATCTAACGCAGTTCATAAATACTGGATGGGAAGGTATGAAGCAGAATATGAGGCAAGAAACTTATTAAACTGTACTTGCCGCTATTAAGGTACGGCAACACTTTTACTTATACAACATACTAGGCGTCTTCCAGTCTGGGTTTTAATTTAAATATTATTCTTAAACATAGCCAAGAGATTTGATAATCTGATATGAAAATTTATTGTTTAAGGGAAATTATAAGATGAACATTACTATCAAAGTATTAACAAATAGTTTGTTTTTAGTTACTACTAAGATGATTACAGAATTAATGAATTATCAAAGAAAGCTAAATAAAGCGCCTAAATAATATTGGCTATGTTTGTAGATGTTATACCCCAAAATACGAGTGCTATAAAATTATATAAAGAATATGATTTTGATCATTTAAATTTAATTAAGCTTAGAAAAAATAATATAAAAAAATAAGAGCGTTTATATTTTATGTTGGGTGGAGGTGCGAGTATGAAAAGATGGGAATATAAAGTTATTACTTGTGAGAGGAATATTGGTCTGTTTTCAAATTATGAATGGGATAAGGATATAGAAGCAATGCTTCCGGAACTAGGAGAAGAAGGCTGGGAACTTGTAAATGTTATTGCTGAGTCTTCAGCTTACGGAGAAAATAATGCAGGGTCAACGACTGAAGAAAAGTGGATTTTTAAAAGAGAAAAATAAATTGCAACACTTATATTGATTTTAGTATATAGGGGGGCGGGGATATATTATGAGTTATGATTATAATGAAATAAGCAAAATATACGATGATGTGAGACAAGCGGACTTTGAAGTAATAAAGTTTATGATTAATAAGTTAAACATCAATGAAAGCAGTAAGGTTTTAGAGGTAGGCTGCGGAACAGCAAACTACTTAAAGCTTATTCATGATCTAACAAAAGCTGAAGTTTGGGGAGTTGACCAGTCTCAAGGTATGCTTCATAAAGCAAAAGAGAAGTGTAAAAGCGCAGTATTGATTGAAGATAATGCTTCAGAGCTTTCTAAGCTTCCAGTTTCAGCTTTTGATTTGGTGTATATGGTTGATGTTATACATCATATTAAAGATATAGACAAGACCTTTCAAAGTATAAACAGAATACTTAAGAAAGATGGATCGATTGTCATATTTTCTGACAGCCATGAGCATATAAGAAACAGGCTTACGACTAAATATTTTCCGGAAACTTTAGACCCGGAGCTTAAAAGATATCAAGATACCTCTGAAATTATAGGAAGTCTTTCAAATAGCGGATTTAATAATACAGAATATGGTTCAATTGAAATAGGGAAGGACTATTCCTATGGCTCTAGACTTATTGAAATTGCAAGCAAAAAAGGTTATTCAATGTTTGGAATGATATCTGATGAAGCAATTCAAAGGGGAATAGAAAGAATACGCAAGGATATGCTGGAGGGACCAGTTGTATATCATCAAAGTGCTGACTATGTTTTGGCAAGAAAGAGGTAATTAATCAATGCGAATCTTAAGAAAAACTATGTTTCCTGATGAAATTTTTGAGGGTATAGAGAAAAAAGATGGGATAATTGCCGTAGTATTTTTTGCTATTATATTTCTGCTAATGTTTGTATTTCTTTACTTAATTAAAATATCACCGTTATTTTTTATAATGAGAAACAATGAAGATTTTATTTATAAATTAATATTCGTTATTATAATGGATATACCAGGTTTTTTGGGGATTATAGCTATACTAAAATTCAGGAAACAAAAAATAAGTACAGTTGGACTAAGAAGATACGGATTAAAATCTTCTTTATATATTGGAATTGCACTTATATCTGCCTTTTTTATTTATTATATAAGCAAAAAGGGATTTAATATAAACCTTATATGGAGTTTAATATATTTTATTATTTTTATTGGTTTCTATGAAGAATTGATTTGTAGAGGATTCTTGTGGCCAAGGCTTGTAGTTGGTTTTGGAAAGACATGGGGAACAATATTAAGCGGAATATTTTTTGGAATGGTCCATTTGCCTATAGATATAGTTTTTAATAATAGGTCAGTCTTTCAAACCTTTATACTCGGTAATGGATCAAATATAAATATTGGTGGAGGGCTAATAGGAGCCTTGTGGTTTATATTTATTTATACTCGAAATAGAAATATTTTATTGCCTTCATTTGTACATGGTATCCAAGATATGTTGTCTATGCTGTAAGGAAATGATTTAGGTTGAAGAGATGAAATTCAAAGGAGAAAAAAGATGGATTATATTATTATGGCAAAGGAACTTCTTTCGCTATATCCTATTGTTGAGCCTGAAATTCAATTTATAAGGCACAATGAAAATATGACTTTTAAAGTAACTGATAAACTATCAAATAAAAATTATTTACTGCGTATACACAAGCCTGCTATTGAAGGCTTCTTTGGACTTCAGCATACGCTTGAAGGTTTAAAGGCAGAGATTGAGATTCTCAAAAAGCTTGGAGGTGAGGAACTTCTACATGTCCAATTACCCGTTGAAAATAGGTTTGGAGAATATATAACTCAATATAAATTTGATAATTACGATAAACCTTGCTATGCAACTGTCTTGGAATGGATTGATGGGGAAATTCTTACCTCGAAGGAAGAGATTACTGAAGAGATAGCATTTAAATTGGGACAAAATCTAGCATTATTTCATAAGTGCTTGGAAGAGATGACACCCTCAGATAATTTTGTAAGGCCTATATATGATATTGATAAAATTGATATTGCTATTGAAGAACTAAAATATTGTGTTGAAGCTGAGTTGTTTTGTGTAGAGCGTTATAACATTATTAAAGATGTGTTGATTTCAGTAAAGAATCAAATGAATGAGCTTAAATTAAAAAATAATGCATTTGGAGTTATTCATGCAGACATTCAGTTGGGAAATATAGTAATATCTAAAGAAAATCCCTGTATAATAGATTTGGGTTTTTGCGGCTTTGGATACTACTTATTTGATTTAGGGAGTGCTGCAACTATTTTCCCAAGCAATTTAAGACAAAACTTTTTACAGGGCTATGCTTCTAAAGCTTACTTTTCCTTCGAGGATTTAAGGTATATAGAAGGTCAAATATTTATGGATATTTTTATGAGTTATACTTTATTTATGAGAGATAATCAAAGAAACTCATGGATTAAAACCCATGCAATAAAGACTTGTGATACTCTTTGCAGAGATTTTTTAGAGGGTAAAGAAGTGTTTTATTCTATGTAAGTACTGGGAGGAATTTAATGAAGGATAAACTAAAGCTAAGAGGTTTTAAAATTGCAATTTGGAGTTTGTTTGTTATATATTTACTAGTTTTAATAAATGTAATTTTATTAAAGGATGGAACTGCGTTTACTATGGCTCAATATAGACACGAGATCACTCTCGTGCAAAAGTTATCAGGCATAAATTATATTCCATTAACAACGATTATTCCATATTTGGAAGGTAAGCCTTCAGTGAATATAGCAATTAGAAACTTATTAGGAAATATTCTTGCCTTTAGTCCGTTTGGATTTATGCTGCCTCTTCTATTTAAAAGGTTCAATAAAATAATAAATATTTTCTATGCTTCACTTGCTTTAAGCCTGTTATTTGAAGCAATGCAATTAATATTTAATATGGGCAGTTGTGATATAGATGATTTGATTTTAAATGTTTCGGGAGCAATATTAGGTTTTGGACTATTTTGCTTGTTTGGAAGAGTTAAGAATAGAATATTAGGATTAAAGGAGGTATAAACATTGGAGGAAGTTATTTATAAGGAATTAAAAGAAAATGAAATAAATATAGATTTATTTTCAAGCTTTAATCGCCATCAGGATGTTAAGAAATGCTGGCGTAAGGAAAATGGGCAGTGGGTGCTAAAGGATATTGCTTTTGTTGAGCACTGGGGAGCAGAGGAATATGAATACCTTGTTAAATGCTTGAAAAACACTATAAAAACAGGCGGTACAGTATTTGGAGCTTTCAAAAACAATTCTCTTGTAGGCTTTGCTTCTGTAGAAAGCGGATTTTTTGGTTTACATAACGAGTACTTAGAACTTTCATGCATACATACATCATATGAAAGCCGAGGCTTAGGCGTAGGTAAAAAATTATTTTCTCTTATATGCAAAAAAGCTAAGGATATGGGAGCAAAGAAATTGTATATATCAGCTCATTCATCAGAGGAATCACAGGCTTTCTATAAAGCTATGGGGTGTGTAGAAGCAGAAGAATATAATTCAAGATTAGTGAAGAAAGAGCCTTGTGATTGTCAGTTGGAGTTTAGACTAAACTGATAACTGTTGTGTTATTTTGTGGTTTCATTTATTAAGTTTGGAGTGCTGAATAATATCATCTTTCATTAAAGGGGTAGTATTTTATGAGGAGATATAAGAAGAAAATTATAGCTGTTGCAATAATATTATGCTTAGTCATAACCGAAGTTATTGGAATTTTACCTTATGCTGCAGCAAGAGCAACCGGAAGAATTTATGTCGCTATAAATCATTCTTCACGTAAGCTTAAATTTGTAGATGCAGAATATGCATATGGATTTGGAAATTATTTAGTAAGCTATAGAGATAAAGATGGGCAGCTTCAAAGCTTTATGATGTTTCCTAAAGCGTTTCCTATTTTTGTTGTTTTCGATTCCATAAAAGGAGAAGGCTAAACAGTTGGCTCACAATCAGGTTATATAGATATAAGCTGCAGTCCTAATATAAAATTAACTGATAACCAGGCAATAGTAATCGTAGACGATAACATCAACATAATAGAATAGTTATCTTGATAAGAAGATATCTTCTTATCAAGATAACTTCTTAAGAAGTTGCTTGGTGTTACAGTTAAAGGGGGAGGAACTTATGCAATGCGATAAAGAGTTTTGGGAAGCACTTGATAGTCTTGTAGGGCAATCGGAGGTTGTCATTGACAGGCCAAAGGGAACGGCGCATCCGAGGTATCCGGATTTTATTTATGAGGTTGATTATGGTTATTTGAAAAATACTGCGTCAATGGATGGTGGCGGAATTGATGTTTGGAAGGGAACAGATAAAGAGCAAAGGATTGATGCCATAGTATGCACCATAGATTTAACTAAAAGAGATTCAGAAATAAAAATATTAGTAGGATGTACTGAAGAGGAAAAAGAAAAGATATATAATACTCATAATAATTCATCAAGTATGAAAGGGATATTAATTAGAAGATATTAAATACAAAATGGAGGGTATTATGAAAAGATTATTAAGTATTATCCTAGTTATCTTATTGGCTGCATCAGGGTGTAAAAGTGGAAATCATATTAACAAAAAGGATAGCATTGATAATAATGCAAAAGTGTCAATAGAATCTGAAATTAAAACGTATAGTCCTATGATGTCATCTGTACCGGGATTACCACTTGAGGCAAAGCTTGAAACGAATAAGGAATATAAAAATATTACATTTCAATGGGTTACAGAGCAAGGTCAATTTTTAACTTGGGATAGAAGCAGCGGTAAGATAAATATTTTAGGTAAGGACATAAAAACAAATGAGAAGAAACTGTATTGGTCAATAGAGACCAAAGAAAATATTAAGGAACAGTCTTTTAAAATATATCTGAAGGTTTATGATAATGATTCTTCTAAGTTAATATGTGAAACAAATATTGAAATAGAACAGAGTAAGGAAGGTTTCTTTTCGGTAAAAAAGACAGAGTAAGTAAGTTTATAATTTTTAAAGGATGGGGTGTTGTTATGAATTATTCGGTTCATATTGTTTCTGTAGGTGGTTTGATAGAAAATGAGGAAGGAAAAATACTTCTTGTAAAAAGCCCTGATAGAGGATGGGAAATTCCAGGCGGGCAAGTAGAAGAAGGTGAAAGCCTAACCGATGCTCTCATAAGAGAAGTTAAAGAAGAAACCGGAATAGATATCGAGGTTAATGAATTAACTTTAGTAAATTCTAATATAACTAAAAGAGTTCAGCCTGACGGGGTTACTTCTATTGGAAGTATTGTGAGCTTTGGATTCACAGGAAGAGCAGTTTCAGGTGAACTCATTACTAGCGAAGAAAGCCTTGAAGTGGATTGGTTTGACAAAGATAATATATTAGACATAATTGATGAAGAGTTTACAAGGGATAAAGTAAAATACATGTTAAGCTATAACGGTAAGACTGCATATACTGTATTTTCACGAAATCCATACATTCTTCATTCGGTTCAGTATTGTTAGTGAAATTTTGGGGGGAACTTATGAATATTTACTATTGGCTTCTTTTAATAATAGCAGTTCTATATGGAGGTTCAACAATCTTAGTTGGAGTTGTGGAGCTTAAGAAAAAAAGAATCAGTATGATATCTAATTTTATAATGATTTTAGGGGCTGTTTTAATATTACTAATATCTATTAGTATAAACATCCTTGGGCAGTTTTCATTATATATTCTTATTTTAGGGCTTATAATGATCCATGCTTCAGCCATAGACAATGGATTCAAATTACATGGAAAGATAACTGTAAAGCATCATATTGTAAGAGGAATTGTTTCTATTTTGATGATAGCTTTATTTTTATTACGATAGAAAAATGATATAATTCAGCATTAAGAACTAGGAGTTAGACTAATGATTATATGGAAAAATGGGGGATGGCTATGAAATTGAGGAAAAAATATATAATAGCATTATTAATTTTTATATTACTTGCACTAGTTTCACCTAAGGTGACATATAGCATAGATTCTAAGCTGATATCAAATGATATAAGACCTATATTTGCAATAGGGCAGGGAATGGCTAAGGATGGTGGGACTACTGAATATAGGGGATTGGGATATCAGATTATAAGATGGAATAGACTGGTTAACGGTGGAATTCAATACGGTTATGAAATATATAAGGCACCTAATTACAGAAATTTAAATGATGGACCTACTACAAAGCTCACTTTTACTAAAAACCAGCAGAGCGGGAATTAAGCTTGGAAAATAAAAATTAAAGGCACACTTCATAGAAAGCGAGTGTGCCTTTAATAATTCACCTCATTTGATTTATCAAGTTAATAAGCCTATAATAAAACTTGTGCACAAAATAATAACTCAATAAGGGGGTTTGCAAATGGATAAGGTAAACAAGAACGATACCTATAATACATTATCTCATTGGCAAAACTTTAGGCTCAAGCTTTTGGGACAAGGCATTATTGTAGGAATATTTTCTGGATTTTTAATTGTATTTTATAGAATCGTATTAGAAAAGGCTGAAGAGCTAAGAAATTTTATATTTAATCTCAATATTTCACGATACAAGCTTATGCCAATATGGTTTTTGATATTGATAATTTTAGCCTATATTGTTGGGACATTGATTACCAATGAACCACTAGTAAGCGGAAGCGGAATTCCTCAGGTGGAAGGCGTACTTGCGGGAAAGATTCGTATGAAGTGGCTGCCTGTGATTATAAAGAAATTTATCGGCGGAGTTATTTCAATAGGCGCAGGTTTATCTCTTGGAAGAGAAGGCCCTTCAATACAGCTTGGAGCTGCTGCAGGACAGGGTGTCAGCAGGATTTTTAAAAGATTTAAGTTTGAGGAAAAATATTTAATTACAAGCGGTGCTAGTGCAGGATTGGCTGCTGCTTTTAATGCCCCTTTGGCCGGGGTTATGTTTGCACTTGAAGAAGTTCACAAGCATTTCTCGCCGCTTATTTTAATGTCTGCTATGTCTGCATCTTTAACAGCAGATTTTATTTCAAAGCATTTTTTCGGTTTAAAGCCGGTATTCACTTTTCATAATGTTACTGCGCTGCCTTTAGATAAGTACGGCTACATTATACTTCTTGGTATTATAGTTGGAGTTTTTGGAGTAGTATATAACTTTGTTCTTTTAAAAACTCAAGATATATACAGCAAGCAAAAATGGCTGCCTGTAAAATATAGACCTATGATTCCATTTATACTTGCAGGAGTATTGGCTCTATTTTTACCTCAGGTTCTTGGTGGAGGACATTCACTTATTGATTCATTAACAAATGGAAGTTTCACCATGAAAATGTTGCTTATTATTCTTTTATTTAAATTTATATTTTCAATGATAAGCTATGGCTCCGGTGCTCCAGGGGGAATATTTTTTCCACTGTTGGTTTTGGGTGCATTAACCGGTGCTATATACGGAAATACTCTTGTACATTTTTTAGGATTTGATCCTAAGTATATAAATAATTTTATTATGCTTGCCATGGCTGGGTATTTTACAGCAATAGTAAGAGCACCTATTACAGGCAGTATTTTAATTACTGAAATGACCGGCTCATTTTCAAATCTTCTTTCATTAAGCGTAATTTCATTAACTGCATATGCTGTTGCAGATTTTTTAAGGTCTGAACCTATATATGAATCACTTCTTGAAAGGCTGCTTAAAAACAACGGGAAATATGAATTTAGCGAAGGCAGTAAAGATAAAATTTTACTTGAAATGCCTGTTTGCTTAGATTCTGAAATGGATGGAAAGAAAATTAAGGAGCTTAAGCTGCCTAGTGAATGTTTATTGGTAGGCATAAGAAGAGGAGAAAAAGAAGTTATACCAAAGGGAAATACTACAATTCATTCGGGAGATTGCTTGATAGTCTTAGTTAATGAGAGCAAGGCGGCTGAAACCAATGAACAGCTGTCAGAGATGAGTAAAATACCAAGTTTATAAATATAAGTGTAAGAACTGTCTAAAATTAGACAGTTCTTTTTTTATACAATAACTATAAGTATATACAAATATTGGTGTATAATGTTATAAGGGGAAGTAAATACATTAAAAGAGATTTTTAATAATCGTATTTTATGGGGGATTTACAATGAATAATGAATTAAAGGCAAGGGGATTTTTGAAGAGGTATATATGGAGTAATAATGAGGTCAGTGAAAGCGATAAAAGATACAGATACGAGCACAGCTTGAGAGTTGCAGCGGTTGGAAGAAAGATTGCTGTATCTGAAGACTTAGATAAAGAGGCTTTGACATTAGGATGTATTCTGCATGATGTTGGTACTTTTGACAGCAGAGATAATCCTAGAGAACATGGCAGGGTTTCAGCAAAAATAGCACGAGAATTTCTAAGAACCTTGGATCTGCCAAAGAAAAAGGTGGAGGAAATTTGTTACGGAATAGCCATACATGTTGATGACAAGGCAGATTTTCATGGAGAAAGAACTATTCTAAATGAAAGTATAAGTGATAGTGACAATATAGATAGATTTGACTCTTATAGAATATATGATACTCTGAGGTATTTAAGATTTCACGAGATGACCGCTGACGAGCAACTGGATTACTTGAACAAAGTGATTCCAAGGATCAAGGGTTATACAAGGCAAGAATTTGCTACCAAAACAGCAACAGCTATGTGGACTGATAATGTGAATTTTCAAATCCAGTTCTATGAGAGATTAAGGCGTCAGCTTCAGGTTGGAGAAATTTGATTTGTACCGAAAGGAAAAGGAATAAAAATGCTAATTGAATTTATAGATAAAGTTATAAAAAATAAACTCAATATTTATGGAATTGTTGTTATTAAAGATGGAATCAAAGTTTGCGAGCATCATTTTGTTCCAGAGGAAAGAAGAGAGCTTTACTCTGTAACTAAAAGCTTTACTTCAACGGCGGTAGGTATTGCAATACAGGAAGGATATTTTTCTCTTAATGATAGCCTTTTAAAATTTTTTGAAGAAGATATTCCCAAAGATGTGACTAAGGAACATTTGGACAACCTCAATAAAGTAACGGTGGAGAGGCTTCTCACCATGTCAATCATAGACTATCCTTTTGAAAGATTGAACTCAGATAATTGGCTTAGGCATATTTTATCAATACCTCTTCCTAATGTGGAGGAGATGGTGTTCAATTATTCGAATTTATCTTCTTATCTTGCAGGGGTTATTGTAGAAAAAGCTGTTAAAACAAATATGATGGACTATCTTAAGCCAAGATTGTTTGAACCTCTTGGAATTGAAAATGTAGAGTGTGAGTATAGTCCTGAAGAATATTTCTACGGAGCAACAGGCATGAAGCTTACAATCAATGAACTCAGTAGGTTTGGTCAGTTGTATCTTCAGGAGGGCTTTTATGATGGAAAGCAGCTTTTATCAAAAGATTGGGTAGCTAGTGCTTCTAAGAAACAGATTGAAACAAGAGAAGGAGGATATGGCTATTATTTTTGGAGAGAACAACAACATTCCTACAGAGCAAGCGGCATGAAAGGACAAGTATGTATAGTGATTCCGGGGAAAAATGCAGTAATTGCAGTTATGTCTGATGTAGGAGACAGATCTTTAGAAATGAGAAAGCTTATTTGGGATACAGTTTATCCTAAATTATAGGGGGATTTATGATGAGAGCTGCACTTGTAGTTAATAAAGTAGTGAGCGATGTATCAGAAAATATGAGAAATATTATTAGTTATATTAATAAAGCTGCTGATAATAATGCAGATTTGGTTATGTTTTCAGAAACTGCGCTGACGGGATTTTCCATGAGGGATAATCCAAAGGAAGATATTAAGTTAGGTATTCCTATTCCCGGAGAGGAAACACAAAAATTATGCCGAGAAGCTAAAAAAAGAAATGTAAACCTTGCTATAGGGGTGCTTGAAGAAGATAACGGCAGCTTATATGACTCTGCTGTTTTTATTAATAGAAATGGAACTATAGGCTTAAAGTATAGAAGAATATCGAAAGGCTGGAGAGATCCAAAACAAAACAACAGCATTTATAGGGAAGGTACTGAGGTTTTAGGCTATGAGAGCGATATAGGAAGGATCAGCTTTTTAATTTGCGGCGATATGAATGATGACTCTCTAATTAATAAAGCTAAAGCGCTAAAAGCAGATATTCTTCTCTTCCCATTTGCCAGGTCTTTTTATGGTGGTACAGTAACTCACGAAAGATGGATAAGGGAAGAACAAGAGGACTATATTAACAGGCTTAAGCAAACTGAAACTAAAGCATTTTTGGTTAATTATTTAGATGAAGAATATTTTGGAGGGGCTTTTGCGCTTTCTAGTGAAGGTAAGCTTTTAGCAAGCCTTGAGATAGGTAAAGAAGGAATGCTGCTTTATGATTTTTAGCAAAAGTAAGTCTTATGATAAAGAAGGTAATTATATATGGAAAAAACGTTAGTTTATGTCACAGGAAATTCTGTTAAATTTGATGTTGCACTAAAAACCTTTGAAAATACGGAAATAGTACTATTGCAGAAGAACATTGAAACTCCTGAAATTCAAAGTAAAAGTGTGCAAGAAGTAGCTATGTATTCAGCTAGATGGGTAAGCAGACAATTAGATAATCCCGTTATAGTAACAGATGCCGGTTTTTATATAGAAGCCTTAAACGGGTTTCCGGGTCCTTTTATTAAGTTTGTAAATGAGTGGCTTTCACCTGAAGATTTTATTAACTTAATGAAGGGTAAAGATAATCGTAGTATTGATATTCAGGATTGTTTGGCATACTGCCATCCAAATGAAGAACCAATTGTTTTCACAGGAATATATTATGGCAAACTGGCAGATAAGCCAAGCAGGCAGCAGGGAAGTTTAATCGATAGAATTTTTATTCCTGAGGGCTTCGAGACACCTATTTCTGAAATACCTGAGGAACAGATGATTTCCTATTGGAGCCAAGGGGAAATCATGAGTAAATTTAAAAATTATATTTTAAAGCACAAATAAATTACATACATGGAGGAGTTACAAATGAAGGTCTTTAAAAGATTAAAACCAGGTGATTCTATAGGTATATTTTCACCTTCCGCGCCTGTTACATATACTTGCCCTAAAAGATTTATACGAGGTAAAGAGTATTTAGAAAGTAAAGGCTTTAAGATAATTGAAGGAAGCCTTATCGGTAAATTTGATTTTTATAGATCAGGAAGTATTAAAGAAAGAGCTGAAGAGCTTAATGAGCTTATTAGAAATCCAAAGGTTAGATGTATCATGTCCACTATTGGGGGGATGAATTCAAATTCTTTGCTTCCATACATAGATTATGAAGCCTTTAAGAAAGATCCTAAGATCATTATAGGCTACTCGGATGTTACAGCTATTTTACTTGGAATATATGCAAAAACAGGAATACATACCTTTTATGGACCAGCCTTAGCTGCTTCTTTTGGAGAGTTTCCTCCATTTGTTGATTGGACATATGAATACTTCAAGAAACTTCTTGCAGAGGATGCAAAGTTTCCTTATGAGCTGAAAAATCCGGATTACTGGACAGAAGAATTTATAGATTGGGAAACACAAGACAGAGCTAAAGAGAAAAAGAAAAACAGTCTTATTACTGTTTACGATGGGGTTGCAAGAGGAAGAGTTATTGGCGGAAATCTAAATACTATGCAAGGAATCTGGGGCAGTGAGTATATGCCGCAAATAAAGACGGGAGATATTCTTTTTGTTGAGGACACAAGCAAAGATCCAGGGACTATAGAAAGAAGCTTTTCGCAGTTAAAATTAAATGGTATTTTTGATAAGGTCTCAGGAATTATTCTTGGGAAACATGAAAACTTTGATGATTGGGGCTGCGGAAGAAAGCCTTATGAAATATTATTAGAGGTTATAGGGGATAGAGAGCTTCCTTTTATTGCTGAGTTTGACAGCAGCCATACACATCCGATGATGACTATTCCAATAGGTTCTGAAATTGAACTTGATGCATCTAATAAAAAGGTAACTATTTTAGAAGACATTTTTATTTAGCAGGAGATTAAGATGAAGGATAAAAAAATACTTATTACAAAAATACTTTATGGGCTATTTATTATTGGAACTATAATTTCTATTTTTATTGCCTATAAACATATAGATAGCAGTTTTGCTTTTAAATTCATAATTGGATACGCAGCGTTTACTTTTCTTATGGTTTTATATTTAGTTATTACAACTATATCAAATTTTAAAATGATGGAGAAAAAGGAAATAAGAAAAATATTTATTACGTTTATAACTGTATTTATAATATTCGGAGCTTTAAACTATGGTTTTGACTATATCTTTAGACCTGAAAAGATCGATTTGTTTAGAGAATTTTCTATTTCCTTTGGTTTGGCTGTTGGTATTTCTTTTATAAGTCAAATATTTTTAAGAGAGAATGAGGGGGAAAATTAATAATGATAGAACTAAGAAAAATTACAGAGGACAATTTTGATGAATGCGTAAAACTAGAAGTTAACAGTGAGCAAAAAAGCTTTGTTGCAAGCAATATAAAAAGTCTTGCACAGGCTTATGTGGCAATAACTAATAAGTATTGTATTCCAATGCCTTATGCCATTTATAGCGATGACGCTATGGTTGGCTTTATAATGCTGGCATACACTGAACCGGATGAAGATAATGATAAATATGCTTATTGGGTTTGGAGATTAATGGTTGATAAAGTCCATCAAGGAAAAGGCTATGGAAGACAAGCTATGATAAAGGCTCTTGAACTAATTAAAACCTTTCCTCACGGAAAAGCATCAGAAGTTTGCCTTTCTTATGAACTAGATAATACAGTTGGAAAAGCGCTTTACGAGTCTTTAGGTTTCGTTGAAACAGGTAAAATCCAACAAGGCGAGATGGTGGCTAAATTAGTTTTGTAGGGATTGCAGGTATAGTTAAGAATTAGCCAACAGGTTCTCGAGTCTAAGTAAATATGGCATATTAAGCGAACCTGATTTGTGGGTTTAATAGTTATATGTAATTTTGTATAAAAATCGGTGCAACTCTAAGGCTTTAATTATTTTATTAAGTCACAATATTAATTAATGAGGTGGAAAAATGAAAGTTGATGAGAAAAAAGTATTTCAATCATTTGAATTTTGGTGCAAGAAATTGAGGGTATCTCCATACTGGGATATTCAACTCGAATTTGTTGATGATTTTAACTGGAGAAAAACAGGAGACATAAAGATTGATTGTGATGATAGAAAAGCGGTTCTACTTCTCAATAGGGTTAATCCCAAACAAGAAAATCTTGAAGAAGTGATTGTTCACGAGTTGTTTCATTTGAAGATGTATCCACTAGACCAAGTTACAGAATCTCTAATTACTGCGAATTTTAAAAAAGGAACATCAGGGTATGATTTTGCATATAATCAATTCTTCATATCACTGGAACAAACAGTAGAAGAATTAACAAAGTGCTTTCTTCTTGAGTTTGGTGATAATAAAGAATTGTCATATGGAAGATGCAAAAATCAAAAATCATATAACGAGCTTTTTGAAGGGCTGAGAAATCTTGAGTAGCTTCCCAAATTAACATATCTATGATGTACAATATTCTTAATCTACGAAATAAATTTTAAGTTAATTATAAGAGGCTCTATTCAAAGTGAAGTCCCTAAAACTACATATAACAAAAAATTTCCATCCAGCTTGTCTTGAAAAAATAGCCAAGCTACACCTGCGACACTAAGCCAGGTCTGGCTAAGTGTCGCAGGTGTAGGAAATTCGAGACGTTATGTGCAATGGCAATATCGGGGCTGAACTTTTGGGTCTTATTTAAAGCATCTTATACGAAAATTGTTTACTTAATCTATAAAGACTTTATTTGGGCTAAATATATAAGGAAAGAGGGTGAGTTAAATATGATGATCCTTAGTATAGATGAAAACAGGGTTGAAGAAGCAGCTCAGTATGCAAGCAATGTCAATCAAATGAGGGTAGATAACTGTGAAACTTTTGCTATCTTTTATGAGAATATACTTTCTAATTTTAGAAAAAGGATAAAAAACGAATATGACGAAGTCTTAATATGCACTGAGCATGATGAAATTTTAGGAGTTTTAGCTATATTGGTAGAACCTAATGATAAATATTTAGAAGTAGTAAAGGGTTTATATGCTGCGGAAAACTTTCAAGAAATAGCTATGCTATTTTATAGATATATGAAAGAAAAGTATGCTGGGTTTCATTTAGATGCAGTATATTCTCAAGAGGATAAAGAAGCAATTTGTTTTATGCAAAACATTGGCGCAAGCTGTATTTCTTCAGATATAAAAATGAGGCTTGTTAATGATGATTTTCAACCTTTAAAAGAAAATAAGGTAATAGTTTCAATTACAGAAAAGTATTATAAATCATTTTGTAGGCTCCATGATGAAAATCATAAAGATGTTTATTGGAATGGTGAACGTTTATTATCAAACCTAAACAAATTTGATATTCTAATTGCCCTAGATAAAGGTGAAGTTGTTGGTTCAGTTGTTAGTTCGGATTATGGAGATAAAAAGAAAGATATACTTTTTATAGAAACAGATTCAAACCATCGAAGACAAGGATATGCAAAGGGGTTATTAGAAAAGTCAATAAACAAGGCATTTTCGTTTGGGATAAAAGAAATTACTCTTCAAGTTGAAATGAAAAATATACCAGCACAAAAATTGTATGAGTCTTTTGGATTTTTCAAAACTGACACTATTTATATATATTCTGTAGAATCAATATAGTTCATGATTCACTACTAAATAAGGCTTATGTGAATTAAAAAACTATATTGATAGTAGTTGCCACTGCACATAACAAAAGCTTACAGTTCGTTGTGGCAGCTAATGGGTCAGGCTTTTGGGCGCCACAATACATCCCTTCGCCTCACTAATGGGCTCAGGGACGTCTGCAAGCCGAAACGTTATACGCAACTTTGTTTGTAGTCAGCAATTAGTTGGATTTTTTAAAATTTGGCTTTGTTTAAGAATGCTGTTGAAAATAATATAATTTTTAATAAGTTGTTTGCAACTGTAAGATAAAGTGAAGCGAAAAAGTTTATATTATATACATGATGATGAGGAGGATTTTTATGAAGGACCCATACGAAATATGTCCCACGTTTGAAACAGAAAGTTTTCTTTTAAGACTCGTTTCGGAAGAAGATTCCGAAGGTCTGCTTAGATGTTATTCTGATAGTAAGGCACAAAAAATTTTTAACTCTGATAGGTGTACGGGTGATTTCTGTATTTACGCAATTGAGGATATGTTGCAATGCATTAAAGCTTGGCTTTATGCATATTCTCAACAAGAATTTATACGCTTTGCAATTATAGATAAATCACTATCTAAAGCTATTGGAACAGTAGAAATGTTTGGTTATGTTGGTAGATATAAAATCAAGACAGGAATACTTCGAGTTGATGTTTCTTCTGAATACGAAAATGTAGATTACTTAAACGAAATATTTAGTGTTTGTAACGAGAACTTTTTTGATTTGTTTGAGGTTGATATGATTGCAACTAAGGCGATACCTCAAGCTGTTGAAAGACGAAACACATTATTAAAAATTGATTTCTGTGAAGGCAAGGTGTATGAAGGAGAACACTATTATTTGCGTTCAAAATAAGAATAATCTACTGTAAACTTAATAAACAATATTCTATTGATGCGCAGCAAATTCGAGTTTTTGAATGGATTCAGCTCAAAGTGTAGAGTCTAAAGCAGCGTATAACAAAATGTTGCCGTTCACCTTGGCTGGTGAACTTTTTTTATATAGGCATGTGTAAAATTGTGGGTTATAATCAATATATAGGTTATGTGCAAGGTTGTCGCCAAGGTACATTTCTTTACCGGTGCAAGCACGCCAAGGGGTATTCCTTAAGGGTCATGTTCAGAAACGTCGGCAACACGGGAACGTTATATGACATCTTAAATCTAATAAAGTATATGTTTACGCACAACATTTTTCTATTTAAATTACATATTACAAAGTCATAATTGTAGTTTATTGTATCCTAATAAAAGGCTATTAATCAAAGTCGGATTATTTCAAAGATAATACTCTGAAGGAGGTTAAAAAGATACTTATGGATAATATTCAACATAAGATTTGCTGTGATTGTAAAAGAAATTTACCAGCAACTGAAGAGTTTTTTGACATAACATCTAAAGGGAAATTGGGATTAAAAGATATATGTAAAGAATGTCAAAGGAGAAGAAAGACTCTAGGTAGCGGTATCAAACGTAGGGTTACTAGTAAATATAAGACTAAGAAGGTGCTGTCTAAGGATTTTGATGAAGCATAGAAGAGATTTAGTTATGTGGACAATGTTCTTATACTTCTAACTACAAGAAAAAAACATATTAGAAGAAATTGTTCTGCGCTCATAGATTGAAAAAGATTTAAAACATCATATAACAAAAATTTCCGTACAGCTTGGCTTGAGAAAATAGCCAAGCTACACCTGCGATACTAAGCCAAGTCTGGCAAGGTTCAGGAACGTCGGCAACACGAACCGTTAGACGTAATTTAGGATAAGATAGCGACAGAGCGGAAGCTATAGGAATGATTTTATAATTTAAAAGTATAGTAGTGAGCATGTGATATATTTATGAACCTAAAAAGGGTGGATAAGAAGTGAGAATCAATTTTGGGGAATATATACTTGATATTAATGTCGAGGAAAATGAAAAATATTATAAAAATGAACGATACGTCTCAGAAGGCTGTGAGTGTGATGGGTGCAGAAATTATGAACTGGCTGTTGAGAAAGTATCTTCTGAAGTTAGAGAATTATTTAAACAGTTAGGTTTAGATATAAAAAAGCCAACCGAAGTATATGTGAATTGTTCTGAAGACAACATTTTATTCTATGGTGGATTTTATCATTTATGTGGAACAATCATTAAGGGTGAGTCGCCATGGGAAATTGTATCAGAAACAAAAACTTCCACAGTAAGTCACTTAAACATGAATGGAATGATTAGTCTTGAAAAAAGTTTTCGAATTGCATTTCAAGAAGATTGTGCGCTATTAGATGAAAACTTTCCGCGTCCATGTATTCAGATGGAAGTTGTTGCATATCTGCCATGGATGCTGGAAAAGGAAAATAAATATGAGTTTAGTTGCGTATCAACTTCTAAAATATTGAAAGTACGGCGGCTAAAACTACGTCTATCAAAATATTTCCGTTCGCTTAAGATAAGAGTTATCTAAGGCTGTGAAATGTTGGCAGCAAGAAACGTTATATGTAATTCTGCATAAACAAAGAAACTACCTTGTAGCTTAGGATGTAAATAAGATGAATTTGAAACTTTATTATAAATGAAGGAGAAGTTTGATGTTATACAAGTTTATTAAAAAATTAAGTCAACGAACTCAAAACATCATTGGAACAATCTTAGGCATACTGACAATAACAGCTATTGCTGCAATTTTGATTTGTGTTGTTTTTAGTCTTATTGGAAAGTTTGCCAAGCTTTCATTTATGACATCTTTGGCTGGAGTTTGTTTTTCAATATTTCTTATAACTGCAGGAGTACTAGCACCTGTTTTTATTGTTTTATTGACTAGCTTTGTCATAGACGTAATTAGACGTGACGGATTTAAGAAATTATTTATTAGGTTTCTTATACATATTACTGTAGCATCTATCCTTATAATGGTTTTCTATTTCATCAAATACAAAAATTTTGAATGGATTAAATCGATTTTATATGGCTTGACGATAACATTATTACTATTTTTTAATGCTGAAGTTGATATATTTATTATAGAAAAAGAGAAGGAACGATCTTCTTCTGCTTCATGCAATGATGAAAATGAACTGATTTAAAATGGGTATAGGCACAAAATATAGCAGAATTAATTAGCTTTTTTATACCTTGCCAAATAGATGAATAATATTCTATAAATATGTAACCAAAGTATAGTTAAATCCTCAAGATGAAATCAGGAGGTTGAATAGATATGAGGGAACCTGATATTGAAGCATTAATTACCTGCCAAAGAGAAACCTCTTTTTATAATGGGTATAGACCTGCACATTCTGTAAAAGAAAATTATCTAACAACTGGCGCACATCAATATTATGATGTAGACTTCATACAAAATGGTGAATGAGCTACTGGCACCATAACATTTATAACTCCAGAAGTATACCCATATAGTTTGTGGGAAGGTAAAATATTAAGATTACAGGAAGGTTCCAAAGTTGTGGGATATGTTGAAGTAACAAAAATTTTTAATGAGATATTAAGGACAAAAGGCTAAATTTACTTTAAAGAAGGTGAACAGTATATATAGTAAACAAATTATCAAAGGCAAAAGAATTGTTTTATCTCTTGTAATAGTCACAAATATATATTACTGGATAGACTTCTTTCTAAGTTTGGATGTTAATCACATACAGATACTATTAAAACAAATTTTAGCCATAGGAATTATTGTAACAACTTCATTGCTATTCTATAAAGGATTTAAGATTGCAGAATGGTTTACATTAGTTTTCTTAATAAAACCAATTCTAGCAAATGTTTTTTATCCGCTTTATATTATAGGTATACTAGAACTATATGGTGGATGGCTCATGCTAATACTTACTATATTTATAGGTGTAATAGGAGCAATGTTTATAGGAAATGAGAAAAGTATTAGTGAATTTTTGAGGTGCCAAAGTAAAAAAAGAAAGTGGTTCAATAAAAATTGAGTTAAGGGGTTTATAGTGATTTTTAATAGAGAAGATATCTATAACTATTTGAACTATTTGAATAGGATTTATTTAAAGTGCATCTACAAATCTATATATAACAAAAAATTTCCGTTCAACTTGACTTGAAAAGATAGTCAAGCTACATCTGCGAAGCTAACAGTTTTTGTAGTTATTGTGAGTAAAACATAAATACAATATTAAATATTACTTTAAAGTCATAATTTATAGATAAAGAAAGGGAGTATCCTATATGTCAAAAATTGACCAACATAAAGAGATATGTGAAAAATTAAATAAAATATATACTGCTAAAAATAAAGACTATGGAGACAGTTTCAGTGAAGGGTTTCAAGAGTATGGACTTATAATGCCTGCAATTAGATTAGAAGATAAGTTACGAAGATATAAGCAATTAATTAGGAAAGATGCTGAAGTAAAAGATGAGAGTATTATTGATACACTATTAGATTTGGCCAATTATTCTATAATGACAATTATTGAGGTGGAAAATAAAGATAAAGAAAAATAAGAAATAATACTCATATATTATAAAAAGTTGAGGGGAATTTATACTGAAAATATACAATTCATTCAGGGATTTTTGGGGTTAGACCTATACATAATAGGTTGCAGAAGACATGTAAAATCAACTAACGAATAATTTCCTTTCAGCTTGGGTTGAAAAGATAGCCAAGCTACACCTAGGGCACTAAGCCAAGTCTGGTTAAGTGCTCGGTGCTGGAAATTCCAAACGTTATGTAAAATTTAAGGCCATTGAAAATCTATATTTTCGCGTTTAGTGATTTTTGTTTTTATTAACACAAAGAATAAGCAACAATTGTACTTCATAGAAAGATAAATACAAATTATAGAAAAGGGGGAAGAATAGTGCAAGAAACGAAACCAGTTTTGCTATCAATTGTATGGACAATAGTGCTTTTGGTTTTTCCAGTGGTATCAGGGGTAATTGTGACAGTATTTAGAATGAACCAGATTGAAGTTTTTCTGACTCAGGGATATTTTATGTTGCTTTCCTTAATCATTCCGGTGGTCTATATATGCAAAAAGAAAATTTATCTCAAAGAAATTGGTTTGAGAAAAATGGAACCAGGAAGTATAGGGAAAACTCTGTTCTTTATACCCATAGTCATTTCTGAATTACCTCTTATACTGGTTGGTGTTGATTTTAAAGGTTTTACATATGTCAGTGTACTTATCTTTTTTACATTAGCGGTTGGAATGTCAGAAGAACTCTACTTCAGAGGCATTATATTAAAATTGTTAAAGGACAACTTCTCTGTTAGGCAAACAATTGTGATTTCTGCTTTGGTATTTGGAGTTGGACATTTCGCTAGTATATTGGCAGGAAAAAGTATTGTTGAGGTTTTACTACAAATTATTAATGCTATTGTATTCGGAATCATTGCTGCTGAAATTGTAATGCATACAAAGAGTTTATTTCCTGTGATAATCTGGCACTTTTTGTTTGATTTTGTGAATCACATATCGTTAGCAGCTAGCACAAGTGGATATATAGCGATTGGGTTTCAAGAATTAATAATGATTATCTATGCATTATTTTTATGGAATAAAGTATCTTTAGAAAATGAGCAGATAGATAAACATGTTAGCAATAGGTTATGAGTATAATCTTTAGCGCTCATTATTCATATATTAAACTACATATAAAGAAATTCGAGATGAATAAACTTACGCATATAGATAGTAAAGGGCCAAAACAACAGATAACAGATGTTACCATTCGCCTTGGCTGGAGGATACTTTGAATAGCGACAGGTTATGCGCTCAAATGTGTTTTTCAAACAAAGATAATTCTGAAAGCACAGCCTCGGCACATCCCTTCACCAAATGCGTCGCGCTAAGGCTCAGGAACGACGGCAATACGAAGAGTTATATGTAATTTTGTATAAACAAAGTTGTAAGACAGAACTTTAAAAACATTTTTATGGTACATAATTTCAAAGATAATATCAATCAAATGGGGGATAAAAATGAAAAAGCAATTGTTTCTAGCTTTACTTATCCTTATTATGTTTGTGGCCACTCAACAGACTATAATCGCAATGCCTAAAGTGTATGATTCTCCACAACCGTCATTTAATATTTATCCATATAATAATAAAAGCATAGATGTTATTAATGAGGAACTTGAGTATGTTATATCAGATAAAGAAACAGAACAGAACCAAGTTTCCTATATCAATCAGGATTATAAGCTAAAAAACACTAGTAAAAACCGAGAAGAGATACTTGTAGCACTCATTATGATAGGACATGTAAATCTTAACGATATTGAAGTAACCTTTAACGGCAAGAAACAAGATTTGACAAGGGAAAATTTAAATAGAGTAAGCTATATAGGAAATGGATTTACTATATTTGATGAAGAAAATAGAGAAAAAATTCTTGGTATAAATTTTGAATTTGATGATATTGTTCACCTAGTTAACAATCAATTAAATAAGTCTGGGAAAACTATACAACTCGAATCTGGAGAAGTGGATTTATTATTCGTCAAACTACCCTTTGAGTCTAATTCTATTAACTCACTGCACATATCACATAAGGCAATTTCGGGATTTATGAAAAAAAGGTCTGGAACAATAATTAATTATACGTATGAGCATCTCATAGAGCCAGCAAAGTACTGGAATAGCTTTAATGATTTGGACGTTACTATCAGGATTCCGAGCAATTTCAATTTACTATCTCTTGAGGAAGGAAGCTTGTTGAGCAATATTGATAATGTTGAAGATGGAGTATATAAAAAACATTTTTCTTCTCTCCCATCAGGAAAAATTTCCTTTTCAATAAGGTCCATCAGCCATGATGATAATACTGATATGACTACAACTTATTTAGTAATTGCTTCGATAGCTGTAGCTTTTATGCTTTCTGTAAAAGTAGTTCATTGGCGAATAAAAAAAGCAAAGTAAGATTATAAGTTAGTTCACAATATTGTTATATTGAGCATCTAAGTAAAAATTCATTAAAATAGACTTTATTCAAAGTATAGTTGTTAAAACTACATATAACAAAAAATTTCCGTCAGTTTGGCTTGAAAAAGATAGAAAAGCTACATCTACGACACCAAGCTAGGCTAAGTGTATCGGCGTTGGGAATTGGAAACGTTATCTGTAATTCTGATGAAACAAAGATGTAATAGAATGCTTTTAATTTATTTAAGTAACTGAAAAATAGAAATTTATGAGGGGATAAAAATGGAGTATGATTGCGGATTTACTAAAGACAATGGGTGGTTCAGATATAAAGCAACAGCAATAATTATTGAAAACGGAAGTGTACTATTTGCTAAAAATGATAGGGATGATTATTACTATCCAGTTGGAGGAGGTGTTCATATTGGTGAAAAGGCTGAAGACGCTGTTGTCAGAGAGGTATATGAAGAAACAGGAATACACTATGAAATTGATAGGTTAGCATTTATTCATGAGAATTTTTTTACTGGTAGTGGTAGTCTTGAAGGCTATGATTGTCACGAAATTGCATTTTACTTTTTGATGAAGCCAAGGGGAACGCAAAAGCTTAATAGTAATAGTTATTCTGGTGGGTTTAAAGAGTATATGCATTGGCTACCAATAAATAACTTATCAAATTACAAGGCATTTCCTACTTTTTTTATTGATAAATTATCAAATATGCAAAATTACGTAGAACATATTGTTACAGATGAAAGATAGATAAATTGCAAATTTATGATTGAGTTGATATGAAAAGTTCTTAAGTGTCTGAAATTGAAAACATCAGTTGAAATGGTTAAGGAAACGGGGGAACAACATGAATTATACTGGATTGGTTTGTATAACGCATGATCCAAATGGAAAAAATACTAGTCTTCTTAAAAAACTCTCACCCATACTAAACCAAGTTTATTCAGATTTATTTATTACAGTAAGTGAAGTAACTGATAAAGATTTAATACATGAACTTGAGAGAAACGGATTTAATGTAAGAGTTATTCCGAAAAAAGGTGCGGCGCATGCAAGAAGAGAGGTTTTGAAGTTCGGATTACAGGGCTCTAATCAAAGTTTTCATTATTGCGATTTTGATAGATTGCTTACATGGGCTGATAAATATGATTACGAGCTTAAAAATATAGTTAATGATATACCTAATCATGACTATATAATACTTGGAAGAACCGAACGAGCATTCAATACTCATCCCATTGAGTGGATTGAGACTGAAAAGATCACTAATAAAGTTTTTTCTTTGGAACTAGGGCAAGAAACTGATGTTACCGCTGGTTCCTGTGGATTTTCAAGGCAGTGTGCTCAACTAATATCTGAGAACTCAAAGGATAATATGACTGATGCAGAGTGGCCAATGATTGTACACAGGATTGGAAAGCTAAAAGTGGAATATAAAGCCGTTGAAGGACTTGAATATAGTGAAGATATAAATGGAATTACAAGGCAAATTAGCGAATCTGAAAAATGGCTTGGCAGGGTTAAACTATGCTATATCATTAGTGAGTCAGCCATAAATACAGGTAGATGATTTCATTATAGATGGCTATTCAATTCGCCGATTTGTATAAATGGGCAAATGAGAAATCAAATAAACATATTCCAAAGAACAGATGCTTCATAATAGATAATTGGAATGGACTTATAGACAAATTAAAAATAAAAGATGTACTGATAAGGTAAAAAGGGGGGAATCGCAGTGGTAACGGCAAGAGAAAAATTATTCTCTTATAAAAAAATTTATGACCAAAATGGCAGCCAAGAGCTCTTTGTGCAGGCGATGAAGGAGTCTATTGAGCACCATAGTGACAATTGTGAATTTTATGGGAAGTTTCTAAGTGAAAAAGGTTTTAAAACTTCAGATATTAAAACCTTAGAGGATTGTGCAAAAATCCCACCGATAACCGCTCAGTTTTTTAAATACCATGAAGTACTTAGCATTAAAAAGGACGAAATTGAAATACATGCCACTTCTTCTGGTACCCAGGGACAGAAAAGTCAGGTTTTCCTTGATAAGGAATCCTTAAGACTTGGAACAAAAATGGCTATTAAGGCTATAAAATATCATGGTTTTATTTCAATTATACCTACTAATTATCTCATATTAGGGTATGAGCCTCAAAAGGGCAATGAAATGGGTAATGTGAAGGTGGCACTTGGTATGACACGTTTTGCACCGGCAAAGGAAAAAGTATTTGCTCTAAGGTCTCTAGGAGATAAGTATGAAATTGATTATTTTGGAATTATAAACGCCTTTAAGCGTTTTAACAGACAGAGGCTGCCTGTACGCATACTTGGCTTTCCTTCTTACCTGTACATGCTTTTAAAAATTATGAAAGATTCAGGAATGAAGCCGCTAAAGCTTAATAAAAAATCAGTTGTGCTGACAGGCGGGGGCTGGAAGAAATTTGACGATATGGCTATAGACAAGCAGGAGCTGTATGAAATGATTGAGCAGTATCTTGGTATTCCATCTAAAAACTGCCGTGATTTCTATAGCGCAGTGGAGCACAGTGTAGCTTATCCGGAATGTGAAAATCATCATATGCATGTACCAATATGGAGCAGAGTTATAATTCGTGATGTAAAAACATTGGAACCTTTAGGTTTTAATGAGCCTGGTTTCCTAAGTTTTATAAGTCCACTTGTTTCTTCAGTGCCAATATCTTCAATAATAATGGGCGATATTGCAGTACTTAGAGATGGAAAAGACTGTGGCTGCGGAATTACAACTCCTTATTTTGAAGTTCTGGGGAGAGCAGGCACTGCTAAAACAAGGAGCTGTGCTATTGCTGCTTCTGAATATATGAGGGAGGGTTAGTATGGATAATATTTATAGAGGAGAACCTATTTCAAAGAACGATTTTATTGAAAGATTATCCGAGGCAAAGGCGAGAATAGAAGAAGACCTTCTGCTTCCAAGGCTTCCTGTAGAAGTAGTAATTCAAGCAGCACATACTTTAGCAGAGGAAATAGATCAAAGGGAAATAGTTATGCAGCTTGTGTCCCTAGGAATACAGAAATGGGCTGCAGAGGAATATGTAAGAGTCACGATTGAAAGCATGAGTAAAGGAGAACTAACCAAGAAGCTGCATGCGGAACTTGGACAGGAACCTTTTTCATGGAAGGAAGCTCAGAACGGTATAGAAGAGTGCAATTACCCACTTGGAGTAATAATGCATATTGGAGCAGGAAATGCTTTAGGGCTTTCAGCTTTCAGTGTGATAGAAGGCCTTATGACTGGAAATATAAATATTTTAAAGCTTCCGGATAATGAAGGCGGCATATCCTCCGGAATATTATTAAGATTGGCAGAAATAGAGCCAAGATTAAAGCCATATATTTATGTTTTAGATGTTTCGTCTAAAAACCAAGAAGTTATTAGTCAGCTTATTGAGATGGCAAATGCAGTAGTTGTTTGGGGATCAGATGAGGCTATAACTGCTATCAGACATTTATCACCTCCATACCTGCCAATAATTGAATGGGGGCATCGATTAAGCTTTGCATACTTTACAAAACATTCACATGAGGAAAAAGACTTAGAAGGATTAGCGCGGGATATATGTCTAACTGATCAGCTTTACTGCAGCTCGCCTCAATGTATATTTTATGAGACTGATAAACCTAAGGAAATTGATGAATTTGCAGAGAGACTGTCACAATACATAAAGTCTGTAGGAACACAATATCCTGCAGCAACCAGGCCAATTGATGTGCAGGCGCAGATTACCTGGACTCATGAGTTTATTAAAACAGAAGAGATTTTAAAAGAAAAACGTCTAATAACAAATGAGGAAAGAGACTACGGCGTTATGATAGATTATAAGACTGAACTGAAAGCATCACCTCTCTTTCGTAATATTTGGGTAATGCCTATAAGAAGGAAGGAACTATTAGCTATGTTAAGGTTGCACAAGGGGCATCTGCAAACAGTGGGATTAAGCTGTAACAGTGATGAACTTGATGAATTGTCTAACATCTTTTACGCAGCAGGTGTTACTCGTGTGGCAAGTTGCGGATATATGTCCGTAAACTACAGCGGAGAGCCTCATGATGGAATTTTTGCTTTACAAAGATACGTTAAGAGGGTTAACAGAAGGATAAAATAAAATTAGAGCATCAATTTCAGAGCTTATAGTCTATATCCTTTATTTAAAAGAATATAGATTGTAGAAAGCAAATCTTCTGCAAACCAGCATGATTACAGTAAATATTTTTATATTTAAATACTTTTATAGATTTATATTTAAATATTTTTATAGGGTTATATTTAAATATTGGAATGAAAAAAGAACGTTGTTGTTGCATTGCATGAAAAGACTGAAAAAGGAGAAATAGGAGTGCTATGAGTTTAAAATTTATCAAGGCAAAAAAAGACGATGCGGACATGTTAATAGAAATTTATAATGAGTCATTTTATGATGATTACATTAAATACGGAGAATGCCCGGCTTATGGCAGGACAAGAGAAAGGATGCAAGCATCTATAGAGAAATTCCCCAAACATATTATTTATTGTGATGATATCCCTGTTGGAGTTGTCTCAGTAGAAGATAGAGGAAAAGGAGAGTATTATCTCGGATGTCTTTGTGTGATTCCTAAATATCAAGGTGAAGGTATTGGAACACAAGCAGTTAAATATATGCTGGATTATTATAAAGACTGGAGTAAAATAACATTAAAAACACCTGCAGATAAGGAAGCAAATATAAATTTTTATACAAAGAAGTGTGGGTTTATAATAAACGGCACAGACTTGGATGGGAATGTAAAGGTAGTAAATTTTATAATGGAAAGATAAATCAAATTTAAAAGACTGATGCAGTATAATTTTAGAAAAACAAAGTTATGGATCAAATACTTCTATATGATATACGTAAACTATTATATAAGGTGCTTAACCAAAAATCTGAATGGAGTGGTTTATTTGAAAGTTGCGGCAGTTAATTTTGATGCAGTTTTTGCTGACATAGATGAAAATATAAAACAAGTTAACAATTATGTGAAACAGGCATCAGACTTGGGGATTGAATTAATACTATTTCCTGAATTCTTTACATCATCAATGGGACGAGATGAAGCAATGCTGGATGTAGCAATTAAAAGTGGTCATGTTGAGAGGGCATTATTACAACTAGCTAGCCAATACCATATAATAATTGGCGGCTCATATATTTTGTTTGATGGAAAGGATTCATATAATTTATTTCAATTAGTTTTCCCTGATGGGAATATTTTTTCACATAAAAAAGACATACCTACAATAGTAGAAAATTGCTATTACACATATGGTGATGAAAATAATATTTTAAAAACACCAATTGGAGATATTGGTGTTGCTTTATGCTGGGAAATGAACCGGTATGATACATTAAAGAGGTTATCAGAGAAGGTTGATATTGTTCTGGCAGGTAGCTGCTGGGAGGATTTGCGAGAAGGTGCTCCACTTAGAAAATATAATAGACAATTTGCATTGCAAACTCCTGTAACCTTTGCGAAATTACTTCATGTTCCTGTAATTCATTCGAATCATTGCGGTAAAGTTACTGCTGTAGATTTTTATGATGAAAAAAATCCATTTGCATTTCAAATGGTGGGAGCTGCGCAGATTATAGATGAGAGTGGGAAGGTTATTGCTAAACGATCATTTTATGAGGGTGAAGGAATGGTTATATCAGAGATATCTTGGGGTGAAGGAAAAAGAAAGCCTGCTGATATAGACTATAATAAATATTGGATAGAGGATATGCAGGAGCCATATATTTATGCTTGGGAGAATTATAGCAGTATCTGTAAAGATTATTATAACAATGTGGCAAAACCATACTATCTTGCAAGGGGTTGAAAACCAGAGCAGGTGCCCTTTATTGGGAATCAATCAGGAGGAAGAGTTTTTTTATTCCTCGGAACAGATGATTTTGGGAGAGATTATAATGATATGTTAGCAAAAGGAATTGAGTTTGTTAGAGAACCCAAAGAACAAGATTATGGAATAGTTGCAGTATTTAAAGATTTGTATGGAAACCTATGGGATTTAGTTCAATTTGAAAAGAATCATCCAATGTCTCAACGTGTAAAATGAGAATAATTTTTAGTGTTTTTATTGAACAAATTTCTTATATAGATAAGTGTGATAAGTAAATCTATTTAACTTAATAAGATTTAGATTTGAGGTGTTGTACGGAAGTTTCTATTCTTAAAGGGAAAATAGAATATATAGATGATTGTGAAGAAGCATTAGTAAAATCCAAACTAGGTTTAAGATATTTTTCAAAAGAAGGAAGTGCGAGAAAGGCATTAGTAGAAGGTTTTGAAAAACAACAAATATATATTGCTGTGGATTGCAATAACAATTGCTTAGGATTTATTTGGTATATTTTCGATGGAATATTTCATTCTTTTCCTTACCTTCATATTATTGCTGTAAAAGAGGAAAGTCGAAGCCATGGGATTGGGAAGAAACTATTAAAGTTTTTTGAAGATACTTGTTTTAAAGAATGCTCAAAAGTCTTCTTAGTCGTTGCGGATTTTAACCCTGATGCCAAGAGATTGTATGAAAAAATAGGATACACTGAGGTAGGAGCTGTACCTAGTTTATATAGAGAAGGGATAACTGAGCATATGATGATGAAATTAAGAGAGAAAAAAACTAATTTAATAGGTCAATTTCCAATAAAGCATGATAACAAAATGTCCGAGCCAGTTTTGTATGAGAATATGAAAATTTATATTTACTCATTTAATGACTCTGCTTCTAGTATCACATAGAATGAGGCGCAATTGTACTTCTGCAAATAATTATATTATTAATTATGATAATGGGGGACAGCATATGGATATTAAAACCAAAAAAATAGTATTAACCGCATCTGTGATTCTACTTGTTTTGGTTGTTATTTCATTTTTTTATAGTATTAAAAACGTTAATGTCTTCGAGAATAGGACAGGTTCATTATTTTATAAAATAAGTTTTACTAATGAAGGCAATGAACATGTTTATAAATGGGATATTGGTATTGCTAAAAATACTGGCAAAAGCGATATCATTGAAAATTATTCCAATGGTAAGTCCTTAGTGAACTTTAGAAATACTGTTAATGGGTTAGCCCAAAAAAGATTTGAAGTGTTTTTGGAGATAGCGTATTTAATATTTATTATTGTTATTTCTATATCTGTGCAAAAGGATAGTAAAATATTTAAAAGTCAGAGTAATAGAAAATCGTTTAATATAATTATGGCTCTACTCATTATTTTTTTCGTTTATAAGATTGGACTCTCATTTGTTGAATTAAGCAGAGTGCATAAAGATATAAACTTCTACTTTGAAATAATTTCATATATGTGAGTTCTCTAAGCCTGAAGTGGTGAAGTAAATAACATTTATATATTTAGTCAGGGGGATTAAAATATGAAAATAAGTTCACAAGTATATGTTACTGGAAGCATTGAGGCAGTTGAAATGTATTGCAAGGCATTCGGAGCGGAAATAAGTTTTGAAATAAAAACAGAAGAAAATACTTACGCGCACTGTGAGCTGTCGGTGAATGGCCAACTGTTTTTAGCAGTGAGTGAAGCTCCATTTGACTGTGATCATAATAAAGAACATGTGTGGCAAAACATGGCGTTTAATGTATATGATATGGGAACTGAAGACGCTGTTCGCAATGCATATGATGTACTACGTGAAGGAGGAACAGTAATTGATGCTTTAGGACCTTGCCCCTGGAACGCCTTTTGTGCCAATGTGATAGATAAATTCGGTGTATTTTGGTGGATAGCCATATAGTCAGTATTTATGGGGGAGAATTAATATGGAGAAAGTAACCTTAGATAATATAGAAAGATATATTATATTGAAAAATGAGCTTGCATTTGAAGACCCATATGTATTAAGAATAACCAAAAATGAATTCTTAGAAAAACATATAGAAAAATTAGAATCGGGATGTATGGATATATTTATCTTATCCAATAACAAAGAAGATATTGGCTTTATCGAACTTTCCAAAGATGTTGATACTGCAACAATCGAAGATATCTATGTCAGAAAACAATATAGAAATTGTAATACATATAAAAGCATGTTAGAGTTTGCAGATAAATATTATTGTGACACTAATATTAGTGGAGTGAAATTTATTACGATAAATGATAAACCTGATTTAATAGAAGCTCTAAAAGATGTGGATTATGAGATGGAAAAAGAGCATATTCAGATGGAAAAAACAATTTCTAAATTACCTAAAAGAAACTTAACAATAGATTATAGAACATTTTATGAAATAGGTGATGAGAAATGGATTTATAATTTCATGAAAGAATGTATGAAGGATAGCTTTTTTAATTATCAGGTAGAAGAAGTTCATGAATTGACTCATATAAATAGCAATTTAGTATTTATCTTATATGAAAAAGACCAACCAATAGGATTTATGATTTCATATATAAATGAAAAAAGAAATAAACAAGAAAATAAAAATGTTGTATATATTGAAGAGATTGCGATTTTAAGGGAATTTAGGAATAAAGGCTATGGCTGCAAGGCTATAGAGTTTGTCTTAAATAAGAATAATGGTATGGATATAGCAAGACTTCATGTATATAGGCATAATGAAATAGCATATAAATTGTATAAAAAATTAGGCTTTAATGAAATAAAGAGCATAGGGTATTGGGTTAAAGACGTGAAAAATAACATTATGGAAACTACCATATGCGAATTCAATAATAATATAAATGTTTACTATACAAATCAAAGGAAACTCTTGCCGGCAGCATACAGAGAAAAAGTAAAAAGCCATTGGGAGGACCTATTGAGCAGTGGTAAAAGTTTTTTTAACGGAGATGTATTTACAATAAATAAAATAGAGGCCAATGAAAGTATAGTGAATATTTTTGTTGGCTTAACTGACTATGCACATTTCTTATATAGCATTAATAAAAGTACTCATGAGGATTATGATTGTAGAGTTATTCATACTTCAGTTTTAATTGTAACAAGTGATAATAAATTTGCTATTGGTGAAATGAATGAGGGAACGGCATTTCCGTACAAGCTTCAGTTTATTGGTGGAGGCATAGACAAGAATGATATTAAAGGGGAAGTTTTAGATTTAGAACATAATATAAAAAAAGAGATTCGAGAAGAGCTTGGCATTGATTCAGAGGACAAAGCTATAGTAAGAAGCTTACAACCTTGTTTTTTAAAAAGCGGAGGAGAAGATAATTTTCTTTCATCCATATTTAAAATGGAATTATTGATTGATGAAAATAGTCTTAGATTCTTATTGAAAAAACATAATGAAACTCTAGGATTAACAAATAAAATGGAAGAAATAAGATCATTAATCTTTATTGATGCTTCAAAAGAAGCTGTGAGGGAATTTGCAGCTAAAGATAAAAGAAAGAAGGATGGAAATCTTGTGGCCACATTAGAAGCAGCAGTTGGAATAAGGCCAGTTTCGGCTTTTAATAAATGCATTTAAATGTGTTGTTATAGGTAAATAGTAGATATAAAACGTTAGCTAACACAAAAATCCGTTCAAATCGTACATGATTGTAAGCTTAATACCCAATTAATAGAGTCACTAAATAATTTTCATATCATTATTCTAGGAGGGAATTATATGGTAGATAACTTTAGAGTTATAAAAGGTGAAGCTGAAGAAGCGATTAATATAATGAAGGAAGTTGCAGCTTGGGGCCGTTCCGTTGGATTTAAAGTTTGGAAAGATGAAGTTCTTACTAAGGATAAGCTATTGAAATATGCTAATGAGGATGATTTTTGTATAGGACAAGTATCAGGTGACGATGCCTGCTGCATGATACTACAGTGGGAAGATACATTATTTTGGCCAAATGCTAAAAAGAATGAGGCTGGTTATGTACATAAGCTTTGTGTTAGAAGGGATTATGCAAGTCAAGGCCTGCCAGCTAAAATGGTGGAGTTTGCCATAGAAGAATGTAAAAAAAGAAATATTAGTTATCTTAGGTTAGATACAGGATGGACAAATACAAAGCTATGTAACCTATATAAAAGTTTAGGCTTTGAGCTAGTTGATAGGTTCGTATTAGATGATGGAGGAGCATTTGCTCTATTTGAAATGAAGATCGAATAGACTTATATAGTACTAGGGGTGAATATATGAAAACAAAAAAAGTAACTGTTGTTCCATATGACAATAAATGGAATGAAGAGTTTCGGAAAATTAAATTGGATTTAGAAAAGACTCTTGAAGACAGTATTATTGCAATTGAGCATGTAGGAAGCACTTCGGTAGAGGGACTATCTGCTAAGCCAATTATAGACATAGATATAATTATTAAGAGCTATGATAATTTTCAAGATGTTAAATCTCGTTTAGAAAGTTTAGGATACTATCATGAGGGAAATCTAGGGATAAGCGGAAGAGAAGCCTTTGGATATGTTGAAAAAGATGAACTTATGACTCATCATCTATATGTTTGCCCGCAGGATTCGGCTGAACTAAAGAGGCACATTGCATTTAGAGATTATTTAAGAACACATAAGGAAGATAGAGATAAATATAGTGAGATTAAATTGTATGCTGCAAAGAAGTATCCAACAGACATCGATAGTTATATAGAGACTAAAAGTCCTTACATAAGCGAAATTTATAAAAAAATTGGATTATGACAATTATACAATAACATTTCAGTTATTTAAGGTTAGTATTAGGAGGATTTATCTATGCTTGAAAAAGTACCAACAGCGGAAGAATTGAATCAATTAATGGGAGAGGATATATTTAAAACCTGGTCTGCTATCAATAACTTCATAAAGGATAATTATGATATGGAGATGATATGGGACAATGGCGGGAAAACAGGTGTTTTTGAACTTAAGTATCGCAAAGGTGGGAAAACATTCTGTGCGTTGTATCCAAGAGAAAAATGTATTTGCATACTAATAATATTCGGGAAAAATGAACGGGAAAAATTTGAAGCATTAAGAGGGGACTTCTCTGAATATATAAATAACTTTTATGATAATACACATCAGTATCATGACGGTAAGTGGTTATATTTAGATATATCAAATAGCAGTTTAATTGGAGATATAGAGAGGCTATTACTAATTAAGAAAAAACCAAATATAAAGAGAGGCACTATATATGAAAACTAGACTTAATCATGTAAGAATAAATGTTTTTGATATTAATAAAGCCTTAAAATGGTATGAAGAAATATTGGGCTTTGAAAATGATGGCGGGTGGCCGCTTGAGAATCCTACATATTATGATTTTGTATCAGAGGATGGTGCAAAGTTTGCAATTATGGAGGTAAAGAGTGAAGAGTCTCATGGAAGACTTAACTTTCAAGTTGATAATGTGGATGAACTTTGGGAAAAGCTTAAAGATAAAGTAGAGATTATTGAGCCCATATTTGATACACCATGGGGAACACGGAAGTTTACAATTAAGGACTTGGATGGAAATGAATTAGGGTTTGGGAGGTAAGTTTTACTATGAAAAACTTAAAAGTAGCTTTATTGCAGCTTATGCCTGAAGATACTTTAGAAGGCAACATGAAAAAAGGATTGGAATATTGCAGAAAAGCTAAAGAAATGGGTGCAGATATAGCATTGTTTCCTGAAATGTGGAGTGTTGGTTATAACATTCCTGAAGATATTGATGAATTGAAAACAAGTTCTGTAGCTGCTAATGGTGAGTTTATCAATTCGTTTGGTAAACTTGCAAAAGAGCTTAATATGGGTATCGGAATAACCTTTCTTGAAAAGTATGATACATTACCAAGGAACACTCTCTGCCTGTTTGATCGTTTTGGCAATAATGTGCTTACATATGCAAAGGTACATACCTGTGATTTTGGCGATGAATGCAGATTAACTGCAGGGGATGATTTTTATGTTGCGGATTTAGATACTTTACAAGGCAATGTAAAAATCGGTGCAATGATTTGCTATGATAGAGAGTTTCCGGAGAGTGCAAGAATTCTTATGCTAAAAGGTGCTGAAATTATTTTAGTACCAAATGCTTGCCCTATGGAAATAAATCGCATTTCACAGCTTAGGGCAAGAGCGTATGAAAACATGATTGGTATTGCAACTGTAAATTATCCAAAAGGTAAGCCTGACTGCAATGGGCATTCTACTGCATTTGATGGTATTGCAGACAGGCCTTCTGACTTTGGCTCAAGAGATACACTTATTATTGAAGCTGGTGAGCGAGAAGGAATTTATATAGCTGATTTTTCTATTGATGAAATCAGAGAGTATAGAAGCCGTGAAGTACACGGAAATGCGTATCGTCATCCGCAAAAATATAAATTACTAATTTCTGAAAGTATTGAAGAGCCATTCATCAGAAAGGACTATAGAAAATAGTAAAAGAGAAGTAGAAAAATAACTTGAAAAATAAAGCATAACATGTAAAAGTGAAAATTAAAGGGGGAAGGGTGAATGAAACTTATAAGAAACACGTTAGTAGGTCTTTATGCGAATTTATTTATGGTTATTGCATTGATAATAACCCTATTACGTGGACTAATAAGATATAACTCAGGTAATATTTTAAAATCATTACTAATAGCAGCAGTTGTTATAACTTTAATATTGAATTCAATTTTGGCTGTAAAAAATATTATTAATACATATCGACTTTATAAAGAAAGACAATATAATTTACTGCGCAAACATATGAAAGTAATAAAATTAGGAATGATTCCATATTTTATTATTAATTTTATTATATACATCTTATTATTCATGCTTTTTTTTGCTGCATCTCGAGGTTTAATAATATTTTCACCGATTCCACTGCTTTTTATAATTCCTGTATTTTTTACATACCTGTCTATGTTATTTACATCATGCTATGGGATAGGTTTCGCAGCAATTGTTAATAGTGAAAAAAATTTAGGAAATGTAAAATTTATAATTCATATTTTATTTCAACTATGTTTTGTTTTAGATGTAGTAAGTGCCATAATTTTGCTTTTAAAATATAAAATCAAGCCAGCAGACTAATTTAAATCTTGTTATTATATAAATTTATAGGGGGATTAAAAATGGATACTTATGAAAAAGTTTTACAGGTTATGAATGAATTGTTTGCAAGAGATTATCAATTTGCAATGGCTACAGTAAAAGGGAATACACCATCAGTTCGATTTGTGGATACCTTTTTTGAAGATGATTCATTTTATGTGGTTACATACTTAAAATCACAAAAGGTTCAGGAATTGATTGAGAATAGTCAAGTTTCTCTATGCAATAAATTATATCGCTTCAGTGGAAATGCTTATAATATTGGTCATCCGTTATTAGAAGAAAATAAGCCTATAAGAGAAAAATTAATTAAAGTCTTTGAGCCTTGGTATTTTGCGCATAATAATGAAAATGATGAAAATATGTGTTATGTAAAAATTGAGCTTAAGGAAGGATTTTTCTATAAAGACGGAATAGGATATAAAGTAAACTTTCAATTAAAAGAGGCTGAGCAATTTCCATTTGAGTTTGATATTGTGACGGTATCATAATTTTTCGTTCAAAACTAAAAAAGTACACAAGGCATACAGCATGCAGTTGCGTTGCGGGGAGAGGATAAAAGTGGGGATAACATGTAGACGGTATGAAGATATAGGTGACTATGAAAAGATATGCAAATTTTTAGAAGGAACCTATTCTTCCTATGGAACAAGATTTGATAATAATATAACTCTATTTGAGTTTCAATGTACACTTTCCTGTGGATATGGGGAGGCTCCAAAGAAGATTGATGAGGTATTAAAAGATGCCTTTCTTTGGTTTGATGATGAAAAATTAGTTGGAATGCTTCAAGATGATACTTTTTGTGTAGCAAGTGATTATAGATCTATCTTTGACAGCATTATAGGTACTAAAGAAACATTATGTTCTGATTCAAACAGTGACATTGAATGGAGCATTTATGAAGGTGATTCTGACTTTGAAGGTAGTTTAATCAATAGAGGCTACTATAAAACGGATGAATATTGGGTAAGAAGAGATATAGATTTAAGTACAGTTAACGCTGAATTATCTTTTCCAGAAGGTTTTTCAGTAGAATTAATCCCTAATTTAAGTGAGCATGATAGAGTATACAATGCATATAAGCTTTGCTATGGAATTTTATTCAATAAGAATATTTTGGACAACTTCTATAATACATCAACTTATAGAAGAGAACTGGATTTGGTAGTTGTTGATCCGGATAAAAATGTTGCAGCTTTGTGCAGCAGTAGATATGATAGTAAAAACAAAATTGTCAGTATTGAAGCTGTCTCCTGCTATCATGAGTATCGAAAAATGGGCATTAGTAAAGCGCTTTTAACTTATACATTAAATGCTGCTAAAATGTTAGGAGCAAAGAAAGCAACCGTATTTACTGCCATGCCGGAAAGATATCCGGCTCCCAATAAACTATATGAAGCAGTGGGATTTAAAAATGTAGGAAAGCTCTATGTATGGAAAAAGAGCAAATAATTAAGGCATAACAACATGGCATTTGTACCTACCACTTGAAGTATCGAAACTATAATAATGCATGGAAGTGATTTACATGAAGAAAAATGAACAAGTCGACATAAATAAACTATCATTACCTGATGAATTGATTGAATGGATTGGTAATGCACCAATTTATGAAAGCAGTGGAGAATCTGGAGCAAGAACTGTATATATTGACCGTGATGGGGGAGCTTATTTAAAAATTTCAGCTGCGGGATCTTTACTACGTTCCTCACAAATGCAAACATACTTTTCAAAGCATAAGTTATCGTCGCCTGTTATTAGATATTTATCAACAGACAGAGACTACTTAATAACTTCACCCATAAAGGGAGAGGATGGAATAACAAGAAGATATCTAGATGAACCCGAAAAATTAAGTGAGATCTTTGGAACATCCTTAAGAATTTTACATGAAGTAGATGCGTATGATTGCCCCATTAAAAATAGAATGAGTGAAATTGCTTCTGCAGCTGAAACAGACTCGTTCTTACAAAATCACTTAGATGATATTGCTGAATACATAGGAGCAGCCAATGCTAACACAGCATCAGAGGAAATAATAGCTTCAAGAGGGCTGATGAAAAATGATGTGTTGATACATGGGGATTACTGTCTTCCTAACATAATACTTAACAACTGGTCATTTGAGGGATTTATTGATATAGCTGAAGGTGGGTTAGGTGATCGCCATTATGATCTTGCTTGGGGGCTATGGACATTGAACCGTAATTTAAAATCCTCAAAATACGGCCACCGTTTTCTTGATGCTTATGGTAGAGAATGTATAGACAAAGACAGATTGCGTATTTGCGGATTGTTAGCAGCTTTAGAATAATAAATTTTACTTTATAATTTGTGTGTATTGAAGCAAGCTTAGGCGTGTGCTACAATTTTCTTTATATAACATAAGCTGTAAAATGGGGGCGTTGAAATGATTGATGAGAAAGTTATTAACGAAAGTAATGAGCTGGTTGAAAATTCAAAAATTGTGATGGTTGGTACAAATGGTGAAAATGGTTATCCCAATATAAAAGCAATGATGAGATTGAAACATGATGGCTTAAAGAAATTTTGGCTTAGCACGAACACATCAACTAAAAGGGTACAAGCTTTAAAGAAAGATAATAAAGTGTGCTTATATTTTGTTGATGAGGATAAATTTGCAGGACTTATGCTTGTAGGAACTATAGAGATATTGCAGGATAGGACATCTAAGGAAATGCTATGGTCTGATGGATGTGAAATTTATTACCCTCTTGGTATAGATGATCCAGATTATTCTGTATTCTGTTTTACTACGGAATGGGGAAATTATTACCGTCACTTAAAGAATGTAAACTTTAAGGTTGAAGATATCTAAGAAAGAGTAGTTAATTACTGTATACTATTTATTTAACGGTTCAAGTATAAAAAGGAATGATTATATAACGCCGTATTATTCATATCAGAATTTTACGGCGTTCTTATTTAGGAATAATAGAAGGTAAATATATTTACATGCTTATACCTATAGGAGCAAATACATCTAAAGTTTTTTAAAAAATATATCAGCTAAATAATTATGTTTATACAAACTCAGTAAAAGCTTTTTATTCGGTCAGGGAATAGTGAGTTTTAACTAAGCAGGAGTTGGAGGTTATTTAAGTGGAACAGAATAATATTAAAATAATAGAGTTTGAACCGATATATGCCGAAGAAACAGTAAGAATGTGGCGTGAAAGTAAGGAAAGGGCCCTTGCTAGAAAGGATATACATTCGTTTGAAGATCATGTATCTTTCTTGAACAATATATTAAGTAAAGACAACAAAATATATATCGCCATCTATAATACTAAAGTTGTTGGTATGATAGCTTTTAACGAAAGTGAAATTAATCAGTTATATATTCATATTGATTATCAAGGGAAAGGGTTAGGCGGAAGGCTTTTAGAACTTGCTAAGATTAACTCTAAAGGAAGACTTACATTATTTACTTTTGAAGTTAATCACAAAGCGCAGCATTTTTATGAGAAAAATGGATTTAAAATAATTGGCAGAGGCTATGAAAATGAAGAAAATTTAGATGACATTAAGTACGAGTGGGTGAATACGTAATGGAAAATAAAAAAGTTAAACTAACAAATGTATGTCCAGTTTTTATATCTGAAGATGTGAAAAAAACTGTAGAATTTTATGTTGAAAAACTGGGATTTAAATTTGCAGAACATTATGATAAGGTTGATAACTTTGCAACAATATATAGAGATTCAATTGAACTTGTAATTGTACAATCTAAGTTTGGACAAATACAGTCAAATACTAAGAGGTATGGGTCAGGTTATGATGCTTATATCGATACAGATACAGTAGAAGGTATTGATATAATTTATGAAGAGTTTGTTTCAAAGGGAGTTCATATAGTATCAAAACCTCAAAAAACAGACTACGGCAGTTATGAATTTGTTATTGAAGATATTGATGGAAGATTAATTGGAATAGGACTTATTTATAACAATCAAATTTACTTTGAAAACTCAAATTATTTGGGTTAATTCATTGTTCTGGAGGATATTTATGGACAGAAATCAAGTTATGACAGATCCAAAGAAGTTAGTAAAGACAGAATTAATGAACCAGGGCATTGATATTGATAAAGTAAAAATTCCACAAAGAGTATATTTGCTTGCGGATAGTTTATATGATGAAATGCTAAGTCGTAATGTAGGGGAATATAAATATCCTTTGGGTGGAAAGTTATTTGTTTTTAAGGATAATGATAATATCGGATTTATAAAGTCAAAGATGTGTTCTCCCGGAATTGCTATTCAGGCTGAAGATTTGGCAGCAGGCGGAGTAAAAGAATTAGTTCATTTAGGTTTTGCAGGAGGCATAGGAAGTGACATTAAAGTTGGACAAGTAATTCTTACTGAAGGGGCGTTCAATGATACAGCTGTAGCTAGATTATATGGATATGACGAAAAAATCATATACTCAGATAAGACTCTCTCACAAGAAATAAAAAATTTATTTGCTGACAATGAATTGGATTTTCTGCAAGGATTACACTGGACTACTGATGCCGGATATCATGAAACATGGGGAGATATTTTAGATCACAGAGAAAAAAATGCTTTATGTGTTGAAATGGAAGGCGTGGGTTTATTTACTATTGCAAAATATCGAAATATTAAAGCTACAGCTGTTTATGTAATATCAGATGTATTTAATGATGAAGGATGGAGTTTGGGATGGAGTGAAAGTAAGATAAGTTTTGGGGTTTCAGAGCTAATTACTGCAATTATTGAATCAATACAATTTACAAATGAGGATAATTGCAAAATATAAGACAGCAGATCAATGAGAGATGGAGTACAGTTGGTGCACTTACAAAAGAATATAAAGTATTACTTTATATATAGAAATCATATATAAGAACTGTTCAGAGGAAATAGAACGGTTCTTATTATTTTTTTAAAAAATTTCTTATTTTATTGACATAATTATAGGCTCTGAGTATAATGAATATATGAACAGATATTCATATAAAGGATGGCATTATGGAAGATAAAACGAATGTTGAAAATTGCAGCTGTACAATTATACATGAAGATGTTGTTAATAAGGTTAAGACATGTATACCACAAGAGGAAACACTTTATGACTTAGCCGACTTGTTTAAAATACTTGGAGATTCAACAAGAATAAAAATATTATGTGCGTTGTTTCAAGCGGAAATGTGTGTATGTGATATAGCCGCACTACTTGGAATGACACAATCGGCAATTTCACACCAGTTAAGAGTTTTAAAACAAGCAAGGCTTGTAAAAAACAGAAAAGAAGGAAAAGTAGTTTACTATTCATTGGAAGATGAACATGTTAAGAGCATTTTTGATCAAGGCCTAATTCATATAGCAGAAAAAAGTTAAGCTTTTTAGGGGAGGGGATAATAATGAACAAAGAAATAAAAAAGATTAATATCAAAAATAATATTAAATTAGAACCTCATAATATTAAATATAAAAATGCAAATCCTAAGTTATCACAAAGCAGCATAAAGAAAGAACTAATTCTAGATGGCTTAGACTGTGCTAGCTGTGCATGTAAGATAGAAGATAAAGTTTCAAAGATAGAAGGAATTAATTCTGCTAGTATTAACTTTATGACTAAGACTCTTACTGCTGAAATAGGTGAGCTGAATAGGACAAATGAACTAATTGCAGCAACTACAAAGATGGTCAAAAATATTGAAGCTCATGTAAAAGTGAGAGAAAAACAAACCGATAAGGTTATTAAAAGAACATTAATGCTTGATGGACTTGGCTGCGCGAATTGTGCTGCTAAGATTGAAAAAGAAAGCAGCAACCTTGCTGGCGTAAGGTCAGTATCAGTAGACTTTGTATCACAAAAATTAAATTTAGAATTAGTTAATGCATCAAATCAAGATGCTATAATTGAAAAAGTTAAAGAGATTGTTAAGAGAATTGAACCTGATGTTAAGGTTATTGAGATCCAAAATAAAAATAAAGCATCAAAAGATGAAGCTCACGAGCATGAACATGAGCACGAGCACAGTCATGAGCATGGAGAGAGCAACAAAACTGAAATAATAAAATTAGCAGTTGGTGCAGCAATTTTTGCATTAGCAACTGCACTAAAGCTGCCTAACTATTTGGAACTTGTTTTTTACCTAATAAGTTATGTTATTGTAGGTGGAGAAGTAGTTTTGAGAGCACTTAAGAATATAAGCAGAGGGCAAGTTTTTGATGAAAACTTCCTTATGAGTATAGCAACTATTGGTGCATTTACTATAGGAAGTTATCCAGAAGGTGTAGCAGTTATGCTGTTTTATCAGTTAGGAGAAATATTCCAAGGCATAGCTGTTAACCGTTCAAGAAAATCAATTTCTGCTCTTATGGATATAAGACCGGATTTTGCTAACTTAAAGGTTAATGATGAGCTTAAAAAGGTATCTCCCGAAGAGGTTGGCATAGGAGATATTATTGTTGTAAAACCTGGGGAAAAAGTTCCTCTGGATGGTAAAGTAATAGAAGGAAGTTCTATGGTAGATACTTCTGCTTTAACCGGTGAATCCGTTCCTAGAGAAGTGGTAGCAGGAGACAGCATTTTAGGTGGAATTATTAATAAAAATGGTCTTTTGACTATTGAAGTAGAGAAAGAGTTTGGAGATTCAACTGTTGCAAAGATACTTGATTTAGTTGAAAATGCAAGCAGCAAGAAAGCCCCAACAGAGAATTTCATAACAAAGTTTGCTAGATACTATACGCCAGTGGTTGTTTTTTCAGCAGTAGCATTAGCTGTAATTCCACCCCTTGTTATAGAAGGAGCAGTATTTTCAGATTGGCTGTATAGAGCATTAGCGTTTTTAGTAGTATCTTGTCCTTGTGCTCTGGTAGTATCTATACCACTTGGTTTCTTTGGGGGAATAGGTGGTGCATCTAAGAATGGAATACTCGTAAAGGGCGGAAACTATCTTGAAGCTTTAAATGATGTTGAAGTTGTGGTTTTCGATAAAACCGGAACTCTGACAAAAGGAGTATTTAAGGTAACAGAGGTAAAGCCTCAAAATAGTATTTCTGAAGAGGAACTTATAGCTTATGCTGCTTATGCAGAAAGCTATTCTAATCACCCGATAGCAACTTCAATACTAAAAGCCTATGGTAAAGAAATAGTTAAAGATGCTGTAAAAGATTATGAAGAAGTATCTGGACATGGTGTTAAAGTTGTTGTTGAAGGCAGAGAAGTACTAGCAGGTAATTATAAGCTTATGGATAAAGAAAATATTGCTTATAGCCAGGTAGAAACTATAGGTACAGTAGTTCATGTGGCCGTAGATAAAAAATATACCGGATATATAGTGATATCTGATGAAATTAAAGAAGACTCAGTAAAAGCAATTAAGGCTTTAAAAGCTATGAGAGTTAAGAAAACAGTAATGCTTACAGGCGATAATAAGGCTGTTGGTACTAAAGTTGCTAATATGTTAGGGCTAGATGAAGTATATTCAGAGCTGTTACCGGATCAAAAGGTTGAAAAGGTAGAATTACTGTTTAAAGAAAAATCACCAAAAGGCAAGATAGTATTTGTTGGAGATGGAATCAATGATGCTCCGGTTCTTGCTAGAGCAGATATAGGTATTGCAATGGGTGGAGTTGGTTCTGATGCTGCAATAGAAGCTGCGGATGTAGTTATTATGACAGATGAACCTTCAAAAATTGCTTCAGCTATAAAAGTAGCAAAGAGGACAAGAACTATAGTAATGCAAAATATTATTTTTGCTTTAGGTATTAAAGCTATCTTATTAGTTCTAGTAGCTTTAGGGCTAGGTACTATGTGGGAAGCAGTGTTTGGTGATGTAGGAGTAACAGTGCTTGCAGTGTTAAATTCTATGAGAGCTATGAAAATAAAAAATATGTAGTCAGTTTTAGTGCAGTCATTAGTATATATAATACAATGACTGCACTTTTTTAATTATATGCAGGAAAAATAATACATAATATAGAAATAGGTAATGGAAAGGTATGGGAGAAGGGGGATTTAAAAATGAGATTATTAATACATGATTTATATGCTGAGAATTTTCAAAAATTATTTTCTAATTCATTTGAAGATACAATGATTATTTCCGATGATGGAACAATACATAATTGCATAGGTTGTTTTGGATGTTGGGTGAAGACACCCGGAGCTTGTGTGATACGTGATAAATACGGGGATATGGGAGAATATTTATCAAAATGTACAGAGGTTATTATAATAAGCAAGTGCTGTTATGGCGGATTTAGCCCATTTGTAAAGAATGTACTAGACAGGGGAATTTCTTATATACATCCTTATTTTGTAATAAGAAATAAGGAAATGCATCATAAAAGGCGTTATGAGAATCATTTTGATTTTAAGGTGTGGTTTTATGGTGAAAATATATCAGAAAGAGAGAAGCAAACTGCCCAAAAGCTCATAAAGGCAAATTCTATTAATCTTGATTGTAAAAGCAGCAGTGTTAAGTTTATTAAAAATATATCTGAAATGGAGGGGATGGCACTATGAAAATAGCATTTATAAACGGAAGTCCTAAATTTAAGGAAAGTGCTTCTGGTTATATCCTAGAAGAATTGAAGGCTCTTTTGGGAAAGGGTAGCAATATGATTTCTGAGTATTGCTTTAATAAACCGAAATTAAGCATAGAAGATATAGAGCAATTGAAAGAATGCAATATTCTTGTTTTTGCCTTTCCTTTATATGTGGATGGAATTCCATCTCATTTGCTAAGATGTATTGTTCAATTAGAAGAATTCTTCAAGGGGCTAAGCAGAAGCGATATTATGGTATATTCTTTAGTTAACAGTGGATTTTACGAAGCTCACCAAAATGAGCTTGCACTTGAAATGATGGAGAATTGGTGCATAAAGTCAGGACTTAAATGGGGGCAAGGTTTGGCGATAGGCGGAGGAGGAATGCTCCTATCCTTAAAAAATGTGTCAGTTGGGCATGGACCTAGGAAGAATTTTGATAAAGGGCTAAGCGAACTTGCGGGTAATATATTAAAATGTACTTCAGAAAACAATATATTTATTAATCCCAGTTTTCCAAGAATTTTATATAAGTTGGCTGCAGAGATGGGATGGCGGTATTCAGTCAAGGCAAATGGATTAAGGAGAAAAGATTTATTTACGAAAAAGTAAGCTGTATACTGCGATAAATTTCTATATTTATATAGAATCTTATAGTAAAGATATATAAAAATAATCCGATAACAATAGTGGTATAATTATGGAAATAATGAAATTTCAGGATAAAGCTGAAACTCTAGGGAGGGATTTGTTATGATAATTGGATATAATGCTAATGCAGCATTTGCATATAGACAAATGTCTATTCTTCAGGGTAAAATCAGCAAATCCATGCAAAGACTATCCTCAGGCTTGAGAATAAACAGCGCAGCAGATGATCCGGCAGGACTTGCAATTTCTGAAAGAATGAGAGGACAAATTAGAGGATTGCAGGTGGCTTCCAGAAATGCTCAAGATGGCATTTCCATGCTTCAAACTGCAGAAGGAGCATTAAACGAAACTCATGCTATGCTGCAGAGAATGAATGAATTGGCAGTACAAGCAGCTAACGGCACTTACTCTGATCAGGATAGAGCACAAATAAATAAAGAATTTCAGCAATTAAAAGAAGAAATCACAAGAAGTGCTAATCAAACTGAGTTTAATACTAAGCCATTGTTAGGCAAAGATAATAATGAAATCATAATACAAATAGGCGCTAATGCAAATCAGAACATGACTATAAAATTAGAGTCTATGACAGAGAGTGCATTGAATTTAGATGATGTTGATATATTAACACAGGAAAATGCTTCTAAAGCAATAAAGAAGGTTCAGGATGCAATTGACAAGACATCGACTTTTAGAGGAACATTAGGTGCCTATGAAAATAGATTGGAACATGTAATATCAATAAATGATAATACAGCTGAAAATCTTGAGGCCGCAGAATCCAGAATAAGAGATGCGGATATTGCAAAGGAAATGATGGAATACGCAAAGAACAGTATTTTATATCAAGTTGCACAGGCAATGCTTTCCCAAGCTAATCAGCAGGCTAAGAGTGTATTGGAACTGTTAAAAAGTTTGCCATAGGGCTATGAATATATTTCTGAAAAGTTGATAGTGAAGATAAGGGAAAAGCCTATTTAAAAATCATTAATTTTTTGATTGGTAAAGCTATGAGGTAGCAGTATGACAGAAAAAAATAAGAGTCTAATGGAAATACATTTGGCGGTTTTTCTATTTGGGATAGCAGGTTTGTTTGGAAAGCTGCTATCTTTGCCGTCTATAATAATTGTTCTTGGAAGAGTGTGCTTTTCCAGTATTTTTTTATTGATTTTGATAATTTATCTTAAAGAGAATATTAAATTAAAGCAAAGAAAACATTACTTTTATTTGGCAATAATGGGTATAATATTAGCAATTCATTGGTGTACTTTTTTTAAAGCAATTCAGGTATCTACAGTAGCAATAGGACTGCTTACCTTCTCTACCTTTCCGGTGTTTGTAACCTTCCTTGAACCTTACTTTTTTAAAGAAAAGCTTAAGCTTATGGATATTATACTTGCTATAATTACGTTTTTAGGAGTAATTTTTGTAGTTCCAAAGTTTGAGCTTAGCAACAATTTAACTGAGGGGGCTTTATGGGGAATAATATCAGGCTTTACTTATGCAGTTTTATCAATGCTTAATAGGAAGTATGTAAGAGAATATTCTAGTTCAGTAATTGCCTTTTATGAACAGTTTATGGCTGCCATAGTACTTAGTCCTTTTATATTTTTTTATAAACCTCACTTTAGGATTAATAATTTGCTTCTTCTGTTACTTCTTGGTGTTATTTTTACTGGAGTTTCTCATGTAATCTTTATAAATGGTTTAAAGAATGTGAAAACGCAGATAGCAGGTATCATCTCCAGCTTGGAGCCTGTATATGGCATTATCTTTGCTGTTTTTTTATTAAAGGAAATTCCAACATTAAGAGAAGTGCTTGGAGGAAGTATTATTTTAGGTACTGTTTTTTATTCTACTATGAAAGCTAAAAAGGTTTAGTTAAAATTATTGATAGAAGTGTTATCAATATAAGATGGTATAAATGACAAACAGGGGTATTAACAACACCCCTGTTTATTGTCCTTTTAGTCTAAATTAAGCTTTTTCTTAAAAATATAATTTGTTCCAAAATAGAAACATGAAGAACCAGCAGCAAGAATTATTATAGAAGTCGGAAGAATTACTTTAGGAAGTACGGAAACCCCTAACTCTACATTAGAATTAAATGCTCCTAAGATAACTAACACTATAATCATAGCAAACTGAATAACTGTGTAAATTGCTATATAAGATATAAAAGAACCTATAATCTTATGTTTGGAGAATAATTGTCCTAAAGCTATAGAAGCGTATATCATCAGTATATTTGTAGTCAGACTTAAAAGTAACATAACAATTCCTTCAATAAGTGCAAATATCCAATTTCCACCGAAGTCTCTATTTAAACTTGTTATAGCATCTCTTACTGCATTTAGGATATCAACAAAATCGGCTTGCGATGAAAATGCAATAAACAAGGAAATCAAAACTGCTGCAACGCTTATAATAGTCCAAAGTACTGTAATTATGAGCTTTGAAGTAATAAGCTCATGAGTCTTAGTTGGCAGTGTAAACATTAAATAACCTTCGTCTGTGAGAAGGTTTTTATAAAACCTTACAATCATGTATATAACAGTTACAATTAAAACTGCAAAGATTGATATTACATAGCTTATCATAAGAAAGGTATTTACAATTTTAAATACTACATCCTGGCTGTTGAAGTTAAATATAAAGCGATTAACTATAGAAAGTATAAACAGTATTAAATATAAGGGAACAAGAAGTCTGGAAGTTGCCTTTAATTCATATTTCATTAACTTATTTAGCATTTGAATACCTCCCTGAACAACGAATCTACAGATTTTCCTTCCTTTGCACGTACATCATCTACGGAAGAGTGAAGAGTAACTGTACCATTTTTAATAAATATAACTTCATCCAATACATTTTCGATCTCTGCAATAAGATGAGTAGAAATCAATACTGTTGCATTTTCATTGTAGTTACTGATTATTGTATTGAGAATATAATCTCTTGAAGCAGGATCAACTCCTCCGATTGGCTCGTCTAAGCAATACAGTTCCGCGCTGCGGCTCATAACTAAAATAAGCTGTACTTTTTCTTTTGTACCCTTCGATAGAGTTTTTAGCTTTCTGCCAGGGTCAATCTGAAGGCGGCTGAGCATATCATAGGCTTTATTTGCATCAAAATCGCTATAAAAATCCTTAAAGAAAGCTACAAGTTCGCTTACCTTCATCCAATCATTAAGGTAAGTTCTTTCAGGAAGGTAGGACACTATTTTTTTTGTTTCAATTCCTGGTTCCATGCCTGCAATCTGAATTTTACCTGTATCAGGCACTAAAAGACCGTTAATAATTTTTAAAAGTGTAGATTTTCCGCTTCCGTTCGGTCCTAACAGCCCTATAATACGACCCTTTTCTAAGGTTAGATTAACATCTGTAAGAGCAGCGAAACCAGAAAATCTTTTTGATAAAGATTGACACTCTAAAATTGTACTCATTTTCCCATCTCCTTTACTGTTTCCGATAAAATTGATAAAACTTCTTCTTTTTCATAACCAAGCTGATTCATTTTGTCCAGAAAATCTATTACTAAATTCTTGGCAGATTGTTTCTTTAGTTCTTTGATTAATAATAAATCAGACGTAATATACCTTCCGCTTGTTCGATTACTGTAAACAAGTCCTGTTCGCTCCAGTTCTGAAAGAGCCTTTTGCATTGTATTTGGGTTGACAGAAGCTTCCGCAGCTAAATCTCTCACAGAAGGAAGTTTATCCGAAGGCTTGAAATACCCTGTAATAATTGATGCCTGGATCTGCTCTATTAGCTGTATATAAACTGGTCTGTCAGAGTTAATATCCCATTGCATCTTTAAAACTCCTCTCATGTATTATTGTACTAATGACTTAATACAATAATACATCCTTGGTAAACTACTGTCAATAGGTGTATAAAATATTTTATAGTACTATATTGATTTATAAAAAAAATTGATATAGACTTATGGTGAAAACGTAATAATTTATATTAGTTATGTTGTCAGGGTTATATGGAGGGAATATATGGTCACTTTAAAGGATATTGCCAAAGAAGCAAATGTAAGTGTTACCACAGTTTCAAATGTTATTCATGGTAATTATAAGCGCGTTGCACCTGAAACTGTAGAAAAGATAAAGATGATAATTGAAAGAGATAATTATGTCCCTAATATGACAGCAAGATCTCTTGTTAATAAGCTGTCAAAAATTATTGGGGTCATTAATCACGTAGTTCCTGAGAAAACCGGAAACTTTATTTCCGACCCGTTTCATAGTGTAGTAATTGAAGGCATTGAAAAGAAGCTTCGTGAAAAAGGATATTATATGATGATACGTACAGTTTATAGCGAAGAAGATTTATTTTCATTACTGCGCAATTGGAATATTGACGGTTTAATAATTATAGGTTTATTTCAGGATGATTTTTTTGAAAAGCTAACCAAGGCTAACATTCCTTTTGTACTGATAGATAGCTATATTGATAATAAGAAAGTATTAAATATAGGTCTTGACGACTGCAGGGGAGGATATCTAGCCGCAAAATATCTAATTGATAAAGGACATAGAAATATAGTTTTTGCATCTCCTATAATTAAGAAAAATGGTGTAGTAGAGGAACGTCTTATAGGATACAAAATGGCACTTAAAGAGGTCGGTATTCCATTTGAAGATAAAAATGTATATCAACAGGAAATTACAATTACTGAAGGCATTGAGCTTGGACATAAGTTGAGCAGAAGAACTGACATAACTGCTGTGTTTGCCACTGCAGATATTTTGGCAGCAGGTATTATCTCTGGACTTATGGAAGAAGGAAAGAGCGTACCGGAGGATGTTTCTATAGTTGGATTTGATGATCTTTATATCAGCTCTCTTACAGCACCAAGACTGACTACAATTCATCAGGATCCTCAAGAGAAAGGAAAAGTTGCTGTTGAAACTCTGGTAAGTGTTATTGAGGGTAGCCCAATTGAAAATAATAATATTGTATTGCCAGTAAGCATAGTTGAACGAAATAGTGTAAAGCAAATAGACAATTAGTAAAAGTTTATATAATTGGAGTAATAGAGGTTGTTGAAGATAGATCAGTACGAGATGTCTGATTAAATTTTTGGCAGCCATTTTCTTTGTTATGTTTTTTAAATAATTTTCAGAATATATATTGACTTCTGTAGTGAAAACGATTATAGTTAAATTAGGTTGAACGTTAAACCTATATTTTTTTAATATTTGGTTAAACGTTAAACTTATATGAATATCAGGGGGGAAATTATATGAAAAAGAGTATTCAAAAACTTATTTCTTTAGGTCTCATGTTATCAGTACTAACTTTAGCAGGATGCGCAAAGAGCACTCAAAGCTCAGGCAAGGATGCAGCATCATCATCAAAAGAAGTAGAGCTTAAACTTGGTATATGGCCAGAAGCTACTTTAACTGATGACATCAAGATGTATGAAAAATGGACAGAAGATTTTAAAGCTAAAAATCCTGGCGTAAAGGTTACACCAGCAAACTATAAGTATGCTACTGATACTTTTGTATCCCTAGCAGAATCAGGCAATCTGCCTACTATTTTTGAAACTTGGTATACTGAGCCGCAAAAACTTATCGAAGGCGGTTTTGTTAAAGATATAACTGCTGAGCTTAAAGAGCTTGGCTGGGACAATGCTATGAATCCTACTATTAAAGAGCTTCTTTCAAAGGATGGAAAAATATATGGTATACCTCGTGATGGGTATGCTCTTGGTTTAATGGTTAATGTAGAGTTATTTGAAAAAGCAGGTCTTGTAGATGCTAATGGAGTCCCAAAGTATCCTAAGACATGGGAAGAGCTTGCTCAAACAGCTAAAACAATAAAGGACAAAACCGGAAGTGCCGGAATATGTATCTTGGCTAAAGACAACGCAGGTGGATGGCATTATTCAAGTTTAGCTTGGGCTTTTGGTGCTAAGCTTGAAGCTCAAAAGGATGGTAAGTGGGTTGCTCAATTAAATTCACCTGAAAACATTGCTGCTATGAGTTATGTAAAGGACTTAAAGTGGAAATATGATGTTTTAACAGCTGATCCAACAAATGAAGATTGGGGTACCGGCTTCAAAGCACTTGGAACTGGCGCTGCAGCAATGTATATTGGAGCTAATGATGCTGTTAATCAGCCAACTCAGGTAAATAAACTTGATGTTAAGAAACTTGCTTTAGTACCGCTTCCTGCTGGACCAGGGGGACAATATTCTTTAATGGGCGGAACACCTTACATGTTCTCTGCAAAGGCTACTTCTGAAGAAGTTAAAGCTGCTCTTAAGTTCCTTGAAATCATGGGAAAAGCTCCTGTAGCAACAGATGCAGCTAAAGCTGGTATGGAAACAGACGCTAAGAACAGAGTTGCAAACGGGGTGCCAGTTATACCTTCTTTCCCAGCGTGGACAGCACCAGATTACTTAAAAGCTCAGGATGATGTTGTTAAGAAGTATTCAAATGTTAATATGGCTTTTTACAATGACTATTACAACATAATAAAGCAAAAGGATAACTTACATCTTGAAGAACCAAAACAAACTCAAGATATGTATGCAGAGCTAACAAAAGTTCTTCAAGCTGTACTTACAGATAAAAATGCTGATGTTAAAAAATTACTTGATACAGCAAATACAAATCTTCAAAAGATTTTAGACAGCCAAGTAAATAAGAAATAATAAGAACTTTCATACACCGTGAGAGGAATATATACTCTCACGGTGTTAAGTTAAGCAGCAAAAGGAGGAGGGGTAAAGTGCTTCAAGTAAGTAATAAGGAAACAAGAAAATTTAAAATACCGGGTGTTATTAAAAAGAATATATCAGGGTGGTTGATTATGGCACCTACTCTGATTTTATTTGCTTTTTTCGTATGGGAACCGCTCCTGGCAAGCATTAGACTATCGCTTTATAGTGCTAAAGGTATGCGAACAGAGGAATTTGTAGGTCTTAAAAATTATATTGATGTTTTTCATCACCCTGATTTTTTTCCTGCGGTTAGAAATACATTTTCCTACACTATTTGGTCGCTTTTAATAGGATTTTTAGTGCCAATTATAATGGCAGTAATTATAAATGAAATGGTATATGCAAAAGGTCTTTTCAGAGTCGGTATTTATTTTCCTAATATTGTACCGGGACTTGCTACAGTTATGATGTGGGCATTTATTTTTAGACCGGGTAAAACAGGAGTTCTCAATATTATACTCGGAAATATAGGTGCTCAGCCACAGGTATGGCTAAGCAATCCAAAGCTTACTATACCGCTCATAGTTCTGACCATGACTTGGAAAGGTGCCGGAGCTACAGCGCTCATATATCTGGCAGCACTTCAAGGAATAAATCCGGAACTGTACGAGGCGGCAATTATAGATGGAGCAGGTATTTGGAAGAGAATAGTACATGTGACTGTGCCTAATCTTCGAAATTTAATACGCTCTCTTTTGATTTTACAGGTTATTTCTGTTTTCCAAATTCTTTATGAACCTTTAGTAATGACCAATGGAGGACCAAACAATGCCTCTATTTCTATAATGCAGCTTGTTTTTAAATATGCCTTTGAAAAATTCGATTATCCAAAAGCTGCCGCAGTATCGGTTATTATAAGCTTATTCTTAGTTACATTAACGGCGGTTTACAATAAATTCAGCAAAGAGCAGGATATATAGAAAGGAGTGAGCTGTTGTGTTTAATATAAAGAGTAAGGATAACGGAATTATAACTTATTCAGATTTAAAAAAACCATCCATACGGATTTTCTATTATGTACTTTTTGCTGTCTGCATAATTATAACTCTTATTTCGATTGCACCTCCAGTTTGGGTTTTTCTATCAAGCTTTAAAGATATAAAGGAATTTACACTTGAACCATCCTTGATACCAAAGAGTTTTGATTTCAGCAGGTTTGTAAAGACATGGAATGATCTTAAATTTGTAAAGTATTATATAAATTCTTTTTATTCTGTGGCGGGAAGTGTTGTATGCGCTATAGTATTTAACGGCCTATTAGCATATGCAATTTCAATACTTAAGCCAAAAGGCTCGAAGTTTATATATGGACTTATACTTGGAAGCCTTATGGTACCTGCTACTACAAGTGTAGTTCCTCTGTTTATCAATCTAAGCAAAATGCACCTTAACGGTACTTTCTATCCACTTTGGCTTTCCATAGGTGCAAATGCCTTTTATATAGTTTTGTATAAGCAGTTTTTTGATACACTTCCTGCGTCGATTATAGAAGCAGCGAAAATTGATGGATGTAATAACTGGCAGATATTTTTTAAGATTGTTATGCCATTAAGCAAGCCGATAACTATGGTAATCGCTATGTATGCAGTAAATGCTGCTTGGTCGGATTTCTTACTGCCTTACTTATTATTAAATAATTCAGGACATGAAACTATAATGGTGAGACTGTTTCAGTTCAGAACCAGCATAAAAGCTACAGACGTAGAAGTTCTGAGGGCTATTGTTTTTGCTATTATTCCACCAATTATTTTGTTTACTTTATTCCAAAAACAAATTACTCAAAGCAATACTCATTCGGGAGTTAAAGGCTAAAGATACTTAAAAAAGTAAAGCGGGGGTTGTTATGGCTAAAATTGCAGATATTTATTTTAAGGTTGATCCATGGAAAATTATTGAGGAAGGCTTTGACCCGGCAAGAAGCATGGTAGCTGAGTCGGTATTTTCTTTAGCAAATGAGTACATGGGTGTAAGAGGTTACTTTGAAGAGGGCTGCTCCTGTGAAAGTCTTCTAGGAAGTTATTTTAATGGAGTATATGAGTTTTCAAAGGATGTGAATAGGACTGCCTACAAGGGAATTGTAGATCACACCCATTTCATGGTCAATTCCGTAGACTGGCTTTACACAAGGATATTGCTTGATGGAGAGCAGCTGGATTTGAATAATATTCAATTCAGGGATTTTAAGAGAGTGATGGACCTAAGAGAAGGCACACTTACTAGAGAATTTATCTGGGAACATAAGAATGGTAAAAGCTTAAAGATAAAATTCTTAAGGTTTTTAAATATGGATAAAACTAACCAAGGTTTTCAAAGAATAGAATTTGAGCCTATTAATTTTACAGGAAATATTGAAGTTATAATGGCTTTAGATTTTGGAACTATCCACATTTCCAAGGACAAGAATTTTTGGAACATAGTTAAAAAAGATAAGAGTGAGGATATAGCTGCTATCATAGGAGAAACTTTGACTTCAAACCAAAAGGTATTTTCAGGCTTTAAACTGATATCCAACGGGATTATAAGTAAAAGTGATTACGTAAATGATAAGCTGATTGGATATAAGGTACAGCTGTCTCTTAATAAGGGTGAAGTTACTAAGATTGATAAGCTGGTATCAAATATTGTGGTTAAGGATTTTTCAATCGGTAATCAAGATATTTGGAACAACGGTATTAATGCCGTAAAGGAACAAGCAGAAAAGGGGCTTGATGAATCGCTTAGTAACAATAAGCTGCTGTGGGAAAATATTTGGAACAGATTTGATATACAAATTGATGGAGATGCTAAGAATCAGCAGGGTATAAGATTCTGCATTTTTCAGATGCAGCAGACCTATCATGGGCAAAATCCTAATAATAATATAGGGGCAAAGGGGCTTACAGGAGAAGCATATAATGGACACGCCTTCTGGGATACTGAAACCTGTTGTCTTCCATTTTTCCTATTCAACAATTTGAACGCTGCTAAAAATTTATTGGAGTATAGATACAGTAAGCTTGAAAGGGCTAAAGAGAGGGCTAAAATGCTTGACTGTAAGGGTGCCTGCTATCCTATAGCTACCTTAAACGGTGAAGAGGCTTGCGACCTTTGGCAGCATGCAAGTCTTCAGTTTCAGCCAAGCACAGGTGTGGCCTATGGAATTTGGCATTATGTTCACTTAAGCGGTGATAAGGAGTTCTTGTACGATCATGGTGCTGAAATGCTTATAGAAATAAGCAGATTTTTGAGATCTCGGGGAGCCTTTAGTCAGCTTACCAATAAATTCGGCTTCTATGCTGTAATGGGTCCTGATGAGTTTCATATGATGGTTAATAACAATTGCTATACCAATTACATGGCAAAAAGGGCCTTTGAGTATGCTTTATTTGTATTGGAAGACATGAAAAAAAATGCAAAGCTAAAGTATGATGAGCTTCAAATAAAACTGAACTTCACTGATGAAGAACTTCAAGATATTAAAAATTGTTCAGATAATATGGACATATTGTTTGATGAGGAAAGCAAGGTATATGAGCAGCATGAAGGATATTTTACTCTGCCTCATATTGATGTGGGTTCTATACCGGTTGAAGAATTCCCTCTGTATAATAACTGGTCATATGACAGGATATATCGAAGCGATATGATAAAGCAGCCTGATGTTTTAATGTTTATGTTTCTCTTTAATCAGGATTTTAGTAAAGAAGTAAAGAAAGCTAACTATGAATACTATGAACCAAGATGTATTCATGAATCCTCACTGTCACCTTCTATTCATTCAGTTTTTGCAGCAGAGCTTAAAAAGCATGAAGAGGCACTTGATTTCTTTGGGTTTGCTACTCGTATGGATTTAGATAATTATAATAGAAATACAAAGGAAGGACTTCATACTACAAGTCTAGCCGGTGCATGGCTAAATATTGTGTATGGTTTCGGCGGAATGAGGAGTGACGGAGAAGTGCTGACATTCAACCCTTCAATACCTAAGATATGGGACAGCTACAGCTTTAGGGTTGTTTACAAGGAAGCAATACTATTAATAAAGGTTGATAAGGAAAAAATCAGCTTTAGAACACTTAATGAATTGTCTGTTGAAATTTCTATTTATGATGAAAGATATATAGTTGGCTCTGATGGTATAGTATTACCAATGCCGGAAGGTTGGAGAGGGTAACTATGGGATGGATTATAGAAGAAAATAGATTTTATAGCAATAACATAGTAAGTAATGGCAATAAGTTTATGACAGGCAATGGATATATGGGTTATCGCGGAACTTTGGAGGAGTATACTAAAAAGGAGCTTGCAGCCTGCAATTTGGCAGGTTTATATGACAGACAGGGAGATAGCTGGAGGGAGCCTATTAATGCTCCTAACGCTTTATTCGCATCTTTATCAGTTGAAGGCAGAGAGCTTGGAGTTATGAATATGGCTCCAATTGAGCATAGTCAAAGCTTAGATATTAAAAATGGAATTCATAAGCGATGCTCAGTATGGGATACAGAGTACGGCAAGATTAAGATTACATCAGAACGCTTTGTGAGTCTTGCAGATGTTCATATGCTTTGTCTTAAATATACAGTATCAACAGAGAGGTCTTGTAACGTGACAATAAAGACCGGCATAGACGGAGAGGTATGGGATATAAATGGACCTCATCTTGAAGACTATACTGTAGAACAGGAAAAAAGCCTTATAAAGGTTTCTGCCTTGACTCAAGAGCTAAAGGTTCCGGTAGCTGTAACAGAAATCTGCGAGAGAACTTTTGAGGCGGAAGAAAGTATAGTAAAAACTCAAAATAGTATTTTTCGTAATATTGATTTTAAGACAGAGCCAAAAGTTCAATACACAATATATAAATATGCTTCAGTATGGACTGGAAATGATGATTCGAGAAATGTGTTGGAGGACTGTTATTTAACCGCATTAAAAGCTTCAAGCATGGGTTATGATAAGGTGTACTCAGAGCACATAGAACAGTGGAAGGATAGATGGGAAGCTTCAGATGTATTAATAGAGGGAAGTGATGAAGACGAATTAGCACTTCGCTATAGCATATACCAGCTTCAGATAATTGTACCTGTGCACTCAAATAAACTTTCAATTCCTGCAAGAGGACTTTCAGGCCAAACCTACAAAGGTGCGATTTTCTGGGATACAGAGATGTTTATGCTTCCATTTTTTCTTCATACAGCACCGGAAGCAGCCAGAAATCTGGTCAACTATCGCATAAGAACTTTAGAGGGTGCAAGAAAAAAAGCTGCGTTCTACGGCTTTAAAGGGGCTTTCTATGCCTGGGAGAGCCATGAAAACGGCGAGGATGCCTGCAGTGATTTTAATGTAACTGATGTATTTACCGGACGTCCCGTGAAAACCTATTTTAAAGACAAGCAAGTTCATATAAGTGCCGCGGTTGCATATTCAGTTTGGGAAACCTATAACTTTACCGGAGATGCAAGCCTTCTTTTAAATGGTGGAGCAGAAGTTATATTAGAGTGTGCTAGGTTTTTTTATTCCTATGCTTACTTTAAGCAAGATAAGGATAGATATGAAATTCTAGATGTAATTGGTCCTGATGAGTATCATGAAAGAGTAAATAATAATGCCTATACAAATAAAATGATTTACTACACCGTTGATGCCGCGCTTAAGACCTTAGAACTTCTTAAAAAGGAATATATTAAGGATTATCAGGAACTTATAGCAAAACTCGATTACTCTAAGGAGATTAATAATCTTATCAGATTTAAAGAAAAGCTTTATGTTCCTAAGCCTGATGAAAATACATTGCTAATAGAGCAGTTTGATGGCTATAACAGATTAGAGGATTGTTCTCTTGAGGAGGTCAGAAGAAGACTTATTGATCCTAGAGAATATTGGGGTGGAGGACATGGTGTCGCCTCAACTACAAAGATTATTAAGCAGGCAGATGTTGTGCTTATGTTATACCTATTTAGAGACGAATACTCTAAGGAAGTTAAAAAAGCTAACTGGGAGTACTATGAGCCTAGAACTGAGCATGGTTCAAGCTTAAGTCCCTGCATATACTCATTATTGTCCTGTGAAATAGGTAATTCAGAGTGGGCGTATCCTTTCTTTGTTAAGACTGCGAATGTGGATCTCACTGGTAACTCCAAGCAGTTTGCTGGTTCTATTTATATAGGAGGCACTCATCCGGCAGCTAGCGGTGGTGCTTGGATGTCAGCAATTTTAGGCTTTGGAGGACTAAAAGTTGAGAATGGACAAATAAGTGTTAGTCCTAAGCTGCCTCAGAAGTGGAGAAGAATGACGTTTAAAATAACAGTTAGAGGAGAAAAATATTTAGTAGATATTACACATGAAAATTCTCAAATTACTAAGTTATAATAACTGAGTAAAAAAAGTTTTATATAATAATGAGGTGGTGCTGTTTTATGAATAGCATCACTATATTTTTGGCTGATTTTAAGGAATATGTACAAGTAAAGTATTTGACATTATATAAAATAGGAAGCACAATATAATTATAGTATGTTAACCTCTTGTGTTAGGTCAGCTAACTATGAGGGTTAATTGAACTAGCATAACAGATTATGTTATTAATCAAGTATTTCGGGTGATGAAAGGAGGTTGGAGTCCTAAATGGACTCCAACGGGTAGCTTATGAGCAGAGCGAATGTCTTAAGCTACCCAGTGTTTCGAATGAAAGGAGAAATATTATGAGTCTTAACGAAAAAATTGATAGCTTAAAAGAAGAGCTTATTGAGGCAACAAGAGAAGTTCTTCAAATAAAAAGTACAGAAGAAGCAGCAGTAGAGGGAGGCCCTTTTGGAGCAGGTCCTAAAAAGGCTCTTGAAAAGGCATTAGAAATATCTTCAAAGCTTGGCTTTAAAACAGTAAATCTTGACGGTTATGTAGGATATGCTGAATACGGCGAAGGTGAAGATTATGTGGCAGTTCTTGGACACCTTGATGTTGTTCCAGAAGGAGACGGCTGGATGTATCCTCCTTATGGTGCAGAAATTCATGATGGAAAAATATATGCTCGCGGAAGTCTTGATGACAAGGGGCCTGTAATGGCAGCTTTATTTGGACTTAAGGCAATTAAAGATCTAAATCTTCCTGTTTCAAAGAGAGTAAGAGTTATATTCGGCTTAAATGAAGAAACAGGAGATGCAGACATAGAGCACTATAATAAAAAAGAAAAGCCTCCAGTAGCAGGTTTTACGCCAGATGCAGAGTATCCAATTATATTTGCTGAAAAGGGAATTATACATACCTACTTAAAGAAACAGCTTAAGGCTGCAGAAGGAGATTTGCTAGTTAAAGCTATAAAGGGTGGAGTAAGACCTAACATGGTGCCTGATTACTGCGAAGCTGTAATTGAAGCTAAGGATCAGGAAAAGCTTTTAGCTCATGCAAAGAGTTTTTCAGAAAACAACAGCTTTGATATAAGTGCAGAAGTTAAGGATAACCTTGTAATTTTAAAATCAATAGGAGTATCAGCTCATGGAAGCATGCCTCATATGGGTAAAAATGCAGTAATGCAGATGTTTAAGTTCCTAGGAGAGCTTTCAATAGCTCAAAAGGATTTAGCAGAGTATGTAGCTTTTGTAAATGAAGCTATAGGCTTTGAGACAGATGGAACTTCTATTGGTGTAGGCTTTAGAGATGAAGCTTCAGGAAAGCTTTCTCTAAATGCTGGAGTTATGGCAATGGATGAAAACTCAATATCCCTATCAATTGACATACGTTATCCTGTAACTTTAGAAGGAAGCAAAATCATACATATTTTAAACAGCAAAGCGGCAGAAAACAATATAGAAGTTGCTACAGCAGATCTTGTTAATCCTTTATATTATCCTCCAGATCATCCGGTAATTCAAAAGCTCCAGAAGGTATATGAGGAACAGACAGGAGAAGAGCCAAAGCTTTTAGCAATCGGCGGAGGAACCTACGCAAAGGCAATGCCTAATATAGTTGCTTTTGGGCCTATATTCCCTGGAAAGCCAGACTTAGATCATCAGGCTAACGAATATATTGAAGTAGAAGACCTTCTTTTAAACTGCAAAATTTATGCTAATGCTATATATGAATTAGCAAAATAATTTAATAAATTTTAAGATGAAAGCGGTGTACTGAACTAAATCAGTATATCGCTTTTTTAAATTACACCATTTATTTAACATTTTCTATAATAATGTATTTTCCAATAAGTTGTTTTATTAACAGTTATATATTAATAAGGAGGTTTATTGAACATATTTAAATGTAAGGGTATACTAAGACTATATTAAAATATAGGTTATAATCTTGCCTATCAGGTTAACTTTGAAAGGTTAATTTCTAGACTTAAACAGGTTGAAGCCCTAAATGGGCTTCAACGGGTAATCTGCGAATGGGAACGAGCACTCTAAACTACCCAGTGTTTCGAGTGAAAGGAGAAAATATGAAAAAGGATATTATATTAATTACTGCCCTTTTAATCAGCGTATCTATAACCGGATGTGCTGGCAAAAAGGCGGCAGTACAAAATGAAATAAAGCAGGTTCAGACGCAATCGGCAGGCAATAATGACAAAACCCCTGCTGCCACTGAAACTAACAAAACAGATGAAGCTCCAAATACTGTAGTTTCACCTGCTGATTACTCAAAATACTCAGGAAGATGGGTAACTGAAAATAATTTAAAACACGACATACCCTTTGGAACTGTAATTAGCATTAAAGCGGACAAAAGCGGCCAGCTGTCAGGTGTTGTAAGTGATACCTCCTCTGGATTTGGACACATATCAAATATTGATATCAAAGGAAAGATTAATAATAATAAATTCAGCACCAATTTCAGCAATGATGGCTGGGATCACAGCGGAACAATAGAGCTTGAATTTAAGGATATGCAAGTGGTGCTTAAATTATCCTATGATAAGAAAAGCGAGAGCGTAAATTCAAGCTGGGGAATTAGCCCAGGCACTTTTAATCTCGTAAATATTAATATACCTATTAAAAGAACAATAAATGATTTAAGAGAAGGTGGCTGGAAAGATGTTGAAGGCCAGTGCTTTGACGTGGATTTAAATAAATATGGAAAGATAAAGTTTATATCTGAAACTAACTGGAATACAGGCTTTAATTTTTACCTTCAAGACAGCAAAGGCAATATAGCCTACAAGTTCCCAGATCTTTATTTAAATGATTATCAGACTAAGAATTACGCTATCGAAAGCATAAGCGCAGTATCTTTTACAGACATAAATAATGACAGTCTGAAAGATGTAATTATTTTATACAAAGCTACTGATGTAACAAAAAAAGTTCAGGCAGCTATATGTAATGTATTTACTCAAAAAAGTGATGGAACCTTTGTAAATAACAGCAGCTTGAACGATAAAATCAATGCTTCAGGAAGTACTAAAGACATTGCTTCAATAGTAAAATTTATTAAAGGAATCAAATAATAATAGGGGATGCTGAAAAACAACCTGCGATAGGTTTAAGTTGTTTTTCAGCATCCCCTTGTGCTTATTTTGATAAGTTGCTTACTAAATCTTCTATAGCAGCATCCTCGTTATTGTTGCTTCTGACTATAGAAGTTACAGATTTATAGCCTGAGGAATGATTTTTTATGGTGCTTCCTTTAGAGGTTACAACTAAATGAACCTTATCTGAAGGAAACTTATTTAGAAAAGACATAACGGCAGGGGTAGGTCCTCCAGCCCATAAAGGGGTAACAAGTACGATTTCATCTGAATTTTCTACATTGCCGCTGAGGCTAATTTCAATCTCTTTGTTTCTTGAAGCATAATATCCGCCCTTGATAAAACCTATAAGTCCTTTCCAATTCATATAGTCATTAATTTCAACAGTCTCGCAAGAAAGCTTATCAGCTATCTTATTAGCTACTCTTTTACTAGTTCCCGTTCTAGAAAAATAAACTATCTTATAATTCATAATATCTTTCCCTTCAGTTTAATTATTCCATAAATTTATTGCTCTAATTATAGTTCAAATTATTAATATGTACAACAGCATGAGAGGATTAAGCATAAATTATTTCTTTTCTACAACTTCAACATCCTTTATGTTTGCAGCTTCCATCATAATATCTTGTACTATTTTAGCTGACGGACCATTTAGTTTTTTATGTTTAGACTTTACAAATATGGTTGCTCTATTATTGTCTAGTATAGCAGCGAAAGAGTCATCAAAACCTTTTCCATTAAGTATGACTTCAACTTTATTTTCCATATTTGCATTGTTAATTTCTTCTTTAAGCTTTTTTTCTAGAGAATTTTTAGCTTCTATGGAAATGCTTTTATCATCAAGCATGGCTTTATAGGTAGAAATAATCTTGCTAAGAGTTTCATCTCTATTAAACCTTGCTTGAACAAAAAAATCTGTTTTTGAAGCTTGTTTTTGTATGTAATAAAACTGTGCAATGTTTGTTATAAGTAAAACCAGGATGATGATTATAGTTGGTTTCTTAAGCAATTTGATTTTTGAATTGATATTCATATACTTCCTCCACTGAAATTATTACTATATTAATACTTGCCTAACATAATAAATATTCTAGGGAAGAGAAATATAAATTAATAATATATAAATTGTATAATGAACCATTGATACCTTAGCTTTATTCAAACTGTTTTGATATATTATAGAACCTTTCGGATTCCTTTTGTTCTCCCATGAGTTCATATACCTTTGCTATCAAAGAATATGTTTCGGCACGATTTATATCAAGTGAAAGAGTGTTTTTAAGTATATTGAGAGCTTCATTAAGCTTCAATTCACCAATAAGTTTTTTAGCTGTATCTATATTAATGTTTATGTCTGATGAAGCATCATTCTTAAGTTCAGCAAGGAGGTTTCTTACTTTGTCAGCTGTAAAAGGCTTTTGAAGGTAAGCTACAGCTCCTAGCCTTGTACAATCAACTGCGTTTTTAACAGTACCAAAGGCTGTCATAATAACGACAGGGGTATTAATTCCTTTAGAACGTATTCTTCTAAGCACTTCTGTGCCGCTAAACTCAGGCATTTTGATATCTAAAAAGGCTAAATCAAAAAATTCTTTTGTGAAAAAATCTAGTGCTTCCTCTCCGTTTTTTGCTGAAATGACTTCATATCCTTCAAGTTCTAAACAAGCGGTAAGCAGAACTCTGATATTTTTTGTATCATCAACTATAAGTACTTTTTTCATATTCTATTCCCCCATAACTATCGGCAAGGTAAATGTAAAAGTAGTACCAATACCAAGCTCGCTTTCACACCATATTTCTCCGCCGTGAGCTTCAATTATTTCTCTTGCTATTGCAAGCCCGAGACCTGTCCCTTTCGCTTCTTCATCCTCTCCAGGCACTTGAATAAATTTATCAAAAATTTTATCTAGATAATCTTTAGGTATTCCTATACCTGTATCTTTTATAGAAACACATACTCTATTTTGTTTAATAAAGGAATTAACAAAGATTTTATCATTAGCTCCGGTATGTTTAAGAGCATTTGAGATTAAGTTGTTAATTACCCAAACTATTTTTTCAGAGTCTGCATTTACTTTTGGAAGATTGCTTTCTAATGTGTTATAAATGTACACTTCCTTAGATTTTGCCTGCTCTGTAAACCCTTTAATACTAGCATCTACTATCTCTTCTATAGAAGTTGGCTTAATATCAAAAATTGATTTGCCGGCTTCTATTTTAGATAAATTAAGTAAATCATCAACTAATGTCAATAATCTTTCACTATCTTCCTCTATGGTATCTAAAATATTTTTTTGCTTTTCATTTAAATCTCCCAGCTTTTCACCTGAAATTAAGCTCGTACCTATCATGATGGAAGTTAAGGGTGTTTTGAATTCATGCGAAATAGTAGCAATAAAATCTGACTTTATTTTTTCAATTTGTTTCAGCGAAGTTACATTTTGAAATAGTACTACTAACCCTGAATTGCTACCCTCAGCATCCTTTAATATGCCTACAATAACATTGAAATAATAGTCTTCTCCGTTAATATCTAAATATATTATCTTCTGATCTACTTCGTTTCCATTTGAATTAAATACTCCACTTATATATTCGTAAAGCTCCCCATTACTTATAACTTCTAAGAAGTATTTGTTTAAAGCATCCTTTTCTTTTATGCCAAAGATATTTTCACAGGCACTATTTAGCAAGGTTATCTTATAATTTGTATCTAAAACTATCAATGGATCGGCTATACTTTTTACTATTGTAATAGATTTTGTTTTTTCAGACATAAGCTGTCCTAAAGTACTCTGCTCAAATAGTTGAAGTCTTTTAGTCATGTTGTTAAATTCCTCAGTTAAATCGCCAACTTCATCCTTAGATAAAATAGGAGCCTGCTTATGTAAATCACCGGCCTTTACTGCCTTCATAGTTTCCCTTAATGAGTATATAGGAGACAAAAACTTTTTAAGTAATATCATGGATACTGCAAAACCAATGACAACACATAGGGTAGATAAGCCAAGTATAAGATACATGGAGTAATTGGCATAATTATTAACTCTATCTTTGCTGCTGAACATACCATTTTCATTTAGTTTTGAGGCTGTGCTTAATATTTCCTTTATATGAGTATGCTGGGGCTGAAGCTTTGCTTTATAGAAATTGACAGCTGATTGAGCGCTTCCTCCTGCACTTACTTCCTGAAGCTCGGAAAAAAGAGTAATATAGGCTAGATATGAGCTGTTCAGCTCATTTACAAGCTCTTTTTCACCGCTTTCAGTTATGTTGTTAGCCTCTATATTATAATTTTCATTAAAATTAAGCGAGTATTGATGAAAGCTTTTAATACCTTCCTCATGACTTATATTCAAATAGGTTAAAATAGCAGAATTTTGCGCATCTACTGCGTTAGACATATTATTTATAGCCCTAATACTTTTGTAATTACGAACCATCAAACTATTGATTTGCTTTCCTAATATAAATGTATTGTAGGCAGCGAAAATACCTATTATACCGATTATTATTACAAGACTAATATATACCGCTGAGAACTTAGATTTTAATTTATTAAACATAGAAAACCTCTTTTAAATAATACTTGTATTAAACAAGAGAAATAATTAACTCTAGTGTGATTTAGCGAGATAATTTTATTTAACAGCCTGTACTAAATAGGATAAATTTTATAGCTGTAAATTGGCGAACTTAGCTTTATATGCTGTCCGTAGTATAATTTTCTTGTGGCTAAGATAATAATACAATTTAGCTAACTTAAATACAACATAAATCCATATAACCTATGGGTTTATATATATATTATTCTCTTGATAAAAAAGGTAAACCAAAGCTTTTGCTTTGGTCTATCTTTTTGTATAGGACAATCAATATTATAGGGGGAAATCAATCTTGCTTAGAGAAGTAAAAAGTGTATTAATCGGGAAACCATTAAAAAATGAGGAGCTTACAGGTGAAAAATTTAATGTATTTTGGGGGCTTCCTATTTTATCAAGTGATGCAATTTCATCAGTAGCTTATGCAGGAGAAGAAATACTTTGGGTTTTGATTCCAGCAATAGGCGCTTTAGCTTATAAGCAGATGTTTTTTATAGCACTTGCTATAGTTGCACTGCTTTTAATGCTTGTATTTTCATATAGACAAACTATAGATTCCTATCCAAATGGGGGGGGATCTTATATAGTTGCTAAGGATAATTTGGGAGATAACTTTGGTCTGACAGCCGGTGCAGCACTTTTAATAGACTATATACTAACTGTAGCTGTAAGTGTTTGTGCGGGAACTGCTGCCATAACATCAGCTATACCAAGCCTTTTACATTATAGTGTGTGGATAAGCGTATTTATAGTTTTATTTATGACTATAGGTAATCTTAGAGGAATGAAGGAATCCTCCAGAATGTTTGGGCTGCCCACTTATTTATTTATAATTTCAATGATAATAATGATTATTTATGGACTTTTTAAGGTATATATTTTAGGGGTTACTCCTACAGCAACAATGGAAATTCCAAAAGCAACGGAAAATATAACGATGCTTCTTTTAATAAAAGCTTTTTCAAGCGGCTGTACTGCTCTAACAGGCGTAGAAGCTGTAAGTAATGGTATACCAAACTTTAGAGAGCCTTCACAGAAGAATGCTAAAAATACACTATTTCTTTTAGCTGTCATGGTACTTTTTATATTTGGCGGAACTTCACTTCTTGCCACAGCTTATCATGCAGTGCCCAATAAGGAGATTACTGTTGTATCACAAATAGCTGAGCAGGTTTTTGGTAAAACCTTTATGTACTTTGCTGTACAAATTACTACTATGTTAATCCTAACTATGGCTGCTAATACAGCTTTTAGCGATTTGCCTTTACTTTTATCTATAATATCAAAGGACAAGTATATGCCAAGGCAGTTTACTAAAAGAGGCTCAAGACTTTCCTTTGCAAATGGTATAATGCTCCTTGGAATTCTTGCTTCTCTGCTTATAATAGCATTTAAAGGCGAAACTCACCTATTGATGCCGCTATATGCTGTAGGAGTATTTATTTCCTTTACCTTATCTCAAACCGGAATGTTTGTAAGATGGGTTAGGCTAAAAAACGATGGCTGGAAGCATAAGGCTGTAATCAATGGTATGGGTGCAGTAGTTACATTTATAACTGTTATAAGCATTGGAGCTACAAAATTTGTTCATGGTGCCTGGATTATAGTAATACTAATACCTGTTTTTGTAATAATGATGAAGCTTATCAGACATCACTATGATAATATAGCCTGCGAGCTTACACTTGGCAAAACAGAAATAGAAAAAGAAACAAAAGCCGTTGAGGTTAAGGATTTTGTAATTGTCCCTATAGATTCTCTTAATAAGTCATCATTAAAAGCTCTTAACTACGCTAAACACTTATGTGATGAAAAGAGAATTGTAGCGCTGCATGTAAGCACTAACCTAGAGGAAGCTAAAAGACTTGAAGCAAAATGGAAGGAATGCGGCATTCCTGTAAAGCTTGTTGTAAAATATTCTCCATACAGAGATATAGTAAATACTTTAGTTAAGTATGTGGAATCTCAAGAGCATGAAAGTAAACCTGGAGATATTATAACAGTAGTAATCTCCAAGTTTATAGTAAGACATTGGTGGGAAAATGCATTCCATAACCAGACAAGCACAATTTTAAGACATCAGCTTTTAAAAGACAGACATATAGCTGTTGTAACAGTTCCTTATGTTTTAGATAAATAAAAATAATAACGGGATATTGTAAAACAATTTAAACCTACCTCATGCTAAGTTTAGTTGTTTTGCAATATCCCATTTTTAATATTAGAGAGGTTTTAGTTATAACATTATTATGTATTAGAACTTTTACATTTTATATTAAGTTTGTAGTATAATAGATATTATTTATTAAGGAAAGGTTGGATAGAAGTGAAACTATCAAAAGCACTAATGACAACGCTTAGAGAAGTTCCGGCAGAAGCTGAGATACAAAGCCATAAGCTTATGTTAAGAGCCGGGCTTATGAGGAAGATGGCCTCAGGGATATATAATTATATGCCTATGGGACTAAAGGTTTTGAAAAATATTGAAGAGATTGTAAGAGAAGAAATGGACAATACGGGAGCTCAGGAATTTTTGGCTTCGGCTCTTCTTCCTTCAGAGCTATGGAAGGAATCAGGAAGATGGGATACTATGGGACCTGAGATGTTTAGACTTAAGGATAGAAACGAGAGAGAATTTTGCTTAGGGCCTACACATGAAGAAGTTTTTACTGATATAGCTAGAAATGAGATAAAGTCTTATAAGCAGCTTCCTTTAAATTTATATCAAATACAAACCAAGTATAGAGATGAAAGAAGACCACGTTTTGGTGTTATGCGTTCAAGAGAATTTTTAATGAAGGATGCCTACAGCTTTGATAAGGATAATGAAGGGCTTGATACTTCCTTTAATAAAATGTATGAAGCCTATCATAAGATTTTTAAACGCTGCGGCTTGGAGGCAAATTGCGTTGAAGCTGATTCAGGGGCAATGGGAGGCTCAGGTTCAGCTGAGTTTATGATCAAGTCTGAAATAGGTGAGGATGAAATAGCTTTTTGTACCTCATGCGACTATGCAGCAAATATGGAAAAAGCGCCTGGAACTCCTGAAATACTTGAAAAGGAAGGATTAAAGCCTCTTACCAAGGTTGAAACTCCAGAAGCCAAAACTATTGAGGATTTAGTTGCCTTTTTTAATACTAACTCTAAGAGATTTGCCAAAACACTTATTTTTAAGGCAGATGAAAAACTTGTTGCTGTAATGGTAAGAGGGGACAGAGAGGTTAATGAAATAAAAGTTATTAATGCCTTGTGTGGAGCTGTAGATTTTAGAATGGCAGATGCTGAAGAAGTGTTTAAGGCTACCTCTGCAGCAGTGGGCTTTGCTGGACCAATAGGAATAAAAGTTGATTGCCTTCTTGTAGATAGAGAAGTAGCTGAATTATATAATATGATAGTTGGAGCTAACGACACAGGCTATCACTATATAAACGTAAACTACGGAAGGGACTTTGAAGGACAGCTTGGTGACTTCAGAAAAGCAGTTGAAGGGGATATATGTCCTAAATGCGGTAAACCGCTTACTATTGCAAGAGGCATAGAGGTAGGGCATATTTTTAAGCTTGGAACCAAGTATTCAAAGTCTATGGGAGCAAACTTTATAGATGAAAATGGAGAAATGAAGCCTCTAATAATGGGCTGCTATGGTATAGGACTTAATAGAACCATGGCTGCAATTATTGAACAGAACAATGATGAAAACGGGATAATATGGCCATTGTCAGTTGCACCTTATAAAGCTATTATAATACCTGTAGTAACAAAGGATGCCGAGCAGATGAGAATAGCTGAGGAGCTTTATAATAATCTTAGAAAGCTTCATATTGATGTTTTAATGGATGACAGAGACGAAAGAGCAGGCGTTAAATTCAAAGATGCTGATTTAATCGGAATTCCTATGAGAATTACAGTTGGAAAGAAGATAAATGAAGGAGTTGTGGAGTTTAAGCTTAGAAACTCAAGTGATATTAAGCTTGTTTCCTTAGAAGATGTTGTTGAAAGAGTGGTAAATGAACTAGATAATATTAAACATTAAAAATAAATTTAACTTTAATAAAAAACTCTTATGCTGTCTTTTAAAAATATCAGCATAAGAGTTTTATTTTTTTAATACACTACTTATATTAAGGAAGTACTACAAATGCAGATGGAACTTTTCTTCCATCAATAACTAAAAATACTACTGTGCTGTCACTTTTTTCACCTATGAAAATTTTGAAATAAATATAATAGAGTGCAATTTGCACTCTATTATATTTATTTCAATTTAAATCTATTAACCTGTTCCATCATATCCTTAGTCATATTGCTTAGGTTTAAAGCGGTATTTGCTACTTCATCTGAGGAACTTTCCATCTGTTCAGAGGAAGCTGCTATTTCTTCAGAAGTTGCAGCTACTTCTTCAGCTATGGAGCTTGTTCCTTCTAGTTTTGTTAATATATTATCTTTTTCATTATTAAGATTTATGGAAGCTGTATTAACTTCCTCAATTTTTGGAAGAATGGCATTTATTGATACTATTATTTCCTTAAAGGAAGCAACTGAATCATGTACAGTGCTCATCTGGTTTTCAAGTTCTACACTCATGGAATCAGCATTATATATCATATTTTCAGTATCTTTAGATATTCCGCCAATAAGCTTGCTAATGTTATCAGAAGAATTCTTGCTTTGTTCAGCAAGCTTTCTTATTTCCTCGGCAACTACAGCAAAACCTCTGCCGGCTTCTCCAGCACGAGCTGACTCAATAGAAGCGTTGAGTGCAAGAAGGTTAGTTTGGTTAGCTATGTTGTTTATGACATTGGTTATTTCATTTATATTATTAATATTTTTGCCTAAGCTTGAAAATAAGGTTATAAAATCTTCAAATGACTTGTTTATTTTACCTAGAGAATCAATTAAAAATTCAAGCTTGCTGTTGCTGCTTTCAGCTTTAGTATTAATTTCTCTTGCGCTTATATCAATCTCTTGAACTGATTGCACTATCCTTTCCAGCTCATGACCGAATTCATCAAGAACGCCGACTATTTCTGTTAAGTCTTCAGCCTGTGCACTGGAACCGTTTGCTGCTTCCTGAATAGCAGAGGATACATTTCTGGCGGCAGAACTCATCTCTTCAGAAATTGAACTAAGATTTTCAGACTTATTATCTATAACCTCAGATCTATCTTTAATACTTTTTACCATTTTTGAAAAGTTTTCAACCGTTTGAGCTAAAGCCTTTCTCATTATGGAGAATTCACTTTTACCCTCGTAATTAATATCTAAAGAAAGATCTCCGGAAGCAACTGTATCTAATTCTAAAATCATTTCCTTAGAGGACTTTCTGATGATTAATGTAATGAAATAAGCTATAGCTGCAAATGCCATAAGAGATAATGCTATTATGATAAGTATCATATTATAGCTTGAAGAATAAATAACATCGCTTTCAGTGTTGGTTTTATCTGCTAGGCCTTCATTATAATCTCTTAAGTCTCTCATAATATCTTCTGTTTTTGTACCTAAATCTGAGAGTTTAGTTAACTCATCAGATGACAGATTTTCACCTTTTCCAAGCTTAGGAGATACTTCCTCCCAAAGCTTTAAATAACTCTCTTTATACTGATCAAAACTTTTCAAGCTGTCAATTTCTTTTGAATCTATTTCTAAAGCTTTGTATTCATTTTCGTATTTATCAATTTTGTCCACAAAGCCTTGAATATTTTTGTCTGTATCACTGCTGTAATTTCCGATGGTTGCCTTATCAACTTCAATTCTTATATTTAAAAAATTTGCTCTGATAGAACCAGCCTTGCTTATTGGTACAAGATTGTTCTTGTAAATATTAGTCATATTATAATTTATGACCTTCATTTTTGAAACACCCATAAAACCAATTAATGCCATTAAAAGCCCTGCAAAGATACTCATAAATATGAAGCTTGTAGTGATTTTAAGGTTTTTTAAATTTTTAAGCATAATCGCCGTCCCCCTTAGATGTTTTTTAAATTTTGTATAGCAAAAGCTGGTATAAAACTATTCTAGCTATTTATACCAGCACAGCCTTCATTGTTAATTTAAAAATAAAAAGGTTATAAAAGAATGATATATATCAAATTATATCGAAACTTTAAATAGTTTGTCAATAATTAAGTAATTATATAGTTATATAGTGTTATAATAAATTTGGATAATAGTTGTAAAAAGATACAAGTAAATAAAATTTAATTGATATTGTTATAAGGAATGAAACTATTTAAAGCATATATTGATAATATCACACTCAATTGATATATTATATATGTTATATTTATAACAAATTTACAATAAAGGTAAATGGGGGATGTTTTAGTGTTAAGATGGAATGAAAAGTATAATCTAGGTATTGAGATGATTGATGAGCAGCATAAAAAGCTGTTTGAAATTGCTGAAAGAGCCTACGACCTGCTGACTAATGATTTTAGAACAGACAAATATGATGAGATTGTTAATATACTTGGTGAATTAAAGGACTATACAGTATTTCACTTTAATTCTGAAGAAGAGTATATGAAGAGTATAGGATATAAAAAGTTCTTATCTCACAAGGTTTATCATGAAGACTTTATAAATAATATCAATAACACAGACTTAAGCAAGATAGATGTAAATCAAGACGAGTATATAATGGAAATACTTAATTTTATAGCTAAATGGATAGATGAGCATATATTAGAGCAGGACAAACAAATAGTTTCCTAGGAATTGCGTATAAAAAATGCACATATCTTACAAAAAAGATATGTGTATTTTTTATATTTGAAATAATTAAAATATTTACACAAATCTGAATAAAAGTGATATACTTATAAGAAAAATCATTTATAACCTATGGGGAGGGGACATCAATGGAAAGTTATGTTGGCAATTTAAGTATGAATCTGTATAATAAAGGCTTAAAGCTTGCAGAGGAAAGAGGAAGCAATTCTCTTGAAGACTTGGCAGGTATCTTCTCAGGAGGAAATATCACTAATATCGTTAAAAACGGCGTTGACGAAGTTTACGTTAAAAATTCAGCTTGTCTTGCAAAGAATTTTGCAAACGATTTAGCGAAAGAAGAATTTAAATGTGGCTGTGATAATGCTTTGGCAGAAGGCTTTAATAATAGTCTCGGCTGTGAAGTTATTCAAACCATCGAAAGCGGCTGCAGTGTATGTATACATAGACTTTATATAAAGAAATAATAAAATAGTAAGTTTTAAATTGCTAATCTGATAAAAATCAGGCTAGCAATTTTTATGTTTATTAAAATTATATTTGAAGATTATGTTAATTAATATGTATAAATATTGATGATATTAATAGTAATATGGTATAACCTATATAATAGAAGGAGAGTGAATTAAATGAAAAACATTAACATAGGAAATGGAGCACTAACTGCTTCTGAAATTTCACTAGGCTGCATGAGAATTTCAGAAATGCCTATAAAGGAAGCTGCTAATCTTGTAAATACAGCCTTAGAAGAAGGTATAAATTTTATAGACCATGCAGATATATACGGCGGAGGAAAGTCTGAAGAGGTTTTTGCAGCTGCTGTAGATATGAAGCCAAGTGTTAGAGAGAAGTTTATAATACAAACAAAATGCGGAATAAGAAAGGGCTTTTTTGATTTTTCAAAGGAACACATATTAAATTCTGTAGATGCAAGCCTAAAAAGATTAAAAACTGATTACATAGATGTACTTTTACTTCACAGACCGGATACTCTTATGGAACCTGAGGAGGTTGCAGAAGCTTTTGATATTCTTCATAAAGATGGAAAGGTAAGACACTTTGGAGTAAGCAATCAAAACCCAATGCAGATTGAGCTTTTAAGCAAGTACGTAAAGCAAAAACTTATAATAAATCAGCTTCAGCTCAGCATTATGCATACACCGATGATTGATGCAGGACTTAACGTAAATATGAGAATTGATCCTGCAATAAACAGAGATGGTGGAATACTTGAATACTGCAGACTTAAGGACATTACTATTCAAGCCTGGTCTCCATTCCAATACGGCTTCTTTGAAGGTGTATTTTTAGATAATGATAAGTTCCCGGAGCTAAACAGTGTAATAAACAGAATAGCAAAGGAAAAAGGTGTGCCTAATACAGCCATTGCTATTGCGTGGATACTAAGACATCCTGCAAAGATTCAGCCAATAGCCGGCACAACAAATGCAAATCGTCTTAAAGATATATGCAAAGCATCTTCTATCGAGCTTTCAAGAGAAGAATGGTACGAAATATATAGAGCAGCAGGAAATAAGCTTCCTTAATATTTGTATATAGAAATATTTATATATAAAACTTCTTAAGAATTTATCTTCTTAAGAAGTTTTATTTTACAGAAAAATGAAATAATGGGTATAATATAAGTAATGTGAGGAAGGAAATAGAAGCTTCATAAAATTAATAGACAGCATTAAAGTTACTATAGGGGAATGGGGGATAAAAATGGAGACAATATTAAACTACTACAACACTTATGATGAGGATAACAGACTTGTTAAGGACAAAGCGCATGAAATAGAATTTATAACTACAGTTCATTTTTTAGACAAGCTTATTAATAAGACTTCTAAGGTTTTAGATGTTGGGGCAGGCACAGGAAGATATTCTTTTTATTTTGCAGAAAAGGGCTGTGAAGTTACTGCACTTGATATTACGCCAAGGCATGTTGATATAATGAAGGAAAAAGCAGCAGGAAAGACTTTAAAGCTTAACCCTTTGCTAGGCAATGCTTTAGACATGAAGGAAATTGAGGATAATTCTTTTGATGCAGTTTTATGTCTTGGACCGCTTTATCATTTAACAAATGAAGAGCAGAGGAAACAATGCATTAAGGAAAGTTTAAGAGTGCTAAAGCCTGGCGGTGTTCTGGCAATTGCCTATATAAACAGAGTTGCTACCTTTGTTAATTACATTCATAGAAACGTCCATAACATAAATAATGCCGGACTTTGGAATATTACAAAGACTGGACTTGAATTTAATAGCGAAGAGGATTGTTTTTATTATTCCACTTATGCTGAGATGGAAGCTTTAATGAACAGCTTTAATGTATATAAAATTGATAATATTGCCTCTGATGGTGTGGGAGGAACACTTAGAGATATTATTAATAAGTTTACAGATGAGGAGTTTAATAAGTGGATGGAATTTCACTTGATGACCTGCAATGACCCAAGCTTAATGGGCTACAGTCAGCATGGACTGTATCTATGCAGAAAGGCTTAGGTATAGGAAGTGAATAATTGGTTTAGTATAGAAAAAATTGATGAAGAGACTTATTCTATAAGCGAATATGGACATTATGAAAAAATGCATTCCTATCTTTTAATTGGAAAAGATAAAGCGGCACTTATCGATACCGGTCTTGGTATAGGGGACATAAGAGAGGAAGTTAGAAAGCTTACTTCACTTCCTGTTGTGGTTATAACAACACATGCTCATTGGGATCATATAGGCGGGCATGCTTTGTTTGATGATATTCTTGTTCATGAAGCTGATGAAGCCTGGCTTGTAAATGGACTTCCTCTACCAATAGATATTATAAAAAGCAATGTTATAAGGGAACCCTTCACAAGAGAACTTCCTGAAGGCTTCAGTATTGATAATTATAAGGTTTATACAGGAAGACCTTCTAGGATTTTAACTGATAAGGATATTATAGATATAGGCTTAAGAAAAATAACTGTTCTACATACTCCGGGGCATTCCCCGGGACATATATGCCTTTTGGAAGAGGATAGAGGATATTTATACAGCGGTGATTTAATATACGAGGGAACTTTGTATGCTAATTATCCAAGTACAAGCCCTGTAGATTTTAAAGCTTCCATAGATAGGATAAGCAAATTAGAGAATATAAAAAGAATTTTAGCGGCACATAATTCATTGAATATTGATATAAAAATTATAGAAAAAATGAAAAAAGCTTTTGTTTTAATAGAAGATAATGGGTTACTAAGGCAGGTTGGGGGAACTTTTGAATTTGATAATTTTCAAATAAGGTTATGATGGTAGATTGGGGATAGGGGCATTTATGAGAATAATAAAATTTATTTTAGAAATTATAGTGGAATTTTTGATAGTTCTTACTGCATTTGTAATTTCAATTTTTCTGAATTTCAAGGGGAGTATTATTTTTAGTGCATCAATTTTATTAGCATGTATTTTTATGCTTGTCATAGGTATAAGGGGAATTGCAAAGAATAGAAAGAGAAACACCGGAGCTTTAAAAAAGTTTTACAATCTTTGTATTACTGCAGTAATACTTGTAGCTTGTATCTCTTTCGTTGAAAGTAAAAACTTTAAGATACTAAATGACAATAAAAGCTCTTCAGTATATAGTATTTTGAAAGGAGATATTGACTTAAAAAGGGGGACGGAAGCCTATAACAAGCTCTTTAAAACTATAAAACATAACAATGCCGAGATATACTATAAGGAAGACTTGGAGCCTGCATTGGAGTTTATATATAGTTATTTGGATAAAGCAGAAACGCGAACTTCAAGCATATTTAAAAATGTGGAAAATGTTCCTATTATTATAAAGTTTGACTATGATAAAGATGTATTTAAGTCTATTAACAAAGATTCATCAGACTATGCAGGATTGTATAATTATAATAACAAGACAATTAATATTTTCGTTGAAAACTGTTACAGTGACATTCTAGCATTAAATTTGAATCACGGATATTTTAAACATTATATGCTGCATGAGTATTCTCATTATAAGTTCGGGCAATTTCTAGATAAAAATAAAATTGAAAGGAATTTTATTCCGGAATGGTTTGATGAAGGTATTGCTGAGTATGCTGCGCTCGGCGGTGAGCGTGGGGAGCAGCCTACCAGCATTGTTGAGTTTAGCAAGCTTAAGGATATAAAAGACTGGAACAAGTATAATAATGAAAAATATACGATATACGAGCAGGCATATTATGCAGTTAATAGCCTCATAGCTCTTAAAGGAGAAAATGCAATCAGCCAGATAATATTAAAGACCAAGGAAAGTAATTTTGAAACTGCCTTTAAGGAAGCATCAGGAGTAAGCCTTGAAGAATATGAAAAACAGCTTCAGGAAGACATGAATAATAAATGGAAGCAGTACAATAAGCTTATTAAACCAATAACTCTAAAAGATGAGGATGATAATATAAGACTAAAGGGTTTGCTGGCTTATGCTGATAAGAACATTGATAATATAAACCCGTTATTAGATGCAGGAACCATATATAGTGGAATGAGGCAGTTTGACAAAGCAAAAGAAGCATATAAGCTGGCTGTTGAGAGAAATCCTAATCACAGCTTGGCTTGGGCAAGATTAGGAAGTATCTCTGTGGAGCTGCTTGACTTTAAAGCTGCACAGGAAGCTTACGAAAAGTCTATCAGCTTGGATAAAGATAATCCAAACGGATATATTTATTTGGCGCAGATATTATTAGCTGTCGATATAAACAAAGCAGCTGAAACCGCAGATAAGGCTCTTAAACTTGATAATTCAAGCTTTACAGTTAAGGAGATTCAACATATAAAAGATCTTAAGATAGCTGCAGATAAAGGCAATCCATACCCAGCAGCTTTGAGCATAATAAAAAATGATTATATAATCTCAAATACACTAAAGAAAGCTTTTATAAATAAGCTTATTAAAGATTTTCCGAGCGTAAAAAATACTTCGAGAAGCGAGCTGGAGAAGTTTATAAAAAAGTAAATTAGATGGGGGTATAATATGGACAAAGTTAACTCAAATAAATTCCTGGTTTTAAAAGAATATTTGAATAAAGAAGATTATGAGGATGCTAAGAAGCTAGAGGCTCTATGTTCTGAAAGGGATAATGTGAATGTTAAGCTGGAGCTTGATTTTAGAATGTACTTTAACAGAAAAGAAAGAGAAGTAATCGAAAATATCAATGAATTTTTATACTATATAGATAATGTTTTAGCAGGTTATATAAGCATATCAAGCTTTGGAGGCAATATAGCTGAAGTAACGGGGCTTGTTCATCCTGAGTATAGAAGAAAGGGCATATTTAAAAAGCTTTATAGTTTAGCACTTGATGAGTGCAATAAGAGAAATTTCAGCAAGATACTGCTTTTAACTGATGATAAATCAGCTTCAGGAAAGGGATTTATTAAATCAACCGGAGCAGAATATTCCTTCTCTGAACATGGAATGAAGCTTAAACAAATACCGGATATTGAAAGTAATAAGATTATTGTCTTAAGAAAAGCATTTAATTCTGATGCAGAAGAAATAGCAAGGCAAAATACTATTTTCTTTGGAGATGGCAGAAGTGAGCTTATATTCCCCGAGGAAGAAGAAAAAAATGGCATGACAACTTACTTATCTGAGCAGGAAGGAAAGGTTGTTGGAAAACTTAAAATAGAGATAAATGAAGCTTCTGCCTTTATAAGCGGAGTAGGTATTCTGCCTGAGTTTAGAAGCAGGGGTTATGGAAAGGAAGCCTTAAAAGAGGCTCTTAGGATAATCAAAGAAAAAGGTATTAATGAGGCCGCTTTAGATGTGGCAGCAGGAAATAAAAATGCTCTCAAACTATATAAGAGCTGCGGTTTTGAAGAAGAGGATGTAATGAATTATTATGAGGTGAAATAGGAAGCTCTTTACTTGTCAGAATCCGGACACTCCTTTATAATTATTTTAGTACGACAAAGGAAGGAAGAATTAATATGAGCATTGCAGACAAACAATATTTACAGCTAGTTAAGGATATATTAGAAAATGGCTATTATGAAACAGAGAATAGAACAGGAATACCAACCTATAAGCTTCCTCATAGAATGTTTCAATTTAATTTAGAGAAGGAATTTCCTATACTTACAACAAAGTTTGTAGCTTTTAAAACTGCGGTTAAGGAACTTTTGTGGATATACAAAGATCAATCCAATGATGTAAAAAAGCTTCAGGAGCAGAATGTACATATATGGGATGAGTGGATGAAGGAAGATGGAACTATAGGAACAGCTTACGGCTGGGTAGTTAAAGAATATAATCAAATTGATAATTTAATTGAAGGCCTTAAAAATGATCCTCAAGGAAGAAGACATATCATGAGCCTTTGGCAGATTCCTCACCTTAATGGCGGAACTCTTCACCCTTGTGCTTTTATGACAATGTGGGATGTAACTGATGGAAGATTGAACTGCATGCTTGTACAGCGCAGTGCTGATACGCCATTAGGTTTACCGTTTAATATGGCTCAATATGCAGTATTAGTTCACCTTATAGCTCAAGTAACAGGACTGAAACCGGGACTATTTACTCATGTTATAAATAATGCTCATATTTATGAAAATCAAGTAGAGGGTATGAAGCTTCAGCTTACAAGAGAAAATGAAGTCTATGAAGCTCCAAGGCTTTGGATAAATCCAGAGATTAAAAATTTTTATGACTTTACTATAGAGGACATTAAACTTATTGATTACAAGCATCATCCGGCAATAAAAATGGAGGTGGCTGTTTAATGCTTAGTTTTGTAGTTGCTATTGCAAATAATAATATTATAGGAAAAGATAAAAGCCTTGCCTGGGGACATCTTCCGAGCGATATGAAAAAGTTTAAAGAGATAACTCTTTCAGGCAGCAAGACTATGATAATGGGTAGAAAGACCTTTGAATCTCTTCCTAACATTCTTCCTGGAAGAAAGCATGTAATACTTACGAAAAACGAGAATTATAAAGCTGATGATGAGGATGTAGAAGTAATCCACACCATGGATGAAATTATGAAATATGTAAATTCTGAAGAAGAATACTTTGTTATAGGTGGGGGACAGATTTTCAATCTTCTGTTTCCTTATACAGAAAAAATGTATATAACAGAAATTCATGAGGATTTTAAGGGTGATACCTTCTTTCCGGCCTATGATAAGTCAGAGTGGAAGGTAAAGGCTGAAAAAGAAGGGGTAGTCGATGAAAAAAATAAATACAAACATACCTTTTTGATTTTAGAGAGAATTTAAAAAATAATAAAGAATTAAAATTGTTGGAGCTGAGATGTTATTTCTTAGCTTCTTTTCATATACAGAACTGCAGACAAGGTTTATCTAAAACCTTGCTGTTTTTTTTATCCTTTTATTGACATTTAAAATACGAAGTGCTATTCTTAAATTGAACGGTGTTAAATAATAAAACAACGTTCAATGAAGCGGAGGGTAACAAAATGACTATTGAAAAAAGAAGAGAACGTGAAATAGAAGAAATGAGGGAACTTATCCTTTCAGCAGCTAGCGACATTATAGCTATAGAGGGGTTTGACAAGTTATCAATTAGGAAGATAGCTAAAAAAATTGAATACTCTCCAGCTATTATTTATCACTATTTTAATGATAAGGAAGAAATATTAAACAACGTAATGCAAAGAGGCTATAAGAAAATAATATCAGCTGTATCTTCTACAGAGATGAAAAATGCTTCACCTGAAGAAAGGCTGGTAGAAATGACTAGAAATTATATAGAAGCGGCATTAAATATGCCGGATGAATTTATGGCAGCTCAATTAAATAAATCAAATGAAGCCTTAAAGCATACCGCCTGGCTATTTAAGGGAGCCTCAAAAGAAAAGCTGGCTTTATCTGAACTATGCCAATGCTTGCAAGATCTATATAAAGATAAAGAGGCAGATGAAAATAAAATTGAATTAACTGCTCAGATGATTGCAGTAGCAACCTTGGGCCTTATTATGAAGCTCACTGTAGAAAGAAACCTTGATGAAGAACAAAGACAAAGGTTAATTGACTTTTATTCAAAAGAAATAGTATTAAGAATAGCTAATGGTAATAAAATTAAGTAGGTAGAGGAGACAATTTGGAGTCATTAGGAATGTGTTAAATAATTAAAATGGGGGTAATTAAATGAATACTTTGATAGTTTATACAAGCAAATATGGATGTACAGAGAAATGCGCAGGGCTTTTGTCTAAGGAGCTTAATGATAAAGTAGACATAATAAATTTAAAGAATTCAGGGGATATTGATATTTCAAAATATGACAAAGTTATTATTGGCGGATCAATTTATATTGGTAGAATACAAAAGGAAGTTACAGAATTTTGCTCAAAGAATTTAGATAAGTTAAAAGAAAAAGGAATTGGATTATTTATTTGTGGAATGCAAGAAGGTGAGGCAATAAATGCTGAATTAAATCAGAACTTTCCTTCAGAGCTTTTAAATATTGCAGCGGCAAAGGAATATTTAGGTGGGGAATTTATATTTGATAAAATGAACTTTATGGAAAAGCTGATAGTAAAAGTGGTATCAAAGGTATCCTCCAATAAATCAAATATATTAAAGGATAATATTCATAAGTTTGCTCAGGAAATGAATGCTATTTAGTTGGTGGAGGGGTTATAAATGAAGTATAAAAGAACAATTAGCGTACTTATAGGATGTATTATCATATTGTCAGTATTTGCATCGTTGGTTGGAATTTTCTCTAATGCTGGTTCAGGAGTTAGACAAATTGAATCATTTAGAGGTGAAACAATTAAAATTTATGGAAAAGGTTTATATGGTAATGATTCTGTAGCAGTAGCAGCACAGGGCATAGCGCAAGATATAATAACGGTTGCGTTAGGTGTTCCTCTATTAATTGTATCGCTATATCTGGCACTAAAGGATTCTTTGAGAGGTAGATTGCTGCTTACAGGAACATTGGGTTATTTCTTATACACCTATATTTCATATGTTTTTTTATGGATGTACAATCCAATGTTTATAGTGTATGTAATGCTAATGTCAGCAAGCTTCTTTGCATTTACCTTATTAATGATGTCCTTTGATATTAAAAATTTAAGTTCTGCATTTAATAAAAAGCTGCCAGTAAAGTTTCTGGGAGGTTTTCAAATATTCTTTGCTGCAGCATTATGGTTACTTTGGATGGGTAAGATAATACCTACAATAACAAATGGAACTGTACCTGTAGGTTTAGAGCACTATACAACTCTTGTTATTCAAGGACTAGATTTGGGATTTATAGTACCTATAGCACTATTATCTGGTGTGTTGTTAATTAAAAGAAAGCCCTTTGGCTACCTTCTTTCTTCAGTAATAATTATGAAGGGCTTTACTATGGGGGCGGCACTGACAGCTATGATAATAAGTCAATATATTGCAGGTGTTTCAATGGGTATTATAGAGATAATTATGTTTCCTATGTTTAGCTTGGTTATATTCTATTGCATCATTTTGCTGCTAAAAAATATTAATGGTAAAGGATACGCCTAAACAAAAACAAATAATGGGGGATAAGCAAGATATAGCCACGGAATATCAAACTGTACTAAAACTCAAAATATAAACAGCTACAAGATATGGTTTAATATTAGCTGCCAAAATTACTTTAGACTTTATATCAAAAATTATAAAAATGAGGAAGTTACTACGTTGTATTGTAGATAACCTCCTCATTTTTATAATTTTTTGATGCCTAAAATATTGTTATCATATTAAATTTTAACAAGGAGTGAGATGTTATGACTCGTAATCTGGAGTTGGAATGTCAGAGGAAGAAGCCAAAAATTTATTATCAAAGCTTGCAGATGATTGAATTTATCTGCTTTTTTGTGAGAAATTTGTGAGAAAAAAGTATTATTATAGGATTTGTAAATTAATATTACATTAATGGTTCTTATTTACTGGAAGTGTATGCATAAATTTAATTGCCATTGGAAGCTTTGATCTATATGCTTATTTGGGCACTTTGTATATAGAGAGCTAGTAGTGCAACCGGCCAACTGTTAGAAGTTCGGCCGGTTTTTGTATTGAATTATATTTTTGTCAAGGAGGGTAAACATGAGAAAAAAGAGAAATTTTATACTGATGCTGGTAATAGCTTTTGTGCTTCAGATAGCTGTACCTGTAAACATTGCTAAGGCAGCAGGGACAGATATTACAGGCAAATTTCCGTTTATAACAAATGTAAGCATTACAGATGCTAAAGGAAATAATTTAGGAAATGATATCAGCAAAAGTGCAGAGATAAACATAAATTATACCTGGTCAATTCCTAATGAGCAGACTGTTAATACGAGTGATTACTATACTATGCAATTACCCGCTCAGATTAAAATAGCGGCTGCATTTGACCAGCCAATAAAAACAGTAGATGGAAATGTTGTTGCAAATATGCATGTAGATAAAAGTGGTAAAGCAACAATTACTTTTACTGATTATGCCAGCGGTCATTCAGATGTACATGGGGGATTCACTATAAACTGCCATTTTGACCCGAGTCAAATAGGAAATCTTAATCCAATAGAAATTAGCTTTACTATTCCAGGACTCGGGGTTCCAGTGTCTATTCCTGTTGATTTTCAACAGCCCGCTCCTTCTATTGTAAAGAATGGAAGCTATGATCCGTTAACCGATGAAATTACTTGGACACTGACAGTTAACAATGAGGGTGTACAAGTTAACAAGGCAAGTGTAGAAGATATTATAGGCACAGGTCAGATATTAGTAGATAATTCTGTTTTAATTAATGGAAGTGCTGCTATACTTGGAACTAATTACAGTTATGATACTTTAAGCAAAAAGCTGATTGTTAATTTAGGTGATATAACAGCAAAACAGGTTATAACTTTTAAAACAAGTGTACATGCTGATTTAGCCCAAAAATCACAAGGTACTTATAATTACAATAACTCAGCTGCAATAAAATATGAAGAAAAAGGTACTCCTAAGAGTATAAATTCTAATACAGCATCTGTTCCCGTAACTGTAAAATATATAACCAAGGATGGAAGCTATAATTCTTCAACTAAAAGCATTGATTGGACTATAAAGGTCAATGAAAGCGGAAGAACAATTGGTAATGCAGTTATTGATGATAATATACCTGCCGGACTAACTATAGACCCAGCCAGTATTAAGTTGAATGGAGCTAGCGGTAATGTTTATTCAGGAGCAGGAACAGGTTATTCAGTTTCCGGGCAAAATTTTAAGTATTATCTGGGAAATATAAGCAGTGCTCAAACTATAACATTCTCAACAAAAGTGGATACAAATGTTTATAATTCAAATGCTGGTAAAACCTATACTAATAGTGTTACTTTGACAGGCGATAATGTACCTATTGGAACAAATTCCGGTAAGGGGGTTGGAGTTCCATCAAATATCATTCAAAAACAAGGTGTAGGCTATGATGCTTCTAAAGGAATAATAACCTGGAAAATAACAGTTAACAGCAATAAAGCTGAGGTTGATGCCGTAGCTGTAGTTACAGATAATATACCGTTAGGACAGAAATATGTTTCAGGCTCTGCTTACTTGGATGTCAATACTAAACTAAATGATAGTGATGTATATACTAATGATCCTGATGCAACTAAAACAGGCACCTTTAAATATACCTTTGCAAGTGCATTTTCTGATACTCATACTATAACTTTTCAAACACAGGTAACAGATCCTAAGGTATATCAGGCTAATTACGGTGGAAGCTTTAATAACACAGTTAATATAACTGCAACAGGAATTAATCAAAATACATCCGGATCTCAGTCTGTTAATAGTGAGATCATTAAAAAAACAGGAATAGGATATAACTATGTTACAAGAGAAATAACGTGGCAAGTGGTTATAAACAAGAATAAGATGCCAATAACTAACGCAGTGATTACAGACGATATTCTTTCAGGACAGGAATATGTGGAAGGCTCTGCTTCTATAAATAATGGTGCTCCTGCAAATGGATTTTCTTATACAAAGATAACCGGAGATGCTTCAAAAACCGGAACACTTGTATATACTTTCCCAGCAGGAAATACTATAAATGATGCCTATACTATTACATTCAAGACTAAAGTTACAGATTTAAGTGTTTTTAATACAAATGGTACCAAAACTTTAAATAATACTGCAAGTATTTCTGGAAATGAAATACCTAAAGATGGAAATGTAAAGAGTACAGGAACACAAAATATTAATAACGATGTGATTAAAAAGACTCAATCATATATTTATGGTAATGCCTATATTGATTGGACTGTGAATGTTAATTCTAATTTTAATATTTATATGTCTAAGGCAACTATAACTGATACACTGCAGAATGGACTTTCGCTAAACACTGACACTGTAGAATTATACAAGGCTGTTGTAAATACAGATGGAAGTCTTACTCAAGGGGCAAAGGCTACATTAACAAGCGATAATGTTAAATATGATCCAAGCACTAGAAAATTTGATTTTACTTTTCCTGAGGATGCAGGAACAGAGGCGTATATACTGAAATTTACTACAGATGTAGCTGCAGCAGGAAAATATTCAAATACAATTGAATTTAAAGGAAGTAGTATAGACCAAAGTTCTTCTGCATCTGTAAATAATGTTTGGTTTGCAAGTGGAAGTGCATGGGGAACAGGTGTTAGTGGAAGTATTACTGTATATAAAGTGGATGAAAGCAATAAAAAACCACTATCCGGTGCAGTATTTGAGCTTCTAGATCAATATAGAAATATAAAGGCAACATCTGCACCAACAGGGGCCGATGGTAAAATAGTATTTAAAAGTCTTAAGTATGATTTAAACTATTATTTAAAAGAAATAACGCCTCCAACAGGGTATGAACTAAGCAGTGAAGAATATACCTTCCAGGTACATGATAATTCTACTGAAAAAGATATAGCTTATTATTATAAAGATTCAAAGATAAAGAAGGATATACAATTTTCAAAGAAGGGTGAAGACGGGAACCCGCTTAAGGGAGCAGAATTTACACTTTACGAAAATGATGGTAAGACTCCTGTATTAGATGCTCAAGGAAAACCTGTTACGGCAATTAGTGATGAAACTGGAATAGTTAAATTCAGCAATATTGAGTATGGAGATTACAAAATAAAAGAAACAAAAGCACCGGAAGGGTATGTACTTTCTTCTGATGTAGTATCTGTAAGCTTTAGCGGTGATTATACAAATGCTGCTGCTACAGTATCTTCGAATTCTGTATCTAATACAAAAATTCGAGGAAATATAGAATTTAATAAAATAGGTGAAGGTGGACAACCTCTTAAAGGAGCAGAATTTAAGCTTTATAAGAGCACAGATACCAATTTTGAAAATGCTATTGATACTGCAATCAGCGATGATAAAGGACTTGTACAGTTTAAGAATGTAGAATACGGAAGCTACAATATAAAGGAAACAAATTCTCCTATAGGATATAATGTATCTACTGATGTGATTTCAGCGGTAATAAGTGTGAACAATGCCACAGTAAATCCTGGTGATATTAGTAATACAAAAATCCGAGGGAATATAGAATTTTACAAGACAGACGAAGGTAAGAAACCGCTTGAAGGTGCAGAATTTACACTTTATGCTGACGACGGTACTAGTCCTATTAAAGATATTAATGGAAATAATATTACAGCAATCAGTGATAAAGACGGAAAAGTTACATTTAATAGTATTGAGTATGGAACTTACAAAGTAAAAGAAACAAAAGCACCGAAAGGTTATATTCCTAGTACAGTTGCGGTATCTGCAGAATTTAGCGGAGGTTATAATGTTGATACTAAAAAGTATGATACTATAGTTACAGTAGCTCCGGCTTCTGTTGCTAATACAAAAATCAGAAAAAATATAGTATTCAACAAAACAGACGAAGATAAGAAACCACTTGCAGGAGCAGAATTTACACTTTATGATAAAGACGGAATTAATCCTATAACAGATGATTACGGGAAGGATATTACTGCAATTAGTGAGGAAGATGGAACAGTCACCTTTGAAAATGTTGAGTATGGAGATTATCAAATAAAAGAAACAAAAGCACCGAAAGGATATTTAGTTTCTTCTAAGGTGGTATCTGTAAGTTTCAGCGGTGATTATACAAATGCTAAACCTAATTTAGACATAGACTCTGTTTCCAATACAAGAATCAGAGGCGGAGTAAAAATAACTAAGACAGATGAAAACACAAAGGTGCCTGTATCAGGTGCGGAAGTTACTGTCTACAACAGTGATGGAACTCCTGTTAAAGATGGAGCTTCAGTAACAGGACAAGATGGTACAGTTAAATTTGATAATTTACCTTATGGAAGCTATTATTATCTTGAAACAAAAGCACCGGAAGGATATTTGCTAAATACTGATAAACAGCCATTTACAATTGTGAAGGACGGAGTAACAGTAGAATCAAGTTTTTCTGATGCAAAAATTAAAGGGACAATAGTTATAAAGAAGCAAGATAAGGAGAATGGAAAATATCTTGCAAATGCAAAATTTACGCTCTTTAAGGGTGATACAAGAGAGGCAGTTAAGATAGCTGTTACAAATGAGAATGGAATTGCACAATTTACAGAGATTGAGTATGGAAAGTACTTTGTAAAGGAAACAACTCCTCCAGAAGGATATACTCTTTCGAATGTAGAACTGCCGGTAGAAATAAATGGAGTTGAAAACGGAAAGAGTTATGATGCCGGAATTAGTAAAGACGATAAGATTAAAGGAAGCGTTATAATAAAGAAGCTGGATCAAGATGGAAAAGAGCTTAAAGGAGCAGAATTTACTTTATTTAATTCTGAAGGTAAAGCGCTGCAGACAGCTGTTTCATCAGAAGATGGTATAGCAGACTTTAAAGACTTAATTTATGGAAACTATACTATAAGAGAAACGAAGGCTCCTGAAGGATATATAATATCAAAAGAGGATATAAAGGTATTTATTCAGGAGGATGCTCATGTTTACTCCTATGAAGTTAGAAACAACAAAGAAACCAAAATTTCTTTTCCTAAAACAGGAGGCTTTGTAGATACTACAGTTTTACTGGTAACAGGAATAGGAGTAATTGTTGTAGGAGCTGTATTACTCTTTAAAAGAAAGAAAACAAATAAAAACGGTCAAGAAAGTTAACAGCAAATAAAAGATAGTGTCTTAAAACTGCTTAAAGTAGTTTTGAGACACTATTTTGTTGTATTATATAGACTTTAGCTAGCTGTTAATGCTTCAATATGAGTCATATGTGCAGTAGGTCTAACTGAGAAAATAAATTATGTAAGAGGTGTAACAAAAACATCATGTAAAATAACCTCACATTTGCTATACTTTTAATAAAGCAAAGAAATGCGAGGCTTTATTTTGAGGTCCACACCAGAAGATATAATTTTCTAGAAGATAATTAAGATAAGAAATAGGAGTTGAATGTGAATTTTAGAATGGTGCAAAATTAACGAAGTCAGCAAGCATGAGTATCATTATTTTAGCTTATAAGGAGTGTTGAAGAAATATTAAAAGTGAGAGATTTTTGAGAGAAGAATTAGTAAAATATAATTAGTAGATATATTAATACTAATGAAAAGGTGTTGAATAGTTATGAATAAATGTATAAATATAAAAAGGTTAATTAGCTTACTCTTAACAATCAGCGCTATTTCTATATTCTTTTTAATTTCTTATTACGAGACAATGCCAAATGCTAGGTCTCCAAAGGTAATAGAAGGAAGTTTAGACTTGTCCAATTGGAATTTCGAAAAGAATGGGATAGTTTTTCTTAATGGAGAATGGAGTTTTTATCCGGAAAAGCTTCTTGATCCTAATGATATAGCAGATTCTCCCCAATATTATATAAAAGTTCCTGGAAACTGGAGTTTGGGAAAGCCTAAAATCCAAACTTCAAAAGGAAGCGGTACTTATCATATTTCAATAACTTTACCAAAAGACAAAGAACAATTGCTTTTAAAGGTACAGAATATTTGGATGTCTCACAGACTATACATAAATGGAGTTCTTGTAAAGGAAATGGGGACACCAAGTTTAACTAAAGAGAATAATGAAGCAAAAAATACTCCCTATTTAATTAATATTGATGCTAAAGATAAATTGGATATAGTAATTCAAGTTACTAACTATGTGTACTATGATGGAGGAATTATCCATCCGCTACAATTAGGAAATGAGAGGCTAATGGAAACAAGATATTTGCTTTCTTTTGGAACTGATGTAGCAGGCTTCTTTATGCTTTTATTATTTGGAATATTTCATCTTAACATGTATCAAATGAGAGGCAGAGAATCTACATATCTATACAGCGGAATTTATTTAATTATTTTATCATTTATGGTTATTACTTCGGGTGAAAAAATTTTTATGAGACTTATGGAAAATGTACCTTTTGAAATAGCATATAAGTTTCAAGATTTATCTATTTATTCAAGCTTCCCGATACTCTTTTTGTTTATTACCTCTCTTGAACCAAAGGTAATGAAAAAGCGGAGTTCCAGAATTGTTATATTACCAATTATAATATATTTATTAATGATAATTTTTACGCCCTGTAGTTTTTATTCTAATATAAAGTATTATATGTCTATTTATACAGATGTAATATTATTTATTTTTCTATTTAGATTAGTTTACATATTACTGCTAAAGAAAGATAATAACGCGCCTAAGGATGAGTTTGCATATATCATAGCAAGCATATCCTTTATAGTAGTAATGTATTGCGATGCAGGATTTTATCACACAGGTTTAATAAGTATTAATTTAATTGGAAAGGTAAGCATATTTGGTTTTCTACTAAGCTTGAATCTTCTACTTGCTAGAAGATTTACGAATAAAATGAATGAAGTGCAGACTCTATCTGAAAATCTTATAATAGCAAATGATATAAAGGATGAATTTTTAATTAGAACTTCTCATGAATTAAAAGCTCCACTTAAAGGAATAACAGATATAGCTTCTCAACTGCTTAAAGAAAGCAATCTTTGTATGACAGTTGAGCAAAAAGATAATGTAAATCTTATTCGGGATACATCTGTAAAGTTGTCGCTGTTAGTTAATGATTTAAATGATTCAGTAAAATTAAAGCATGGAGATATAAAAGTTAATATAAAGACAGTTGATTTATATGTATTAATTCAAGTGGTATATCAAATACTGTCATTTGATATATATGGCAAAAAATTGAAATTAATAAACCAAGTAAGGCCCAATACGTTTATTAATGCCGACGAAAATCGATTAAGGCAGATATTATATAATCTTATTAGCAATGCTATTAAATATACTGAGAGTGGCAAAATAACGGCAAGAATTGAAGAAAAGGGTGATAATATTATTCTTATGATTTCGGATACCGGCATAGGAATACCTTATGATAAATTTAATTTAATATTCGAAGATCCTTATAAGGATATAAACTTTGAAGTTAGAAAAAATTCTGATACTGGTTTAGGACTTTATATAAGTAGAGAACTTGCAAGGCTAATGAATGGAGATATCTGGGTATCAAGATCTGTTTTAGGACAAGGCACTGAAATATCACTTATGCTGCCAAAAGGTTATGAAGAGGCTTTAACAATTAGATATATTGAAAGAAATGCAGGAAGAGAAGAAAAGCTCAATAAAGCAACTGTAATTGACGAAAGTAATAAATTGAAGAAAGTTCTTATTGTAGATGATGAACATATTAATATTAAAATGTTATCCATGATATTAGAGGGAGAATTTGAGGTTTATAAGGCTTATAATGGAGAGGCTGCCTTGAAAATTCTTACGGAGCATAAGATTGACCTGGTGATAACTGATATTATGATGTCAGGAATGTCTGGAATAGATTTAATTCAAAGAATTCGAAATAAGTATTCCATTATTGACTTGCCTATTATTGTTTCAACAATTAAGTATAACGATTATGATGTGGAGCTTGCCTATCAGGCAGGGGCAGATGATTATATTACTAAACCATTTTCTGAGGAGTTAGTGCTGTCTCGTGTGGGTATTTTGTTGAAATTAACTGACACAATGGATAAAGCACTAAAAAGCGAAATTGCATTTTTACAAGCCCAGATTAAGCCTCATTTCATTTATAATGCATTAAGCAATATTATTGCTCTTTGCTATGAAGATGGAGAAAGGGCTGCAGAACTTTTATCCTTACTTAGCAGATATCTAAGGTATATTTTTCAGACAGAACAGTTTGGGCAAATGATACCTATTAGGCATGAACTTGATTTAATAAATGCATATGTAGAAATTGAAAAGCTCCGTTTGGGAAATAGGCTTATATATAAAACTTATATTGATCCCGTAATTTATGAAGATAAATTTGAGATTCCAGCACTTATAATTCAGCCTTTACTAGAAAATGCTATTAGACATGGGATTTTCAACAAAGATGGAGAAGGGACAGTTACTTTGAGTATTACAGAAGGAGAGGAATTTATAAGTATAGTTGTTGAAGACGATGGTATAGGGATTAGCGATGATGATATATACAAAATTCTGCACAATGAAAAAGGTAAGGGTGTTGGTATAAGAAATATTATAAGAAGGGTGAAGGCTATTGCAAATGCATCTTTTTCAATAGATTCGGAACTCGAAAAGGGAACTAAATGCAGGCTGTTTTTGCCAAAGGAAATGATGTATGCTGCAGAAGAAGGAGAGAAGTATTTTGTATAGAGTAATGATTGTAGAAGATGAAGTAAATATTCTGAGTTATATGCAAAAAAAGTTATCAAAATATGAAGTTTTTAAAGTAGAAGCAGCTTTCTCATCACCAGATGAAGCACTAGAAGCCTTTGAAATTATAAAGCCCGATGTTGTGTTTTTAGATATAGAAATGCCCAGAACAAATGGCATTGACTTAGCTGGAAAGCTGCTCAAGAAAAAGGATGATGTTCATATTGTTTTTACTACAGCTTATGGTCAATATGCGGTTCAGGCATTTGGAGTTGAGGCTATAGATTACTTATTAAAGCCTATTAGTGATGAGGATATTTTGAGAGTTATTAAAAGACTTAATAAAGTGGACAACATGAAGCAGCAAAAAGCAGAAGAATTTAATGCCAATAAACCTAAAGAGTTAAAAATGCCTATAAGCTGCTTCGGCAAATTTCAGGTTTTAGATAAAGAATTTCAGGTTGTAAAATGGCCTACAAAAAAGGCAGAGGAGCTATTTGCTTATTTTGTAATGCATAAAGGTGAATACATAAGCAAGTGGAACCTTTTAGAGCTCTTCTGGGCAGAGATGGAGGAAGAAAGAGGACTTCATAATCTATACAATACTGTATACAGGATAAAGCAGACTATAAAGAAACTTGATTTTTTTATGACTATTAAAAAAGTAAATGATGGTTATATACTGGAGGCCCAGGAAGCATTATCAGATTTGGACAAGTTAAATAATCTGATGAGTATTAATAACAGGATGGAACATATAGAAGAAGCAGTAGAACTATTTTTTCAATATACTACCCCTTTGCTGGGAAGCAGAGATTATTTTTGGAGCATTTCTATGCAGGAGCAAGTAGCAAGGCTTTACGGAAAGTTATGTGTTGAGTTGCTATCATATTACAGGGAAAAAAATCAATACCAAGAAGCTGAGGAAGTAATTCGTCATTATGTGTTGCAGCATATTGAGGATGAAAACATGATGATAAGATGGCTTGAAATGCTTAAGCAGTGGAAGGGATATGAAGAAAAGACTATAGAATTTAAAACTTGGTTTAATAAAAAATTACAGGAGGCAGATTTGCCCGGCTTATATTGAAAAGATCTCTCTTTCGAGGTCTTTTTTACATTTTGTGAGATTTTTGAGAGATTATATTATTAAAATTATAGGTGTAAAAGGTAAAAATAGAAAAAAGGAGGGAAAAATTTGAATAAAAGGTCGAAATCAAAAAGATACTTTGCTTCCTTTGTAGCTGCATTATTTACTCTTAATATGATTAGTACTGCTATAAAAGTTAAAGCAGAAGATAACGATGTATTAATTTCTTTAAAACCGCAATATAATGCGGATATAGTTCTTACAGTCGAAGATTCTGCTGTTGATCCAACAAATTTTCAAAAAGACTTAAGAACTAAGTTAAATGAGCTTGGTATAAAAGATTCAAGAATCAAGATAGCAGGCTTAAAGGCTCAAGAAGTTAATACTCAAGACAATTTTGCTTGGGATGTGTATGATCATAAGGGAAACTGGGGAGAAGATAATTATCCCAATGGTGATGGACAAGTAGATAAAAAAAATAATCAACATATAATCGTAAAGAATAACGGGAAAAATATAACATTTTATGGTTATGGTCAGCCTGCTTATAAAGATTTTATGTTCATGGCAAATGATTCTACATTAAAAAAGACCTTCCAATTTGATTTAGATGAAAATGGTATAAATTATCACAGTATGGAAGGCGGCGGTTTTCTATTTAATTCAAAGATTGAAGGTGGAAAGCTTAGCGGGTATTGTGTTTTATTTACTGAATTGGGCATAAGTGTATATGAAATAAAAAATGTAGATGCTAATGCTTTTCATAATTATGTAGATTATAATTATACGTATACTAATATGGCCAAGTATGAGGGAATCACTTTGGTTAAAAGCTATAGTAAGACAAATTCTAAATTGCACAGCATAAAAATAGAAACAGACAGCAAGACTTTAAGTTTGTGGGACAATGGAAAGCTAATTATAGGAAATTTAGCCTTAGGGAAGACTCAGTATGGCAATGGTTTTGGACCAATAGCTAGTTATTTTCCGCACAATTGTAATATATTATCATATTTTGCCTTCAATAATTTGAGTATGCAAACTACAAATGTAACTAAATTCAAAGATCTTATTAGAAAACCTCAATGGGATTCAGCATCAAAGAAGTTTGTAGTTAACTTAAATGATACATCTGACGAAGACTTCCATAATGCAAGTACCTATGCTGAAATTCAATCAAGAATAGGAAGTGAAGGAATTCACTACATTGGTTGGGGTACAAATGCCAACAAAGCAGAAGCAGAGGATTTAGTTGCAAAAAATAATGGCAAGGGTACTTTTATAAGTAACAGTAATTATGCTGCTTCAATTGACTCGATTGCTAACTACATATTTGATCAATTAAAACAATCAAGCTCAGGAGAAACAAAGGTTATAATTGGACAACCTATGGACGTGGCTGTAACCCCAGAAAGCCTAAAAGAAAATACAGCAAATAGTGAATTTCCCTTAGGCGGCTGGAAACTTGATCATGATGACAGTTATTATGAAAATAGCATGGGAAAAGCTACTTTTGATGGTCAGTACATGGACAACCTGAATATGGTATTTGATAAACCAGGTAAATACGGCATTACCTTTAGAGATAATGTGGTATCACCTAATACTGTATATGCTCACAGACTTCCAGTAGCTAATTTTGATGCAAAAGTAATTAATAATTCCGGAAGCTATAGTGTTCAAATTGTAGACAGTTCATATGATGAAGATGGAAAAAACAAAGCAGATAAGGGAATTAAAGTTGAAAAATGGCAGTGGAGAGAGCTCGGCTCAACTACTTGGACAGATGGACAAATACCAGAAAACCTTGAAACTGGCAAACAGTATATGATTCAGCTTATGGTTCAGGACTATGATGGAGCGTGGAGTATTCCTGCAATAAAGTATATATCTACTAAGGAAGATAGTACAGAAAAGCCTTTAGCAAGCTTTATACTTACACCTGAAAAATTATATACACCTATAGTTAAGGATATAACTTTAATAGATAATAGCTACGATCCTCAAGGAAAAGAAATAACAGATAGACTTTGGACAGTTGAAAAAGACGGAAAAGTAATTTATTCTGGGTCAACACCTATGACTGATTTTTCAGGAAAGACAGAAGGCAATTACACTGTTTTATTAAAGGTTAAAACTACTATTTGGTCAGAAAGCTTTTCAAGAAGCTTTACTATAAAAGATGTAGAAAAGGAAGCTAATGCTGCTATTGGAGATGTTAACATCGGATATGCAGAAGGTGACAATGCAAACAGTGTAACAAAGGATGTTACATTGCCTGCTGCAGGAACTAATGGCACTTTAGTTAGATGGAGATCTGATGACGTATCTGTTACAAAGTATGGCAAGGTTACAAGACCTGGTTTTCTGCAAGGAGATAAGACAGTACAGTTAACTGCTACACTATATAATAATGGTGCAAATTCTACAAAGAATTTTACAGTAGTTGTTAAGGCACTGCCAAATACTCCACCGGTTATAGTAAACGGTGAAAAGAATGGATATATAAATACTACTCTTCAATTTATAGATACTGATTTTACTTCAAATTATAGTGATGCAGAAGGAAGTGCAGAAAAGTCAATATTGATTACAAGTCTTTCTATGAACGGCAAGCTAATGTTTGATGGAAAAGAAGTAAGTATAAATCAAGAAATACAAATTGCTGATATAAATAAACTAAGCTTTGTTCCTGACAATAAATTTGTGGGAAAAGCAGAATTCAGTTATAAAGCTAATGATGGTTATGCTTATTCTTCAGAAGCAAAGTTTACTATAAATATTTTGGACAATGTGGCACCGAGCATAAGCAATGTTTCCATTAAATCTAACAATGTTAAGAACCCTATTTATGCAAAAGAAGGGGATGTAATAGCTCTTGACTTTGCTGTTAGTGAAGCATTAGCTGAAAATCCTAAAGTAACTATTCTAGGAAATGAAGCAACTGTTTCTAAGGTAGGTGCTGCTGCTTACAGAGCTGAGTACAAGCTTAAGGACAGAGAGACTCAGGGAATAGCTAAGTTTATAATTTCAAACGTAAAGGATATATACAATAATGAAGCTCAGCCAATAAGCCTTACAACTGATGAAAGCTATGCTATTGTAGACACCATTGCACCAGTAATTTCAGGTGCAACAGAAGGTAGAAGTTATAAGCCTGGAATTGAACTTACCTCTAATGAAGGAGTACTGCTTTTAAATGGCAAGGAATTTAACTCAGGAGCTAAAGTTTCTATAGAGGGAGATTATACCTTAAAGGCAGAAGATAATGCTGGTAATGTTTCAGAAATCAAATTTAATATAGATGGAACGCCGCCAGTAATAAGTGAAGTAGAGAATAATAAATATTACAATAAGTCGGTTACTCCTAAGTATAATGAAGGAACTGCAACCATAAATGGTAAGCCTTTTAAATCAGGGGATGAAATAACTGACGAAGGAACTTATACTATTATTGCGACAGATAGAGCTGGAAATGTATCTACAGTTACTTTCGTTATAGATAAGACTCCGCCAGTGATTAAGAATGTAGTTGAGGGCGGACAATATAATACAGATGTTAGCCCAACCTTTGATAAGGGAAATGCTATACTAGACGGAAAAGAATATCATAGTGGACAAGTTGTAACTTCAGAAGGAAAGCATACTATAGTTGTTACAGATAACGCAGGAAATGTTTCTACTGTAAACTTCATTATAGATAAGACAGCACCAGTTATAACAGGAGTTTCAAATGGAGAATACTATAGTAATGACAGAGAAATAAGCTTCAATGAAGGAACTGCAACACTTGATGGAGAGCCGTTCACAAATGGAGGAAAAGTCTCAGCTGAGGGGCAGCATATAATAGTTGTAGTTGATGGAGCAGGAAATATTACTTCAGAAACATTTGTAATAGACAAGACAGCACCTGTAATCTCTGGAGTAGAGGATGGAAAAGCTTACAATGAAAAAGTTGTAATTACCTTTAATGAGGGTGAAGCAATTTTAGACGGAGCTGCCTTTAATAATGGAGCAGAGGTTACACAAGAAGGAACACATACTATTACAGTCAAAGATAAAGCAGGAAATGTAACTACTAAAACTTTTACAATAGATAAGACTGCACCAATTGTTACTAATGCTAAACTTAATGAAACCTATAAAGAAGACGTAGCTCCAGAATTTAATGAAGGAACTGCAACTTTAGACGGAAAACCATATATATCAGGAACTAAGATTACTGAAGAAGGAACTCATACTTTAATAGTAAAGGACAAAGCTGGGAACACTACAGTAGTTACTTTCACTATAGATAAATCTATGCCAAGGACATTGGATCTTAGAGGAAGAGTTTATTCAGTAAATGGTAATGAAGCTGGAGCTAAGGTTACTTTAGAAGATATAGATGGCAAACTTGTTGGAAGCACAGTAACTGACAAGGATGGGAACTATAGCTTCAAGAATGAAAAAATAGGTTTGTATAAAGTATTAGTTGATCAAACCGGATTAAAACAGATTGTTGATGTTAATCTACAGCCTTCAAAACCTACTGACAAAGAGAAGGCAGTAGACGTGTATCTATCAAGATATAGAGTTATAGTTACTGCAAATCCAAATTCTATAGTGGGTGATGGTGAAGATACTACAACTTTAACAGTGACTGTAGTAGATGAAAAGGGTAATCCTGTAAATGGGAAGACTGTTACTATAACAGTAACAAGTGGTGACTTATTGAATGGAAACACTATTATAACAGATAAAGATGGAAATGCTTTATTTAAACTTAAGGCTCCAAAGGTTAATGGGGATGACATGACTACAGCTACTGTAACAGCAAAGGTTGATGGTTTAGATGTGCCCGTAGCCAATAATGCAATAATACATTTTGCACCTGGAAGCATAAAAGGTGTGGTTGTAGATAATGAAACAGGACTTCCTGTTGAAGGAGCAGTTATAGAGGTTTCAAAGGACTTTGACAACAACGGAATTCCAGAATTTTATGCAAAATATATTACTAAAAAAGATGGTAAGTATAAGATTGCTATTCCTAAGGGAAATGTAGAATACCAAGTTAAGATAACTAAGAAGGTAAAGGTTGGAGAGGATTCTAAGGAGATGACCTTCCATCAGAAAATTAAAGCCGGTTCAGTAACTTCGCAAGGTAAAGAAAGCTATAATGCTTCAAACACAGCTACTGGAGTATTACTTATGAAAAATCCTAATGGTGATACAAGCCTCCTTAAGGATTATTCAAATTATAATGTAGTAATTGTGGATGAAAATGGTGAACCAGTGATGTTGCCTTCGGAAAGTTCCAAGTTGGACAATGGAGTATTTAACTTCAGTGAACTTGAAAAGAATAAGACTTATTATGCAAACATCTACTATCAATTGCCTGATGGCAGCAAGATAAAATTAGGAGCATCTAAAATAGCAATAAGTAATGAGGGAGAAATAAATATTACTAATTGCTTGATAGACCCATATGGGGATGTAACTAATAAGGAAACTGGTAAGCTTATAACTGGAGCTAAAGTAAGATTATATTATGCAAACACAGCAAGAAACCTTGCTAAGGGCATTAAACCAGATACTTTAGTAGAACTACCAACTGTTAATGACTTTCCACCAGCAGATAATTTAAATCCACAGCAAAGTGATATAAATGGTAAATATGCATGGATGGTATTCCCTAATACAGACTACTATATAGTTGCTGAGGCAGATGGTTATGAAAAGTATGTGAGCCCATTAATATCAGTTGATACAGAGATAGTAAGACATGATATTAAGATGACTCCTATAAAGGATTCCAATAATACTGGGGGAATTCTTCCGAAAACAGGCAGGATGATAGACGACAATGTGTTATTAGCCATAGGAGCTTTATTTACGGTATTAGGTTTATTTATAGGATTTAGGAAAAGAAATCCATATAATAATTAACCTGCTGTTCAGTTTAAATAAAAATATTTTACTTGGTTAATTATTTCAGCGTTACATCACAAAAGTAAAAAATCGCAAAAGCTTAGGCTTTTGCGATTTTTCGTTTAGTTAGACCTTAAAGTACCTGTATGAACTAATTCAATATCTGGGTTAACTTCAAATTTTATATTAGGATAAATATCAGTAAGCCAATCATTTGTTGGCATATAGTTTTTATCATTTGCCCAGTAGAGCAATTGCATCTGAAGAGGGTCAACCTTATTTTCCTTAAATTTATCTAGAAGTGCTGTGATTTGCTTTTTTAAAGCGACTTCAAATTTAGGAGCCAACACTGAAGCATTTCCGGAAAAGTTATCAAGCTCTTCTAAGGTACCATTTATCTTAGGAGTTATAGTGCATAATATGTCTCCCTCGCTTGTTCTCTTTATTTTTATCTTTGAACTTCCTTTGTTTATGCTCATAGATATAGGAGGACCTTTTTCTTCGGGTTTGATAGTCAGGGAGCCAAGGAGTATTTTGTCAGTGAGCAAATTAAGAAGTTCTGTTTCATTTTCATTTAGCATAAGAGCTAATTTTCCCTTTGAGAGAATAGCTACTTTTTTCATTACAAGTTTATCTTCTTTTGTCTCTATTATAGAGCAGGAAGGAGAGCAGCCGGGAGTTATGGTATTGTTATACATTTCAAAAATACGTTTTTTATATGAATAAGGAGATTCTGAGCCTTGCCCAAATTTCAGAAATAAACTATTACCGGGGATTCGTTCTTCTTTAGGGGTTGTGCTAAGTACTGCTTTAGCTGACGGAACGCCTAAGGATACCCATGCTATATCTTGAAAGTCACGCCTTCGAGTAAAAAAGTCAAGATTATAATCAATATTATGTGTTTTAACATACTGTTCTCCGAATACGACAAGCTTCATTTGGCTGAAGTCAGGTTCAAATGAAGTTTCGCTTTTTATTTCTCTAAGTATATTTGATAAAGAATGTCCTGACAGAGTATATATATCAGACATTCCTTTTTCAGAGGTGCTTCCTCCGCTGTTCTCTCCCCCGCTGGTAGGCATAGCTGCTTTAAGAGATACTAGCATAAGCTCTGAATTCCAAGGATCTAAATCTATTCCTATGGCTAGTATAAATACTCTGTGATCTATGTCCTTAAAGTCGCAGCCTGTAAGGGAGCACAAAATTAGTATATTAGTTAAAATTAAGCTTAAAAATTTTTTCATACATTTTTGCCTTCCTTCAGTTTAGTTAAAATAAAAAGCAGAGTTGTAAAAAGCAAATGATATATTAGAGCCCATGTAATACACAAGCTTCCAAGCCTAAGCATAGTTTCAGTATCTTTTATTAAGTAAGATAATATTATATAGGAGGCACCAATTATATTCACTGCAAAAAAACTGATTTTCTTATTTTTTATAAAGCTTTTCATCAATGACCAGGATACATATCCGAAAATAATAAAGTCGCTTGCCGAAAGCAGAAAAAATAGTGGGAGCAGTATGTATAAGGCACGCTCAATAAAAAATAAGTCTACAGAGATTGAATCGGCTGTGGTAACGGCAGTGAGTTGAGTTTTTTGAAGCATATAAGGGCCTAAGACTCCAACAGGAACATATATAGCAAATAAGGCAACTGGCAGCGCTATAAAAATATATACCAAACAGGTTTTTTTCCAATTTATTTTCTTGAATTCAGGATTGAACACAGACAGATGGGAAACCCCTGAAAAAAAGAAGCCTGCTGCCGCAAGTGTAGCAAAATTAGGAAGCTTAATTGAATGAATAACTGCTGTTTTTATATAATACATATGAATTCCTTTAATGCTTAGCAAAACATAAAGTATAGACCAAACTATAATAAACAGCGAAATAAAAGCTATAAAATTAAGAAAGCTTTTATTGTCATTTAATAAATTTATATATGGCAGAAAAAGGAAGGTTATGGCTAAAAACCAAGCCGGTGTTGAAGGAAGCATAAACTTCATAATAATTTCAATCAAGCCTCTAAACATAAAGAAGCTTACAAGAACATTAAATAGTATAGTAAAAAGTGAAAATAAGCCTCCCAGATATTTGCCCATCAATATTTTATTTATATCTAATATATTGCTGCCTTTGTAAGTATTGTAAACATATATTGTCATATAAGCGTTTATGCAGGAAATTATTAATGCTAAAAAGATTGCTACAAAGGAGCCATCAAATAAGTTCCTGTTTAGTTCATAAGGGGCGTAAAGAATAAAGTGGGATAGTATAGTTGTCAATAAAAGCAGGTAGTAGTATCTATACTTCATCTGAACTCCCCTTTCTAAAGAAGGACTTAAAACCTTTAATGCTGATGTCTTCTATAGGATTAAAATAAGGAACATTAAATGTTTTGATAGAAAACATATAGCAGGTTAAACAATAAAGCCCAAGATATATACCATAAACTCCGGTAAAAGACACTAAAAACAGCAACCCATATTTTGCAACTCTTACGGATAGATTCATTGATATTGCAGGTATCATAAAGTTTGATATAGCAACAGTCGACACTATTATAATCATTATGTTGCTTACTAAATGAGCTTGTATTGCAGCCTGACCAAGTATAAGGCCTCCTACTGTTGTTGCGGTTTGACCTATTGACTTTGGAAGTCTTATGCTGGCCTCTACTAGAAACTCCATAAGCAGCAGCATTATAAAAACTTCTATAAAGGATGGATATGGCACACCGCTTCTGCTGGAAGATATAGAAAGAGATAACTGTATTCTCAGTATTTCAGGATTATAAGATACGATTGCAACATAGGTAGAAGGCAGCATAATAGATAGTATTAGTGCAAGGTATCTTAAAATTATTAAAAAAAGTGCAGGTATAGGCAAAAGGTATTCATCATCAACTGTTTTTATAAAATCATGAAATTGTACCGGAATTATAAGTGCTGTTGCTGTACCGTCTAAAAATAATACTATTTTCCCTTTTGTAAGATAAGAAGTAACCCTGTCAGGTCTTTGAGTTACAAGCATACGAGGGATCAAAAGCTGATTTTTCCATAAAAGCTGCTGAAGACCATTTAAAGCCTGAACTGCCGGAACATTGATATTATTTAATCTGTCAGTTATTTCTTTTAGTAAGTTTTCATCAACATAATTAGAATCATATAGGAGAGCAACAGTATTATGAGTCACTGTTCCAACTGTAAAATTTTTGACTACTAAAGTAGGCTGGCGATAGTACTGAGTTACCAAATTCACGTTCGTTAAAGAAACTTCGTTGAAGCCTTCCATACCTCCTTCAAAGGAAGCCTCTCTTTCAACTTCAGGAACGCCTCGGCTTTCTATTTTTTCAGCTCCGATAATTTTAAAAAGCTGATTTTTATATATGGATATTATATCACCTTTTATTAGGCCTACTTTAATGCTTTCTATAGTTTCATTTGAATGAATTCTATGTGCCAAAGATTTAAAATAAGAATCAAAATCTATAGTCTTGTCAAAGTACACTTTTTGAATATCTCTTGTTATAAAATTTGTATCTACCAGGGTTTTTATATAGTACAGTCTAAAATCATTTCCTAAGTTCAATATTATTCCGTTAGCTTTAGTTTTTATAAAATCCTCTATAGTATTTTGTAATTTTAAAATAGTATTTTCCATACACTTCATCACCTGCTTAGCATAGTTATAATAAGTATTTGTTGTTTTTAGTAAATTTACTCATTTTAATAATGTTTGCAGATGAATAACTCCAACTATAAACTTACAGACAATAAAGAATCAGTGAAAATTTTATAGTTTCATCTTTATATTGACTTGTAAAATACTGGTGATATAATTAAGTTATGGTGATAGTTTAACTATCAGAAGTCTAGAGGGGAGGTTTGTTGTGGTTAATAAGTTATATGATTGGGAAAATCCAAAGATTATAAAAGAAAACAAAGAAGATGGACACGTTATTGCTTTGCCCCATGATAGTTTAGAGGAAGCTTTTGATATGAAGACTTCTATATATAAGTTGAGCCTTAACAGAAGATGGAAGTTTAACTGGTGCAAAGGAGTCAATAATAGACCAATTGATTTTTATAAGGAAAGTTATGATGTGAGTAATTGGAAGGATATTGATGTTCCTTCTGTTTGGGAGCTTAAAGGCTATGGAAAGCCATACTACATAGCTTTTGATTACCCGCCTGCTATAAGCACTAAAAAGAGTGAAATACCTAAAATAAGTCACGAGTTGAATGAAGTAGGCTCATATAGAACTACATTTGAAGTTCCTGAAAATTTTAAAGGCAGGGAAGTATTCATTCACTTTGGAGCTGTGAAATCTGCTTTTTATGTTTATGTTAATGGGCAAAAAGCTGGTTACTCTCAAGGTTCTATGACTCCCTCAGAGTTTAATATAACTAAGTATTTAAAAGAAGGAGAAAATGTACTGGCTGTTGAGGTTTACAGATTTTCTGACGGAACTTATCTTGAAGATCAGGATATGTGGTTTTTCAGTGGAATATATAGAGAAGTTTATTTATTTGCAGAGCCTAAAATTTTTATAAGAGACTTTTTTGCAAGCTGCAGCATGGATAATGAATATAGAGATTGCACACTTTCTATAGAGGTTTTTGTTAAGAATTGTTTAGAGCATGAAAAGAAAGTAAAAGTTGAAGCCTATTTAGAAGACTATGATGCTGAGAATATAGGAATGCCTGTTGCGGAATGCTTATTAAGTACTGGTATAAAGGAAACTATAAAGACCAAGTTAGCAGCCCATATTAAAAATCCAAAGAAGTGGACTGCAGAAACTCCTAATCTTTACAAGCTTTTAATTGTTTTAAAAGATAAAAGTGGCAAAATCTTAGAAGCAAAGGTTATACAATACGGATTTAAGGTTGTGGAGATAAAAGATGAAAAGCTTCTAGTAAATGGACAGCCTATAATGCTTAAGGGAGTCAACAGACACGATTTTGACCCGGATTATGGCTGGGCGGTGCCTTTGGAGAGATATCATGAAGACTTTAAAATAATGAAACAGAATAATATAAATGCTATAAGGACGAGTCATTACCCTAATGCACCTGTTTTTTATGAGCTTTGCAATGAATACGGTTTCTATGTTATGGATGAGGCCGACATGGAAACCCATGGTGTAAGGAGAAAGGGAGTTCCCGGCGATAATCCTTTATGGACTGAAGCTGTAGTAGACAGAATGGAAAGAATGGTTTTAAGGGATAGGAATAACCCCTGCATTTTCATGTGGTCCCTAGGAAACGAGGCTGGCAGCGGAAGTAATTTTAACAGGATGAAGGAAGCTGCTTTAAAGCTTGATAGTACAAGACAGTTTCATTACGAAGGTGATTTTGACATGACTGTCAGCGATGTACTTTCAAGGATGTATCCAACAATGGAGCTTCTAGAGAAAATAGGAAAGCATGAAGAGGTTAAAATAAGCTTTATTGATAATATTATGAATAAGCTTGCGGCGGATAATAAGCCTTTAAAGCCTGAGCAGTATAAGGGAAAGCCTGTGATTCTTTGTGAGTATGCTCATGCTATGGAAAACAGCCTTGGTAATTTTCAAAAGTATATGGATATTTTTGAGAAGTATGCTAATATGGCAGGAGGCTTTATTTGGGACTTTGTTGATCAGTCAATCCATAAGTTAGAAGAGGATGGTACGGAAAAGTGGCTTTATGGCGGAGATTTTCATGAAGAAATAACTCATAGGTACTTTTGTGCTAATGGAATAGTATTTGCAGACAGAACGCCGCATCCATCTCTTTACGAGGTTAAAAAGGTATATCAGGAAATAAAGGTTGAGGCTGTAGATTTACTAAAAGGAAGAATTAAAATAAAGAATAAGTACAGCTTTAAGGACTTGAAAGACTTTTATCTTTATTGGGAAATCACTGAAGATGGAGAGAGAATAATTAAGGGTGGAATAAATGATTTAGATATAAAACCAAAAGAAACAAAGGAGTATTATCTTAATTACAGTGATATGGTCTTTAAAGCAAATAAGGAATATCATCTTTTGATATCCTTCAGGCTCAAGGAAACCAAGTCTTGGGTAGATAAAGACTATGAGCTTGCCTGGGATCAGTTTAAAATGCCTGTAGCTCATGAGAAAAACATTTTATTAGATGCTTCAAAACTTATACCAAGCTTAGAAGAGGATAAAGACAAAATAATTGTATTTGGGGATAGTTTTAAAGTCATAATAGGAAAACAGTCAGGAGCTATTGAAAACTTAGACTACGGCTATGGAGAAATTATTTATACCTCATTAAAACCTAATTATTATAGAGCTTTAACTGATAATGATATCGGGTATGCAAACTTTAAACCTGAGTTTTCTTGGCTTCTTGTAGATAAGTCCTGGGAAATATCAAGTGAAAGAAGGCTTGTAAAGAATATAAGAATTGATAAATCAGAAGGTTTAATAAAAATATGCATAATTCAGAAGGTTAGAAACTGCATTGGAGATGTTGCAACAGAATACAGTATAAACTCAAAGGGGCAAATTAAAGTTAAGCATGTTCTCACACCTAAAAAAAACATGTATAGAATCGGGATGCAGATGGCTGTTTCTAAAGATTATGAATTTATAAGCTTCTTTGGTAAAGGTCCTCATGAGAATTATATTGACAGAAACACCGGGGCTAAAACAGGTATATATAAAGGAACTGTAAGTAAGCTTATTCACAATTATATGAGGCCTCAGGAAAACGGAAATAGAACTGAAGTAAGATGGATTACTGTTTTAAATAAGGAAGGAAAGGGTTTAAATATTCAGGGTGCTTCAGGGAAATACTTAAATTTCAGTGCTTGGCCATACAGCCAAAAGGATTTGCAAAAGGCAAAGCATATTCATGAACTTTCTATAAGAGAATTTAACACTTTAAATATTGATTATATGCAGTGCGGAGTTGGTGGGGATTTGCCTGGAGTAGCTAATCTGCATGAGGAATTTAAAATACACAATAACAAAGAGTACAGCTACTCCTTTGTTATATCAAATTATACAGGGAGCGTATAACTATGGACATAAAAAGAAAGAAAGAAATAGAAACTGAAAAACAAAAGAGAAAGGAGGAGGTTATTTCTGCAGCAGTTGAGGTTTTCAAAGAAAAGGGGATAGAAAACTCAAAAATGACTGATATAGCAGAAAAGGCAAAAGTAGGTGTAGCTTCTGTTTATAGATATTTTAAAACAAAGCCGGAGCTTGCAATAGAGGCTGCAGTTAAGTTTTGGGAAGAAGAAATAGAACTTTTGTATGATAAATATGTTAATGAAAGTTTTGAGAAGCTTAATGGTCTTGAGAGAGTTGGAAAAATTCTAGGTGTTTTTAGAGTGCTCTATACAAACCATGAGGATTTCGTAAGGTTTGTTGAAGAGTTTGATAACTATATTATTAAAGAGAAGATATCTGCTGAAAGACTTGATGTTTATGAAAATAATATAATAGGACTTAAAAAAACAATGCTTGAAGCTTTGAGTGCAGGAAAGAAGGATGGAAGCATAGCCGAAAACATAGATGGGGAAAGCTTTTATATAACTATTACTCATACTCTTATGTGCCTTTGCCAAAAGCTTGTTTTAAGGGGAAATATAATTAAAAGCGATAAGGATATTAAAGCAGAAGAGCAAATTGATTTAGTCATAGCTATGGGGTTAAGCTTTATAAAAAATAAATAAAGGATGGGGTTTTATGTCTATAAAGAAGGTTCATCTTAGGTACAGCTTAGATAAGAAAAGCAAGGAGCTTGATTTTATCAAAAGTGTTTCAAACAACGATTTGAACATAATCTTTGATACAGGTGAGTGGAATAATGGCAATAGAATCAATATGAAAATATTCCCTAAAACTAAGATGAAAATTGAAGAGTTGTATATTGAGACTGCTTGTGATTTAAAAGAGGATAGTCTTACTTACTTAAATGGCTATCAAACCTGGACAGACAGCAGAGAATTTAAGCTAAGCGAGAAGATACCTAAATTAAGCAGGCTTGTTTGGCCAATTATGAGCATGTACGGAGACTATGCCTTTATTAAAAATAAAAATAAGCTTTCAAGCTGGACTTATACTTATATAAAAAACAGTGATGAAATTGAGCTTATTGGTTCTTTATCGGAGTCTTCAGGTTATACAATTTTTCAGTATGACAGTAATGGAGTCTTAACAATAATTAAAGACTGCTGTGGACTTGTAATAGATGATGAGTATGAGGCTTTTGACATATTTGCTGTAAAGGGTGAGGAAAATTTCTGCTTTGATAAGTATTTTGAAGCTATGAAGCTACCAAAGCCTAAAGTTAAAAGCTGCACAGGCTGGACCAGCTGGTACAACTATTATACAAACATTACAGAAGATATAATACTTGATAATCTTAAGGCTTTCAAATCAAGAAATATTCCTATTGATATTTTTCAAATTGATGATGGTTATCAAGAGTATGTAGGAGATTGGCTTAGGATTAATTCGAAATTTCCAAGAGGCATGAAGGTAATTGCTGATGAAGTAAAAGCTTCCGGATATAAGGCTGGAATATGGCTTGCTCCTTTTATATGCGAGAAAAAATCAGAAATTTATAAGAAGCATCCTGAGTGGGTTATTAAGAAGGCGGGCTTTAATCCTGGCTGGAGTGGAATGTTTTACGTGCTTGATTTTTATAACGAGGAATTTAGAAATTATTTAAGAGAAGTATTTAAAACAGTCTTTGAGGAATGGAATTACGATATGGTGAAGCTGGACTTTCTTTACGCTGCGGCATTAATAGAAAGAGAAGATAAAACCAAAGGTCAGATAATGTATGAGGCTATGAAATTTTTAAGAGAGCTTGCAGGGGATAGGCTTATACTAGGCTGCGGTGTTCCATTAGGCTGTTCCTTCGGTCTTGTTGATTACTGCAGAATAGGCAGCGATGTGGCGTTAAAATGGGAGGATAAGCTTTTAAAGAGACTTCATTATAGAGAAAGAGTTTCTACTATAAACTCACTTACGAGCACTATAGGAAGAAGGCATTTAAATAACAGAGCATTTTTAAATGATCCGGATGTTTTCATTGTAAGGAGTAAGGGAGTAGAACTTGATAAAAATCAAAGATATAGTCTGCTTTTACTGAATCTTATATTTGGAGGACTTGTTTTCACCTCAGATAATTTGGATGAATACATCGAAGAAGAGATGAAGCTTTATAAATCCATATTTCCTATAAAGGATAAGAAAATAAGCAAAGTTATTGAAGACGAAATTTTAAGAGTTTATTTGTCAATTGATGATAATGAGTATTTAGCTCTATGCAATTTAAATAGTGAACAAGTTGTTATTAAAAATAAGGATGAAGTCTACTTTTGCAGAGAAAAGGGCTATATACCTAAAAATGCTGTAGTAACACTCGAGCCTTACGAATCTATATGTCTTCTTAAGACGGAGAATGTGGATGAAAATTTATTGAGAAGTAGTAATATTTTTATGATTTAGGGGAGGGGGAATTATAATGAATAAAAAGTTTGTTCCATATGTTATTGGAGTGCCCAATATGGGGGTAGGACTTTTATGGGCTATGAATATGGTGCTTATACCTATGCTTGCAGGTACCATAGCAAAAAATAATAGCCAGCTTGCTATTTTAGTTTCAATGGGGGCTTTTACTGGCATATTTGTTCAATATTTGGCAGGAATTATAAGCGATAGAAGCAATTTTAAGATGGGAAGAAGAAAGCCTTTTATCATTATTGGGGCAGTAGTGTCAGCATTTTTTATGTGCTTAATGCCTTTTACAAAAAGTTATTTATTATTATTTATAACAGCATTTTTATTTTATTTCAGCTTAAACTTTTATCAAGGGCCTTATTATTCACTTATTCCGGAAGTTGTTGAAGACAGCAAGCTTGGACTTGCAAATGGTTTTTCAAAGGTAGTAAGCGTTATAGGAAGCGGTATTATTTTTATTGTAGGACCATCCCTTTGGGATAAAAACAAGAGCCTGCCCTTTTTTATAGCAGCTGCACTAGGACTTGTTACTGTACTTGGAGCAATATTATTTATTAAAGAAGATAACAGTAAAATAATTGAAACAAAGAAAATAAAAATCGATTTTTATAAATATCCGGCAGTATTTAAACTGTTTATGGCAGTATTCTTTATATATCTAAGCTATGGCTGCATTACGCCTTTCTTCGTTAAATATTGTGTTAAGGTTTTAAGCATTTCAGAAGGGGCGGCCAGTACAGGACTTCTTTTAATAACTGTAGCAGGAGCAGTTTTTGCTTATCCCATAGGAATTTTATCAGATAAAATTGAAAGAAGAAAGGTACTTATGCTTGGAGCGGTAGTGTTCACCATCGCTTTAGTGTGTGCGATTTTTATAAGAAGCACAGGAGCGTTATATATAATGCTTTCCTTTATAGGAATTGGATTTATCGCGATACAGGTTACTGTATATTCAATACTTGCTGAGATAGTTCCGCCGGAAAGACTTGGAGAGTTTATGGGAATAATTAATTTATTTATATCCTTAGGACAGTTTATAACAAATAATATAATGGGAATTATTTTAGATAAAATAGGCTTTTCCTATTACTTCCCCGTATCAGCAGCATTGATGTTTGTTGCAGTGCTTATAATTGGCTTTAGCAAGTATGAGAAGTACAACGTTAAGATAGAAGAGAATATAACGGGACAGATTAATTTTTAAATATTATCTAAAACATAATAATATTAGGGAAAGCAAGTAGGTTCATCTTATAAAAGATTTGCATATTTGTTAATTAGCAAGAGCAGTTACGCTCTTGCTTTTATATTTTCATGATATCAATATTTCTAGATATCATGAAAAGAAGATATCGCGATAGGAAATATTGTTGTACAATTTATTTATCATTAAAGGGTATAGTACATTTCATACTGGCTTATATTATCTCTTGTAAAGCCTTTGTGATTTACATAGCCTTGGAGAGAGGCGTTGTTTGGAAAACTGATGCTTAGCTTTTCAAGTTTTAATTCATCTGCACCCTTTAATATTAAATTTGTTCCTACGCCTTTGTTTCTGAACTCAGGACTTACCCATATAAAGCTTACTTTAGAGGATTTGTTTAGGCTGACAGCACCTATTAATATGTTGTTTTTGTAGGCTCCAAAGCTTAACTGACCTTCAGACTTTTTAAGATAATCTAAATCATTCTGCCAGTTTATATGAGTATCTTTAAGATTTTCAAAAGCCTTTTGCAATTCTTCAAAGGTTATTTCTTTAATAATGATGTCCTGATTTTCTTTAAATGACAGCTTGTTTAAATCAGTTAAAGAATAGTAGCTTAAGTCATAGATTTTTTCATAGCCGTTCTTTTTATAAAAGTTAATTGCTCTGTCGTTACCAACTATAACTTCTAAAAATAGCTGCCTGCAGCCTGCTTTTATTGCGGCTGCCTTATGAAGATCATGAAGGTTTTTACTTATGTCTTTTCCTCTGTAATCAGGATGTACCGCCAAGGTTCCACATCTTATTGTCTTAATGCCTTCATAAGTTTTGATGGCACCTAATATTATTCCTACAGCCTTATCTTCATCTAAAGCTATAAATGAAGTTTCTAAATTATTTCCTTCCGGACCGAAAAATCTTTTAAAAAAGAAATCTTCAGGTACCTCCATTTTTATTATATAGTCTGAAAATCCGATTTTAAATGCTTCGTAAATGAGACTTTTATCAACTTCCAAGCAATTTTTATAAGTTATCATTTTCATTCCCCCATCTATAATGATTTTAAAATAATATCTATATAGTTTTTTATGATGCTCTCATTGATTGGTACATCCATAACACTATTGAAAAATCCCATGCCATCCGTACTTGACAGGATTATATATACCATTGAAGCAATGTCTAAATCCTTTTTAAATTCACCATTTTCTACTCCTGACTGCAGTATATCTGAAAGGTCCCTTTTGAAAAGTTCATACCTTTCTTTTGCTTTATCTGAGGTATCCTTGTTTTTTGAAAGCACAGACCAAAACTCAAAGGTAAACCTTGCATTAAGTTTTGCTTCTTCGTTAAGATGGCCATAAAGTATCCATTCAATATATTTAATCAATTTTTCCTTATTAGACATATTGCTAGTAAAGCTTTGAACAAGTTCATGCCTTTGAGCAAAGCGATCTTCTGCAATGGCTAAAAATATTTCCTCTTTGCTTTTAAAATAATTGTATATGCCTCCCTTGCTTATTCCGGAAGCCTCAACAATGTCATCCATGGAGGTTTCGGTGAAACCTTTCTTGGAGAATAAGTTCATAGCGTTATCTATTATTATGTTTCTTCTTAAGGTTTTTGCTTCATCAGAAATTTTAGGTGCCATAATAGTCTCCTTATTAAAACCGACTGGTTGGTCTTTTATTTTATAATAGCATGTTGATTAGGAAATTTCAATCATATGATAAAATTTACTTATGGCAATATGGATCTGCATGAATTATCAGTAGAGGCTCACTCTATTAACTGGTAAGATTTAAATATGAAAATTAAGAAAGACACAGAAGATGCGGAAGGAAAGATTATGTTTCCGCGTTTTCTGTGTCTTTTTAAAATCAGCAGCAAGTATAGCTAAGAATTGGCGTATTGGCTGTTGTAAAGCTTAGCATAAAAGCCTTCTTCTTTAAGCAGATCTTCATGATTGCCTTGTTCTATTATGTGGCCGTCTTTCATGACGAGAATTAAATCTGCATCACGAATGGTAGAGAGTCTGTGAGCAATAACAAAGCTCGTGCGTCCCTTCATTAGTGTCAGAAAGGCCTTTTGAATTCTTGCTTCTGTTAAGGTATCAATGCTGCTTGTAGCTTCGTCTAAAATAAGCATTGAAGGATCCATAAGCATTACTCTTGCAATAGTTAGAAGCTGCCTTTGTCCTTGAGACAAATTGCCTCCCTCTTCAGCTATGAGAGTATCGTAGCCTTGAGGAAGTTTTTTTATAAAACTGTGAGCATGAGAGGCTTTAGCGGCATTTATGATTTCTTCCATAGAAGCATCAGGCTTTCCGTAAGCTATATTTTCCTTGATAGTACCTGCAAAGAGCCAGCTTTCCTGAAGCACCATTCCAAAAGAACGTCTCAGACTGTCTTTTGTTACTTCCTGAATATTAATACCATCAATTGATATGCTGCCGCTGTTTAATTCGTAAAATCTCATAAGAAGATTTACCAGGGTAGTCTTTCCTGCGCCCGTTGGACCAACGATAGCTACTGTACTTCCGGGTTTTATATCCATATTTAAGTCTTCAATTAGTGGAGCATCTTTTTTGTAGGAAAAATATACATTATTAAAGCTTACGTGACCATTTACCTCGGAAAGCTCAGGTACTTTATCACTCTCATAGTTTTCAGAAGCTTCATCTAAGATATTAAAAATTCTCTCAGCAGAGGCAATAGCAGCCTGAAGCTGAGTCGCAATGCTTGTTATATCGTTTATAGGCTTAGAAAATTGAGTGGAGTAAATCAAAAAGCTTGATATCTTTCCAATTGAAAGCCCACCTGCTATTGAAAGCAATGCTCCAATTATCCCTGATAATACATAGGCAGTATTATTTACAAATCTGGTTGCTGGATTTGTAAGGGAAGAATAGAACTGAGCCATTTGTCCGCATTCATAAAGTCTTGCATTTATCTCTTCAAAATTTTGCTGAGAGCGCTCTTCGTAGTTGAAGGCTTTAACAATCTTTTGATTTCCTATGATTTCTTCTATATATCCATTCAGTTCGCCTAAGGTTTTAGACTGCTCTCTGAACATTTTTCTTGAACGCTTTGCGATGAAGGAAGAAATTAAAAAACAAAGTGGAGTTATAATAACAACTACAAGAGTTATTATAGGACTTAGCTTCACCATAAAGACAAAGGAACCTACAAGGGTTATGACTCCGGAAAAAAGTTGGGTAATACCTTGAAGAAGCCCTTCTGAAACAGAATCAATATCATTAGTAAGTCTGCTTATTATATCTCCATGAGGATGAGTGTCATAGTATTTTAGTGAAAGAGTATTTATTTTATCAAAAGCCTGCTGCCTTATATCTCTTACAGTACGATTTGATATTATACTTGTAAACACAGAAAGCAGCCATTGAAAAATTGCGCTTATGGCATATATAACAGCAAGCAGAACTACTATTTTCAGTATTGCACCAAAGTTTACATTACCTTTTGAGACAATATTGTCAATTGCTTTTCCGGTGTAGAAGGGAGCTATAATTAAAAGTATATTGCAAACAAAGGAAAAAAATATAATTGAAGCCAAATACCCTTTATACTTCCCTACATATTTTAAAATTCTAAGCAATGTATTATTTTTCAAGCTCATGTACCTCCTTGCTGTCAAGTTGAGATAAGCAGATTTCTTTGTAAACCTCGCAGTTTTTAAAGAGTTCCTTGTGAGTTCCTATACCTGCCTGTATTCCATCATCAAGCACAATAATAAAATCCGCATCTTTTACCGAATTAACACGCTGTGAAACTATAACTACAGACATATTTTCAGTGGAATCTTTAAGAGCTTTTCTCAAAGCTGCATCCGTAGCGTAGTCCAGCGCACTGGAACTGTCATCTAAAATAAGTATTTCAGGCTGTTTAACTAAGGCTCTGGCTATAGTGAGCCTTTGCTTCTGACCACCTGAGAAATTAGAACCGCCTTGGGATATATAGGTTTCATAGCCCTCAGGAAGCTTTTCTATAAATTCTGAAGCTTGAGCAATTTTTGCAGCAGTCTTGATTTCATTATCTGAAGCATTTTTAAGTCCAAAGCGGATATTTTCCGATACAGTTCCGGAGAACAGCACAGCTTTTTGAGGAACTACACCGATTTTATTTCTAAGTGCCTCAAGGGAATAATCTCTAACATTCATTCCATTTATGAGTACATTTCCTTCGGTTGAATCGTAAAATCTAGGTATAAGATTTATAAGAGTACTCTTACCGGAACCTGTACTTCCTATTATTCCAACGGTTTGATTTTTATGTATTTTAAAGTAAATATCCTTTAGTGCATATTCATTTGATTGCTTATATGTAAAAGAAACTCCTTGGAATTCAACCGCAGGGGAATTATTGTCCAAGTTATCAGTTAAGATTGCAGGTTTTTCTACAATGCTTCCTTTAGTTTCAAATACTTCATTTACACGAGCAGCTGAGGCAGCGGCCTTTGTAAAGGTAACAACCAGGCTTGCCACTATTATAAGTGAAGAAAAAATCTGAGTTACATAGTTTATATAGGCTATAATTTGTCCCTGAGTCATTCCGCCTACATTTACCCTAATGCCACCAAACCATATAATTGCTATAATTGCAAAGTTCATTATTATTGAGGTTGCCGGGTTCATTAAGGAAGAAAGTTTTCCAACTGTAATTGCAGTATCTGACAAAGATGTATTTGAAGCTTTAAACCTGTCCTTTTCATGGTTTGTTCTTGCAAAGGCTCTTATAACCCTTACGCCGGAGAGATTTTCTCTAAGGACTGCAGCTAATTTATCAAGGCTTCCCTGCACAGTTTTATAAAGAGGAATTGATTTGGACATAACTAAAAATAATACTATTGCAAATAAAGGCAGTATAACAAGTATAACAATAGAAAGCTTAAAGTCCAGAATCATAGCCATAATGAGGCCGCCTATGCATAAAAAAGGAGCTCTTACTACCAGTCTAATCCACATAGCAACCGCAAATTGAAGCTGAGTAACATCGTTTGTAATTCTGTTTATGAGTGATGCTGTACCAAAGCTGTCAATTTCAGCATGAGACAAAGTTCCTATATGTTTAAAAATAGAATTTCTTACTATAGTTCCAAAGCCCTGAGAGGCTATGGAGGCAAAATACTGACATGTAAAGGCGCATATCATTCCAACTACAGCGATAAGAAGCATCAACGCTCCTATTTTCAATGTGTAGGATACATCTTTGTTTTTTACTCCATTATCTATAACGAGAGCCATAAGCGTTGGAATAGTAAGTTCAAATATAGCTTCTAAAAGCTTAAAGAATTGACCGAGAAATACATTTTTCTTATAGTTTTTTAAAAACGGCAGTAATTTTAGCAATTAAAGTCCCCCTTCGAAGAATGATATATAAGGATACTTATATATTATAACAAATATAAAGGTTACAAAAATATTAAAAAAATAAAAATGTATGGCAATTTTGTTAAACTTACTATACAATTTTTATACAAGATGTCTCATTTTTACATGAAGTTACAAGTACTAAATGCACTTGTACGGGTAGTTTGCGAGGCTGAAGTCCTAAATGGACTTTAGCGGGTAACTTGTGAGCGATAGCGAATGCTTTAAGTTGCCCAGTGCCCAAAGGGAAACGAGCATGCTAAACTAGCCAGTGTTCCGAGTGAAAGGAGGAAAATATGAGAAAAAAAAGATCAAAAAAGAAATCAAAGAGCAAAGTGATAATATTTGCGTCCCTATTAACTGTATTATTATTGGCCACAGGGTTTTATATAGGCTATAGGATAAAGAATAACATGATTTCAGCTGATAAAAATAATAATAAAATTATAGAGGCAGTAAAGCCTGCCGAGGAAGTTAAAACTGAGGTTCCAGAAAAAACTGCTTCAACTTCAACAGAGCTTGTAATAACAAGCGTTGGCGACTGCACTATAGGGCATGATGATAAATTTGCCTTTGCGCAAAGTCTCCCTGATGTTTTAGGAAAAAACAATAATGATTTAGGATACTTCTTTAAAAATGTAGCTGATATATTTAAGGCAGATGATATAACTACAGCAAATTTAGAAACTACTTTTACAACTGCAAACAAAAAGGCTGAAAAGGAATTTACCTTTAAAGCGCCTCCTGAGTATGCAAAGGCTTTTGTATTAGGAAATATTGAAGGTGTAAATGTGTCAAATAACCATATTTATGATTATTTGCAGCAGGGCTTTAATGATACTCTTAAGTCTTTGCAGGCAGCTAATATAAATTACTTTGGAGAAGGTAATAAGTGGATAACCGAAGCAAAAGGAATAAAGGTTGGTTACTTAGGTTATAGAGGTTTCAGCTATGACAACGCTTTTCTTAAAAAACTTCAAGGTGATATTGAAAGTTTAAAGAAGGAAGCTGATTTTGTTGTAGTTAACTTCCACTGGGGTGAAGAAGGAAAGTATAGTCCAAACGCCACTCAAAAGTATTTAGCACATTTTTCAATAGATAAGGGTGCTGATCTTATTGTAGGACATCATCCTCATGTAATCCAAGGACTTGAGACTTATAAAGGCAAGACCATAGCCTACAGCATGGGAAACTTTGCCTTTGGCGGAAATAAAAATCCACCAGATAAGGATACCTTTATTCTTCAGCTTAAGCTTAATTTTACAGATAAAAAGCTTGATAAATATGCAGTTCGTGTTATACCCTGCAGCATATCTTCTGTAGATTATATTAATAACTATAGTCCAAAGCCTTTAACCGGAACGAAAAAAGATGCAATGCTTCAAAAACTAAATAAACTTTCCCCGGACTTAGGCTATTCTATAAAGGATCAGTTTTAAGAATAAAATACATACAATGCAATAAAGTTCTTAAATTGATGATGTCACGAAATGCCTAGTACTCAAGAATTTTTAGGACATCATTAATGCATTAGAACTTTTAGATTGCATAAAAAAATCGCTTGAAATATAGCGATTTTTTTTATGCTGCTATGTTTAAAAAACAAATTGCTGGTAATACTTTTAAATGACCTCAATATTATAATCCATAAATTACGTAGTGAGCAGTTGGTCTATCCCCCTAGCCGGCTGCTCTTCTATTTTGTATAAAAATTGGAAATATTTAAACTTTTACTTCAACTTTTTCGTAATAGTAGTATAATATATAGATAAACAATAGGAAAACCGTTGAAGTTGTTTAATTAGTATGATAATTTGGACTAGCAGGTTTTACTTTTAATATTTATGGGGATGGTGCGGGATATGTGGAAACTTAAGGATTTTTCCTTTAAAAAGCTCACAAAAAAAGGTAAGATAATAACAATTTGTGTATCAGCTGCGGTTATTGTAATCGGCTCAATAGCTGGAGCTTATTTGTATGCTAGACATTCTTACAACAGCATTGTAACAGCAGATGCTAATAAGCCTTCTGAAAATACTTATACTCCAGAAACAACAACTCCTGAAGAGCCTCAGGAAATTGATTACGGTCTTGAATCTGATATAGTTAATATTCTTTTGGTTGGTGTAGATACAAGAGGAGAATTTGATGATTCAAGAACAGATTCTATAATAATTGCAACAGTAGATCCAAAGGATAAGAAAGTAAAACTTACCTCTCTTATGAGAGACATGTATGTGGAAATTCCGGGGCATGGCTATCAGAAGATTAATTCAGCCTTTGAGCTTGGAGGAATAGAGCTACTTAAAAAGACAATAAAATATAATTTCGGACTCTCTTTAGATAAATATGTAGCTATTGACTTTAAAGGTTTTCAAGAACTTATTGATACATTAAACGGTGTAGAGCTTGAAGTAAAGGATTATGAAGTTAAAGAAATTAATAAATATATTGAAGATGTAAATGGTGATAATTCCACACTGCTTCAAGGACCCGGTGTTCAGAAGCTTAACGGGCAGCAGGCTCTATCCTACAGCAGAATAAGAAAAGTAGGAAACAATGACTTTGAAAGAACGGAAAGACAAAGAAGGGTACTTTCACTCCTTCTTGAAAAGGTTAAGAGTACAAAGGTAATAAGCTATCCAAAGCTTTATGCTACTTTATCCCCTTATTTAAAGACAAATATAGAGTTTGAGCCTATGCTTAAATTAGTTTATACAGTATATAAGCTTGATAATTTTACTGCTGAGACAACTAGAATACCTGTTGACAATCACTTTAAAGACACAAAGTTAAACGGAGCTTCAGTTTTAATACCTGATTTAAGCTATAATGCTAAAGAGATTTTCAAATTTATTTATAATACTGTGCCGCAAAAATTATCAGTACCAAATAACAGCAAGGTCTATAATGCAGATATAATAGAGGCGGAAAAGAAAAAAGAAACTACAACTCCGGCTTCTACAACGCCGCAAACACAAACTCAGCCGCCGGCATCGGAACAAAAGCCAGCTGAAACGCCAGTACAGGCGCCTCCGCCAGCACAAAATCCGCCAGCAAATCAAAATCCAGTACAGCCACCTGTAACAGCGCCATCAGGACAAACTACACCGACAACACCAAGCACTGGAACAGGCGGAACAACACCTAGCGAACCTAAAAAATAAAATATTTTGTATGAATAAAAACACACCGAAACTTCTAATTAAAATGAAATTTCGGTGTGTTTTTTAATGTTTTTTCCACCTGTAGCCGACTCCCCACACTGTTTCTATATACTCAGGCTTTGAGGGGACATCTTCTATCTTCTCTCTTAGTCTTCTAATATTTACATCCACTATTTTTGTATCTCCAAAATATTCGTAGCCCCACACTATATTTAAGAGCTCATCTCTCGTAAAGGCTTTGCTTTCATTCTCCATAAAGGTTTTTAAAAGCATATATTCCTTTGGGGTGAGATCAATTTCCTTATCTTCCTTATAAGCATTCATAGAAAAGCTGTCTATTTTTATCTGTCCTGAAGTTAATATATTAGTGATCTCTGTCTTTGGCTCGCCTATACGTCTAAGCAGTGATTTTGTTCTGGCTATAAGCTCAAGTGGATTAAAAGGCTTAACCATATAATCATCCGCTCCAAATTCAAGTCCCATTATCTTATCCATATCCTGACCTTTAGCAGTGAGCATTATAATTCCTATGTTAGGTAAATAGCTTCTAAGGATTTCGCAGGTTTTAAAGCCATCAATTCCGGGAAGCATCAAATCAAGTATGACAACTTGAGGGTTTTCCTTTTGAGCTGTTTTTATACCTTCTTCACCGGAAGCTGCTTCATAAACCTTAAAGTTATTTCTTTCAAAATTTATCTTAACAAATTTTCTTATAGATTCTTCATCTTCTATTATTAGTACTTTGTACATCAAAAACCACCTCTTTACAAAACCATGTATAAATTAAGTTTATCATCCTATATTATTAAAATGGTTACAATTTAATTACAAGTAAGTTTTACTGATATATAGAGTTTATTTTTAATGATATAATTATAAATCATGAAAAGCAAAGTTAGAAGGTGATTTTTTTGAAGAGTATAACTCAAAGACTAGTATTAAGCTACTTTATAGTAATATTCATAACCGTAAGCGTTTTGGAGGTTTTCTTGATTTCTGCCTTAGACAAGTATTACAACAATAACATGAAGGAGCTTGTTGAAAATCAAATTAAAGCTTCAGCAGATTTTTACAATAACTATTTTTCATCTTCTAGTCTTGAAAAAAATATTGAAGACAATACGGATATATTTTGGAAGAATACAAATGCGGAGGTTCAGATAATCAATAAGGATAAAAAGATGCTTTTAGATTCGGTTGGCAATTTTACTGAGGAAAAGGTTGCGGCTGAGGATGTGGAAAAAGCCTTAGAAGGAAAGCTAAGCAGTACTACGGCCAAGGATAAAGCTACAGGGGAAAGAATAATGTATATGTCTTATCCTCTGATGTCTTCAGGAAAAATTGAAGGTGTACTAAGATTTGTAACCTCTCTTTCAGAGGTAGATGAAATTACTAAAAGAATAACTTACATATTTGCGTCTTTAGGACTTGTGGTAATAGTAATATCCAGTTTGATAAGTATAAAAATTTCCAACTCTATTGTAAAACCCATTAAAGAAGTCACTAATATGGCTAAAAGAATTGCGGAAGGTAATTTCAACGAAAGGCTGAGCATACATAGGAAGGATGAGATAGGGACTCTTTCAATGGCTTTTAACTCTATGACAGAAGAAATATTAAAAAATGATAAGCTTAAAAATGAGTTTATAGCCTCTGTTTCTCATGAACTTAGAACTCCTCTTACCTCTATTAAGGGATGGGCATCAACACTTAAAACAGGACAATTGGATAACAAAAGTGAAATAATAGATGGTTTAAATATAATTGAGAAGGAAAGCGACAGGCTTACTTTAATGGTTGAGGAGCTTCTTGATTTTTCAAGATTTATTTCGGGAAAGGTATCCTTAAAGAAGGATCATATAGACATAAGAAATAATCTTTTATATTTAGAAAAACAGTTTATGCCGAGGGCAAAACGCCAAAATATTAATTTTGCAGTGAAACTGCAGGAAAATATGCATCTAATATTTGCTGATGAAAATAGAGTTAATCAGGTTATTATAAATATCTTAGACAACGCTTTTAAATTTACTCCTGCAGATGGGAACGTAGAGATGACATGTGCTGAGGAAGAAGATAGTATAGTGATAAAAGTTTCAGATACAGGAATGGGCATTCCTAAAGATGAGCTTCCTCATGTAATGGAAAAGTTTTTTAAAGGAAAAAGCAGCATGTCTAAAAATGGTCTTGGACTATCTATAAGCAAGGAGATAATGGAGCTTCACAGCGGGACAATAAGTATTGAAAGCACATTTGGAGAAGGAACAATAGTAACTATAAAATTTCCTATAAATAAAGAAGAGGGTGCGAAGGCTTGAAAAAGATATATTTAGTTCTTTTTAGTGTAATTTTAATAGTTATATATTTATTGTACAGCAGTTTGGATTTGTCCTTAAATGCAGAGATAACACCAAGAAAGTTAGTAAAATCCCCAATAGAAGGCGATTGGGTAGTAAATAAAACCGTTGTTTTTGGAGATAAAAGTTTAGGTGACAAGGATAAAAATGAATGGCTTAATAAGCCTGCAAGCTTTAATAATAAAACTGCTGTTTTTGATGATAAGCTGTGTGATTCTCCAAACTATAAGGTGAAGCTTGTTAATGCATATAATTACTTTTGGGATAATTTTAAGATAAACCCTAAAACCTTAGGGCTTAAAGAGGAGAAGGTAGAAGTTATAACGATAAGTTCTAAGGATAAGTACTATGACGAATATGTCAGAATAAATGAAAATTCTATAGTAAAGCAAAACGAAGATACTCTTTTGTTCTTTAAAAAAAGTGACAGCAGCAAAACTTCCGATGCTAAAAATAAAGAAAATTTTATTGATTATAAGAGTATTGCTTCCGCAAAGGAAAAAGAAACAAAGGATAAGTCGGGAGTATTACTGGGTTTAAGAGATGCAAAAGGAACTTATAGAACAGTTTGGATAAGCTATATTAATAAAAGTTTTATGCCTGTAACTGAGGTTAATAATATACTTCTTCCAAGGATGGACGGGTTTTGGCAGCTTGGAGTTGATAATAATTTATGGGCATATCCAATGAAAAAAGACATAAATAAGGATAATTACAAAAATATAAAAGATTTTGAGCAAGGTAATAGTGCAGTAATTAATTTTGTGGGAAGTGATTATATTTCTATTGAAACAAGCGACAAAAAGCTTCAGGTGCTTCCTATAGATAATCTAAAAAGCACACCCTTGAAGTTTGCAGCTGCTCTTGGGCAAGGGCTGCCAAATTCTATTCTTAATGAGGATAGCAGTGTAAAGGATACAGCAAATTTTAATGAAAGTAACTGGGGAGTTTTTAGAAGAGCAGGAAGATGGATTTTTAGGTCAAGAAAAAATACAGATGAAAAGAGCTATAAAGACTTTGATATGAGCTATGCAATCACAAAGAGTATGATTAGATATGATGAATTATATCCTTCTTTTAGTGTAATTAAAGAAAAAGAATCAGAAGCAGTTGATGCATTTTCTTCTCCTAACAGAGATTTCGATGTGATAATAACGAATACTGATATATTAGTAATTCCAATAAAGGATGGGAAGCTTTCAGAAGTACAAAACAGAATTACGCTTAAAAAAGGTGAAGTTCCTGTGATGGCTCATTGGGCTACAGGAAGTTATGTTGATGATTGGACAAAAATAGCAAGATAGAAATTTGTAATCACTTTGTAATAATTTGATAATTTATTTGAAACCTCTCCCTAATTATTACGTTATATACTTTAATTAGACAATTAAGTGGAGATGGGAGAGGATTTTGATGAAATCAAGAAAAAAACGTAGAATGGGCTCTAAGGTATTAATGATAATGCTGGCAATAGTTATTTCAGCTGCAGCGTTATATCTTAAGCTTGATATAGCTAGAGCAACAGCAAAGGTTGATAATATACAACAATATGACAATAGTGTACAAGCTTCAGCGGAAAGTAATGCTGATAAGAATATAGAGGATAAAAAGAATGTACAGCCTGAAGAAAAAACTAAACAAGAAGTACCAGTAAAGCAGGCAGAGACTAATGAGACAAAAAATATAGTAGTTACTTCTGCAAAAAATAATGATACAAGTAAAACTGTGTCTTCACCAAACAACAGCAACAAGGGATCTAAGATAGCATATTTAACCTTTGATGATGGTCCATCTTATAAAGTAACGCCAGCTGTATTAGATATCTTAAAGAAGGAAAATATTAAAGCAACCTTCTTTGTTGTAGGACAAACAGTTAAGGCAAACCCAGAGCTTTTAAAAAGAGAAAAAGCAGAAGGTCATACTATTGGAAACCATACTTATTCTCATGATTATAAGTATCTTTACAACAGTACAAATAATTTTTTAGCGGACTTAAAGAAAAATGATTCTATAATAAAGTCTGTAATCGGCGATTACAATGATAAGCTAATAAGATTCCCGGGAGGTTCCTTTGGTAAACAAGCTTATCAAAAGGCTGCAGAAGAAGCTGGCTATACTTATATAGACTGGAACTGTTTAAGCGGTGACGCTGAGTCAAAGAAAAAGTCAGTAGAGCAGCTTATACAAGGAGTTAAAACTACAGCAAGAGGACAGCATCAATTAACCATACTTATGCATGATGCCGCTGGAAAGGAAGCAACCGCAGAGGCTCTGCCAAAGATCATTGAGTATTTGAAGGGACAAGGGTATAAATTTGAAGTTTTAAAGTAAAAGGGGTGCTACAAAACAACTAAAATCCGATGCGTGTTATTTGAATCCTGGGAAACTTTCGCTTCGCAGATAAGACTAATAATTAAAAAATTTATAAATCCTAAATCTTATAAACTTACTTCGCTCGAACAATATAAGATTCTTAACGGCTTCATAAATTTTTTAATTAAAGTCTTATTGCTGCTCACTCAAATGTTTCTACGAATTCAAATAACACGCTAGGTTTAGCTGTTTTGCAGTACCTTTTTATTTTATTAGGTGTTCAATACACAAAAATTTGATCGCATAATATTATGGGGTTATCATAAACAATCTATGACATGGTTTAATCCACATATATGAAACCTTCCTCTAATAAAGCCTTATAATCTCTTGTACTAATAAGATATCTTTTTTATATTAACTAAGTTTTATTTCAGCTTGTATAAATATATAAATACACAAATATGTAAATATATAAATATTTATATATTCTGTGCCGTTTATCAAGGTATAACCTATTTCACAAAATGTAATTTTGAAGAACATTTTTAGAATATGGATGAAATTGCAGCAAAATTTTAATTGAGCTTGTCTTATTCTTGAATTAAATTAAAGCATACTGAATATTTGGAACCTAAGGCGATTATAGAAGCTTTACACTTGTTTGTAAGTATTATAGATTAAATATATGTAATAAAATATGAAGGAGAGGATCTAGAATCACAAGTTCATATTTATTGATACGTATAAATGTAGACTAAATAATATAATAAAAGGAATTTATATATCGTATAGTGAAATAGAGGAGCATTTGTGTTTTATCATACTATTAAAGAAAGGGGGAATAGGTATGAAGGAACAGTTAAAGTATTTTTTAGGAGCATTTATTATAATACTATTAAGTACACCATTAGGATACGCAGCAGTTAACATAGTATATGCAAATAGAAACTTAACAGGTGAATACGTACCAATATTAAATGGTTTTATTCACGCATTTATGTTAATCGGAATTTTAGTTTTCAGCATTGGGTTGGGGAATTTGTTAAAAGGTAGAAATAATAAATAAGAATGCTGATGTACAACTTTCTTTTAAGACGAACTTAGGGAATTTCTTTGAAGTTCCCTAAAAAATGATATATTATCAACACTATTCTTTAATAGAGCCTTGATTTAAAGAAAGTTATTAATCTTATTATTGGTTATGCCTTAGGTGTTTTAATTATTTTTGCTCCAATAATAATTACAGGGCATCTGTATAATACTAGTAAAGTTATGGGTGAATTGCTAATTAGTGAATTTATAGTGAGATCATCATCCTTAGTAATTGGATTATTAGTTATTTATGATGCAACTAAGAGTTGTCTTAAGTAAATCGGTTTATTAATTAACAAAAAGTATAACCGACTTAGAATGAACTACTTATCTTATATTCAAAGCTATATTTTATATAGAACCATCATAAGAACATAGTAATTTGATTAAGTTTAATATATGCACTTAATATAAAACCATAGGACATTAGTATTAACTTAATGTCCTATGGTTTTATGTTTTTATAATCACTTATAAAAATATTGTAAGTCTTATTAGCTTCATGCTTCTCCATATAATATAAACTTTTTTCTAAATCTTCCTGACTGTTATTAATTTGATACAAATCTTTATACACTATGCTTAGATCAAGATAGAATTTTCTGTTTAGCAAATAATTTTTACATCTATTGAGATAATTATCAGCAGTAGTGTAGCTGCCTTGCAAGAATTTAATATGTCCAACTATAAGATAATAATCCATTTTACTTCTACTTCTTAACTCATTGAACCTTATTTGAGGCAAAAGCTTTGATAATTCATCATGTTCTCCTATATTAAAAAGAATTACAGCATGCTGTATGGAAAAAACATTAATTAATTCTTTATCATAAGCATACTTAGTTTTTAATTCGGAGATTAGATATAAAGCTTCTTCAAAACGTGATAATAGACGAAGGCAATTGATATAATTTAAATAACATTCACCTGCATCAAAACTATTTCCGCTGTATTCAAAAAAAGTAATAGCTAGTTTTATATGATGAAGAGCTTTTTCAAAATCGAGGGTATAAAAGTAGGCTACATTAAGAGATAAATGAATACAAGCAAGTAGAGTTATATATGCTAAGTCTTCAATATTATTGGTGAAATCTTCAAGTAACTCGATTGTTTTTTCATATTTTTCAAGAAAGCAGCAAATAGAGCCTATGTTATTTAAGACTATATAATATATCCTGCTTTGGGTTAAATTATTTACTGTTAAAATTTCATGAGCAATATATAAATATTTAAGAGCTTTTTCATAATTTGAGTTTTTCATCATAATAAAGCAAAGTGTATTTAAAGCAAAGGCATAATTTATTGCGTATTTTTGCTTATCTATTTCGGAAAATTTATTGTATAGTTTTATATATTTAGTCAAATTACTAACTGAAGTATCAGAGATTTAGCACTTAAATTCCAGTAAAAAATTCGTTTTTACTGGAATTGTATTTTTTTACACTTACTTAAAGGGCTGGTAAGCCCTTAGACCGGTAGGTCGCAAAAATGAGTATACTTTCCCCTACCCCAAGAAATCTTAATATAAAATTTCCAGTTTTTATTTTAAAATTATGTTTTTACAAATAGTGGGTTATTCCAATTATCCTCTATAATAAATCTTTCATCTTTTATATCTTCAATTATATTTATTTGTAACATACGTTTCTTTCTAAATCCCCTAATACACCGAAAAAAATATAATTGCATTAAATTAAACGCTAATATCATAAATATTAACACTACCTCAACGCCCGTAGGGCTATGAAGAAAGCAGTGGTTTAAATGCCATTCTGTCTTTAATTGATGAAAAGCATTATTTTCTATATCCCATCTTTTATGCATTATCTTCCATAGAGTTTCTGCTGAAGTAAATCTATCTGTTGTTATAATCCAACCCTCTTTGATTTCTATTTTATCTTCAATATGAATTTCTTCTAAAAATTTTATAAATCTAACTTTAATAGATGCATCTGACATTTCAAAATCATTTTCATCCCAAGCTTTAATTTTTGTATATTTTTTATCTCCTTGCTTTATAATCCAGTCCTTATTAGGCTCACGCCTTTTAAATAAAGCTAATGCATCCTTCGCTATATGAAGTCTTTCATCTTTCACTCTCACTACTGCGTTCATTCCTATTGACAATACTTCTTTAATCCAAGTAGATTTACAATATAAAGCGTCAGCAACTATGATATCTGCAAAATGATGATATTCTTTATATAACTTTTTAATTAGTCTTATAGCACCAGTAGTTTCTCCTTCATTTTTATCTGAACTATCTTTTTTAGGTTCAAGCATTTCTTGGCCTAATATAATATGCGGATCAGAACCTACCGTTGAACAAACTACAGCTCTGTGAAAATAATGAGTAGTACCATCCCTATGTTCTCGTGAAAGGCATCTATCACAACACTTTTTAGTACTTTCAAATAGCTCTACACCATCTATAGCAGCTACTTTTAGTCCATCAATAGTACCATTTCGAAATACTTTGTTTTTTATAGTAGTTTTTATTATGTTGTTATGAATATTTTTTAAACCATCCAAATCAAAATCACTTAAACACCGCCTGACGGCATCAATGCGTAGCATTTTGGCGTTTTTAGGTAAGACTTTTTTAAATTTATCCTTTTCAATCCAATGCTGTAATCTATTGAAACTTCTTATCTGAAGCATGAATCCAAATAACACTACAAAAACTATTGTTGAAAGTCCCACTGAAGATTTTATCCTTTTATCTTTTAAATTATTGATTTTTTCACCCATATCATATACCTTATTAATATAAGTGAGTAATTGTTTTAGATAACTTTTGCTCATTTTATCAGCATCCTTTTTTGAGTTTCTCGCAAAAACATTATAAAAAGGATGCTTTTATTATGCAATCTTTTTCTCTATAATTTCCAGTGAAAATCGGAATTGATATATCTCTTCGCAAGTAATCACAAAATCTCATAAATTAACGGGCTTACCGCCCTAAATTTTTTTAAGTGCTAAACTTCTGTATTTCTTTTTTCATATTTTGATATTTTTTATTTCTTAGCACTTCCATAAACCTTTTCATACTTGCTGACTAAATCTCTAATTGATTCATATTCTTTATCAGGCAATCTTTGCTTAAGTAAATTTATAGCATTTGCGACTTCTTTTGCAGTGCTGCCTTCAATGTAAATACTTATCTTTTGCTGATCTATTGATGATAACTTTTTAGATAGTGAAAGTAATCTTTCTTTTTCGTATTCTGTCAGTTCAATCTTTTCATCATTATTTTCTAAGCTGTACTCTCTATTGCTTATAGTTATTTGAGATTTCTGCTGTACCGCATCATATTCAATATGTAAACTGCTATTTAAAGCTTCTATTTTATTTAAAACAGTATTTTTCATGTTAGTTACTCCAACTTCAAATTTACTTATGCTGCTTTTAATTGCACTGCTGTTTAAAACAACATTTAAAAATAAATAAATAGCTGTAAAAAAAATAACTAAACTAGAATAAATCTTTTTATTCATATTTAACCTCCTTTATGGCTGAAAACTAATTAATTCAACTCATGCACTTCTTCTATAAATTACAAGTTAAAAGTTATACTTTTAACGGAATCCATATCAATCTATTTTTTCCACCATATATAAATTTTATTCAATTTTTCTTATATTCTAATAAAATACCACATATATATTATTGAGAAGTTTATAAATTTCATATGAATATGAAGTAATGCATTATAAGCACGGCAAGGGGGGTATTTTCTTGAATAAGGTAAAAACACATTATAAAAATCCTTTAGCTTACTATGATATAGCAAACTTCCTAAAAGATTACATGGATGAAAATACAATAATAGTATGTATAGGTACTGATAGATGTATAGGGGACTGTTTAGGACCTTTAGTAGGAACTTTTTTAAAAGAAAGTTTTTTCCCTTGTCCAGTATTCGGCACAATATCAGATCCAATTCATGCCCTGAATATAGATAAAAGACTTTTTGAAATAAAAACTCTTTATCCTAAGGGCAATATATTAGGAATAGATGCTTGTCTTGGTGATGGCGATAGTATTGGTGAGATTCAAGCTAGAGACTATCCTATTCATCCTGGGAAAGGCGTAGGTAAATCTCTGCCTGATGTTGGCAGAGCTTCAGTTATTGGAATAGTTGATTCCAGTGACAGCAGTGAGCTGTTTACTAACAGAAACATAAGACTTGACTTAATTATGAGTTTATCAAAAGTAATATGTCATTCAATAATACACTCCTACCACCTTTACTCTAGAGATATTTAACTCCTAGATAATAAAAAATAGGCTCTACCACATGGTAAAGCCTATTTTTTATTTGTCAATTAAAGAAACATCATATCCATTAGTGCCAATATCTATTTTGTCCATATATTCTAAAGTCTTACCTGTTCCTAATGCAACACAGGATACCGCATTTTCTGCTATACGAACTGGAACCTTTGTAACATCTGCAATAAGCTTATCAAGACCATTCAAAAGAGCACCACCGCCAGTCATAATTATACCTTTATCTGCTATATCAGCAGCTAATTCCGGAGGTGTTTTTTCTAATACTGAATGAGTACAATCAGCAATAGCATGAACGGTTTCTCTAAGCGCTTCTCTCATTTCTTCTGAGGATACAATTATATTTTTGGGAAGACCTGTTACAAGATCTCTTCCTCTTATTTCCATAGTAATTTCTTCATCTTTTTTATATGCAGAACCAATATTAATTTTTAAATTTTCTGCTGTTCTTTCACCAATCATCAACTTATGTTTTTTCCTAATATATCTTATAATTGCTTCATCAAACTTGTCTCCTGCCACCTTAATAGATGACCTTACAACTATTCCACCTAAAGAAATTACTGCAATATCAGTAGTACCCCCACCAATATCTATAACCATATTTCCACTTGCTTCTGTTATGTCAAGATTAGCACCAATAGCTGCCGCTAATGGCTCTTCAATCAAATAAACTTTTTTTGCTCCTGCATTTACAGCCGCATCTCTAACAGCTCTCTTTTCCACCTCTGTGGCTTGACATGGAATACATACCATAACTCTAGGTGCTGAAATTCTTCTTTTGCCACAAGCTTTCCTTATAAAATGCTTAAGCATTGTTTCTGTAATGTCGTAATCTGATATAACACCATCTCTCAGCGGACGAATTGCCACTATATTTCCTGGAGTTCTTCCAATCATCTGCCTTGCTTCCTCACCAACAGCCCTTACTTTATTATTGCTCTTATCAATTGCAACCACAGAAGGCTCTTCGAGTATAACACCCTTTCCCTTGATATAAACAAGCACCGTTGCCGTACCTAAATCTATGCCCATGTCAGTTCCTAAATTAAAAAACATTCCTATCTTCACTCCGTCTCTTTTGTATCATATAATACAAGTAAATTTTAGCTCGAATTATAACCCACTTAATTCTTATAATTCAATTATAATAGGAATGTTATTAACCTTCAATAGCTTTATACTTCATTTTGGTAGCTTTTCCACCTCTTATATGCCTTTCAGCCTTATTATAATCTAAAATATTCTTTGCCTCATCAGCTACTTGAGGATTTATTTTAGGTAACCTCTCTGTCATATCTTTATGAATTGTACTTTTACTTACTCCAAATACCTTGGCTGTTTTTCGTATTGTAGCTTTTGAACTAATAATGTAGTTTGCAACTTCAAGAACTCTTTCTTCAATGTAGTCTTTCAAAGTGCTACCTCCTTAACCCTTCTATAATTATAAATATGCATTTTGACTTTGTTAAATTACTTTCATTAGCCATTTTCCGATAAATATTTCAGAAAACAGCTAATGAAAAACATTAAGATACTATTATGTTTGCGGAAACTAAATCATAAATTATTTAGCTTATACAATTGCTCCAAACTACTTTGTGTCATATTTAATGTATTTAGCTGGATCAACGTAATCTTTTCCTTTTAAAACAGCAAAGTGCAAGTGACTTCCATACTTTTCATAAGAAGTTCTCAGTGTTGTATTACCAACCTTACCTATTTTTGCACCTTTTTTAACTGTCTGACCCTTAGTAACAGCTATTGCAGGGTCTAAGTTAGCATAAACAGTTTTTAATCCGTTCTGATGATTAATTACTACCTGCTTACCATAGCCTTCCTTACTATCGCCAACTTCTTCTACTTTGCCATCTAAAGCTGCAAAAACATCTTTGCCTAAGTCAGCTTTAATATCAATGCCAAAGTTAGGTCTATATGTTTCAGTAGTATCTGACCATACTGGATCTTCTGAATATGCTCTAGCCAGAACACCTTCAACAGGTTTTGCAAATTTAGTATCAACACTGCTAGAAACTGCTGCAGTCCCAGTCTTTGGAACATTTACATTGTTATTAGCATTAGTAGTAGTGTTCGGCTTTTTAACCTGTAAAGCTCCTGGGTAATCTACTGTAGGCTCTTCTGCTATAACTCCTGTTGGCTTTGTATTGTTTGCCTGCTCTTGAGCAACAGGCGGTTTTACAGCTTTTTTAGCTGTTCTTGAAGTAACCGCTGCAACAGTAGCAACTATACATAAGCACACAAACAGGATTACATAAAAGCCCTCCTTTTTGAAAAAGTTTGACGTTTTGCTGAATAATTTTTTGTCCATACAAACACCTCCTTTTTGTAGTTTGTCCAGAGCTTAGTAAATAATACATATTTTATGAAATTTTATTGTTATTTTTTTCCTTATTTTTTGACAAATTACGATTATTTTTACGCAAAAAAATATGCCCTAAGGCATGTTTTTATTAAAATTTATTTAAAATCATCTATTTTTTCTATTTTAACTCCTTGATAATAATGAGTTAAAATCTGCTTATAATTGCTTCCTGCCTTAGCCATAGCTCCTGCACCATATTGACTCATTCCAACGTCGTGTCCATAGCCCTTAGTTATTATTTCAACATCCTTTGAATTAAACTTGAAAGTAAAATTAGATGATTTTAAGTTAAGCATTTCCCTAAATTGAGGTCCTGTTATTATTACGTTTCCCAAGGCTATTTTTTTTACACTTCCTCCTCCAGAGGTTGTCTCCTTTATGATCATTTGTGAACTTAACTTTTTTGATGTTACTCCTGCCTTAGGATATTTTGAATTTACAATATTTACAAGTTCATTATAGGTGCATTTTTTTATTGTTTGAAAATCTTTCAAAGATTTATCTTGAGAACTATCTACACTTTTCAAGTATGGTACATCCATTGAGAATACATCAGCTGCATTTTCCGTTCTTCCGCTGCTCATTGAAAAATAATATGGATTTTTAATTATACTTCCGTCATATGTAATAACTTCTCCTGCAGTTTGTTTCACTGCCTCAGTTATCTTAGCCCAGTATTCTTCTGCATTTTTTTTAGGCCAATCATTGAACCTGCTTTCTTTTGTTTTATAAACTTGACAATGTACAGTATCACATATATCCGCACCTTTATCCTTTGAAATAGTACATGTACTGCCTCCAAGCTTCTCCATATGAGATACTGCATAGGTTCTTGCTGCTACTGCTTGTGCTTTTAAAGCCTCTATATCAAACTCTGCTGGCATCTCTCCTGAAACTACACCTCTTACATAATCTTCAAGACTCATATCTACAACTTTATCTTGTTCTGTCAAAAAGACTTTTATATTCGTTTCTCCTTTTACATTTTTAAGTACTATATTATTATTATTTAAATTAAATTTATTAATAATCCCTTTGCTATTTAAAATGCCCCCACTCTTATTTCCTATACCAACTATAATCACTGCCAATAAAATCATTATAATCATACTGCCTATCATAGCTATAACTATTTTCTTTAATTGAATAGATACATTTACTCTCTGCATTTCAATCCCCCTCTTTGGTTAATATACCTATTTAAGTCTATTAAGGGGATTTTATAATTATTACTTTTAAAATAAAACTTAAAAAGGCTGACTTTCAAGTCAACCTCTATTAATCAAGATTTAATCCTTTCTATATCTGCTCCTAGCCCTTTGAGCTTTTTCTCTATGTTTACATAACCTCTATCAACATGATATATATCACTAATTTCAGTTATACCTTCTGCTGCAAGGCCTGCTAAAATCAGCGCAGCCCCAGCTCTTAAGTCTGTTGCTTTAACTTCCGATCCTGAAAGCTTTTCAACTCCTTCAATCACAGCACTTCTACCATCAATTTTTATATTTGCCCCCATTCTTTTTAGCTCTTGAGCATGCATAAATCTATTTTCAAAGACTGTTTCTGTAATTATACTGGTTCCCTTAACTCCGCATAAAAGGCTCATCATCTGAGCTTGCATATCTGTCGGGAATCCTGGATACGGCATAGTTTTAATATCTACTGGCTTTAAAGCACAATTTCCATCAACAATTATATTATCTCCATTTATCTCCATCGATACTCCCATTTCTGTTAGCTTTGCTATAACAGGCTTTAAATGCTCTTCATTTATTCCGCAAACTTCTATTTTACTCCTTGTTATAGCAGCAGCGGCCATGTATGTCCCTGCTTCTATTCTATCAAAAATGGGCCTATGAGTTGTACCTTTTAAATTTTCCACTCCCATTATTTTAATTGTATCTGTACCAGCACCTGATATTTTACCTCCCATGCTATTTATGAAGCTTGCTAAATCTTCAATTTCTGGTTCAGCAGCTGAGTTTTCTATTATAGTTTCACCTTCTGCCATTACCGCAGCCATCATTATATTTTCAGTGGCGCCAACCGAAGGAAAGTCTAAATATATTTTATTACCTATAAGCCTATTTGCTGATGCTTCAACATATCCATGCCCTATACTTACCTCTGCCCCCAGAGCGGTAAGGCCCTTCAAATGCAAATCAATAGGTCTAGTGCCAATATTACATCCTCCGGGAAGGGATATTCTAAATTTGCCAAACCTTGCAATCATTGGTCCCATAACTAAAAAAGATGCTCTCATCTTTCTAACAAGCTCACTAGATGGTTCACCATATTTTAAATTTGAAGTATCAATTGTTATAGAACTATTATTAATATTAATATTTGCAGATACACTTTTTAAAACATCACCAATTACCAAAACATCTTCAAGCATTGGAGCATTTTCTATTACGCATTTTTCATCACTTAATATACTTGCGACAATTATTGGAAGAACTGAATTTTTAGCTGAGCTTACATATACCCTTCCGCTTAAATTTATGCCACCTTTTACCACTATTTTTTCCATCGATATCCCCCATTTCGTTCATTTAATAACTCGTTATAATTACAGGTGTTCCTATTATGATATAGTTTCCAGATGAATAACTGCATACTGCAAAATTAAAGTCTATCTTTTTGCCATCACTTGTTACAGGTTCATATCTGTTAGTGTTAGCAGTAGTACTGAAGCCGTTAGATAAGACTATAGTATCAAAGTTACTTGCATTTTGTTCCTTTAAAATATTTATCACTTTATTATTAACTATATTTTTATCATCATCATTAATTTTTGCTTTTAAGTACTGAAAATATTTTATGTCACCATTATCTTGTTCTATATTATTTCCCAATAAGCTTATAAGTTCAGACAATCCATTTTTAGAATCGTTTTTAGAAATATTAACCGTCACAACATTATGATTATCATTAGCTAAACTTTCTATGTAACCCTTATATATATTATTATTAAATTCTAAACAATAGCTATCGTTGTTTTTAACTGCATTTACTTCTCCGTTATTGAGCCCTAACTTTTTAAGAAGCTTAATACAATACTCTTCTCCATTATTATTTATATCAAAGCTCGCTTTAATTCCATATTCTAAAGTCTTTCCTTCTGTTTTTTCCAATATGCTGTTAAATAAATCCACATTCTTTTTTGCATAAGATAAATCATTATAATTCCCTAAAGAAATCATAAGCATCAGAATTAACATAAAAATTTTATTTTTCATTGTAACCCTCCCAAAACTCCTTTAAGACAGAATATTTTTAAATTACACAATTAATATCAGGTCTTATCTTTTACATCTGTCTTTTAGAATTATGGACAAGATTCCTTAGTTTTATTCCTAAGTATATTATTAATATATAAAAATCACTAAAAAATGTGAAAAAAAAGAAGGCCTAAGCCTTCTACAATCATCTTTGTACTATTAATGCTGTTCCCATACCCCCGCCTATGCATAAAGTTGCTAGACCTTTTTTAGCCTCTCTTCTCTTCATTTCATATAATAATGTAACAAGAATTCTAGCTCCAGATGCGCCAATAGGATGTCCTATAGCTATTGCTCCTCCATTTACATTAACCTTTTCCATATCAAAGTTCAAATCTTTAGCAACAGCTAGACTTTGGGCAGCAAACGCTTCATTTGCCTCTATTAAATCTATATCATCAATACATAATCCAGCTTTCTTAAGTGCTTTTGAAACTGCTTCATAAGGACCATAGCCCATTATTGATGGTTCGACACCTCCTTGAGCATAAGTCGTAATCTTTGCTAAAGGCTCTATTCCTAATTCTTTAGCTTTATCAGCACTCATAACTACTAAAGCTGCAGCACCATCATTTATTCCTGAAGCGTTACCAGCAGTTACTGTTCCATCTTTTTTAAAGGCCGGTTTTAATTTTCTTAAGCCCTCGATAGTAGCTCCAAAACGTGGGAATTCGTCTTTTTCAAATACCTTAGGATCTCCTTTTCTCTGTGGTATTATAACTGGTACAATTTCTTCTTTAAACTTACCATTATTTATAGCTTTTTCAGCTTTTAACTGAGAATTAAGAGAAAACTCATCCTGCATTTCTCTTGTTATTCCCCACTTTTCCGCTATGTTCTCAGCTGTTATCCCCATATGATAACTATTAAAAGCATCAGTTAACCCTTCACTCAACATAGAATCAACAAGCAAACCGTTGCCCATTCTTTGTCCCCACCTAGCATCATTTAAAAGATACGGTGCTCTAGACATATTTTCCATACCGCCTGCAATGATTATTTCTGCATCTCCTGCCTTAATAATTTGTGCCGCAAGCTCTACTGCCCTTAACCCTGAACCACAAACCTTGTTGATTGTCATAGCTGGTACTTCAACCGGCAATCCAGCCTTAATGCTTGCTTGTCTAGCTGTATTTTGTCCCAGTCCTGCTTGAAGAACATTACCCATAATAACTTCATCAATGTCTTCAGCTTTTATATTAGCTCTCTTTAGTGCTTCCTTTATTACTATTGCTCCAAGTTCAGGAGCTGGTACATCTTTCAAGCTTCCACCAAATGAACCTACAGCAGTTCTAACAGCGCTTACAATAACAACCTCTTTCACAATAATTCCCCCCATCATATTTAACATATTATCTGTTTCACAAGTAAACAATTACATTATATATTTTTTTGAATATTTTATCAACTTTGAATTTATAAAAAAATCACAAGTCTTATTTATAAAGACTTGTGATTCTATGTACTATATTCTATTACAAATTAAATTCCTCAGGTCTGTTAATTTTATATCCAAAGCTATATAATATAGCATCAGCTATCCTTTGCGATGCATTTCCATCTCCATATGGATTTACAGCTTTACTCATTTTATCATACTCATTTTGATTTCTTATCAATTTGTTAGCATTTTCTATTATTTCATTCATATCAGTTCCTACTAACTTCACAGTTCCTGAATTAACAGCTTCAGGTCTTTCCGTTACATCTCTAAGAACTAAAACCGGTTTTCCTAGATGTGGAGCTTCTTCTTGAAGCCCTCCGGAATCAGTCATTACCATAAAGCATTTGTTCATAAGATTATGCGTTTCTTTTGTGTCTAAAGGCGGAAGAAGATGAACTCTTGAAGTACCTTCCAAATATTTATAAACCACATCTTTGACAATGGGATTTAAATGAACTAGATACACTAATTCAACATCTTCATTATTATCAACTATTTGCTTTAAAGCTTTGCAAATATTCTCAATGCCCTCGCCCCAGTTTTCTCTTCGGTGTGCAGTTACCATTATAACTTTTTTATTTTTATAATCTATTGTATTAAGTATTTCAGTACTAAATACATAATTGTCCTCTACAGTAAAATTCATTGCATCAATGACAGTATTCCCAGTTATAAATATATCCTCTTCCTTAACTGCCTCTCTTAAAAGATTAGACTTAGAGCTTTCTGTTGGGGCAAAATGAAAGTCAGCAATAGATCCTGTAAGTTTTCTATTCATTTCTTCTGGAAATGGAAAATATTTATCAAAGGTCCTGAGTCCTGCTTCCACATGACCAACTTTAATCTGCTTATAAAATGCCGCTAATGCCCCTGCAAAAGTTGTAGTTGTATCACCATGCACAAGTATTAAGTCTGGCTTTTCACTTTCAAAAACTTCATCTAAGCCTTCAATTACTCTTGTTGTAATTCCTGTTAAGCTTTGCTTTGCTTTCATTATGTTTAAATCGAAGTCAGGTTTAACATTGAAAAGTTCTAATACTTGATCCAGCATTTCCCTATGCTGAGCAGTTACACAAACTTTAGAATCAATCTCTTCTCTTTTTTCAAGTTCCTTTACAAGTGGAGCCATTTTCACAGCTTCTGGCCTTGTTCCAAAAATAGTTATTACTTTAATTTTTTTCATTTGAATCCTCTCCTACTTTACTGTTCTTTATGTTTAAAAAAGCCCAGCTTCCATGCTAAAAAAACAATTATTATCAGTACAAAAGTCATTAAAAAATAAGATCTCACTGTGCTAATCATCATAGCAATAATTGCTATTCCTCCTAATATTGCACTGATTAAATACATAATTACTACAACTTGTCTTTGAGTCATTCCTAAATCTAATAATCTATGATGAAGATGCCCTCTATCTCCTTGAGATATTGGTTTTCCATTAACCTTTCGTCTTATCATGGCAAAAAGAGTATCATATATTGGAAGGCCAAGTGCCAAAATAGGAACTGAAATTGCAAAAGCTGCAGCAGATTTTATTGTTCCTACCATTGATATAGCAGCAAGCAGGAACCCTAAAAGCTGAGCCCCTGTATCTCCCATAAATATAGATGCCGGATTAAAATTAAATGGAAGAAACCCTAAAATAGCACCGCCTAAAATGGCAGTAAGTATAGACGCCTCATATCTTCCGTAAATAATAGAAATTACAAATATAGTTATAGTTGAAATAAGTGCTACACCTGCAGCCAATCCGTCCAATCCATCAATCAAATTTAATGCGTTAGTTATTCCAACCACCCAAAATATAGTAAATGGATAAGCAAACCAACTGATATTAACCATTCCATCTGCTCCAGCAAAAGGATTAGTAAGGATATTAATTTTCACACCACTTACTATTAATACTATGGCTGCAACTATTTGAAATATTAATTTTATACCAGGTTTTAATTCTTTTATATCGTCTATTACTCCTCCAATAACAATTATAGTTGCACCTATAATTATTCCCAATTCCCTTCCTTCTATCATTCCTTGCTTAAGAATTAATGTAATTATAAAAGATATATAAATTGCCAAGCCTCCTAAAAGAGGTATCGGCTTTTTATGAACTCTTCTCTCGTCTTTTGGTATATCAATAGCATTAATTCTAACTGCTAATTTTTTTACTACCGGAGTAGACAAAGCAGCTATCAGTATTGCTATTATACTTAATGTATAATTGCCCATAAATTACCTTCCTATGTATAAAAATTTAATTTATTTTAATAGGTACTATCCCCTTCTAGAGAATCATCGTTTTCGATCCACTCGTCAACAATAACAATTCTAAATTCTCTCTTGGTATCCCTTATAATAACCTTTTCAATACCTGAATTTATAATAAACCTTTTACATAACGAACAGGAAGAGGCGTTTTTAACATAACTTCCATCATTTTGCTCTTTTCCCACGAGATATAAAATAGATCCTATCATGTCCTGCCTTCGTGCTGAGATTATTGCATTTTGTTCAGCATGCACAGATCTGCATAATTCATATCTTGTACCTCTTGGTACATTCAACTGTTCTCTCCTACAGTATCCTAGCTCACAGCAGTTCTTTCTTCCTCGCGGTGCACCACTATAGCCTGTAGATATTATTTCATCATTTTTAACTATAATTGCTGCATAATTCCGCCTTAGACATGTTCCTCTTTCAAGTACAGTTTCACATATATCTAGATAATAATTATGTTTATCAATTCTTTCCATGTTTCATCCCCTCATGTTATGCATTAATATATATTATAAATGATATTATGAATAATTCAAAGTATATTATAGATAAACAATTTATTAAGTTTAATAACTTACGGCATAGATAAGGCGTGCTAATAATTTATCAGCACGCCAATTAAATATTTTTTTATTTATTTTGTTCCAAAAAGTCGGTCTCCAGCATCACCAAGACCAGGAACTATATATCCTTGCTCATTTAATTTTTCATCTATTGCTGCCACGTAAATATCTACATCAGGATGAGCATCCATTACAGCTTTAACTCCCTCTGGAGCTGCAATTAAACACATGAGCCTTATATTTTTTGCACCTTTGTTTTTTAGCAATGTGATTGCATCTACAGCAGATCCGCCAGTAGCAAGCATAGGATCTGTAACTATAACATCTCTCTCCCCAATATCCTGTGGAAGCTTGCAGAAGTATTCCACTGGTTTTAAAGTGGTCTCATCTCTATAAAGACCTATGTGTCCAACTTTAGCAGCAGGAATAAGTTTTAGCATTCCATCCACCATTCCAAGTCCAGCCCTTAAAATTGGAACTATTGCAACTTTTTTTCCAGCAAGCATTTTGCATTTAGCTGTACATATAGGTGTCTCAATTTCAACTACTTCAAGTTGAAGGTCACGAGTAACTTCATAAGCCATAAGCATTGCAACTTCTTCAACAAGTTCCCTAAAATCCTTTGAACCAGTATTCTTATTTCTAATAAAAGCTAATTTGTGAAGTATAAGTGGATGTGCTATTTGTGTAACTTTACTCATTTTATTTCCCCCTATTTATTATATTTCTTTTCAATTTCACTAATTTTATCTATTCTTTTTTGATGTCTATTCCCTTCAAACCTAGCATTTAAAAAGCTGTCAACTATATCAAGTGCGACTCCTGTCCCTACTACTCTAGCCCCAAGTGCTAGTATATTAGCATCATTATGCTCTCTGCATGCATGTGCACTAAAAGTATCACCGCAAAGCGCTGCTCTAATACCTGGAACCTTATTAGCAGCAATACTTATTCCAATGCCAGTACCACATACTAGTATTCCAAGTTCAAATCTTTTACCAGCAACCTCTTCAGCAACTTTTAATGCAAAATCTGGGTAATCACAGGATTCCTCAGAAAATGCTCCAAAATCCTCAAATTGTATGTCCCTTTCTTCAAGATGCTTTAAAACTTCTTTTTTTAGACTAAAGCCTGCATGATCACTTCCAACAGCAATTCTCATATTAATCCCTCCTCGAAAATAATTACCAATTCAATATTATTTGATAATTTGAAATTTTTTATTACAAAAAAGAAGATAATAGCACTTATACAGCACTTTTATCTTCTTTTAATTTGTTTAACAATAATATAATAGCATTTTTAAGGTCATTAAATGTTTTAGAATAAATAGTTATATCGCCGCCATAAGGGTCTATAACATCGCCCTTAATGCCGACATATTCATTAAGTGAATATACTTTATTTCTTAAATGAGGATAATTTGCTATAAGCATTTCTTTCATATAAGCTGTCATTGTTAAAACTAAATCTGAATTTTCTAGCATATTTACTGTAAGCTGCATTGCTTCTCTGGTGCTTATATCAGTTCCACAATTTTCTTTTATCAAGAAAGCAGAATGTTTAGATGTTTTGCTGTTTTTAATAACAGATATACCTGCAGAGATAGCTGTTGTATCTTTTATTGTACAAAGCTTATTGAAAATAGCTTCCGCCATACAGCTTCTGCATGTATTTCCAGTACAAACAAATAATATTTTCATACAACAACCTCCTTGCAATCTATATACTAAACTTCAACTATATTAAAACCAGCAGATTTTTTAAGTCTATTCATTATAGCAGTACCTAATTCTTCTTCTTCAAAAGCTTCAGATAATATTATATCCACTGCAGCATCGTCAAATTCTCTAAGTGCCTCGAAAAGGTTCTTTCCTATAGACTCCATAAATTTCCTACTGCCCAATGATATAACAAGTCCATTTGGATAACTATCTTTACTTTCATCAGTAGCAAGTATACCAACCTTCTTATTTTCGTCTATATAATTTTGCACTATTTCATTGATTTTTGCAATAGTTTTTTTCAAATCTCCTTTTATTATTTTCATAGGAGCCTTTGGAGCATAATGTCTATATTTCATACCAGGCGCTTTAGGCTTTATATCAGCTTCTGGTTTCATCATTATTGCAGGGTCCATATATATAGAAGGTTCTACTTCTTTCAGCATAGCTAATGTAATTCCACCTGGCCTAAGTACACAGGGAGGATTTACTGTACAATCTATAATAGTCGACTCAAGTCCTACAGCGCAGCTTCCGCCACCAAGAATATAATTTACTTTTCCCTGTAGATCTTCTACACATCTTGATGCCTCAGTTGGACTAGGCCTACCTGAGATATTAGCTGACGGTGCCGCAATTGGCACTCCCGAAGCTTTTATAAGTTCTCTTGCTATTATATTTGATGGCATTCTAATTCCTACACTAGGTAAATTTGCACTTGTTTCCCCAGGAATTAAATCTGACTTTTCAAGAATTATAGTTAGTGGTCCTGGCCAAAATTTTCTCATTAATTGTAAAGCTACCTCTGGTATATTTTTCACTAAAGATTCTATATTAAAATCTGCAATATGTACAATCAGAGGATTATCCTGTGGTCTTCCTTTTGCAGTAAAAATTTTTTTCACTGCATCTCCGTTTAGTGCATTAGCTCCAAGTCCATAGACTGTTTCTGTAGGGAAAGCAACAAGCCCTCCTTCTCTAAGTATTAGCCCCGCTTCATTAATTGCGCTTTTATCTATATTGTTTTCATCTACAATAACTACTTTTGTATTCATTTTAAATTCTCCCTTTGATTATATGTATCTCCTAAATTACTTTAGTCATTATAAGACCAAGCATTATTCCGGTCAATATGCCAATGCTGCTTGTAATTCCATCCCAAAGCTTTGAAGACTCAGGAAACATTTCACCGCAAACTACATACATCATTATACCAGATGCAAAAGCTAAGCAGGCTCCTAAAATATTAGGCGAAATACTGCCTGCATAGGCTCCAATCCAAGTCCCTATTGCCGTTGGAAAAGCTGTTAAGAAAGCATATAACAGTATCCTTGAAACTTTAACATTAGAAGCCATAAGTGGAGCAGACACTGCTATTCCTTCAGGTATATCATGAATAGCAATAATGAGGCTCATTTTAATTCCAAGACTCTGACCAGCTAAAAAGCCACATCCCATAATCACACCTTCAGGAAGGTTATGCAGCATAAGAGCCATAGCAGCCATAAAAGCAACCTTCATATGTTGATTTTGATTTGACGAGTTTCCACCTATATTCACCTTGGTATCAATGATGATGATTGTAATTATACCTAGGAGGCTGCAAATTATAGTTCCTATAAAGCTCCAACTAGTCATTGCCTCAGGTATCAGATCAAAAACCACAATGGAAAGCATAAGACCTCCAGCAAAGCCAATAATAGCTCCTAAGAATCTATTTGACGGCTTCTTCACAACAACTCCAAGGGAGGCCCCTATCATTGTACCTATTAACGATACTATGCTTCCTAAAAGTACAATTAACATAATGTTATTATTTCCCAAAATACCACCCCTATCATAAAAATTGACTCTATACATTTTATTTATAATAATAGAGGTGAAGAACTAATAATTATATTATTTATGAATTTCTATATTGTTTTATAATCTCTATGGCTTCGCTTGTATATTGTGCTTTAACACAATTTCTATAAATTATATCTAAAAGCTTATATTTATGATATCCGCCTTTATTTATAGATATATAATAATAGCTTTCCTCAGGCTGATGTTTTTTTAACTTATAGTAATAATGGGATATATAAGCATGTTTGCTTAAAAAAGATTCATCAACTTCATTTATTTTTTTATTTCTAAATCGTGAGCATAAAAGCATTATAATATTCATTTGTGGTCCACTTCCTTCTGTATGAACAAACACCACTTTATCACAAACAATATTAAATTCTTCTCTAAATCTTCTAACCTTTATCTTTAGCTTATAACCATCACAGCTATATTTTAAATAATTACTTTCCACGCTAATCAAAATTGCAGATAAAATAAGCACTTCAATTACCGCAAGATATATTAAAAAAAACAGACTCAACTTATTTGAAATAAAAAGTACTACAGGCAATGTTAAAAAAATAAAGCCCAAGAAAAGCAAAAACCTTTTATTAGATTTTTCCTGTTTTCTTATGGCTTTATTTATATCCATAGTTTCACCTCTAAATTATTGATTGTTACCCATTGCTTCCATCTTTTTGGCTTGATCCTCTGTAATTAGTGCATTTATCATTTCCTCTATATCACCATCTAAAAATGCATCTAATTTGTAGAGTGTAAGTCCTATTCTATGATCTGAAACTCTTCCCTGTGGGTAATTATAAGTTCTGATTCTTTCACTTCTATCTCCGGTACCTACCTGACTCTTTCTATCTTCCGCTATTCCTGCTGATCTTTCAGCCTGTGCAATATCATACAGTCTTGATGCTAAAACCTTCATAGCTTTTTCTTTATTCTTAAGCTGCGACTTTTCATCCTGGCAGGAAACCACAATTCCTGTTGGAAGATGAGTGATTCTTACTGCTGAGTCTGTGGTATTAACGCTCTGTCCACCATGGCCTGAAGAACGGAAAACGTCAATTCTTAGGTCATTTTGATTTATTGTTACATCTACCTCGTCAACCTCTGGAAGTACAGCGACGGTAGCTGTAGAAGTATGAATTCTGCCGCTTGCCTCTGTATCTGGAACTCTTTGAACTCTATGAACACCACTCTCATATTTCAACTTGCTGTAAGCAGACTGGCCGCGAACCATAAATACAACTTCTTTAAATCCGCCTATATCTGTTTCATTCAAGCTCATAAGCTCAACTTTCCATCTGTGGCGTTCTGCATATCTCGTATACATTCTAAATAAGTTTGCAGCAAACAGAGCAGCTTCATCTCCACCAGCTCCTCCTCTTATTTCAATGAACACGTTCTTATCATCATTAGGATCTTTAGGAAGAAGTAAAATTCTTAGTTCTTTTTCAAATTCTTCCTTACTTTCAGAAAGCTCCTTTATTTCTTCTTGAACCATTTCTTTGAGTTCTCTTTCGATATCCTCATTTAACATTTCTTTATTAGCTTCAATATCTTCAACCGTTTTCTTATACTCTCTATATTTATTAACAATTATCTCAAGGTCAGCATGCTCCTTGCATAATCTCTGCCACTCCTTCTGATCAGCCATTACTGAAGGGTCGCTTATCTTTCTTGAAAGCTCTTCATATTTATTTTCTATAAAATTAAGACGTTCTAACATTAATATCACTCCAAATCCTATTTTAACAATTAATTATTATAACACAGTAAAGATCATTTGCGAAGGAATTTTTTTATATATTCTTTATCCCTGTAACTACTCTATCATTTCCAGCTAAATCCTTTATAACTTTAATATTAATATATCCATTATTAATTAATATATCTGAAACTTCTTTAGCTTGATCATAACCAATTTCATAAGCTAAAATTCCTCCGTTTTTTAAGGTTGAACAGCTTTGCTCCGTTATTTTTCTATAGAAGTCTAAACCATCCTCTCCCCCCCATAAGGCTATATAAGGCTCATAATCCTTAACATCTTCCATAAGTGTTGGTATAACTTCGGTCCTTATATACGGAGGGTTAGATACCACAACATCAAATTGCTTTCCTTCCTCTAATGCATATTTAAGCAAATCACTTTTTACAAAAGTGACTCTTTCTGCCAAGCCCAAAGTTTGAATATTCTTTTTAGTTACTTCTTCAGAAACATCAGATATATCACAGCAGTCCACATGAACAAAATCAATATTTTTTGCAATTGAAATTCCAATCGCTCCGCTGCCGCAGCACAAATCGCATATTTTAACAGCTTTTTTTTGTTTGATTTCCTTTATTGCCTCTTCTACTAAAATTTCAGTATCAGGTCTGGGAATTAACACTCCATCTTTCACAAAGAAATTCAAGCCCATAAACTCGCAGCTTTCAGTTATATATTTTATAGGCATTTTATTTTTTCTTTTGCCTAAAAGCCTATAATATTCGTTACATACATTCTCATCCACTTCCATATTTCTATTTGTAATTATAGACATTCTATCTAAATTTAAAACTTTGCCTAAAATTAATTGGCAATCAAGCATATAACTATCTATATTACTACCCTTCAGCTCTTCATAGCCTTTAGATAGCAGTTCTTGAACTTTCACCTTAATTATCCTTCCCCTCTTCGATATTAAGACCTTCTGCAGCCTTTAATGCAGCTATAGCAACTTCTAATTGTTCCAAATCAGGCTCTTTTGTTGTAAGCTTCTGGAGCATAAGTCCTGGATAAGCTAAAATATAAGAAAGTCTGCTCTTGCTTTTACCCATCCATCTTATAAGTTCATAAGTAACTCCAGACACTATAGGAAGAAGTATAATTCGATATGCTAATCTTTGCCATAAGGAATTCCAGCCGGTAAAGGAAAACAAAATAATACTTACTATCATAACTAAGAACAAAAAATTTGTTCCACATCTAGGGTGCAGTCTTCCAAATTTCTTTGCATTTTCAGGGGTAAGCTCAACCTTATTTTCATAGCAAAATATAGTTTTGTGCTCTGCTCCATGATACTCATAAACTCTTTTTATATCCTCCATTTTTCCTATAAGATAAATATACGTGAGGAATAATATAACTCTTATTATTCCCTCTATAATATTAAGCAATACAGTATTTACTGTAAAAGCCTTCTTAAAAAAGTTTGCTGCATAGGTTGGAAGCATAAAAAACAAAAGAATACTAAAGCCTAGAGATAATATAAGCGAAATTCCGGCTAATATATCAGAACTTTTATCTTTAAACTTATCATCAAACCATTGATCAAATTTTGATTTATCTCCCTCTTCTTCAAAAAAAGAAGCAGAATAGTTTAAAGTTTTAATTCCTACAATAAGAGAATCCAAAAGTGACACAAAGCCTCTTATTATTGGGAAACTAAAAACCCTATATTTTTTTGTATATGGTATACTTTCATTTTTATCAATTACAATTTCTCCTGAAGAAGTTCTTACAGCAGTTGCTACTCCAATGCTCCCCCTCATCATTACACCTTCAATTACAGCCTGTCCACCAACAGTAACTTTTTTTTCCATAAATTCTTCTCCCTTATCCATACTTATTTATTAATCTTATATTTTTTTTCATAGGCTTTCTTATACTCTAAAAAACATTTCGGGCAAAGTGCATGATATTCTATATTGTCTTCCTTATCTATAGCTACCTGTTTCCCCTGAAAAACGAACTCTCCATTAATCATTCTTCCATTTAAAAGTGCCTTTTTACCACATTGACATATATTCTTAAGTTCTTCAATGCTATGTGCTAAAAGAAGTAATCTTGAACTTCCTTCAAACCCATTCATTTGAAAATCTGTTCTTAACCCATAACATATAACCGGTATATCCATAAGTACAGCTATTTCAAACAATTGATCTATATGCTCTGTTTTAAAGAACTGCGCCTCGTCTACAAGTATGCAGTCTATTTTCCCATTTTCTTTGCTCCACTTTTCTACTTCGATATATATATTCTCATTATTAGCAATCAATAAATCTACTTCTCTAGTTACTCCAAGTCTTGACACTACTTTATTCCCGCCTTTAGTGTCTGTCTTTGGCTTTACTATAATAATGTTCATTCCTCTTTCTTCATAATTGTGAGCAACCTGCAGCAAATTAGTTGACTTTCCGCAATTCATAGCACCATATCTAAAATATAACTTACTCATATTTTATTCTCCTTTGTAATTAAACTAAACATATTCATTTTATCAGACTTTAGAAATATATTAAAGCAAAAATATAAGTAGATTACGAACTAAAATTATCGCAGGCTTTAAAGTAATTTCACTGCAAACCAGCATGGCTCAAGTTAATATTTAAATATTTTTATAGGTTTATATTTAAATAGGTGAATGATAAAAATGCCATTACTAACTTCTAATAAATACCTGTTCAACACGTTTCTTTAACAAAGCCAAAAGTTTTAAATATAAAAACAACCATTGAATAAGTCGTATAGATACTTATAATTGCATATAAGATATATACGCTCTAAGGTCTTTACGCCACAGCCTGAGACAATTTTATTAGATGTTGACTGTATATTATTCATTATGCTATAATACACTAGTTGAGAATATGTATTTACATATTCATTAATCGAAAGAGGTGAAAAATATGAGAGAAGGCATACATCCAGAATACCACAATGATGCTGTGGTTAAGTGTGCATGTGGAAACACATTTACAACTGGTTCTGTTAAAAAAGAACTTAAAGTAGAAATATGCTCTAAATGCCATCCATTCTTTACTGGACGTCAAAAGATAGTTGACGTAGGTGGAAGAGTTGAGAAGTTTAGAAGAAAGTTCAATATAACAGAAGAATAAGAAAAAATAATGGGAAAGGATTTACCTTTCCCATTTTTCTTTTCCATTATCCTTATTTAAAACATCAAGTTTTGGAAACATATCTAAAAACTCTATATTGCTTCTAGTCTTTGACATAAGAGCTATAAGCTTTTCTGTAACAGTATCTGCAGAATTGTCGTTGTACATAACTTTCCTTATATTGAATGCAACTTCCTGTTCCTTAGATGTTAAAAGCATATCTTCCCTTCTTGTTCCTGACTTGTATATATCAATAGCTGGGAATATTCTTCTCTCTTGAAGCTTTCTATCTAAATGAACTTCCATGTTTCCTGTACCTTTGAATTCTTCGAATATCATATCATCCATTCTACTGCCTGTTTCTATAAGAGCAGTAGCAAGTATGGTTAAGCTTCCGCCTTCCTCAATATTTCTGGCAGCTCCAAAGAACTTTTTAGGATTTATAAGTGCGCCTGGATCTAAACCACCTGAAAGAGTTCTACCTGTTGGGTTTATTGTAAGATTGTAGGCTCTTGAAAGTCTAGTCAAACTATCAAGAAGTATAACTACATCCTGACCCTGTTCAATCATTCTTTTTGCTCTTTCAAGTACCATTTCCGCAACCTTAGTATGATGATCTGGTTCTTCATCAAAGGTTGAATATATAACTTCTCCCTTAATAGAACGCTGCATATCTGTTACCTCTTCAGGTCTTTCATCAATAAGCAATACTATTAATTTAACCTCAGGATGATTTTGCGCTATACTATTAGCTACTTTTTTAAGAAGCGTAGTTTTTCCTGCCTTTGGCGGAGCAACAATAATACCTCTTTGTCCTTTTCCTATAGGAGATATAATATCCATAAGTCTAGAGGATAAATCTAAGGAACTTGTTTCTAATTTTAACCTCTCTTCAGGATATATTGGAGTTAAAGTCTCAAAACGCTTTCTTCCAACAGCTTTCTCCGGATTTTCTCCATTAACGCTTTGAACATATAATAAAGCCTTAAATTTTTCACCTTCTTTAGGTGTCCTTACCTTACCCTCAACCATATCACCAGTTCGGAGGTTAAACCTTCTTATTTGAGATGGTGAAACATAAATATCATTTGGACCTGAAAGATAATTTTGCCCTCTTAAAAATCCGAAATTATTTTCAATTACATCTAAAACTCCTCTTGCTGTATCTGATTCATCAATCATTTCCCTAAGTCTTTCTCTTTTTTCTTCAATAGATACCCTTTCAGGCTCTGCTTCTGTTTTTAAATCTGATGTATTGGATGTATTATTAGAAGCTTTACCTGTATCTTCTTTTATTGTATTAACTAGAGTATTCTCTTTATTTTCATCAACTTTTTTAGGAGTGATTTTTTCTCTTAATATCACCCCATCTCTCTGTATGGAAACAGGAGAAACCCGTTTAACTTCTTCAATTAATTCTGCTTTCTTAAACTTTGATATATTTTTTACTCCAAGCTCTTTAGCTAAATCTCTAAGCTCAGTTAGAGTCATATTATCATAATCTGTGTTCGGCAAATAATGCACCTCCAAATATTCATTTGTATATTAAAAAATTGGGAATTTTACTTATAAGGAAAAAATTGAAATGTGATACTTCATACATTATATACTAATTTATATTTTTAATCCACATTATTTCTAAAAATATACAATTATATATTTTATCTATATATAATGTAATAAAGTTCTTGCATTAACGATGTCACAAATATCCAATCTTCAAGGATTTTTGTGACATCGTTAATGTATTAGAACTTTTGCAATATATGTATAAAAAAATAAAGAGTGAATTTCTTTTCACTCATATCATAGCCCATCTATTTCTATTTATTTCATTAAATTTGCTTATTCTCTGTAAAACCTTAAACTTATTCCCCATATAAAATAATGGCATGCCTAAAACTTCACAGCCTCCAATAATCATTTCTCTATTTAATATATCATTTATACTATAGAAATAGTTATGTTCTTCACCGCAAAGAGGGCATTTTATTCTTATATTAACTTCCTTATTTCTATTTAGGCTTATCTTAAAGCCTGAAAACTTTTTGTTTAAGTTTTCAAGTTCAAATATAGAGATATCTTTTATATCGTATTCTCCCAAAGTATTTGTTAACGCAAAACTTATATCTGTATTAAGCAGCACTTTAAACCCTCCTTTAAATTTATAGAGGTTATATTATTTTCTTAATTAAATAATTCTATTAAATTCAATAAAATCCTTCAAGAAAAATGATATTTTTTGTCTAAAACTAATAATTTAATTCGACAAAATAAAGAACCCCTTTCGGGATTCTTTATTTTCTATTGTTTATTGAAGCCTTTATAAAGTCTCTAAACAAAGCATGTGGTCTATTTGGTCTTGATTTCAATTCAGGATGAAATTGAACTCCAACAAACCACGGATGGTCTTTAACTTCCACCATTTCTATAAGCCTGCCGTCTGGGCTGGTGCCTGATATTGATAATCCTGCTTCAGTTAATTCTTTTTTGTATTCATTATTATACTCATATCTATGCCTATGTCTCTCGTAAATAAGTTCTTCTCCATAAGCCTTATAAGAAAAACTATCTTTTGAAAGCTTGCATGGATAAAGTCCCAATCTCATTGTTCCTCCCATTTCATCTATGTCCTGCTGCTCAGGCATTAAATCAATAACAGGGTGTGTGGTTTCAGGGTTAATCTCTGAAGAATGAGCATCTTTATATCCTAAAACATTTCTTGCGAATTCTATTACTGCACATTGCATTCCAAGACATATTCCAAGGAAAGGTACTTTATTTTTACGAGCATATTTTATAGCTTCAATCTTTCCTTCCACTCCTCTATCTCCAAAACCGCCTGGAACTAATATTCCATCTGCACCATTAAGTAATTCTTCAGCATTATCACTGTTTAAATCCATTGAATTAATCCAAGTTATATTTATATTTGCATCATTGTCTAATCCGCCGTGATTTAAAGCTTCTACTACAGAAATATAGGCATCATGCAGTTCAACATACTTACCAACAAGAGCTATGTTGACCGTCTTAGATAAATTTTTAAGTCTTTGTACCATCTCAATCCATTTACTGTTATCAATATCTCCACAGTTTAGGTGCAGCTTATCACAAACTAATACATCAAGTCCTTCATCATGAAGCATTAAAGGTACTTCATATAAATTTTCTGCATCAAGATTTTGGATAACGGATTTTCCGTCTATATTGCAAAATAAACCTATTTTACCCTTTAAATCTTCAGACAATGGTTTTTCTGAACGACAAACAATTATATCTGGTTGAATACCAATACTTCTTAATTCTTTAACAGAGTGTTGAGTAGGCTTAGTTTTAAGTTCGCCAGCCTTTCCTAGATACGGAACCAATGTAACATGTATAAAACATACATTCTCCATCCCTACCTCATACTTAATCTGCCTTATTGCTTCCAAAAATGGAAGTGATTCTATATCTCCAACAGTACCGCCTATTTCAGTTATAACCACATCAACTTCTCTTTCTTTAGCAACTCTATAAACTCTCTGCTTTATTTCATTAGTTATATGAGGAATAACTTGAACAGTTCCGCCCAAATATTCGCCCTTTCTTTCTTTAGATATAACTGACCAATAAACCTTGCCAGTAGTAACATTGCTGTTTTTACTCAAACTTTCATCAATAAATCTTTCATAATGTCCTAAATCAAGATCTGTTTCAGCTCCATCATCTGTAACAAATACTTCTCCATGCTGATATGGGCTCATAGTTCCTGGATCAACATTTAGATAAGGATCAAATTTTTGTATAGATACCTTAAGTCCTCTGTTTTTCAAAAGTCTTCCTAATGATGCTGCTGTTATTCCTTTACCTAGTGATGAAACAACTCCGCCAGTTACAAATATGTATTTCGTATTGTTTTTCATAGATTCCTACTCTAAAGTCAAAAACTTTAAAGCAGTATTCACCCCCTAAATTTTTTTGATAAATATATTGACATGACTAGTTCAGCGTATTATAATAAAAATTACCCTATAAAATAAAATGGGTATATTATTTTCTAAAATACTATACTATAATAGCATACCTTATCTTGTTATGCTATATATTTTTTTGTTATTTTTAAAAAATATACTCATTCTTATAAATAATCCTTTATTTTGTGGTCTTATCTATTATTCCCTCTGCTTCAAAATACATATCTCTAAAAGCTTTATTTACAAAAAATTTTTCTTCTGCCTTTTTTATATTATAGTTTATAGTTTTTTTACTTTCTATACTAAAATCCTTTTGAATATTATTAAGATCCGTGCATCTGTATTTTTTTAAAAGCAAAAATAAAAGATACTTACATTCTCTATCTCTTAAAATTTTAAATATCTCATTTTCATTAATTCCCTTAATATCGCATATAACCTGAAGTATTTTTATGTATTTGTCCTCTTTTTTAAGAAAAACATCCATATTATTTCCCTCTATTCTATAATTAAATTATTTTAATTATAGTCACATAAAGCAAACTTTAAACATGGCAATTGACTAAAATCAATCCACACCAATTATTGCTTTATATTTAATCTTTTCATCTTACTCTGAAGTGTTTGTCTTGGGATTTGCAAAAGTTCCGCCGCCTTGGAAATATTTGATTTTCCTGCTGCTAAAGCCTCTATTATACATGACCTTTCAAACTCATCCATTCTATCATTTAATGACTTTATCTTATTAACTTTTTTAAATCCGCTATTTCTTAAATCATGAGTAGTTATATGTCCTTGTTTTTTAAAATTAAAAACTCCCTCTATAACATGCTCAAGCTCTCTTACATTTCCATCCCAATTGTAAAAGGTAAGCATTTCTAACGCTTCATCTTCAATATTATTTATATTGGCATTAAAGCTCTTATTAAACTTATTTATAAAACAACTAATTAGATATGGTATGTCTTCCTTCCTGTTTCTTAAAGGTGGTATGTCTATCCTGACTACATTTAATCTATAATACAAGTCTTTTCTAAGGAGCCCTTTTTCTACCAGATATTCTGGATATTCATTCAAAGAAACTATAACCTTTACATCTACTTTCTTATTGAAACTATCTCCTACTCTAGATACCACTTTTTCCTGCAAAACTCTTAATATTTTCCCCTGAAGTTCAAAAGGCATAGAATTTAATTCATCTAAATACAAAGTTCCTGTGTGAGCAAGCTCAAAAAGCCCTTTTTTATCTTCTGCACCTGTAAAACTCCCTTTAGTTGTACCAAATAGAATGCTCTCTAACAATCCTAACGGTATAGCAGCACAATTTTGGACGATAAAAGGATTATTACATCTTGAAGATGAATTATGTATGCTTTGCACAAATAGTTCCTTTCCTGTACCAGTTTCTCCAAAGATAAGTACCGGCGATAAAGTTTGTGATGCTTTTTGAGCCATATTTATACAAGACCTCAAATTGTCAGATACTCCAATAATATCATCTAAGCAGTATTTTGCTTTCCCCAAATTTGTCATACTTTCCCCCATATTTATTTTTTATTTAAAAACCTTCAAGGATTAACAATCCTTGAAGGTTTTTAGATTTGTCACATTATGCTTTTATATTAACTTTCAATATTGTATTTTGATGATTCTGACCTGCAATAGTTAAATTATAATTTATTGCTACATCCCCGCCATTTTCATCTAAATTTACAGTTAAATCTTTAGTTTCAATTTTCATTTCCATTACCCCATAAGGAGTATTATATAAAATTAAATCCTTCGCATACTTCTTAAATCTCATTTCTGTAGCAGTTGTACCTTCCCTTGTTAATAAAAGAGAATCAGGCAAAACCTTTAACGTAGTAGTTGTGCCTTCCATACCAGACAATTCAGTTTCATTATAAACTGCGTAATAAAAATTATCTTCCTTATAAAATTCTCCCGGAGTAACAACTTCTATAGCACTCTCATCAGAACCTGTTTGTTTGCTTGTTACACTAATTATAGCCTTTTTTCTCATGCTTATCACTCCAAATTTTTTATTACCCTTTAATTATTGTTTCTTTCTATAGCAAGCTCTATAAGTTCATGTATAAGCTGTACATAAGTTTTACCAGCAGCTTGCCACATCTTAGGATACATACTTATCTTTGTAAAACCTGGTATTGTATTCACTTCATTTAAATAAATTTCTTCTGTATCCTTATCAATTAAAAAATCCACTCTTGCCATACCTGAACAATCAAGTATTTTATATATCCTTACTGCTATACTCTTTATTAATTCCAGCTTGTTATCACTTAATGCTGCAGGAATTAATAATTTAGAAGCTTCATTTTGATATTTAGCTTCATAATCATAAAATTCCTTTGCAGGGACTATTTCTCCTGGAACTCCTGCTTCCGGATAGTCATTGCCAAGCACAGCAACCTCAACCTCTCTAGCATTTATTCCTCTCTCAACAAGTACCTTTCTATCATACCTTAAGGCCTCTTCTAAACCAGCTTTTAACTCCTCTTTATTATGTGCTTTTGTTATACCAACAGAAGAACCACTATTTGAGGGCTTAATAAATATTGGATAAGGTAAACTTATTTCAATTTTATCTATTATTTGTTCGCTGTTTTCTTTATATTCATAGTTATTTACTACCACATATTCAGCTTGTTTGATATCAAACTTTTCAAGCAGATACTTAGTATAAATCTTGTCCATACATACTGCTGAAGACATTACCCCTGGTCCAACACATGGTAAATTTAATAATTTGCATAGCCCTTGAATTGTTCCATCTTCTCCATACAATCCATGAAGAACTGGAAACACTACATCTACCTCTTTATTAAACAACACCTTTTGTCCTTCAGGAGTTTTATAATATTCATCCTTCTCCCATTTACCACTTTCAATCTTATCAATACTTCCAGTATATTCAAACCATTTTCCATCTTTAGTTATCCCTATTGGATATACATCATACTTAGCAGCATCTATATTTCTTAGAACTGATGCAGCTGATACCCTAGAAACCTCATGTTCTGTAGATTGACCTCCAAAAAGTACTGCAACTTTTTTCTTCATTATACCTCGCTCCTTAAAGTGCTTAAACAAATTTTACATTATTATTATATCACTAAATAAGTAGATTGCGAAGCAATCTACTTAAACTACATAGTGAGTTCTCCATTAGGAGTATTAATAATTTGAATAATTCTTTGTTCAAAGCCTGTTTGAGCGTTAATATAAATTACATATTTGTCTTCTTTATAGCTTCCTGCAAATTCGTAGCACAAAACTTCATTATTAGTTTCTGTTGGTATAATAGCTAGCCTAACTGTAGAAACATTTAACCTTTTACTTACTTTGCTTTGGGCATCGCTTTGTGAAATCTTTGGAGTTTCAATCTTTCTATTATCGTCATGAGCTACCAAGTACTTCTCGGATTCTATTCCAATTATGCTTCCATCATCCAAAGCCACCTTCAGCTTTATTTGATCCGGATAAACAACTATGTTATCCTGCTTATATATATAGCTTATAATTGCTGTATTATCATATCTTAAGCTGTATGTAGAAATCATATTTTTATATCCTAAACTTTCCAAGTACTTTGCTCCTATATCTATCGCTTTATTTTTGTCTATCGTTGGATTATTTATAAGCCTATTATCTAATAAATAAACTATCTTTCCTCCGTTCTTACCTACTTCACAGGTTACAATATTTTCTTTTGGGTTTCTTCCTTTAATTGTAACATTAAATCTATAAGAAGGTATTCTTGTCTTTCCATCACTTGTAAGATTATCGATTTTCTCTATTCTGTCCTTACCTATTGCTTTAGTCACAACTTCCTGTGCTTGATTTAATGTAACCTCATTTTGAGATAATACTTTAGGTTTTATATCAAGAACATTATCTGAGAATGGACCATCGTAGATAAGTGAAGGATATTGAGCAATTTGCTTTTGTATGGATATAAATTGTGTACTAATGTTTTGTTCTTCATTTCCTCTAGCAAAAACACCACTGGCCTTTTGTCTTATCTCTCCCCATTTTACTCTTCCTTCATTTATATCTGCTAAAACATTATTCAATTCAGCTACCAAAGAAGAAGATTGATTTTTAAGCTTATCAATATTTCCATATTCCGTGTCTGTCAAATCTCTTCCTTCTGTTGATGCCTTTGCAAGACTGTAGCAAAAGTCTCCAACCTGAGCTAAAAACTTGCTTGTGTTATCAATATTCTGCTGAGGGATAGGTAAAGAATGAAGCTTATCATTCGCCATAGCGCTATGCCTGAAAATTTCTTCAAAGGTTACAATTTTTTGTTCTCTAGAACCTGTAACGGCAGCTTTTCCTAGATTCACTTTTATATTGTCAACTGCTGTTATAAGCTCATACATATTTTTACTGTATTCACCCTGAAGGTAATTTCTATAATCTGTTCTTTCTAAAGTCATTAGAACTGCAAATGTAGTTGAAAATACTACAATAAGCGTTACAGCTATAGTATATATAATTCTTTTTTTAGTCATCTGCATAAATTAATCCTACCTCCTAAACGCTGCTTTATTTCAAAATATCTTTTTATAGTATTTGTAGTTATATTTCTACTTATACCAAAAAATAAAAACCCGACTAAAATATGTCGGGTTAAATTATTTTTTTATCAACTTGTTTAATAATTCAACAATCTTAAATTTTACAATTATTTTATTACTACTGTCATCAGAACTTACAGTATTATCTATAGCTTCATATTGCTTTTCAGTAAGAACAGTTTTCATTGCTTTTTCTGTTTCCTTGTAGGATACTTCCCCTTTAGTAATATCTATAAAGCATAGTGGGGGAAACATTACACACCACCAGTTCTGGCCACTTCCATTACCTATTATAATTCTGTAAGCTTCATATTCTCCTGAAGGAAGCGTTATATTTCCATAAGTTTTAACCGGAAATTTTTCTTTTGATAGTTTTGTTTGAACAGAATAATTGTATCCGTTCTTTTTAATAACTTCTTGAGCAATTTTATTTATTGATGCATCATTAGCTTTAATAATTTCCCTTGACTCATCAATACTTTTTGAATTTTTTAATTTTGGTGATATATATTCTAAAACTTTATCTCTTACCTTAAGCTTTAAATTTTGATCTTCTACGCTATCACTATTTGCAATTACATGAAATCTAATTAATTTTTGTTCTAGCTCTCCCTGAACAGAAACAGCATTTCCCTTTACGTTAATACTATTTAAAACTACCCCTAATAATACTATCAGACAAATAATAAAACTAATTAATTTTTTCATTTTAAATTGACCCTCCCATAATAACCCCTGATTGTCCTATTTGTCTGATATTATTCCCATTTTTTTACATAGTATTCACTAAATTAAATTTTATTTAGTAACGCCAACTCTTCTAATCTTAACATTTACATTTACTATTATATCTGCATTCTTATATACTTCCTCCCACTTACCTTCTACCTGCTTCCAAACTGACGGCTTTCTCTGCTCAAGATATTCCCTAAGCCCAATAGGATCTACTGTAAATTCATTTTGAAGCATTTTAGCAATTATATTACACTCTGTACTAATCGATTTGCTAAAATCTTTTTCTAAAGAATTAAGCTCTTCTTTTGAAAAAACCTCTTTGCCCTTGTAATATTCCCTTAACTGACCTTCAAGCCTTATATCAATATTAAATTTCAGTTTATTTTTATCACCGTTTAAACTAATCTGTCTGTCAATATCTTCAATATTAATATCTACAGGGTGACCTTCTTTGTATATAACCCTCTTTCCTCCTTTAACTTTCCCTCTCATTATTTCAAGATTTGCTACCTCTATCGGGGTCATATATCCTTTTAATCCATAGTTCTTTATTACAGCAACTCCGGAAAGAGTTATATCATTTTTTTCCTTATCCATACTTATCTTAGGAATAATTGCATTACCATTTTGGTCAAGTAATACTATCATTTCGTTTAAAGTTACAGGAAGAATTGTTGAATTTCTTTTACTACTCTCCATAAGTCCGCTTAAATATGTCTCTATATTCTTTTCCATAGAAGGTTTAAATTTCACGTAATCCTCTGCTTTTCCTTCTGTAACCACAACTTGCATCATCTTATTTAGATTTGGGTGTCTCTCAAGATAATCAATAACTTCCTTAAAAGTATCTGGCTGGTCTAAAAGCCCGCTGCTTATAAGTATAAGCTTTGTTTGACCTACATGAATGCTTCTGCTGCTTCTCCCAGTAGCCTGCAGTATACCATCTTCCATAGATGAAGCATCTACACTTATATACTGATCCTTTGCAGTCCCGCTCTTACCTGGGCCCAATTCACTAATATCAGGAAAACCATATATCAAACTAAGTTTTTTTTGCTGTATTCTCTCTTGGAAGGGCTCATCTGACTTCACTTTTTTAGCATCCTTATTATCAGCAGAATCTTTTCCTAAATCAATACCTATAACGGATACAAAAATTTTTCTATCTATTTCAATTTTATCCCAACAGCCACTTAACAGTAAACATGCTAAAATCAATGGTATTATTTTTCTAACCTTCATTTTGTTTCTTCCCCCTTTCTTTTAATTTGCTTGCAAACAATAAAACCAGGGGTAATATAACAAAACTAAATACTGATAATATGGGTATTATCTTTCCTGAAGTATCGTAAACTTCAGCTATATTTTGTGGATATAGTGCTATTATGTATATAAAGGGTGCAAGTATACAAGATGAAAGCTTTATATCTTGGAGCCTGAAGGCCTCTTTTATTATATCTCCCGAAAAATAATACATATTTACAAAGGTAGTAAAATAAAATAAAACCCAAAGAGACATTACGATTCCTTCCCATCTTTCAACAAATGCCCCAGGTATAACTATAGCTCTTATCAGCGTTATAGTTGGCCATAGTAAAGCTTTTGTATGTTCCTTTGAAAAGAACATCAAACAAAGAATTATTACCAGCGCATAAAAAATTGTTATAACTGCTATACTTTTTAAAAATGTTCTTTTAATTCCATCCTTATCTTTCATATAAGGTAAGACTAAATATGCTATTTCAAAGCCTCCAAAAGCATAAGTAGCAGTTACTAGACCTTTTATATACTGTTCTGGTTTTGATTGAAGCAGCGGAAGCACATTTGATAAGTAACCTCCTCTTGTAGCAAACATAAGGATGATTATTATTGGTATAAACATTGCAAATAAAGATATTTCATTAAATTTAATTAAAGCTGAAAGTTCACCTCTTACAAGATATAATCCTGTAAAAATCATTGCTAACAGTATGAATTCTGTTGGCGTTTGTTCTAAAAGGTACATTTTAATAACCTCAGCAAACACCCTCATACCTAAAGCTACAGAAATTATAAAGTAGCCACTGATTATAATTCCAAAAATTTTTCCTAGGATACTCCCTAAATTTCCTTCAAGCATGCTGTAAAAAGTATTATAGTTGTTTTTTAGAACTACCCTATATATAAGGCCAAGAAGCAAAAAACATATTACTCCAGCAATTATGACTACAAACCAACCATCGGTTCCTACTTCATTAGCCATTGTATTTGGTAATGAGAATACCCCAACTCCAACTACAGTACCAATAATAGTAGCAAATAAACCATACTTGCTGATAAATCCTCTCTCCTTCATAAAACCCTCCTGTATTCCTTATCCTGCACGTAACAATTATTAATTGTTGTTATGCCTCCAGTATTCCTTAAAAGCCAATAACAACTATCAATTGTTATTCCTTCCGTATTTCTTAGCTTTGTCTAATTTTATCCTGAGTTTCCATAAATTCCGGCCTATCTTTAAAGCTATCTAGCGGGGCTCTAATAAACACATCCTTAAAATCTTTTTTGTGGGGATGTACTAGTGGTGATAAATACGGCACTCCAAAGCTTTTAAGCCTCACAAGATGAATAAGTATTAAGATAAGACCGAGTGCAATTCCATAAAGTCCAATAATTGTTGAAAGTATTATAAGTAAAAATCTAGCTATTCTTAGTGCGGAGCTAACTTCATAGTTTGGAGTTGTAAAACTTGATATAGCAGTTATAGAAACAACGATAATCATAATAGGACTGACTATTCCAGCGCTCACAGCAGCCTGACCTATAATAAGTCCGCCGACAATACCTATTGTTGACCCTATTGCCTTAGGAAGCCTTACTACAGCTTCAATCAAAAATGCAAGAGCAAACTCCATTATTAATGTTTCAACAAAAGCCGGAAACGGAACGCCTTCTCTAGACGCAGCAATAGAGTATGCAAGCTTTGTCGGTATTATAGCAGTATGAAATGAAGTAACCGCAATATATAACGCCGGCATAACCATGCCAATGAAAATTGAAATAAATCTAATAATTCTAAGCATAGAAGAATTCATCCACCTTTGATAATAATCATCAGGTGTTTGAAACAAACTTGGAAGTGTTGCAGGAGCTATTATAGCAAAAGGTGAATTATCAACTAGTATAGCTACTCTTCCTTCATACAGTGCTGCTGAGACTACATCTGGTCTTTCCGTACTTTGCAGCTGTGGAAATGGAGACCACTTATCATCTTCAATAAGCTGCTCGATATATCCGCTGTCTAATACAGCATCAATATTAATATTGTCTATTCTATCCATAACATTTTGCAGAACATCCTTATTAACTATATCTTCTATATAAATTATAGCTACATCAGTCTTTGATCTTGCTCCTAATGACTTTGGTTTCAGCTTCAATCTCGTATCTCTTATTCTTCTTCTTATAAGAGCAGTATTAAATCTTATAGTCTCTGTGAAGCCATCTCTCCCGCCTCTTATAACCGTTTCACCTGAAGGCTCAGATACACCTCTTGCTGGCCATGAACGTGTTGCGATAATAAAAACAGAAGGAATTCCTTCGATAAACATTAAAGTTTCTCCTGAAAGCATACTGTTTACTGCCTCACTAAGCTTCATCTGTTCTTTCATATCTGATACCGTCAGCAGGTTATCCTTAATTTGCATTACGTTTTCTACACGTTCACTTTTAAGCATTACAGATTCAAGTACAAAATTATCTACAAGAAGCTTATCAGCCATTCCATCTATATAAACGACAGCTGCTTTCCAGCTTCCTATGTTAAAATCTCTATATACAATATCCGAGCTATCTTTTAATAGTTCTTTTAAATAAGAAATATTATCTTCAACCTTAGGAGTTATTAAATCCCTTATAATTTCCTTCACTATTACCACTTCCTTAAAAACAATTTATTGGAGTCTCATTCTTATGAAATAAAGCACAAATCCCAAAGCTATAAAACTAAGACCAATCAATCTTGCTTTTTTTGCAGTATCTTTCATATTTGCTGCTTTAAAACTTCTTGCATCTATAAAACCTACAATTGCCCCTTCAATAAGCATTAATATTAAAAAATATTTAGTAAATAGCCCAATTATCAACATATCAATTCCCTCCTTCGAATATTTTTCGCTTGTTTATGTTAAAATATGCACCGTAAAAAACGAAGGCATACTACTGTCATTTTAAAACTTAACAATAGTATGCCTTCGTAATCACTAAATTGCTATATTAAATTGTTCTTGTAATAAAAACCTCATTATACTTAGTTTTAAATTTCTCGTAGCAATGCTGAGCTTTTAACATATCCTCAAAAAAAGCAAATACAGTTGGACCGCTGCCGCTCATCATTGCACCTAAAGCTCCATACTTAAGCATTTCATACTTAATATCTTTTAAAATACGATGTTTTCTTAAAGTAACATTTTCAAGTACATTTTTCATATTACTGCTTACAAATTTAATATCATCTTCATTCATAGCTTGAATTAATGCTTCTGTATTTGGGTGTTTATATATTCTATTTATATCCAAACCTTGATACACTTCTTTTGTAGATACTCCAAATGGAGGTTTAACGACTATTAGTACATGATTTTTAAAACTTTTAAGTTTAGTAATTTTTTCCCCTATGCCTTCGCAGAGAGCAGTTCCTCCTATTATACAGTAAGGTATATCCGCTCCAATTTTAAGGCCCAACTCCATAATTTCTTCATCCCTTACATTTATTCCATATAAATCTCTCATCCCTTTTAATACAACAGCAGCATCTGTGCTTCCCCCTGCAAGTCCAGCAGCTACAGGTATATTTTTTGTTATATTAATTTCTACTCCACCCTTTATCTTATATTTATCTATAAAGAGTTTTGCTGCCTTATAGGCCAAATTCCTCTCATCTGTCGGAATATAAGGTTTATTAGAAATTATCCTTATGCCCTCATCAATTTTATTTATATCTATTAAATCATACAAATCAATATTTTGCATAATCATTCTAAGCAAATGATATCCGTCTTCTCTTTTTCCCACTGCATCTAAGGAAATATTAATTTTTGCATAGGCCTTAAGCAGCATTTTATCTTCTTCCTTCCATTAATAATAAATATTCTTTTATAGTATATTACATAAAAAAAAATAAAGCTAGAAAAAAATCCAGCTTTATTTATGTGTTTTATAACACAGTAACTGCTTCAGGTAATATCTCATTTTCAACTTCTATTTTTTCTTTTACAACTTTAACTAATGGTTCGAATTTTTCAAAGAAAATAATTACTACGTCTCCAGGCCTTGAAACTTCAATCGCCTTATTTAGTGCTTCAACTTCATCTAAAACAATTTCATAATTATTTTTATCAAAGTTAGAAGCTAAAACTCCTTTTTCTAAAAGTTTAGCAATTTCTCCTGTTTTTCTGCCTCTTTTATCTTCATCTTCTTTTATATATATATAGTCAAAATATTTTCCTGCAATTTCTCCTACCTGAATTACATTACTGTCCAACCTATCTCCAGGAACTCCAATAATTCCAATAAATTTTTTATGTCTTATATTCTTAGCTCCTTCAAGCACAGCTTTATAGCCTTGAATATTATGACCGTAATCAAGAATTACTGTTCTTCCATTTACATTATACATATTAAATCTTCCAGGATTTTGCTCCTCATTGCAATAGAATGAGCTAAGTCCTTTTCTTATTACGGAATATTCTACTCCAAGACCAACAAGAGCCGCACAAGCTGCCATGGAATTTTCTATATTATATTTTAGTTTGCCATTTAGAGTGATTTTTATATTATTAGTTTTAACTATAGGCGTAACAGCTTCATTGCTCTCCAAATATATGCATCCATTATCTGAATAAACACCATAACCGCCATTATTTATATTTTTTCTCATAAGCTTATTATTTTTATCCTTTGAGAAAAATATTATTGAAGTTTTCATTCTTTCAACAATAGTTTTACTTATCTCATCATCAGCATTCATAACAACAAATCCATTGCTTTTTACCGCTTCGCCAACTAAAGCCTTTACTTTAGCTAAATCTTCCAGAGTATTTACTCCATCCAAGCCAAGATGATCCTCAGTTATGTTTGTTATTATACCTACATCTGCTAAATCATAAGCAAGACCTTTTTTTATAATTCCCCCTCTTGCAGTTTCCAAAACAGCAGCATCAATCTCCTTATTCATAAGCAGTGTCATAGCACTGTTATATCCTGTTGTATCTCCTTTATAAATACACTTATTATTTATATATATGCCTCCTGTGGTAGTCATACCTACATTATGTCCTAATAGCGAAAGAGTATGGGCTATCAACCTTGTAGTTGTAGTTTTCCCATTTGTACCTGTAACAGAAACTACTGGAATATTTGTTTTACCATCCTTAAACATCATATCAACAATAGCAGCTGCAACATTTTTACTTTCGCCTATACATGGATAATGATGCATTCTAATTCCTGGTGCAGCATTAACTTCTATAATAGCACCTTCTTCTGTTAAAGGAATATTTATATCATTGCAGCATATATCTATTCCACAAATATTAAGCCCGATAGCCTTTGCTGTTCTTTCGCAAATTTCGATATTCTCTTTACAAATTAATTTAGTACAATCAACAGCAATACCTCCTGTTGATAGATTAGCATTTTCTCTTAATATTAGTTTCTCATTCTTAGGAAGTATTGATTTTAATTCATAACCTTTTTTACTAATATATGCGCAAAGGGACTCATCCATCTTTATCTTAGTCAGTGGCTTTTCATGCCCATTACCTCTTCTTTGGTCCTTGTTAATATCATTGATAAGTTTCCTTATATTGCTTACACCATCTCCAACTACATATGGAGGTATTCTTTCTGCAGCGGCTATAACCTTTCCATCAACTACACATACTCTGAAGTCTCTTCCTTTTATATGTTTTTCTATCATAATGTCTTCATAGTTTTTAGCTAGTATATTATAGGCCTCTACAGCTTGTTTTCCGTTTTGTATGTTAACAAAAACTCCTTTGCCTTGATTGCCAAACCTTGGCTTTAAAACTACAGGGTAACCAATATCTTCACATTTTGTTATTAGATCAACAGGGCTTAAAACTCTTTCTCCATTAGCAACAGGTATACACTGATTTACAAGAATTTCTTTAGTTAAAAGCTTATCACATGCAATATCTATAGAGAGACCACTTGTATCACCACTTATTGTAGCTTCAATCATTTTTCCATACTTACCATATCCAAGCTGAAACATACTCTTGTCCCCTACTCGTAATACCGGTATACCCCTTTTTTTAGCTTCTTCACATATAGAAATAGTACTAGGTCCTAATTGTTCACCTGCCAGTATGTTTTTCAAGTCCACTAGTCTTGGTCTTAAATCAAAATCATTTCCTTTAACAAGGCAGTTAACAATATCAACAGCAAGTCTCCCTGCTTCTAATGCTGTGTTCTTATATTCGTACTGATATATTATGTAATATCTGTCACCTTCTATTTCTCTAGCCTTACCATATGCAACATCTATTCCAATCATGTTTTGGAGAGCTATTATTGAGTGTTCCGTTATATGGGCTAAATAAGTTCCTTCATATAGCCTTTTTAAAAACCCTCTATCTTCATCAATACCGCATCTGTGCTTTTTAAGTTCAGGTAATAATTTAACTAATCTCGTATTGAAACCTTCGATTTTGTTGCTTGGAGTTTCACAATAACCTTCTAAATCTAGTTCCATTCTTATACATTTTTTATGGGAATAAATATTTTTCCCTTCAAAAATGTTAACGTCTACTATCTTCATTTTTATCCTGTTTTTCCTCCTTAATTGGCTGCCTAATCCTTAGGTTAAATTTATCGCCATTTTTAAGCACGTGCATCTTGACATCAAACATAGAAAGTATTTCATCAGGATACTGCTCTGACACATTTGTATATGATATTTTACTTCCATCAACCACATATACTGCACCTGAACCTATAACTGTAAAGTCTCCATCAACACTTACCATAATAGCAGTGTCTTCATCAATTCCCACACCTAGACTTTCAGGGTTTTCAGCTATGGCAACTAAAAGTCTTCCTATTCTGCCTCTTTGAGAAAAATGCTGATCTATTACAACATTTTTTATAAGCCCTAATCCCGGTGCCATTTTAAGAGTACATTTTTTAGGAGCTGCTTCATCTTCTCCGGTAATAATCATGGTATCACAGACTACAGAGGCTCCTGCTGAGGTTCCAACATATACACATCCTCTTTTATGGCTTTCATGTATAGCATCGTAAAGTGGCGTTCCTCCTAAAAGGCTGGTTATCTTAAGCTGATCTCCACCGGTAAAAAATATAAGCGCTGCTTTTTCCATAATATTTATATTGCCTTGCTCGCAGGCGTCTTTTCTATCCTGAACATCTAATATATTTATATTTTTCACACCTAACTTTTCAAAGATATCTCTATATTCAGCACCTACTTCTTTTGGAAGATCTGTAGCAATTGTTGCTACGACAAGTTCATCTTTTTCCTTGTTAATCTTGCTGCAAACTTCCTTCAAAATGTTTTTTGCACCTTTTTTATCCTCATGTCCTCCAATAATAATGAGGTTACCTTTTAGTATTTCTTCCAAGCATATCACTTCCTTAACCGCATGTATCTGTTATTCTTACCATATCTTTTTCTGCTTATACCTATTTTTAGTTGTTCTAAATGCACATTAACTATTTTGCAATTTTTTATAAGAAATTATTCAAATAAAAACAAAAATAGGCCTTTATAAAAGCCTATCTTTAATAATATAAATTTATAGTTAAAATTGTTTATCTATAATTATTATTTTTCTTTAACTGTCTATTTAAAGCTTATAATTTATATTTCTGATAAAGAAAATCAAAAAACTCTAAAAGGCTATTTGTGTCACTAAATGCAGCTTGAGCCTGTTTATCGCTTCCCCCGCCTCGTCCATTATATTTTTCAAGACTTTCTCTAAATACTTTTCCGCAATTTATATCAACATTTCCATCATGAGCAAACCATAACTTATTATCCATCTCCGAATAAACTATAAGTAAAAAACTTCCTTCTTGGAGTATAATTCTTCCTAAAGCTTGAACTTCATCAAAGGTTCTATCCTTAAATCCAGCATAAATAATTTTTGAATCAGCATTATTTATAATCTCCCTAGCTTCATAAATATATAGGTTTTCCTTAAGCTCTTTTAATTCTTTGGACATACTAGACAAGCTTTCCATATTGTTCTTTATTTTGTTCTCAAGCATTTCTATATCTACGCCAAGCATTTTAATCAAATTTTGAACAATATTATGCTTATTTTGAAAATCATTTAATGCTCTTTTTCCGCACTTAAAGTAAACTCTTGTTGCACCTTTATATCTTTCTATCTTTACCACTTTAATAACTCCAAGCTCACCCGTACTTTTCAAATGTGTTCCACAACATGGAGAATAGTCTATATTTTCTATCTCAATAATTCTAATATCTTCTTCAACCTTTGGAACCTTTCTTAAAGGAATCTTTATTAGTTCCTTCTTTTCTACTATATAACTTTTAAGCTTAATATCTTTGCATATAAGCTCATTCACCAAATTTTCAACTTCTTCCACAATACGCTCCGACATATCTGGTATAGATATATCAATGGAAACATATTCTTCTCCAATGTGAAAGCTTGAGGTTTCTCCTTTATATTTATCATAAAATACAGAGGATAATAAATGCTGTCCTGTATGCTGCTGCATTAAATCATATCTTCTATTAAAATCAATTGTGCACTTTACAAGCATTTCTTTAGGCACTTTGTTTAATACATGATAAATAGCTTCCCCATCTTCAAATACAGCTAAAACTTCATTCTCTCCTATAAATCCTCTATCTGAAGGCTGTCCTCCACCCTCTGGATAAAAAGCTGTTTTATCCAAAACAACAAGAACCTTATCTTCCCTGTTAATAACCTGTATAATCTCAGCTTCCCATTCTTTAAGATAAGGATTTACATAATACAATTTTTCAGTCATTAAATCACCTCTTAATAAAATTGCGATTTCATCGCGATTTAATAATGAAGAATGAAGAATGAAGAATTGATGGATGAAAATCCCTTGGGGATTTTCTACCATTAGATCATTTAGCTGCTCTAAAAAATTAAGCGATAGCTTGTAAAAATTATTTTGCTCAGAATTTTTAATTGAGTAATTATGGAATCATTCTAAGCTTTAGTTAATGCGCAGCATTTTGTTATACTCTGAATTTTGTTTAAGTTAGCTAGCTAAACGCAAAAATATTTTTTTGATTTGTATAATCCATAATTCTGAACTATTGCTCTTTTTAAATCGCTTCCGCTTTAAAAGTTTTTACTAAATTAATATAAATTCAAAGTTTCACTTGCGAAACCTCCTTTAATTCTTCATTCTTCATTTTTCATTCTTAATTAAGTAGATTGCTTCGCAATCTACTTTTGTTGCTCTCTAGTTAATCAAGTTAAATATTGGCCTTTTTATCATTCATATATTTATATATAAACCTATAAAAATATTTAAATATATAAATATTTACTTGAGCCATGCTGATTTGCAGTAGATTTGCTTTCTACAACATCAAAGAATATGCTTATTATTAAACAGCGCCAAGCTTTAGAAAGTTTTAATTATAAAGATAATTGTTGAGTAAGTGGTATAGATATTTAATTATAATTGCGTATAAGATTCATAGGCTGGGTGTAAAGACCGAGAGCAGGTGTAGAAAATAATATTTTAATTTGATTGATAACTTTGCCCATGTTCTTGGGAAAGCAATGCTGAAAAGCTTAGAGCCTCTCTTTTGAGCAAGCTAAAAATTTTTTAATCTTACTAAAGATCTTTTAAAGCCTGCGGCTATTAAAATAACAAGAAGTCAAAGCGAATTCTTAGTGGCTCTTAGCTTTTCAGTATTGCAAGCCCTAGAACATACGCAAAGTTCTCATAAAGTAAAATATTATTTTCTACACTAGGCTCTAAGGTCTCTACACCACAGCCTGCGGCAACTTTATCTCGCAATCTACTTATATTTTTCATTATATCCTAATCTTAAGGTCTAATTCTATCTCTGTCTCTAGGAAATAATGTAACTTCTCTAACATTTCTAAAACCAAGCAGCTGAGCTGTAAGTCTTTCAAGCCCTATAGCCAATCCTCCGTGAGGCGGCATGCCGTATTTGAATACTTCTAAATAATCATTAAAACTTTCAACATTAAGACCTCTTGATGAAATGTTTTCCTTAAGTTGATTATAGTTATGAATTCTTTGCCCTCCGGTTGTTATTTCAAGTCCTCTAAACAAAAGGTCAAAGCTGTGAGTTAATGTATCCTCTGCAGGCATAGCATACATAGGTCTTTTAACTTTGGGATAATGTGTTAAAAATAAAAATTCACTTCCAAGTTCCTTTTTAGCATATTCACAAATTTGTTTTTCACCTTCCGGGTCTAGATCTAATTCTAAGTCACTTCTTCCATAATGCTCTCTTAATATACTTACAGCCTCGGATAATTTCATAGAAGGAATACTTTTATTAATTTCAGGCATTTTAACTTCTAAAAGTTCAAGCTCCTTCTTACATTTTTCAACAACATACATTAGCATATACTTAAGAAGCCTTTCTTCAAGCTCCATAATATCTTTTTCGTCCTGTATAAAGCCCATTTCAAGGTCTAAACTTACATACTCATTTAGGTGTCTTATAGTATTATGCTCTTCTGCTCTATATACATGACCAATTTCAAAAACCCTTTCATATCCGGATCCTACAAGCATCTGTTTATAAAATTGAGGACTTTGAGCAAGATAAGCCTTTCTTTCGAAGTACTTAAGCTCAAACAATTCTGTTCCTCCTTCAGTGCCTTCAGCAACAATTTTTGGAGTAAATACCTGAGTAAAGCCTTCCGCAGTTAAAAATTGCTGAAAAGCTTGAGCTAGTGCTGCTTGTATTTTAAACACGGCATTTATTCTTTGATTTCTTAATGATAAAACTCTATTGTTTAAAATAACATCAATATTAGCTTCCATATTATCTTTGTTAATTTCTATTGGAAGGTCTTCATTTACGGCTGATATGGTTACTAACTGATTAACCCATATTTCAGCTTCATTGTCACTTCCTTCTTTTTTCTGAACTTCTCCTATAATCTCTACAACACTTTCAAGTTTTAATCCCTTAATATCAATTAATTTTGTATTCATAACACATTGAATCACACCTGTTCTATCCCTTATAACCACAAAAGCCAATTTACCCAGCTTTCTTATCTTATGAACCCATCCTTCAATCTTAATAGTTCTTCCGTAATTATTTATAGCTTCACTAATTAATGTTCTATTCACTTTTTTTCCTCCAATCTTTATATTAAATTTATTTACCGGCTCGGCCATAGCCGGATAAATAAAAATCCCTGAGCAAATGCCCAGGGACGAAGTTCTCGTGGTACCACCCTAGTTAACCATTATACAAAGTTAAAATAGATATACCTAAAATTAAAAAGCTCTCACTCCATATAGGAGTGAGAGTTAAATCCCACGGTACCATCCTGTTTAACCATATAATAGGTTCACTCGTTCCTTTTAACGGTAGAAATCCGTCTTATCCTAAAATCACATTGACTTTCAGATAAACAACTCAGAGATGTCTTTCAATATATTTCCTCTGCTATGCTTTCACTATCCACAGCTCGCTTTAAGAATCCATAAAATCTACTCTTCTCATCATCATTGCTTTAAAATATATTTTCTAAAATTCTATCACTTGGTATATAATATGTCAATATATTATATACTTTTTTCAAAAAAATTCAGTAAATTTTTCTTAATGTAACACTCTTAAATTATTATCATATATTAAAAATGTAGTAATAATTCAAAAGGAGATTTATAATGCACAGCCCCTACTACGACTACTACTCTTCCCTTTACAGAGCACCTAAAACCAGCTCATACATTCGTGTTTTCCATGCTTCTCCAAATACCCCTGCTGTAGACGTTTATGTAAATGATAGGCTGATAGTTAAGAACCTTCAGTATAAAGGCTTCTCCCCATATCTAGGTATTGAAGCAGGAAAATATAACGTAAAAGTATTTCCATCAGGAAGAAACGATACCCCAGTTATAAACACCGAAGTTGATATTCCCGCTAAATCAATTATAACTGCAGCAGCAATAGGCACCCTTCCAGAAGTAAGTCTGCTGCCAATTTTAGAGCCAGTATTCAAAGGAGTTCCAGGGAAAGCATATGTAAGATTTGCTCACCTTTCTCCTAACGCACCAAGTGTAGATATATTTGCTGATGGAAAAAAAGTCTTTACCAATACCTCTTATAAACAAGTTACAAATTATACAGCAGTTAATCCTGGGATCCATACTTTTGATGTATATTTAGCTTCAACAAATCAAAGAGTTCTTCATGTACCTAACATAAGACTTCTTCCTAATAGGATATACACCATTTATGCAGTTGGACTTGCAGGAAAAACTCCTCCTCTTCAAGTAGTTATACCTCTTGACGGAAATACCTATTTGAAAGTATGACAGTAAAAAGTGGATGTTTTAAAGCATCCACTTTTATTTCTATTTAATTATATCTAACAGTTCATTTTCAATAAGATTATTATACTTACCTTCTCTATATTCCTTTATAAGTTCCTTTTGCTTATCTGAGGGAAGTACTGCGGCTTTTTCAGCTATTGGCTGCGGCACCTCAACATATGCCCCCTTAGGTTTCATATCCTCAGTGAAAGTCATAACTGTAGGTATTCTTGAAGTCCCAGTGTATTCTTCCAAAAGCTCCTTATTGCCATTCATTCCATAATAAAATACTTTTATGTTGCTGTTTAATTCCTGCATTCTCTTTACATAAGGTAATGTAACTACACAATCAGGACAATATCCTTCCGAAAATACCACAACATTAACATTTTTATCTAGTTTCTTTATCTCTTCTTCAGCCTGCTTTGAGAGTTTTGTAGTCTCATAAGTTTTAAGCAGCTTATCTTTTTGCTCCTCGGTGCTTTTATTTAAATAACCTTGAAAATCCAATGCTTTTGATAAATCTATCATTTGTATCACCCTTCTAAAATATTATTTTTTAAATCTTATTATAAATTAATAAATTTCTCAATATCTTTTTCTATTAGTTTTAAAGAACTTCTCCAAAAATCTACTGAATGTATGTCTACATCCATCAAAGCTGTTACATCAGCTATTTTATTTTTTCCTGTAACAGATAAAAGTTTATCGTAATCATCTACAAAACTTTCTCCACGTCTTAAATACTCAACATAAAGTCCTTTTGAAAATAAAAGTCCAAATGCATAAGGAAAATTATAAAAGTTCTGTCCTGCATAATAATAGTGAGGTTTACATACCCACATATAAGGATGCAGATAATTTTCATCAAGACCTTCTCCATATGCTTCCTTCTGCGCTTTAAGCATTATTTCCTTTAGTTCATTTACGGATAAGGAGGCCTTTTCCCTTCTTTTAAACAATTCGGTTTCAAATAAATATCTGCTGTATATGTCTACAATTACCTGAGCAGAATCAGAAATATCTCCTTCAAGTATTGTATAAGCCTCTTCCTTGGATGCATTTTTAAGAGCCGCATTCTTAACAATAGTCTCGCAAAATATTGATGCTGTTTCTGCTATAGGCATGGTATATCTGCTATTTAAGTAGCTCTCTTCCATAAGGCAGCTTCCATGATAACCATGTCCTAATTCATGTGCTAAAGTTGCGACATCAGAAAAGCTTCCAGTAAAGTTACTCATAATTCTACTTTCGCCTATTGGGTGAATATTAGAGCAAAATGCTCCTCCCCTTTTGCCTTCTCTTGGTTCTGCATCAATCCACCTATTTTCAAAAGCATTATCTGCGAAGTCTGCCAGCTTATTGCTGAAGGTTCTAAAATTTTTAACTACAAAATCTCTTGCTTCTTCGTATGTGAACCTCATGTCAGACTCACCTGTTGGGGCAAAAAGATCGTAGAATGGCAGTCCTTTTTTATGTCCAAGCTTTTCTGCTTTTTTAAGATAAAACTTTCTAAAGCTAGGAAGACTTTCTTTCATTGCAGTAACCATTGCTTCAAGTGTTTCTCTATCCAACCTTGATTTAATAAGAGTTTCTTCTAACGGAGATTCATATCCTCTTAGCTTGCTTACAGTGATAACCTCACCCTTTATACCATTTAATGCGGCTGCTGAAGCTTCTTCTATCTTTTTATAAGCTTTAAGCTCTGCTTCATAAGCAGTTTTTCTAGTTTCAGCATCATTGCTGTAAGCCATATTTCTTACCACCGGAAGAGGAAGCTGCTTTTCTTCATCTTTAATTTCAATATCAACCAGCAAATTTGAAGTAACAGTATTTTGAAGCTTGCTCCAAGCATTTGATCCAGTATTCATCATCTTTGCAACAACTATTTCTTCTTTTTCACTTAAAAGATATTTATTTCTTTCCATAAGTTCCTTTAAATAAAACTCATGCTCTTTAATAATATCAGAAGAATTTAGAATTTCCTCAAAATCTTCTAAAGCTGAGAGCCATTTTTCAAAGTTCACATCAACTTCTGTAAGCTCCGTAAATTTATTATCAATCTCTTCTGAAGCTGCAGCAGCCTTTTCATTTTTAGCATCAACACTCAAAGTGAGCTCAGAATAATCGCTGAGTTTTACATAATGACTATAAAACTCACTCTTCATTTTTATATATTCCTCAATTTTTCTTATTGGTTCATTGGTATCCTTTAAATTTTCAGAGGACCATTTTTTTAAGCTGTTAATATAATTATCATATTTAGCAACATCTTCTCTAAATCCATCACTTTCAAAGGATGTATAAAGTTCTTCAAGACTCCATCTCATATTCATATCTCTTTCCCTCCTTTAACAATAAGATTATTATTCTCTAATTTCTCAATAAATTCCTTCTTTTTATCGCTAATTTGTGCAATAATTATACTGGTGGTGATATGAATGCTTCTAATTGATGCTGCACAAAGTATACTAAGTATAATTCTTATGATCAGTTTAGGATATATATTAGCTAAAAAGAAATGGTTTGATGAAGGCACTTCAAAGCTTTTTTCAAAAATAGTTATTAATCTATCCCTTCCGGCACTTATGGTATCAAATTTAATGACTACTTTTACAAAGGAAAGCTTATCACATTCCGGAGTTGGTATTATTATTCCTTTTATATCAATAATAGTTTGCTACTTAATAAGTGTATTTATTTCAAAAATTATAAATATAGCTCCAGATAGAAGGGGCACTTTTCAGTGTATGTTTTTTCTTTCAAACACTATTTTTATAGGACTTCCTGTTAATATTGCCTTATTTGGAGAAGCCAGTGTTCCTCATGTACTTTATTATTATTTTTCAAATACAACAATATTTTGGACACTAGGAATTTACTTGATAAAAAAAGATGGTGGCTTAAAAGATTCAAAGCTTTTTACAATAAATAACCTGAAAAACGTTTTTACGCCTCCATTAATTGGATTTATATCAGGTATAGCTCTTATTCTTCTTGATATAAGGCTTCCAAAGTTTATTATGGATACCTGTAAATACTTAGGAAACTTAACAACCCCTATGTCCATGCTTTTTATAGGTATAGTTATTAGTTCTATTAATTTAAAAGATTTTAAGTTTGATAAATATACTATTGGAGTACTAACAGGTCGATTTGTTATATCTCCTCTTGTAACTTACTGTTTCTCATTAATTTTATGTGCACCTGCCCTTATGAAAAATGTTTTCTTTATACAATCAGCTTTACCTGTAATGGCAACTGCCTCAATAGTTACTAAGGAGTACGGTGCTGACTATGAATATGCCTCAGTAATGATTGCAGTAACTACGATAGCAAGCTTAATATTTATACCTTTCTATAGATTTTTGCTAGGATAGCAAAAATCTATTTTTTCGTCTTCTCCACTGATATATATTAAGTTTTATAGTTTATTAACGAATATATTATTGAATTAATAAACTATAAAACTTTTAATCTAAAAATATTTTCAATCTAATTTGGACTTTATTTTTAAAAATAATTTAGTATACTTAAGTTAGTAGAAATTGCTTTCACACAATTAAACATATTTAGGGGGAATATTTAGCATGAAGTTTAAAACAATCAAAAGAAGATTAATTGTAACATTTCTTGTGGTTATTCTACTACCAATGTCTGTAACTGCAGTTCTCTCCAATGTAATGTTATCCAGTACTCTCAAAACCTCATACACAAGTTCAGTTCAAAAAACAGTGCAGGGTATAAATAATGTTATTGATGAAATGTATACAGGCTATGAGTCTAATCTTTCTCAACTTGCAGAGAATCCAACGTCTAAAGCTTCTTTAGATGCTGAAAAAGCTGACATATTAAAAAAAGAATTAAATTCAGTTATTAAAGCTAATCCAAAAATATTAAATTCTTACATTGCTACTGCAAACGGCTCAATGTATATATATCCAGAAGCCAAGCTTCCAGAGGGCTATGACCCTAGAACAAAATCCTGGTATAAGAATTCTGTTTCCAACAGCTTAAAGCCCCTATGGCAGGATGCTTACTTTGATATTTCTACAGGAAGAATGGTTGTTACCGCTACAAAGGCTATAATTGATGATAAGGGAAGCGTTATTGGAGTGGCTGGTATTGATATAGATATATCCAACATAGCAAGCTTATTTATAGATACTAAAATCGAAAATACTGGCGAAATAATGCTTCTTGATAAAACAGGTGTAGTAATTGCCTCTAAAAATAAAGACTTAACCTCTAAAAACTTAAATCCTGACAGAGTTAATTCAAATGATGACACTAAGGATCAAAAAGTTGAAAATGGTTTTAAAAACGCTAGTGAAGTAGCTTGGATGAAACCACTTATGAGCGGTAAATCTCAGACTGTTCAGGCTAATTTGGGAGGTAAGGATAAATATATATATTATACTGAAAATAATAAATCTGGTTGGAAACTTGTTGGTCTTTTAGATAAATCTGAAGTCTCCTCAAAGATTATAAAAACTTTATCAACACTTATCGGTATATTTGTTTTATTTATAATAGTTTCAATAATAATTGCTTACAGAGTATCTAAAAAAATAACAAATCCTATTCAGCATTTAAGAGAAGCAATGGAGAAGGGTGAAGCCGGAGACCTTACAGTAATCACCAGTGTTAAATCACAAGATGAGCTCGGTGAACTTGGAAATAAATTTACCAATATGATAGGCAGTATGAAAAGTTTAGTTCATTCAGTGAAAACTTCTGCGGCACAGGTTGTTAATTTTTCAGAAGAGTTAAGCAAGCGCTCTGATGAAGTTACAACTTCTTCGGCTGAAATTGCAAGAGTTATAGATGAAATTTCACAAGGCACTATGCAGCAGGCTTCAGAAACAGAAAAAGCTTCACAAATTACAGCTGAATTCAATCAGAGCCTTTCTGAAATAGATCAATACAAAGAAGCAATAATAACAGAGAGTAAAGATATGGACAGCAATAATGAAAAAGCCGTTGCCTCAGTAAAAGATTTGAAACTTAAAAATATATCCACCATTGAGGGAGTATCACAGATTTCAAACAGCATTGATAATTTAGTTAAACAGACTGAGAATATTGGAGGCATATTAGAAACTATTCTAAATATAGCTTCACAAACAAATCTTTTAGCTCTTAATGCTGCTATAGAAGCTGCTAGAGCTGGCGAATCCGGAAAAGGCTTTGCTGTAGTTGCAGAAGAAGTTAGAAATCTTGCAGAACAATCCTCTGACTCTGCTGAAAACATTAAAACTATAATAACTAAAATTATAGAAACAACCAAATCAACTTCCTCTGATATGGATAATATTAAGAAAAACGTTGAAAATCAAAACAATGCAGTTTCTATTACTGAAGAAAGCTTTGATAAGTTAAACAAATCCATAAAAGCAATTAGTCATACTATTTTAGCTATGAGTACAAATATAGAAGCAATGCTTGGAAAGAGCAGCGAGCTGACCTCAAATATTTATAACATATCTGCTATTTCACAGCAGTCTGCTGCTGCATCTGAAGAAGTTAATGCAAGCGTGTCTAATCAGCTTAATGATATGCAAAATGTTAAGGCTCAGGCTAATGAACTATATGAGCTTGCACAAAATCTAGACATTCTTATAGAAAAATTTAAGATATAAATATATAAAAACAGAGCGATATTTACATGCCGCTCTGTTTTTATACTTACTATTAGGTATACTCAATTTTAATCTTGCTTCCACCCAGTCCAGGTAGCGCAGGTTCTACAATAAGCTTGACAGGTACTCTGTTTTTAAGTTCTTCTACGTGACTTATAATCCCTACGCTAAGCCTATCACTATGCAGCCTTTCAAGTGAACTTATAACAATTTCTAAAAGTTCAGTATCAAGTGTTCCAAAACCTTCATCAAGGAAAAAGAATTCTAACGGTGCACTTCCCTTTAGTTGAATTTGAGAAGATAAGGCCAAGGCTAAGGCTAATGAGGTAAGGAAAGTTTCTCCACCAGAAAGAGTACTGGTCGATCTTATAACTCCTCCATTAAAATCATCTCTCATAGTAAAATTTCCTGAAGAATCTAGCTCTAGAGCATATCTTCCTCTTGTAATATCCTTAAGCCTTTTTGATGCTTCTAGAGCAATATATCTAAGCTGATTTGTTGCTACAAATTCTACAAATCTATTCCCCTGAACTAATTTATCTAAATCATCTAAAAGGCTTAATTTATGTTCAAGCTCCTTCTTCTGGATTAAAAGATCTTTAAGTTCTTTAAGTTCAATCTTCAGTTTTTCTATAATCTGCTCACATTTTGCTATTTCTTGAAGCTTTATATCCAGATTATTATATGTTTCAGTTCTTTCAGCCTGAAGATTATCCCACATTTCCTGCTCAATAGAATTGCCTTCCAACTTATTTTCAATTCTACGAATATTATTTTCTGTATTTTTTAGCTTGTCTTCATAACTTTTTATATAATTTTCAAGACTTAATACATATTCTCCAGGCATTAAACAATTTAAAACTTCTTCCTTACTTATAAACTTATTATCTTCTAATGATTGTTTAAATTGTTCATTCTGTTCCTCTAAAAGCTTATTAAGAGCCTTGCAGCTTTCCTCTAGACTTACTAATTTATTCTCCTCTTTTTGTTTTTCATTTTTCATATTTTCAAGCTTATTCTTTAAATTTTCCTCTAAGGCTTTAATCCCCGCAATAATTTCTCTTACAACCTGAATATATTTCCTTGGTTCCTTATTTTCTGAAAGTCTATTAATTTCTTTTTTGTAGTCATCTACTACAGCTTTCTTTTCTTTTCCAATTTCAAGTATTTGTGCAATTTCAACTTCCAGGCTGCTTATTAGCCTATTAACCTTTTCTCTTTTTTCTTCTACGACTTCTAAAGAATTTCGTAAAAGTTTTTCATTTTTTTGTAGAGTTAAAGTTTCTATCTCAAAGTTTTTAAGTTCCTGGAGCTTTTCTTTTATCTTATCTGTTTTAACTTCTGCCTTTAAATTAAAATATATCTCCTTTACATTTTCCAGCTGTTCTAACACTTTACTATACGTATCCTGGATTTCTTTTAAAGCTGTTTCTTCGCCTTTAACAGCTTCACTTAACTTGGCCTCATTTTTTTCTATATTAGCTTTTAAATCCTTCAAGTTCAATAAAAACTTGTCAGTAGAAACCTTTCTAATATTCCATGTTTCTATTTTATTCTTAAGTTCATTAAATTCCCTTTCAAATAAGGCCCTGCTTCTTTTCATTTCATCAATATCAACATCAATAAGTTTTTCGTTAAGCCTTTTAAATTCTGTTTCTATATATTCTTTATCTTTATTAACAGCAACAAGCTTCATATCTAGTTCTCTTACTTCTAACTGAAGCTTATCCAATTCATTTATTGATTTTTCTACTAATTGCTTTTTGCCCTCTAATCCTTCGATTTCTGTTTTTTCTGCTAGCTTAGGATGATGTAATGAACCGCAAACTGGGCATGGTTCCCCTTGGTTAATTTTTTCTGCCAATATAAATGCTAAATTTGCACTTTCATGAGCTTCTATTTCTTTTTGTAAACTTTCTATAGAATTTTGCAAATATCTTATATTTTCATTTTTTGATGCAAATTCTTCTTCAAGTTTTTTCTTGTAATCTAAAACAGGTTTAAGCTTATTGTTTAATTGTATTCTTTCATCAATATTTCTTAAAGCTTCATCTAAAGCTTTGCCTGTTTCCATTAATAAATTTTGTTTTTCAAGCAAACTGCTGTTATCACCTGGAACATTATTCTCTAATTCTTGCTTTTCACTTTCAATTACGAAAAGTTCCTTGACTGCTTTTTCATGTTCCAGATTAATCTCTTGATGGCGTTTTTTTAAGCTTGTTATACTCTTTTGCTTATCCTCGAGCTTGACCTTTAATTCCTTTAGCTTTGTACCTAAATCAAAATATTCATCTTCCTTATAGGAAGCGCTTTGAAGTTTATCTCTATATTCCGGCTCTACTCTGATAGAATTCAATCTGTTTACTTTATTTTCAATATTTTTCTGAAGCAAAAGCCTTTCTTCATTTATTTTTTGAAGATTCTCTTTGAGCTTTACCTGTTCTGCCTGCTTTTTAAAATAAACTGATAAAAGTTCATCCTTTTCTTTTTCTATTTTTTCAGTTTTATTTAAAAGTTCAATTGCTTGATTTAAGTTAGCTTCCTTCGTTATAAGCTCGGGTATTTCCTTATCTTTTCTTAAACCAATATTATTATAATCCTTCTCTGTCACACTTAGTTTTTGAGTAATATCTTCAAGAAGTTTCTTTACCTTTAATAGTTGTTCTTGATTTAACTTTATTTTTTCTTCAGTATTCTTTAGATTGTCTATATAAGGCTTAACTACCAAAGCATTTTTTGCTTTTTTTAATTTTTCAGTTTTATCTTTAATTTCTTCTTTTTGTTTCTCTAAGCTAATCCTCTCAACTTTAAATTCTTCTAATTCTTTTTGAAGTTCCCAAACAGATTTAAATTTTTCGTATTGCTCATCTAAAAACTTTTTTTCATTTCTTAATGCTTTTTCTTCTTCTAAAAGTATTCTTAATTGATTTTTAGCTTCTTCAAAACTCTGCTCTGAAATATCCTTAAAGCCTTTTAGCTCACCTGTTAGTAAATCCATAGCTTTGAGCTTTGAATTTCTTTCTTTTCTTATTTTATCCAACAGACTCTTGCCATACTTCTCAAGCCCAAATATTCGCTCAAGCATATCTCTGCGTTCTTTACCCGTAAGCTTTAAAAATTCGCTGAATTTTCCTTGAGGAAGAACTACAGAACGAGTAAAATCATCACAAGTTAGTCCTACTATATTTTCCACTTCAGTTTGAACATCTCTGGTCGCTTCAGCTACTATAGTGCTGTTATTTACATCTAAAAGTCTTGCTAAGGAAGTCTTATACCTACCATGCTTGTCTCTTTTTACATTTCTATCAACTATATATTGTTTTCTTTCACTACCTTGTCCAATTTCAAATTCATAAGTGATAGATAACTCATTACATTCAGTATTAATAAACTCATCTGACTCTCTTGCTATCTTTCCGTAAAGAGCTATAGTTATAGCATCTAATATTGTAGATTTCCCGCTGCCAGTTGGTCCAAATATGCCGAATAAGCCTTTCTCAGTAAGTCTTTCAAAATCTATTTCTTGTGAGTCTATAAAGCTGTTCAAACCTTTAATTTTAAGTTTTTTAGGCTTCACTTGCATCACCTTCCTCTTCCTGCGCTATTCTTAAAAACAAATCCATAAGCTCGCTGCTAGGCTCTACTTTTCTTTCTTTTAAATAAAACTCCTTAAACATATCAGACATACTTTTTTCACTCAAAGCTTCATAATCAAAGGCAATCTCATCTTGTCCGTCTATTATAGGTAGAATCTCTATAATATCCTTTTTTAGTTCCTTCATAAGCTTAATATTTTCCTGAGTAATAAATCTGTCAGTTTTTATTTCCATATAAACCCAAACATTTTTTTCACTATTTTCTCTGCACTTTTCAACAGCTGCTTCAACACTTTGGCATTTCCAAATTTCAATAGGCTTATGGTTTTTAAAGAAAAGCTGTTGTATTTGCGCTTTTTCTCCTGCTCTTAAATCCACTATGTAACCACACTTAGAATAATTTATTTCGCTTTTGCTGTATTGAAGAGGTGACCCAGCATAATAAGCATCTACATCTGCCCCGTAAACTCTTTGTGGTCTATGCAAATGACCTAATGCAATGTACTGTGCTTTCTTAGGAAGTACTTGAGCATCAACTGTTAAACTTCCACCAAGTTGAATTGGTCTTTCTGAGTCACTGCTTTCGCCACCAGCTACAAAAATATGTGAAACAGCCAAATTAATTGTATCTTCTCTATATCTTTCTGATAATTTATTGAATATTTCTCCTACCCTTTCAGAATAGCTTTTTCTTCGCTCTGTTTCCTCCAGTTCCTCTGATAATATTTCATTTAATCTTTTTTCACTAGGATAAGGAAGAGTTATAATCACCGCGCTCTCCTTATTTATTTCTATTTCAACAAAGCCTTCTCCGGCTTCAACTATTTTGAAGTTCCCAAATTGTCCAGTAAGTGCACAGCTTTTAGGAGTTCCAAGCATAATTACTCCATGTTCATAGGCAAGCGGACTTGCTGCTACTAGTCTTTCAGGATTGTCATGATTTCCTGCAATAACTAATACAGCTCTTTTACCTCCGCCTGAAATTCTCTTTAATGCATTATAAAATAAATTTTCTGCTCTTGCAGGAGGATTGCCGTTATCATATACATCTCCTGCTATTATTACTAAATCTATATTATTTTCTTCAATCTTTTCAATAAGTTCTTCAATAAAAAGTACCTGTTCCTCCAGTCTGCTGAATCCTTCTAATGTTTTTCCTAAATGCCAGTCTGAAGTATGAAGTATTCTCATTTAGTTCACTCCCTTTAATTTTATGTTTCCACAGATTATATGTTCGATATTTCTATCATAAATCCTTTTTAAAATTAAAGGAAGTACTATAATATTACCATTTAAGTTTAATCCTCATTTAGATGATATGGATAAGTTGAAATTACCACATTTTCATTTCTTAATAAGGTTTCTCTTATAAAGAAACTTGTATGATTATGAAGTATTTCTCCCCACCATTCATGCACCACAAACTCTGGAACTACTACAGTAATTCTTTCTTGTTCTCCTGCCGCATTTATAATTTCACTTATAGAATTTAAAAGCGGCGTGACTACTGCTCTATATGGTGAATATTTAGCAACAAGAACTATATCTGTATTTAATTCCTTCCACCTTGTTTTAAGCTTATCTAAACTTTTTTTACTTGGAGAAATATTTATAGCTATAACAGTATCCGTAATACTTCTAGCGTACTGCAGTGCACTTAAAGATGCCTTATTCAAACTTGAAATAGGAACAATTATAACATGGCTGAATTTCTTATCTATCTCCGACTTTGAAAGATCTTCTGTATCTACTCTAAGCTGATCGGCAACTTTTCTGTAATGCCTTCTTGTAGATGACATGCCATATACTATAATTGGTATTAGTATAGCTACAATCCAAGCACCTTCTGTAAACTTTTCAAAAACAATTATTACAGTAGTTATAATTGTAATGACAACTCCAAAGCCATTAATAAAAGCTCTTTTTTTCCAGCCACTTTCTTTGCTTTTTCTCCAATGTATTACCATTCCTGTTTGTGCTAGAGTAAATGAAAGAAAAACTCCAACTGAATATAATGGTATTAACCTATGAGTTGTTGCATTAAAAATAATAACAAGAATGCCTGCTACTATTGATAACGCTACTATTCCTGTAGAAAAACTTAAACGTCTTCCTCTTATAGTAAACTGTCTTGGTGCGAAACCATCTTTTCCTACAACATACATAAGCATTGGAAAACCTGTAAAAGCAGTGTTACAAGCCATTATTAAAATAATTGCTGTAGTTATTTGGATAACATAAAACATAAAACCTTTACCAAACACACCATAAGCTATCTGTGCTACTACAGTTGGATATCCTACAGGAATAGCATGATAAAATCTTGCAAGTATTGAAGTCCCGCCAAATATGAAAAGAATCAATGAAGATAACAGTATCATAACTAATTTTGCATTTCTTTGACTTGGTTCCTTAAAATTAGGCACAGAGTTACTTACTGCTTCCAGTCCTGTCAAAGCAGAACATCCTGAAGAAAAAGCTCTAAGTATTAAGAATATGCTTAATTCACCAGTAAGTTTTACCTTCTGCTGAACCATTGGAGGAGGAGCTCCATATAAGGAAACTCTAATAAGACCATATATAATCATAAAAATCATACTTATCATAAATAGATAAGTTGGTATACTGAAAATCTTAGATGATTCACTTATTCCCCTTAGGTTTAAAATTGTTAATAAAGTTATAAGACATACAACTAATAAAACCTTGTGAGTATTTAATTGCGGAAATGCAGATATAATGGCAGCTACACCAGCACTAGCACTAACAGCAACGGTTAATATGTAGTCTATTAATAAAGCTGCTGCTGCAATAAGCCCAGCTTTAACTCCTATATTTTCCTTAGCAACTATATAAGCTCCTCCGCCTTGTGGATAAGCTCTAATAATTTGCAAGTATGAAACAGTAAGTATAAATAAAAGCCCAATGATAGCTAAAGACACCCATCCAAGCCAAGTATAAGCCATTAATCCAATACCTGCTATTAATACTATTAGTATTTCTTCAGCTGCATAAGCTACAGACGAAATAGCGTCACTTGCCATTATGGCAAGCCCAAAAGGTACATTATACTTTTCATGGCCTGTTTGCTCATTTGCAAGCGGCTCACCAGTTATTACATCTAAAAATTCCTTAATCATAAATCTAACCCCCTTTATAGGATTATCATTTTCATTAATTAATTTGTAAAACTCCACACAATTATATGTGGAGCCTTATTTTAATATTAACTTATTATTCTTCTATTATATATCCTGTATGCTCAATACAATTTTTTATTGAGTTTGAATCAGCTGGCTCATTATATTGAACTTCAACAGTCCCTCTAGCCAAATCTACTGCCACTTCTTGTACCCCTTTAATTTTATCAAGCGCATTTAATATTTGAGCCTTACTTTTTCTACTTGCCATTCCTGAAACATTATAATGAACTGTGTCCATATATAAAAACTCCTTTCATTTCATACTAATTAATCAATCAATAATAGTATGAAGTGAAAAGAGCTTTTTTATCCTTTATGAGAAAAAACCTGTTTTAAATAATCTCCATTATATCCGCTAAAACTTAGCAATAATTGTGAAGGGGCATAGAAAAACCATATCAAAAATCCAGTTAAAAATCTAAGCTCTGTATTTTCTAAAGTATTAAATAATCCTACATTTAAATCACACATAAAAAATAGAAACATGCCAATCTCTATAAATACTGCACTGCATACATTATATAAACTACTTTTTGCTATAGTAAACGAACAATATAAGCTTGAAATAAGAAGTGATGCATATATCAAAGAAATTTTTAAAAGCTGCCCTTCAATATTTTTCAAATTAATAATTACGCTCAATATAAGTCCTATAGTCACAGCAAATATTAAGAATATTAAATTCATAAACTTATTTTTTTTCTTTAATGTATGTCTAAGTATATATATTATTTGTACAACACAAAAGCATAAAATTCCTAGTTTGTAATTACTAGCGATTAAAAGATAATAATCAGCTATCAGTGTAAAAAATCTTGCAGCATTAACTAAAATGCTATCTGCTTTTCCATAACCTTCTTTACCTATTAATAATGTTAAAATAAAGCAAAGAACTATAATGAAATATTTTAAGTAGATTGTAAAGTTATTTTCTAAATTTTTGCTAGATAAGTCTATATATAAAAACACTGAATAAATACCTACAATCAAATACGTAATATATCTGATTAATAACTTTTTACTTATGATTTCATTCATAACTATCATCCCCGACCACATATATTTAACTTTGTTGTAATAGTATTCCTTTCACTTTTAAATTATACTCTGTTATAATTAAATGGCTGCATAATTATAATAATTTTGATAGTGAGGATTTTATGAAAAGATTTAAAAAAGTTTATATAGAAATAACTAATATATGCAATTTAAAGTGTGAATTTTGTCCTATAACTAAAAGAAGCCCGCAATTTATGGATAATAATACTTTTGATAGTATTTTGAGTCAAGTTAAAGAGTATACTGATTTTATATATTTACATGTTAAAGGCGAGCCTCTTTTACACCCTCAGTTGGACAGCTTTCTAAATTCTGCTGATGAGTATAAGCTTAAAGTTAATTTAACTACAAATGGTACTCTAGTTCACAAAGTTAAAGATAAACTGTTATTAAACAACTCATTAAGGCAAATAAACATTTCTTTGCACAGCTTTGATGCAAACGAACTAAACTTTTCTTTAGAAGATTATTTAAATAAAATTATAGATTTTACTTTTGAAGCTGCTAAAAATAATAAACTAATATCTTATAGATTATGGAATTTAGAGCGGGATATAAAAAGTGTAGAAAAAAATAGACATATACTTGCCATACTAGAAAATGCATTTAATCTAAATTATAAAATTGAGGATAAGTTAATAGACAATCCAGGAATAAAGCTAGCTAAAAATGTTTATTTAAATACCGCTGAGAAATTCGAATGGCCGGATAAGGCTTTAGAGCAAAGTGATAGCTTCGGTTTTTGCTATGGACTTAGAGATCAAATAGCAATTTTAGTTGATGGTACTGTTGTTCCTTGCTGTTTAGATGGTGAAGGCGTTATTAATTTAGGAAATATAAATGAAGAAAGCTTTTATGATATCATAAATAATAAACGAGCAAAAGCAATTTATGATGGCTTTTCCAATCGAAAAATTGTTGAGGAATTATGTAAGAAATGTGATTATAGAAGAAGATTTAGCAAATAGTAAAGAATATTTTATGTTCTTTACTATTTTTATTGTAGTTAAAAAAACTATTTTACACATAATAAATTTAGCCTACTTTTAGGAGGTTAGAAAAATGCGTGTAAGAATTGGTTATGTAGCAATTGCTTTAAATTTACCTAAGGTAACTTCTTCAAGTACTGTTACTTATACAAATTATCAGAAATTATCCTCTGATGAGCAAAAGCTAAATAAATTAAAGCAAGTAACTCTATCAAATCTTGATGATTTATATAAAATCCTTCAATATAATGTAGAAAATAATGTTCATTTTTATAGAATAACCTCTGCCTTAGTCCCACTTGCCACCCATCCAGAAGTTACGGATTGGGACTATAGGAAAATTTTCAATGTAGATTTTAAACGTTTAGGTAAATTTGTAAAAGAAAATAATATGAGAGTTGATACTCATCCTGATGAGTTCAATGTAATAAACAGTATTAGAGAAGAAGTTGTAAAAAGTTCAGAAAGAAACCTTTGGAGCCATGTTCATCTTTTCGAGGATATGGAATATCCTGATGGGAAAATGGTGCTTCACATAGGAAGTGCACAAGGTGGTAAAGAAGAAGCAATTCATCGTTTTATAAATAATTTTAAAAATTTCCCACTTGAAATAACTAGCAGGTTAATGCTTGAAAATGATGATAAAACTTTTACTGCTTCTGACGTTCTATCTATTTGCAGAGAAACCGATACTCCAATAGTTTTTGATGTACACCATCATATGTGTAATAATAATAATGGAGAAACTTTAGAAAGCCTTATATCCGAAATATTTTCAACATGGAAAAATCAGTCTCTTCCTCCTAAGTTTCACTTTTCAACACCTAGAGAATCAGAAAGAGACAGAAAACATGCAGATTATATCAATGCTGAGGATTTTATAAGCTTTATAGAAATATGTAAACCACTAGACAAAGATTTTGATGTTATGCTTGAAGCGAAAATGAAGGATAGAGCACTTTTTCAGCTTATTGATGATATTAAAATCATAAAGCCTAATTGGAATTGGATAGATAATACAACACTAGAAGTTTAACTCTAGTATTTTACTCAGCTATTAAATCCAAAATAATAATGAAATTCTTCTATGAAGGAGGCTTTTGTATGAGTCATAAAGAAAAGGATCATGGAGTAAATAATTATAGTAAGGATCAAGATTGTGGAAAACAGGATGAAAAAAGAATAGACCAGTTAATAAATTTAGTTGATAAGCATACAAGAACTGAAAGACATTTAGAGCAGCATTCTGATATAGCCTCTCCTGATGCAATAGCTCACTCAAAGGAGATACAAAAGGAGCGCGAAGAGGAAATAGATAATCTTAAAAATGTTATTGCTCACGGTAAACATGTAAATGTAAATGAATTTGAAAATTTGCAGAGAAACTATGACTTTACTAATAGTTATATTGAAGCAAATTCTGACAAAATGGATAGTACTACTTTACAGAAAACAAAAGAAAAGCAAGAAAATAGAGAAGAGCAAATTAATAATATGCTTAAATAAACAATAAGGTCCTAGAGGAATTTCTAGGGCCTTCTTTTACTATTTAAACCTAAAATAATATTCTGGAGTATCTTCTGTAATTATATATCTGGGTCAATTATTAAAGGTTACATATAGTACTTTATCCTCTTCATTTTCTTTAGCATATATCTTAACATTTAAAAACATCTCACATAAAAATATACATATTACAGCAAAACAATAAAATCCATTTAATTTTTTTAATATTTGCCCACTTCTTAAACTAAATTTACTAATTCTTCACTCATATTTATAGTTAATATTAATCCAAAAAAACAAACCACAAAATATTACCAACAATACAAATAAAAATCTTCATGTTTAGTCCCTATATATGGCATACGGTTATATAGCAGAATATAATATATTAGATACAAATAAATGGAAGAACTATATATGGGCATTAAAGTTAAAACAGGAGGTGTATTATGGAAGAATTGTGGATTTTTATTATTCTTATTGTGGCATTAACAGCAGTATTTATAACTTATTTCATAGAGCACTCTAGATTAAATCATAATTGGTACGGATTAGTTCAAGGTAAGAAAATAAAGGACTACTATTATAAAGGTAATCATAGCTATATCTACATTCTCCAAATATTAAAGGAAAATGGAGAAAAACTAACTATAGATCTGCCGGAAGAAATATATAAATCTATAGAGGTTGGAGATAAAGTAAAAAAAGACAAAGGACAATATTATCCTTCTAAAGATATATAAAGCTGCAAAAGGACCGTATTAATTAAATACGGTCCTTTTTATCATAGTTACATAGTTACATAGTTATATATTTACATATAATTCTACTATCTTAAGTATAACATCTACTGCCTTTTCCATTGAAGATACAGGTACATATTCAAACTTTCCGTGGAAGTTTAAACCTCCTGCAAAAATGTTTGGACATGGAAGTCCCATGAAGGAAAGTCTTGCTCCGTCTGTTCCACCTCTTATAGGTCTAACTAGCGGTTTAACTCCTACAAGTTCCATAGCCTTTTTAGCATTATCTACAACATACATAACAGGCTCTATTTTTTCTTTCATGTTTCTATATTGATCTTTAACTTCAATTACAACTCTATTTGGGTACTTCTTGTTTAATTCTTCTGCAATTGCTTTGATGTTTTGTTTTCTCTTTTCAAAGCTGTCCATATCAAAGTCTCTAATAATATAATTTAATACTGTTTTTTCAACATCTCCGTTAATTGTATTTAAGTGATAAAAGCCTTCATAGCCTTCTGTTGTTTGTGGTGTTTCACTTTCAGGAAGCTTAGCTATAAATTCATTTGCTATAAGCATGGAATTTACCATTTTATCTTTAGCATAGCCTGGATGTACATTTCTTCCATGAATAGTAACCTTAGCACCTGCAGCATTAAAGTTTTCGTATTCAAGTTCTCCAACAGCTCCGCCATCCATAGTATAAGCTAAATCTGCATTAAACTTTTCAACATCAAAGTGATTTGGTCCTCTTCCTACTTCTTCGTCTGGAGTAAATCCTAGTCTTATTGTTCCATGAGGAATTTCAGGATTGCTTATTAAATACTCTACAGCAGTTATTATCTCTGCAATTCCTGCCTTATCATCAGCTCCAAGAAGAGTAGTTCCATCTGTAGTTATAAGAGTCTCACCTATGTATTCTTTTAGTTCCGTAAAATCTGTTGGAGATAAAGTTATCTCATCATTAAGCTTAATATCCCCGCCATCATAGTTTTCAACAAACTGTGGATTTACATTTGTCCCAGACATATCTGGGCTTGTATCCATATGTGCGATAAAGCCTATAGTAGGTACTTTTTTATCAATATTTGATGGAAGTGTAGCCATTATATAGCCATTTTCATCTACTGAAACATCAGAAAGACCTAATTCCTCAAGTTCTTTTCCTATTTCCTTTGCTAAAACAAGCTGCCCCTGAGTTGTTGGAACTGTTTCTGAATTATCATCAGCCTTTGTATCATATTTTACATACTTTAAAAATCTTTCAACAACTTTACTCATGTTGTCATCCTCCTAACTTGTATTAAAATTATTAAAAATCTTTTGAGGGCTTATAAATTCTTCTACCTTCAAGCGAAAATATTTTTTCAGAGAAAGCCCCATTCTCAGTTTCACTTGTAACCCTTTTCATATCATACATCCTAGCGTCTATTATGTCAAGATGATGTAAAAGCTCTGCCTCTGGAAACATTGGTTTAACCGGGCTTCCATATTCTGGTTCATAATGATGAGAAAGTATCATGTGCTGAAGCATCATAGTAATTTCTTTATCTGCACCTATACTTTCAGCAACAAGTTCTACCTTTTTAATTCCCTGGGTAATATGTCCTAAAAGCTGTCCTTCTATTGTATACTCACTTACTATTCCAAGAATACTTGCTTCCATTTCTTCAAGCTTTGATAAATCATGAAGAATAATACCTCCAAATAATAAGTCTTTGTTTATAAAGGTGTATATTTCGCACAGCTTTTCTCCTGCTCTTATCATAGTAAGAACATGATATAAAAGACCTGATTTAATAGCATGATGGTTCTTTTTTGCTGCGGGATAGTGCATAAGCTTTTCTTTTTTCTCTTCTAAAATAATACTTATAATGTTTTTGATATCATTATTATGCATATTCTCCACATATTTAAATATCTCAGCATACATAAATGATGGATCTAAAGGTGCTACAGGAACAAAATCCTCAATATTAACTCCATCAGAAGGCAAAGCCTCTCTCAGTCTTTCTAGTTTTAACTGAAGACTGTTCTGCCAACTGCTTACTGTTCCCCTTACCTTTATAAGCACATTATTTGTATAATTTTGCTCATCGCCATCTGCTACTTCCCAAAGCTTGGCATTTATTTCTCCGGTTTTATCCCCAAGAGTAAAATCAAGATACTTTTTATTATTTGAAGAAGTTTTAAGCTCTACAGACTTAACTAAATAAAATCCATCAATCCTCTCATTATTTTCAAGCTCGCTTATTTTTTTATACTCCATAAAATTCACCTTTCCAAGCTAAAATAAATTTATATTTCTATGCCTGATATAAGCTCTTTCAATGTCTTTGATGAGGTTTTAAGTTTTAATTTTTCATCCTCATTAAGCTTTACCTCTAAAACATGCTTTACTCCGTCTCTTCCAACTATTGTTGGTATTCCCATATAAACATTATTAATTCCATATTCGCCTGTTAATAATGTAGATACTGTAAGTATAGAGTTTTCATCTCTAAGTATACATTCTACAATTCTTCTAACAGCTAAACCAATTGCATAATAAGTGGCGCCTTTTTTTTCAATTACTTTTTTACCCGCATTCTTCACTTCGCTATATATATCATTTTTAAATGAATCGTCACACTTTTTACATGAGGTACTGCAGAAGGAATCTACATCCATTCCTGCAACACTGGCAGTACTCCATGCAACAATCTCAGAATCTCCGTGCTCTCCCATAATGTAAGCATGTATATTTCTTACATCTACACAAAAATGCTTTCCTAAAAGATATCTAAGCCTTGAGGTATCTAAAACTGTTCCTGAACCAATAACCCTTTCCTTTGGAAAACCAGAAAGCTTATAGGTTATATATGTAAGTATATCCATTGGATTTGATACTACTAGCAGGATAGCCTGTGGGCTGTACTTTACTACTTCAGGTACTATTGACTTGAATATATTTAAATTCTTGTTTATCAAGTCTAATCTGGATTCTCCTGGTTTTCTATTAACTCCTGCAGTAATAATCACAATATCAGAATCTTCAGTACTGCTGTAATCTCCTGAAACTATGTCAATTGGCTTAACAAAAGCTGAGCCATGAGATAAGTCCATAGCTTCACCTTCAGCTTTATCTCTATTTATATCTACAATAACTAATTCAGAAACCAGGTTAGACATCATAAGTGCATAAGCAATACTTGAGCCAACAAAACCTGCCCCAATTATCGATACCTTAGTTCTCTTACTATTCATATTCTTCCTCCGTTAATAATAGAATGATTTAAATATGTTATATATAAAATATAACATTTTCCATTCATAAAAACAAATATTGCGATTAAAAACTTTCATATTTATGCTGATATTTTATAGTTTGCCCATTACTAAACAAATAAATATATTTTTCCTTTACTTTTTTCCCTGTAATCCTAGTTAACGCTTCTTCATAATAATATATTTGTTTTTCGTATCTTTCTTTTATATCCGCCATATTATCATCATCAGCATAATCTGTCTTATAATCTAAAAGTACTATTCCATCCTTTTCAACAAAATAGCAGTCTATAACTCCTTGAAGAAGGGTTATCTCATTTTCATAGTTTTCTTTTGAAAGATAACTATATACATCTGTGCTTCTCAATTTTATATAGAATGGAATTTCTCTTTTAATATCTCTATCAAAATCTTCAACACTTAACATTCTTCTTCCTAAGGGTGAAGAAAAAAAGCCCTGAATACTTTTTATATTGACAGCTGTTGCCTGTTCTTTCGTCAAAAGCTCTTTTCTTACCATAACATTAATTTGATCGCTAATAGCATTATAATCAGAAATTTTCCTCAAATCTAAATGCTGCATAACAAAATGCACAGCTGTACCTCTTTCCGCTGCTGAAAGTCCTTTTCTTTCTTCTAAAAAAGCTGGCTTTTTAGAAAGCTTAGGAGTAAACATATTTGTAGTATAGGAATCTGAAAATAATTCGTTACCAAGTCTTTTTAGTTCAGTTACAGATATTTTAGCAGGAATCTTTGATGCTTCCATAAAAGAATACTTCCAGTTAAGCCTTCTTTCTATTTCTCCTTTATAGTTACTTTCCGGCTTGTTATCCACAGTTTTTTCTAAAAAGTCACAAGTAATTTTATTTTTTTGTAAATTATCCACAATTTGGTAAACATTATCCACAATTATATCCTTTTTATTCCACATCCTTATAATCCATTGTGAATTATCTTCATTCAATTTCCCTGCATCATAAGACTCAACTTCTGCATACTCTCGTAAAGCTGCTCCATCTTTATGCTTTATTACAGCAGAACCGATCCAGTCAATGTAAGTTTTATAATTCAAAACTGTATACTCAGGAACTCTCTCACTGTTTTTTTCTATACCGCTCCACCATTTTGAACATACAGCTTTTAGGTTTTTAACTGTTCCTGTTATGATCAATTTTTCTTTAGCTCTTGTAAAAGCTACATATAGAATCCTCATTTCTTCAGATAGAGTTTCAAGCTTAATCTTTCTTCTTAAAGCAAGCTTAATAACCGTAGGATAGGTTATTCTTCTTTCAGTGTCTACATAGTCAGGTCCTATTCCTAAATCCTGGTGAAACAGAATACTTTTATTAATATCCATAAGATTAAAGTTCTTTCCGCATGCAGATAAAATAACTACCGGGAATTCTAACCCCTTGCTTTTATGAATACTCATAATTCTAACTACATCTTCATTCTCACCTAGAACTTTAGCACTTCCCATATCCCCACTGCTGATTCTTAGTTTATTTATAAAATTAACAAAATTAAATAGTCCTCTATAGCTTGTTTGTTCAAACTGCCTTGCTCTTTCAAAAAGTATTCTTAAATTAGCCTGCCTTTGTACTCCGCCTGGCATTGCACCTGCATAACCATAATAGCCTGTAGACGTAAAAAGGTACCAAATAAGCTCATCAATTGGCATATGAATAGCTTTTTCTCTCCAATTTCCCAAAGTACTAAGAAACTCCGATACTTTACTTTGCAAAACTTCATCAATATTTTTTAGCTCTTCATCTTTATAGCTCTTCAATACCATATAGAAAGGTATTTTTTCTCCCTCAAGTCTTAGATCAATTAATTCTTCGGGAGTAAAAGAAAAAATTGGAGACCTAAGCACAGCTATCAAAGGAATATCCTGCAGAGGATTATCTACTATTTGAAGAATAGACATCATAGTTCTTATTTCAACCGTATCAAAATATCCCGTTCCAGTATCCGCATATACAGGTATTCCTTGATTCGAAAGTTCATCTATAAATACTGGCGCATAACTTTTTGTAGCACGCATAAGAATTACGATATCTTTAAACTGTACTGGTCTGTATTTGTCAATTGTTTTATCATATACCTTAAAGCGTTTTCCTTCATTTTCACTCATCAGCTCTTTAATTCTTTTTACAACAACTCTTGCTTCTAATTGTATGTCATCTATTTCCTCTTCTTCATTTGATTCTTCATATTGAGATATGTCTTCTGATTCTTCAAAGCTTTTATCCTCTGAGCTATTAACCTTTTCAATAATATGAAGTTCTACAGGTCCACCTGCTTCAGAATTATCATCTCCTAAAGGCTTAAAATCTGCTCCAAGATTTAAACCTTCTTCTTCAGTGTATTCGAGCTCACCAACGGATTTTGACATTATAGTTTTAAATACGTAGTTTACTCCGTTTATAACTTCCTCTCGACTTCTAAAATTTTTATAGAGAGTTATTACTCTGTTCAACGAACCTTCCTCTTTTGAATAATTCTCATACTTATCCAAAAATAACCCAGGTTCGGCCTGTCTGAATCTGTAAATACTCTGCTTTATATCTCCAACCATAAATACATTTGGTTCATCACTAAGCTTTTTCGAAATCATATTAATAATAACTTCCTGAATATTGTTGCTGTCCTGATATTCATCTACCAGTACTTCATCAAATTGATCTCTGAGCTCTAAAGCTGTTTCAGAGGGGAAAATATTTCCTTCCTCGTCCTTAACAGTTAATATATTTAAAGCTAAATGTTCAAGATCGCTGAAATCTAATAATCCCCTTTCTCTTTTTTTAGCTTTATAACATTCATCAAACTGCAGCACAAGCTCCCCAAGGCATTTCATCATTGGATAAAGCTTACTTAAGCTTTCTCTTATCTCCAAAGGACTAAATCTGAATATATCATCTCTTAAATTATTAAGTTTCTTTTTAATAATATCATCCCGAATATTTTTTACCTTCTCCGAAAGTTCCTTATCGTATTCAGCCTTTTTATTTAGAGTTCCTATCCTTGTAAATTTATAACTAATAAACTCTTCGTACAAATTGTTCCAACTGCCGTTACAAAATTCGTAAAGCTTATTAATTAATTCTAAATCCTCATTGAGAGTTTTAACATAAGGCTGCAATCCGTTACTATCCTTCATCATATCTATAGTCTTTTGAATAACTCCCTTTATACCAAGAAGTTCTACTTGTGTACTTGATATTAAAACTCTGCCCCATATAGAATCTCCAAAATCAAAGTTTTCATCGACATTAAACTCCTCTGCCATTTCATAAAGCCATCTTCTTGGCCAAGGACCGCTTATTACGAAATCGTATAGATTCATCACTATTTCCTGGAGCCTTAAATCATCTCGTCCTCCCCCATAGCTTTCTACTAAAGTCAGAAAATCATTATTAGTCCCATCTTCACTTTCTGAGTATTTTTCTTCAAAAAGTTCTCCCAAAGCTTCTCCCTTTAAAAGGGTTTCTTCCGTACCATCAGCAATTCTAAAATTAGGATCCAAATCTATTCTATGAAAATTATTTCGTATTACTTGAAGACAAAAGGAATGCATTGTAGTAATACCTGCCTTACTTAATAAAGTAAGTTGTTTTTGAAGCACCTTTGAATCTGGATTTTTATCTAAAGCCTTTGAAATAGCATCACCAATTCTTTCTCTCATTTCAGCAGCTGCTGCATTTGTAAAGGTAACTACAAGAAGCCTGTCAATATCTATAGGATTATCAACATCTGTAATTATTCTAATTATTCTTTCAACTAGTACAGCCGTCTTCCCTGAGCCAGCAGCTGCTGCTACCAAAAGATTACTATTCCTTGTTTTTATTGCAAGCTCCTGCTCCTTAGTCCACTTTGCTTCTCCCAACTATTTCACCTCTTCTACTTCTTTTCTCATTAGCTCCCATACCTCATCATTATTCTTATCGTTTATAATCTTATACTTATTATCAGAAATACTAGTATCAAATTGGCATATACTTGCAAAATTACAGTATTCACATGGTGTATTTTTCTTTTTCTTATAAGGTTTAATACTTATATTTCCCTGAAGCATTTCCTCACACAAGTCAATAACAATTTTTCTAACATATCTTCTAAGAGTTTCAAACTGCTCCAAAGTAGCTCCTGAGGTTTTATCTCCTATTTCACCGTCTTTTAATATTTGTGCGGGCACAATTAATGAATAGCCGCTCTCAAGCTCCTTATCCATCTCTTTAATTACTTTAATATTTTTTAAAAGAAGACCTCTCATTTTTAGTTCTTTTAATATTTTTTCTTCTATCTTATCTTGAGAAAGTTCTCCTTCACTGTTTATCATAGGATCCTCTACCCTAAAATAAAGTACCGCTCCCGGAAATACACCTTTCTCTAAATATTTTTCCTTATTTGAAAGTATTGCATCTAAATAAACCAAAAGCTGCAACTGAAGTCCATAATATACATCAGAAAGCTTAAATCCTTTGTTTCCTGACTTATAATCTACAATTCTTATAAAGGTTCCTTCTTCTGTCTCAAGCTCATCTACTCTATCTATCCTCCCCATAAGTTCAACTTGTTCTCCTGATGGGAGCTTTATTGTAATAGGAGGATATTTTCCCTTGGCACTGAAGTCTACTTCATGTTCTGTTGGATTAAAGTTACTTCTTTTAATTTGTTCAGAAATAATATCTACTGATCTAGTCAATATTCTTTTAAGCCTTTGAGCCATAAATTTGTATCTTGGAGAACTATTTAATATAAATCCTGTTTTCTCCTTAATCTTTTCATCTACAATCATTGAAATTGCATCACCTATAAAATTATCCTCAACTTCTCTAAAGCTTACTTTTTCCTTGTCTAAAACATCCGAAAACTCATCCAGTACTTCATGAACAAAGGTACCTAAATCCGGCATACTGAATTCATACACCTTTCTATCCTTTGCTTTTAAACCATACTGAACATAATATGCAAAAGGACAGCTGGCATATCTTTCAAGTCTTGAGACACTGAATTGAAGAGGATTTCCATATAATTTTTTTATCTTCGAAGGGCTTACATTTTCAACTTGATTACTGTAGGAAAGTCCTGCAAAAGCCCTTCTGCACATTTCTTTCCATTTAGGTATATTCATATACCATCTGTAAGCATCCCACCAGACGGCACTAACCTCTTTTCCTTCTGCTTCTGCTCTTAAAGCTGCAATAAGTTCATTAAATGTTGAATCCTCCCCTGCAATTTGCTCTAAACTCTCTTCATCAGTATCATTTTTTATAACATCGCTTTCTTCAACAATTTTAGGAAAAACTTTTCTTAGTTTTGAAATTATTATAGATGGCCTCATACTTCGTCCTTCAACATCAGCAATAGGATAGCTTATTCTTAAAAACTTCCCTGCCATACTTAAGCTTCTATAAATTAAAAATTGCTCTTCAAAAGCTTGAGCTTTTGTATCTGCTGCGAGCTCAACACCTAAACCTTTTAAATATTCTCTGTCCCTGTCATTTAATATACCTTCCTCATCAGCGGCTTTTGGAAAAACCTTATCATTTACTCCAATTAGGAATATTGCTGATACTTCATGACTTTTAACACGTTCGATGTCCCCGATAAGTACTTGATCCAAGGCAGCTGGAATAACCCCGATATCATATTCATTTATTCCAGTTGCTAATATCTTCACAAATTCCTCAAGTTTTACCTCTTCTTCTCCAAGAACCTCAACCAATTGATCTAGAAGTTCAATTACTAAATTCCAAACCTGACTGTATTCATTAGCCTTATCAAGTTCCTTTTCCTGCTTAAATCTTTCTACCCAGTATTCTACCTTTTCATAAGCTTTAATTTCTACTAAAAACTCAAATAAAGCTTCTGATATTTTTCTTACACTATTCTTTCCTTTTAGCTTTTCCTGTAAAGTAAAAAGAGGATTGGTAACTTTCATTTTTATATTATTGATTTTCTTTAAGTTTTCTTCTTCCTCTTCAGAAGCATCATATTTATAATTTATACCGTAATTCCACTGTTCTTCAAACCACTTCTTCCCTCTTATCCCATTTGCAAGCACATAGTTTTCTATGATATCAATTTCTTCTCTATCAATATCTGTAAGTCCAGTTTTTAAATATCTAAAGACCGCCTCATAAGACCAATTTTTTGTAAATATATCAATAACAGAATTTAAAAGGATTATAAGAGGATTGTTATTTATATCCCTTCTTTTATCTAAAAAGTAAGGAATATTATATTCTGTAAAAATGGCTTGAATAATTTTTTCATAGCCCTGAAGGTTTCTGGTAACTACAGCTATATCCTTAAATCTCAGCTTTTGGTTTCTACACAACCCTATTATATCTCTAGCTGTATTTTGTATTTCACTATACATATTTAAAGCTCTAAATATTTTTAAATTCTTCGTCTCTTTGTTATAAGTTTCATAAGGAAAATTAAAAATATATCTTTCTAAATGATTTAGTTCTTTGCTTTCTCTAAATCTATAAATTATATCATCATTTAGACAGATCGGCTTTTCATATGGTATGTTATTATCTTTTAAAAGCTTCATCAATTTTGTTTCCGTATTTTTTATAGCAGCAAATACGTCTGTACTATCAACGTCTTTCCCATTAGTTAAGCAGTCTGTTGTTAATGTAATATTAACTTTATCCGCCTTTTTTAAAAGCTTTTCAATAATATTATATTGAATCGGTGTAAAGGTAGAAAATTCATCAATCCATATTTCAGACTCATCAAATAAATTGCAGCTATCCAATTTATCTACAAGCATTGAAAGCTGATCTTCATTGTCTAAGTATTTTTCATGAAGAAAAGTTTCAAACCTTTCAAAAATTAAGTTTATATCCTTAAGTTTTTCCTTTAATGGATCATTTTCCTTCATATCAGTAGTAATTTTATTTAAAAGTTCTGGGTCAATATTATATCTTTTTAGTTCCGTAATAGTCTCTGACATTATATTTATAAATCCAGTCTGCTTTGAAACCCTGTTAAATGCAATTAATTTTTCTTTTACTTCTTCAATTATTTTATATAAAAGCATATTTCTTCCTGCAGAATTCATGTGAAGTCTTGTAATACCGCCAACCTCATTAAAAACGACATATGCCATTCTAGTGAAGCTTAAAACTTGTACTCTATGTATGCCTTTTTCACCAATTACCTCTACAAGGTTTCTGTCAGCCTGAAAGGTAAATTGTTCGGGAACAAGATAAACTAATTTTTTATCTATATATTCACTTCTCGATAATTTATCTTTAATATTTTCTAGGCAATATGTGCTTTTTCCACTTCCTGAACGACCAAATATAAATTGTAAGCTCATGTTTTTCACCTTCGTTTCAAAAAATAAAAACAACCTTATTTGATATATATTATAACAAATAAGGTGTATTTAAATAAACTTTATTTAAATTAATGCTCTTCCAGGTATTATTAGTTTTTCACCTGCTCCAACAGCATCTATACCTTCAAGCTCATTAATTTGAACCAAGGTATCAACCGTAGTATGATATCTCTTTGCTATTTTCCAAAGTGTATCATCCTTTTGTACAACATAAATTGTTATGCTGGCCCTTTTAGAAGGCTTCTCACCTTCCTTAGGCATTACATTAACTAGAAATTCTTTGTTCTTCATGTAATTGACTCTACAGTAAACTTCTACTATAGCCTTAACTCCTATAGTATTAGCTTCAATTGCGGCCTCAATACTTTCTAATGAAACCTTAGCTACACACTGCATATCTATTTTAGCACCAGCAATTTCAACACCAGTAGTAAAAGGTATTTCATCTCTAATTACATGTGCACATTTATCTTCGTCATTTGTTTTATAAAGAACCTCAACCTTTAATAAACCTTCAACGACAACTTTATCTTCAACAAGTTTCTTATCTGTTATGCAGACACTGCCTGTTGACATTATTATTGAAGCAGGCTTAGGCATTTCAGGATCTATTTCTATATTTCCTTTAACAATAGCTTCATTGTTTGCCTGTCCATGCATAACATTAAGCTCATAGTTTTTCTTTTCCATATCCATAATCATTGATGGTGAATATGCATCTTCTATAGTATCCATCTGTTCTTTATTCATTACTTTTGTATTACTTCTTATTAAAGCTTCAACATCAACTATTCTACTTTCTCCTAAGTCATCTTCTTTGATATCAAATATCATGTCATCTACTCTAAAGTCAGTGTAGCTGTCCATAAAGGAGCTGGCACCTTCAAGCTCAAGTTCCTTATTTACTAATACGTCATTATCAATAAAGCATAAATCAGAAGTATCCTTGCCTCTATAAAGCATATAGATATTTGCAAAAGCAGAAACCTGAATTTTCCCATCTAAAACCTTAGTTTCTTTTTTATGCATATTTACATCACATTTTAAAACAGTACCGATTTGAGGTTTATCCATAGGGATTTGCATATGTGACTTAGCTACCATTTCACCATCACAAGCACCTACAATTTTATCAATTGAAGAATTATTCTTTAGTACTTGAACATCTGAAAGGCCCCTAAGGTCTTTAACTATTTCAAAATTATAAACCTTATACGCTGCAGCCTTAAGTTTTACTATCCCTTCTACAGCAATTTTTCTTTCATTAACCACAACAGGCTCTATGTGCTCTATGTAGCATTCTGCTTCACATGGCATATTGCGATTTACACCATTTAGCTCAATGCTGTTTTGAAATTTAGCTGTATATACCACATTGTGGACACCACTTCTTGTTTCATCTTCTTTAGCTAAATACAACACATTAAGCTGAATTTGGCCTTCTAAATATATCTTGTCCTGCATTACTTCTTTTGTTAGAATGCTCGGTTTAGCATCTAAAGTTAAAATTTGATACACATCAGGATGAGTATCTGGTATAACGTATTCCCCTTTAATGACTGAATCAGCAGTGCTCTCTCCTAAGAGCTGCTCACATTCTATATTTTCTTTAACCAGATCTATAGCCATTATTCTATCCCTCCCATAAAATACCTACTATTAATTTATATAGATACTATGAAAGAAATATGCTAGTTATTTTATGTATTGATTAGAAATATATTTTTCGACATATTTTTATTTTCCATGTCTTTTCATGGATAAACTTGTTGACATTTTGTCCATTTTAGCTTAATATAATACTTGGTTATTGACCATATAACCTCTCATAAATTCTCAATACCCTTTTATACCATAGTTGAAAGATGGAACCCACCATCTTTCTTTTTTTATTTTTTTCTATAATTAAAGCGATACTAGAAAACCAGCATCGCTTTATCCTACGAAGACTATCTGAACTGTTTTTGTTAAAACATCTGAATAACTGTATGTCACTGTCCTTTGGGTGTCTTGATCTAATCTAATGACGAATATATTTGGATAGGTTTTTTCTATAGTTCCTTTATTTACAAGTACCTTTCTCCTTCCGCCATTAGCCTTTAAGGTAACTTTTTCTCCAACATGGTCTTCAATGTCCCTTCTTATTGTAGCGAGCACATTTCTTTTTTCCACATTAAACACCCTCTTTCTACATTGTAATTATACCTCATATCATATTGACTGTCAAATAAACTAATTATTTTATCAGTTAACAAAGCGTTTTGTCAATATTAATTTTTTGTAAACAAAGCAAAAACTTCAAGTCATAGGATATATATCTAAGTATTCTTAAGATATATACCCGTACTTATGACTTGAAGATATTATTTACAACTATATATTCCATAAGTACAATATTATTGTTCCCTTAATCCATATATATATGCAGAATTTTTAATCAATTTATGCGTATGAAGACTTTGGAAAACCTTCTCTATACTTTCCTCTTGTTTGAAGTCCTCCTATTCCTTTTGTTCCGGTAATAGTATTCTCTAAAGCTTCCTGAATTGATACTACTTTTTCAATATTAGTATATGCAATCTTTTCACATACAAAAACAGGATCAAGACAGTGTATAAGTACTCTGCTTGGGCTAGATGCATAGTTTGCACCTGCATCAAGTATTGCCTCATAATGACTTTGGCAAGCTCCTGCAAATATTACTAAATCGTCATAATTCGGCTCATAATTTCTTAGTTCACTAACTGTATCAACAAAAAATTTTGAATTTCTATAATTATTTATATCCGCATAATCCTTTGTTCCTTTTGGTATTGCATCATGCCCTGTTATTACTACTATATCAGGCTTCATTTGTTTTACAAGGTTTGGTACCTCCACAGGCTGATCTTTTTCGGCTATAACCTTACCTACTACATCAAGTTCTAATTTTTTATATACCTTGAGGCATACCTCAAGATACTCAGCATCACCATCTACATGTAGAATTTTTCCCGGTCTTCCAAATGCAAGCTCCTTATTTACAGTTATCTTAGGACTTCTATAAGCCTTAGTTATATCTATTCTGCCAAGCATTATATTCTTTATGGAAGTGTTAACCCTTCTATTTAATATTTTTTCTTTCTCACCTAAAGAATTTTCAACAACTTCTTCTAGGTCTTCAACTGGAGCATCTGCAATAACTCTAAGGCTTATACCTTTTAAAGTATAAATGGTTCCACTATCTGTTTCTTTTATATCAATTATTTTAAAGGTGATATCTTTGCCATAAGATTTTCGAACAACAGTATCGCCTAAATTCATTTTCTCATCTCCAACTCCATAGTTTCATAGTATATTGTATGACAACTTTTTAGAATGGGTGCATTAATGAAAATAATAAAACCATGTAAATGAAAATTTACACGGCTTTACTATAAAAATTTATCATTCCTTTTGTCCATACATTTTTTTAAACTCTTCTATGAAATTGTTATAATTACTTTGTTCTTCTATTAATTCTTCTATTTTATTATTAAAAGTAGCTTGAGCCCAATTTACCTCATTATAATAATATCTGTTTGCAAGTCTCCAATAACGCTGCGGAAACAATAAAAATGCAAATAATACTCTATATTCATCTTCTCTAAGCTCACTTATCTCATTATAGGCATCGATTATTAGCTTGGCATATTCAATATTCCAATCCATTCTTTTTAACACCTTAATTAAGAAAAGAGATAAATCGTATGATCTTATTTCCTTCTTGCAATAATCAAAGTCTATAACATGTACATTATTGTCATTATCCATAATTATATTGTGATAAGTATAATCATGATGACAAAAGCCCATCTCTTCATCAGTTGTTCTGCAAAACTCAAGATAATTAGAACTTTCAAGTACCTTCATAGCTCTTTTTCCTAAATTCTTAAATACTTCAATTGATTTAATATAATTTAAATCAAAGCTTTGCTTATTGCTTTTCTTCCTTGCCATATCTCTCATTTTTTCAAAGGATTTTATTCTTTTATCCATAAGATGAGGCCATCTTCCCAAGTCGCTTTTAAGCTTGCTGTTTTCTGGTGGCTCGTATCCTTTTGATGCAATATGAAGATATGCCAAATTTTTAGCTGCCAATATTAAATCTTCATTATTATAGAAATCACATTCTCTACCTTCAATCCATTCTGAAAGAGTATATATGTCTTCATTTACTAAGGCATAAGGATTACCATCTATATTTAAACAGTATCTATCTACTCTTGGAAATCCATTTTTTATAAGATGTTCTTTGGCACCATATACAAAAAGCAGTTTTTGGGTACCATAATTAATTTTCTTTAGGCATTTCATTCCTTTGTTTGTCTTTAAGAGATACACTCCCTTATTTGGCTTAATGCTTTCGATTTCAATATTGAACTGCCTCTCAAGTTCAAACTCCCTCATCATACTGCTCACCGCCCTCCTTCTCATATTGTGGTTATATAGGTTTTTAAATTCTCTGTCTTTAAAACCCTATACATAGTCTCTATATAATTTATATGTGTGTAAATATTGTTTTATTAACACTTTTACTTAATTATTAATATAATGAACTATAATCATTTTGAAAGGAAACCTTTATGAAAGTAGGAATCGACGGAAGAGCAGCCAAATGGTATAGAGGTACAGGAATAGGCACCTATGCCTATCAGCTTATTTCATCCTTAAATGCAATTGATGCGTTAAATGAATATCTACTTTTTATGCCTGAAAGTTCAAATATGGATATATCCTTCAAAAAAAATTTCCTGATAAGAAATATATCAGAAGGTAATAAAAGCAATTTTTGGGATGAAGTGAATATTCCCAATATACTTACAGATAAGGATATTGAGCTTTATCATGTGCCTCAAAACGGTGTAGGACTTCCTAGAGAAAAAAAATGTCCTTTTATAATAACACTTCATGATGTTATTCCATTAAGAATGCCTGAAACTGTGGGTGAAACTTATCTAAAAATATTTCAAGAAGAAATGCCTGAGATTGTATCTTGCTGTGACGGAATAATAACTGTATCCCAGTTTTCAAAGGAAGATATAGCCAAGGCTTTTAATTATCCACTAGATAAAATACATGTAACTCATTTAGCAGCTGAAAATATATATACTCCTCTTGATAAAAGTATTTGCTCTGCTTTAATAAAGCAATATTATGGTATTGAGGGTGACTATATATTATATGTTGGCGGGTTTAGTCCAAGAAAAAACATTGTAGGTTTAATTGAAGCCTTCAGCGCGCTTAAAGAAAAGTATAAAAAAGATATAAAATTAGTAATAGCCGGCAAGCAAGGAAAGTCTTACAGTATTTATAAAAATAGAGCTATAAACTTAGGTATTGAAAATAGCGTAATATTCCCAGGACTTATTCCAATAGAACATCTTCCACATTTATATAATGCCTCTAAACTGTTAGTATATCCTTCATTTTACGAAGGTTTTGGACTTCCCCCTGTAGAAGCTATGGCCTGTGGAGTTCCAGTTATAACTTCAAATATAACCTCTATTCCCGAAGTATTAGGTGACTCTGCAGTTTTTATAAATCCTTACGATGTTGATGAACTCTGCAGCTCAATGTTTGATGTGCTTAGCGATGATAAGCTTCAGGAAGAGTTAATTATCAAAGGTCTTGTAAGAAGCTCAGAACTAAGCTGGGATAAAACTGCTAAAGATACGCTGATTGCGTACAATAAGACAATTAATAATTAAGAATTAATAATGAATAATTTTTAAGAATGAAAAAATCCCCTTTCGGGGATTTTTTATTTAATTTGCCTGTAAAGCAAACTTTAATTATTAATTCTTAATTATTAATTCTTAATTATTAATTCTTAATTAACTACGCGTTCGCTTCCTTAAACACCAATTCTCTGTTGTAAATATTCTTAGTCTTATATATTGTATAACTTAATATAAATCTTACAATTAAATCAATGCCCATTACAACCCAAATAGCTATTATGGTTGAATGAAATTTATAGGTTAAAAGCAAGGTCATAGGTACTCTAACACCCCAGAGGCCTGCACCTGCCACATACATAGGAACCTTAGTAAATCCAGCACCTCTAAGAGCTCCATTTAAAACTCCAGATACGTTTTGAGGAATTTGAACAAGTCCCATAATAATAAGATACTTAGCCCCTAAATTAATTAGCTCTTGATTTGGAGTTAAAGCTCCCATAATAAATTTAGGTAAAAATACTAAAAGTGAAGCACAGAATATTGTTACATAAATTGCTCCCTTCATAGTTTCCTTCAAATACGCTTTTCCTAATTCACTATTCCTTGAACCTAAAGCATGCCCTATAAAAGTAGTCGCCGCAACCCCAAAACCTGCTGCCGGCATATAAGAAATAGATTCAGCTTGAAGTCCAAGCTGGTGTGCAGCAAATGAAGTATCTCCAAAAGTTAATATAGCCTTAGTTAAAATTATAGCGGCTATCTGCCAAAATATTGATTCTAAAGAGGTTGGAATTCCAACTTTATATATGCTTATAACTTCTTTTATATCAACTTTGAAGAAGCTCTTATTTAACAAAGAACTTAAAATTCCGCTTTTACTAAATAACACGTAAAGTCCAATAGCTGCACCACAGAACTGTGCTATTACTGTAGCTATAGCCGCTCCTTTAATTCCAAATGGAGCAATTCCCAAATAGCCAAATATAAGCACAAAACTAAACAATATATTAATAAAATTCATTATAAAACCAATAGCCATAGGAGTTTTGGCATTTCCCATGCCTTGAAGCGCCGCTGCTACTGCAAGCATTATTACTAAAAATGGCAGCCCCCAGGAAACTGTTTTTAAGTATAAGGTCCCATTTTCAAGAAGTATTGGATTAGGATTAAATATTGTTAGAAGCTTTGAAGCATTCCAAAATATAATCTGCTGAAGAACTATTACAACGATGAGTGAGGATAATATAGTCTGCTGTATAACCTTCTTTAGTTTTTTAGGGTTATTAGCTCCATAAGCCTGAGCCACAAAAACTGATGCTCCAGTTGTAATTCCCTTAAACAGTGCCCAAACTACCTGCGTGATTCTCTGGCTTAATCCAATTGCATTTACAGCTGTAGAATTGCTTGGATCTATTCTTCCTATCATAGCCATTGATACAAGCCCTGTTGTCATTTCAAGTATACTTGATATAGTAATGGGCAGGATCATAGAATATATATTTTTTCTTATTTCCTTCAAAGAAACCTTAGAGGTATTAACTTCCATGGTTGATTCTCCTAACTTTTTAAATATTCAACCATTTTATTATACATTACAAATATATACAATGCAAAAGTTCTACTACATTCATAATGTCCCATAAATCCTTGAAGATTGGATATTTTGTGACATTATGAATGTAAGAACTTTATTGCATTTTATATATATCAATTGCTATAAATAAGAATTTAGTTATAGATAAACAACTTCAGCTATAGCTATCTACCTAAAATCAAAAACTAAAGATTTTATAACCGCCAAGTACTCCCTTATATAATAAGCAGGAACAAGCAGAGGATATAGAGGAGCTGGCATTCCATATACAATAAATCCATTACTTTTCCCTAAGAGTTTTGCTCTAAACATATGAAAATTATTAGTTACAATTTTTACGCTTATTTTATCTCTTACATCTATTTGATTTAAAAGTTCTCTTGTAAACTTCATATTTTCCTTTGTACTTGTTGACTTTTCTTCTTTTATCAATAGTTTTTCATCAATTCCTTTTGAAATTAAATATCTTTTCATTCCTTCTGCTTCTGTTATAGTTTCTCCTGGTCCCTTTCCACCAGATAAGATAACTTTCGTGTCAGGGTTTTCTTTTATAAATTTTATGCCTTCATCAAGTCTCTGTCTTAAAGCAAGTGAAGGTGTGTCTCCCCAGAGACCAGCCCCTAAGATAACTAAGTAATCTGCCTTTGCACTATCAGTTTTACTGCCATTATATATTATAAAACTTTCAATGATTATAAAAGAAATCAAAAACAATATTATAATTCCCTTTATTATCCGTGCTATAAAACCGCCCTTATAAATTGATATTTTATCATACAAAAAAATGACTCCAAGTCCAGCCACTATTAATATAACTCCAAGTACTGCAAAAAACTTTGAAAAAGTTACTCCATAGAACATGATACTAAAACAGTATATTATACTGTAGACTCCAAGCAATATAAACAAAATCCCTATTATTCTTCTTAATTTCAATTTTTTCATAATAACCCCCTGCAGCTTCCATTAAATAAATTTTACCATAACTCTTCATTCTGTAATTATTAAATTTTAATATAAAATATAAATTATTTCTAAAATTATTTACCTGCGAACATATGTTTGATATACTAAATATATGATATCAACTTTTGGCAAAGGAGAAATATTATGGACATACATGAAAAATTAAAAATATTATCTGGTGCAGCAAAATATGATGTTTCCTGTTCCTCTAGCGGAAGCACTAGAAAGAATACGCCTTCCGGTATAGGTAATGCAAGTGAAAGCGGAATATGCCATAGTTTTGCTGCAGATGGAAGATGTATTTCTCTACTTAAAATACTGCTCACAAATTATTGCGTTTACGACTGCGTATACTGTGTAAATAGAAGTTCAAATGATGTACCCAGAGCTGCCTTTACACCAGAAGAAGTTGCTGATTTAACAATAAACTTTTATAAAAGAAATTACATTGAAGGTTTATTTTTAAGCTCAGCAGTTTTTAAAAATGCTAACTATACAATGGAGCTGCTTTTAAAAACCGTTACTCTTCTTAGAAATAATTATAATTTTAATGGTTATATACATATTAAAGCTATTCCCGGAGCAGACAGCAACTTAATTAGAAAGGCTGGAGAACTTGTAGATAGAATGAGTGTAAATATTGAACTTCCTTCAAAGGAGAGTCTTAAGCTTTTAGCTCCACAAAAAAATTCAGATTTAATTTTAAAACCAATGTCTTATATTGACTCTCAAATAACAGCTAACAAAGAAGAAAAATCGCTTTATAAAAAAGCACCTTCTTTTGTTCCAGCAGGCCAAAGCACCCAGCTTATTATTGGTGCTACAAAAGATAGTGATTATAAAATAATGAAGCTTTCTGAGAATTTATACAATAATTTCAACTTAAAGAGAGTTTATTATTCAGCTTATGTTCCGGTAAATAACAATCCTAAACTCCCAAGCATAATAAATCCTCCAATGCTTCGTGAACATAGACTTTATCAAGCTGATTGGCTTTTAAGATTTTATGGTTTTTCCGCTTCTGAGCTTCTAAATGAAAAAAATCCAAATCTTGATGTAAACTTTGATCCAAAAACAGATTGGGCAATAAAAAATATTTATCAGTTTCCTGTAGAAATAAATTCTGCTCCTAGAAATATGCTTCTGAGAGTTCCTGGTGTTGGAGTAAGATCTGTTCAGAAAATAATGGCTGCAAGAAAAGTTCATTTACTAAATTTTGAGGATTTAAAAAAACTGGGAATTGTGTTAAAAAGAGCTCAATATTTTATTACCTGCAAAGGAAAATACTACGGTGATATTGTTTTTAAAGAGGACTTTATAAAAAAGAGACTTAGTCCAAAAGTAGATTTAAACTATATTGATAACCCTAAATTTGAACAGATAACCTTTTTTACTAAAGATTCATTTACAAGTATAACAGGAGAATTATAAATATGATTTGCTATGTCTTTGATGGAACTTTTGAAGGGCTTTTAACCTCAATATATGAGGCCTATTACAGCAAAATTAAGCCTGAGGAAATAACACCTGACTGGCAGTTTCAGCCTTCCCTTCTAAAGGTGCCAATAACTATAGAAACTGATATAGAAAAAAGCTCAAAGGTTTATAATGCTATTAAAACAAAAATTTCTGCTGCTGCTTTAAAAAATGTATACTATGCCTTCTTATCTGACATTGATGGAAGCAGTACTATGATTTATAGCTATGTAAAACTTGGATTTCAGCTTGGAAAAGAGATTGATTTGCATTTATACAACGACTCAGTTTTAAACATTCATAAAATAATCAGAAAAGTTACCAATGAAACCCATAGAATGATAGGCTTTGTACGCTTTAAATGTATAAATAATATTTACTATTCCCCCATAGAGCCGGATCATAATATACTAGGTCTTATGGCTCCCCATTTTGCTTCAAGGCTTAAAAATGAAAATTGGATTATTCATGACTTAAAGAGAGGACTTGCTTTATTTTATAATAAAAAAGAATGGGCTATAACCTCTTTCAGCAAGGAAAATGGAGAAGAATTTTTCTATTCTGAAGACAGCGGTCCATATGAAGAGCTTTGGAAAGACTTCTTTAAATCTATTGCTATTGAAAACAGGCTAAATCCGAAACTTCAAAGAAGAATGATGCCCTCTAGATATTGGAAGCACTTAACTGAAATTTAAAGTTTGAAGAAGCTTTAAGTCAGCCAGCACCAGAGCCAATAGCGGTAGATACTGCTGTTTTTGCTGGCTATATGCTTGCAGGAATGTTAGAAATATTATTCTATAAACAACTTACATGCAAATTTTTAATTTTTAAAGGCCGCAGAATACTATTTCTGCAGCCTCTTATTATGACTTAAATATATTCTCTTTTTAAAACTTCACCTTCAATGCTTATGGTTACAACCTTTATAGGGATATTAACACCTGAATTATCTCTTCCTATTTTAGCAGCCTGTGCTATACCGCTGCAGCAAGGTACTTCCATTCTTAAAACAGTTATACTTTCTAAATCATTTAACTTAATAATATCCCCCAGCTTTTCTGCATAATATCTTGTATCATCAAGCTTTGGACACCCTACAACTACTGCCTTACCCTTTAGAAAATCATTGTGATAATTTGCATAAGCAAAAGGAACGCAATCAGCAGTAACAAGAAGGTCAGCATTTTTTAGATAGGGAGCCGATGCAGGAACAAGCATAAGCTGAACAGGCCACTGTCTAAGCTTTGAAGTTTGTTTAACATTAACATCATCTTCTATTTCTCTTCTTTGTATCATTCTCATTCTGCTCCCTGGACATCCTCCCTCATGCATATGCTCATTAGTTTCTTTGCGTTCAAAAGATTTTTCATTACTGTTCTTTTCTTTCAGCATTTTTTCAACAGCCTCTTGATCAAAATCAACCGCTTCTCTTTCAGTAATAGTTATTGCATCTTGAGGACAATGTCCTAAACAAGCGCCTAACCCATCACAGTACAAGTCTTTTACAAGCTTTGCTTTTCCATCTATTATAGCTAGAGCTCCTTCAGCACAATTAGGAATACACAATCCACATCCGTTACATTTGCTTTCATCTATACTAACAATTTTTCTAACAGCCATCTTAACCCCTCCAAATAAATATACTTCTAAATCTTAAGCTTATTTTAAAATATTTACTGCAAAAAGTCGGTAACCTGTGTTACAAATATATTGCCTGTCCTATCTTAATTCTACTATAATGTAGTTAAGCAAAAAAATAAGTAGATTTTGAAAATAAATTGCCGCAGGCTATGGAGTAAATACCTTAGAGCCTAGTGTAGAAAATAATATTTTACTTTATGATTCCTTTGCGTATGTTCTAAGGCTTGCAATTCTGAAAAGCTAAGAGCCTCTAAGAATTCGCTTTAACTTCTTGTTTCTTTAATAGCCGAAGGCATTAAAACATCTTTAGTAAACTTAAAATACTTTTAGCTTGCTCAGATGAGACGCTCTAAGCTTTTCAGCATTGCTTCGCCAAGAACATGGGCAAAGTTATTAATAAAATTAAAATATTATTTTCTACACATACTCTCGGTCTTTACACTCAGCCTATACACCTTATATGCAATTATAATTATATATCAATACGACTACTCAACGATTGTTTTATATTAAAACTTTTTAATATTTAGCGCTGTTTAATAATAGTGTTAATATAAGCATGATCTTAGATATTGTAGAAAGCAAATCTACTGCAAACCAGAATGGATCAAGTAAATATTTAAATATTTTTATAGGTTTATATTTAAATAGATTAATGATAAAAATGCCATTACTTGCTTTTAACAAAGCCTAATATTTAACCTGATTAACTAGAGAACAACAAAAGTATTATAGGCTTGCTTTAGAGTCTGTATGGCAGTGTGGAAAATAATATATAAGATTAATTGAGTACCTTGCCCATGTTCTTGGTGAAGTGAAGTCATAGAACTTAGAGCCTCTCTTCTGAGCTAACAAAATGTAAAATATGATAGAAAAAATTTATTATAGAAACTTCACTTTAAAGATAACAAAAGTTAAAGCGAATTTCTAGAGGCTCTTAGTTTTATGACTTCACGAACCTTAGAACATACGCAAGGTAATCACTAAGATTATATATTATTTTCCGCGCAAAGCCCTGCTGACTTTGAGGCAAAGCCTTCAAACATTTAGTTCGTAATTTTATTAAAGGTGGTTCTATTTATGAGTATAGTAAACTATTTAAGTATAATAACTAATACAAATTTATTTAAGTCTTTCAGTCAGGAAGAACTTATTTCTCTATTCAGCAGAATTCCATATAAGATAGAAAAGTACAGCAAGGGTGATTTAATTTTAGCTGAAGATGATACCTGCAGTACTTTAAATTTAATATTAGAAGGTACTTTAGAAGTACAAAAGATGGATGCCTCTGGAAAGGTCTTATCTATAGCTGAGTTTACTAAAGGAGATATTTTTGGTGAGATGCTTATTTTTGCTGATAAAAATACTTCTCCGATTAATGTCCTTGCTAAAAGCAAGGTTGCAGTACTTCATATACAAAAGGATGCGGTATTAAGTCTTTGCCAAAGCAATAAAGATTTTCTCCTAGAATATTTAAGGATCATATCCAATAAAGCTTTAATTCTTAATTTAAAGCTTAAAGAAGTTACGCTTAAGACAATAAGGCAAAAAATATGCGAATATCTTTTTGCTCAATATAAAGAACAAAACTCACTGAAAATAAAACTAAATATGACCAAAAAGGATTGGGCAGACAAAATTGGTGTTCAGCGACCTTCTCTTTCAAGAGAGCTTATTAAACTTAAAGAAGAAGGCCTTATTGATTATGATAAAGATATAATCATCAAAGATTTAGATTCACTTAAGGAACTGATATAAAATATAAAAAGTTCTAAGCCTTTTAAGTCTTAGAACTTTTTAGCAACTACCGTAATATGTTTTTTTCGAAGTCTTCTAAAAATTCTTCTCTATCTTCCTTATAGGAAACCTTTTTAATCAGCCTATCGAGAAAAACTTCCTCTTCCCAATCTTTTCTTCTTGTATAGTAATCTCTTGATATACTGTAAAAGTCTTCAGGAAAAGTAAGCATTCCGTAAAGTACCTTTAATTCTCTTTCATCTAAAGGATTATTTTTACAATAATCGGATAGAATGGCTTTTGCTTTATCTATATCGAATGCAGTATTTTTTATTGCCTTGTTTATAAAGTTACATAAATCGTGGACCTTTAAATCGACTATAGCATAATCAAAATCTATAAAATAGGCTTCATCATTACTTATTAATATATTGTGATACGCCAAATCATTGTGACATATAACTACCTTATCTTTTTCCTTACACAACTCTAGTATTTCTGAATCCTCTAATATTTTTACACTTCTTTTCATATCCTCTAAATGTATATCAATATTTTCTAAAAATATTTTGTCAAATTCACTTTTGTATTCATGCATATTTGCTATACTTCTAAATATGCCCATTTCTTTAATCCTTCTATTATAGCTTTCAATACTTTTACCTGCTGTATACTTTTTAGGATTATCCGACTTAAATCCCATTGAAGCTTTATGAAGCTGGCTTAATCCTTTAGAAGCTATGCACAAATCTATAGGATTATCAAAATCACATTCCCTTCCAGGCACTAAATCCATAATACAATAAATATCATTTTTCCATTCAGTATAAGCTTTTTTGTCTTTTGTTTCTATTAACTGCAGTACTCTATCAAAGTTATTGCTAATATACGTTATGGCAGTATTTACAAATTCTAAATCTTCTAAAGAATAGTCAATTCTCTTTAAAACTTTATCTCCTTTATCAGTAGATAATACAAATACATTTCTTATAGGGAACACATCATTTACCTTTAATTCAAATCTATCAAATAAATCAATTGAAAGGTCATATTTTGACAAATACTTTCTATCCCTGTATCTTCCATCAAGCATTTACTCACCTCCTCCTACCACAGGGGCTCTCCGTCCTTTAATATAGCTTTTTCCAATCTATCCTTATACTCCTCTTCACTCCACTCCTTGCTTCTCTCTCTATATCTGTTACAGCATTTCATAAAAGCATAAGGATATGATAGTAAAGCTAAGATAAAGTCATAACTGTTTTTCTCCAAATTTTCAAATTCGCAAAACCTTTCTACAAGCTTTTTATAGTCCAGTTTAATTCCTTTTCTAATGTACTTGCACAATAGATTAAAGCAATCCATTTCTACATTGTTATAACAGCATTTATCAATGCTTATTAGTACTAATTCATCTCCTATTCTTCTTACATTATTAAAGTCTGGATTTCCAGCGCATATCTCAGTTCTTTTCATACTTCTTTCAATGATACTCATAAAGCCTGATTCATAAATCTTAGTTATACAATTTTCTGCTCTTTGGAGATAATCAAAGCCTACCTTAAGAAGCATTCTTTCGAAATCACCGCTGGCAGAATTTAAACGTATGTTTTTGAGATATCTTTTCAATCTCTTTACATTAACTTTATATTGTTCTACAGTGCTTCCAGTCTTATTATCGAGTCTTTTTCCCATATAGCCTTTATAACCCATTATTTTTTTATGAAATTCGCTTAATGCATAGAGCTGCATTTCCACCATGTCCTCACTAATAATGCCTTCATTAACTAAATTTTCATTATCTATTTTTTCTAAAACCTTTATATCTTTAGAATCTAAATATTCTACAAAGGACTTGTATACCTCATCTCTAATCAAACTCAACACCTCTATCTATGTTTATCTTTTTAATATACTATATCTATTTTAAGACTCTGAAATCCTCTATAAATTCCTGTTTTTCTTCCCTGTCCTCATTTATTTTCTTTAACTTCTTTATAAAAAACTCTTCTCCCCAAGGCTGCTCTTCCCAATAGTATTGTATTCCAACCTGCCAATAGTCCTGAGGAAACTCCATGAAAGCTGCCATTATAGGTATATCCCTATTCTCTATGCTTCTAGCTTTGCTATAACTGTCCATTATGAATTCAGCATTATATAAGTCCCACTTTCCATTTTTCATCCTTCTTATAAGAAGGCTAGCTAAATCATGAAGATTAATATCTAAAATACAGTAGTCAAAATCGATTATATTAATATCTCCATTCTCCTCCACTAAAACATTGTGATGAGCATAATCGTGATGACAAAAACCGGCCTTTACAATATACTCATTAACCTTATCAATATAATCACTCTTTATAAGGTTATCTAAAGCTCTTTCTGCTCTAGCAAGCTCACCTTCCATAACTGACAAAAATATATAATCAAACTCGCTTTTTTTCTCTTTTTCATAAATTCTTCTTTTAAAGTCTAAAATCTCATCTTTTCTTGTACTAAAGTTTTTAAACCATTTGTACCAGTAATTTCTTGGTCTCATCTTATCTGTTACTCTAAATCCCTCGCTTTTGTTATGAAGTTCAGCAAGCTTAATTGCTGCTTTAGATACATCTAAAGGGTTATCATAATTTGATTCTCTCGCATTAATCCATTTTGTTAGATATGCATTACAGTTGTCTATGTCTATATAATCCACTCCGTCATTTCTTTTGATTATTTCAGGTATCTTATTAAACCCATTTTCTTGCAAGTGCTTAATTGCACTTATTATAAAGAAAAAGTGTGAAAAGTCATATTTAATCATCTTAAGGCAATAGTCTTCACCCTTTGTTTTAACTCTGTAGACATTTTTAATTTTTTCGAGTTCAATAATATCTAGGCTATAATTATTCTCAATTATTTGCTTAAGTTCATCTATATCCAAGAAGAGTGCCTCCAAAATATTACTCTAATTTTAGTATATGAGAGCCTTACTAAGTGTGTGATTATAAGGAATTGTTTATTTAACTATGGAACATTTTACACGTTAAAGTAATATTAATAATATATATCGCCATTTTATCAATTTAGGGGAGAGGATTTGATGAAAATTGCAATTGATGCTCGAGGTATCAATTGGTATAGAGGTACTGGAATTGGTACTTATACAGATAAAATACTTAAATACTTATTAAAGTCAGATAGCGAAAATTATTACCATATATATTGGTCCGGTGACAAATATGAAGAATTTCAGAAAGAGAATAGTAAGATTTTGATGGCTTCGAAGAAACATCATAGGTTTTTTGAGCAAAATTATTTTCCTGAAAACCTAAGAAATAATAATATAGATATCTTTCATGTTCCTCAAAATGGCATTGGTATGAATGATAATATTGACTGTAAAAAGATTGCCACTATTCATGACTTAATACCCTATGTAATGCCCGAAACAGTGGGGCGAGGCTACCTATTAAAATTTCTTAAAGATGTTCCAAAAGTTATCGAAGAATGCAATGCATTAATAACTGTCTCTGAGTGTTCTAAGCAGGATATTTTAAAATTCTTTCCTATAGATAAGGATAAAGTCTTTGTAACGCCCCTAGCTGCTGATGATAAATATAAGCCTTTAGATAAAGAGGAATGTAAAAATCTAATAGCAGATATATATGGCATAAACAATCCATTTATTCTTTATATAGGTGGCTTTAGTCCCAGAAAAAATGTAAAAGCCCTAATAACAGCATTTTCTAAAATATATAAAAAATTAGACAAGAATTATGATTTAGTAATAGTTGGAGCAACACGAGACCAGGGTCAATATTTGAGTGAGTTTTCGGGCAATCTGGAACTCTCTTCAAAAATAAAATTTACCGGCTACGCTCCTGAGGAACATTTGCCAATATTGTATAACGCATCAGAAGCCTTCGTCTATCCTTCTCTTTATGAGGGCTTTGGCCTTCCACCACTTGAAGCAATGAACTGCGGAACTCCGGTAATAACTTCAAATATAACCTCTATACCTGAAGTTGTGGGAGATGCCGGATTATTAATAAATCCTTATGATGAGACTGAACTTATGGAAGCACTTATTAAACTTTTAAATGATGATAAGCTTAAGACTTATTACAGTATAAAAGGACTTGAACGTGCTAAAAACTTCTCCTGGGAAAAGACAAGCAAAAATACTTTAGAAGTCTATAAAAAGGTTTATGAATTTCAAGAAATATTATAAAAACACCTCTCAATGCTTTATTGTTAGTATTGAGAGGTGTTTCTATTTGATGTTCTCTATTCTTTTTTGAAGATCATCCAATGTAATTTTTATATCCTGACCTTTTATTACTACCGCCGAATAAGTGTCTTTAATAGAATCTGTTATTTTGTTAAAAGACTCATTGTAATTAAAGACATTTATGTCCTTTGCAATATTAGAGTAAAGAAAATAAGGTCTTTGTTCCTTAAAAAAAGCATCCTTTTTATTAAACCATTTTTCATCATAATCATAAGTATAAGCTGGAAACATTCCTGTCTCCTTAATTAACATTGATAAGTTTTCTTTATTTTCAGCAGTATACTTTGTAAAATCTATAACTGTTTTTTTATTTTTAGTTGAACCGATAATAATCAAATTTGATCCATTAAGACTTATTGATTGATTTCCACCTTCTTCAAAGGCTGGAAGTTTCATAAGCCTAAGCTTTCCATTAAGCTCAGGTGATTTTTCAAGTACATTTTTAACTTCTTCTGAAGAAACAATTGCAGCCGCTGTTTTCCCTTGTCTTAATAGGCCTACGGCTTCTTCATTATTTTTTACATTCTGAAGAATTTGTGAACTGTACATCCTTTTTAGTATTTCTAAGGCTCTAATGCACTTTTGTGAATTCACAGAAACCTTACCTTCCTTATCAAAGTAAGAGCCTCCAAGTTCATTTAAGTACATTCTATAGGTTTTTTCATCTTCTAGCGGAAGTGCTGCTATTTGTCTGCCGTTATTATTTAATATTTTCCCGACCTCAATAAAATCTTCCCAGGTTTTTATATATTCCGGATTAATCTTTGCTGTTTCAAGAATATCCGTTCTATAAACCATTACAGCTGGCTTTGAATTTAGTGGAATGCCATATAAATTGTTTTGATAGGTTAAATTATCAATTTTATATTTAAGATAATTGTCTTTCTTAATATCATCACTGGTATTTTCAAAAAAAGCTGAGAACTTTTTTAACAATGCTTGAGCATTTTCATCCTCTACACATATAACATCAGGTAAATTAACCTTCCCTCCTGATTCAGCTTCAAATTTACTTTCTATATCCGCTTCATTCATTTCTGCAATTTCAATATTTACTTTTTCATGTATTTTTTTATAATTGTTTACAGAATTTTTTATGTAGCTACTGCTTTCTTTAGTTGTCCAAACCGTAATTTTACCTTCTAAATCATCTACAGTTTTATTTTCTACAACATTTCTTTTTTTGCAGCCTGTTGTAAAAATCAAAAGCAAACTTAATAATATTACAGCTGCTTTTTTAAATTTCATACTTTCCCCTCTCTTTCGAGCACACAACAGACTGAATTTATTTAAGTAAAGTTCAGACTGCTATTAAAATCAACTTAGGGTTTTTATTTCATTAGGCACTTCTATTAGTATATCATATTATTAATAATTTTCCATATTGTTATGTTATGCTCCAAGTTTTGCTTTAAAAGCCTCTATACTATCGGAGCCATTTATTCTAATTCTTGATAATGTGAATATACCGCTGTTTTTCTTCGCATATCCGTATTTAGTAGTGAAAGCCATTTTGTAACCAGTTTCTGAAACAGCCTTAACTGCTTTTTCATTATACTTACCTACTGGATAAGCAACAGCTATAATCTCTTTGTTTGTAATCCCTTCCAAATCTTTTTTAGATCTGTTTAAAGTTTTAAACTGCCTATCATAAGATAATAAATTAAGTTCTTCATGATAAACTGTATGACTCTCTATACTTATTCCATAATCGCTCATCTCTTTTATTTGGCTGCTGTTTAGGTATGCTGTGCTCTTATCAATAAGATCTGTAATAACAAATATAGTTCCCTTCAAATCGTATCTTTTTAATATAGGATAAGCTTCAGTATAATTATCTCTATATCCATCATCAAAGGACAGTACTACTGGTTTTTCCGGAATTTCTTCTGAATTGTTAAGCGCTTTATAAAGTTCCTCCATTGTGAGAGTCGTATACCCATTATCTTTTAAATATTTCATTTGTGCTTCAAACTTTTCCTTTGACACCTTTAAATCATTTTTAGGCTCAAAGCCTATTGAATGATACATCAAGACTGGTATCCCCTTTTCTTTATAAACCTTTGAGCTCTTTTCTTGTTTTTGTTTAGACTTATGGAATATCTTATTGCTTTCATACTGCTCTTTTTGCTCTGAAAGCAGCAAATCATTATCTACTTCCCCTTTAACTTCTTGATTCTCTATATCAGAACTATTAGATAACAATACCTGAGCATTATTTGGGTTTTGGATATTATTACAGCTTGTACCATTTATAACCATAATAACCAATATGCTTATTCCTATAAATTGTGTTATAATATTTTTCCTCATATTTTCTAGCCCCCTATTAATACAACTTAAAATATAATCTGTAATGTTATTATTCTTAAAAAGACTGTAGAATATTCTACAGTCTGTTAATCATGCTGGCTAAATAACCTGCCCCAAAGCCATTGTCAATATTTACTACGCTTATTCCACTTGCGCAGCTATTTAACATGCATAAAAGTGCTGAAAGTCCTCCAAAATTAGCACCATATCCCACACTTGTAGGTACTGCTATCACTGGCTTATCTACAAGTCCTCCAACTACACTTGCGAGTGCTCCTTCCATGCCGGCTATAACTATAACAACCCTGGCACCTTTAATAACATCTAACCTATTAAATAGCCTATGTATTCCTGCTACCCCCACATCAAATACTCTCTCGACCTTATTTCCAAGCATTTCTGCTGTAACTGAAGCTTCTTCAGCAACAGGTATATCTGAAGTTCCTGCTGTAACGATAGCAATATATGTATCAGGTCTATCAATATCTTTTTTTCTTACAGTAATTGTTTTAGCCAATTTATTATACATCGCATCAGGACATACACTTTTAACTGCTTCATACATTTCTTCTGAGGCTCTGGTACCAAGTATATTATTATTTTTAGTAAGCATAAATTCTACTATACCTTTAACCTGCTCAACTGTTTTTCCTGCACAATATATAACTTCCGGATATCCTACCCTTGCCTCTCTATTATTGTCAATCTTTGCATATCCAAGTTCTTTAAAAGTTAAATCTTTAAGCCTGTCAGCACCTTCTTCAATACTAGTCTTCCCACTTTTTATATTCAGTAAAAACTCTTCTATTTCCTTATCAGTCATTATTTCACCGCCCCTTGTTATTATCTTTCATTCATCATGCTTATTGTTCTAAGCGCTTCCTCATAAACTAAATTCAATGGTATATTATTGGCTCGGGCAATAGCCTTACATTCTTCATATTCCGGTTTTTCTTTAATCTTTTCTCCATTAAACAGCGAGCTTTTTATTGTTATATCACCATATTTTGTTTTAACTTTATAAAATTCTCTTTTTAACATAGTTTTTTCAGTTTTATATTTTCTAATTCCTAAAGTAGTAGTTTCTCTTAATATCAGTTCAGTAATACTCTCTTCTAAACCTATTGAGCACAGAACACTTAATTTTACGGCAGGTCTTCCTTTTTTCATAATTATTGGAGTTAAATATACATCCATTGCCCCTAGAGCAAAAAGCTTTTCCATTACATATTCATAAATTTCAGGATTCATATCATCTATATTGCATTCAATTATATAAGCCTCTTCAAAAGTTTTGTATAAGTTATCTTCCAAGGTCTCTCCTAAATAAACTCTAAGTACGTTTGGTATCTCAGTATCTCTGTGCCCTATTCCATAGCAAACCTTATTTATTACAAATTCTTTTTTATCAGTAAATTCTTCTACAGTAGCGGCTAGAATTGCAGCTCCTGTTGGAGTGGTAGTTTCAACCTGTACCGCGCCAAGCTTTACTGGTACTCCTTTTAATATCTCTGCTGTTGCAGGAGCTGGCACAGGAAATACTCCATGAGCACATTTTACAAAGCCTCCTCCAAGTTCAACGGAAGCTGACATGACTTTATCTACTTTCAAATAATCAAGGCATATAGCTGCTCCAATAATATCAATTATAGAATCTACTGCTCCAACCTCATGAAAATGTACCTCCATAAGGCTTTTGCCATGAATCTTTGCTTCTGCTTCTGCAACCTTCAAGAAAATTCTTTTGCTTAGAGCTTTTACCTCTTCGCTTAGTAAACTTGTGTCAATTATGGTTTCTATATCTTTTAAATTTCTATGTTCACTATGATTATGAATATGGTCATGATGATTATCACTGTGATTATGATTTCTCTCTTCACTTTCAAGTCTCACCTTAACCTTTGTTCCTGTGATCCCTTTTCTATTATCCTCTGACACTTCAACCTCATAGCCTGTTATATTAAGCTTTGAAAGCTCATTTATTAAATAATCTTTAGGAACTCCCAAATCTATCATAGCTCCTAAGTTCATATCCCCACTTATTCCCGAAAAACAATCATAATATAATATCTTCATGTTATTTCTTCCTTCCTCTTTAGAGTTATATTAACAACTATCATGTTACCATTATTTTATCAACTATCTTCTACATTGTATCAAAACAAATTAACTTGGTAAATATACTCTTAATTACTAATAAAACCTTACAAATAAAAAATATTATTTTTTATAAAACTGTTGCATTTTTAGTTAATGGCTAATATAATACTATTATAATTCTTAGTAAAACAGTATGAATTAAATGCAGTGATCAGGATAAGTAAGCTATATGAATCAGACAGAGAGAAGTTCCCAGGCTGAGAGAACTTTATGCTGGATTGTAGCCCAAATGCCCCTGTTAGCATTAAGCCGAAGTTTAGTAGGCAGTTACGTGAGCTCACGTTATAGAGCTATGACATGATCGTGTCAGAATGAGATAGGCATATTTTGCCTAATCAGAGTGGAACCGCGGAAGTAACCTTCTGCCTCTGTAATTTTTACGGAGGCAGAAGGTTTTTTTATTTTATTTGCACACTAAAGGCGCCAGTGTACAAATAACCATTTAATTTTTAAATTTTAAATTACCCAGTGTTTCTGAATATAAGGAGGAAAAATATTTATGGAATATATAGTTTTATTAATCTCTGCACTATTACTTGGCTCTTTATACTTTTTAAAGAAGAAAAAGGTGAGCTTTGGAAATAGAGTTCTTCTTGCTATGCTTTTGGGTGTTGTAATTGGAGCTGTATTTAAAAAAGATGCCTTAATAATAGACCCCCTTGGTCAAATTTATGTGAACTTAATTAAAATGCTTGTTGTACCGCTGGTTACTGCGGCTATTATATCTAGTATAACTAGCTTAGATGATCCTTCCAAGCTTAGAAAAGTAGGTCTTAAAACTATTGGTTGGCTTGTAGCTACAACTGCAATTGCCTGCGTAGTTGGACTTGTAGTAAGCCTTGTTATGGATCCAAGTGCTGGAGTTACGCTTGCTAAGGATGCTTCCTTTAAAGCAAGAGAAATCCCTTCATTCGCAAAAGTATTAGTAGATCTATCCCCTTCTAACCCTGTTGCTGACGCTGCAAATGCAAAGATAATTCCTGTGATTATTTTTGCAATGCTTATAGGTGTAGCAATAACTATAGAAGGTGCTAAAAAGCCCGAAGTTATTAAACCTGTTAAGGATTTAATTAACGGTTTTGCTCAAATTATGTTTAGAATAACGAAGATGGTATTAAAGATAACTCCATATGGTGTTTATGGACTTATGGCTGTTGTTTCAGCTAAGTATGGTCTCTCAACCCTGCTTCCTCTCGGCAAATTCATAATAGCAGTTTATATAGCCTGCATAATCCAAGTTGCTGTAGTTCACTCAAGCATACTTGCAGTTGTAGCTAAGGTCAATCCATTAAAGTTCTTTAAGGCTATTTATCCTGCTCAAGTTGTTGCCTTTACCACAAGAAGCAGCTATGGAACATTACCTGCAACAATAAAGAGTTTAACAGAAAGAGTTAAAATTTCTGAAAAGATAGCAAACTTTGTTGCTCCTATGGGTGCTTCAATGGGAATGAATGCTTGCGGCGGACTATATCCAGTAATGGCAGCAATATTTGTATCAAAAGTTTTTAACGTTCCACTATCACCTAATCAATATATAGTACTTATATTAGTAACTACTGTAGCCTCCTTTGGAACAGCTGGTGTTCCTGGAACAGCTTCAATTATGTCTACTGTTGTTTTAGCAAGTATGGGGCTTCCTGTTGAAGGAATAGCAATGCTTCTTGGAGTAGACACTGTAATAGATATGGCAAGAACTGCAACAAATGTTACAGGTGCTTCCTTAACCGCATTATTAGTTGCTGCTTCCGAAGGTGAATTCGATAGAGAAGCCTTTAGTAAAGAAGAATCAGATGAACTTGAATTAAGCATTTAATATATAGCAGCCAAATGGCTGCTATATTTATTTTTTGACAACCCATACTTCGACATATATCACGTTGAATAATTAAAAATCACAAAGTATAATATTAATTGGAATATTTTGTAGAATTGTAATTAATTCTCGGGGGGACTATCAATGAGTTATGAATACAAATTAAAGAACAGCGAAACCATATTAGAAGCTATTTTGGAATCTACAGCTGATGGAATATTAGTCTTAGATTATAATCTAAAGATAATTCGTATTAATAATAGATTTAAGCAATTGTGGAACATACCTGATACTATGCTAGTAGAAAAGGATGCCTTAGAAATAGCAAATCATGTTAATAATCAGTTGAATGAACCTGAAGCTTTTATATCTGCTATTCTTTCAATTATCGATAACTCCTCAGTGTGTAGAGATGAAATTCATTTAAAAAGTGGTAAGGTATTTGAACAATATTTTAATCCTCTTATTATAAATAATAATTTAATCGGCATGGTATGGAATTATAGAGATATAACTTCACAAGTAATTCTTCAAAAAGAATTAGTTCGCAGCCAAAAGCTGTATAGAAGATTAATAGAGCATCTACCTGATGCTATTTTTGTATATAAGGATAACAAAATTTTTCTGGTTAATGAAGCTGCCGCAAAGCTTCTTCGGAAAAGCAAGGTAGATATTCTAGGCAAAGCCGGAGGAACTTTAGCTAAAATTCATCCTGATAATAGACAATTAGACATGGAAAGAATAAAAAGACTTCATGAATCCGAAACTTCAGTAGAATTTAGAGAACAAAAGCTAATACTTAGTGATGGTACGGAAATAGATACAGAGACTGGTGGTTTTTCCTTTAAAAATGATGACCAACTTTTTGTAACAACAATAGTGAGGGATATAACAGAAAGAAAAAAATTTCATCAATTAGAAAAAAACATTTTAGAAAAAACTGAGCAATTAAAAGCCGCTTTAGAATACAATAGTTTAAAAACGCAATTTTTTTCAACAATATCTCATGAATTAAAAACTCCCCTTAATATAATATTCGGATCAGTCCAGCTTTTAGAAAAATTAGACATGCCTATTCATCTAAAGAAATATTTAAAAATTATGAAACAAAACTGCTACAGATTAATAAGACTTATAAACAATTTAATTGATATAAATAGAATTGAAGTAGGTTTTTATAAGCTCCAGCTTAAAAACTATGATATAGTAAAAGTAATAGAAGATATAACCCTTTCTGTAGTTGAGTATACTAACAGTAAAGGCATAGAGCTTATATTTGACACTGATGTGGAAGAAAAAATAACTGCCTGTGATGCCGAAAAGCTTGAAAGAGTTATTCTTAATCTTCTCTCAAATGCAATTAAGTTTACTGAACCTGGTGGAGAAATACAGGTGAACCTGTATGATAAAAATGATAAAATTATTATTTCTATAAAAGATACTGGTTCAGGCATACCTAATGAAATGTTGGACAAGATATTTGAAACCTTCAGACAAGTAGATTCTTCTTTTAGAAGAAAAGCCGAAGGAAGCGGTATTGGTCTTTCACTTGCAAAATCTCTTATTGAAATGCATAATGGGAAAATATCTGCGAAAAGCGAATATGGCAAAGGCAGTGAGTTTATTATTGAACTTCCTGTAAGATTAAAAGCTAATGAAGATGCAGTAACTACTCACTCAATAAATGACTCAAATAATAAAATAGAAACTGTAAATATTGAGTTTTCTGATATTTATTCCTAATGAAAACACTGCCTAATAATAACCAGCATATTTATGTCTATCCTAGCCTAAAATAAGAAGAAATGAAATAAAGCATACCTTTGAAGGAGATGATAGCTGTGAATGCTAAAATACATCAATCGCCTGAGCAGGCAATTAGCAGCTATATATTAAAACTGTTAAGAGACAATTTTGGCAAGGGACCTGAATCTGTATTTGTTTCCATAAAAAATGTTTTTGTAACTGTTTATTTTAGGAATTTTCTCTCTCCTATTGAGCAGGTCCTTATGGAACAAAATCAACAAAATATAATAAATCATTTAAGAATAAAAGTCTTTACTTCATTTATACCTGAAATAAAACTATATATTGAAATGATAACAGGAAATAAAATAAAAGAATTTTATTATGATTGGAGCCTTAATAATAAATCCGGCATGTTTACTTGTTTATGCAATAATAGCTTTGAAGATAATGATGCTTATGTAGAAAACTTTTATGGAAAAGAAGGACTTGAAACAGAAATAATTAAATTAAGCCATTATGCACAAAGAGCCCCTGATAAAATTAGTTCCTATGAACTAAACTCAAGAACCATTTTAGTAGTAAGGGAAGGTATAATGGTCCGATTAGAAAAAGAGCTTGTTCGAAGAGGTCATCAGGATATATTAAGAGCAGTAAAAAAAGAAATGGAAAAAACATATCTGCATAATAATATTTATTTAGAATTAATCCTAAATAAATCTATAATAGATTCTTTTACTGCCTGGGACTTCCAATTGGATAAAAGCATATTTTTATTTATACTAAATCCAGACAAACAATTAAATATACCTACTGTGGAAATGAGTTAAACATATATTATATGAGTTGAACATAAATCGAAATAGAGCACTTTACTTTATTTCGGTTTTTTATTTTTTATAAAAGGAGTTTTTGTTATGAAAGAAACCAATCCTGAACTTGTATGCCATATGCTTCCTATGCTGATTCAATGTACTAAAAATGATATTAATGGTTGAATTAAAATATGTAGAAGCTATTACATTAGAATTAATAAAATTGCTAATGGCTTAACCCTTCCATTAACCATATAAGAATATAAGAATTAAAATTCTTATATTCTTATATTCTTAACTTGTTATATTCTTATCTTATTTTTCCCCTTAAATACTGCTCCGGCCACCCAATATCATCTTTTAATTCATGAGCAGCATATAATGGCCAGTTTGGATTTCTTAAAAGCTCTCTTGCTAGAAAGACCATATCAGCTCTACCATTCTGAAGAATCTCTTCAGCCATAAGCGGTGAGGTTATTAGTCCTCCTGCTATTACAGGCAAGCCTGTTTTCTCTCTTATTACCTCAGCATATTTTACCTGATAGCCCGGATAAACATTGATTTGTGCTAAAGCTACTCCACCTGAACTGACGTTTATTATATCAATCCCCTCATCTTTTACCATATTTATTATTTCTGCTAAATCTTCAGGATGATTACCTTCTTTAATAAAATCTTCTGCAGATACTCTTAATATAATAGCTTTTTCCTTAGGCCAAACCTCTCTTATAGCTGCTGTCACTTCCTTAAGAAACCTTGCTCTATTTTCTAAGCTTCCTCCGTATTCATCCTTCCTCTTATTTGTAAGCGGTGATAAGAATTGATTTATAAGGTAGCCATGCGCACCATGAATTTCAATGATATCATAGCCTATTTCCTTAGCTCTTCTAGCTCCGTCCATAAAGGCCTTAACTGCAATTTTTATATCCTCTATACTCATTTCCTTTGGAGTATTATATTCTTCACTAAAGGCTACTGCACTTGGTGCAATTATCTCTTCACTTTTTACCTCACACTTTCTCCCTGAATGAGCAAGCTGTATTCCCATAACAGCTCCATATTTTTTGCATTCATCAACAATTTTCTTTAAGCCTTCCTTTTGAGAATCCTCCCATATTCCTAAATCCCTGTCTGAAATTCTTCCTCTTTTTTCAACTGCTGTTGCTTCTTGAATAATAAGTCCTGTTCCTCCTATTGCTCGTGCAGCATAATGTATGTAATGCCATTCCTTTGCTTTTCCGTCATCCTCAGCACTATACATACACATTGGAGCCATTGCAACTCTGTTCTTAAATTCTAAATCTTTAATCTTAAAATTTGAAAATAATTTTGACATTTTAACCTTCACCTTCTTAATTAATATCCTTTTTCTAAATTAACTTTGTTTATAAGTTCTTCTCCACTTATATATCTTTTCAGATTTTCATATATAACATTCCATCTTCTTATATTTCTCATTTCAGAGATCCAAGAATTATGTGGAGTAATAATAACATTATCTAAATTCCAGAGCGGACTATTCTCACTTAGTGGTTCTTCCTCAAACACATCAAGTGCTGCACCTCTCAGTTTTCTGTTTTTTAAATTCTTTATTAAGATTTCTTCATCAATTATATTTCCTCTTGCAACATTAACTAAAACCGTTCCTTGCTTCATAGCATTAAATCTCTCTTCATTAAATAGATGATAAGTTTCATTAGTGCTAGGTATTGTCACAACAACTATATCACACTTCTCAAGCATATTATCTATTTCCTTTATTTCATAACACTTGTGGAAGTACTCTGTATCTCTTCCATTTGTATTTAATCCTAGCATCTTAACTCCAAAGCCTTGAAGCCTTTTTGCTGCTTCCACAGCTATTGTTCCAGTTCCTATAAAGCCTACTGTTTTTCCAAAAAGCTCTAACACACCTGTATCCATTTTCCATAGCTTATTCATTTGATTTTTATATAATCCAAAACTGTTTTTTAAAATTTGAAGTATATTCATTACAATCCATTCGCCCATAGGTATGCTGTAGCCTCCCCTATTATTCGTAACCATGATTCCTGACTCTTTTGCATACTCTATTGGAAGTTGATCTATTCCTATGCTTGATAGTTGTATCCATTTTAAAGACTTCATCTTATCAACATCTAATGTTTGAAAAGGATTATAGCAAACCATAATTTCTGTATCATAAAGCTTATCAGAATAAATTATACTTTTTTCATCCGCTATAGTAACCTCATAGCCGAGATCCCTTATTTTATTCATATTTTCTTTTCCATAATCATAGGTTAAAAGAACTTTTATAGCCATATCTTCACCACCATTTGCTGTATAATTTTAAAGTAACTCTAATAAATTAATTATATCTAATTTGTAATAATTATTGATAGATATATAATATTAACTTTTTATGAAATTTCTTATATATTTTTAGAAATTAATACATTTATATTCACTTGACAAAAGTAAGTAACTTATTCTATTATAGTATTATAGATAATAATTCTTATTTAATATTTAAAGTTGACTTGGTTCAAATAAAACTCAAACTAATTTAGGTTACACCACAATCTTAGTAAAGATAAGTAATATTCTTAAATGGACATTTATAGGCAATTTGTTAGTGAAAGGAGAAAATTAAATGTTAAGAAAGTTAGATAATAAAAAAATGGGAAGAAGCAATTTAGGCTGGCTAAGAAGTATATTTCATTTTTCCTTTGCAGAATACTATAATCCCGACAATATGAATTTCGGAGTATTGAGAGTTATAAATGATGATCTTATTGAAGGCGGGACTGGTTTTGATACACATCCACATAGAAACATGGAAATTATATCTTATGTAGTTAATGGTGAATTAACTCATGGTGACAGCATGGGTAACAAAAACACTTTAACCAGAGGCCAGGTTCAATATATGAGTGCTGGTACAGGAGTTCTTCATAGTGAGCATAATTTAGGAAATGATACCGCTAGATTCCTTCAAATATGGATTATGCCGGATAAGAACGGTTATACCCCTAATTATGGAGATTATAGATTTGCCTTTGAAGATAGAAAAAACAGATGGCTTCATATGGTTTCAGGAAAATCAGGTAGTGCTCCTATCAAAATAAATCAGGATGCTAATTTTTATGCTCTTGAACTTGATGAAGGAAAAGAAATTAATTTTCCAGTAGAAACTAATAGGCAGGCATACCTTGTTCAAATTGAAGGTGAAGCTTCTATTAATAATTTGAAATTAGAAACTAGGGATGCATTAGAAATAATTGAGGAAAATATTAAGATAAGTGCAGAAACTACTTCTCATATTCTAGTTATTGAAATGGCCAAAAACTAAACACAACGATGATTAAGGGGATGTTTCAAAACACCCCCTTAATCATTAAATTAAAGTATTTTTCTCAAAGTTTTTACATCTTCATCTTTTATATCTTCGTTGCCATATCTGGCTTTTTCATAAAGCTCTGTAGCCTTAGAAAATTCATCATTATATTTTGATTTAATATCGCTCTCAATTTCTGCAGGAGTATGGCTTTTTTCAATAGTTAGACCTCTATTAATATAATTTATTACTAGTCTTCCATAAATACCTCTAATTTTCTCCCTGTTAGATTTATAAAAAGATCTCTTAATTGTTTTAAAAGACTTTTTTACTATTTCTATATTCTCGTTTACAATTTCCTTTGAGGTCATGAATTCCCTATTTTCTCCTGGCTCTTTTTTAATAAAGAGATTTTTATATATTATTTGGAAAATAATCATGGATACCATAATTACCCCTACGGCAGCTAATATTAACAGAAGTATGCCTGCAGCAACTGAAATAATAACGAATACATACCATAATAAGGAATAGCTGTCTCCTGTCAAATGATTATCTTTAGCGAAACTTGAAAATTTGCTTTGACTTAAAATATCATTAGCATATTGTATATCAACACTATTTCTGTTCGGCATAGGAAATTGAATTATTGAATTAAGAATAGATCCATATAAATAATCCAGCTCTCTAAATACTCCAATTTTATAAGAAACTATTATCATAAAAGTAAATAGCAACACAAGCACTACTAAAAGCATTGTATTTACTTGCGAAAGATTTTTCCTGTATTTTTTATCCTCGTAACTTTCCCAATAAAGCACTTTTTCACTGCCTGACAAACAGTAATAAATTAAACTAAATAATATATGGAGTATGCTCATAAATAGTAAAAGTGATTGAAGTTTAGGCGCCTTATATAATAAAGAGAAACCGTATATAAATCCCATTAATATATTCATGCCTGCAAGCTGAGATATTGTGAAGAAAGATGTTTTATTTTTCTTAAGCTTTCTTGCATAATATAATGAATACCCTAATAGAAAAAGAATATAGTAAGCAGCTGTTTCAGATGAATAAATTACTGCGATAATCACCACTGATGCAAAGGTTGAAGCTATAATAAACTTATATAGACTTTTTACTTTTCCTTTTAAATAGCTCATTACAAGTATAGTTAAAAACATTGGTATCCCACGGTAAATTTCAGATTGATTTATAGTTCCTATAAAAATAAATGAGGCAAATAGAGAATAAAAACACAAAAAAGATATAATCGTTTCTAAAAAATCAAAAATCAATCTTTTTTTATAGCCTGCATTGTGAAAGTCCTCCGAAAACATAAATTTCTCATACTGCTTTTTCATCTTCATTCACTTCCCAAAAAAATATATTTTCTGAAGCCTCAAGCTTGATTTTTTCGTGACTCATCCTAGGCAAAATCCATTGTATATGAACTCCTTTACTTATTGCCTCCCTGACCTTTTCATATAAATCCGCCGCATAGTAGTAGGAAATTAAAACAACAGTTAAATCACTCGTATTTTTATTAGATTCTTCCTCTAATATCTCAGACATAGGTCGTGAGGTGCTATTCACATCAAGTTCTGCCAAGCTTTCAAGAATAAGAGCCGTTTGGGTATTTCCATTTCTTGAAGAAATACTTATCTCCTCTTCAGTATCTTTATAAAAACTTTTCACCAACAATTTTACCTGAATTCCCTTTTCTATAAAATCACAGGCTGTACTTGCGGCAAGCCTAATACTTTCCTCTATAAGACTTTCATTATCCCAGGAATTATATTTATCAGTATTTAAAAGTAAAAGCACTTCACTTGAGGAAGTACTTTCAAATTGATTAACTTTTAGCTCCATACTTTTAGCAGAGACCTTCCAATTTATTAATTTTTGACTGTCAAAAGGGGTATAGTCTCTTATAGTTCTAAAAATGAAAGGATCTTCTATAACATGCCTTCTTGTAATTATCTCTCCTGTAATTTTATTTAAAAAGACTTTAAATTCAGGTATATTTATAATCTTCGGATAAACATGCAGACAGGCATCATTTTTTCTTGTTTCTACAAATTTATACCTTCCAAACAAATCACCGCTTGATATAAAAGTTTTATTTATATTATATTTTCCTCTTTTAAGTACAGTAATTTTCTCTCTTTTAGTCACTTTTTCATAGGATAAAAGTGTATAAAAAGTCTTTTTCATAGTTTCCTTTGACCTAGGTTTTGTTTCCTTTTCAAATACTAGATATCTGGATAAGGTAAATTGAAAACAAAACCATCTCATAGGAATCCACTTATTATTTCTAATAGTTGTAATCATATAAGTTTCTTCACCCTCAAAAATTTCCTTGCTGCTAAACTTGATATGGACCTCCAAATTATTATTCCAATACTTTTCATAGATGTGAGATTGTGCAAAATAAAATACAAAAAATATTATTAAAAGATAAACTATACTCATAGTTTTACCTTCCAATCTTCAGTAGGCACAGCTGTTTCCTCTAGAATTTTAGCTATAATATTAGCTCCTTTAACTCCCTTTATTCTGAGGCCGTCTTTAAGTATAATTCTATGACCTAACACATAAGGTGAGAGCTTTTTTACATCCTCGGGAGTAATAAATTCTCTTCCTGATAATGCAGCATATGCTTGACAACTTTTTAAAAGAGCAAGACTTCCTCTTGGGCTTACTCCTAAAATTATTCCTTCATAATCTAGAGTTCTGTCTGCTATATTAAGCATATATTCTTGAAGTTCTTCATGAACAAAAACTTTATTAAAGCTTTTCTGTGCATCTCTTATTTCAGAAAGAGTACAGACTTCTTCAAGTTCATCTAATGGATTCTCCTCTATAAATCTTTTAAAAATTCTTTTTCCTTCCTCAACAGTTGGATATCCCATGTTAATCATCATAGTAAATCGATCTAGCTGAGCCTCTGGAAGCGGAAAAGTGCCTTGAATTTCTACCGGATTTTGAGTAGCTATTATAAAGAAGAACTCTCCTAATTTATAGGTTTCGCCATCTATGGTTACTTGTTTTTCTTCCATGCATTCGAGAAGACTGGACTGTGTCCTTGGTGTAGCTCTATTTATTTCGTCTGCCAGCAATATATTGGTAAATACAGGTCCTTTCCTTAATACAAATTCTCCTAGCTTTTGGTTATAAAAATTTATTCCTGTTAAATCAGATGGCAATAAGTCAGGTGTAAACTGAACTCTTTTAAAATCAGCACTAATAGACTTTGCAAGCGTTTTCGCAAGCACAGTCTTACCAGTTCCCGGGACATCTTCTAATAATACATTACCTCCTGCTATAACAGTTGTAGTTATCAAGTTAATTATATCTTCTTTACCTACTATTACTTTATCTATATTGTCTTTTATTCTGTTACCTAAACTTTGTATCCCCTTAATGTCCATCTTATATGTCTCCTTTTGTTTATTAAACCATTAATTTACTTATATATTCTATATTAAATTATAAAATCCTTTTTAAAATTTTCATAACTACTTGAAATACATACATTGTTGTTGTAATATTATAATATGATAATACATAGTTTACAAAACTACTTCACATAATAATCTTATAGCAAACTAAGTATATATTATTTAGGAAGGTGGGAAGTTTATGAATGAAAATGAATATTCCATAACTCTACTTGGTGATTCAATATCCAAAGGAGTAATATATGATGAGGAAAAAGAAAAGTATGTTATTATAAAAGATAGCTTTTGCAATTTAGTTCAGGATAAACTTAAAGGCGCAGTTTATAATGCTGGAAAATTCGGAAGCACTATAATAAAAGGTTCAAAAAGATTGTACGATGATTTGACAAAGAAAAAACCTGACATAGTTCTTATAGAGTTCGGTGGAAATGATTGTGATTTTAATTGGCAGGAAGTAGCTGAAAAACCTTTTGAAGAACATAAACCTAATACGGAGCTTAACATATTTGAAGAAACCTTAAAAAAAATAATAGTTAACTTAAAGGAACTGAATATTATTCCTGTTTTAATGACACTTCCTCCTTTAGATCCAAACAAGTACTATAAATGGATATCAGAGAGAAGCCAAGACTACAGCCAAAATATTCTTAAATGGCTTGGAAGTGTTAATCAGATTTACTCCTGGCATGAAAGCTACAACTCAGTTATTATAAAGCTTGCTAAAGAAACTCAAACTAATTTAATAGATGTGCGAAGCGAATTTTTAAGCACAAATAATTATACTTCCTATTTATGTGCCGATGGTATTCACCCAAACAAACTTGGACATAAATTTATAGCGGATAAATTAACAAATTATATAAAATCAAATTATAATTTTCTGCTTAAAGATTCGGAAATTTGATATATTAAAAAGCTTAATTTAAATTTAATATTTATAAAAAGAGAGATAAAGATCACCAATCAATTATTGGTATACTTTATCTCTCTTTTTACAGGCCAATCTTAGTCAACAGCTTATATCCATTATATAAAGACTTATTAAAATATTTTATTTTAGATTCATAGCAAGATGAGCTGCTCCTAAAATTCCTGCATTATTGCCAAGCTTAGCTCCTGTTATCACAACATTTTTATAATTAGGCATAATATACTTATTTATATTTTCTTTTAGATAATTAATTACGTATGGCTGACACATAATTCCACCGCCAAGCACAATAAGTGAAGGATTAAAAATATGAACCAGATTAACTAAGCCAACGTTTATTTCAAATAACCACTGGTGTATTATTTCTTTAATATTTTCATTTCCTTCTTCCAGAAGCTTAAATATAATCTTTCCATCAATATTTCCTATATTTAATTCTTTTTGAGCCATATTTACAAGAGCAGTGGTCGATGCATACGTTTCATAGCATCCCCTTCCACCGCAAGTACAGTTTTTACCTCCAACATGAGTTATTATATGACCAAATTCCCCTGCTGAACCAGAAGCTCCTCTGTAAATTTCACCTTTTTCCACTATAGCCCCACCTATGCCTGTGCCATAAGCTAAACATAAAAAACTTTCTGTATCAACTGCAGCACCATAAAACGCTTCACCTAATGCTGCAGCATTAACATCATTCTCAACTACAGTAGGTATACTAGATGCTTCCTGTATTCTTCTTTTAATTTGCGTACCTGTCCATCCAGGAATATTATCAGATGCAAAAATAATTTTGCCCTTTATATTATCCACTTGTCCTGCAGTACTTACTCCAATTCTATCTATACCCTTATATTGATGCACTAAGCTTATCACTTTATTCATTAGGGCTTCTCCACCTTCTTTTGCTAAGGTAGGTACTTCTCTGCTTTCAAGAATTTGTCCGTTTTCATTTATCAATCCAATTTTTATTGCTGTTCCACCGATATCAAAAGCTAATATTCTCATCTCTGCCCCCTATATATATTTCAAATTATAAGTCACTCATAAACTGAAAAATAGCATCATTTGTCATAGGCAGATTTTCATGCCCAAAGTCATTATACACTCTTAATTTTTTATCGCTACTTATCCTATTATATACGGCAAACTGAGTAGAAGGAGGACATATATTGTCTAGTAATGTTGCTGTAAATAGAACTTCACTCTTAATGTACTTAGCTAAATTCTTAACATCTATATATCCTAATTTAGTAAATACTTCATCTTCCTTTTCATGCAGCGGATCAAAAAATCTAAAATAATAATTTAGTTCTTCATATGCATCCTTTGCCAAATCCATTTCCCAAACTCTTTTATAATCGCTCAAAAATGGATACACAGGTGCAATCTTTTTTATTCTTGGTTCTAATGCTGCACAAGCTAAAGTGAGACCTCCTCCTTGAGAATATCCAGTCACTCCTATCCTTTCAGAATCTACATTTTCCATATTCATAACTATTCTGGTAAGCAGTACTGTATCTAAAAAAATATGTCTGAACATAAGATTGTCCGGGCTTTCCGATAGTCCTCTTATTATATGTCCACCATAAGTAGTACCTTGATTGCCGCCAACATCCTCAGAAAGACCGCCCTGCCCCCTGCAGTCCATTGCTACTACCGTATATCCCATTGCTGTATAAGGCAGTTTCTCAACCCAATCCCCTGAATTTCCTCTATAACCATGGAACATTATAAGTGCAGGACCTTTTTGGGTTGTGTTCTTTGGTTTTAGACATTTTGCATATATTCTTGCTCCTCTAACACCTGTAAAATACATATCAAAGCAATCTGCAAATGAAGTTTTAAAATTACTTGGTATATATTCAATACAAGGATCAACTGTATCTAGTTCCTTTAAAGCTCTGGACCAGTATTCATCAAAATCTTCCGGACAAGGATTTATACCTTTATATTCCTTTAGCTCTTCTAATGACATATCTAAAACTGGCATTATATTCTCCTCCTATATTTTAAACTTTTGAATTAATTTATACAGCTCATTTGCTTTTTCATTTAGACTTTCAATGAGATAATATGTTTTATCGCTTCCCTCACACTGATTTTGAATGCTTGCCGCAACCTGCTCAGTTGCAGCCATACTCTCCTCAGAAATTGCAGCTATATTGTTTATTGAGTTATACATAAGCTCTTTTCCACTATCTATCTCATTTATTGACAGCATAGCCTCCTTCATTGAATTAGATATACTTGTCATTGAATTTTTAATGCTTTCAAAAGAATTTATTGTATATGAAACCTGCTGCAGTTCTTCTTTAAATAGCTCTTGCGCATTAACTGAAATATCAAGTGAACTGCTAATTGAACTATTGACCTTATTAATAATACCTTCAATTTCCAAAGAAGCACTGTATGACTGATCAGCAAGTTTTCTAATTTCATTTGCTACTACTGAAAAGCCTTTTCCTGCCTCTCCTGCCCTGGCTGCTTCAATACTGGCATTGAGTGAAAGCAAGTTTGTTTGCTTTGTAATATTATTGATTTTATTTAAAATAACAAGTATATTTTTAGTATTATCTTTTAGATCGTTTATAGAAACAGTAAGCATCTCCATAGCCATAGAGTTATTATTTGAAGTCTCGTTAAGTTTTTCAGTTATATTAGTGCTGTTTGCTACAATACTCATTGTGTCATCTGTAGCTGAGTAAAGATCTTTTAATAATTCAATAGTATTTTTTGTTTCATCATTAAAGCTTTCAGATATCTTTGCACAGTTTAGAGTTTCCTCAGTTTGTTTTGCAGCACCTTCTGAAACTTCACTAATAGCTTTAAAAACTTCTTTAGAAGAAGAGTTTATGTCTCTGGATAGTTCCAACAACTTTACAGATACATCATTTGTATCCTCTGTAACCTGAGCAGACTTCGAAAGCATACCTTTCAAATCATTTAGCATATTATTAAAATATTGACTCAGCTTATTTAACTCGTATATATTATACTGATTTGTTTTTACTGTAAAATCTCCTTCAGAAACATTTTTAACTACATCAATAATATTATTAATAGGTTTTGATATGCTGTTAGTTATAAATAACGAACTAATAAATGTAAGCAGCAAGCAAACCAATATTATTGGTATAGAAATTTTTCCAATAGCATTAGCTGTAGAAGCAAGCTCTGTTTCCGGTACCACAGCAATTAGCTTCCAACCTCTTGCATCATATGTAGTAAAAACAGCATACATTTTCCTGCCATCCTTGGTGAACTTAAAAGTACCTTCATTAACACTCTTCATTTTAGCCCAGGATTCATCAGCCTCTTTTTTTCCTAATTTATCTTGATTTTTATCTCCTATTATATTCCCTTCACTGTCTAAAATATATGTGTATCCGCTTTTGCCAAGCTTCACATCTTTTATGGAAGAAGACAATACAGTTGGATCAAGATTTATCTGTAAAACTCCTGAGACCTTAAAATCATAAGGATTTTTTAGAGCTCTCATCAAAGAAATGTTTTTATCTTTATTTAATGAAAATATATCGCTTTCTATATTTGACCAAAATGACTTTCCGCCAAGCTGAACAGCTTTTTTGTAGTCTGCGCTTTCTTTAAACTCTGAGTATCTTTTAATGTCAGAAACATTCATGTTGGCAGCAGTACTTATATTAAAATTATTGTCACCAAGTATGTAAATACTTTTTATTAGTGTTATTTCTCCATTATTTACAATATTATTTAAATAGGACTCAGCCTTTGTTCTGGCTTGAAATAAGTCAACATTGCTTAGAGGATTAATACTCAATCCATTTAATATATCTTTATTTTGTATAACCTGCATAGAAATTGATTCTATATTTCTATCCATTAGCGTTATATATTTCTCATTTTGTTTTAATACTTGTGTAGTAGATGCCTGAAAATCTTCCACTACCTTTTGTTTAGTTACTTTATAGGTAAGTAGAGCCGAAAGAGATAAAGTTATTAATGATACAAAAGCAAATGTAGATACAAGTCTTCTTAATAATCCCTTTTTTATCCCTAAGTCTTTAACCAATTTAATATCTATTTTTCTTAAAGTGCCCCTTATTTTCATGACTTTCCCCCATTTATCTTCTGAATTCATCTACCACCTAAAAAGAAATCTTATAAAAACATAGGTACAGACTTTATTCCCTCAAGAAAAATCTATACCTATAATATAACTTCAACTAATTTTTACAGCTTACCTTAGGCAGAATATTTTTCTACCGCCTTAGTTATTTTTTCGTAAACAGCCTTTATCTTTGGTAAATCCTCTTCTCCCACTGGCTCTAATGGAAGCCTTGTAGTTCCAATATTAATACCTCTTAATTTAATAACCTCTTTTGCTGCACCATATAATGATGGGAAGGAAAGCAGGTCTCCTATTATTTCATTAATTGTATATTGAACCTCTTGTGCCTTTTCTATATTACCCATTGAATAATATTCTTCAGCCTTTAAAAACAGTTCAGGCATAACCCCATAAGTTCCGCCTATCCCTGAATCTGCTCCCATTATTCTTCCTGAAATATATTGCTCATCCGGACCATTGAAAACTAACAGGTTTTCTCCTCCAATAGCCTTGAACTTCTGAATATCATAAGTACTCATGCTGCTATTTTTTATTCCTATAACCTTTGGATAGGAAAGCATTTTCTTAAGCAAATTAATAGAAAGATCATAGCCTGTTGTTTGTGGAATATTATATATTATAAATGGAAGATTAGCACTATCCATTATGTTTTTCCAATGTAATTCAATGCTTCTTTCTGGTATTTTATAATAAACATTAGGAACTGCTGAAAGAGCATGTGCGCCAACCTTTTCAGCATGCTTTGAAAGTTCAATACTGTCTTTTGTTGCTGCTGCTCCAACATGAACTATAATTTTTAATTCAGTTCCTACCTCATCCATTACAGCTTCAAGCATCTTTTTCCTTTCTTCTACAGTTAGTAGAAAGCCTTCTCCTGAGCTCCCGCCAACATAAAGCCCCTTAACACCTTTTTCAGCATAAAACCTAGCTAGTTTTCTTGTTGCTTCTGCACTGATATTATCGTTTTCATCGAAGCAAGCATAAAATGCAATAAATATACCTTTAAAGTCGTCTCTGTTAAAGTTCATAATAGTACACCGTCCTTAATTTAGTTATTAACCTTTTACAGCACCCATTGTAATACCTTGTGTAAAGTAATTTTGGAAAACAATGAAGATTATTATCATAGGAAGTGATGCTAATGCTGCACCAGCCATAATTGCTCCATAGTTAGTTGTAAACTCTTGCTGCATTAGAGCAACCCCTAATGGTAAAGTAAATTTATTGTTACTTCTTATTACTATAAGCTGCATAAAATAGTCGTTCCAAGAATTTATAAAAGTAAAAATTGCCAGCGCTCCAATACCTGGTTTAACTAGCGGAACTACTATACTCCAAAATATTCTTAATTCATTACATCCATCAATTTTGGCAGCTTCTAGGAGTTCTCCTGGTACACCTTGAGAAAATTGTTTCATCAAAAATACTCCAAAAGGCCATGCTGCTGCTGGAAATATAAGTCCAGCATAGCTGTTTATCCAGCCAAACTTAGATAATATTGTAAACAATGGTATCATAATAACCTGTTTAGGTAAAGCCATGGCTATTATTAATGACCAGAATATAAGATTTCTACCTGGAAATCTTTTTTTAGCCAATACATAACCCGCCATAGTAGCCACTAAACAAACCACAATCATGGTACTAAATGCTATAAAAAAGCTGTTAAAAGTCCACTGCGCCAATGGATTTTTCGCAAGTTCAGCAAAGTTGCTAAGAGTAGGATTTTTAGGAAACCATTGCGGTGGAATTTGCACTGTTACATTTTGAGGTTTAAATGCCCCTGTTATAATCCAATAAAATGGAAAAATAAATATAATAGTTAGAATAATAATAAGTGTTGCAGATATTGTACCTCTCGGCGAGAACTTAATTTTCTTCATTATTTATTTTCACCCCTCACTCTTAATAATCAACTTCATTTCCAAAGAACTTATACTGCACTATAGAAATAATCATTATTATAATGGCAAGTATTACTCCCGCAGCTGATGCTGCACCAAATTTATTTAAGGTGAAGGCTCTCTCGTAAACCAAGTACATAATTGTCTCTGTTGAAAAAGCAGGTCCTCCTGAAGTTAAAAGTTGTATTATTGAGAAACACTGGAAAGAATTAATAGTTGTTATTATAACTATATATAAGGTTGTTGGCATAAGTAATGGCCATGTAATCTTAGTAAATACCTGCCATGGTGTTGCGCCATCTATTTCTGCGGCTTCCAAATATGAAGCAGGAACATTACCTAAGGAAGCAACATATAAAATTATCGGCTGTCCGACAGAAAGTGTTATAAGAATTCCTATTATACACAGCAATGCAGTTTTGGGATCTCCCAGCCATCCTCTTGGTTCCATTCCTAGTTTACTTGTAAGATAATTCAAAATACCATAATTAGGATGAAGAATCCATCCCCATACAACGGTTATACTTACTATAGAAGATACTGTAGGAAGGTAGAACACTCCTCTAAAGAAGGATCTTACTCCTGCTGGTTTTTTGTATATATTTAACGATATAAAAAGTGACAATATAACTACTATAGGCGCGGTACCCAGCACTATTAATAGTGTGTTTACTAAAGATTTAATAAAAATTTCATCATGAAGCAATGCCTTATAATTTGCCAGTCCTGTAAACTTAAAGTTCCTCAGAGAATAGTCAAAAAAACTTATATATATACCTTTAAACATTGGAAAAACTACGAAGATTGCAAATAATATGAGCATCGGTGCAAGGAAAAGATACGCATACAGCCATTCTTTCTTATCAAGCTTTGAAAACTTCCTTTTTGCTCTTACATTAATTTGTACGCTTTCCGGATTATGCATAATACACCTCCTATGAAGTCATATGGAGTGGTTTAATCCACCCCATATTTATGATCTATTTCTTGCTAAGTGTAGCATTAGCTTTGGTAACAAAGTCATCCAAGCCCTTTTGTGGAGTTGTTTGACCCAATAAAACTTGTTGAAGCATAGGGAAATAATGAGTTCTCATTTCTGCAAATCCTGGAACCTGATTATAGTATGTTCCTAAATACTTTATCATACTTTCAGCATATTTTGCCTCTGCATTGTCATATAATCCTGTTACAGAACTTCTAACTGAAAATCCACCTGTTGAAACAAGGTTTTGTTTAAATGTATCTTTATCATTAGCTATGAAATCTACTAGTTTCTTAGCTGCTGCAATTTTATCTTTATTTCCATTGTCAAATACACCTATACCTCCAACAAATGCCTCAAGGAATGGTTTTTGTGATGCACTTGGTGTTGGATATGGAACATATACTTCTTCAAAAGGAGTGGCCTTCTTAGATTGACTTGTTCCTTTTAATACTTGATTATATAGTATTGATACTGCTATTTTTTCACCTAAGAACATATCAATCATATCTGATGATGTAAGCGCCTCTCCACCCTTTAATGTCAGTCCGGATTTTGTTGAATCAACTATCCATTGAAGAGCCTGAGCATTGCCTGCACTATTAAAATCATATTTAGTTAAATCCTTGGAGATTATTTCTCCTCCACCCATATTTGCAATATATGGTCTTGTTCCCTGATCCCCAGCACTTGACTTAGCATATACTGCTGATGGTGCTGCAAGTCCTGGAACCTTTTCCTTTATTGCTTTTAATAGAGCATAGTATTCATCGTTTGTCCATAATCTATCTGGCTTATTAAGAGGAAGCATGCTTGTAAGTCCGGCTTTATCCAGCATGGTCTTGTTAAATACCATCATGTTTGGAGCAGTATTAATTGGATACATATAGTATTTGCCATCAAGCTTACATGCATCTAATATACTTCCAGTAACATCCTTTTTTAAATCATCAGTAAACATGTCGTCTAACGGAGCCATTACACCATTTCTTGCATAGTCAATTATTCTTCCAGGAAAGTCATAAACAAGGTCTGGTGCTGAATTCGAAGCAATAGCTGTGCTAAGTTTTTGCGGTCCGCTAGTAAAATCTATCATTTGAAGATTAACTTTTATGTTTGGATACTTCTTATTAAAGTTTTCTATAATTTTTTTCTCCTGCTCTCCAGAAGCCCCAGTAGCATAATTAGGATAATCCCACCAGGTAATTTCTACAGGTTTGTCACTATTTTTTGATGTATCTGCAGTTGTATTTTGTGGTTTACTACACCCAGCTAGGATTCCTGTTGTTACAGTTAACCCAAGAATTAATGAACTTATAATTTTAATACGTTTCATTGTTTTTCCCCCTATTTAAAAATTATTTATTACATTATTACTTAATAATATAATCGTTTTCAATCAGCATAACACTTAATGAAATCAACAAATTTCTTAGTAATTAGCTGAGGTCTTGTAATTGCCCCACCTACAACTACACACCAGGCTCCTGCATTAAGACATTCAAGCGCGTTTTTAGGCGAATCAATATTTCCTTCAGCAATGATTGGTACTTTTAATTCTTCCTTTAAATGTCTTATAAGTTCTATATCAGGCTTAGGTCTATCTAGTGTATATTCAGTATAACCGCTAAGTGTTGTTGATACTATATCAAAACCTATTTCTTCTGCCTTCATGCCCTCTTCAAAATTAGATATATCAGCCATAATTAATCCATCATATACTTGTCTTATTTCTTTATAGAATTGCTCTAGTGTTTTACCATCAGGCCTCACTCTACTAGTAGCATCCACAGCAATTATCTCTGGCTTTGCAGGAAGCAATTCTTTCACTTCGCTTATTGTGGGTGTTATAAAAACACTGCAAGTTCCATAATTTTTTTTATAAATTGCTATCATAGGTAAATTAACCTGATTTTTTATTTCTATACAATCTACTGGTGAATTTGCTCTAATACCAATTGCACCACCAGCCAAAGCCGCTTTTGCCATTCTTCCCATTATTTCTGAACTATGCAAAGGCTCGTCCTCTAACGCCTGGCAGGACACAATTAATCCACCTTTTATACCATTAAGCACCTCCATTGAATTCTTCACTTTATCCCTCCATTCCCTTACAAGCGTAGCAGTAAAGATTTATTAATTTATTTTTTAATTCCTTTATGAAATTATTATAACATCGTTTTCATTTATTGTCTATACAATTTTTAAATTATATATACAATTTTTATTATAGTATATACATTTTAAAAATTGTATATACTATAATAAAAAAGATGTAATTTAAAAACTACATCTTTATCTATATTAATTGTTATTAAAAAGTGTCATATTGAAAGAATATCTATCAGCATGATAGATTGTCCTTGTATATTCTACCGGTATTTCTTCAACATTATAAATCATTCTTTCTGAAATTAACCCTACACCTTTGCTCTTACTAAGCAGCATTTCAGCATCTTTTTTACTTAAGCTTGCAGCTTTTATGCTTTGTTTCATATAATTAAAGTGTATGTTATATTCTTCTTTCATTATTGTATAAAGCGAACAGTTAACCATATTATATTTTGTAATGTTAGGAAAAAACTTTTCAGGAAGATAGCAGTATTCAATGGCAATTGGTTCATTGTTTGCTAATCTTAATCTGTTAAGAAAATATATTTGTTCACCTTCAGCAAGTTGTAGTTTTTCTTTAACTTCATCACTTGGATTAACCTTCTCAAATTTAATAACATTACTGCCTGGAATAAGTCCACGTTTTCTCATATCCTCGCTAAAGCTTTCAATCTCAAGCTTTTTTTCAATTACTTCCTTCGATACAAAAGCCCCTTTCCCAGGTATTCTATATAAAACCCCTTTATGAACAAGATTAGAAATTGCTTGTCTTATTGTCATTCTGCTTACACCAAATAATTCTGTAAGTTCCCTTTCTGTTGGGAGTTCTTCACCTGGAGCATATTCTCTATTTCTTATTTTTTCTTTAATATCATTTTCAATCTGAGCATAAACTGGCAACGACGAATTTTTATCTACCACTATAAAAACCTCCATACTCTTTCTAGTTAATATTCTAATGCTAAAATAAGCTTTTATCTATGCTTTTATTTTTACTACTACTTTTTTCACCTTCATTATTACATCATTTTTAACTCCAGGCATATGTGGTTCATTTGGGAAAAATACATAAAACTCTCCTGTTCTCAATTTAAATAATATTTTTTCTCCTCCCAAAACTGCTGCATCACTTTCATCAGAATATGGAGTTTTTATATAAAGCTCATCCATTGTTGAAAATCCCATTTTTTCTTGTCCATCAAGCATATATTGTACATCTATATACTTTCTATGAACTTCATAATCCTTGTCTTCAATATCTTTTGTTTCGTACTCTTGAATTAATGCAAAAATATTGTTTTCATCTATTTCATATCTTCCGACCGGAAGTGTGTTTAAGTCTTCTCTTTTTAAAAATTCAAAAGCTTTTTTAAAATTATCATTTATATTCTCGTACTTTTTATAGTTTTTAATATTATCAAATATCATTTCTAGCACATCCTTTTTTTAATGAATACCTATAATTAAGTAATTATATAATATATGTTTATAACAATATTATATAATTAAATCAAGGTATTGTCTATACAATTTATTTTTATATATACAATTGTAATAACTAAACTATTTAGAAATAAAAATGAGGCATACATAATTAATGTATACCTCATTTCTTATACTATACTTCTACGCCTTATTACTTCTGTTTCAATCCCTACTGTTGATATTTGCAAATCTAATGGCTCAATTCCAGCTTCCTGCCACGCTTCATACAATTCTTTAATCTCGTGTTTTCCTTTTATAAAAGCTATGCCGCAGTCCCCTCCTCCAGCTCCTGAGAGTTTAGCACCGCCAAAGTTTTCTGCAATATCACATAAGGTTTTAAGTTCTTTAGTTTCAATGCTTATACCTGCATTTTCTCCTAACCTTCTAAGCGTCCTGCGATTTTGTGTAAGAGCACTAATAGCATCATAACAATTGTTTGTATTAAAGCTCTTAATCAAACTTGATACAGAATCCTGACTTTCTTTTAAAAAACTTTTATAAGCTTCAATATTATTACATCTAAATTTATGTACTTTTTGAATCATTGGTGCTGTTGCCGCAGATTCTTTTGTCCATCCTACTGCTAATTGAAGGTTTGCTGGAGAAGTCAATGATCTGATTAATAAATTGGGCCAAGTTTTCTTAATTATATCAGTCATTCTTATTTCCTGTTTTAACTGCTGTAATAACCACTCTGCACTAAAAGCAGAATACTCAAGCCAACCACCATAAACAGCAGCTGCAATATCAGCCCCAGAACCACTTTTCTGTGTTTTTACATGTGCAATGGATGAAAGCTTAAATATTTCATCTAGTTCAGGTATTCCAAGATGGTCGCTATGTAAATATAATACGGCAGAAACAACTGAAGTAACAACTGCCGCACTTGAACCAAGCCCATATTTTTTTCCTGTTATAGGATCATCCAGCTGGCTTTTAATCTGTAATCTAAAAGGATGTAGCATGACTGATCTTTCTTTTAAAAATTTAACTGCTGAAGCAATAGCATTCCCAATAAAGCTTAAACGCGGGTCTGATATATTAAATTGTACACTTTCATCATTCATTTCCCATGTTATATCTTCAAGTCCCATTTGAGGAAGGGATATATAATTTTTGCTAAATGGCTCTATATATGCTGTTACATAACGATCTACAGCAGCTACCACGGCATTCTGGTTAGGCTCAAGCACAGCATATTCTCCAGCAATCATAAGTTTTCCTGGTACTTTCACACCATAGCTTAAATAAGTCATGGATATTCATCCTTTCTGTTAAAACTATTTAGTATTCTTATTATTGACCTGCTATTGTCTTAATAATCCATGGTGCAGAGTATAAGATCATAAACAGCACACCGTAATTAACTCCCAAGCGATATAATGTACCTGCTACAATACCTAAAAGAAGAACACCTGCTACATTAATCCATCCAGCATCCATAAAAGCTAATAATAATACTAAGCTGAAGAATAAACCCAGCAAGGCTTCATGAGGTATCCTTTTAAATACAAAAGCACATATCTGCCTAGAGTATTTAACTGTTATGAAATAAGTAAAAGCCGCTGCAACTGCCGCTCCTATAACCGTAGCCCAAACAAAATCAGAGTTTGTTAATATATGATGCATATTGTGCTGCAGAGTAAACACTGGCGGAGCATTAAACAATGGATTTGCCGGACCAATAGACATTGGTGACAAAGGAATTCCTAATGCTACAAGAGGTATTAAGGTTCCTGAGAAATATGTTGCCTGAGCCAAAGCTTCCATAGTTGCTACTGCAAGAGAAGCCTTTTCTACAGGATCCTTTGTACGACTTGAAAAAAGCTCTCCAAGGAAAGTTGTAAGTCCAACAGGACTTAAGATAAATGTAACAGATCCTATCAAAGAAGCCAATGCACTATAGCCAACTTCTTTTTTAGTAAGAATCTTAAAAGGATTGGGAAACTTTTTAATTTCCTCTACCTTCTTTAAATGAATTTCCTTCTTATCAAAGCGCTTCATGTTGTCCCTTTTTTCTTTATTCAAAAGTTCAAACAATATTAAAATTACCGGTCCTATAGTGATGGCTAAGAAGAAAGATGTAAATACGTTAGTTCCCTTAGGAACGACACCTATTCCCCAGTATAAATATCTAAGCCCCTGAATTAACAAAGCAAATGGAAGTATAGCAGCAAGAGATATCCACTTGTTTTTAGACATTAAGGCTAAAAGTATAGCCCCAATGAAGAAAACCGGATCTCCATACTGTTTAATAACTGCTGAAAAAGGTATTAAAGCACGGGCTAAGAATAAGCTTACCGGTACAGAAACAATGGTTCCAATTATAGCACCAGAAGCAATTTTTCTAATACTTGTATCCGTAAGACCATTTTTCTTTAGCACCATAGCATGTTCAACCATTGGAGTAGACATAACACCTGCAGGAATGCCAGCTATAGAAACAGGAACAGCATCAATAAGCTTGCTTGCCACAATAGCCGAAATAAAGAAGGCTAATATTATTACAGGTTTCACACCTGATAAAACAAGTACCAGGGTTACAGGGGCTATGGTTGCTGTTTCATCCGCTCCAGGAGCTGCCCCAATTATTGTATACATAACTGCTGCAATAACAGCTGCAAGAATCATCTGCAAAATTAAAACAATGTCCATATTAATTCTCCTTATCAGTTTCTATAAACACTCTTTTGGGTTTTATAATAATGCTGCAGATCACAAAACCAAGAATTGCCCCAAATAATCCAAACAGCAAAGGCTTAGGCGGCTGTTTAGGCGCAATAAAATAGGCTCCCATAGTTGTAACGCTGCAAATAATAAGTGATATAACTAAATCTTTAATATTAACAAGATCCTCCCAGACCTCAATATTATTCTTTGAATCATTATTTTTATTGTTCATTTAATCAACTCCTTTAAGACAGTAATTAATTCTTATATATAACAAATCCCTGAACCAGGATAGCAAGTAATGATTTGCTTCACAGAAGGAAGTCCTGTTAATACATCCCTAACTTTATGTTCATCCTTTGGAAGACAAAGTACCTTTACATTAGGTCCTGCATCTATTGTGAAATAGGCTTGTATACCTGCCGCTCTTATGCCTTGAACCTGATGAATTACCTCCATGGTTCCACTTTGCCAGTACAAAACTGGTGGATCTGCTCCAAGCATAGTAGCATGCATTTTTAAAGCGTTTGCTTCTGCCACTTCTCCGAGGCTTTGAAAATCTTTATTCCTAATAGCTGCTTTTGCTATTTCCAAGTCCTTTTCTATTGTATTAAGCCATCCTGAATAAAAAGGTGAAGTATCTACAGTACGCTTCATTCCTTCTCTGCTGGATACCTTCTTTTGATTAGATTCTACTAAAACGGAAATAATGCTTATATTCCAATCCTTCTCAGGCAAAAGCTGATTTCCATATGAATCCACTCCGTCTGCACGCTCTCCTTTTTTCCACTCCACATATCCACCATAGATGGAACGGCAGGCAGAACCCGAGCCTTGACGTGCTAATATAGATAATTCCTTTTCATTTAAATTCAAATTAAGCGCTTTTGCTCCTGCCGCCGCTAAAGCTGCAAAACCCGAAGCCGAGGATGCAAATCCAGCTGCTGTAGGTACCTGATTTTCAGAAGTTATTGCTGCATATATTTTGGTACCAGCCAACTGCCTTATATTGTCAAGAAACCTAAATACCTTATTAGCTTCAGCTTCACCTGCAGGCTTATTATTAAGAAACAATATATCGCTTTTAAGCTCCTCTTTAAACTCAACGGTTGTTTCGGTATAAAACCTGTCCAATGTTATAGACAAACTACTGTTCATCGGCAAAAATAATTTTTCATCACGCTTTCCCCAATATTTAATCAGTGCAATATTTGTATTTGCTCTTGCTGAAGCTTTCATATTACTAATCCCCTTTTATTCTTATGTTTCATAGATTTTATCCTCAGCAGTCGAAAAACACCAGCTTTGGGTCGCTCCTGCTTTTACTAGTTCCTCTGAAATTATTTTACCTCTAGTTAAATCTGGTGCAAGTGCCATCATGCATCCTCCCAAGCCGCCTCCAGTAAGTTTTGCTCCTAAGGCCCCGGCATTATTTGCAGCTTCAATTAATTTATTTAGGCCATCATCGCTTACACCAAGAGTCATAAGCTCCTTCTGATTTTTGTTAAGCAAATTTCCAAGCAGGCAAATATCTCCTTTAATAAGCGCCTCTTTTGCTTTAATTGCTATATGTTCTATTGTTTCTAAAGATTTTTTTACCTTCATAGGCTCCAAATCATAATTTTTCCTAACCTTTTCTACCGCTGTACGTGTATCTCCCGCTCTCCCTGTATCTCCAACAACTATATATAAGTTTTCTCTAATGTTTAAAGTACTTGTTTCTTGTCCCTTTTGAAACCATATTGGACTTTCACTTAATTCTGCAGCCATATCAATTCCGCTAGGATTGCCGTGAGCATAAGTTTCAGCTACATGTACAAGTGAGAATAATTCTTTTTGTTTAAGCTCTTTTTCATAAAAAGAAGCTAAAGCTCTTACTATTGCAATAGCCACTGCCGCACTGGACCCTAATCCGCGGCCTAAAGGAATTACTGAATCAATTTTAATAAGAAGTCCATCAGAAGTATTATTTAAATATTGAAGCGTCTCCTTAATACAGGCTGATATTCCTTTCATTTTATCTGGCAGGTTGGTAATTACTCCTGTATAAACTGATGATTCGAGCATAATAGGTCCTTCTGTCCTATAAACTATTGCTTTTGCCTTCAGCGGAAAGGGCACCGCAATGGCAGGCTTTCCATAAACAACAGCATGTTCTCCTACTAAAATCAGCTTGCTATATGCCTCTCCCACAGCTGATTTATTATAAAATATATTCATATTGATTCATCCTCTCTTAGCCTAACAATCCAGCATTTCTTTAAGCTCTCCCTTTATTCTATAAGGTACTGTTCTCAACTCATCTATGTTTTTTCTGCCTAAAAGAAGCATAATTACTTTGGATTTATAAATAATATTTTGAAGGTATTTATTAGCTCCCTCTAAACCACCCTCTAAAAGTTCTCTTAAAATAGGCCCGCTTATTCCTGTCATATCTGCACCTGCACATAACGCCTTTATTATCTCATCTGCGCTTTTCATTCCACCGCTGCAGATAATGTTTAAATCGCTGCTGACAGTTCTGCACTCTAAAAGACTTAGGGCTGTAGGTATTCCCCAGTCAAATAATTCACTGAATTCAAATTCCTTATTTCTCTCACTTTCAATTTTTATAAAGTTAGTTCCGCCACGTCCAGCTATATCAATATACCTTACTCCTGCTTCAAATAACTTTCTTGCTGTATCCTTTGAAACACCAAAGCCAATTTCCTTTACAATAACAGGCTTATCTATTTTACCTACTATATTTTCAATATTCTTTAGAAGACCCTTAAAGTTTCTATCACCTTCAGGCATGACAATCTCCTGCGCTGGATTTAAATGAATCTGAACAGCATCAGCCTGTATCATATCAATAGCCCTAAGCACTTCGTCTACTCCTGCAAAAGCATTAATATTTGAAATAACCACTCCATTTTTTAATATTTCTCTTACAACCTTAAAAGAAGACTCATACTCTTTATCTGTTACAGCAATGGCCTGAGAGCCCACAGCCATTGGAATGTTAAATTTCTCTGCAAGCCTTGCAAGATTCCCATTTATTAGAACTCCATCCTTAAAGCCTCCAGTCATTGCATTTATCATTACAGGAAAACTTATCTCTTTTCCTAAAAAGCTGTATTTTGTATCTATCTCTTCAAAATCCACCTCAGGAAGGGAATTATGTTCCAGATATATATGTCTAAAAAAATTATCTCCTTCAAAATTGCCATTTAAAAAATGTTGAACATGCTCTTTTTTCCTTGTGCTTCTTAGCTCACTCTTTGAAGTTAAATCTTTCAAAATTGTTTTTCCCCCTATTTTTTGTTTTAATATTCAAAGTTTGTGTTATTTAACCTACAAATATGCTATCATAATGATATAAATTTGTAAATGATAATCGATATCATTAAATACATATTATAATTATATTAATTTTACTATTAAAAAATCACAGCCTGCACTATGATTCTGAAAAAAAAGCCTTAGTGAGCATTATTCCTCACTAAAGCTTACAGCTACAAGTATTGTTCTAATCCATTCTCCAGCTTTATCTCATTAACTAAATGTTTAACTTCCTGTTCTTTATTTCTATCCATAACTAAAATCACATCACCTGCATCTACAATTACTAAATCCTTAACTCCAAAACCTATAATCAGCTTTTTATCTCCAAATACATAACAGTTCTCGCTTTGTTCCATAAAAGCTATTCCGGATACGTTATTTCCCCGGAAATCTGTCAAAAATCTGCCCAAAGCTGCAAAACTTCCTATATCATCCCAAATAAATTCACACTTAATAACATATGCTTTTCTAGTTTTTTGCATAATACCAAAATCCACAGAAATTCCATCTATAAGGTTATACTGCTCAACTATAACATCATGTTCATTTTGTTCTCCTAGACTCTGATATATATTCATTAAATTTTTATACATTTTAGGAAGATACTTTTCCATCTCCCTTAGAAATACATCTGCTCTCCAAACAAACATGCCGCTGTTCCATAGGTAAGTTCCTTTTATAATGAAATCTTTAGCTACTTCAACATTAGGTTTCTCAGTAAACCTCTCAACTTTGAAGGTAGCTATGTCTCCACTTATTCGAGTACCCATTTCAATATATCCATAACCTGTTTCAGGTCTTGTAGGACTTACTCCTATAGTTATTAAGCCTCTCCTTCGTTCAGCAATTTCCACTGCTTGATCTAAAGTATCTAGAAATACTTTATCATTTTCAATATAATGATCTGAAGGGAGAACTATCATGGTTGCATCTTTATCTTTTTTTAAAAGCTTAACTGCTGAAAGTCCAATGCATGTTGCAGTCTCTTTGTTTGCAGGCTCAACAAATATATTAGCTTTATTAATCTCAGGGAGCTCCTCATAAATTTTATCCAAATACTCTTCATTAGTAACTACATAAATATTTTCCTTATTAACAAGGGGTTTAATTCTATCTACTGTATTTCTTAGAAAGCTTTTGTTATTTATAACTTTTAAAAACTGTTTAGGATTTTTTTCACGAGATAATGGATATAGTCTTAGGCCTTTTCCTCCTGCTAATATTAGTGCATATAGCAAAAATACTCACTCCAAATATTGCTTCAATTTTATAGTATGAAAGCTTATGATTATGTGTGAAGGGTTTGCACTAATCTGAATTATCAATTAAGAGCTTGTTCAATAATATCTTTGGTTTTTTCTAAAGCTTCGATTTCAGATAAAATAGACATGCTTTCTAGTAAATTATTATCAAAAATACTATACTTAAATTTCTTATCAAACATTTCTTCATCATTTATATATATCTTTATGATATTCTTCAATACATCTAAATTTTCATTTTTATATCCTATATATAAACGGCTATTATAATTATTCATAATATCCCTTACTCTATATAAATCTTTCTCTGAAATTACAAGTCCTATTATATAATTTTTCGGCCTGTTTTTATTATCAAGCTTAATAGAAACACCAAGTACGGATACGCTGTCTGAACCTTTAACTTCTATTTTTTCGTAAATGATATTATTTTTAGTAAGATAACCTTCAAGTTCATCTGATGTTTCTTCCTGATTACTGCCTTTTCGCTGCATTTTTGAATCTATAATTATTAAACAATGCTCTTTGCTGGCCAAATCAGTAAGTAGTCTAATTTTATATTCCAATTTGTCTTTTAAACTTGAGTAATCAATATAAAACTTTACTGCCTCTTCTGTAATCTCTTTTCTTATTTTTATTCTGCTCTTGTTAAAAAATTTCATTTATATCACCTTATACTTAGTATTAATATAGATAAAGGAGAGTGATATGCACTCTCCTTATTATTAAGCAAGCTCTAAAGCTATTTCCATCATTTGAGTAAAAGTATGCTGACGTTCTTCAGCTGTTGTTGCTTCATGAGTAACAAGAGAATCTGATATTGTCAAAATACAAAGAGCATTTACTCCTGCACGTGCAGCATTCATATATAAAGCAGCCGCTTCCATTTCTACAGCTAAAACTCCCATCTTAGCCCACTTTTTCCAGCTTTCAGAATCATCATCATAAAAAGTATCTGAGGATAAGATATTTCCTACCTTAGGATCTATTCCTTTTGAATGCGCTGCATCTACAGCTTTCTTTAAAAGTTCAAAGGAAGCTGTTGGCGCTAAAGTTCCTGGCAGATTATACTGTGCTGCAAAATTTGAATTTGTTGATGCAGCCATACCAATAACTATATCTCTTACTTTAATATTTTCTTGAAGCGAACCTGCTGAGCCAATACGAATTAAATTTTTAACCCCATAGAAATGAATTAATTCATAGGAATATATTCCTATTGAAGGCATACCCATGCCGGTTCCCATTACAGAAATTCTTTTACCTTTATATGTGCCTGTATAACCAAACATATTTCTAACAGTATTAAACTGAACAGGATTTTCTAAAAAAGTTTCCGCAATAAATTTTGCTCTCAGAGGGTCTCCTGGTAGTAGTACTGTTTCTGCAATTATTCCCTGTTCACTTACATTAATATGCGGTGTTGGAATCATTATAATCACTCTCCATATTCAAAATCAGTTATAACTTTAACATAATAATTATAATTCATATTGCTAAATATATCTACAATTTCCTATTCTTTTAATATTGTGTCCTTAAATTTGATTTAAATCACAGAAAATAAATACCAATGAAGTTATAATAAACTCAACAAGTTGAATAAACGGAAGATTGAAAGGGGATTTTTATGAATAGAGTAGATAATTTAGTAGAATTGCTTCAAAAATTAAACAGCGGTGATATATCTCCAGAATTAAGACAGGAAGCCTTAAAAATGGTTCAAACCGTAGACCCTCTTGAGCTTTCCTTAGCTGAACAAAAGCTAATTGAAAATGGAACAAAACCAGAAGACTTAAGACACCTTTGTGATATTCATATGGAAGTTTTAAAGGATGAATTAGACAGGTTAAAGCTCGGTCTAACCCCTGATCATGTATTGACTACATTAATCGATGAGCATGAAGAAATAAATAAGCGCCTTCATGTATTAGAAAATATAAACAATAAAATTCAAAGTTTAGAAAGCTATGATGAAAGTAATGATATATTCTCAAAACTACATTCTACAGCAGTAGAAATAATTGGAGCTGAGCCTCATCACAAAAGAGAAGAAGACGTTCTTTTCCCAGAGCTTGAAAAAAGAGGTGTTACAGGACCTACTAGAGTAATGAGAATGGAACATGATATGCTTAGAGCTAAGAAGCATGAAATTAAAAAGCTTGCTGAAGAGGTACAAAATATGAACTTTACTGAGTTTAAAACTCTGCTTGATGAAGCAGCTAAGTTCTTAATATTTAATTTAAGAGATCACATATATAAAGAAAACCATATACTTTATCCTTCTTCTGTACAAACACTAAAAGAAGAAGGTCTATGGGCTGAAATGAAAGAAGCTTGTGATAAAATAGGCTACTGCAGCTTTACCCCAGGAAAATAATATATCTTATTTTAGTGCAGCTCTCCTTCTAATGCACATACTTTTTATATAAAGAAGATAAGACTTTATCTTCTTATCTTCTTTATAATTTGAGTCTATAGGTATTAATTTCTCTAGATATATTAATAAACTTTCTATCTAATTCTGCTTTTTCATAATTATTCATTAAGCTTAAACTTATTTATTTCATCTTGAAGCTTAACAGCTATGTCTTTCAAGCTATTTGCGTTACTCATAAACCCATTTAAAGCTCCTGAAACTTCTTCAATAGAAGCAGATACTTCCTCTGTGCTGGCTGCTGATTCTTCAGATACTGCGGCGATATTATGCATTATTCCAACAATCTCACTTTTACTGTTGTTCGCATCTCTAACCGCTGTTTCGATACTTTGAAGTCCATTAACAAGCTCATTTATAGAACTAATTATATTTCCAAATATTTGTTTCGTACTCTCTACTACTGTATTTTGCTCATTTACAATTGCTACAGCCCCATTCATAGCATCAACAGTTGCCTTGGATTTTGTGCTGATTTTTTCGATTAGCTGTTGGATCTTTTTCGTAGCATCTGTAGATTGCTCAGCAAGCTTTCTTATTTCATCTGCTACAACCGCAAATCCCTTTCCTGCATCTCCTGCTCTTGCTGCTTCTATAGCCGCATTAAGAGCTAGAAGATTTGTTTGCTCTGCTATATCGTTAATTGTTTCTGTAATGCTTCCGATTTCATTAGTTGATTTGCTCATATTAAGCACTGCATCTTGAATGTTTGAAGTTGTTTTTATAGTTTTTCGTGATTTTTCAAATAGGGTATCTATAATATTTAAGCCTTCTCTGCTTACCTTCTCTGTATTGCTTGATATTCCTTCCATATCAGTAGATAAATTAACTATATTATCAATTTTTTGTTCCAGTTCATTAAACTTATTTACACCCTCTTCAATATCTCTTGTTTGATTCGAAGCACCTAGTGCCACTGAATCTATAGCAGAGGCAACCTCACTTACTGAAGTATTTGTTTCACTGCTAATATTATCTATAATTTTCGAAGCCTCTAAAATATTATCTGATGATTCCTTAGCGCTTCTTATTAATGCACTTATACTTGAAAGCATATTATTAAAATTGGTACCTAGTTGTCCAAATTCATCCTTAGTCTTAACTTTAATTCTTGAAGTTAAATTTCCATCTGCTGCTTTTTTGAATACATCATTAAGCCTGTTTATATTCTTCGTTATCCACATGCTTAAGAATACTGCAATAATAGTAGATAATATTACTGATACTATTGTAAATATTAAAATAGCAGTTCCTATTCCTTGAACATCAGTCATTATCTCCTTTTGATCAATTACACCAAGAATTTTCCATCCACTTTCTTTGTTAGTAACATATACATTATACTTTTCTGTACCAAGATCGTTATATTGCTCAAAGCCGCTTTCTTTGCTGTTTACATTTTTCCAATAACTCATCTTAGTTGGTAAATCCGTTCCTATCTTTGAGTTTTCCGGATGAGAGATTACTATTCCTGTTTTATTGATTATAAATACATATCCTTCTTTACCTATTTTAATATTTGATAATTGGTTGGCAAGATTATTCATATCAATATCCATAGCAAGTACGCCAACTGTATCATTTTTATATTGCACAGTTCTCGATATAGTTACAGTAGTTTGTCCTGATTTTTCATCCTTATAAAGATCGCTTACAACAATAGAATCTTTATTTTTTAACGCTTCTGTATACCACGGTTTATTTGTGCAGTCTACATTAGCTGCCGTTTCACTGTTTGGATATGAATATAACTTTCCTGTACTTGTTGCCAGATATACAAACATAAGGTCCCTATTGTTTTCTTTGACTGTTGAAAGAGAATCTATTAGCTTCTGCTGATATGCCTGTTGGTTCGTATTAATCGCTTGTACATTTTCATTTGCAGCTAAAATATTTATTTGTCTTTTTAAACTGTCAAAATAATTATCAATTCCCCTGTTAACTTCAGATAATGTCTGCTGTGTACTAACCGTAAATCTACTCATTATAACTTTTTTAGAACTTGCGTAAGAGACTAGACCAAGAGAAGTAATAGGTATAATAGTTAAAAGTATTAGAATAACAATTAGTTTAAATCCAATTCGTGATTTTAGCTTTAACTTGTCATTAACTACCTTTTTTTTCATTTTTTCTCCCCCATTGTGAAATTTTCACCACTTATCCCTATTATAACAAGATTTTTTTTAATTTGGTAGACTAATGACAGAAAAATTAGAAAAATAAAAATTCCTGCAATATAAAGTTGCAGGAATTTTTATTACTTAATCCATTAAAGCAATAACTTCAATTTCTACCTTCGCATCCTTTGGGAGTCTTGCAACTTCAACACAGGACCTTGCTGGAGGATTTTCTGTGAAATATTTTGCATACACTTCATTCATTGCAGCAAAATCATTCATGTCACTTATAAATACTAATGTTTTAACTACCTTGTTTAAAGAAGTTCCTGCTTCCTCTAATATTGCCTTAACATTTTCTAAGGATTGAGCAGTTGCTTCCTTAATATCAGAAACTAATTCTCCTGTAGCAGGATTAACTGGAAGCTGCCCTGAGGTATAAACAAAGTTTCCTGCTTTTATTGCTTGTGAATATGGTCCTATTGCTCCTGGAGCATTTTTTGTAGATATAATTTTTTTCTGCATAACTTTCTCCTTTCACTCGAAACACTGGACTGCTTAAGAGTGCTCGTTTCCACTCGCAAGCTGCCCGTACAAGGTCATTTAGACCTTGTACCTCCTATTATTCATATGTTATTTTTTTCTACTTCATTTTATCACAAATTATTCCATTGGTCGATTTCTATTTTATCTCCTATTTTTGCCATTCCACCATGTAGTACTTTTGAGAATATGCCTTCTCTTGGCATTATGCAGTCGCCAACTGTATAATAAATATGGCATCGGTCATGACACTTTTTCCCTATCTGAGTTACCTCTAAAAGTATTTCTCCTATTCTTAATCTTGTACCTATTGGAAGCTTAGCTAAGTCAATTCCTTTTACAACTATATTTTCTCCAAACGCTCCAAATTTTACACTTACCCCTTTATTATTAAACTCTTCAATTTTTTCATAGGATAAAAGGCTTACTTGTCTGTGCCAGTTACCTGCATGTGCATCACCTTTAATTCCATAATCTTCTATAAACTCTGCTTCACCTGCATCAACTTTCTCTGTACCTTTTTTTTCGCTTATACATAAGGCTAATATTTCTGCCATTTAAAACATCTCCTTTCTTCCACCCGGGGCATCCTTAATCCACTCACTTCGTTCGCAGGATGTCCGTAAAAACCCGTTTAGGGCTTTGTCTTCGACCCTGGGCATCCTATACTTACTCACTTCGTTCGCAGGATGCCCGTAAAAGCCCGTTTAGGGCTTTGTCTTTGACCCGGGGCATCCTTAACCCACTCACTTCGTTCGCAGGATGCCCGTAAAAGCCCATTTAGGGCTTTTACCCCCCAATTTGATACATAAATCTTTTTTCTGAATCTTTGTTTTCTGATTGGAATGCATGCTGCTCTGGTTTTGAGTAGCAGCATTCTTTTATTACATTAGTAAGCTCCTCATCTGTAATTCCTTGTCGCATTAACCTTTTTAAGTCTTCTCCTTTCTTAAAGTGAAGACACTGTTTTAAAAAGCCATCAGCAGTTAATCTGATTCTGTTACAGTTTCCGCAGAAGGTATGACTTATAGGGCTTATAAAACCAATAACTCCTTTACCATCTTCTGTTTTATAATAAACTGCCGGTCCATTATTTTTAGGAGAGCTTTTATATGGAATTAATTTTGTATTTTCTTGAATTAATTTTTTTATTTCATCAACAGTAATAGTTATAAATTTTTTTCCTGCTCCTAAGGGCATCATTTCAATAAATCTAATCTCTATATTTTTTTCCTCTGCAAACTTAATAAAATCTAGAATTTCTTTATCATTAAAGTCCTTAATAATAACAGCATTTAATTTTACTTTAATACCTTTTTCAATACATTTATTAATAGAGTTTAAAACAGGCATAATATCCCCACCGCCTGTTATATCACTGTATTTATCTTCTTTTAATGTATCCAGACTTATATTTATTGCATCTATGCCAGAGTCTATCAACTTATCTAGATAACTATTTAAGAATATACCATTTGTTGTTAAGCAAACTTCCTTTATATTTTTAAGAGATTTTATATCTTTTATAATATCTGTAGTGTCCTTTCTAATTAAAGGCTCTCCACCAGTAATTCGCACTTTTTTTATCCCTATATCCGAAGTAAGTTTCGCTATCCTGCAGATTTCATCTTTTGTCAATAAATCTTTTTTCTGCATAAAACTTATACTTTTGTCAGGCATGCAGTATTTACATCTTAAATTGCACCTGTCAGTAACAGATATTCGCAAATAGTCTATAGTTCTCCCCCATTGGTCAATCAATATATCCACTCTCCACTCTTTCCTCCATCTTTTTTAAGCAGATGAATGTCTTCTATAATCATTCCTCTGTCTACAGCCTTGCACATATCGTATATAGTAAGTGCTGCAGCAGAAACTGCGGTTAATACCTCCATTTCGATTCCTGTCTTTCCTGTTGTCTTTGCTTCAGCCTCTATAGTTATATAGCTTTCTTTGTCATTTATTTTAAAATTTAGACAGCATCCTGATATCATAATAGGATGGCACATAGGAATAATGTCTGAAGTTTTCTTAGCTGCCATAATCCCTGCAACTCTTGCAACTCCAAGCACATCTCCTTTTTCTATACGTCCCTGCTTTATTAGTGCTAAAGTTTCAGCCTTCATTCGAATTTTTCCTTCAGCAAGAGCTGTTCTTTTGGTTTCAGCTTTTTCACTTACATCTACCATTCTTGCTTTTCCATTTTCATCAAAATGTGTTAGGTTATACTGCATCATTACACTCCCTTTCCAAAGCTGCAGTTTGGAAACCTGCACTGATCACATTCCATGCATAACCCGCCATGCCCATAAGAAGCTATATCATAATTAGTAAGCTTTTCGCCTGCAAGAAGCCTTGGAAGCACCAAGTCAAAAACAGTTCTTTCATTATACATTACGCAGCCTGGAAGCCCCAAAATAGGCAGCTCCTTTTCATAGGCCAATAAAAACATTGAACCTGGCAATATAGGGGCACCATAAGAAACAAGCTCACCGCCTATACTTTTTATCGCAGTTGGAGTTAAATCATCAGGATCTACAGACATGCCTCCAGTGCATATAATCATCTCTGCTCCCTTACTTATCCATTCCTTTATAGCTTTCTTAATCACCTCTAAGTCATCTGGGACAATTACTTGTCCTATAACTTGACAATTAAATTCTTCAACCTTTCTTTTTATAACAGGCCCAAAGGCATCTTTTATTCTTCCACTATATACCTCACTTCCTGTAGTAACGATAGCAATTTTTTTTGACCTATAAGGAAGTACTTCTATTATTTTCTTATTAATAATCTCTTCAGCCTTTTTAATCTTTTCTTCTTCTATAACTAAGGGTATTATTTTAGTACCTGCAACCTTTTGACCTTTTTTTACCGGCATATTATTATGCAGAGTAGATAAAATAATTTCACCCATGCTGTTTAATTCAAGCAAAAGCTTTTTATGTACCTTAAGAAGCCCATCAGCTTCAGCTATAAAATTAATCTTACCTTCCTTAGTTTCGCTAAAGCATAGGCCTTTTCCAGCAGATAAATTTTTAAGTCTTTCTGCTGCTTCATTCTCGTGAAGCATGCCTTCTTTTTTTTCCCAAACATATAGGTGTTCTTTTCCAAGAGACAAAAGTACAGGTATATCTTCCTCTCTCACAATATGACCTTTTTTAAAAGCTGCATCTTTTACTTTTCCAGGTATTATCTGAGTTATATCATGACAAATTACTGATCCAACAGCCTCATGTACTTTAATTTTTTTCATTTTCATTCTCCCCTTTACCCTGAAAGCTAATTTAGTGTGAAAATCCTCTATTTTCTCGCGCACTCAGATGCATCTCCTGTAAGTATCTCAAGTCCATGTTTTACAGAATCTAAAATAAATACAAGTGCCTCCTCAACAGCCTTAGGGCTTCCTGGAAGATTAACTATTAATGTACCTTTTCTTATTCCTGAAACCGCCCTTGAGAGCATAGCCCTCGGAGTAATTTTAAAACTATAAAAGCGTATAGCCTCAGCAATTCCAATAGCTTGTCTATCTATAACTGATAAAGTAGCTTCAGGTGTTACATCCCTTCTGCTAAAACCCGTTCCACCTGTCGTAAATATTAAGTTTAGCTTTAATTTATCTGCCTGATATTTTAATTCTTCTGCAATTTGCTCCTGTTCATCTGGAAGAACTATATATCTTTTGACTTCATATCCGAACTCCTCAATAACTTTTTTAATCAATTTACCGCTAATATCTTCTCTTTCTCCTACTGCCCCTTTATCACTTGCGGTTATAATTCCCACTGTGTACATTTTCCCACCCTCTCTTCTTTATTTTGTTAATCAACCTTACATCAACAGTTTAATTAATTCTTATTTATATTATATTTATGTACTTCCTATTCTATTATCCTAATTTGGCAGTTAAATAAAAAAATTAGAGCTGCAAGTTTAAGCCTGCAGCTCTAATTCTTATAAATTATTATTTTTCTTTTGTTTGAATTTCATTAACAATTCTTTCAACAAATGCATCTAGTGCAATTGCACCTTCATCATCGTTCTTACGGCTTCTTACAGAAACAGTATTTTCAGCCGCTTCTTTTTCACCTACTATAAGCATATAAGGAATTCTATTCATTCTTGCTTCTCTTATCTTATATCCTATCTTTTCAGCTCTATAATCAGGCTCAACTCTAACTCCTTTTGCTTGAAGAGCTTTAACTACCTTTTCTACATAATCATGATACTTTTCTGAAATCGGCAGTACCTTCGCCTGAACTGGAGCAAGCCAAGTTGGGAAAGCTCCTGCATATTTTTCAATAAGCATTGCTAATGTTCTTTCATAGCAGCCTATAGAAGTTCTGTGTATAACATATGGATACTTCTTTTCTCCATCGCTGTCTACATAAGTCATTTCAAATCTGTGTGGAAGAGAGAAGTCTATTTGAACAGTTATTATTGTATCCTCTTTACCATGAACATTTCTAAATTGAAGGTCAAGCTTTGGACCATAGAAGGCAGCTTCTCCTATCGCTTCCTTGTAGTCTAAACCTAAATCATCAAGTATCTTCTTCATCTTAGCTTGAGTATCTTCCCAAGCCTCTGGATTATCTATATATTTTTCCTTATTATTTGGATCCCACTTTGAGAATCTATAAGTTATATCTTCTCTAATTCCTAATGTATCCAACATGAAGTTAATTAAATCAACAACACCCTTGAATTCCTCTTCGAGCTGATCCGGTCTAACAATTAAATGTCCTTCTGATATAGTAAATTGTCTTACTCTTATAAGTCCGTGCATTTCACCTGAAGATTCATTTCTAAATAGTGTTGAAGTTTCTGCATATCTTAATGGAAGATCCCTATAGCTTCTTTGTCTTGAGTTATAAATTTCAAATTGGAAAGGACAAGTCATTGGACGAAGTGCCATAACTTCTTCATCTTTTTCCTCATCACCAAGAATAAACATTCCATCTTTATAATGATCCCAATGTCCTGAAATTTTGTATAAATCACTCTTAGCCATAAATGGAGTTTTAGTTAGAAGATAGCCTCTTCTTTCTTCTTCATCCTCAACGAACCTTTGAAGAAGCTGCACTACCTTCGCTCCCTTAGGCATTAAAAGAGGAAGTCCCTGCCCTATTTCATCTACAGTTGTGAAAAGCTCAAGTTCTCTGCCTAACTTATTATGATCTCTTTTTTTAGCATCTTCAACTTTTGCTAAATATTCTTCTAATTCATTTTTCTTTGTATAGGAAGTTCCATAAATACGGCTAAGCATCTTATTCTTTTCGCTGCCTCTCCAGTAAGCTCCTGCAACTTGAGTAAGCTTAAAGGCTTTAACAAATTTAGTATTCATTAAATGAGGTCCTGCACAAAGATCTACAAACTCACCCATCTTGTAGAAGGAAATTACAGCATCTTTCGGTAAATCATTTATAAGTTCAACCTTGTAAATCTCATTTTTTTCTTCCATCAGCTTTAGTGCTTCTTCTCTTGGAAGTTCAAATCTTTCAAGGTTTAATTCTTCCTTAACGATTTTCTTCATTTCCTCTTCAATTTTCACTAAATCCTCAGCTGAAAAAGAGCCTTCCTTATCAAAATCATAATAGAAACCTTCTTCTATAGCAGGTCCTATAGCAAGCTTAGTTTCTGGAAATAGTCTTTTTACTGCTTGAGCTAGTATATGAGTTGTAGTATGTCTGAAAGCTTTTTTACCCTCATCATCATTAAAAGTTAAAATGTTTAGCTCGCAATCTTCCTCTAATTTTAATCTTAAATCTACTGTTTTTCCATTTACGCTTCCTGCACAAGCTACTCTTGCCAAGCCCTCGCTTAAGTCTTTAGCAACTTCTATAACGGAAATACCTGCTTCGTATTCTTTTACTGAACCATCTTTTAAACTTATTTTTATCATATGAAAATCCCCTTTCATCTATATAATGCAATAAGGTTCTTACATTAATGTATTAGAACTTTTGCATTGTATATATTTTTATTATTAACAAATTTAAACAAAATAAAAACTCTCGTCCCAAATATAAAAATATGGGACGAGAGTGTATACTTCTCCCGTGGTTCCACCCAAATTGCCTATACTTAAATATAAGCCACTTGAAAATTATAACGGAATTACCGGACTTTATTAGAGTCACTCTGAGGTGGTCTTCAGCTTTTATACATTTAAAGATACTTTCAGCTAATGTATCTTCTCTCTTGAAATTATAGAAAGCTTACTTTTCTCATCATAGTGTTAAATGTTTTTACATTGAATTCATTATAGCATTTTATATAAAACTGTCAATAATATTTATGAAAGATTATCAATTATCCTTATTAAAAATCCTTTTAAAGTATCTATTTCTTCAAATTTAAACTTTTTTAAAGCCTGAGTTAATATTTCATCACTTAACGCTTCAAGTTCACTTAAAATTTTTTTAGACTTATCTGTAAGATTTATAATTTGAGAGCGCTTATCTTCAGGATTTGTTTCAGTTATTATCCATCCACTTTTAGCGAGCCTGTTTATTACACCAGACATTGTAGCTCTATCCATATTGAGTCTGTTTGCTATGGCCGCAGGTGTAGCTTCTTGAAGTCTATTTTCCTCCGTCAAAAAGCTTAGGTCTTTAAGTACTGACCATTGAGCTGAGGTCATATTATATTTCTCCAAGCTTTTATTAAGCTGCCATTTTAACGAACGTGACGCTTTATTTAAAAGATACCCTATATTTTCACTGCTATAGTTTTTCAATAGTTATCCTCCCTTTATTACATTTTTACTTCCAGCACTCAATATAATCTTGAATATATTTTTCTACTGAAGTTGGCTTTCTTCCTAAAAGTTTTTCAAGCTCAGGCGTTACTTTTTTTGCCATGCCCATCTTTGTTGACATATATAGTCCCACCATGACATTTGCAAAACTCTTATCTATTCCCCTATCTATCATAACTTTTCTAAACTTTAAGGGTGATGGATTCGAATATATTACTTTTCGGCCTAAAATCTTGGTGAAAATCTCAGCTACTTCATAATAATCTAATGCTTCTGCACCGGTTAAGGTATAGGCCTTATTAAGATGTCCATTTCCGATTAATACTTTTGCAGCAGCTTCTCCTATATCTCTAGTGTCAATAAAACTTGACTTTGATTTACCTGCTGGTATAAATAAATCTTTGTTTTCCTTAATATCAAATCTATGAGTTGTATCTAAATTTTGCATAAAAAAGCTAGGTCTTAAGAATGTATAAGGAATTCCTGACTCTACTATAAATTTTTCAATTTTATAATGAGGGGGTATAGGATTATGCTCTATCCCCATTAAAGAAAGAAATACTATCTGTTTTATTCCTTTTACTTTAGCCTTTTCTATAAAGGGCTTAACGTATTTCTTAGCATCAGAAACAGCAGGCGGTCTCATCAAAAATATTTTATCTATATCTTCAAGTGCTTTATCAAAAGTACTAGCCTTCTCAAAATCCAACTCAACAAATTCTATATCCTTACTATACTTCTCCTCCGCCTTCTTTACATTTCTTACAGCAGCTTTAAAGTTAACTCCATCTTCCTTAAGATATTTTCCTACAAAGCTTCCTACATTTCCAGTAAAACCAGTAACTAATATTTTTTCCATTATAATTTTCCTCCAAAAATAATTCGTACACTAACTATATAGTTAGTGTACGAATTATTTTTGCATTTGTCAACTATTTAAATTCTTCGAAGACAACAAACTCTCCTACAGGATTCCTATAACCTCTAAATCTTCTTTTTGTTGTATCCTCTTTTCCCATTGTTATGAGCATCACTGGCTCTAAATTTATTGGAATATTAAATAACTCCCTAACTTTTTCAGAATCAAAGCCTATCATAGGACATGTATCCCAACCCTTATCCTTAGCAATAAGCATAAACATCATAGCTGACAAAGAGGCATTTCTTATTGCTTCATCCCTTTGGAATACTTGTCCTCTTCCTTCATACATACTGTTTATATCATTCAGCATGTTATCATAGTCAAATTGTGATAACATTCTTAAATTAAGCATTCCTGAATAAATTTTATCTGCTTTTTTATATGCTTCTTTATCTCCAAGTACAATTATGGCTGCAGAAGCTGTGTGAATTTTATATTGATTAAATGCAGCTTCTCTTAATGCCTCTTTTTTTTCTTCATCAGTTATAACTAAATAATTTGCATGTTGAATATTAAAGCAGGAAGGTGCAAGCTTTAACATTTCAAATATATCAATAAAGTCCTGTTTTGGTATTTTTATACCTTTAATAAAATTATTAGCTGATCGTCTCTCTTCTATAATATTTTTAAGTTCTGCCATTACAAACCCCTCCATCTTAGTATACAATTCAGTTAATTATGTAATAATATAACATACTTACTTTGCATAACTATATTATATTTTTTTACTTACTTTTGTCAAGTAAATATGTTATAATAATATTAGGAGATGATAAACATGGATAAATTTCAAATGTGTCCACGATTTGAAGCAGCTTTTGAGCTTTTAGGTAAACGCTGGACAGGATTAATTATAAGGTCATTACTCAGTGGTTCTAAAAGATTTTCAGATATACAAGAAATTATTCCTAATTTAAGCGCTCGTATGCTCACTGAACGTTTTAAAGAGCTTGAAGAGCAAGGTATTATCTCGCGTAATGTTTATCCTGAGATGCCTGTGAGAATTGAGTATGAGCTTACCGAAAAAGGAAGAGCTTTAGAAAAGTCTATGGATGAAATTCAAAAATGGGCTGAGATGTGGACTTAAATAAATAGGCTTCCTCTAATTAGTTAGAAGGAAGCCTGTTTATTATTTATATTGCGGTAAATAATCCTTATTTTCTTTAATAATATCATCTAATATTTTTTTTGCTATATCTGCTGATGGTACTAAAGGATGAATAGTTAGAGCCTGCAATGCAGTATAGTAGTTTCCTGAAATTCCTGCTTCGACAGTTAATTCTTCATAAGCCTTAACACACTGCATAATTCCTCTAATTTTAGCAGGAATATGACCTATATTTACTGGTCTAATAAAGTCTTTTCCAATTATACAATTTGTTTCAATCACCACGTCATCATTAAGATCTGAAATAGCACCATTATTTCGTACATTCACGACTTGAATATCTCTTTTATCATTATATATAGAGCTTATTAATGAACAAGCTGCATCGGAATAATGTGCTCCGCCTCTTTTTGCAAGCTGAGGTGGCTTTATATTTAAATTAGGATCTTTATAAAGTTCAAACAATTCATGTTCGGTAGCCTTTACCACTTCTCCTCTAGTACCTTCAGCTGAAGCTGCTTTCTTTTCTTCTTCAAGCATTACATCCGGCATGTAATAGTATCTATGATATGGACATGGAAACATGCCTAAGGATTTAATAAACTCTTTCTCCCAGGGGAACTCCTTAATATTTTTCATGGACATGTTTTTCCCACTAGCTACTTCATCAATTAATTTTACAGTTATTTCTTCTCCATCAAGATAAATTTTGCTTCCCCACACAAGATGATTAAGTCCAACAAAATCCATTTTTATTCGTGCTGCATCCACTCCCAGTATATCTGCCACACCATTAACCATACCAATTGGAACATTACAAAGTCCTACCGATTTAACATTGGTATGCTTTAGTACTGCTTCTGTAACTATTCCTGATGGATTAGTAAAATTAATTAACCAAGCATTTGGAGCTAATTCTTCAATATCTCTGCATATATCAAGAATAACGGGAATGGTTCTTTGCGCTTTAGCAAATCCTCCAGCCCCAGTTGTTTCCTGGCCTATAGCGCCATATTTTAATGGTATTTTTTCATCTCTAATCCTCGCCTCAAGTTGCCCAACTCTAAATTGAGTTGTTACGAAGTCTGCACCTTTTATAGCCTCCCTTCTATCCAAAGTCAATTGTATGTCAATATCAAGTCCTGCTTTTTCAACCATTCGTCTTGCAAGATTCCCTACTATTTCAAGTTTCTCTTTCCCCTCCTGAACGTCAACAAGATAAATTTCTTTTACAGGTAGCTCTGAATATCTTTTAATAAAGCCTTCAATAAGTTCAGGAGTATAACTTGATCCGCCACCTATAGTTACAATCTTGAGTCCCTTCTTAGTCATTTATGAGCATCTCCCTATACTTCTTATTTTCCTTATACATTTCTATCATCTCTTCAATTAAATCCTTTGCAAGCATTGCATTCATCAAATGATCCTCAGCATGCATTAAAAGTAAAGTCACTTCTTGTCTTTCCCCGCAAGCCTCTTTTTGAATCATATTATTTTGAATATCATGCGTTTCATAAAGTTCTTCTTTAGCATTATTAATAAGAGCCTCTGCTGTTATAAAATCTCCATTTTTCGCTAATCGTAAAGCCTCAAAACACATTGATTTTGCACTTCCTGCATGACTTATTATTGTAAAAACTATTTCTTCTAAGCCCATAATTTTTGCCTCCATTATAACTTATTTTAATAATTCTAAAGCAAGCTCTAAAGTTTTTTTACCATCTACCATTCCATATACTTGAGGCGGAATACATGTATACTTTTTTCCATTTTCTTCAACTATTTCTTTAACCCATTTTTCCTTATACTTCACTTGCGGACCTAGTAAAAACACATCATACTTATCAATATTCTTATCTAGATCTTCCACTGGTTCTGCTTTTATTAATATATCATTTATCCCTTTTTCTCTTGCATACTTCTCCATTTTAGTAACTAATAGACTTGTTGACATTCCTGCAGCGCACATTAATAAAACTTTCATTTTACTCCTCCTCTAAAAATTAATTTAATCTTGCTTGTATGTTAATAATTCAGGAGCTGTATATTTTATAAAGCTCCTTTAACTTAAATTCTTATATTTATACCTGAATAGTTTGAGCTTCAGCTGCTGTCTCATTTGCTTCGTTCACTAGTTGTTGCTTCTCAGCTGTTTTAAAGAATGGATAGTAAATAACAGCTGCTATTACAAGTGATACAGCCGACCATAAAGCAGCTCTCCAATCTCCTCCAGTTGCAATAAATGGTCCTATTATAGGAGGCATTGTCCATGGAACCATTGCTACCGGCCTGCCTATAATATTAAAGTACATTAAAAGATAAGATAATGTTGTAAGAACTAATGGTACTAAAGTAAATGGCAACAATATTACTGGATTTAAGACTACTGGAAAGCCAAATATTACTGGTTCATTTATTTCAAAACAAGCTGATGGAAAGGCAACCCTTCCTAAAGATTTATATAGCTTGCTCTTTGATCTAAGCATCAATAATACTAAGCACAAAGTTGCACCTGTTCCTCCCACGTTTACAAATAGCGAGTAGAAACCTGATGCTGTAACATATGGTATCGGCTTATGTGCCATGAATGCTGCTGTATTAACAGTTAAAAATTGAAGAAAAATTGGATCCGCTACTCCTTCAAGTGCCATGTCACCATGAATACCTGCAGACCATAGTAATGTTACTAATGCACTATAAACTAATATTCCTGGTAAAGTATTAAGAGCAAAAACTATTGGGCTAAATATTGTAGTTATAAATCCTGTTATATCGAATCCTAAAACTACCCTTACTATCCAAAGAATAATAATAACCGCTAAAGATGGTGTAAGTGCAACGAAAGAATTACCTACTGCTGGTGGAACCCCTTCCGGTAGCTTCACGACTATGTCTTTTTTTACGAAAAACCTTAAAACTTCCACAGCAAAAATCGAAACTATTATTGCAGTAAAAAGTCCCTCTGAACCAAACTTACTTGTGTCCAACTTAAAATCACCTGTAACTTGTGTCATTAAGAAAGCTACAAAAGATATTACTGATCCAGTTATAGGATCTAATCCATACCCTTTTGCTAAATAATATCCAATTCCTATAACAGCAAGAACACCTAAAACCCCAAACGAAGCGTTTACAACAACATTCATTTTATTTCCGAAGTCTCCGATAAAATCAGGCCACCATGAAAATGGTAGGTTACCTAAAATAAGAAATATACTTCCTACAATGATAAATGGAATAGTTATAGCAAGCCCATTACGAATTGCCACAAGGTGTCTTTGATTTCCAACCTTTACAAGTGGCGGAACCATCTTTTCTTGAAAAAAATTAAGAAATTTTTCCATTTGCATTCCTCCTCAATTATATTTACCTTACATAAATATTCTAAGCAAGTCCTATGCCAAAATTAAAAAGTTATAATAGGATATTAAAAATCAACATCTTATTATAACCTGTATTATGTGTATCGCTATGTACTGATGTAAACGTTATTCAATACACATATGTGTATCGAAAGTGTATTATAAAAAATATACTATTTTCATTATATTTATATAGTCTTCTTTTGCAAGATTTATGTTAAAGTCATTTTCTATTGATTTTGCCGCATTTTTTACAATAGTAAATTCATTTAAATGCTCTTCAACTAGTCTTGATTTAGTATTAATATGTATAAGCTCCATACCTTTATATATTCTTTCAACTACGCAAGCTAAATGCAAAATTAATCCTAACAAGATATCTTCACTAATAGTTATATTTGAATTTAACAAGCAGATATAAAACCTTTTAAACGCTTTAATATATTTAGAGGCATCTATATCAACAGATTCGTCAATAACATCCTCCATATTATTTATTGTCTGAATAATATTTAACATTTCTTTTAGTCTTATTAATTTCTCCTTGCTGAATACTTCTGATGTAGATACGTAAAACAATTCTTCATCCTGTGGATTTATAGCGCTAACTACGGCTAAAACATTCTTTTGTTTTTTGAAATTGTTTATATTGTCTTTAAACTTTATCCTATCTGATATTTCAATAGGAATTATATCAATTCCAAATTTAGAAATTTCAATTTTTTCTTCTAGGATTGATTTTAATTTGACTGCTGTACCTTGTCCAGTAACACATGCGGTTAGTATCACATCATTTTTAAATCCTTCATTAAATCTATACTCTTCTTTATAAATTCTTCCTATATATGGGCTTAATTTTGTACAAGAATCATATACATCTTCTAATGACGAATTAAGTAAAGCTTTTCTAGTTCCTTCAAGCACCATCGGAGTGGATACCATTTCAATAGTTTTTACAGGAATCTTTGTTCTTTCATAAATCATATCGCCAAAAAATACTAAAGATCCCATATCAACCAGAAGAATTACACCCTTGCCGCTATTTATTTTCTTAACTATTTCAGTCAATCTTTCAAGTGCGATTTCAGGCTTCTGGTCTAAAGGCATATTGTATCCGATAGCATGATTTTCTTCTAAAAGCCGATTTGCTACATCAGCTATTGAAGTAGCTGCTGATTCGCCATGCATTGCAACCAATATCGCAACTTTTCCTTCTTGACTCTCTTCTTCATCCATAGTTAGAAACATAGTAATAAATCCTATTTCTGACTCTGGCAAATCTACGTTAAATAGCTTTTTTACTTTCCCTTTAAGTTCAAAAGAAATATTAAATTCTTTTTTGTATTGATTCTTCATATCCTCTAATTGATGATTGTGAATTTCCTTGCCACTGCTAATTCTCTCAATTGCACTTGCCAAATGCATTGAAAGCGCATGCAGTATTTTAGAGCTGTATCTTCTTTCCAGATTTTCACCAGCATATTTCAAGAATTCCTCAACTGCACTTACTATCTTCTTATCAACTACCTTGTATAACTCCTCTAAGTTTTCATTATCAATATTTAGAATATACTTTTTCAGGTATGTATCTATATCAAGACTCATTATGAGTTTAATATCTTTTTCACTTACACCTTTATCCTCTAGTAACCTTCGTTTTTCCTCTAAAGCTTCATAAAAATTAAATATTTTTCTGTCTTCAGTTTCCAATGCATTGCTTCCACTAATAGAAAACTTTATCAAGTCTTTATTTATAAAGCTATCAATTTCCTCTTTGTGCTCCTTATAATTAAACACACCTCTTAAAACATAATCCGGCATATCTTCGCTATGTACACATATTTGCTTATCTCTTTTCATCATATTTTCAAGAAAAGCTTTTGCACAACAAAGTTTAACATCACTTTTTAATTGTCCAATATTATTTGAACAGTCATAAAGCAGTAATGCTTTTAATGCGTTCGAAGTTACATATATATCTGACTTAATACTTGCTGCTTCTATCTTAAAAAAACTTTTTACTAGTTGGTATCTTTCATCTATAGTCCTGTCTTTTAATGAAGGAAGTTTAATAATCATAGGTATTCTTCGTGTAAATGTCTTTAAAAGGGTTGATTCTATATTTTCTGTAGTAGCACAAATAATTAATAACTTAGCATGATATTGAGTATTTGGATCTCCTAGCCTTCTATAAATCCCCTTATCTATCAAATAAAAAAGCATTTCTTGTCCTTCTGGAGGCAACCTATGTATTTCATCTAAAAATAGTATTCCTTCGTTTGCTTTTTCTACAATACCTACTCTATCTTTTTCTGCTCCTGTATAAGCGCCTTTTTTAACTCCAAAAAGTTGTGCCATTAAAAGTTGTGGATTATTAGCATAATCTGCACAGTTAAAAGCTACAAACGGACTATTACTTTTAATTTTGCCTATTTCCTTAGCGTATTTATACATAGTTTCTGCAAACATTGATTTTCCCGTACCTGTTTCTCCTAAAAGCAGTGTGTGAAGGCCATTAGGGGGATAAATAATAGCAGCCCTAGCTTGTTGAGCTGAGTTTTTCAAACTTAACTTAGTTCCAATAATCCTTTCAAATACATCGCTAGTGCTATCTGTCCCCTCAACTACTCTTACACTCTTCTCCAAACATTCTTTATGCTTTAAACCGGTTTCACTTAATTGTATAATACTATTAACTTTATAGAGTACTGGCTTACCCTCTACCTTTTCTATTCTTTTTTCCTTAAACAGCTTATTTAAATCGCTTGAAGTATTAGTTCTCTGAATCCCCAATAAATTTGATATTGTATTAGCCGATACTCCTACAATTCTTCCACTTTCATTATATTGCTCCAAGCAAAATTGTTTGAGAGTTTCAAAAATATTTTCAATTCGTTTCATTAAATCACCACCAATTTTATAAAACATAGATATTAACATTATATATTGTTATTATATATAAATCTAACTATTTATAAATGTAAAAAAGCGCCAGGATGTATATCATCAGCTGGCACTTTTAAGTCTTAAGCAATTACAAACATCTATATTAGCTATTTCCTGCTTTTACGACTGTATCAATTATTAAATTATATATATCTAAAACATGATAATTTATACTTCCAAGAGAATTAGTTAAATACAGACTGCTGCTTACTTTTGTACTTGGATGAGGCTGAGTGCCAGAAAACTTATAAATAAACTTTCCGTCTAAAGTAATTCCTAAACAAAAAATAACGCTAAAAATAACTAACCTTCCATTAAAGCTTAATGGTTTTCTTCCTACTGTTTTCATTATTTTTATTAATGGAATTAATAAAATCAAGTCAAGAAAATAAATAAAATCAAAAGGCTGTATTGCTTTAAATGTATTATTAAGTATGTTTTTAAACAAGAACCCATTTCTAAGTGCACCTATAGATATTACATCCATAAAATTTCTAAAATACACTGTATCCGAAATTAGAATTAAGCTTATTACAATATTTACTATATATAAAAATTTAATTCTTCCTTTCTCTTTAAATAAATAAGCAGTAGCTGCTATAGTTAAAACAGAAGCTATTACTGGTGCTTGAACAAGTCTCATGTCAAATTTTTCAGGGGAGATCTGCTTCCCGTAATAAAGTACCTTTGCAGAAACTATAACCAGAAACGAAAGCACATCCCAGTGTTCTATCCACTGCAGACTTATTTTATCAGGTCCAACATTACTGTTGTAAAGCTCCATCCTCTCTCACCTTCTATTATTATCATCAATAATTTTATGTTACTATCCTATTGTGGCAGCATTATCACGATTTAGTTAACAAATTATGAACAAAACTTAAAGACCAGAGTTTAAGTACCTCTGTACTTATTTCTCTGGTCTTATCTTAATTTAAAATATACTCTAAATTAAAATGCCTTAAACAAATCTTTTTTCACTCCGCAAACCGGACATTTTTCAACTTCATCACCTATTTCAGTAAATCCGCATACTGGACAAATATAAATAGTTTCTGAACTAATATCTTTGCCTTCCTTTGCATTATTCTGAGCTTCCTTAAATAGTCTTGCATGTATCTTTTCAGCTTCTAAAGCGTAATGAAAAGATCTTTGAGCATCTTTTTCTTCCTGAAATTTTGCAGTTTCAAGATATACAGGATACATCTGATCAATTTCATGAAGTTCTCCATTAATTGCTCCCTGAAGATTTTCTACTATATTTGTATGCCCAAATACTGCACCTGCAGCAACTGTGCTGTCACCAACCTGTTCTTTCATTACATTGAAATGGTTAGTTGCATGAACCTGTTCTGCATAAGCTATTCCTCTAAATAGTCTTCCTATGTTAGGAAAACCGTCTTTTTCAGCTGAGTCTCCCCAAATAAGATATCTCATATGAGCCATACTTTCTCCACCGTAAGCTGAACGTAAAAAATCTACAGTCATTGCATTATTTAATGCCATAATAACACATCCTTTCATAAAATATGTCCAGATATATTATTATGCTAAATGTTATTTTATATACCTAATTATTCCAATGTATTTTAGTATTCTTCAGCACTAATGTATTCTATATTATCTTTTTCATTACTACTCTCTACCTTATTTAGTTTCTTTAGTTCTTTAAAAACCACTAAAACAGTTATTATAGTTGAAAGTAAATCTGCAACCGGCTGAGCCATCCATACTCCATTAAGTTGATAATAATGCGGTAATATAAGTATTAGAGGTATTAATAAAATAACCTGTCTCAAAAGACTTAATACCATTGAAAGCTTAGCCTTGGCAACCGCTTGGAAGTAATTTGATCCTACTATAGCCACACCAATAATTGGAAGCATCATAAGAAATATTGATAACCCCTTAGAACCTATTGTAATTAACGACGCATCATCTGAGTTAAACACCTTTATTATCTGCACTGGGAAAAGCTGAACAAATACAAAACCTACCGTAGTAATTGCTGTAGCAGCAAGCATCGCATATTTTAGAGCCTTTTTAACTCTTTTGAAATTCTTTGCTCCATAGTTATACCCTATTATAGGTTGAACCCCTTGATTTATTCCAAATATAGGCATAAGTATAAGCATTGCCACACTATTTACAAGAGCCATAGCTCCTATAGCAAGATCTCCTCCATAGGTAGCCAGACTTTTATTAAAAGTTACTGTAACCATACTAGCTGCAACCTGCATTACAAAAGGAGATGCTCCAATAGCAATTATTTCCTTTATAATCGAAGAGTCTAATCGCATATTATCCTTAGTAAGCTTTAATAAGCTTTTACCGCTTGTAAAGTATCTTAAAGTCCAAGCAGTAGTAATAAGCTGAGAAATAATTGTTGATAATGCAGAACCTCTAACCCCTAACTTAAAAACAAATATAAATAAAGGATTAGCTATAAAATTGATCAATGCCCCAATAAGCATAGTCATCATAGCAGTTTTAGGATTGCCCTCTGCACGAATGATATTATTTAATCCCATGCTAACACTTTGAAACATTATTCCGAGTATTATTATAAATGAGAATTGTCTAGCATAAGGTAGAATTTCTTCACTTGCACCTAAGACTCTTAAAATTGGATTTAAAAATAATAAACCAAGAACTGTAAGCATTATTGAAAAAATGACTAGCAGCACAAATGCATTTCCTAGAACCTTCTCAGCATCATCTCTTTTATGCTGTCCAAGCTTTATGGAAACTACCGCAGCAGCTCCTATTCCGGCAAGCATTGCAAAAGCCATGATAATATTTGTTATCGGAAAAGTTACTGCAACTCCAGATAAAGGAATTGACCCTATACCCTGACCTACAAATATTCTATCTACAATGCTATACAATACATTTACAAGCATTCCTATAATTGAAGGTATTGAAAATTTCAATAGAAGCTTTCCAACACTCTCTGTTCCTAATTCGTTTGTTTTATTCAATATACACGCCTCCCTTTTTACTACATAATTACGCCCTATCTATAGCATATTAATTATACTTGACATTTGTTGCATACACAACTGTTAAATTGCGTAAAACTATTATTAAAATAAGTAGATTTTTTATCAATCTTTGGCTATTATATTTATAGACTTACTTTATATTTATTTAGGAGGCAACAATCACATGACTAAAGATGCTGGTTCCGTTGGAAAATGGATTTCTATTTTAAACAGACACTGTCAAGCCTACATAAGCAAAAACTTAAAAAAATATGATATAGGAAGCGGACAATATATTTTTATCATAACTCTATTCGATAATAACGGAATCAGTCAGGATAAGCTGTCTGAAATATTAAGTATAGATAAAGGCACAACGGCTAGAGCACTTCAAAAACTTGAAGATAAAGGATATATACGAAGAGAAATTGATGATAAAGATAAACGGGCCTATAAGGTTTATGCAACTGAAAAAGCATATGCCATTAAGCCCGAGATTTTTAAAGTACTAAAAGCTTCATCAAATATACTTTCTGAAAACTTAACCGATACAGAAAAAAAACTTGCTATCGATCTTTTAAAGAAAATGTCTGTAAATGCTGTTTCTAAACTTAAGTAGATTGCCTAGCAATCTACTTATTTAATGTATTTATTGCCATTTCTTTATTTTTAATTTTGCTTCCATATAGCCTGTAGGCAGTTAAAATAGCTCCTATAAAGCATATGGATGCAGCTGCAATATATACATATTTCATTCCGTATACAAATACATCATCCCTATTTTCTACATAGTTAACCACACGATACCCTATCTTGTAACTCATTCTGTTGTATAAGAGCGTTGTAGAAAGAGATACCCCCAAAACCATGCCTAGATTTCTTACTAAAGCATTTACGCTTCCTGCTATACCAAGTTTATGTTTAGGAACCGTAGACATAATTAGGGAATTATTAGGTGATTGAAATAATCCATTGCCAAGTGCCATTGCCCCTACGAAAATAATAAGCATCCACAAGTAAGAGTTTTGAGTTAGCGTTGACATTAAAAGAAGACCTGTACTGCTTATTACAAGACCTATAAAGGTAAGAAACTCAGAACCTATTTTATCCGATATATAACCGCTCACAGGAGCAACAACTGAAAGCACAATAGGATATACCATCATTATTAAACCTGTAGTACCTGGTGATAACTTCTTAACATCTTGAAGATAAAATGGCTGAATAATATTTGAGGAACCAATTGCAATAAAAGTTACAAAGCCACAGAAAATACTTAAAGAAAACAACTTGTTTTTAAATATCTCAAGATCTAATAAGGGCATAGAAATCTTCTTCTCTATTATTAAAAAAGCAACCATAGATATTATTGCTAAAATAAAACCCGTTATTATTGCTGGATTATTGTATCCAGTATTTTGTCCTTGAGTTAACGAACCAAAAATTAATACTATTGATGCAGCAAATAATATAGTTCCTTTGAAATCCAACTTCTCGTTTAATTTATTCATTTCCTTTGGCAGAGTTTTCACTCCAAGAGTAAATGATAAAATTCCTATAGGTACATTTATTAAAAATATATACTTCCAGCTAAGTACTGTAATAATAAATCCTCCAAGAGGAGGTCCTACCATAGATCCTAATGCAACAAAAGTGCCTGTTAGCCCTAAAGCTCTTCCTCTTTCATTGCTTGGGAATACATGAGTTACAATTCCCTGGCTTGTAGCCATACTAGCTGCAGCTCCTATAGCTTGTATAACTCTTGAAGCTACGAGTATGACAAGACTGTTAGAAATACCACACAATAAAGATCCAAAAGTAAATAATATAATACCAAATTTAAATACTTTAGTTTTACCTTTTATGTCCCCCATCCTTCCAAACATAAGAATAGATGCAGAAATAATTATAAGGTAGCTTGTTACTACCCACTCAATTGCTGCCATGCTTACATTTAAATGTTTAGACATAGCAGGCAAAGCTACATTTACTATACTACTGTCCAGCGTTGACATAAAAGTCATCATTAATATTGTAAACAATATTATCCACCTGCTGGAATTTATTTGATTACTTTTATTTTCCATTATACTCCTCCACTTCTATAAAATTATCTAATGAAACTATACTCTAATACAAAATTGTGTTTTGACACTAAATTATTATATTGCAAATTCATTGCATATGCAACTATATTATATTACCATTTAAAAAAACATGAGAAGCCCATATTTAAGCCTCTCATGCTATAATTCATTGCAAATACTTAGGAATCCTAAAGTAAAACTTTACGCCTCTTTCTGTGTTTAATGCACCGAAAGCATATCCATGAAGATTTAATATATTTTTCACAATAGATAGTCCTATACCTGTTCCCCCAAGCTTCCTATTTCTTGACTTATCAAGCTTGTAGAATTTATCCCATACCTTTGACAGTTCATCTTCATGTATGCTTGAACCTGTATTTTCCACCTCAATTGATATAAAGCCATTATCCTCAGCCATGTTTACATAGATAGTTCCATTATCCTCAACATTTTTGATTGCATTTGTAATAAAGTTAGTTAAAACCTGTTCCATCCTATCCCAATCTGCATCAACTATAATATCATTAATCAAACTTGTTTCAAGTTTAATATTTCTTTCTTCCATATTACCTTTATATTTTCTCAAAGTAAAATTAACAAGCTCAGTTATATTAAATTCCTCTTTTGAAAGCTTAAATAGTCCTGATTCCAAGTGAGACAAATCAAGCATATCTGAAACCAAATTACTCATTTTTTTAGATTCATCTATTATAATATCAAGATAATAATCTTTATCTGCATCTTCAAAAATCTCATCCTTTAATCCTACAGCATAACCATCAATAAGGCTTATAGGAGTCTTTAGTTCATGAGATACTGAAGCAACAAATTCTTTTCTCATCTTCTCTAAATTTCTTTCTTTTTCAATATCTTTTTCAAGCTGTTCATTAGCTCCTCTTAAAGAAGTAAGAGCATCATGAAGATTTTCGGATAAAAAGTTTAATGAAGCTGCTACATTTCCAATCTCATCATCACTTTCAACATCACACTTTTCCGTAAAATCAAGCTGAGCCATTTTTGTTGCTGCATTATTAATTTTTAAAAGTGGTTTGGCAATCATTTTAGAATAAATAAATGCTAATAATATCGTAAATAAGATAGCTCCGATACTAAAATATAGGTATATTTTTTCTATTACTGATAAAGCTTCATTAACAGGCTGCAGCGAGGAAGAAGCAAAAATTATTTCCTGCTTTTGAATATTGGATGAAATTCCGACAATAGCTTTTGTTCCTGCCTGCTTATTGTTTATTAAATATATTTTATTACTATTACCAAGACTTAATATCTGCTGATTATCGTATTGAGTGGTAAGCTGTCTTACAAAGTCTGTAAGTTCCCTTACTCTAAAGCCATCGTTTCTGCTTTTAGAAGAAATCTGAGTTCCACCCTTTAATATATAATTTTTATCTAATATAAGTATTTTCATATTATAAGTAAGTTCGTATTCATCTATTACCTGCAAAGCCTGCTCTTCAGAGGCTGACTTATTATAATCTGCTTTAAACTTTTCCACATATTCATGCAAATCACTTTTCTTTTTACTTACATATAATCTTTCGAAAAATAGTGATTGAATAATAAGTGTTCCTAATATAAATACAGCAAACATTAATGTTGTTATAATAAAAAGTTTTTTGGTAATTCCTGCTTTTCCAATAAATATATTCTTTAAATTAAACTTCTTAAGGTTAATCCTTTTAAGCTTCAAACCTATATCCAACCCCCCTTATCGTTGATATTAAATTAGCCTTTTCTCCTAATTTATCTCTTAATCTCCTTATGTGGCTGTCAACAGTTCTATAATCTCCAAAATAGTCCATGCCCCATATATAATCAAGTATTTGTTCTCTTGTTAAAACAATACCATTATTAGCAGCAAAATACACTAATAAATCATATTCCTTTGGTGATAAATTCAAAACTTCTCCCTCTAAGGTAACCTTATGAGATAACTCATCTATATAAAGTCCGTTAATATGAATTTCCTTTTTTCCCTGAGTCTGTGCATTATAAACTCTATTAATTAATGCTTTGATATGAGCTAAAAGTACTCTCATATCAAAAGGCTTAGTTAAATAATGATCCGTACCAAATTCAAATCCAAGCAGCATATCCTCATCTTCGCCTTTGGCTGTTAGAAATATTATAGGTACATCAGATACCTTTCTGATTTCCTTACAAGCTGTCCATCCATCCATAACAGGCATCATCACATCTAGTACTATTAAGTGAATTTTTTCATTTTCAAAAATTCTTAATGCTTCCAAACCGTTTTCTGCTTCTATAGGCTCATAGCCCTGCTTTTTTAAATAAGCTGCTATAAGCTTTCTCATTCTTTCTTCATCATCTACAACAAGAATTTTCTCTTTCATAGAAACCTCCCTAAATAAAATTGCGATTGCATCGCGATTTTATAATTAAGAATTAATAATGAAGAATGAAGAATTGATGGATGAAAATCCCTTAGAGGATTTTCTACAATTTTTTTCATTCTTCATTAAGTAATCTTATATATTATTTTCCACACTGATCTAATGACTTTAAAGCAATCCAATAATATTTTTGTTGTTCTCTAGTAAATCAGATTAAATATTAGGCTTTCTTGAAATCAAGTAATGGCCTTTTTATCATTCATATATTTATATATAAAACTATAAAAATTTTTAAATATATAAATATTTACTGCAACCATGCTGGTTTGCAGTAAATTTGCTTTCTACTATATCAAATATATCAAAGAACATGCTTATATCAACACTATTATTAAGCAGCGCCAAATATTAAAAAATTTTAGTAATATATAATTAGAATTGCGTATAAGACGCATAGGCTGGGTGTAAAAGCCGAGAGCAGGTGTAGAAAATAATATTTTAATTTCATTGATAACTTTGTTCATGTTCTTGGCGAAGTAATGCTGAAAAGCTTAGAGCCTCTCTTCTGAGCAAGCTAAAAGCATTATAAGTTTACTAAAGAAGTTTTAAAGCCTGCGGTTATTAAAGCAACAAGAGGTCAAAGCGAATCTTTAGAGGATCTTAGCTTTTCAGCATTGCAAGCCTTAGAACATACGCAAAGTTATCATAAAGTAAAATATTATTTTATACACAAAGCTCTCTGGTCTTTGCACCACAGCCTGCGGCTATTTTAGTTTGCAATCTACTTAATTATACTCTATTTTTTATTCAAATCTAAGCGCTTCTATAGGATTAAGCTTAGAAGCCTTGTTAGCAGGATATATTCCAAAGACTATACCGACTACAACCGAGAAAATAAATGCTGCAAGTACAATGTTATTAGAAATAACAATTGTTGTTTTAAACCACTGCTGTCCTAAATAAGCACCTAGATGTCCAAAAAGTACTCCTATTATTCCTCCTAGGCCGCTTATGCTGGCAGCTTCAATAAGAAATTGAATAAGTATAGTCCTTCTCTTTGCTCCGATTGCTTTTCTTATACCAATTTCTCTGGTTCTTTCAATTACAGATACAAGCATTATATTCATAATACCAATTCCACCTACTAAAAGTGATATTGCCGCTATTCCGGCAAGCATTGCTGTCATGCTTTGAGTAGTAGAATTAGCTGTCTCCAAGATACTTGTCTGATTCATAACCCTATAGTAATTTCTTGTATTTGCAGTACTACTATTAGTGTTGCTAATCTTATATTTTTTATTTAAGAAAAGCTGTAGATATGACATAGCAGTATCAACCTTATCTTTACTTTCAGCTTCAATATAAAAATTTCTTACATTGCTGTTTTTAAGAAGTCTTTCCGCAGTAGATAACGGAAGGATTATTCTATCATCACTTGATCCTGCTGCTGAAGTTCCTTCAGACTTTAGTACTCCAACAATAGTGAATTCAATTCCATTTATATACATTTTATTTCCAACAACGTTTGTTGTGCTAAATAAAGTCTGAGCTGTTTCCGGACCTATTACAAGTATCTTAAATCTATCATCAACATCTTTTTGATTAATAAATCTTCCTGATACTACTGTAAGCTTTCTAATTTCTGCATAATTAGGTGTTGAAGCTTCTAAATTTGTTGTACCAGATTTATCTCCTGCTTTTATATTTACATTTCCTTGAGATAATGCTGGTGCTATTTGTTTAATTCCAGGTTTTGTTTTAAGTTCTTCAAGCTCTGAATCAGTAATTGTAGGAGTTCTATTTCCTGTTATATTAACTGTAATAAGATTTGTGCCTAACTTTTCTATTTGATCTGTAATCTGTTTTTGTGTTCCTGTTCCTATTCCAACCAATATAATTACAGAAGATATACCTATAATTATACCAAGCATTGTCAGAAAAGATCTCATTTTATTGTTCCAAACTGATGACAGAGCCATTTTTATTAATCTTGTAAATTTCATGCTGTCACCTCATTTTCGTTTAATATATCCGAGGTAATCTTTCCGTCCCTAACTGTAATTATTCTTTTTGCATAAGCTGCTATTTCTCTATCATGAGTTATCATTATTATAGTATTACCTTCATTATTTAAATCCGTCAACATTTTAAGTACTTCTTTACCTGTTTTACTGTCAAGAGCTCCAGTAGGTTCATCAGCCAGTATAATCTGAGGGTCTGTAACTAAAGCTCTGGCTATGGCAACTCTTTGCATTTGACCTCCTGATAACTCAGATGGCTTATGCTTTAGATGTGTTTCAAGACCAACCTTTTCAAGTGATTGCTTTGCTCTTTCTCTAATTTTACCGTTTGGATATCCTAAATATAATAATGGAAGCTCAACATTTTCTAAGATATTTAACTTAGGCAGCAAATTATAGTTTTGAAATATAAAGCCTATCTTCTTATTTCTTATTTCTGCAAGCTTATTATCACTGCATTTCGTATTTAATCCATCTAATATATATTCTCCATCTGTTGCAGTATCTAGACATCCTATTATATTCATAAGTGTGGATTTACCAGCTCCAGAAGGTCCAACTATTGCTACATACTCACCTTTAGTAATACTTAAGTCTATTTCTTCTAGGGCAGTAAAACTGCTGCTTCCCATTTTATATATTTTCTGTATATTTTTCATACTAATAATCTCTTTACTATTAACAGTTTCCGACATATGCCTTCCCCCCTAGATTAGTCTTTCCTTGTATTATTTCCTCCGCCTTGGTTTCTTTGTACGCCCATGTTTCCACCGCCAAAACCACCTGCTCCAAAGCCACCTAGATTGTTTCTGTTATTATTGCTATTAGTAGTGCTGCTTGCTTGCGGAAGCTGTACTAAAACCTTCTCGCCTTCTGTTAGTCCTTCTGTTACTTCAACATAGTTTTCATTTTCCATACCAGTCTTAATCTGAACCTGTTTGCTTGTTCCAGAATATGCTGCTCCACCATAAGCTCCATTTCTAGCACCTTGTCCATTTTGACCGCTTCTACTTCTAACTTGTCCGTTTCCATTTGCAGATGCTTGAGTATTATTTGACTGATTTTGCTGATTATTACTTTGAGCTGCATTATTTGTCCCATTTGGATTTGCTGAACTATTATCAGAGTTTGCAACCATAACAAACTTATTGCCGTTTCTATCTATTATAGCCTCTGAAGGTATAACCAATGCGTTGTCTTTACTTTCAACTTGTATATTTACATTTGCATTCATGCCAAGCTTTATTCCTGCAGGATCCTTTATTGCTACTACAACATCATAAGTAGTTACATTGTTAGAGGTTGTGCCTGTTTGAGCAATTGTTTCAACTGAACCTTCATAGGTCTTATCCTTTATAGCATCAAATTTAACCTCTGCCTTTTGTCCTTGCTTAATCTTTTCAATATCAAGCTCATCAACTGAAACTTTTACCTTCATAGAGCTTGTATCTACAATTGTAAGCACAGCCTTGCTTTGCTGAACACTATCACCATTTGAGTTGCTAACTACAGTAACTATTCCACCGATTGGAGCAGTTACAGCCATTTTTGCTACTTGCTGATTTGCATAGTTTAGTTGATTTTTTGCATCACTTACATTCAATCTATCCATTGCTATTTTATTATCATCTACTTTTGCTGAACTTTGGCTGCTGGTCTGTCCATTTTGCCCTCCTGCCTGTGGTGTTTGGGCTACAGCCGCTTGCGCTGCTTGTGTATCTAAATCAGCTTGTAAAGAAATATTTTGTTTTGATAAATTATTTTGAGCGGTAGTAACTGCCTTTCTAAGATCATCGCTGTCCGAAGTAAACAGCTTTTGACCTGCTGTAACAGTATCCCCTACCTTCACAGTTAAATCTTTTAGTGTTCCGTTATTATTAGGTATAACATCTTTAGTAACTGCAGCATATGCCGCACCTGTTCCCTGAACACTTACCTGCAGATTTGTTTTCTTAGCAGTCACTGTCATATATTGAACTGAAGCTGTTACTGGTTTTTTGGCAAAAACTTTATTATAGCCATAGTAACCTCCAAAGCCTACTCCTAAAACTATTATACATGCTATAAGCGCCTTTACTATTTTGCTTTTCACTTTTATTCCCCCTAAAATATTATTTAAAAACTATATTTTTTCATTTCAAATTTAACCTCAACTTAATTGCTTAATACATAAACAATAATTAAATACTATGTGGAGAACGTGTAGCTAAAGTGACAACATTGTTAACATATTATGAACAAATCAAAAGCCATAAATAGGACTAAGCAATCCTTATTTATGGCTTAATATGATATATTTTATTTACTATTTTTCAATTGGTTTCTTTAGTGCTGACAATATTAAAGCTGTTACTACTGTACCTGCTGCCAGAGCAATTATATAAGGAAGAAGTCCAGTAACTACATTAGGAATAGCTAATACCCATATTCCTCCATGCGGAACTATAAGAGTACATCCAAATATCATAGATATGGCTCCAGCTACTGCAGAACCTGCCATTAATGAAGGAATAACTCTAAGCGGGTCTGCTGCTGCAAAAGGTATTGCCCCTTCTGTTATAAAGGATATACCAAGTGCCCAGTTAGCTTTTCCTGCTTCTCTCTCTTCTAATGTATATTTATTCTTTGCTATTACAGTTGAAAGTGCTATTCCAAGTGGTGGAACCATTCCTGCTACCATTACGGCAGCCATTATTGCTGATGGTTTTCCGCTTGCTACTGTAGCAGCTGCAAAAGTATATGCCGCTTTGTTAACAGGACCTCCCATATCAAATGCCATCATACAGCCTAAAATTATTCCAAGAAGTGCAGCATTTGCTCCGCTTAAGGAAGTTAACCATCCTGCTAGAGTAGTATTAAATAATGCCATTGGTTTTCCAATAACATAAACCATAAGTATTCCCATTATAGCTGCTGAAAGCAGTGGAATAACAAGCACCGGCATCAAGCCTTGTAATGACTTTGGAAGTCTAACATACTTCTTAATTGCAAGTACAATATATCCAGCTGCAAAACCGGCTACCATTGCACCTAAAAATCCTGATCCATTATTAGAAGCAATAAAACCACCTACCATACCAGGTACTATACCAGGTCTATCAGCAATTGAGTAAGCTATATATGCACCTAGTATAGGAACCATTAAAGCAAACGCAGCTTTTCCAGTTGAAAATAAAGTTTCACCTAAAGTTCCCGGAGCGTTGAAAACATAAATACCTCCAATAGCAAAACCTAAAGCTATAAGAAGACCTCCAGCTACAACAAATGGAATCATGAAAGATACACCTGTCATTAAGTGTTTATAAACTCCTGTTTTTGATTCCTTTTGTTCAGTTTTCTTTTCATCCGTCTTCTTAACATTTGTTTGTATTGGTTTAGCATTAGCTGCTCTTTCTATAAGTCCTTTAGAATCTTTTATAGCATCCTTAACAGGAACCTCAATAATTGGCATACCAGCAAACCTTGACTTGTCCACGTTAGTATCAGCCGCTATTATAACAGCTTTAGCTTCCTTTAAATCCTTTTCTGTTATAACGTTTTCAGCACCTACAGAACCCTGAGTCTCTACTTTTATCTCATGTCCTAGTTCTTTAGCTGCCATTAAAAGGGCTTCAGCCGCCATGTAAGTATGTGCTATTCCGGTTGGACAAGATGTCACTGCAACAAATTTCATAATAATACCTCCCTAATATAATTATTTTTATATTTAGGAAAATAGCAGAAAGCATAGTATATAAAATAATTCCGTTAGTGTATCTTCAAGCTATTTTCCTTTAATAACAAAATTATTCTTCGAAAACTTTAATAAAATCTTCAAAAGTATCTGCCTTAGAGATCTTCTCTCTTATATCAGCATGCATTAACTTCCTTGATATTTCGCTTAACGCTCTCAAATGCAAATCACTAGACTGCTCTGGAACAGCTATTAAGAAAAATAAATGGGCTGGCTCATCATCCATTGATTGATAGTCTATACCTTTACTGCTTCTTCCAAAAACTATGGATGCTTCTTTTACTGCCGAGCTTTTCCCATGTGGTATTGCAATACCCATTCCTATACCAGTTGAAAATTCTTCTTCTCTTTTTAAGACAGCTTTCTTAAATTCGTCTTTATCTATAATCTTGCCATCATTTATCAATATTTGTATAAGCTCCTCTAAAACTTCATCTTTTGTAGAAGCCTTTAGATTAAAATTTACTCTTTCTTTTGAAAACATATCCTTAGTTGCCATTTATATATCCTCCTTTAGCTTCTTTACTAAAACATTTGTCTCTTCTAATAAGAGTTCTACTTGATCTAACGTACAAGCCTCTGTACCTTCCAACATTACAGATGCAGCTCCGCTGGCATTTGCAAATCTTAATGTTTTTTCCTCATCAAGTTTGTTTATCAAACTATAAACAAGTGCTGCTACCATAGAATCTCCAGCTCCAACTGTACTCTTGACTGGAACCTTCAATCCGCTGCAGCTGCAAACTTTATTTTTGGTTATATAAATTGCTCCCTTATCCCCTAAAGATACAAGCACTTTATTTATTCCTTTTTCAATAAGTTCTTGTGCTGCTTTTATTATAGTTTCTTCAGATTCATCGGCTAAATTCATCAATTTGCTAAGTTCATGAATATTTGGCTTAATTACATCAGGTTTTTCCTTAAGTCCTTCTTCCAAAAGACTTCCCTCAGCATCTAATATAGTTATGGCACCTTTTCTCTTTGCAGCTTTTATTAATTTTGCATATATATCTACTGGTATTGATGGACTGACTCCTCCTGAAAGAACTACAATATCCTCTTCATTGCACAAGAGCTCAAAGTTATTAATAAAATTGTTTAGTTCATCTTCTGCGATAAATGGCCCTGCTTCGTTTATATCCGTATAAACTTTATTTAAGCCGTCTACTACTTTAGTATTTGTTCTTGTGGTATTTTCAATATGAATAAACTTAGTTTTAATTTCTCTAGTTTTTAGTTCTTCAAGGAAGTATTTTTCCCATACTCCTCCAAGAAATCCTGTGCTTATTGAATCTATATTAAAATTTTTCAAAACTTTTGATACATTTATTCCTTTACCACCTATATCATATCTGATATTTGATACCCTATTTACAGTACCAAGTGTGAAATTATCAATGGTTAAGGTCTTATCTATTGCAGGATTGAGTGTTACAGTTATTACCATGTATTCCTAACCATCCTTTCAATTTATGTTAATTAATTTTCCTTAGTTATTACTTCAACGCCAGCATCTTGATACTCTTTAATAATTGTTTCATCCAAATCACTGCTTGTAATTATTGCAGTAACCGCCCTAATAGGACTTATTACCGAAAAACTCACATTATTAAATTTTGAACTATCGGCTGCTATGAAGACCTTATTAGCCACATTCATCATAGCCTTTTTGCTTTGTGCTTCTGTAAAATTCGGAGTAGTTATACCTTCTTCTAAAGATATTCCATTTGAACCAATAAAAGCTTTATCAACCCTAAAGTTTCTGAGAGAGCTTTCAGTCAAGTAACCTACCATAGCTCTTGTCACTTTCCTTAAGGTTCCCCCTGTAACAATAAGTTCTACATCATCCTTATTTGAAAGTTCTGATGCTATATCTATTGAGTTAGTTATAACTGTAATATTCTTCGCATTTATATGTTTTGCTATTTCTAAAGTTGTCGTTCCTGAGTCAAGAATAATAGTATCCCCATCCTCAATCAAAGAAGCTGCTAGTTTACCAATATCAGATTTCTCATCGTGCTTCTTATCTTCTTTTTCTTCAAAGGTAGGTTCAAAGTTAGTCTTTTTAACTTCAACAGCCCCGCCATGAGTTCTAGTTAATAAGCCTTTTGCTTCCATCTCTTGAAGATCTCTTCTTATAGTGGATTCAGACACATTAAAAATATTTGATAATTCATTAACTTTTATACTGCTTTTTTCTTTTAACAACTCTGCTATTTTTTCTTGTCTCTCTTCAGCGAACATTTACACTCACTCTCATCTCTGATTATTTATGATTGTTTTTGAACGTTTTTGACTGATTGATTTAATTATATAGTAACATTGTGCTCAAGTCAATACGTTTTCATTAACAATTTAAGCCATTTTTTTGATATTTCGTGCTCATTTGAGCATAAAAAAGAGAGTACCTAACAAGTACCCTCTACCTTATCTTTGTTTTAAACACCTTACTATATCTTTTTTTGTGCAAATTGAACTATTCACAAGAAATCGCTTATTCCTTAGCTTAATAGCCAATTCATTTAATATCCTTACAAGGCTTCCTCTTTTACTATCATCCATTTCAAAGTTCACTCCATATTGTAATAGATCACTTTTCCATAGGATCTGTCTAACAATTACTCCTTCTATTCTTATAGTCTGATCTAAAAGCTTTATATAAAACTCAAAAACTACAGTATCATTTACTGGAAACTTTAAATTCGATGTAAATAATAATCCTCCTGGTCCAATATCATTTACACAAATCTTTGTACTGCTTGAATCAATCTTCTTATAGTCAATTTTAGAAATTGTTATTTCTGAACATAAAGGTGTATCTAAATAAACTCTAAAGTATTTTCTTTTGTTTAAACTCTGTTCATTCTCCATTTTATCAAGCTTCTCCCACAGCAAAATTCCTAATTTCTAGAAATTATATATTCTATAAGCATAAAAAAAATCCTTCCAGTAATTAATTTTGCTAGTAACAATTTTAAGTCATCATGAATAATATGTACTACGAAAAGGAGGTGTATATTATGAACGATATATTTGGACAACCAATGCAGCAAAGTTACAGCTACAATCCATGCCCATGCGAAGGACCACAAGAGATATCACCTGAAAGACACTGTCCGCATCCACACCCTCATCCAGATCCAGACCCATGCAGACAGCTACCTGGAACAGTATTAAGAATTAATATCCCTGCAGGTGCAACTATAAATATTCTCAATCTTGTAGAGCTAACTTCTCCTTCAGGAATATGCTTAATATTAAGGCTTCCTTTCTTAGGTGGTGAATGTGGTGAATGTCATCACTAAGAGTAAAATTCATAGATGTACGTAAGACATATAAGAGATAATCCATTAAACTTAGCGGGAGGGATACGAAGATGTCAAACAACTTGCAGCCTATTAGTCAAAATGCTTGCAGACAGCTTCCTGGAACAATATTCCGTATATATATTCCAGCAGGCACAACTATAAATTTATTAAATCTTATCGAACTTACTTCACCTACAGGTATATGCCTGATTCTTAGGCTTCCATTCCTAGGTGGAGAATGCGGTACAAGCCAGCACCATGATTATGACGATATATTTAACAGAATAAGACAAGCTGGCGGCAGAATAGAAGCAGTTAATCAATAATATATTCTAATCTCTGTGACAAAAGTATAAATGTACTTTTGTCACAGTCCTTTACTTACTTCAAAGGAGGTAAAAGTCCTAAATGGACTTTTACGGGCAGTTTACGAGTGTGAGCGAGTGAGATTAGACTGCCCCGTGGCTGAGCAAAGCACTAAATGGACTTTTACAAGCAATTAGCGAGCGGAAGCGAGTAATCTTTAATTGCTCAGTGCTTCCGACTAAAAGGAGGTAGAATTTTATGAACAATAACTATAAGAAGGTTTTTGATACTATATCACAGCTTAGTCAATTATCAAATTTTTCACAGTTTGTTAATGTAGAATCATTTCCGCCAAACCAGCAGGATGAGAAGTTTGAAAACAGCGAAAACATACCTGAAGAATCAAAATATATATATATTAGTAAAGCTGATATCGTTAAGCTTTTCCCTCAATTAGAAGGAAAGCTGGATGTTACTAATATACTTAGCGGACTGCTTGGAAAGCTTTCTGTTTTGAAAGATATAGTACCAGCTAATGAACCAGAAGCTAAGGCGTCGAATGAAGGTACAGCTTCTCCTAAAGAATCATCAGATTCCCCACTAACTGTTACTCAGGAATCTGAAAATACAAAAGAAGAATAAACACTTCCATATCTTACTTACTTTATTTGTAATATGCACCTAATATAAAAAGGGCGGATCAAACACCTTAAACCCACTGAATGGTGTTTTGATCCAGCCCCTTTTATATTTTAATATATATCAGATAACTCAATAATTATACTTTCTAGATGTCTTAACTCATTGTATGATATAATACTAATTACAGTTTTAATTCAGCTTATTGAAGGTTAATTTAATATAATTCAGGAAGTGAAAAAATGGATTTATTTGATATAGCAAATCAAAAGAATAATACATCTTTAAAGCCGCTGGCTGAAAGAGTCAGGCCGGAAACTCTCGAAGAGTACATAGGACAAGAACATTTGCTTGCTAAGGATAAGATGCTCTATAGAGCTATTATGACAGACAATATATCTTCAGTAATATTTTACGGGCCTCCAGGAGTGGGCAAAACCACTCTTGCTCGGATTATAGCTCATCAGACAAAAGCTAATTTTATAGAATTAAGTGCCGTAACCGCCGGAACTTCAGATGTTAAAAAGATAGTTCAGGATGCAGAAAATAGCTTAAAGCTATACAGTAGAAAAACAATTCTGTTTTTAGACGAGGTACATAGGTTCAGTAAATTGCAACAGGATTCCCTTCTTCCCTCAGTTGAAAAAGGAATCATAACTCTGATTGGTGCTACAACTGAAAACCCTTACTTTGAAGTAAATAATGCGCTTCTTTCACGTTCTATGATTTTTGAGCTTAGGGCTTTAAATGATGAAGATGTAGTAAAAGCCTTGAAGAATGCCTTAAAAAGTCCAAAAGGTTTTGGTAGTCTTTCTGTGGATATTGAAGAAGATGTTTTTAAATACTTTGCTATTCACAGCAGCGGCGATATTAGAAAGGCACTTAATGCTTTAGATATGGCTGTTAAGACCTCAAAAAAAGAAAATAACAAAATTGTTATTACCGTAGAGGACGCTAAAGAATGTATCCAAAGGAAGATGACTTTATATGATAAAAACGGTGATAATCACTATGACACAATAAGCGCATTTATAAAATCCATGAGAGGCAGCGATCCGGATGCAGCAGTTTATTATCTTTCAAAGATGCTGGATGCTGGTGAAGATCCTGTATTTGTGGCAAGAAGAATTGTAATATTTGCTTCCGAAGATGTGGGCAACGCCGATCCAATGGCTCTTGTTGTAGCTACAAGCGCAATGACAGCGGCCCATATGATAGGAATGCCCGAGTGCAGAATAAATTTATCACAAGCTGCTATTTATGCTGCCTGTGCACCAAAGTCCAACGCCTCTATAATGGCTATTGATTCAGCTCTTAGCGATGTTAAGCAGCATAGAGATTCTGGAATTCCACTCTATCTTATGGATGCCCATTATAAAGGAGCTCAAAAGCTTAACCGTGGAATCGGCTATCTTTATCCCCACGCTTATGGCGGCTTTGTAGAACAGCAGTATCTGCCAAATTCTCATAAAAATAAGATTTACTACAAGCCTACTGAAAATGGAGTTGAAGGAAGAATTAAGGATAGACTAAATAAATTATGGAAAAATAAGCCTAGATAAATTTAAAGGGGATGTTTCAAAACATCCCCTTTAATATTATACTGTGAATCCTGAAGTAAGCTCACTTAATTTTTTAGCCATTTCTGACAAGCCTTCCGTAGTCTTTTCTATTTCTGTCATAGTGCTTAACTGCTCTTCTATACTTGCACTAATGTTTTCTGTACCACCGGCTATTTCATTTGAAGTATCAGCAATATTGCCTATAGCTCTTTCTATTTCTTTTGTGCTTTGAGCCTGCTGCTCATTAGCATCTTCAATCTGTTCTATTTCACTTACAATATGCTGAATACTTTCAATTATGTTTTCTATGCTGCGTGAAGCCTCAGAAGCTTTTTCAACTCCAAGCGATACTTTTTCTTCAACTTGACCAACAGAGTTTACCGCTGTAGCTGATTTTGACTGGTTTTCTTTTATAAGCTTAGAAATTTCATTTGCTGCATTATTGCTCTCATCAGCAAGCTTTCTTATTTCATCTGCCACCACATTAAAGCCTCTTCCCGCTTCTCCTGCTCTAGCTGCTTCTATAGCTGCATTAAGTGCTAAAAGGTTAGTTTGCTCAGAAATTGCTGTTATAATTTGAATTATATCGCCTATCTTTTTAGAAGAATCATCCAGATCATTAATTATTACAGACACTTCTTTTGATGATACTGCAATTTCCTTAATAGAAGAAACAATTTCAGATATTTTCTCTGCACTATCCTTTGCTGCATCTTCAGCCTTTCTGCTATTATCCGTAGTATTCTTACTTGATAACGAAGTTGCTTCTGAAAACTTTGCTGCTTCCGAAAGACTTGCCATTGTTTCTTCTGCAGCTGCAGCACCATCAGAGGTTCCTGAAGCTATCTCAACAACAGTACCTGATATTTGCTCTAGTGCCTGTGTTGTGATACTGGTTGCTGAAGCTAACTGCTCACTTGAAGAAGTGATAGTTTTTGCTGAAGAGGATACTTCTTTAATAATACTGTGCAATCTTTCTATAAATAAGTCAAAGCTTCTGCTAAGCTCTCCTATCTCATCCTTGCTTTCATAGCCTATTCTTTGAGTTAAGTCACCGTTATTTTGTGATACCTCTTTAAGCTTCTTTGTAACCTGTCCAACTGGAACGATTATTGATCTTATTATAACTACAGATAAAACTATTGTTATAACTGCACATATAGCCAATAAAATAATAACAGCCTTGATTGTATTACTGTAAACTAGTTTGCTGTCATTGTAGGTCTGCTTAGCAGCTGCAGACTGATCAGCAATAATTTTATCTAATGCAGTAACTAATTCTTTTTTTGTGCTGTCAAATTCAGTCATTCCCTGTGGAGGTCCCGGCTGTCCATTAGCTTGCGTATTTTGAGTTGCATTAGCTCCATTATCTTTTATAAATGTATCCTTTGAAGCTATAAATGCATTATATTTTTCCATGAAGGTCTTATACTCAGCATTATTTTTATAGGTTTCCATCTTCTTTTCAAGCGAAGCTGCACGAGAAGCCATATCGTCCTGCACTGTTTTCATAGCTTTCTCATCACCTCTGGCATCCATTATTGAATTAGCCTGAGCTCTTATATACTCAACGTCAGATTTAATTCCATCCAAATAAACAATGGGAGCAAGCCTCGAATCATTTAATTCAATAACCTTTGAATTAACATTAGAAATTTGCTTTACTGATACTACTCCAATTACTAAAAGAAAGATTAAAAAACTTGCTGAAAGTATACCTATTTTTTGCCCTAATTTAATGTTCTTAAAAAATCTCATCTTGCCTTCCCCCAGTTTGAATTTATTCTGATATATTATTGTAACTTTATTTATAACTTTAAGTAACATGTTAAATTTTTATTCAAATCTTAAAGCATCTATTGGATTTAATTTTGAAGCCTTATTTGCAGGATATATGCCAAATACTATACCGACAAGTACTGAGAATATAAATGCTGCAATTACAATATTATTAGAAATCAGTATAGTTGTACTGAAAAACTTTTGTCCAAGATAGGAGCCAAAGTATCCTAATAAAACTCCAAGTATTCCTCCAAATCCGCTTACACTAGCTGCCTCAATAAGAAATTGAGTGAGTATTGTTCTTCTTTTGGCCCCGATAGCCTTTCTTGTTCCTATTTCCCTTGTTCTTTCAATTACTGAAACAAGCATTATATTCATGATCCCTATTCCACCTACAATTAATGATATAGCAGCTATACCGGCAAGCATTGTAGTCATACTCTTACTGGTAGAAGTTGCAGTATCTAAAAGACTTGTCTGATCCATAACTCTGTAATAACTTCTTGTAGTTGTACTGTTACTATTGCTGTTTATTTTGTATTTTTTATTTAAGAATAGCTGTAAATAAGCCTTTGCAGTATCAACCTTGTCTTTACTCTCAGCTTCTATATAAAAAGTTTTTGCGCTAGCTGTTTTTAATAATCTCTCTGCTGTTGATAACGGAACTATAATTCTATCATCGCTGGAACCCTGACTTGAAGTTCCTGATGATTGAAGTACTCCAACTATAGTAAACTCTATACCATTTACATACATTGTATTTCCTGTAACATTTGTGTAACCGAAAATATTTTGAGCAGTTTCAGTTCCGATTACAAGCACATTTAATCTGCTGTCAACATCCCTTTGATTTATAAATCTTCCTGAAGCTACTGTTAGCTTTCTTATTTCTGCATAATTTGGTGTAGATGCCTCAATAGTTGTAGTACTAGTTTTTTCTCCAGCTTTAATATTGATATTTCCTTGAGAAATTGTTGGTGCAATCTCTTTTATTCCCGGTTTTGTTTTTAGCTCCTCAAGCTCCTCATCTGTTATTGTAGGAGTTCTATTTCCTGTAATATTTACTGTTATTAAATTAGTTCCAAGCTTCTCTATTTGGTCGCTAACCTGCTTCTGAGTTCCCTGTCCCATACCTACAAGAACAATTACCGAGGAAATGCCTATAATTATTCCAAGCATTGTTAGAAATGAGCGCATCTTGTTATTCCAAACTGAGGATAGTGCCATTCTTATTAGTCTTGTAATTTTCATGCTCTCATCTCCTTTTTATTAATCTCATCGGAAGTAATTTTTCCATCTCTTACTGTAATCATCCTCTTTGCATAAGAAGCTATTTCTTTATCGTGAGTAATCATTATTATAGTGTTTCCTTCATTATTTAAGTCTGTAAGCATTTTTAGTACTTCTTTTCCTGTTTTGCTGTCCAGTGCTCCCGTTGGCTCGTCTGCGAGAATTATTTGTGGATCAGTTACTAATGCTCTAGCTATGGCAACTCTCTGCATCTGACCTCCGGAAAGCTCGGAAGGCTTATGCTTTAAATGAGTTTCAAGCCCTACTCTAGAAAGTGCAAGCTTTGCCTTTTCCCTAACTTCTCTATTGGAATATCCTAAATATATTAATGGCAGTTCCACGTTCTCCAGTATGCTTAATTTCGCAAGCAAATTATAATTTTGAAATATAAAACCTATCTTTTTATTCCTTATCTCCGCCAGCTTATTGTCGCTGCATTTTGTATTAAGTCCATCCAAAATGTACTCACCGTTTGTTGGAGTATCAAGGCAGCCTATAATATTCATAAGTGTAGACTTACCAGCTCCGGAAGGGCCAACTATTGCAGTGTATTCTCCTTTATATATGGTCAGGTCAACAGAATCTAAGGCTTTAAAGCTGCTGCTTCCCATCTTATATACCTTTTCTATATTAGTCATTTCTATCATAGCTTTTTTATTTAATTGATGTTCCATTTTAAACCTCCCGATAAAACAAAGCTTAGCAAATTATTATTTACCGCCGCCTTGATTTCCTCCCTGTGATCCTCCTGATGGTGCTCCCTGTGGTCCTCCTTCTGGTCTGCCGCCACCCATCATGTCTGCTCCGCCAAAGCCGCCCATATTATTTTTATTACTGTTTGAACTGCTGCTTGTGGAAGGCAGTTTTACTACAAGCTTATCACCGTCTGAAAGTCCTTCTGTAACTTCAATATAATTATCTGTTTCAAGTCCTGTTTTAATTTCTACCTGTTTTCCTCCATTAGAACTGCTCTGTGCAGAGCTTCCTTGCTGATTATTACTATTTTGAGCTGCAGTAGTGCTGCTATCTGCTACTCTGACATACTTTTTACCATTGCTTTCTGTTACAGCCTCTACTGGTACTGCTAATGCATTTTCCTTGCTGTCAATTGAAATAGTTACATTTGCATTCATACCAAGCTTTATTCCTGTCGGGTCTTTAACAGCTACTACTACATCATAAGTTGTTACATTGTTTGAAGTAGTGCCTGTTTGTGCTATAGTTTCGACTGCCCCCTCATAGGTCTTACCTTTTATGGCATCAAACTTTATTTCGGATTTTTGTCCTATTTTAACATTATTAATATTAAGCTCGTCTACAGACACCTTTACTTTTATTGAAGTCATGTCTACTATGGTTAACACTGCCTTTGCTGATTGAGCACTGTCTCCATTAGTGTTGTTTACAGCGGTAACAACTCCACCTATAGGTGCTGTAACTGTCATATTGCTTACTGCTTTATTAGCGTCGCTTAATTGAGTTTTTGCATCGCTTAAAGATAACTTGTCCATAGCTACTTTATTATCATCTACTTTCTCGGCACTCTCATCGCTTGCTAAAGTAAGGCTCTGTTTAGTTACGTTGTTCTTCGCTGTTGTTACTGCATTTTTAAGCTGATCACTATCAGCAGTAAAAAGCTTTTGTCCGGCAGTTACTGTATCTCCCACCTTTACAGATAAGCCTGATATTGTTCCATTATTATTAGGCATTACATCCTTTGTATTTGAAGCATAAGCAGCTCCTGTTCCTTGAACCGTAACCTGAAGGTTCATTTTTTTAGCAGTAACCTGTATATTCTGAACCGTTGATGTTGATGCAGGCTTTGCAGCAAAATAGCTCTTATAGCCGTAGTAACCTCCAAATCCAACTGCAATAACAATAACTCCTGTAACAATCGCTTTAATTAATTTACTTTTCATTATTAACCCTCCTGTATTCCTTATAGGTCCATGACAATTATTAATTGTCATGCCTCCACTATCCTTCTCTCATCTATATAAGGATTATATCTGCCAATTGTTGCATGAGTATCAAATAAATATGTGAACTTTGTGTGATAAAAAAATAGCCAGCATTACTGCTGGTTATCTTCATTTAAAACAGGATATTTAATTATAAAGCTTACTCCATTTTCTCTGTTAACAGCTTTTATTTCTCCGCCGTAAAAATCTATAATTTTCTTTGTGATGGCAAGGCCTAAACCAAAGTTGCCCGTCTTATCTTTATAAAGGTTGTCAAAAATATGATCTATATGCTTTGAATCTATATTGGGGCCGTCATTGTATATTTCAAGTAACGCAAAGTCTTCCTGTCTGCTTAAACTTACTGAAATTTGTTCTTTTGCATATCTAAGGCCGTTTTCTAGAACATTTTCAACAGCAACCTTAACCTTATCCAGATTTCCGTTAATATTTACATCCTGCAAATCCAAATTCCAGTCTATTTTACTATTAACAACTTCAAATCTGCTTGTTATATGAAGGAGCAGCTCTTTAAAGTTAATTTCAATATCCTCACTATTATTTTCAAGAACATAATCTAGGGTATTTAAATACAATATCTGCTTTATTTTTTTCTCAAGACCAATAGCTTCATCTCTTATTATTTCAGCAGTGTTTTCAACAGAGTCAATATAAACCCCGTCTATTATTGCGTCTGCATGGCTCATTATAACCATAACAGGAGTCTTTAAATCATGTGAAATACTCTGCAAAAATGTTTTTTCTTCTTCATCCGCCTTTTTTAATTCCTTCTGCATCTGATTCATAGAAGCTGCAAGACTTCCTATTTCATCTTCGCTTCTTACTGCTATAGGTTCCTTCCAATCCTTTCGGGCAATTTTCTTAGTAAATGCTTCAAGTTCCTTAAGCGGCTTTGCAATAAACTGAGCAACAATCTTTGATGCTATAAAACCTATGGCGATAAATACAACTCCTACAATTATAAACATATAAAACAAATTGTTATCTTCTCTATTTGGCATATACGTTATCAAATATGATTTTCCTGATTCGCCGTTATTTACAGAGCTTATTATAAATAAAAATCTAACATTCTTATAAGTTTGATTAAATTCCTTTTCGTACATATTGCTGTTTTGTACAAAACCTGCCATCCACATTTTAACTTCGTTATCATTAATAAAATCCTGTGGATGCGGTCCCGTCATATCTTTCCCCTGCGGCGGTACATGATCTCTTTTATTTAAATCCTCTATTTGTGTTTTACTATCATTTACATTTAATATAAAGTTATTACTTCCTTTAAGATTTTTAAACTCGTCAAATCTGTTGGCATCTGCAGCACTAAAGTTATTACCGTTTAGCAGAAAACCATGAACGCCCTTCAAATCTTGAATTCTAGCGCTTTCATTTATTTTTCTAAAGGCAAATAAATATAATAACGAAATACAAAAAATAATTATCAATATAATAACTGTAAAGGTAGTCCATATCCTCATGGTTAAAGATTTAAATTTAAATCTATCTTTTAATTTTTTCATCATTTATTCACCAATTTATAACCATATCCATAAACAGTTTCCAAAGCCAGTTTATCCATCTTTTTTCTTAATCTTCTTATTGTATCGTCAACTACTCTATCTGAACCAAAGTAGTCATCTCCCCATACACTTACTAAAATCTGCTCTCGTGAAATAAGATTATTTTTATTTTCAAAAAAATAGCTTAAAAGCTCAAATTCCTTATTAGTAAGCTGTATCTCTTCATCATTTAAGAAGACTGTTCTTTGATTTTTGCTTATTTTGTATCCAGATATATTTAACACTGAATCTGCCATTTCAGCCGGGTTATCTCCGTAAACTCTTTCCATAAGCTTGTTTGTTCTTATAACAAGTTCTCTAGGCAAAAATGGTTTAGATAAATAATCGTCACTTCCTAGCTCTAGTCCAACTACCCTGTCTAATTCTTCATTTCGCGCAGACATAAATATCACAGGCGTATTTTTATTATTAGCTTTGACAGCTTTAATCAGCTCATAGCCATCAACTCCAGGAAGCATAATATCAAGTATCCAAAGGTCCGGCATATCTTTTATTCTATCAAGTGCAGACAGTCCATCAGAAAAAGTGGTTACTTCATATCCTTCTCTTTGCAGATATTTCTCAAGCAATATATTAAGACTTTTTTCATCTTCAACTAGATAAATCTTTTTAGCCAATTTTATCACCTCAACTTTAGGATTTATTACATTGTAACACAAAATTTAGTGAGGATTTTAGATAAATTATGTGAAAAATATGTGTTATTTTATTAAGATGCATAGAAAAACCAAGTTTTTTATATCTTAATTTCTATTAATCCTGTATTATTATCAAGAAAATCCAGCCTCCTGACAAATATATTTTTTGAATTCTCGCTCCAGTATGGACTTCTGTAGCAAAATCTCCCACTAAAAGATAATATCTGTTCCTCCTTAGATTCAGTGATACTCTTTAACCACTTTGCTTCATCTATATCTTTAAGGGGAGTATTGTCAGTTAACCGTTTTACAATAGAAAAATTATTTTTATCAACCATATATACATTTTGCAAATTAACCTCAACTTTTACGTTTTTTCTTATTTCTTTTATATATCTTTTAGTTCCTATAAACGCTATATATTCTCCATTTGGAGATATACTTGGCTCCTGACCTTCACCAATATCCTTTTGATAGCCATCCTTTAAAGATTTATAAATTATATGTCCATTTTTCACAAAAACCACTGCATCTTTTACTTTTACATCATTATTTAAATAAGCCTTTATTTTCAAAGGATTGTATATCAAAGTTATCATAATGCAAATAACAACTGAAACAGCAGCTCTTCTCATATCCGCATTCTCCCTTTTTAAGCACTAAATCAATACTCTATAAATAAATTTCACCACTTTATAATATTGAAGTTATAAATTTAAAAAAATATAGGCCTACCTAATCGATAAGCCTTATGTTAATATTTCTATTAGTTATTTCCTTTATTAACTATTTCATTCAATTTCACCGCAGACTTTATGATAATATTGTACTCATAATCAAGTCTTTTAATCATTTTGAATAAACATAAACTTCCGACTGCCACTTTTCTATCCATCCATCATATACAAAACCTAGTTTAAGAAGTAAATTTTTTGAAGCAATATTTTCTTTTTCAGTCATTGCCACTATTTCACAGCCAGGATAGCACTCTTTAAGTTTCGGCAATAAAGCCTTCAAAACTTCGCTTATATAACCTTTACGAGCATAAATTGGATTGATTGAATATCCAATTGTAATAGTTTTATCTTTTTTTGCCAGATATAAATCCCCTAGAAGCTCATCTGTAGCTCTATCTGCAACAGCAACCTGCATTCCCCTTTCTATATTTAAAGGAACTAATAGTGATTTTCTATACTCATCTTTTGTTAAATTTTTAAAATCTTGATACTTCATCCATTCATCATTGTTTCTATAAATCATGAAAGAGTCTATATCCTTTTCTTCAAAACCTCTTAGTACACATCTGTCTGTTTTAAGCATTTCAACACCTCATTTTAAGTTTTCTATATCATATTTTTAATTAATGAAAATATCATAACAATTATGCCTTATAGTCTTTATAAACCAAACCTCTCTTTTATCATCAATGCAACAACCTCCGCGGAAAGATTAGAATTATCAATTTTTATATAATTATCAAAAGGGATTTCACCTTCATTGCTTACACAGCGATATTTTTCATCATCATTCATGATTCTTTGATTTGACATTTCAATATCTCGCTTTGAAGATTTATTTTTAAAATTCACATTATTCTCTACAAACATATTTCTCTACCCCACAACAAAACTTCTAATATAATACAATTATGACTTATATTATAAGACTGCACAATAAAATTTTTAGTTAGGAAGAAAAGAATATAAGAATTTATATATATAACTTCTTTAGAATTTATATAACAAAAGAGCATGGATAGATTTAATTTGCAAAATCTGCCCACGCTCTTTGATAATATGTTCATTAATATTTTATAAAAAATAAACCTTCAATCTAAATTCCATATTGATTATACCAAGATTTATACAATTCTATATCATAATCAGGAACCCGATTGAATCTATTCCCATCATAAATAAATCTCAAGTTTTCATCTAATTCTATATCAGCTGTAAACATATTTGGTTTAATTGATAACTTAGAATTACAATAATAATGAATGGGAATCTCATTTTCAGCATCTGGACCAACGACACAGCTGCAGCCTAAAAATTTTTCATCATTTTGCATACCGCAAGCATTTGAGCTTGCTAAATATATGCCATTGCTTTGAACATGATATTCTATTACTGTCCTTAGATAATCTTTGGAACTTTTTAGGTCTGATAAATATATAGCAGAAAGATTAATATATAAATTTACACCCTTGTAAGCATAATATCTGATTAACTCCGGGAAGTTTATAGTATCATAACAAATTCCAAAGCCTATTTTCCCAAATTCTGTTTCAAAAATCATCGGCTTAGTACCTTTTGAAAATATCTTATGCTCGTCGCCGTATAAGTGAATTTTATTATATACCTTAACTGTTTTGTCAGGGCCGATGATGATAGCTGAATTGAATATTTTTTCTTTACCAAATGAAGGAGTCCCAAAACAAATATAGATATTATTTCTATTTGAGAGCTCTAAAAATAAATCAATAACATTATCTAATTCCTGTTTACTTAATAGAGTTATATTATCCATATAATATTGATAGCCTGTTAAACACAATTCAGGAAATATAATTAAATCAACTTTATTGTTGATGGCATCACATATATACTTTTTCATTAAAATAATATTGACATCAATATTTTTCTTGGAATTAAAATTAACTACTGCAACTCTCATATATACCCCGCCATAAAATAACATAATAAGACTATTTTAACATACTCAAATAAAAAATACAGGATACATCACTGCACCCTGCTTCTATACGTCTCTAAACTTCTATCTTGCTGCATATAGTTTCATAAACTTTATTACATATATTATCAAAGGAATCTTTAATATCATTGCTTAGAGATAGGGAATATTCAAAGTTTTCACCCTCTATACCTACTATTATGCCGTCGATAAATCTATATGAAATTTCAAGAGCTTTTATAAGGCTATATCCATGTTGAGAAAACAAACTTTGACTAGCACTTAACCTATAAATATCCTTTAAACTATTAACCGTTACTGTCCCCGGCTCAATTCCAAACCAGGTTGCATCAACTATAATTATATAATCGTTTTCTTCAATTTTTCCAAGGCAATATTCAAAGTCTGTCTCACCGATGATTACTTTTATATCGTTTTCTTCAAATTTTTCACTTAGCTTTTCAATTGTATGAACAGCCAATCCATCATCACCCATGAGTCTGTTTCCTATTGCTATTATTTTTACGGTCATATTATGATTTCCACCGGTTTAAATCTATCACTAATAACGTGTGTAGCACAGGATATACATGGGTCGTAGGATCTTACAATTCTTCCTATTTCAACAGGCTGCTCAGGATTTTGAAGCTCTGTACCAATAAGAGCCTGTTCAATTACTCCTCTTACTCCCTTAGAATCTGTTGGCGAGCAGTTCCACGCACTTGGTGTGATTATGTTGTAATGATTTATTGCCTTATTTTCAATAGACACCCAATGTCCTAAAGAACCTCTTGTAGTATCTTTAAGTCCACTGCCTCTTGAGCTGTCAGGTATGTCATACTGTCTCTGTCCTACTGGTTCAAAACTGACTCTTTCAAGCAGTCCCTCAATTATTTCTATTACCTTTTTAGTTTCCAAAACTCTTGCAATAGTTCTGTCCATCATTGATATCTTATTTTCATAATTACCGCTTAATATCATTCTGGCAAGAGGACCAACTTCCATAGGATGGCCTTGATAGCGTGGCGCTTTTACAAAGCTGTACGCCTGAGCTTTGTTCATATCATCTTGTGTAAAACTTCCAAATAGATTATCCTGAACTGTTTCACCTCTGTACCAGGAGTTATATATATTTTCAGTTATTTTTATCTGTTCAAAGTTACCTATCTGCCCGTTAATCAAAACAGCGGGATTTACATAGCTTATTTCTTTTTCCTTATATGTGTCGAATACTCCATAGCTCATCAGATTTCCATAACCTATGCCCATGTTAAAATAGTCCTTATAGTACTCAGCTATAATATTCACATCTTCCAGCATCCTGTTACTAATAAAGTCCTTTGTTTCAGAAACTAAGTATTTTAGATGTATAAGCTTTGAAGCATCTAGTCCTTCCGTTACTCCGCCCACGAAAACTCCATGATTGTGAGGTGCCTTTCCTCCAAGTACTGCCAGTCCTTGATGGGCGAGCCTGCTGAATTTTACTGCTTCCAAGTAATCCTCTGATATTTTCTTGTTCAAGACTTCCGGGAGCCTTAAATCATATAACCCTGCAGAGGATACAGGCTGGACCTCCGGAGTTAGCACAAAATCCGGCAACGTATACAGATAAAAATGTCTTATATGATTTTGAATAAACTCCCAGCCATGAATAATATCTCTCAGCATTTTGTCATTTTCATTAGGCTGCACTCCAAGTGCATCTTCAAGTGCAAGAGTGGATACAACCGAATGTGCTGTGGAACAAATTCCACATATTCTTTCAGTAAAATATATTGCATCAAAAGGCGATCTGCCTAAAAGCATTTTCTCAAAGCCTCTAAATAACAGGCCGCTGCTTTTAGCATCCACTACTTTATTATTTTCAACCTTTACCTCTATATCCATAAAGCCGCTTATGCGAGTAATTGGATTTAATGTTATTGTTCTACTCATAAACTCACCTTCACTCTCTATTGCTCTTTAATATCTTACAAAGGGTTCCATGCCATCAGGAAATGCAAAATTAGCGCATCCGATACAGGGAGTATTGCCTCCGATAGGCCAGTTAACCCTGCCGTTCCACTTTCTCGTCGGGCAGTCGGTTCTTGTAATTGGACCTCTGCAGCCTAGCTTAAACATGCAAGTCTCATCTCCAAGCTTTTTTGCAAAAATTCCATTGTCAAAGAAGGATCTTCTCTGGCATCTATCGTGAATGGTTACTCCGTAGAATAGAAGAGGTCTTTTCATATTATCTACCTCAGGTTTTCCTTTTGTAATGATATGAGCAACAGTTCCTATAACCCAGGCTGGGTTACAAGGACATCCGGGAAGGTTGATTACATCCCTTTTTAGTGCAGTGCTTAAACTCACACTTTCTGAAGGGTTAGGTCTTGCAGCTGAAATTCCGCCGCTGGAGGCACAGGTTCCCACAGCCAAAACATATTTAGCCTTTTCCCCTGCCATTTTAATCGCCTCCAGAGCAGTTATTTCCTTTCCTTTGTATTTAGCAACAATACTGTAGTTTCCATTATTTTTTAATGCTACAGCTCCATCAACTAATAATATGAATTCTGTTTCCAGGGTTTTTATAAACTCCTCAAAGGCAATTTCGCCTTCTTTAGCCATTATGCTGTTGTTGTAGGTTAGATTCACCATTTCCCTTAGAAAAAATAATATATCAGGGTCGGTTGCATCCAAAAGTGAAATAATATTGCCTGAACAGCCCGTGGCCTCAAGCCAAATAGCATTTATCTTCCTGTGCTCTCCCGCTCTAATGCATCTAACAGCTTCATGAACCATGCTCCAGGCTGATGTGTGCTTATCAGTCCACAAAGGACAGTTTGATAAGTCGTTCAACTTCGCTACCCCCAGCTTTATTAAATATCATATTATTTTATTAATGAAATCTTTATTCTATTACTCTATTAAGAAATATTCCATCAGCTATAGATCAGAATTTACCTATCTATACAGCCTTCAAAGTACTGCATATATTATCAAAAATATCAAAAGCACTGGCATTACCCTCTATAGTCTCTAGAATGCCAAACTCTTTATATAAATTTAATACTGGCTGTATGGATTTATTGTAAACCGTCAGTCTGTCTAAAACTATATGTTCCTCATCATCATTTCTATGAATTAAGTTTCCGCCGCAAGCCTCGCATTTATCTTTAAGTTTTGAAGGATTAAAGCTTATATGATAGCTGGCTCCGCAATTACTGCAAAATCTTCTTCCCGCTATTCTTTCTAAAACTGTGTCTTTTGAAACATTAATTAAATAAGCCTTATCAATGTATTGTTTATTATCAGCTAATATTAATTGAAGCGTTTTTGCTTGATGCAAGTTTCTAGGAAATCCATCAAGTAAAAATCCACCTTTATTTTCTTCTTTATTAAGACTTTCCTTAACTATTGAGATTGTAAGTTCATCCGGTACTAAATCACCTTTTTGAATATACTCGTTAGCTTTAATTCCTAAAGGAGTGTTATCTCTTATCTGTGCACGAAATAAGTCACCAGTTGATATATGTGGAATTTTAAGATAATCACAAATCAATTTAGCCTGGGTCCCTTTTCCCGATCCCGGTGCACCTAGTAATACTATTCTCAAAGGTTTTACCTCCATTTTCTTCAGCTTGATATTTTTTATCAAGAAAAATAAAAAGTTGATAATTTTTACTATAGCTATTCTTCTCCAAACTTTGATTCAACTAGTTTTATAAGTGTATCTACTGCTGCTTTTTCATCTTCACCCTCAGCGGAAATTGTTATGCTGCTTCCCTTTGTTAAACCTAGTGATAATATATTTATCATTGATTTTGCATTGCCTGTTCTTCCGTCTTTTGAAATTGTTATATTTGACTTAAAGCTTGCTGCTGTCTTTACAAACACAGCCGCCGGTCTAGCATGTATTCCTGTTTTATTTTCCACAATTATTTGCTTTGATATCATTTTAGTTACCCCCTACAAATTATAAATTTATTTTCAATTATATATTTAGCAATAAACATGCCAAATATAGTTATAAAGCAAAAATTTAAAACTATGAGCCAAAATTACCATGAAACGGCTTAAATGCTTACTTCTTTGCTGTGTTTTAATTCTTTTTATAATTCATCTATATTATAAAGTTCATAGATAGGTTGATAAATTTTATCAACCTGTTATTTTTAAAGATAGAATACTTTAAAATAATGAAGCAGGATACTTTAAGTACCCCGCTTAATTGTTAACACTATCAGCTAAATCATATAATTGTTCTGAGCTATTTTGACTTGAGCCATCGGATGAATCTGCACCATATGAAATCAGCTTTCCATTTTGCTGAACCCATGTCATAATTTCACTGTCAGAGCTCCCCCTACCGTTATCACCTGCTAAAACATATCGTATTTCTCCATTTTTTACAAGAGCTTTAAATTGATCCAGGCTCATAACAGTTTCATTTCCCATAAATCCGCTCAGGGAAGCAACATATAAATCAGTATTTATTGTAAGGTTTTCTGCAGTATTTGATGAACTTACCACAATTTGAGCTTTTCCATTCACTTTGTGATTGTTTAAAAACTTAACTAAATCCTCTGTGTTTATATTATCAAAGCCAAACCCACGGTCGTTATTTCTCATCATACCTCCAGTCGAAGCTTGGTTTGAGGATTGCTGTGACGGCAGAAGCTCCATGCCTGCTGAAGGGTTTGTTGAATCTACTGGATAAAACATTGCAGCACCAGAGCCAGCTAAAGGTGATACAAGAATTCCTGCTACTCCTAAGGACACAAGCAGCTTATTTATTTTAGTTAAATCTTTTTTCAGAAGCTTAGCACCAACCATTATAAGTGCAGGTACAAAGCACAAAACAATTAATAAAACTAACAATATTTTAACTATATGTGAGGAGTTTATGAAATAAGAAAGCATTATCAGTTGTACCAAGCCATTAATAAGTAAAGCTGCTGGCAGGAACCAAGCTTTCCAGCCTCCCTCTTTGTACATTTCCCACATAGTCACAATTCCGATTCCGGATAAAGCTGCTGCAGGAGGAGCCATCATTGTTAAATAATGAGGATGGAATAATCCTGTATTAAAGCTGAAATTATAAATTCAGGAAACAGCCACATAAACCATAAAACCAGTGCCTGTTTTTTATCATTATCTAATTTGATTCTCAGTTTTTCTTTTACCCCCGCTGCTATAAATCCAATAAACGCAAGTGGTATAAACCAAACGATTTGATCTGAAAGTATGTTTTTAGAGAATAAACGTGTAATCCCTGCCTTAGTTTGATTTCCAAAGGTACCTGCTAGTCCGCTACTGCTTCCCGGACCTCCGCCTTGAAAACCTCCACCCATGCCTGGCGCACCTTGACCTCCCCGTCCTGGATTTCTGGGACCTCCTTGTCCTAGGCCTCCCTGACTAAAACCTCCAGGTCCTCCTTGCCCCTGTTGATTATTGCTGCCTCCAAATAAACTTCCAAGGCTAAGCCTTTCTGAGCCGTTATGACCAATAATAAGACCCATTTCTGTATTATTATTGCTGCTTCCAACATAAGGACGACTGCTTGCAGGTATAGAATCCACAATAAGAGCCCAGGAAAAAGATACTGCAAGCAAAATTGCTGTACCTAAAGCTAAATGTGCAATTCTTTTTTTCACTGATATTGTGCCGGCAAGCAAATACATAATATATACAGCAGGCTTAAACCTAATATACTCACACTTAGCGAGGCTAAATTAACAGTAATAAACTGAATAATTTCATTTAAGGTTTTTTTATTAGTTCTCGTATCCTTAAAGGTCCAGAACTTATTGCAGAAAAAACTATTTAAGGTACCGCTAGAATACGATAAAATCTGGCTTACTACATAGTTAATTCCAAACACACCATTTAGGACTGAAAAGATTCCAAAATCAATCAAGGTGTTTAGGCATCCCACAAAACCGAATTTGTTAATATGCCTAAAAGTTTGATTGTTTACCACTGCTAATTTTTCAAAGGGTATTTGGTTTCACCTGCAAATCTTTCCTGTCTTATAAATTCTACATAGGTCTACTTGTAACCAACCCAGCTAACAAGCCCTCTTACATATCTATTTTTCTCAGGAAGTGAAGTAAGTGCATCACAAACTTTTCTATCAATCAATCTAAAATCTCCCGTATCCACAGGAATTTCAATATTAGTCATGCTTCCTAAAATTCTATAGAAGGCTTTAGCTGTAAATTTCTTAAAAAAGGTTTCTCCCTCTCTCTTTGCCCTTTTTCCATAAACAACCTCATAACCATCCTTCCATTTTCTTATCATGCCTAAAATTACTTCAGGAGGATCCTGTAAATCTGCATCAATAACAATAATAGCCTGTCCTAAAGATAATTCCATGCCAGCGGTAATTGCGGCTTGATGTCCAAAATTTCTAGAAAAGTTTATAAGTCTTATATTCTCATCTTCTCCACATATAGACTCTAATTTTTCTCTTGTCCTATCTTTGCTTCCATCATTTACAAATATAATTTCATATTCTTCCTCAGTTTGTTCCATAACCTGCTTTAATCTTTTATAGCTCTCAGAAATAACAAGTTCCTCATTATACACGGGCACTACTAAAGAATAAGTTTTTCCATACATAATTCTCTCACCCCAATTTTCAAATACAATTTCATTTATTGACTAAATTATATAATCAAATTGTTGCAGCATTATCAGATAATTATGTGAATTTTATGTGATATTGTAAAATTCCTCATAAAAAAAGAAATTTATCTCTGAAAATAAAAAAACAGTTGTCTCTCCAACTGTTTTTTATTTATCATTATTTACTTTAAATCTGACAGTGATTTTGCCATAACTCCATACTTAGTCAGTGACAGTTTTACATCTTGGCTACTTCAACAACAGGTTCAGTATTCTTTCTAATCTGACGTCTTGCATAAAAATAAATTCCTACCTGACCAAGCCCTGCCAGTGTCCAGGTCACAGGATAGCATGAAAAGAGAATAACTTCTGTAGGATACCATTTAAATATTGTAACAAGCCAAACAATTCTCATTAGGCAGGCACCGATAAGAGTTGAAAGCATAGGCATTATTGAATAGCCCATTCCGCGGGTAAGACCTGGAAATACATTCATAATTCCACAGGTAAAAAATGCAGCTATCATTATATTCATTCTCAGTATCCCAAGTTTTATTACTGCGGGGTCGGAAGTATAGATGCTTAGAAGAGGCCTTCCAAAGAGTAAAATTGCACCTCCTAAGAGTATCCAGGTAGCGAATACCAATATGGTACTCACCTTTGCAATAGTATCAATTCTATCATACTTCTTTGCTCCCATGTTCTGTCCGGTAAAGGAAATAGCTGCATTATAATAGGCATTCATTGTAGTTCCTATATAGTTTTCCACATTTCCTGCAGCCGCACTTGCTGCAACCATAGTAGAGCCAAAAGAATTAACCGCTGACTGAACAAGTACATTAGAAATAGAGAATAAAAGTCCTTGCATTCCTGCAGGCAGACCTATTCTTATAATGATCTTCAGTTTTTCCTTATCAATGCGCATTTTTTTAGGTATAAAACGTAGTCCTCCATCGCATCTCATCAGGCACATTATAATAAGCACCACGGAAAGATACTCCGAAATAACCGTTGCTGTTGCCACTCCTGCTACACTCATGTGCAGTACAATTACAAAGAATAGATTTAATATTACATGTAGGGTTCCTGTAATGACTAGATAATACATTGGACGTCGGCTGTCACCCGCAGCGCGCAGAATAGCTGCTGCAAAATTGTATACCATTGTTGCAGGAGTACTTATGAAATAAATTTTCATATACAACGTGGAAAGCCCTATAATATCCTCTGGTGTGCCCATCATGTTAAGCAAAGGCTTGGAAAGGAATATTCCGGCCACCATAACAATAAGGCCTCCTATAATACTGATAGCGATTGAAGTGTGAACAGATTTGCTAACATCATCTTTTTTACCGGCTCCGGAGTCTTGAGCCACGATGACGGTTGTACCTACTGACAATCCCATAAATAGGGTAATAATAAGATTGATAAGAGAACCGGTAGAACCTACTGCTGCGAGTGCCTTGCTGCCGGAAAACCGCCCTACCACTACCATGTCAGCTGTATTAAACATCAGCTGCAGAATATACATTGCCATAATTGGCAAGGCAAAGATTAAGATTTTTTTAAACAGAGGACCTCTTGTCATATCAATGTTTCTGTTTCGAGTAATCATAATGCCCTTCGCCTCCTTTACTGTCATTATTTTAAACTGAAATCCAGATCAATTTTTATTTAAATGTGTCAGCCACAAATAAAACTTTTTCGTTCTCGATATAAAACCCTCATAAATATTAATTTTAATACAAGCTCTTTGCTAATACAATACTTCCAATTTATATTATACTCTTAAAATAAATTTAAAGCTCTATGACTTGCTGAGAGCCATAGAGCTTTATATAATGCAATAAAGTTCTTACATTAACGATGTCACAAAATATCCAATCTTCAAGGATTTTTGGAACATCGGTAATGTATCAGAACTTTTGCTTTATATATTATAATCTAATTGATCTTTTTATAAATTTTCCGTATCCTACTTCTCCAAGAAATTTATTGTCTTTGGCAACAACTTTTCCTCTGACTAAAGTAAGTATCGGATATCCCTTAAGTTTCATGCCTTCGTAGGCAGTATAATCCACATTTTCATGAAGAATATTCTTTGTAAGCACTACCTCTTTATTAGGATCAATTATAACTATATCCGCATCTGACCCTACAGCTATAGTACCTTTTCTTGGGTACAGCCCAAATATTTTTGCCGGATTTGTTGATATGACCTCAACAAATTTATTAATACTTATTCTTCCTTTGGAAACACCTTCTGAAAATAAAACCGGTACTCTTGTCTCTATTCCAGGCGCACCATTAGGGCACTTTGTGAAGTCATCTTTACCAAGCTGCTTATCTCCATTGAAATCAAAGGGGCAATGGTCTGTTGCAACAACTTGTATTAATCCATCCTTGATTCCTTTCCATAGCTTCTCCTGATCCTTCTTTTTTCTAAGCGGCGGGCTCATTATGTACTTTAGCCCCTCATTATTTGGCTCATTATATCTTTCATCATCCAATAATAAATATTGGGGACATGTTTCCGCATATACCTTTTGTCCCCTTTCTGAAGCCATTTTTATATAATCAAGTCCGAGACCACAGGAAAGATGTACTATATATAATGGTGCATTCCCTGCTATTGAAGCAAGATTAATCATCCTATTTATTGCTTCTGCCTCACATTCTGCCGGTCTGCTTAATGCATGATATATAGGCGACAGCATTTGGTTTTGTGAATAATAGCTTCTAAGATAATTTACTGCAGCATCATTTTCCGGATGTACAGTTGTTATTCCCCCTAGTTCCTTAAGCCTTAAAAGAACCTTCAAAACCTCTGCATCCGACAGCTTATAGTCATAGGTTAAATAGGCTTTGAAGCTTGGAATTCCTTCGTTATTTATTATCTCTTCCATTTCGTTAAGAATTTCTTCATTCACATGCTGTAAAACACCATGAAAGCTGTAATCTATAACTGCCTTCCCATCTGCATATCCATGATATACCGCTGTCTGATGCTTTAAATTACAACCTTTTGGTCCAAACCCCATGTGATCTACAATGGTTGTTGTCCCCCCACATGCAGCTGCAACTGTACCTGTATAAAAATCATCCTTTGCAACAGCAATTCCAACGTCTAGGTTTAAGTGTGTATGAGCATCTATTCCTCCAGGAACCACATACTTTCCCATTGCATCAATAACTTCATGATTATTTAAATGAAGGTCTATTCCAATTTCTTTTATAACACCTTCATCAATGATAATATCTGCATTGTATATATCACTAGCAGTAACAATTTTACCGTTTTTTATTATTGTAGTCATTTTCCCCCCCCCAATCTATTTGGCCTATCAATTATTTAAACAAGTATTGAACATATTTTTATCCGCCACTTAATTATATTGTGCATCCTCTTACTTATATTACTTTTTATCAATCAAATAACTTAAAACAAAAATAGCATTGATGTCCGAAACATCAATGCCATTTATTAATTGCTTTTTCTTTTTATGCAATATCAAACTGCATATTATAGAGTCCTGCGTATATACCATTTTTATCCAAAAGCTCTTCATGTGTTCCGCTTTCCTGTATTCCTTCTTCAGTTAGAACAAGAATATTATCAGCATTTCTTATTGTACTCAATCTATGAGCAATTACGATTGTTGTTCTGTTCTTTGCCAGCTCCTCCAAAGACTGCTGAATGTATTTTTCGCTTTCATTGTCCAGTGCAGAGGTAGCTTCGTCAAGTATCAATATAGGAGGGTTCTTAAGGAATACTCTTGCAATAGATATTCTTTGCTTTTGTCCTCCCGAAAGCTTAACTCCTCTTTCCCCTACATAAGTATTATATCCATTTTCAAGTCCCATAATAAATTCGTGGGCATTGGCTCTTTGCGCTGCTTCAATTATTTCTTTATCAGTAGCTCCTGGTTTTCCATAGGCAATATTTTCTTTTATTGTTCCAGCGAACATATAAACATCCTGCTGAACAATACCTATATTATTTCTTAGTGATTTTAGCTTTATATCTCTAATATCAATTCCATCTATCTTTACCGAACCCTTATCGACCTCATAAAACCTTGGCACTATGCTGCAGAAAGTAGTCTTACCTCCCCCTGAAGGTCCAACAATAGCAAAGGTTTTTCCTGCTTCAATATCTACATTTATATTATTGAGCACTGTATTTCTATTATCATAGCTGAAGGATACATTTTGAAAAGTAATCTGCCCTTTTGGTTTATTTAACTCAACCGCATCTTTATTATCTACTATATCAGGGTGAGTATTAATAACCTCAAGGAATCTTTCAAAACCTGTAATTCCTCTTTGATACTGCTCTGTAAAGTTAACAAGCTTGTCTATAGGATTGAGGAATATATTTATATAAAGTATATAAACTACTAAATCAGAAGTTGATATTTTCCCCATGCTTATGAATAAGCCTCCAAACAGTACTACGGATAAATATAAAATCCCCTGGAAAAATCCATTCATACTGAAGAACCTTCCCATTAAATTATAGTTATCTTCTTTAGTTCTTAAAAAATCATTATTACCCTTTTGAAACTTTTTATTTTCTATGTGTTCATTAGAAAAAGACTTCACCACTCTTATCCCTGATAAGCTATCTTGAACCTGTGCATTAACTACAGCAATTTTCTCTCTATTTTCCTTAAAAGTAGCCTTCATTTTTTTATTATAATTAACAGAGAAATAAAGCATGAATAAAGTAATAAATATTAAGATAAGAGTTATATTGATATTTATACTTAAAAGTATTAGGAAAGACCCTGCTATCTTAAGAATAGATATAAAAACATCCTCAGGACCGTGATGAGCAAGCTCTGATATATCAAATAGGTCTGTAACTATTCTCGACATTAACTTACCTGTGTTAGTATTATCATAGTAAGAAAATGATAATCTCTGAAGATGACTGAATATATCATTTCTCATATCCGCTTCCATTCTTGCTCCCATTATATGCCCATAGGAAGTGATATAAAATTGACAAAAATATTTAACCACATACATAAGTAAAAGTGCCGCGCCGATTAAAGCCACATATTTTATTATTGTTGACCTATCCTTTAAATAGACATCATTCAAAAGATATCTAACAATTATAGGAAAAATCAAATCTATGGCTGAAAGAGTTAAAGCACAAAACATATCCATAAAAAACATGCCTTTATATGGCTTGTAGTAACCAATAAATTTTTTAATTGTATTCAAAAAAATCCCCCCCTTTTATTTATATAAATTTAAAGTAAATCTATATAACACAATTTATATTCTAACATAAAATTAAAAAACGGTTAACAGTTTTAGATTATATTCCAAAATTGTTAACCGTCTTTTATTTTATATTTCCATTATAATTGGCAGAATGATTGGTCTTCTTTTTGTTTTTTCATACAAGTATTTACTAACTGCATTTTTTATATTTGATTTTATAACAACCCATTCTGTTATTCTATTATCCAAACACTTATCTATTTCCTGTCTAACTATTTCTCTTGCCTCGTTAATTAAGTTTTCTGATTCCTTTACATAGACAAAACCTCTTGTAATAATATCTGGTCCCGCTATAACGCTGAAAGATTCTTTTTCTATAGTCACTACAACAGTTAAGATGCCATCTTCTGCTAAATGTTTTCTATCTCTTAAAACAATATGTCCAACATCTCCTACTCCGAGCCCATCTACCATAACGCCGCCGGAATGAACTTTTCCATTAATTCTTATACCATCCTTAGACAACTCTACAATCTGACCTGTTTCTGCAACAGCAATCTCAGACTCATCTCTTCCAAGCTTTTGTGCTAATTTTGAATGATGTCTTAAATGTCTGTATTCACCATGAACAGGCATAAAAAACTTTGCCTTGACCAAAGTATGAATTAATTTTAACTCCTCTTGTCTTGCATGACCAGAAACGTGAACTTCCTCAAAAGCTTCATAAACTACATCTGCACCCTTTTTAAACAATTCATTAATAACTCTGGATATGAATTTTTCATTACCAGGTATCGGAGAAGCTGAAATAATAACCAAATCCCCATGCTCAACTCTAAGAGTTTTATGAGTGCCCATTGACATTCTTGCTAAGGCAGACATAGGCTCTCCCTGACTTCCAGTTGTTATAACGGTAATATTTTCATTAGGATATTTACTCATTTCATCCATACTGATACTATATCCCTCAGGAATATTCAAGTAACCGAGCTCCATAGCAACCTGAGAAACCTTTTCCATACTTCGTCCGCTAAAAGCTATTTTTCTTCCATATTGAAGAGAAGCATCAATAATTTGCTGCATTCTATGTATATTTGAGGCAAAGGTTGCTACAATTACTCTACCATTGGCTCTTGCAAATACTCTGTCAAAGGTTTCTCCAATTTTTCTCTCTGAAACAGTGTAGCCAGGTCTTTCCACATTAGTGCTGTCAGCCATAAGAAGAAGTACTCCTTCTTTTCCAAGTGTTGAAAGCCTCTCAAAATCCATCATTTTTCCATCTATTGGAGTATAATCAATTTTAAAGTCCCCTGTATGTATAATTACTCCTATTGGTGTATGCAGAGCTAAGGAACAGGAACCCGCTATACTGTGGCTGTTTCTTATAAACTCTACGTTTATATATTTGTTTTCTATTATATCCCCTGGTTCTACAACATTAAGCTCACAATCATTTAAAATATTATGCTCCTTAAGTTTAAGTTCCACCAATCCTAATGTTAACCTAGTTCCATAAATTGGCACATTAAGCTGTTTTAAAACATATGGGAGAGCACCTATATGATCCTCGTGTCCATGCGTTAAGAAAAATCCTTTTACCTTTTTCTTGTTATTTAAAAGATATGTAATATCCGGTATAACTAAATCTACACCATACATCTCCTCATCTGGAAAAGCCACACCGCAGTCTATAACTATTATTTCATCCTCATATTCAATAGCTGTAATGTTCTTTCCAATTTCACCCAATCCTCCTAAGGGAATAATTTTTACAATTTTCTTGTCTTCCAAAAAAATCTCCTCCTCTTGTTATTACATATAAACTATATATTTCTATAAATAAACTTCAAAATTCACTTTATACAAATTTATTTTATACATAAGTCAATTTTAATCCATTTATGCTAATAAAGATATTAATTATTTATTAATAAAAAAATCCATAATATAGATTATATTATAACCTAAATTATGGACTAATATATTACTTTTCGCTATTTGCCTGCAAAGAATGTTTCTCAGGCTCATGCATTCCTATTTTGTGTCCGTTTTCAATCCCAAAGTGACCTCCATTTTGAAAATGAATTTTTCTAAGCTCAGGATTAGATTTATGTCTCATTTTTCTTAAACCTTTATTATTATCCATAAATTTACCTCCTGTTAGTAAGAATCTTTACTCTATTAATTTAACCAAACTTATCTTTATATATTTTAGGAAAGTTAAGTACATATTAATAAATAATGTATTTTATAATATAAGTTTTTATGGTATAAAAGAATAAGTGGATTGCGAAGCAAAGTTATCATAAAGTAAAATATTATTTTCTACACTAGGCTCTAAGGTCTTTGCACCAAAGCCTGGGGCAATTTTATTAGGAGGTTAATTATGAAATTAAACAAAGCTGATATTATAAGACGTGCTTTTATAATAGCAATTGCAAGTCTTATTTCTTCCGTGGGTCTTAATATGTTTATTATTCCTCATAAGCTTTTAAGCGGCGGAGTTTCGGGTATTGCTCTTATAGTTCAATATTTATCAGGTATTCAAGCAGGTATTATTATAATTTTAATTAATATTCCTTTATTTGTACTTAGCATAAAAGAGCTTGATAAAGAGTTTACTATACTTACTATTATAGGAACTGTATGCCAATCAATATTTTTGATATTAACAAGAAATGTTTCTCAGCTCTACTTTGCTAAAGATATGATTTTAAGCTGTATATACGGCGGAGTTATGCATGGAATAGCACTTGGGCTTATATTCAGCAATCATGGTTCACTTGGAGGAACAGATATTATTTCTATGATTATAAGAAGAAGATATAATTTTGAAATAGGAAAAATATCCTTCGGCATAAATCTGTTAATTGTATCAATAGGATCAATATTCTTTGGCATTGAAAGAGGCCTTTATACTTTAATATCCATGTATATAGTTTCTGCAGTTATGGATAAAGTTATAAACGGTTTTGATATAAAGAAGATGATTCTTATAGTTACAGATAAGGAAAAAGAAATTATCGAAAATATACAAACCGACTTAAAGAGAGGTTGTACCTTGCTTTACGGAATCGGAACTTATACTAAAAGTCCTAAAAAGATAATTTACTGCGTTGTAACCTTATCTCAGGTTCCAAAAGTAAAATCAATAGTTGAAAGTTGTGATACTTATGCATTTATGACTATAATTGATACTTCTGAGATCTTAGGAAAAGGCTTTAAAAAATCTATATAAATGTTTAAAAGGGAATGTCTCAAAATTATTTTCTATTTTGAGACATTCCCTTTTGTCTTAGACAAAAAATGGAACAAACAAAATTAGTGTAACAATTGTATCTAAGAAAAAGACCCATGAAAAATCAAGTACCATCATATTATTTTCTACAGCTTGACAGAAGCCTATTTTATCACCATGAGCTCCCTCATATACAACAGAACCTCTTATTCTAGAAACCGGTATAATTTCTCTATTGCCGCTTAGATTTATTAAGGCCAAATTCAAATGTTCATTCTTTTTGCCTCTACTTATGTTTGTACTGGCTAATATACTTGCGCCTTTAGCATAAGGATAAGGATTTATATTAGATATAAAAGTCCTTTCACCATTTATCATAAAACTTCTTGTCTCATAGTTTTGATCAGAAAAAGAAAATTTTATTTCTCTTGCCCCATCGAATTCACCCTCTACCCTACATTCTGAGAGTATATAACCTGTGGTATCATCCACAGAAATCATTGAATTATAAAAGGTTGTTTTACTTGTTTGATTTATATTACCTGCAAGCTTTGGGGCATCAGCCTTTCCATCCTTTATAAATGAATAAAAATAACTTCCATCCTGTTTACCATAAGCTACTACATACTTATCATTATATTTTGTTCCATAAGATACTTAATATTCGATTCATAAATAGTTGCCTTAGAATTATTCTTTATATCTGTAATCTCTATTCTGTTATCATAAGAAACTACCATTATTTTTTCATCAAGCTTTATTAAATCATCCACATTAAATTTATCATTCAATATCATTGTCTCTATATTTTTTGTATTATCATGCTTTATATAGCTTAAATATAGTTTATTATCATCAGTGAGCAAGGTTATATTATATGGTATTTATTTCTCAACAGGAAAGTTTTTCTCCATAAGTTTCTTTCCATAATCATCAGTAGAAAATACTTTTATACTTTGTCCATTATTATAAGCAATAACATTATTGTTTTTGTATTTTATTATTTTAGGCGCATACTGGATATCCGCCGTATCAAGAAGTACTTCCTTAGACCATGAGCTTGAAGGCGGTTTTTTAATTTCATCAAGATTAATAAAATAATGCATCCCCATTTCTAAAACTAGAACTATAACTGTAAAAAGCATCGCTAGTTTCTTTTTCATATTTATAATCCCCCCCAAAATTTTAGTTTAACCTATTATACTACATTTTTCCAAAAATAGCACAAAGTGAAAAAGAGGCTATCTGTCTTCTCTCTCATCTCATACATATTTCTAAAATTTATGAGAAAACTTATATTTGGATAATGTTACATATATAACAAAGGAGAGAATGTAAGATGAGTGAAACCATTTTGGAAAAAACTGAAGGCAGAGTCAGCTACCACGATTCAGTTGAGGAAATGCTTAAGAGAATTAGAGAGGATGGAATGTCAAATGTTTTTGACAGATGGGCTCTTCAGGAAAAAATACGCTGCAAATTCTGTCTTGAAGGTTTAAGCTGTCAATTATGCTCGCAAGGTCCCTGTAGAATAAGTGAAAAAACAGGTCAGACTAAGGGTGTGTGCGGAATTGGTCCTGATGCAATGGCTATGAGAAACTTTCTTTTAAAAAATATTATGGGAGCAGGGACTTACAGCCATCATGCTTATGAAGCCTTTAGAACTCTTCAGGCAACTGCAGAAGGAAAGACACCTTTTAAAATTAAAGATGTAGATAAGCTTAAATGGATGTGTGAAAAAGTAGGGATTGATATAAACCAGGATATAAATGATATGGCAATTGAGCTTGCTGTACTTCTTGAAGATCAGCAGAGAATTGGTGTTGAAGAGCAAAACATAATGGTTGAAGCCTTTGCCCCAAGAAAGAGAAAAGAACGCTGGAGAAAGCTTGGAATTTATCCTGCAGGTACAGTTCATGAAGAGCAAAACTGTGTTGCAAGCTGTTTAACTAATGTAGACGGTAGCCATGTATCCTTGGCTATGAAGGCTTTAAGGCTTGGTATTGCTACTATTTACAACACTCAGATAGGTCTTGAAATGGTTCAGGATATTCTTTTTGGAACTCCAATGCCTCATGAAGTTAATATGGACCTTGGAATTATGGATCCAGAGTACATAAATGTAGTATTCAATGGTCATCAGCCTTGGGCCGGAGCAGCTACCATAGAAAAAGCAAGAAGCAAAGAAGCTCAAGACAGAGCTAAGGCTGCTGGTGCAAAAGGCCTTAGAATTATAGGCTCAATTGAAACAGGTCAGGAACTGCTTCAAAGATTTGAAATGGATGATGTATTTGTTGGACATATGGGAAACTGGCTTACTATAGAGCCACTTTTAGCTACCGGAACAGTAGACGTTATGGCTATGGAAGAAAACTGCTCTCCTCCTGCTATAGATATGTATGCTGAAAAATATCAGGTAACTCTGGTATCAGTAAGTACAATCATTGATCTGCCTGGTCTTCAGCACAAAATTCCTTATGACCCATCTGAGGTTGATGGTATGGCAGACAAACTTATTGAACTTGCTATAGAAAACTTCAAAAAGAGAAAAGATAAAATAACTCCTGTTGTACCTAAAATAACCCAAAAGGCAATTGCAGGTTTTTCAACGGAAGCAGTGCTTAAAGCACTTGGCGGCAAGCTTGATCCATTAGTTGATGTTATTGCCGCAGGAAAAATCAAAGGTGTTGTAGCACTTGCAAACTGCTCAACCTTAAGAAACGGCCCTCAAGATTGGAATACAGTAAATCTTACAAAAGAACTTATAAAGAAAGATATATTGGTTGTTGCAGGAGGCTGTGGAAATCATGCTCTTGAAGTAGCCGGTCTTTGCACATTAGCTGCAGCTAACGAAATCGCTGGTGAAGGCTTACGGGAAATATGCAATCTATTAAAGATACCTCCGGTACTAAGCTTTGGAACCTGTACAGATACAGGAAGAATTTCAATGCTTGTTACAGCTCTTGCAGATCATCTTGATGTTGATGTATCTGATCTTCCTATAGCAGTTACTGCCCCGGAATGGATGGAGCAAAAGGCAACTATAGACGGCATCTTTGCTTTAGCTTATGGCACTTACACTCATTTATCTCCTACACCATTTATGACTGGAGCACCTCAGCTTGTTGAGCTTTTAACAGAAAAAGCTGAAGATGTAACCGGCGGAAAGATAGCTTTAGGTGATGATCCTGTAGAAGTTGCAAATAATATTGAAGCACATATTATTAAAAAAAGAAAAGCATTAGGTTTGAAATAATATATTTATGTATTAAAGCCCGTGAAGTTTAGCTCCACGGGCTTTAATATTATTTGTATAAAGGCTTATATTTTTTCCTTACATAGCTTACCATGCTGATAAAACCTGCTGCCGTTAATGCACTTACTCCGATAAATAATTTCCTTACCATACTATCACGCTCCCCAATAGTTTACAACTAAATTTTACCCAATAATTAATATATTTACACCATATCCATAAATATTTTTTATTGGGAAACTCGGGAGACTATTGTAAAACTTAGAAAATACTTATCTTCTTTTTTTAGACCTTAAAAGTACTGCTGCTAATCCAATAGCTGCAATTCCAACTCCTGCTGCTATTTTAGCTGCACCTTTAATTTTATCCTTTGCAGTTTCCGGAGTATTTTCATCTTCCGCTTTTACAAACATTGTTTTTATTTTTATTGGCTCTTCATTTTGATTATCTTCACTGACATTGTTTGCATCTTCAACTATATCTTCAACTTCGTCGCTTATAGGTTTATCTTCATTTTCTGGAACATTATTCTCGGTAATTTCTTTCTTCTCATCTTCTGTTACTTCAAAATCTTCCTTTTTAACATCCTTTGGTATTACTGTTCCTTTAATTTTTTCTGCCATATCTTTTATACTCACTAAAATTCCCCGCCTTCTATATTTTATAATTTTTTATCTACAGCGTCATTATATGCAAGTGTTAATAAAGTTGCGAAATAAAATGATCGCAAGCTGTGCTTTAAAGCAAGCTTATAATACTTTTCTTGTTCTCTAGTTAATCAGATCAAATATTGGGCCTTTTTATCATTAGTATATTTATATATAAACCTATAAAAATATTTAAATATTTACCTGAGCCATGCTGGTTTGCAGTAGCTTTGCTTTCTACAATATCAAAAACATGCTTATATCATCATTATTATTAAACAGCTTCAAATATTAAAAAGTTTTAATTATAAAATCAATCATTGAGTAAGCCGTATAAATATATAATTATAATTGCGTATAAAATGCATAGGCTGGGTGTAAAGACTGAGAGCAGGTGTAAAAAATAATATTTTAATTTGATTGATGACTTTGCTCATGTTCTTGGCAAAGTAATGCTTAAAAGCTTAGAGCCTCTCTTCTGAGCAAGCTAAAAGCATATTAAGTTTTCTAAAGATATTTCAAAGCCTGCGGCTATTAAAGTAACAGGAAGTCAAAGCGAATTCCTAGCGGCTCTTAGCTTTTCAGCATTGCAAGCCTTAGAACATACGCAAAGTCGTCATAAAGTAAAATATTATTTTCTACACAGAGCTCTAAGGTCTTTTCACCACAGTCTGCGATTATTTTATTTCACAATCTACTCATAGTGTAACCAAGTTTTCAGGCTTTCCTTTCATCCATTTTTCAATGTTTCCAAAGGTTATATGTGCTCTTCTCACCATCGCTTCTTTAGTTGCAAAACCTATATGAGGTGCAAGTACAGTATTGGGTGCGCTTAACAATGGATAATCAAGTGGTAGAGCAGGTTCCATATCAAACACATCTATTCCTGCGCCGGCTATTTTGCCTTCTTTAAGAGCTTCAGCAAGAGCAGCATTATCAACTATTGGTCCTCTTGCGGTATTTATAAGTATTGCATTTGATTTCATCATAGAAATCTTTTCTTTGCTTATAAGTCCTTTTGTAGAAGCATTTAGAGGTGTATGTATAGTTACTACATCACTTTGAGATACGAGCTCATCTAATGAAACATAAGTAACTCCCTTTGCTTTTAAGCTTTCTTTTTCGCTTCTGTTATAAGCTAAAACTTTGCAGCCAAAGGCCAAAGCGATTTCAGCCACCTTAGCACCTATTGCTCCTGTCCCTACAACACCAACTGTTTTACCTGAGAGATCAAACTGGCTGAAACCTTCTTTTGTTTTACCTTCTCTTACAGCTTTATCAAGTGGAACTATATTTCTAAGCACAGAGAAAATAAGTCCATAGGTAAGCTCAGCAACAGAAGGAGTACTATAGCCTGCTGCATTGCATACTGTAACATTTTTATCTTTGCAAGATTTTAAATCCACATGGTCTACACCTGTAAAAGCAACAGAAATCATCTTTAAGCTGCTGTCAGAATTAATAACCTCTCCCTTTAAAGGCATATTAGCAAGAACTAGAACTTCAGCATCTTTTGCTCTTTCTTTTAGAACCTCTACATCTTCTATTTTATTCTTATGTACTATAATTTCATGTCCATTTTCAGTAATTGGTTTTGCTATTTTAAGAATTTCATCTTGTGAAATTCCTAAAGGTTCAAGTACAACTATTTTCACTCTAAGCATCTCCTTTTAAAAAAATTATATATTTAATTATTAAAATATAGATAAACAACTTCAGCTATAAACTTACAAACAATAAAAAAGCATTGAAGATTTGCTATTTTTATTGTCTGTAAGTTAAGTTTTCGTATTGTTTATCTGTAATTGCCTTTAATTATCATATCAGATATTTTAATTCCTTTAAGCATATTTTCTTTATCTTCTTCACTATAAGTATTGCCTATAATCTTTCCATTATTTAATACTGTAAAGTTTTTATTAGTTTTAACCAATATCTTTCCTATTGCAGTATATTTGAACTTATCTTCTTCTACTCCAAGCATATAAGCCATGGTTGGCATTATATCAATATGTCCCCCTATAGTTTCAATCTTCCTGCCTTGAAGGCTTGGATTATATATTATAAAAGGTATTTTTTTGTCATCAGTCTGCCACCAGTTTCCTTCAAGCTTTACATCTTTTAATCTATCATTATAAAACTTATGAACGCCTGTATGGTCACCATATATTATAACAACAGAATTTTGAAGCAGTCCATCTTTATTTAACTGAAGAAGATAGTTATTTATCTGTTCATCAACGTATCTTACACTTTGAAAGTAATCTCCCAAAATAGTACTACTAAGTTCCTTAGAGAGCTTTAAGTACTTGTATTTCTCAGGAAGGTTAAATGGTCCATGGCTCGATAATGTAACTGAATAAGAGTAAAAAGGCTGCTTAATATTTTTAAATTTACCTTCAAACTGCTTGAATAAAGAGCCGTCAGAAAGATCTCCTCTTATTAAATCATCCAATTCATATTCATTTTCATCAATTATTGTCTGAAAACCTAAAGAAGCTCTATGAACCTCAGCCCAATTCCAGTTTCCGCCTATCTCTGCATGAGTTGATATTGTACTATAGCCTTTATCCTTTAACAGCTTAGGCAGAGAATTATATTCCGTATAAGGATATCTAAAAAAGGTTACTCCTTCTCTAACAGGAAATAAAGAAGTATTTATCAGAAGATCCGCATCAGAGCTTGTACCATTGTTATTTTGTTCATAAATGTTATTAAAATATAAGCTGTTATTTAGAAGCCTATTTAGGTTAGGCGTTATTTCCTGGCCTTCAACACTTTGCCCTATAACAAAATTCTCAAGGGATTCAACCTGTATTGCAATAAGATTTTTACCCTTAAACATGGCTTTATATTCATTGTCAGTAAGGCTTTCCTGTTTCTTTTCAAACCAGCTTTTTATATCTTTTTTCTCTTTATCACTTAATGGTTTTCTAGTATTTTCTGTAAATTCCCTATATATATCATAAGCATGATAGCCTAAAGGCGAAAGATTGGACATAGTCTGAAAAGGAGCCCAGGAATTTTTAAACATCATCATAGTTCCCTTTGTTATATCCACTTTATCAATTAAATAATGAGATAAGCTTATAAATAATAATGGAAAAACCAAACTTATGCAAAAGGCCTTTATATTTCTTTTAACCTTTATATATTGGTCCGATTTTTTGATAAAAACTGCTATTGGCAAAGCATCTATAAAAAATAATATATCTATAGGATGCACCGCAAATAAATTCCTTTTCATTGGGTTAAACAGTTCACTATTATATAAAAATCTTATGCTCAAAAAATTACCGTTAGTTCTATAATACCAAAGATCAAAAACAAGCAGTAGACTTATAATAAAATCAATTATTATATAGAACAAAATCCTTTTTCTGCCTTTAAAAAGCCATCCAAAGGACATTAAGACCACTACCAGCATTATATGAGATATAAACGGAGGTGGTGAAAAGTACATTTTAGTTATGCTGATTCCCGCAGAATTCTCTGTATGCAGTGTTGCTAAAAACAGCATAGATTTAAGCATTATTATAATAACTGAATATGTAAAGAGTTTATCTTTAAGCCTTGATATTGTTTTGGTTTTATATCTTAATTCATTTATCATCAGTATAATCCAGCCTTTGTATAATATTTACTTAAAATATTATACAATAAACTAGATAGCTTGTACCAATATTATAAAAATAAATGCTGCTACCTTTTTAATGGTAACAGCATCTTTTATTATTTAGTAATTAATTATTTTAAGCCTTGTTCGTAAGCTTCAACCATTTTCTTAACCATTTGTCCGCCTACTGAACCATTTTCTCTTGAAGTAAGATCTCCATTGTAACCTTCTTTTAGTCCAACTCCTACTTCTCTAGCTGCTTCCATTTTAAATCTGTTTAAACCTTCTTTAGCTTGTGGTACTAATACTCTGTTACTTCTATTTGACATAATGTATTCCTCCTTTTTTATTATGTAATAATTTTTGTTTGCAATATTATTATTAACCGATAAAGGATAAATACTCTATAAAATCATTGGCAGTATTGCCATAAATATCTTATCTAAAATTAAATCTTAATTTTTCAGCTAATATAGCAATGAACTCACTGTTAGTTGGCCTTGATTTATGAAACATTGAAAAATCACCAAAAATATTTTGCAGTTCTTTCATATTTCCATGAAGCCACGTAGTTTCTATGGCATGTCTTATTGCTCTTTCTACTCTGCTTGCAGTAGTACTGTGTATTTTAGCAATATCGGGGTATAAAATTGTAGTAATTGAGGATAAAAGTTCTCTATTTTCTATAACCATTAAAACAGCATCTTTTACAAATCTATAACCTTTAATATTAAATGGCATACCTATAATTTTGAGCAAGTTCATTATTTCTTCTTCAGCATCCAACCCTACAGGTTCTTTACCATATCCATGTTTAGCGACTACTATCTCTTCCTGAGTATCAAGACATGTTTGCCTTATCTTTTTTTCTAATAGTTCAAAGGAAACCGGCTTAACCAAATAGTAATCTATTCCTTCCTCAAAGGCTTTTTGAATAATGTTGTCTTGGTTAATAATTGATAAAACAATTGTTTTTGGGTGAACATTTGTATTCATATTATGCATTTTATTTAAAACTTCTAAGCCATCAAGCTTTGGCATAATAATGTCCAAGACTACACAATCCGGCTTTTTATCTTGTATTAATTCCAACGCCTGTTTCCCATCGCTCGCTATTCCCACAATGTTTATATCTTTGGTGTTATCCATATAATCTTTTATGAGAAAATCCAAGTCTTTATTATCATCAGCTAATAATACCTCTACTTTACCGTTCTTCATTTGTTTTCTTTTGCACCTCCCATAATTAAATATTCTTACCTTATTTTTCTGCAATTGTAAAAGATATATTCGTATTAATATAGATCCTATATATAAGGCTGTAATATAACATCAAGTCTTCAAGGATTTTTGAGACATCATTAATGTATTAGAATTTTTGCTTTGTATAGATTAGAATTATTGGTATAATAAATGAAGTATTTATATTAAGGAGAGAGCTTATTTGAAAAGTGATATATTAGAACTTCTAAAAAATGATAAAAATGATTTTATATCAGGACAATATATAAGTGAAAAATTAGGTGTAACTCGTACTGCCATATGGAAACATATAAATCAATTAAAACAGGATGGCTATGAGGTAGAGTCCATATCAAACAAGGGATACAGACTTGTTTCTTCTCCCGATTTGTTAACCTCTGAAGAAATAAAGCCTTATTTAAAAACCGATTTAATCGGTAAAAATATTTTGCATTTTGATTCTTTAGATTCTACTAATATAAAAGCCAAACAGCTTGCAGACTCTTTAAAGGAAGATGGAACCGTGATTATCAGCGAAGAGCAGACAAGCGGCAAGGGACGTCTTGGCAGGACCTGGGTTTCTCCAAAATATAAGGGCATTTGGATGTCCATAATATTAAAGCCTGGTTTAAATCCAATGGATGCAGTTAAGCTGACCCAAATAGCCGCGGCTGCAGTAGTTAAGGGCTGCAGTGAGCTTAATATTGATACTTTGATTAAGTGGCCAAATGATATTGTCATAAATCATAAGAAGGTTTGCGGAATACTCACAGAAATGAACGCGGAGCTTACAAGGATAAATTATATTATTGTAGGCATAGGCATAAATGTTAATATAGATGAAACTGAATTTCCAGAGAGCTTAAAGGAAACAGCAACTTCATTAAAAATAGAAGTAAAGCATAAAATAAGCAGACAAGAGCTTATAGGCAGGATTTTAAATAATTTTGAAAATCTTTACTTTGAATTTATCAATAACAATAATATTAAATCCTCATTAGATATTTGCAGAGAAAAATCTGCCTTAATTAATAACAACATAATAGTTATAAACAGGGACAAAAATACTGAAGCAAAAGCTTTAGATATCGATGAAACCGGCCGACTGCTTATAGAATATCCTGATGGAAAGCAGGAATATCTGATTTCAGGGGAAGTTTCAATACGCGGAAAAGGAAGCTATATATAATGCAATATAGCTTCCTTTTATTTATGCTGCTTTCTTAAGTACTGGTACTATCTTAGCTCCCAAGGCAGCTGCAATAATGCATTTTATTAAATCACCAGGAAGAAATACTATAAATCCGGTTTTCAATACACTAAAAAAGCTTATATTCTTTCCCATTACATTTTTTATAATAAGATAAAGATATGGAACTCCTATTAAGTAAATAACACCCGTTCCTAAAATACATGCAGCAAATAATCTTACAAAACCTGCTTTTCTGCTGCGCTCTGTAACTTTTCCTATAGCATAAGCTCCTAATATAAATCCAATAAGATACCCAAAGCTTGGACTAATCACAGCATTTAACCCAACTGCCCCAGAGGCAAAAACAGGGATGCCTAAAAGGCCAATTATAACATAAAGCAATTGAGATAAAGCACCCAGCCTTGCTCCCAGCATTATACCTGCCAAAGCTGTAAATAAAAATTGCAGAGTTATAGGAACTGCTCCTATAGGAATTTTAATAAAGGCACCAATAGCAGTAAGTGCAGCAAATAATGCAGTAAAGATCATTTCTCTTGTAGTAATTTTCATATGTAATCTCCTTTTATGAATTGTTAACTGAAATACATTATAAGTTTACAATCAAAACGCAAGATTGTCAACCAATCATTCATTTAAGGTTTACAATTTAAAATTTAATATTTTTAATAATTTCATGTTTTTTATTTAAATTTTTACAAATACTATAATTTGAATACTGTAATAGGAGATGAAGTTATGAAAAAAATACTTACTTTACCTTTGTTATTCCTAATAATTCTGTTAAATACAACTACGGTACACTCTTACCCCTCACTCAGCAATAAAGATTTGATTTCAATCAGTACCGAAGTTTTAGACAGCATGCTTCAGGATCAGACAGTTCTTACAGATAAAAGCTATATTTCAATAGATCTGAGCACAGAACCGTTTAAAAGCTTATCTGCTTCTGAAAAACTTCAAGTATTAAATCATATGAAGAAATACGATATAAATCATATGAAGAAATACGATATAAATCATATCAATGTTATTGCTTCTTCTATTAATGATTTGAAGAACAAAGGAATGTTTGACAAGAATAACAATTTAAATTTTAACGGAATACAAGGAATTCATTTATCAATAACCTCTATGGATATTATAAAAAATAATGAAGTGAGTGTACTTGGAAGTTGGTATTGCGGTCCTAAATCTACTCAAGACATGAAAGTAATTTTAATAAATACAGAAGGTAAATGGAAAGTTAAAGAAATTACAAAAATGAATTTTTAAAAAATCAAGGGCTGTTTAAAAGCAGCCCTACTTGATATTGTTCTCTATTAAAAATTTTTCATCTTGTATAATTTCATTGTACAAGCCATCTCTTATAATTGTGTGATCTTTTGAGAATACTATTGCTCTTTTGAAAACACCGTCCACATACTCAAAATCATGAGTTGAGCAAATTAATGTTTTTCCTGAAGCATTCAGCTTAAGCATAAGTTCTCTAATAAACCTTTTTGTTCTAGGGTCCAGACCATTCATTGGCTCGTCTAAAACCAGCACCTCCGGATTTAGAGCTAATACACTTGCTATTGCTACCCTCTTTTTCTCTCCGCCACTCAAATTATACGGAGTTCTATTTCTTAAAGCTTCTATATCCAACAACTTTAAGCAGTCACTAACTCTAATTTCTATCTCCTCTTCATCAAGTCCCATCTGCTTTGGACCAAAAGCAATTTCTTCATATACATTAGAATTAAAAAGCTGGCTCTCAGAATTTTGAAAAACAAAGCCAATCCTTTTGTGAAATATTTTTGAAAACTTGCTTTCTTCTAAGGAATCCTCGGTTATTTCCATGCCATCAAACAAGTAGCTGCCACTGCTTGGAAAGACGATACCATTAATCAGCTTTAGCAAAGTTGACTTTCCGCTGCCATTTGCTCCGATTAAGGCTATGGACTCACCATTATGTATAGTAAGATTTATATTACTTAGTGCACTTATTTCTTTGTAACTAAAACTCAAGTTGTTTAACTGTATCATAATTTTTTAGTCTCCTATATTATAAAATAAGCTGCAATCAATGCTATATTATAGATGCAGTATAAAATGTCTTTGTAACTAATTCTGAATTTTGACGAATAACTATATTCTCCCGTAAAGCCCCTGCACTCCATTGCTGAATACATTTCTTCCCCTGTTTCCTTTGATTTTAAAAACAGATTTCCAAGTATTCCGGATAAAGAATTATATTTTTTAGGATTTCTTCCGATAGACTTAAGTTTCAGGGCATAGAGCATTTCCAGTGCTGACTCTCCTAAAACATAAATATATCTTATTGTTATATCAAATACAAAAATAAATATATCAGGCACGAAAAATACCTTTAAGGCTTTTGTAAGTTCACTCCATTTTGTACTATAAGATAATACATTTATAAGCAAAATAGATGTGAAAACCTTTAATATAATTTTTAAAGAATTGCTTATATTTCCTAATATTATAGAAGGGATTAGCATTACCAATGTAAAAACAGGCAGTATTAAACTTAATTTAACTATTGTTTTTACATCCACCTTGTCTAAAAAAAGCAGGTATACTAGTACAGAAAATAATGATAATACAATAAAGTGACTATTCTTTGATAGCGAAATAAAAACTAATATTGCAATAGTAAAAGACAGTTTAAACATTGGATTTAAGGAATAAAACTGTCCTTTTTTAATAATATAATCTTGTTTTTTTATATTTGAAAGAATCTTTAAAATAGCAAAAGTGCTTTTATCAACAAACTTGTCCTTATCCTCTTTTGGAGTGTACTCATCTTCCTTAAAAAGCCATTCTTCCACTTCCTCACCCCCAATAATGATTATATCATAACACTGTAACAAATCTGCACTAGATTTTATCAGCAATATAAAATTTCATAATAAAAACCAGATATCAAAATTGACAGCTGGTTTTTAGTCAAATTACTCTATTCCATATTGTCCATGCTCTTCCTTTTTATTTTGTGACCTCCTTGATATATGTAGTTTATTATTACCATATAAACCGACATAAAAAACTTCAGTCACATCATTTATATTTTAATTTTTCAGCTGGCTGTAAGTCTAGTTTTTATCAAGACCTGTTACTTTTAAATCCTCTTCAATTATAATACCATTTTGACCAGCCTCTTTTATTAATAAGGATTTACCTTTAGATATTATCTAACCTCTTGGCTTAAAAATCAGCGCCGCCAAGAAACCAAACACAATAGCAGCAGTAATACCTGAACTGGTAAGATCAAAAATTCCTGTAAGCACCCCTATAAGTCCATCTCTTTGCGCCTCAACCAGCGCTCCTTTAACCAGCGAATTTCCAAAGCTGCTTATAGGCACACTGGCACCTGCACCTGCAAACTTTATAAGAGGTTCGTAGAGTCCAATACCGCCTAAAATCGCACCTACAACAACAAGAGTAGAGGTCGTATGGGCCGGGGTTAATTTAAATACATCCATCATTATCTGACCAATAACACATATCCCACCGCCTACTAAAAACGCTAAAAGAACTTTTATCATAATCTACACCCCTTTACATTTCTATAGAAACAGCATGAGCTATACAGGGTATACTTTCCTTTTGCTGATAGGACATTGGTGAAAGCAGTGCTCCTGTAGCTACAATAAGAATTTTTCTTAGTTCGCCTTTTCTCATTCTGTTTAAAAAGTGTCCATAAGTAACGGTGGCCGAACATGCACATCCACTGGCCCCTGCAAAAACAGGCTGATCTTTTTTATAAATTAAAAGTCCACAATCTTTAAATATATTAGAGGTCATATTAAATCCATGCTGAGATAATAAGTCTGAAGCTATGCTATGACCAATGCTTCCTAAATCACCTGTAGCAATTAAATCATAGTAGGATGGATCTCTATTTAGATCCTTAAAATGAGTTTCTATTGTATGTACTGCTGCAGGTGCCATTGCCGCCCCCATATTGAATGGGTCAGTTAGTCCCATATCAATAACCTTTCCTATAGTTGCTGCTGTAACTTTTGGCCCCTCACCTTTGGAAGCAACTAGCGCCGCTCCCGCCCCTGTAACAGTCCACTGTGCTGTAGGAGGTTTTTGCCCTCCATACTCGGTAGGATATCTAAACTGCTTTTCTACAGAAGCATTATGAGTAGCAGCTGCAGCTATAACATAATCAGCAGAATTACTGTCAACTATAAGGGAAGCTAAAGCTAATCCCTCCATAGAACTTGAACAGGCACCAAAAACTCCCAAAAACGGAACAGACATAGCACGTGCTGCAAAGCTGCTAGTAATAATCTGATTCATTAAATCACCGCTTAAAAAGAAGTTTATATTTTCCTTCTTTAATTTACACTTTTTTATTGCAATGTCACAAGCCTCTTCCAAGAGCACTTTTTCAGCTTTTTCAAAGCTGTCCTGTTCAAGCCATATATCGTCATGCAACAGGTCAAAGTCCTCTGCCAAAGCCCCTTTTGCCTCAAAAGGCCCACCAACAGCGGCAGATGATATAATTACAGGATTATTATTAAAAACCCAAGATTGACTGCCTTTCTTCATTTATATCACCCCTAACCAAACAAGGCACATTTTAATAAGTGCAACAATAAAAGCTGAGAAAACACCAAAGGTTATTACAGAACCAGCCAGCTTAAACATATTTCCACCAGTTCCAAGCACATAACCCTCGGTTTTATGTTCAATAGCCGCAGAAGCTATTGAATTTGCAAAGCCGGTTATAGGAATTGCAGTTCCTGCTCCTGCCCACTGTCCCAAATGGTCATATACTCCAAGTCCCGTAAATAGAACGGAAAGAATAATTATAACCGCAGAAGCAGGATTTCCTGCTGTTTTTTCAGTAAATCCAAAGTATTTTATAAATGCGAATTGAAGTATTTGTCCAAAAGCACAAATAGCTCCACCTACTATAAAAGCTTTACTGCAGTTTTTTAATACCGGCCTCTTAGGTTCTCTCTCCTTTGCAAACTTTTGATATTCCTTTTGAGCTTGTGTCATATTTTGCTCTTTCTTCTTAGACATCTGTTTCATCCTTTCTTAATGCTGTTTTAAGTGCATACAACTATTTTTACAATTATTTTTTATTTAATTCGTAAATTTTATTTTAACTTCGCTGCATTGAAAATTTTATCTACTTTTAAACAAGTCATTTCACTCCGCAAGAAAAAGTATTATCTATATATTTGATCTGAATAAAACTTTGTAATTAAATAAAACTAACTTTAAGGTTATATAAAATAATTTCAAAGGAGATATGCCAAATGAAAGCTCTAGTTTATGACGGATATAAAAATGTTAAAGTTGATAATGTAAAAGATCCGGCAATAGAAAAAAATGATGATATTATTGTAAAGATAACTTCTACTGCCATTTGTGGTTCAGACCTTCACTTGATTCACAGCAGGATCCGCAATCTGCCTCATGGTTTTGTACTTGGTCATGAAGCTATGGGCATTGTTGAGGAGGCTGGAAAGGATGTAACAAAGGTTAAAAAAGGCGACAAATAATTGTCCCCTTCCCTGTATCTTGTGGTCACTGCTGGTATTGCGAGCATGGACATTGGAGCCAGTGCGATAATTCCAACCCAAATGGTGAGGCAGGCGCCATATTCGGTTATAGTGAAACCTATGGAGGATACGATGGAGGCCAGGCTGAATATCTTCGTGTGCCCTATGCCAATGTTGGGCCTAAAATAATTCCAGAATATTTAACTGATGAGCAGGTTTTATTTTTAACAGATATTCTTCCTACCTCCTGTTGGGGAGTAGATATGGCAGGAGTGAAGCCCGGAGATACTGTTATAGTTTTAGGCTGCGGCCCTGTAGGATTATTAGCTATAAAATGGTGTATTTTTAAGGGTGCTAAAAGAATTATAGCAGTGGACAGGGTTCCCTATAGGATAAATCATGCCAAAAACTACGGAGTTGAAACCGTAAATATCGAAGACCACGATAATACCGGGCTTTACCTTAAAGAAATCACTAACGGAGGTGCTGATGAAGTTATTGACTGTGTAGGAATGGATGGTACCATGTCTGTAGTAGAAACTTCAGAAAGCTTTTTAAAACTGCAGGCTGGCTCAAAGTCTGCCATAGAAATATCCTCTGAGGCAGTAAGAAAATGTGGAACTGTTATGATGGTTGGAGTTTATGGCGGAAGATACAACCTATTCCCTCTTGGTAATTTCTTTGCCAGAAACATAACCTTAAAGATGGGCCAATGTCCTGCCCATGCCTATGTAGACCCTATCCTTGAGCTTATAAGACAAGGAAAATTTGATGCCACAGATATAATCACCCACAAGCTTGACCTTGATAGAGGAGATCATGCCTACAAAATATTTGATGAAAAGCTAGATAATTGCATAAAGGTTGTCTTAAAGCCTTAGCTGATGGCTTTAGATTTTGTATCTGTTTTGATTTATAGCAAAATATTCAGCTCAGATAACTTAAGAAAATTCTAATGATATCGCTGTGATATAACATAAGGAGCACCAAGTAAAGTGCACCCCAAATGTTAGTCCTAATAACATTTGGAGGTGCACTTTTTAACTTGTCATTATACAACCCTTATTGTCTATTCCATAGGGTCTGCAACCACTAAAACATCTACATATTTTGTTCCGCGCATAATCTTTCTTACTATAGAACCTCTTAAAATCTCATGCCATCTGGTTCTTGCAGACTGACCTATTATTACTTGTGTTATGCCATTTTTCTTTGCAAATTTTATAATTGGCGCCGCTGCATCCTTTGCAGTAACAACTTGAAATTCTGCTTCAAGTTTTGTACAAAGCTGTGCCAAATCAGCAAGCTTTTTTAATTTGCTTAAATTGCCGGTGATATCCTGTCTTCTTACATAAAGCACATAAAGAGGTGCCTTCAGCATTTTTGAAATTCTATAGCCTCTTCTAATAAGATATTCTGCATTAAAGTTTAGATTAACACATACTAGTATTTTCTCCTGAGCACCAATAAGCCCTTCAACATGCTTTTGGTTCTTATACTCCATAAGATACTCATCTACTTCATTGGCAACTTCTCTTAAGGTGAGTTCTCTTAGGGCTGTTAAATTTCCAACTCTGAAAAAGTTATTTAAGGCAGTTTCTATTTTATCCTCACTATAAATTTTACCCTTTTTCAATCTTTCTCTTAGAGCATCAATAGAAATATCTATTACTTCCACCTCATCAGCGAGCTCAAGCATAGAATCAGGAACTGTTTCTCTAACCTTTACGCCGGTCATTCTGTTTACATAGTCATTTAGACTTTCAAGGTGTTGAATATTCATTGCTGTCATAACACTAATGCCGTTATTTATGAGTTCTAACACATCCTGATATCGCTTATTGTTCTTGGAGGTAGGTACATTAGTATGAGCCAGTTCATCTACAATGACCACTTGAGGCTTTCTTTCAATTATGACTTCTAAATCCAGTTCCTTAAGAACTACACCTTTGTAGTGTATTTCCTTTAGAGGAATAATCTCAAGATCTTTTATCTGTTCTATAGTCCCTTTCCTGCCATAGGTTTCAACTAGACCTATAACTACATCGATATTTGATTCCCTCATTTCATGGGCATCTCTAAGCATTTCATAGGTCTTCCCTACCCCTGGAGCTGCTCCAATATAAAGCTTTAGTCTGCCCTTGCTGGAATTTTCGATTTCCTTAAGAAACTGGTCTGGAGTTTTTTTTGCCATGAACTACACCTCAAAATTTATAAAGTTAATAGAGTTAACTCTTTTATTATCTTCAATAACTTCTTTTTTATTTACATATTTATTATTATGAAGAGCTCTTACCTTAATTGTACTGCATACAACCTTTGTCCCAGCAGTTACAAAGCTTGCCTCTCCACCTGCTTCTCTTACTACTAGGGCTGATTCTCCTGTAATAACAGATTCATCAACAGTAGCTACTCCTTCAACTATTTCTCCATGACAAGGTATAATTTCCCCTTCTGAGATTTCTATAATATCTCCCTTTTTTAGAGAACTTGAACACACAAGACTTACCTTCCCATTTTTATCTATGCACTTCACTATTAGCGACTTGTTAGTGTTATACTCACTATTTCCTGATGATTTATTTCTATTAATTAATTGCACTAATTTGATTGCTATTTTTTTAAATCCACCTATTGGATTCATAATTTCCTCCTATTATCGAAACATGGAATAGTTAAGACTACTCACCTCGATAGCAAATTACTCGTTAAAATCCTCTTAGGAGTTTAACCTCCTAAATTAGGCTTCAACCAGAGAAAAAACAAAGCAGAAACCCCTCAGGACTTTCTGCTTAAGTTTGTCTTATTCTTATCATATAATACATAACTTATAAATACAAAAGTTGTTTCTTTACTAAAAACAATCAAAAAGTCTTATCTTAGCTGATGTAAATGATTTTGGAGTATATTTACTCAACTGCTTTTATGGTTAGTCCTCTTTTCACACAAAATCATTTAATGCTTTAGAAAATCACCATCATACTCTACAAGGCTTATCCTTGACCCTTCAACCTTTCCGTGCAAAGCTTTAGACATAATTTTATTTATATTATCTTCATCCGGAGTTAAGGTTATATTGTTGTCTTTCACTTCATACTCACCTTTAACAAAATCATCTCTTCTGCCAACAGGATAATAAAGAATATAGCTGTTGTCTCTTTTTAATTTCAATATTAAGTTTCCTTCACCTGTATAAAAATAGGTTCCTGAATAAGGGTTGTAACCTTTATCCTTTAATATCACAAATCCAGTTAATACTGAAATCGTCAATATAACTATAACAATAAACTTTTTCATAAAAATCGCCATCCCCTTTAATTGATCAGTACATTTTGATTATATTCCCCTATAGTCAAAACACCAATTTTAAAGTCAGACGGCAAATTTTATTATCCATATTTAAAACAGCCTAAAATTTAATATTATATAGGTCAAGCTTAATTTTAAACTCTGTTTCTTCAAATTACTCATTGCTCTATCTAAACTGCTTGCTAAAGTTATAAAACTTTTCAGCTTCTTTTAAATCACCTCTGAGCTCATATACTCTAGCTAAAAGCCTATATATCTCTCCATTATTTACATTCTCGGATAAAGCTTTTTTTAACAGACTAAATGCTTCCTCAAGCTCTCCTATTTCTAAAAGTTCCTTAACCTTTTTAATATATTTTTCTGTAGAAATAGAATCAGCTTTAAGATAAGGCTCAACTTCACCCAGAACATGCCTTACCTTTTCTGCTGTAAAAGGTTTCTGAAGGTAAGCAACTGCTCCAAGCTTGGTACACTCAACTGCATTTTTAACTGTTCCAAAGGCTGTCATAATTATAACAGGAGTTTCTATGCCGAGGCCTCTAATTCTTCTCAACACCTCTGTACCGCTTATCTCAGGCATTTTTATATCTAAGAATATTAAATCCACCTTCTGATTTTTTAATAGTTCCAAAGCCTCTATTCCATTATTTGCAGTAAAAACCTCATAACCACTAAACTCCAAACAAGTTGTGAGCAGCTGCTTTATACTTTTTGTATCATCAACCACAAGAACTTTTTTCATGACTACCTCCTATATACCCATTAAAGACTAAAATTTTTCCTCAAGCGGTAGTGTAAATGTAAATATACTGCCTTCATGAAGCTTACTCTCACACCATATTTCCCCACCCTGAGCTTCTACTATTTCCTTTGCTATAGAGAGGCCTAATCCTGTGCCTCTATCCTCTGTTCCTTTGACCTGCACAAACTTGTCAAAAATCTTTTCAACATAATCCTCAGGTATACCTTTCCCTGTATCTTTAACTGAGACACACATTCTATTCTGCTTAACAAAAGACCTGATTAGTATCTTGTCTCCATCTTCAGTAAACTTTAGTGCATTTGATATTAAATTATTTAAAACCCAAAGAGTTTTATCAAAATCCACTTTAACCTTTATAGAATTGCCAATGGGATTATATTGCAGTCTTATATTTCTTTCCTTAGCCTCAGTAACAAAGCTTTTAATACTATTTTCTACAATAGCTTCTATTGTGCAAGCCTCTATATTAAATATAGACTTACTGGACTCCAGCTTTGAAAGATGAAGAAGATTATTAACTAAATTCAAAAGCTTTTCACTTTCTTCATTTATAGTCTCAACTATTTCCTGCTGCTTTTTACTAAGACCTCCAGCAGCTTCATCTCCAATTAAACTTGCCCCCATCATTATAGAAGTAAGTGGAGTCTTAAATTCGTGGGAAACCGTAGCGATAAAATCACTTTTCAGCTTTTCTATTTCTTTAAGCCCAGTTACATTTTGAAAAAGTACAACCAAACCGTATCTCTTATTTCCTGATTCTCTTAACCTAGTCACTAGAACATTATAGTAAAAGTCTTTACTGTTATAGTTAAAATAAAATATCTTCTGCTCTATTTTATCTTCTTCTGAATTATATATATTTTTAATATAGTCATACAATTCGCCATTTCTCACAACCTCAAGAAAATACTTGTTTAAAATGCTTTTTTCTTCAAGGTCAAACAGCTGTTCAAAGGCTTCATTTATAAGCACTATCTTATAGTCTGAATCCATAACAATTATTGGATCTGAAATGCTTTTTACTATAGCTAAGGACTTATTCTTCTCAGCTAAAACCTTACCTAAGGTGCTTTGTTCAAACTGCATAAGTCTTTTAGTCATATCATTAAACTCCTTAGAAAGCTCACCTATTTCATCCTGGCTTACAATTTTCGTCTGTTTATTTAATTCGCCTTCCTTCAGTGCTTTCATATTGTCTCTTAAAGCGTACAAGGGACTTAAGAATTTAACTAGTGATAACCATGCTGCTGTAAGCCCTCCAATTATAGAAAGTACAGATAGAATTATAACTATATTCATAGACTTTCCAGAATCATTTATTACTCTTTCCTTACCGCTAAACATAGCCTTCTCATTTAAAATAGATAAATCTCTTAATAATTTCTTGAGATTGCTATACTCTGTGTACATTTCGTTATTATAAAAATCAATTACCTGAGAATTATCCGAATTTATTGCTGTTTCTTGAAGTTTTGAAAATAATGTTAAGTAAGCTGTATAAGAGTTATTTATATCTTCTACAAATTGCTTCTCATTTTTTTCAGTAATATTTGAAGCCTCTACATTATACCATTGATAAAAATAGCCGCTGTTTTTATTGAAGTCGCTAATTCCTTTATCCTTATTAATATTTATATACGTCAGTGCTGCAGAGTTCTGACCCTCCAGTGCATCCAGCATATAACCGGCTGCACTTATACTTTTATAATTGTCAGTCATAAGCCCCTGTATGCTTTTCCCTAATGAATAGATATTAGCTATGGAGGTTGCCCCTACCACTGCAAGTATAAATACTAACAGCAGATAAACAATCAAAAACTTGCCTTTTAAGGTTTTTATCATAATCCTCTCTCCTGTATAATCAACCCTTTAAATTTTAAAGCTTCCCTTAATATAGCTAGTATAATTTTTACAATTACAAAAGTCAAACGCTCCTTAAGTACAGGTGCAAACTAAAGAAAACTTAATCCTTGCTATGAAAGAAGAACTTAATTTCTTTAAATTATAAGCTATAAGCTATATTAGCTTATTAAGGCACAGGTTTTAATAATCGAGCTTAACTATCAGGGGGTGTATAATCTTTGTATGTTATAAGCCATATAACGCATACTAAATCCTGTAATCAATTGTTTAATGTGTTGTTTTCTAAGGAGGGATACCATGAAGGACTTATTATTTATAGGAGTATTAGTAATTTGCTTTTATTTAACATACTTATTTGCTTACTGGTGTGACAAGGAGATATCTAATAAAGAAGAAGGATAAGGTGGATATTACGATGATTATTTTAATTATAATTGCTGCATTACTTTTTATTTACTTAGGCTATGCACTTATAAATCCCGAGAAATTTTAGAAAGGCGGAAACAAAATGGACATTTTACAGATTGTAATATCTTTATTGCTGTTTATTTTAATAATTATTCCTTTAGGAAAATATTTGTACAAAGTTTCAGTAAATGATAAAACCTTTTTAGACCCTATACTTAATCCTGTTGACAAGTTTATTTACAGGGTTGCAGGAATTCAAGAAGAAGAAATGAACTGGAAAACATATGTTTTAGCACTGATAGCTACTAATGCTGTGATGACATTTATTGTTTATTTAATTTTTAGAATACAAGGTTTGGGACTTTTAAATCCAAATGGAATAAAGCCAATGGAGCAGTCGCTATCATTCAACACTGCCATAAGTTTTATCACAAATACAAATCTTCAGGACTACTCAGGGGAATCGGGGCTCTCTTATTTTAGTCAAATGGCTGCTATTACCTACTTAATGTTTACTTCAGCAGGTACTGGTTTTGCAGCAGCTGTTGCCTTTATCAGAGGTTTATCCGGAAAGAAAAGCTTTGGAAACTTCTTTGTAGACTTAGTAAGAATTCATACAAGAGTGCTTCTTCCTCTTTCAATAATAGTAACTATGATGCTTGTATGGCAGGGGGCACCGCAAACCTTAGCTCCTAACCTTACAATTCATACTATAGAAGGAAAACTTCAGGATATACCTTTAGGTCCTGTAGCTTCACTTGAAGCAATTAAGCACATCGGTACAAATGGAGGAGGATTTTTTGGGGCAAATGCGGCTCATCCTTTCGAAAACCCAACACCGCTTAGCAACTTAATCAACATGCTGTCAATGATGATATTACCAGGAGCCTTGGTATTTACATTAGGTTATGCCCTTAAAAATAAGAAGCAAGCTTATACAATATTTGCAACTATGTCCATATTATTTATAGCTTCTCTTACTGTATGCTATCTGGCTGAAAAGGCAGGCAATCCTGTACTTGTAAAGCTTGGTTTAAGTCAGGTAATGGGCAGTATGGAAGGAAAGGAAGTCCGATTTGGTATAGCAGGCTCTTCCTTGTTTACAACTGTTACTACAGCTTTTACAACTGGGTCTGTAAATAATATGCATGATACCTTGACTCCACTTGGAGGTTTAATTCCTCTATGGCAGATGATGCTTAACGTGGTCTTTGGCGGGAAAGGCGTAGGCCTTATGAATATGCTTATGTACATTATTCTGACAGTATTCCTGTGCGGACTCATGGTTGGAAGAACCCCGGAATTTCTTGGTAAAAAGATAGAAGGTAAAGAGATGAAGCTTATAGCTATAGGTATATTAGTGCATCCATTTATAATATTGATACCTTCTGCTATAGCCCTCGTTACCAAAGCAGGCCTTGCTGGTATATCAAATCCTGGCTTTCACGGCTTAACTCAAGTGCTGTACCAGTATGCTTCTTCTGCAGCAAATAATGGTTCTGGCTTTGAAGGTATGGCAGATAACACATTATTCTGGAATACATCAACAGGACTTGTGATGTTCTTTGGAAGATATTTAACTATAATACTTCTACTGACGGTAGCAGCTTCTTTGGCAGAGAAGAGGGCAGTTCCTGTTACAGATTCAACTTTTAGAACAGATAATGCTATGTTTGTTGTTATGCTGATTTCTATTATTATAATTGTCGCTGCTTTAACCTTCTTCCCAGCCCTTGCATTAGGTCCAATAGCAGAACATTTAACCCTTTGGAGATAGGAAGGAGATTATTTATGAGTAAAGAACGTAAAAATAAGCTTATGTCAAAAGAAATTGTAAATAAAGCCATAAAGGACGCCTTCATTAAATTGAATCCAGCCTTTATGATTAAAAATCCCGTTATGTTTATAGTAGAACTTGGAGCCATAATTACTCTGATTTTAACTATATTTCCCAACTTATTTGGGGATACAAGTGAAAGTTTAAGGCTATATAATGCTTTAATATTTGTCATTCTTCTTGTTACTGTGCTCTTTGCAAACTTTGCTGAAGCAATTGCTGAAGGCAGAGGAAAGGCTCAGGCAGACAGTCTTAAGAAAACACGTAAGGATACCATGGCAAAGCTTCTTAGCTCAAATGGCAGCATTAAAATTGTAAGCTCAAATGAAGTTAAGAAGGATGATATTGTTTTAGTTGAAGCAGGAGACATTATACCAAATGACGGTGAAGTTATTGAAGGCATAGCCTCTGTAGATGAATCCGCTATAACAGGAGAATCTGCTCCAGTAGTCAAGGAAGCAGGAGGCGATTTCAGCTCTGTTACAGGTGGAACTAAAGTTGTCAGCGACTTCTTAAAGATTAAAATAACTGCAACTCCAGGTGAGTCCTTCTTAGATAAAATGATAGCCTTGGTTGAAGGTGCAGCAAGGCAGAAGACGCCAAATGAAATAGCGTTAAACACTATATTAGTGAGCTTAACTATTATATTTTTGGTTGTTATTATCTCACTGCTTCCTATGGCTTCATATTCTGGTGTAATTATTAACGTAGCCACCTTAATTGCTCTTTTAGTATGTTTAATTCCTACAACCATAGGAGGACTGCTTTCTGCTATTGGTATAGCAGGCATGGACAGAGTAACACGCTTTAATGTAATAGCCATGTCCGGAAAAGCTGTAGAAGCTTGCGGGGACGTAAGCACCATGATACTAGATAAAACTGGTACAATAACCTTTGGCAACAGAATGGCTGCGGATTTTTATCCAGTTGATAGTGTTTCTAAGGATGAGTTAACTAAATTTGCTCTTATATCTTCAATAAAAGACGAAACCCCTGAGGGAAGATCTATAGTAGAGCTTGCCAATAAGCTTGGCATTACCGTTGATACAAAGGAATACGAAGACTGTGATTTTATAGAATTTACAGCTCAAACAAGAAAAAGCGGCTTGGATTTGAAAAATGGCACACAAATTAGAAAAGGTGCAGCTGACAGCATTAAAACCTTTGTCAAGGAACTAGGAGGTACAATACCTGAAGGGCTTGATGAAATAACTGAAAGAATATCTAAACTTGGTGGAACCCCACTTGTAGTATGTGTTGATAAAAATATTTTAGGTGTAATATACCTTAAAGACACTGTCAAACCAGGTCTTGTAGAAAGATTTGACAGGCTTAGAGAGATGGGAATAAAAACTATAATGTGTACTGGAGATAACCCGTTAACTGCAGCTACCATTGCACAGGAAGCTGGAGTAGATGAGTTTGTAGCCGAGTGCAAGCCTGAGGATAAAATAGCCGTTATTAAAAGAGAACAAGCAGAAGGAAAGCTTGTAGCTATGACAGGAGATGGTACAAATGATGCTCCTGCACTAGCCCAAGCTGACGTTGGTCTTGCAATGAACAGCGGAACTATTGCAGCAAAGGAAGCTGCGAACATGGTGGATTTAGATTCCGACCCAACAAAGATACTTGAGGTTGTGGAGATAGGAAAGCAACTTTTAATAACAAGAGGAGCACTTACAACTTTCAGTATAGCTAACGACGTTGCAAAGTATTTTGCCATTATCCCTGCTATGTTTGCTGCTGCTATACCACAAATGAATATTTTGAATATAATGAGACTTGAGTCTTCTCAAAGCGCTATAATCTCAGCCCTAATATTCAACGCTATAATTATACCGCTGCTTATTCCTATAGCAATGAAAGGCGTAAAATACAGACCTATGAAAGCTTCGATGCTGCTTGCAAGAAATGTACTAATCTTTGGTGTGGGTGGTTTAATTGCTCCTTTTGTTGGTATTAAAATAATAGATATTGTTATTACACCTCTGTTAAGAGCATTAAACCTTGCTTAGCCTTTTTGTGAAAGGATGAACGTTTATGAAAATTTTAAAAAAAGCTTTTCTTTTAAGTATAATATTATTGGTCATATTTGGTATAGGATACCCGCTTTTAATGACAGGTTTAAGTCAGCTTGTTTTTCCAAAGCAGGCTAACGGAAGTATTATAGACATAAATGATCAGAAGGTGGGATCTGAAGTCTTAGGTCAAAGCTTTAGCGATGCAAGATATTTCAAAGGAAGACCTTCCGCTGTTAATTATAATACCTATACCGAAGCTGATACAAAGCCTGATAAGGACGGAAAAACAGTTTACTCAGGAGTTTCTTCAGGCTCTCAAAACCTTGCTCCTTCGAACCCTGCCTTAGCAGAAAGAATCCAGAAGGATATGGATGAGTTTTTAAAAGCAAACCCCAGTGTTAAAAAAGAGGATATACCTGCAGACCTTTTAACTGCATCAGGCTCTGGGCTTGATCCTCATATAAGCCCTGCTGCCGCAAAGCTTCAGATTCCTTCAGTAGCTAAAGCTACGGGTATAAGTGAAGCTGAACTGAATAAAATCATAGAAGCCTCTACAGAAAACAGACAGCTTGGAGTGCTAGGTGAGGCAAGAGTCAATGTTTTGAAGGCTAATATTGAAGTCTTTAAGCTGATTAACAAAAAATAATTTTATTTGAGACTGCAAGTAAAATAGATCACTTAGATAACTGAACTAACAGACTCAACTGATAATATTTAAAACTTAAAAAGCAACTATTGGTAAAGCCTTTACTTATAGTTGCTTAATTATTGTTAATTCAATATCTAAAAAGAAAAGACAAAAACTTTATGATTTCTAATTGATAGTAAACTAAAATACATAAGCTATAATTTTCTTTATATAAATTTTTTTATATAGAATATAATAGATTAACTGTAATCCTAAATATAATAACCCTAAAATAAATGGGTATCCAATTGAATTTAAATAATTTATATTAATAATACCTGAAAATAAAGAATAACTATAAAATATTGAAATTAATATGCCCAGTATTAGCTCTATTATATTTTTCTAATTCCGCTTCAAGCTTCGCAGCTATAGATTCGGTCTTCTTCCAATTCTCGAAGTTAATAAGATTAATATGTCCTATTTGTGAAGGCTTGACTTCCGCTTTTATATTTTTATAGTCCTCATCATTGACTATTATGTAACGTGAATCATTTAGTGCCACTATATTATTGAATAGTATTTTTTTAATTGAACCTTGCGAGGTAAGCACCTGTTTGGCGCCTTTTGTTTCTATATAAGCTTTCTGCATTTCCGTTGTATCATGTTTGTATCCATCATTTTCTACTATAAGTAGGGATATTACTAGAATTACTTTTTTTAATTGATTAAAGGAATATTTCATACTTGTAAGAAAAAGAATATTTTTGTAATATTTCTTGGGGTTGAGCTTTAATAACTTTGATAAAACCCATGCAAAATTAGAAATAATCATATACATTCCTATAAAGAATAATGCTGTGCTTCTTAATAATACCACCGACTGATCCGATTTATAATTGACTATCAAATCAAATATAGCTGCTGAAACCGCTAAAATACTGATTAATCCAACTATCTTGCCGCTTAATAAGTTTCTCTCTCCATTTCTTGAGCTTTTCAACAGGTTTACAATATCAAATTTAAATAATCTAATGAGATTGATTAAAATAATAAGAATATATATACATAAAAAAAATAATATTGTAAAAAGATAGCTCTTATAGCTAATAGAAAAGCTAACTCCCTTAACCTCAACAATCTTTGTTACAAGAAAATAAAATATCCCTGAAAATAGTGTCCCAGCTATTAAACCTGCTGCCAATGAGGCAAGAGCTATTATACAGTTTTCAATAAGCATAATCTTTCCTATATCATTATTAGTCATTCCCAAGACCATAAATATCCCGAACTCAGTTTTTCTAAACTTAATAAATGAATTTTGGGTATAAATTATAAAAAAAACAGAAAATATGCCTATTACTACGCTTGGTGCTATCAAGTTACTTGAAATTACAGAATTAACTTTATTATAGTTCATAAAATTCTTATTTGTCATAAGCGTTAAGTATGTGAATAATATCATTACCGTGAAGCTATTGCATAGAAAGTATAATAAATACTTTCTGATATTTGCTTTAAACATTGTAAAGGTGATCTCGTTAAATGTCATCCTTCTCCCCTCCCAATAAAGCAAGACTATTCATTATCTGATCAAAAAATTCCTTTCTACTGCTTTTCTTAACAATTGAAGAATGCAGCATTCCATCCTTAATAAAAATAACCTTATTGCAATAGCTCGCCGAGAAAACATCATGGGTTACTACGAGAATGGTATTTCCAAATTCCTTATTCATCTTTTTAAAGCATTCCATTATTGATTTTGATGATTTTGAGTCAAGATTTCCTGTGGGTTCATCTGCATATATTATGCTTGGATCATTAATTATAGCTCTGCTTACTGCAGCTCTCTGCTGCTGCCCCCCGGAAACATTATACGGATACTTATAAGCAATATCATATATCCCAAATAACGTCATAACCTCTTTAACCTTTTGCCCCATATAATCTGCGGGTTTTTTATCTAAAATCATAGGAATCATTATATTTTCCTTTAGGCTTAAGCTATCTAGTAAATTAAAATCCTGAAAAACAAATCCCAGCTCTTTGCGCCTAAAAATAGCTAGTTCATTTTTATTCATTTCATTAATATTCCTGTTTGATATTTTTACAAACCCAGAAGTTGGTTTTGCAATACCGCTTATAACATTTAAAAGGGTAGTTTTCCCGCTGCCGGAAGGACCCATAATACCAATAAATTCTCCTTCTTCCACAGTAAAACTTATGTTATTAATTGCCTTTACAAAAACTTGTCCTCTTTCACCGCCATATATCTTCGTAAGCTTGTTCACTTCTAAAATAGACATCTTTACTACCTGCCTTTCATAATTGTAATTATAAATCACCTAAGATAAAATTCCAATAATTTTACAGGCATATACTTACAGTATGAGAATTTATTTGCATAAATAATATCATTGTTAATTCTCCAATGTATTTCTGAACCAAACGCCACATTATTAAACCAGAGCGGAGTATAGCTTTTATCTTTCACTATCTCGGTAATACTGTTATTTATGCTGATAGCAATTAAAACCTTATCATCTTTATAAATGATTTTGGTAGTAACATTTTTATTAATAACATTAATAGGATTAAGAATGCATATCTCATTTAGGTTAGGTAATTCTAGTATATGAATACTTTCTATGTGAAGATCACTTCCTGTACCAGTTGTTAAAATAACAATTAATTCTTTATTGCCATCTTTATTAACATCACTTAATAACATTTTAGGTGAAAAAGTTGGATTAGCAACATTCTCCCAGTCTAGAACAGTAGTTTTTTTATTTGCAATAAGTATGAATTTATTATACATATCTTTTGAATAACATTTAATCACCTCATTATAGCTTTACTCTAGGTAGTTCTAATATTCATACACATACTATATAGGCATATTAGGTATATTATATATAACCTATATTATCTATTTTATATTTATATATAAATTAATGATAACAATACAATATAAACCCAGTAGCCATAAACATTTAGGTTGTTAACATTCCCGTTATCATTCAAATTTACTAATAAAGGTGGTGTCCTAATTCATGATTAAACTAGTTTTAGTAAGACATGGTCAAAGTATATGGAACTTGGAAAATAGATTTACTGGCTGGACAGATATTGATTTAACTGATAATGGTTTGGAAGAAGCAAGGCAGGCCGGAATAATTCTAAAGAAGAATGGCTACAACTTTGATGCAGCATTTACTTCAGTTCTAAAAAGAGCTATAAGAACATTATGGATAATACTTCATGAAATGGATCTAATGTGGATACCAGTTTATAAGACATGGAGGCTTAATGAAAGACACTATGGGGCTTTGCAAGGTTTAAATAAAGCAGAAACCGCAGCTAAATATGGGGATGAACAAGTCCATATATGGAGAAGATCTGTTGATGTACGTCCGCCTGCTTTAGAAAAAAGCGATACAAGATGGGATTTTGGAAATCCAAAGTATAGCGAGCTTAGTGAGAACGAGTTCCCATTAACCGAGAACCTTGAAGATACCGAGAAAAGAGTTCTTAAATATTGGCATGACTCTATAGTTCCTTTAATTAAAGATAATAAAAAAATAATAATTTCAGCTCATGGCAATACAATTAGAGCATTGGTAAAGTATTTGGATAATATACCAAGTGACGGCATAGCAAGTCTAAATATACCTACAGGAATCCCTTTAGTATACGAATTAGATAACAATTTAAATTCAATTAGACGTTATTATCTTGGGTTTGATGGTGAGATTCAAGATGGAAGTATACCACAACATATATAGATACTTTTAATAGCTAGGCATTAGCTCAGATAACTGAGACAAATATTTCTGATCTTTTAGTGAGATAATTTCTTAGGATACCTTATAAGAAAGCCCTCATCCAAAATGGATGAGGGCCATATTTTCTATATTGTGTATTATCTTGTGTCTATTACCAGCCGCTTCCTACTGCGTTATGAACAAATGCTGCTATTCTGTCTACTGGAATATCTACTATTGATCCTAAGCCATGATTACCACTGCAGTTTATTCTTCCCTGTCCGCTAAATTGTGTTCCTTCTACTCCATATGGTCTCATTTCTTTGTCGCAGCAGCTTCCAAGAGCGCATCCAGGTGCTGGGCCTATCTGAGTTATTAATCTAACAAAGTTGCAGTTAACAGTTGCAAGTACTCCTGTAAAACCACGACCTGATTCTCCTCCGCTAGTTGTGAAAATTGTAACCGTTTGTCCGATGTGTCTTGCTAAATCTGATACTAAACTATATCCGTTTGCCATCCTGTGTTTCCTCCTTTCTCATATTAAAGATTATGTGGACTGTTTGTCCTAGTATATAATATGTTACTTTGAAGAAAGGGTTACAAATTTTCAAGTTTTTTTAAATTGTATTATGAACAAATGCAGCAATTTTACTGATAGGAATATTAGCCATAGTTCCCAATGAAAGTTCCTCATTATCAGAAATAAAATCAGGTGGAGAAGCTATCTTAGACAGTATTTTTATATAGTCGTTTTTTACATTCAATAAAACCCCTGTAAAGCCAGAGCCTGATTCTCCTCCGCTTACTGTATATATAGTTATAGTTTGACCTATGTATTTTATTAAGCTTTGGATAAAATTATTATCATTTAATAAAACCTTACTTGCTTTTATGTTTTCTTTTATTTCATAGTTACAGCCTGCTTTAACATATATCTTTTTCTTTCCCTTTGTCCTTATGTTGAATATGTTCACATTTCTTCTTGCCATTCAACCTCACCTTTCATATATATTTAGCTATATTATAATATGAGAAGGATCAAGAATTGATACTATATAGTTATGAAAGACACCATCTTCTAAGATGGTGCCTAAATTACTTAGTTAATTACTTTTTACCAGCCGCTATCAACTGCATTATGAACAAATGATGCTATTCTATCAACAGGAATATCAACAACTGCTCCAAGTCCATGATTTGCATTACAGTTAATCCTATGCTGTTGTCCGCCTAAATTAGCTCCCTGTACACCTGTTGGATTATATCCTTGTACCCCTTGATTATTTACGTTATTTCCATAATCTCCTATACCATCTGTACATACGTCATCACCCACGCCTGCAACTGGTCCCATATGGTCGCAACAATTTCCTAATGCGCAGCCCGGTGCTGGGCCTATCTGTGTAATCAATCTAACAAAACTGCAATTAACAGTTGCTAATACGCCAGTAAATCCCCTTCCTGATTGTCCCCCACTTGTTGTAAAAATAGTAACAGTTTGACCAACATAATTAGCAAGATTATTTGCGAAGTTTCCGTTTGCCATCCTCTGTTTCCTCCTTTCTTATTATGAAGATATGTTAGGACTTCTTGTCCTGCTATATACTATGAAGCTTGTATAATAAGTGCTACTTAAATTTTAAAAATATTTTTTATATAAATATCAAAGTAAATCAACTATTTAATTCTCGTAAAAATCGTGAAAACATCGATATTTTACTCGATTAAATACCGATTTACTAATTGAATTTATATAAAAAGGGGCTGCCTCTAAAGGCATACCCCATAAGCTTGCTTTTATATTTATTCTAGTATCCGCTGCTTCCTACAGCATTGTGTACAAAGGCTGCTATTCTGTCTACTGGTATATCTACTATTGAACCAAATTGATTTGGACGGCAGCTGAATCTATCTTGCCCACCTTGTTGTGTCCCTTCAACATTAGTTCCGTAGTGAGATCTTTCACAGCAATTTCCAAGTGCACATCCAGGAGCTGGTCCAATTTGCGTAACTAGTCTTACAAAGCTAGCATTAACTATTGTTAATACCCCTGTAAAACCTCTACCTGATTCTCCACCGCTTGTTGTAAAAATAGTGACTGTTTGTCCAATATTGTTTGCTAATTCATTCAAAAAATCCATCCTTTGCTTCCTCCTTTCTTATATGTCTGATTATAGGACCCTTGTCCTAGTTCATAATATGAGCTTTAGCATAATATGTGACAAAACTTAATAGAATTGCGAAATAAAATGGCCGCAGGCTGTGGTATAAAGACCTTAGTGCCTAGTGTAGAAAATATTATTTTACTTTATGATTCCTTTGCGTATGTTCTTGGCGAAGTTATCAATCAAATTAAAATAATATTTTCTACACCTGCTCTCGGTCATTGCACCCAGCCCATATATCTTATTCGCAATTATAAGTATCTATATGACTTACTCAATGATCGCTTTATAAGCAAAACCTTTGGCTTTGTTAAAAGCTAGTAATAACATTTTTATCATTCATCAATTTAAATATAAACCTATAAAAATATTTAAATATTTACTTGTACCATGCTAGTTTGCGGTAGATTTGCTTTCTACCATATCAAGGAACATTCTTATATCAACACTATTATTAAATAGCGCTAAACTTTTTAATGTTTAAGCTGATTATCTAAAGTGAAACAAAAGTATTATAGGCTTGCTTTAAAGTATGTAGAGCAGTGTGGAAAATAATATATAAGATTAATTGAGTACTTTGCCCATGTTCTTGGTGAAGTGTTGTCATAAAACTTAGAGCCTCTCTTCTGAGCTAACAAAAAGTAAAATATGATAGAAAAAATTTATTATAGAAGCTTCGCTTTAAAAATAGCAAAAGTTAAAGCGAATTTTTAGAGGCTCTTAGTTTTATGGCTTCACGAACCTTAGAACATACGCAAAGTAATCACTAGGATTATATATTATTTTCCACGCAGAGCCCTGCGGACTTTAAAGCATGGCCTGCGATAACTTTAATTCGCACTCTACTTATAAAATGAATGAAATCATTCATTTCAAATTAACATATGCATTCTTGCCCAAAAATGGACAGACCAATTTCATTTATCACAATTTGTTGTTTTTTTTGAAAATTGGTACTATAATGAAAGTAACTGTTATAGTAAAAATTTAGAACTGTTTAGAAAGATTTGACAGTAAGGAGGTCTTATTATGAACACTTTAATCATTTCTCTTCTTGTTGTTCCAATCGTATTTGCCTTGTTGTTTTTGTTAAATAATGGCAAAACATATTTTAAAATGCTTTCCTATTTACTCTTTGCTTTTGGAACAATAGCATCTATTGTACTTGCAATCCATGGACCGGTTCAATTAATAATTGAAGGTTCAGCTTTCACTATGATGGAGGCACTAATAACTGTTTTAGAAATTCTGATCATTGTATTTTTATTCTCTGTTTCGATGAAACATAAAAGAAAAGGTGTATTTTCACTAACATTCTTGCAGTCGATATTATTTATTTATACTGCTTTTTTTATGGAAAAACACCATGAAACTGTCTTAAATGTGGACAGCTTTTCTATAGTAATGATCCTTTTGGTAAATATTATAGGTACTCTTATAGTAGTCTTTGCAAACGGATACATTTCTGAATATGAACATCACAGACATATGAAAAGCAAACAGAAATTATTCTACTGTGTAATAAGTGTATTTATTGCAGCTATGAATGGCCTTGTTATGAGTGATGGACTAGCTTGGATATACTTCTTCTGGGAAATAACAACCTTGGCTTCATTTATACTAATATCCTATAACGGAGATGCAGAAGCTTATCAAAGCGGCTTTAGAGCATTGTTTCTAAATCTTATAGGTGGTATTTGTTTTTCAGCAGGAAATATAATATTCCAAAGCAAATATGGAATTACAACACTATCAGATATAGCTAATTATGGTTCAATGAGTTATGTTCTCTTAGTTCCGGTATTTCTTTTATGTATAGCAGGCTTTGCAAAATCAGCACAAATGCCTTTCCAAAGCTGGCTTCTGGGTGCAATGGTAGCTCCAACACCTGTTTCAGCTTTACTTCACTCAAGTACTATGGTTAAGGCCGGTGTTTACTTAATAATCAAGCTATCACCTGCTTATGCTGGAACAAAACTTGGAACAGCAATTGCATTATATGGAGGTATAACCTTCTTATTATGTTCAGCAATAGCAGTAACTCAGAGAAACGCAAAAAGAATTCTTGCTTATTCAACTATTGCTAATTTAGGACTTATTATCTGCAGTGCCGGCATGGGAACAAGCCTTGGAATTACTGCAGCAATAATTTTAATTATTTTCCATGCTGTATCAAAAGCTTTATTATTCCTTTGCACAGGACAAATTGAACATACAATAGGCAGCAGAGATGTTGAAGACATGTCTGGGCTTATAGCAAAAGCACCAGTACTTACTTTAATTACAGCTTTCGGTCTTGTGTCAATGATTCTTCCTCCTTTTGGAGTACTTATAACAAAGCTTATATCAATAGAAGCTGCAGCGCAAAACCCATTTATAGTAATACTTTTAGTTCTTGGTAGTGCACTTACAACACTATATTACATTAAGTGGATGGGAACAATTCTTTCCTACCCTGCTGTTAAGTTTCCAACCAAAGAAACAAGAGACTTTAATGTATATCTTCCATTGTGGGTATTAAGTATATTAGTTTTACTATCAAGTATATTTGTTTCACCTGTTTATAATAAATTAGTATCACCTGAAATTAAGAGTCTTTTACCAAAAGCTCCTGAAGCACTAAATATATCACTTGCAAATATAAGTACTCAGCTGGGAAGCTTCAATAACAATATAGTATTTATAGTAATTGCTTTTGTTATATTAATTGCACTGGTAGTTAAAGGAACTCTTATAGGCAAACCAACAAGAAAGAATATTTATATGTGCGGTGAAAACAACGCAGAGGATGAAAACTTGTTTAGAGGTCCTGATGGCAGCTATGAAAAGGCAGTTGTCAGCAATTACTACTTAACCAGAATTTTTGACGAAAAGCTTATGACCAGACTTGGAAGTCTAATTTCCGTATCATTAATCTTAATTGTTATCTTAGGAGGACTTGCATAATGAGCACAATAGAAATTATTATAAGAAGTCTTTTAGTTTTATTTGCTGCTCCGGTAATAGGCTGCATCTTTGCAGGAATAGACAGAAAGCTTACTGCAAAGCTCCAGGGAAGAGTAGGACCAAAACTTCTTCAGCCTTGGTATGATTTTAGAAAGCTTATGAGCAAAGAAAACATAGTAGTAAATAAATATCAAAATATATATATATTGTTCTATGTAATATTTATAATAGTAAGTCTTTTAATGCTCTTCTTAGAAATGGACTTGCTTATGATCATATTTGTTTATACAATCGCTAATGTAGCATTAATCGTTGGAGCTATGAGTACAGGCTCTCCGTTCAGCAAAATCGGTAGTGCAAGAGAAACAATTTCAATGCTTGCTTACGAACCTATTCTTGTATTTTATATAGTTGGAATGTATATGCTTACAGGCTCCTTCAATATATCAAGATTAAATGCTGCGGATAAACCATTAATTTTGTATTTACCTTTAGTATTTATATCCATGCTGTTTATAATGAGCATTAAATTTAAAAAGTCACCTTTTGACTTTTCAACTGCTCACCATTCCCATCAAGAGCTTGTAAAAGGAATGTTTACTGATTTCTCAGGTCCTACAATGGGTATGATAGAATTCGCACACTGGTATGAATATGTATTTTTATCCGGCTTAATGTTTATATTCTGGAAACAAAGCTATGTACTTGGAACATTGCTATCAATTTTTACCTTTATATTTGTTATCATAATAGACAACATAACAGCCAGACTTTCCTGGGAATGGATGGTAAAGGTAACTTGGACTATTGTTGTTGGATTAAGTATAGTAAATATATTGTTTATTTATTTCAATAATGTAAGAATCGTTTAAAACATTAAAAGAAAGCGAGGCTAATTTATGAGTTCAGTTATGTCAAAATCTCCTTGGATTGTTCATATGAATTGCAATAGCTGTAACGGCTGCGATATAGAAGTATTGGCATGTTTAACTCCCCTTTATGACGCTGAAAGGCTTGGGGTAATAAACATTGGTACACCAAAGCAGGCTGATATCATGGTAATTACAGGTTCAGTAAATTATAAAAGCGTAGATGTAGTTTTAAATGTATATAATCAAATGCCTGAGCCTAAGGCAGTAGTAGCTGTAGGGGCTTGCTCCTGCACAGGAGGCATATTCCACGACTGCTATAACGTTATAGGCGGCGCAGACAAAGTTATACCAGTTGATGTTTATGTACCAGGCTGCTGTCCAAAGCCTGAAACCATACTGGAAGGTATAGCAAAAGCTGCAGCAATGCTTGATGAAAAAAGAGCAGAAATGAAGAAAAAAATCGGCTAAAAAGGGGGACTTTATATGTTGGATAACTTAATCACAGTAGATAAGGATAATATCCGAGAAGCTGTAAACAATAAAAAACTTTATGGACATAGATTTGTGGCTGCTACCTGCGAAAAAGAAGGCGAAGATTATGAACTTACTTATCATTTTGATTTAAACTATGAAATGAGTCATATCAGAATTTTAATTAAGCCTGAAGATGTTATAAAAAGTGTATCTTCAATATACCCTTCAGCACTTTTAATTGAAAATGAATATAAAGATTTATATGGCTTTAATTTTGAAGGACTTTTAATTGATTATAAAGGTCACCTTATGCTTTCTGATAAGGCGCCTGACACTCCAATGCTTGCAAAGAAAGACAATAAGGAGGCGTAAAAATTATGGCAAAGACAGTAATTCCCTTTGGACCACAGCACCCAGTTTTGCCTGAACCAATACAATTAAAGCTGGTTATGGAAGATGAAAAAGTTGTTGAAGCTCTTCCTTCCATTGGTTATGTGCACAGAGGCCTTGAAAAAATGGCAGAGCTTAAGGATTTTAACCAATCCGTATATATAGTAGAAAGAGTTTGCGGTATATGTAGCTTCATGCACTCTATGGCTTATGTCAGAGGTATCGAAAACTTAATGAATATACAAATACCAGAAAGAGCAGAATACTTAAGAGTAATTTGGGCTGAAATAGGCAGACTTCAAAGTCACTTCCTATGGCTTGGACTTCTTGCAGATGCCTTTGGTTTTGAAAGTCTTTTCATGGAAACTTGGAAATACAGAGAAAAAATACTTGATTTGATGGAAATGACTACTGGAAACAGAGTTATAATATCCGCTAACAAGGTTGGTGGAACAACTAAAGACATTACAGAGGAGCAGATGAAGATTATTCTTTCAACTGTTGATGAGCTTGAAAAAGAAATGAAGGATGTTGAGAAAGTATTCTTTGACAGCTACACAGTTAAGCAAAGACTTGTTGGAGTTGGAATACTTACAAAGCAGGATGCTGAGGAGTATGCTGTTGTAGGTCCTATGGCTAGAGGAAGCGGAATTAAATATGATCTAAGAGCTACAGGCTACAGTGCTTACAAGAACTTAGACTTTGAGCCTGTTGTTGAAAATGCCGGTGATTCTTATGCAAGATGCATAGTAAGAGTTAAAGAAATATATCAAGCCTTTGATCTTATAAGACAGGCAATTGCTAAAATGCCTTCCGGAGATATAGCAGTTCCTGTAAAAGGTTTCCCTAAGGGAGAAACTATTTCAAGACTGGAACAGCCTAGAGGAGAAGCAATATACTATATTAAAGCAAATGGTACTAAGAACCTGGAAAGATTAAAAATCAGGACTCCTACCTTTGCAAACATACCTTCTCTATTAAAAATGCTTCCAGGAAGCAAACTGCAGGACGTGCCAGTACTAGTACTTACAATCGATCCATGTATCAGTTGTACAGAGAGGTAACGGAGGTGAGATTATGGCAAATATGCTTCAGTTAATAACAAGAAACCTTTTTAATAAGAAGAAAACAAGACTCTTCCCGTTAAGTGCTGAAAGACCAGCCTTTGAACGTTCAAGAGGAAGAATAGTATTAAACCCTGATACCTGCATACTTTGCAGCATTTGTGCAAGACGCTGTCCTGCTGATGCTATAACAGTAGATAGAAAAGAAGGCTTTTGGGAATTGGATGCTTACAGATGTATAATCTGCGGAGAATGTGTAAGCGCCTGCCCTAAGAAGTCTATAAGCATGAATAACGATAGAAGACACGCTGCAGAGGATAAAGAATTCGTACATCATAAGGTTGAAGTTCCTGTTCCTGCTGCAAAGCCGGCAGCACCTAAACCTGCAGCGGCTGCGGCTGCTCCTGCTTCTAAACCGGCAGCTCCAAGCCCTGATGAAAATAAAACTAATATACCTGTAGCTGTTAAACTTGAAGAAGGTAAGGTTGAAACACCAAATCCACTTCCAAAAGAAAATACGGAAACAGCATAGAAAAATGGCAGCCTGCTATATGCAAGCTGCCATTTTTAATAAAACTTATTCTGCTTCAAGTTTTGCTTTCTTTTTCTTTCTAAAGAACACAAAGTAAATTATCAAACCTGCAACCGCAGCAATTACTACATAATCAAGTATGTGAAGCCAACCTCTTATTTGTTCCCAATTTTCACCCATATAATATCCTGCATATCCAAGCACTACACTCCATAATAAAGAGCCAAAGAAAGTATAAGCAGCAAACTTCTTAATATCCATTTTGCTTAATCCAGCAGGAAGAGATATAAAAGTTCTTATTATAGGAAGAAGTCTTGAATAAAAAGCAATCTTCTCTCCATACTTTTGAAAATACTTGTCGCTCATTTCTATATGAGACTTCTTAAGTCTAAGTTTATCAGCATATTTATCAACCAAAGGCCTTCCACCTAAGGCTCCTAGATAATAGCATAATACTGAGCCTAATGTGCCTCCTAGTGTACCCCAAATAATTACCCAAAATAAATTAAGGCGATTTCCTGTGTTTGCAGTGGAAGCCAAGTATCCTCCAAAAGGAAGAATTGCCTCACTTGGAATTGGAATACATGCACTTTCTAATGCCATTAAGCCTGCAACTCCAAAATATCCAAACCTTCCAAGCACTGCTACCGCCCAATTGACTATAAACTCAATCATTCTCTTTCTCCCTTCGTTTAAAACAATCTACAATATGACCTGTCATTCTCATGCAGGTAACTTTTAAAGGCCATAAACCTCTAATTCAACTCATATTTTCATTTGTTCGATAAATCAACACCATTATACTATAAACTAAATTTATAGGCTAGTAATAACAGGTTAAATTTCAGTTAATTAATCTATATATAGCGCAATAAAGTTCTTAATTTTCATAATAGTATTTACATTTTTTTCGTTGTATAATAGTTATATGGTAATTTAAGGTTATAAGAATTTGGGGGAGATTCACGTGAAATATAAAAAATATTTAGTATATGGACTAGCAGTTATTGCTGTACTTTCTTTCATCGCTGTTAGGACTTCATTAAAACAGGATAAGAAAACAAGTGCTGAAGCAAATACAAATACTCAAAAAAATGAACCTGCAAAAAATACTGGAACAACTTCAACTAAGCCTTCTTCTGATCAAAATTCTTCTGCAGCTAAGCCGGAAGAAAACAAAAATACTAAACAGGATATAACTATGGTGGATACAAAGAATAACAATATAGGAAATAGTTCCGGAAACCTTTCGAATTTTGCTCAGTTTGCCTCTCAAGGGAAGTGGATTTATTTTACTTATCCTGAAAATAATAATGGTGGTATAGGTAAAAACTTATATAGGTCTATGAAGGATGGTGAGACAGGGTTAAAGCTCATTTCTGAAAATAAAGGCATACTCTCAATTAATGTGGTTGGAGAGTGGATATATTACACAGACCTTGATAACCAAAGTAGCATCTATAAGATAAAAAATGATGGAACAGAAAAAACAAAAGTTACTATGGATAGCGCTTATCAATTTATTGTTGTAGAAAACTGGATTTATTACGTCTCACCTGTAGGCATATATAAAATAAAAACTGACGGCAGCGGACAAAGACCAATTATTGAAGGCAATATTAGAAGAATACTATTTGTTAAGGATAATTATATTTATTATTCCAATCTGGATACTAAAGCTAACGATACTCATCCAGATTACTGCTCTATTTACAAGGTTAAGCTTGACGGCTCAGATCGTTCTAAAATAATTATGGATAATGTTGTGCAATCTATGATAGATGGAGATTGGATTTACTATACAAATGCTTCTGACAACTATAGCTTATATAAAGCAAAAATTGATGGAGGTTCAAAGACTAGGATTTTAAACATGCCTGTAGGAACTTTCAATATATATAACAGCTATATATATGCTAGCTTTCAAGGCGGGGAGAAAAACATAAATAATGACATTCAAAATATATACAGACTAAAAACCGATGGAAGCAATCTTAAAAGACTTACAAATAATGCTCCTGATCGGCTATCTTCAGTAAGTACTATTGAATCTATACTATATATTTATACAACTGATGAGTATTTATTTTGTATCGGCTCCAATCAGAGCGGACTGCTGCTTTATAGGGTCAGTCTAGACGGCACCTCAGAGAAGGTATTCAGCAACTAAAAAACCATGGAGTATAGCACTAAACTATACTCCATGGTTTTTATATTATTTTAATCTATACACTCTAGCCTCATAAGGTCTTAGCTTAATATTTTTAATTTCCTCATTATCATCTGCAGAATAGTTGCTTATTAAGAGCTCCTTGCTGCTGTACTTTATATTTTCTGGCAGAATAAACTCTACTTCTGGCTCATAGAAGTTAAGTATAACTAAGAGCTTTTCGCTGCCAAGAGTTCTTACATATGAGAAGATACTCTCGCTGTCTCTTAGTATTTCTTCATAATCACCATAAACTATAATAGGATTTTCTTTTCTTAGTTTTATAAGCTTTTGATAGTAGTAGAACACTGAGTTCTTATCCTGAAGTGCTTTTTCTACATTAATGTCTACATAATTAGGATTTACTCTTATCCATGGAGTTCCTGTAGTAAAGCCAGCGTTTGCACTGTCATTCCACTGCATTGGAGTTCTTGCATTATCTCTGCCTCTTAAGTGAACTCCCTCCATAAATCTTTGCTCGTTCATAAAGCCGCCTTTTACTAATTCATTATAGGCATTTACTATTTCTAAGTCCTTATATTCTTCAATTTCAAAGGAGACATTTGTCATTCCAAGCTCTTCACCTTGATACACATAAGGTGTACCCTGCATCATATGAAGCATAGTTCCAAGCATTTTTGCCGATTCAACTCTATACTCCTTGTCATTTCCAAACCTTGAAACCGGTCTAGGCTGGTCGTGATTATTAAGATAAAGACTGTTCCATCCCTTGCCGTTAAGCTCTACCTGCCACTTACTCATAATTGTTTTAAAATCAGTAAGCTTCCAAGGCCTTATATCCCACTTAGTAGTACCTGTTCCAACATCCATGTGTTCAAATTGGAATACCATGTTTAGTTCGCTTCTGTCTTCTCCAACATAAAGCGCTGCTGTTTCAGGGGTAACCCCTGGAGTTTCACCAACAGTCATAATATCATACTTGCTTAATACTTCTTTGTTCATTTCTTTTAAAAACTCATGCACTCTTGGACCATTTGCAGTTAACGGAAAGCCATTACCATATAGTTGTCCTTCTCCTTTTTCACCATCAGGAAGCCCCGGTACTTTTGATATAAGGTTTATAACATCCATTCTAAAGCCATCTATTCCTTTGTCAAACCAGAATTTCATAAGGTCGTAAACTTCTTCTCTGACCTTTTCGTTTTCCCAATTTAAATCAGGCTGCTTTTTTGAGAAAAGATGAAGAAAATATTCATCAGTTGTTTCATCATACTGCCAAACTGAGCCGCTGAAAAAAGAACCCCAGTTGTTTGGAGGATTTCCATCCTTTCCTTTTCTCCATATATAGTAATCTCTATAAGGATTGTCCTTTGATTTTCTGCTTTCTATAAACCATTTATTTTCGTCTGAAGAATGGTTTACCACCAAGTCCATAACAAGCTTTATGCCTCTTTTATGCATTTCCTCTAAAAGCTCATCAAAGTCAGCCATAGTTCCAAACTCATCCATAATATCTCTATAATCGCTTATATCATAGCCATTATCATCATTTGGTGATTTATATACCGGATTCAGCCAAACAATATTTATTCCAAGCTCTTTAAGATAATCAAGCTTCTCAATTATACCTCTTATATCGCCAATACCATCTCCATTGGAGTCCTTAAAGCTTCGAGGGTATATTTGATATACTACTCCCTCTTTCCACCATGTTTTGTTCATAATATAATACCTCCATCAATATTAAAATATTGGATGAAGAATTAATAATGAAAAATGAAGAATTGAAGGAAGTTTTTTCTACGAAAAAACAATTTTATAGGTTATATAAGAATTAAAATCTTCAAGAAGATTTTAATCCTACATTCCTCATTCTTCATTCCTCATTCTTCATTCCTCATTCTTCATTCTTCATTATTTCTTACAAGAGTCTCTTTCCACAATCTGATGTGGAAGTACAAAGTGGTGCTGTACTAGTTCTGCTCCATTAATTACCTTTATAAGCATTCTCATACCTACAGAACCCATGTCATACATTGGCTGAACAATCGTAGTAAGCTTTGGATAGAAAATTGATGCACTGTATATATCGTCAAAGCCCATAACATCTACTTCTTCAGGCACTTTCTTTCCGCTCTCTCTTAAAGCATTAATAGCCCCCATAGCTATTTCATCACTGGCACAGAAAACAGCATCAATATCTCCATTTTTTAATATGGAATTCATACCTTCATAACCATCATGGGCCTTAAGTCCGCCAAAGAAACATAAGCTTTTATTAAATTCCATATTATTTTTAGAAAGTGCTTCTTTATAACCTGAAAATCTATATGCCGCAGCATTTACAGAATCCTCATATGTTCCTATGTATGCAATTTTTTTGTTGCCTTTTTGAATTAAATATTCTGTTGCATCAAAAGCAGCCTTTTCATTGTCGATAGTTACGCTTGGGAAAGTGTTTTCTCTGTCGGTTGTTTCTACAAGAGTAACAGGAAGCTCTAAGCTTTTTACTAATTCAATAATTTCTGGCTCTAAGGAATTACTCATGTATATAACTCCATCAACCATCTTTTCTTTTAGAACTCTAAGATATTCCATTTCTTTTTCTGGATCCAAATCAGTATTGCAAAGCATAATATTGTAATTATAAATATTAGCAACATCCTCTGCACCTCTAACTATTTCTGGATAAAACTGATTTGATATGTCTGGAATAATTATTCCGATAGTTCTGCTTTTTTGTGTTTTTAAACTTCTAGCAACTATATTAGGTCTATAACCTAGTTTCTTAATAGCATCTTGTACCTTCTTTTTAGTCTCTTCATTAACAACATCTACATCATTTAAAACTCTAGAAACAGTAGCTATTGATACTCCTGCCTCTCTAGCAACGTCCTTTATTGAAGCCGCCACAATATCAACTCCTAATTTTTATTCTATTTTTATTATTATAACTTAATAATTCCACTCTTTACAAGTTTAATGTTTACTAATTTTTTCTAAATTATTCGAAATCTCAATCCATTCACTTTCTAATATCCCATAAAGGTACATATCCCACCTTTTGCCATCCCTGTGGATAAATTCTCTGTAGGTACCCTCATGCTTAAAGCCAAATTTTTCGTATAAATTAATAGCTTTTTGGTTATAGCTAAATACATTTAACTGAACTCTATGCAGATTCAGCTCTTTAAATGCAAAATCCAGCAAAAGCTTTAAAGCTTCTTTTCCATAACCCTTGCCTCTTTCTGCATTTGTTCCAATACCTATTCCTAAGGTTGCAGTTCCATTCCACCATTGAATACTGCCCAGTTCTATGTAACCAACCATTTCACCATTATTTAAATCTCTTATGGCAAAAGGACAGGTGTTATTTGAACTTTGTATACTTTTAATCCATTCATCTATTTGCTTTATTGATTTAGGAATAGCCGGTACCTTATCAAAGTATCTTAAGAAATCCGCGTCAGAATACCAGCTGCTTATAATAGGTATGTCCTTTTCGTCAATTGCTGTAAGCCTAACTTTTTCTCCTGTCAACAACCCAGTGCAAATCATATAGCCCTCCAGATAGTTTAGAATTTACATAAACAAATCCTAGTGTTTGCTGAGTTTATCTCAAAATGCTTATAAACATTTAAATATCTAAAGGTTTAAGCTTTTTAAGATGCCCCCTATTTTCTATTATATAGAATAGTTTTAGCTATTGAAATAAAAATAATAAGCTAAGCTGCATTTTTATTATTGTACAGCTTAGCTTTCTATTATAAACTCTTTGAATTATTTTCATGCTTTACAACAGTTATTTTATTTCTAGATGAAAACCAGTATGGAAATGCCACAAATAAAGCTCCACCTACTATATTGCCTAAGGTTGCAAAAATTAAGTTATGCGCTACTCCAGCAGCAGTAACCTCTACTCCATGAGAAAGTATGGCTGCGAGTGGAAGAAGTGTCATATTTGCAACGCTGTGCTCAAAGCTTGTTGTTATAAATGCAAACAAACACCAGAAAATCATTATTAATTTTGCTGTATCATCTTTTAATTTATAAAAACACCAAACCGCAAGACAAACTAATATATTACAAAGTATTCCTCTTGCAAAAATTTGAAGTCCTGTTGGTGCTATCTTGCCTTGTGCACCTTCGATGATAAATTTGTTTATGCTTCCTGCTCCAAGTCCAGTTGCTAAATATAAGCCAACTACTACAAGAGAGCCCGCAAAATTTCCTATCCAGCTTGCTGCCCAAATTTTAATCGCATCAAACCAGCTAGTCTTTTTTTCAAGAGCTCCAATAGCCATAACCATATTAGTTCCAGTGAAAAGCTCTGCTCCTGCTACCATAACCAAACTAAGTCCGATACCAAATGAGGCACCCATAGCTATTTTATAAACTGGAGAATTTCCTGCATGAAGGTATCCTCCTACTGTAAAAATAAAAATAAATGCGATTCCAATAAACATACCTGCAAGAGCTGATGCCATTAGATAGCTTGCCTTGCTTTCCTTTAATACCTTTGATTTCTTTTCTGCATAATGTACTACATTTTCAATATCAGAACTAAACATTAGCCGATCCCCCTTGGTTAGTTTTTTAACAGAGGTATTATACCATAATATTAAAAACAAATTGTTATTTATATAATTTTCAGTTTTTTTATTTTTAACTAGATAACTTGAAAACTAATTTTTCTAATGTATTGCCTTTTTCTTATATCGTTTTCCTGAAACCTCAACAGCTCCTATTGTTATCAGAGCATCGTCATCAAATCCATGAACAATATCCTTAAGCTTTGCAACCTCAAGCCTTGACACAACAACATAAACAACATTGGTCTCATAACCTTTATAACCACCCTTACCATCAAGAAGGGTTACCCCTCTTCCAAGTCTTGCTATTAATGCTTCTGATATCTCATTATATTTTTCTGATATGATCATAACTGCTTTTGATTCGTCTACTCCCTCTACCACAATATCAATAACCTTGAAAGCTATAAAGTAAGCGATAAGCGAGTACATAGCCCTATCCCATCCGAATATAAATCCTGCACTGCTTAAAATAAAAAAATTAAAAAACATTACAATTTCGCCTATTGAGAAACTCATCTTTTTATCAAGTATTATTGCAACAATTTCACTTCCATCTAAAGATCCACCATTTCGTATAATCAAGCCTACACCGGCACCTAGTATTATACCTCCAAAAATAGCTGCTAAAAATACATCCTGTGTTAATACAGGTATTGGATGCAGCAGAGAAACGCCTATAGATATGCCTATTACAGAAAATATCGTAGAAAAGGTAAAAGTTTTGCCTATTTGTTTATACCCTAAGATAAAGAAAGGAATGTTTAAAATGAGGGTAAATAATCCAAGAGGAAGTTTGGTTAAATGACTTACCATTATTGCTACACCAACAACTCCACCATCTATTATATTATTGGGAACTAAAAATATTTCAAGTCCAACAGAATATAAAATAATACCTAAGAGCATGAAAATAACTCTACTAACTGTATGATATGATCTCTTTGATTTTTCTTTCATATATTCACTTCCTTTCATAAATTCAATTTTATGTTACTATAATACTTTTCTTAGAACAACATAGTTCATGAAATTTTAATTAAATGTTTATATTATTACATCTTCATTATCATTTGAATTTTTATATAAAAAAATACCGTCCAGCAGGCAATACTTTCTTACCTTACTAGACGGTACTTCTTTACTATCTTACAACTTCAACAGCTAAATTCAACTTTTCACCATTGATGTTAGCTTCGCTATATTCTCTTGCTGCATTATATACAACTTCTATAGCAAGTGTTTCCTTCATTATATGGTTTTCAAACTTCTCAACTACATCTTCGAGCATTTTGTTTCCAGCCACATAAAGAATTATCTTGTCAGCTACTTCAAAGCCGCTTTCTTTTCTCATGTTTTGTATTTTGCTTATGATTTCTCTAACGTGGCCTTCTTCCTTTAGCTCTTCAGTTATATGAGTATCTAATACAACACCTATTTGCCCCTCTCCGGCGAATGCGTATCCTTCAAGTCCCTGCATGGTTACAAGTAGGTTCTCACTGTTTAATTCTATTTCTGTACCTTGAACGTTTATTACAACTACTCCACCATTTTGGATAGTTTGAGCTAGTTCCATCTGGTCTCTTGAAGCAATCTCTTTTCTTATTACAGGTATAAGCTTACCAAAAGCTTTTCCTAGTACAGGAAGATTAGGCTTTATTTCAAAATTAACATATTTTGAAAGGTCTGCACCAAGCTCTAAATCCTTTATATTAAGCTCATCCTTAATTATGTCGCTGTAATATTCAGGAAGAACCTTTGTGTTTAAAAGCATCTTGGAAAGAGGCTGCCTGTTCTTTATATTAGCACCATTTCTTGCACTTCTTCCAAGGTTAACTACTTTATAAGCCAAATCCATTTCTTCTTCTAGATCTTTGTCTATAAGCTCTTCAGAAACCTTTGGCCAGTGGCATAAATGAACACTTTCTGGTGCATTTTTATCTAATCCCACTACTAGGTTTTGATATATTTCTTCAGTTATAAATGGAACAAACGGAGCTGCTATTAAGCTTAGTGTCTTAAGAACTCTATAAAGTGTTACATAAGCTCCAACTTTGTCATCTGTTAACTCTTCACTCCAATATCTAGCTCTGTTTCTTCTAACATACCAGTTAGATAATTCATCAACAAAGGACTCTATTGATAAAGCTGCTTGAGTTATTCTGTAGTTTGTCAAGTTTTCATCTACACTCTTAACCAAGCTGTTTAACTTAGACATTATCCATTTATCCATTACGTTTCCGCTTACAAAGTCTTCATACTTTGATGGGTTAAACTGATCTATCTCAGCATAAAGCACATAGAAGGAATAAACATTCCAAAGTGTGCTTAAGAATTTTCTTTGTGCTTCTATTACTGCTTCTTCATAGAATCTTGATGGAAGCCATGGAGCACTTGCAGTATAGAAGTACCATCTTGTAGCATCAGCACCTTCATTGTCCAGGGCTACCCATGGACTTAATACATTACCCTTGTGCTTAGACATCTTAAGTCCATTTTTATCAAGTACGTGTCCTAGAACTACGCAGTTTTCAAATGGATTTGTGTCAAAAATTGCAGTTGATATAGCAAGAAGTGTATAGAACCATCCTCTTGTCTGGTCAACAGCCTCTGATATAAACTGTGCTGGGAAGTTAGCTTCAAATAATTCCTTATTTTCAAATGGATAGTGATGCTGAGCAAATGGCATTGAGCCTGAATCAAACCAGCAGTCAATAACGTCTGATACTCTTGTCATTTCCTTATGGCAGTGTGGACATTCTAAATGTACGTTATCTATATAAGGTTTATGAAGTTCTATATTTTCAGGAACATTCTTTCCTCTTGCTCTTAATTCTTCCTTGCTGCCTATCATTTCTCTGTGACCGCATTCACATTCCCATATTGGAAGCGGAGTCCCCCAATATCTTTCTCTAGAGATACCCCAGTCTATAACATTCTCTAAAAAGTTACCCATTCTTCCTGTTCTAACATTGTCTGGAAGCCAGTTTATCTTGTTGTTGTTTTCTAAAAGTTTATCTCTTAAGGAAGACATCTTTACAAACCAAGATTCTCTTGGATAGTACAATAAATGAGTATCACATCTCCAGCAGAATGGATAGGAGTGTGTAAAACTTTCTGTTTTATAAAGTATATTCTTTTCCTTTAAATATTCTATTATTTTAGGGTCAGCTTTTTTAACAAACAACCCTGCCCAAGGTTCAACCTCTGGTACAAACTTACCTTCTACATCTACTAAATTAACTAGAGGAAGGTCATATTTTTTACCCATTAAGTTATCATCTTCACCATAAGCTGGTGCTATATGAACTATTCCAGTACCATCAGTTAATGTTACAAAGTCTCCATGAATTATATAAAAAGCTTTCTTATCAACCTTTGTAAATGGTAATAACTGCTCATATTCTAATCCTAAAAGCTCTTCACCCTTAAACTTTCTAACTACTTCATATTCGCAGTCAAGTTTTCCAAGTAAAGCTTCAGCAAGTATTAAGTGTTCTTCATGATGAATTACTTCTACATAGTCGTAAGATTTATTTACAGCTAGAGCTACGTTGCTAGGAAGAGTCCAAGGAGTTGTTGTCCAAACAAGTATATACTTATCTTCACCTTTAACTTTAAACTTAACATATATAGAGCTGTCTTTTACATCCTTGTAGCCTTGAGCAACTTCATGTGATGATAAGGCAGTTCCGCAGCGTGGGCAGTATGGAACTATTTTATGACCTTTGTATATAAGTCCTTTATCCCACATTTGCTTTAAAGCCCACCACTCTGATTCAATATAATTATCATGGTAGGTTACGTATGGTTCCTTCATATCTACCCAGTAGCCAACTCTCTCTGTCATCTCTCTCCACTGCTCTACGTAGGTAAACACGCTTCCCTTGCACTTCTCAACAAACTCTTCAACACCATATTCTTCTATTTGAGGCTTTCCTGAGATTCCAAGGGATTTTTCAACCTCAAGCTCAACCGGTAATCCATGAGTATCCCAGCCTGCTTTTCTTGGAACCTTGTAGCCCTTCATAACTCTGTATCTTGGAATAAGGTCCTTCATAACCCTTGTTATAACGTGACCTATATGAGGCTTTCCGTTAGCTGTTGGAGGGCCGTCATAAAAAGTAAAGTACTCTCCATCTTGATTCATATCAAAATTCTTTTGAATAACATCTTTTTCTTCCCAAAGCTTTAATATATCTTTTTCCATGTTGACAAAACCCTTGGAAGAATCAACTTTTTTGTACATATACTCGACTCCTTTCACACTACTATTATAATTCTTTCCATAAAAATAAAAAAACTTCATCCCAAAAGGACGAAGTTAAATTCGCTATACCACCTAATGTTCAAACGCTGACACGCTCTATCCTTTAACGCAGGATTACGGATTTGCTTACTAAATTTCAGCTCTCAGCTCAAAGGTGATTTTCCTTAAAACTTCCCTGCAGGCTTCCACCAATACCCGCTCTCTGTAAGTTTCGTATTTAAGTACTTTTCCTTGTCAAAGCTGTTATAATACTATTTTTTATTATTTTATTACAATAATGCTAAAATGTCAATTTATTGTCTTATACTTCATATAAAAATATGTAAATATATAAATATTTATATATTTAGTTTTTTTATTTAAACATTATCACAATAGGAAGTATTACTAAACTTATTGACATAATTATTATAACTACACTTGCAAATATATTTTTCTCCTTCCAAACCTCTTTTGAATATTTAAAGGTAGTTAACGCAATATATAAATAAACAATCAATGTTATCCATTTCATTTTTATTCTTTCCTTTCCAAAGGACTTATGCCTTCATCATTACCTTTCTCCATGGGGTTAGACGGAGGTGCAAGCTGCTTCCCAAAACTTCTTATATTTATTTCAAACTTTATATTTACTTTTGCTTCCGGGTAATGTTTCATCCAATCATACTTATGAAATTCATCATAGGTAAAAAACTTTCTTCTAGCCGCCAAGTCCCATTGGAATGGATCACCAGCAAACTCCTTTTGTGTTTTATCAACAAGTTTTAGAGAAATCTTGGATAAATATTTTTCTAAATAATCTTTAAGATACTTCTGTTTTTCCATGTCTTCTGCATAGTCAACAAAACTAGGTATACCCAAAATATCCATAGTAAGTGGGACATAAGTATCAATAACAGGTACTTCACCTTCTAAATTCAATTTTATCTTTGTTCTATTTTCTCTTATTATACGAGCATCAATTCTATATTTGTTATCTAGGGGATCTAGAAATGTTACCAGCATTGCTCTTGTCTCTGGCTCTTGTCTTAACATCGATACAAGTCTCATCTCATTTCCGTCCAGTTTACCAATCATCTTACCATCTTTAAAAACTGCAGCCCCTATCATCTCCGCAGGACTTCCGCCGCTTTTCTCGATTTGTCCAGGCATATAAGCTCCTTCATCAGCCCCTTTTTTAGTCGGAAATTCTCTTGTTGTTGCATATATAGCCAAAAATAAACTTCCATGTGTTTCAGTTCTCTGCATAAATCTATTTAAGTTCGCAAATGGAGGAACAAAGCCAGTCTCCTTCCATCTTCTTGATGTAAACTCGTAGAACTTCTGCATCCTATCCTCTAAAAGAGGATTATTTTTTTTGATGAACTCTTCTGCTGGTTCTCTAGACACAATTATAGTCATTATTCTTCTCATCTCTTTATCTCTAAGAGAGGCTTCAATATATCTGAAAAACGACTCGTCTCTAGCAAAGTCTTCTCCTACAACAACAACCTTTGCATGTGCTAATGAAATTCTTCTGGTTACTGATATTGTAATAAGATCTCTTGCACTCAATACACTCGGTGCTTCAAGTGTCATTACCTCTGATTTTATTTCTCCTGATCCTCCTCCAGATCTTCCTGAACCAATTGTTTTAGGGTTAGTTATTTGAAAGGTTACTCTTACATTTCTTCCTGCTCCTTTATCTATACCTATGGCAGCTACATATCCTTCATCTTCTAGTTCCACCTTATCCCAGCATCCGGTAAGTATTGAACACATAAATATTACTACTAAGGTTAAGCACAGCCTTTTAGATTTCATAGCTTGTAATCCCCTTTCCGCTGAGATAAGAATAATAAAGCACACGGAACTATGTATATAAGAATCCAGTCTAAGTTTATTAATGTTTTTCTTACTATATTAATATTTTCAATGTAGTTTTCCGGAATCAAGGATAACATTAAAATAATAGCCGAAACTGCACTTATCATTTGTTTTTTTTCACTTAGCTTAAGTGTATAACTTATTAGGGCTGCATCGGTATAAAGATACATGCCGAACCTTATAACAGAAGCTATTATCCAAAACAGAAGGAAAAACGCCTCAAGATTACTTACAAACCTTCCCCCATATATGAGCCTTGCAACTGAATGAAATGGAGTTGAGTTAATTACAACAGGTGGATAATCCATAACCATTATGTATATAGCACTCAAGAGACTTATTGAAATTACTGCGTAAAGCAATGCAATATAGCTTGAATTCTTAAAAGACTTATAGTTTTTCACCTGTGGAAAAAAAACTGAAAATACTATCACTTCCGAAAATATGCCGCTATATAGTACTCCGCCCTTTAAGATTTGTTTTACTCCCGCTCCTCCGATTGGATAAAGATAATCAACTTTTATAAGGTTATATACTAAAATAACAAAGGCTATGGTAATTACAATTATCCACGGTAAAGCCATCCATGCAGTCCTGCCTATTGCTCTAACCCCTAGTCTTGCGATAATATAACAGCTTGCTGTAATAATAGCTGCCAGCACAAATACAGGTGTTCGTCTAAAGTAGATTGTAGATAAAATATCAACATAATTTCTTATGTTAGTAGCTGAAACTAATGTAACTGAAATAAAAAATAACATCCCTAAAACTGCTCCGATATATTTACCTGTCAGGTGATATATGATCTCAATTAAATTTTTATTCTTATATCTTTCCAGAACAGCTAATAGACAAGAAAGAGATAAAAACACTATAACCGATGAAATAATAGGAATCATCCATCCAGCATTATCGCCTTGTTTATATAAAAGTGTTGGAGTGCTATCGGTAGCTTTTATTCCAATACATATTATCAGCACGGCTGTATATTCTTTTATACCAAGCTTATCACCATCTCTTATATCCATAAATTTCATCTCCTTTACGATTTTTTGTCTCTAACCTCCTGTTTAGGCTTAATATTGAGCGGCCTGAGCCATTGTTTCCAAACCGGAGGTCTTACAACTAAATCTTTTGATGAATTATAATTAGGCGCAAATGGTGACATAAAATAAACCCCAAAGGATTGAATAGAGGAAAGATACGCTATACAAATTGTAAATAAAGCTGCTATGGCATAAAACCCCATGGATGCACCGGCTATTAAAAACAAAAATCTTCCGATCCTAATCATAAAGCTAAGGCTCATCTCTGGGATGGCAAAAGAGGCTAATCCAGTTATTGCAACTATTATAACAAGAATAGGGCTTACAATATTTGCCTCAACAGCTGCCTGACCAAGTATTAGAGCTCCAACTATACCTATGGTTGGTCCAATAGGAGTAGGTATCCTCACACCAGCCTCTCTTAGCAGTTCAAAAGATATTTCCATAATTAAAACTTCCATGAAAGCAGGAAAAGGAAGCTTCTCTCTACTTGCTGCAATAGCTAAAACCAAGTCTGTGGGAATCATATCTACATGATAACTGGTTACTGCAATAAATAACCCTGGTGTAAGAAGAGCTATAAAACAACATAAAATTCTTATAAGTCTTATAAAATTTCCATATGCCCACCTTTGATACTGATCCTCTGGATTTTGAAAAAGAGACCAGAAGGTCACAGGAGCGATTAATGCTTCAGGTGAGCCGTCCATCAGTACTGCAACATGCCCTTCTGATAAAAATGCCGCAACTCTGTCAGGCCTTTCTGTAGATAATACAGTAGGAACAAGTGAGTAGGGTCTATCTTCAATATATTGTTCAAGAATAGCTAGAGATTGAATTTTATCAGCTTGTATATTTTGCATTCGGCTTTTCACAGTTTTAACCAAATCATCGTTAGCCAAATCAGCTATATACATAATAATGACTATATTACTTCCTTTCCCACCCAAATCAATGGTTTCAGTTACGAGTTTTTCATCCCTTACATATTTTCGAATAAGTGAACGATTAGTTTGTTCTGATTCTATAAAAGCTTCCTTTGGTCCTTTTAATGTATTCTCGGAGGTTGTTTTTTGGATAGGCCTGTGTTCATAGCCTACCGTAGCCAATATAATCGCTTCTTTCAATCCTTGAATAATCAATATAGAATTCCCATTGACTATTTCTTTTGTTACTTGTTTAAAGCTATCAGTTTTATAAGCATTTTTTCCTGTAATAATTTTTGATATAAGAGATGAAGCTATATCACTAACTTTAATTACCCCTGTATTATCCTCTAGTAAAGGCTTTATGATTTGATTCTCTATAGTATTTACATCCACCATACCCTGAACAAAAATCAGAACTGCTTGCCTTTTAATTGATTTTATATAGATTTGTCGAATTACAAAATCATGATTTATTGGATAACAAAATACCTTTTTTAAAAATGAGACATTCTCCTTTAAGTCAAAAGTTAAAGTCTCTTCATTAGGTCTTAAGTCGCTTATTATTTCTTCGTTACTAGTTGAATTCTTATTTTCACCTTGATTATTATGTTCAGCTTGAGTGCCTGGCATCAACGTTCACCTCTCTCACAAAAGCTTTATGTATTAGTTTTTGCAAGATACAAAAAAATAAACCAGCCAAAATTTGGCTGGTTAAATTTCATATTGCTTAAATTCTTCTGAAAGCTCAATATTATAAAATTCGCCTTCAGCATCTTTTCTATAATTTTCTTTTGGCTCATCATAGTAGAAATGAGTCAGTAAAAGTCTTTTAGCATTAGCTTTTCTTGCTATATCGCAGGCCTCTTTAACAGATAAATGAGGCGGCTTGCTTTTAGATCTTATATTTTCAGTAGCATTAGCTTCACATAAAAATAAATCCGAATTCTCAGCTAGCTTAATTATATTTTCGGTATAAGTTGTATCTGCACTATAGGCAAAAATCTTTCCGTCTTTTTCTATTCTCATACCATAACATTCTACAGGATGTACGGTTTTATAAAAAGTAAACTTAAATCCTTTAATATCTAATTGCATTCCTTCTGATATAGTATTAAGATTAAAAGCTCCATGAAAATCCAGTTCCCTATAATAATTTTCTGGAGTTTCAGGCAAATAAACTTCAAGAGGTTTAGCCATACTCCTTAACATAAGCTTAATTTGCATTTCGTATCTTAGAACATACATATCTGAGCTGTGATCGCTGTGAAGGTGTGAAAGTACTATAGCATCCAAATCCTCAATTCTTAAGTATCTTTGGAGCCTTGAAATAACACCGCTGCCGCAATCTATTAATATATTTGTATTATCATCTTGAAGTAAAAAGCCTGAACAGGCTCCATCTTTGCCTGGAAAAGGCCCATAATTTCCAAGTACCGTTAGCTTCATATGTTTGCCTCCTTTCAAAGGTTAACTTATTCCTTTGTTAACATAATTTTATGAGTAAAAACTTCTATGTTATCGTATATATTATATATTTTATCACAAAGCGGGTTTGTAATATACTCATCAAAACAAACTATACTTCCTGTTAAGCACAAACTATATTTTTTATCATACATATTTAATCTTCTTATTAATATATCAGCCATATTAAAAAGCTTATCTGCAGCAGAATTTATAATGTTCAAACTTATTCTATCACCTTGTCTTGCACATTTTAAAACTTCTTTACTTAAGGATTGTATTTTTTTATCATTCAGGGTTTTATAATATAAAATGTACTTAAGCTCGTTTAAATTTTTCACTTTCAATTTATCTTTTATTGCTTCAGTAAGCTGAGTCCTTCCTCCCAGCATTTCATATTCAGAAATAGCAGCTTTTATAGCACTTAATCCTATGTAATATTCACTGCCATCTTCAATCAGCCTTGATCCCCATCCTCCAATTGTAAGCCTTTCTCCTTCGCTATTCACTCCTACTGCATAAGAAAATCTATCACACATAAGTAGAATGCCAGAGTTTTTATCTAAGTAATAGTAAAACATGTCCTCCATTTTCTCATACACCGCCCGCATATTTAGTTATACATACTAAATACATATGACAGCAGCAAATATTACATTACTAATACTAAATAAAAAAATAAGGGGATGGTGCAAAATAGAAAAACCTAGCGTGTTATTTGAATTTCTAGAAACATTTGAGCGAGCAGCAATAAGACTTTAATTAAAAAATTTATAAAGCCGTTAAGAATCCTATATTGTTTGAGCAAAGCGAGTTTATAGGATTTAGGATTTATAAATTTTTTAATTATTAGTCTTATCTGCACAGCGAATGTTTCTCAGAATTCAAATAACACGCGGTAGGTTTAAACTATTTTGCAATATCCCCTAACCTTTTTATCTTTCTACTAATCCAAACTTCTGCCAAGCCTCTATATATTCTAAAAGGAATAATTCTTCCTCTACAATATGACCAACCACATTAGTTTTTCCTGAGTTCTCCATATCCTTTAATGCTAATTGAAGCTCTCCTGCATAATGTCCGTAAAGTGAAGTGTCAATTAGTATATCTCCTCTTTTAATGTGAGGTGTGTTAAAAGGTACAAACTCATGACCTTTATATTTTACTCTGCTTTGAGTTGAGCGAATTAAGTATTCAGATACATCACCTCTATTAAAATGAAGCTCTTCTAAAACTATTTTCTTTTCCACCTCTGGTATGCTTTCTTCAAGAACAACATCAAAGGTTACTTTTTCTTTATTTATCTTGCTTAAAGCTTTGAGTTCTTTCTCTGATGCAAAAGCATTAGCTATTATAACATCATCTATTATCCCTGTTGCAAATAAATGTTTAGTCTGTGCTGTAACAGGCATTTCTCTGTGCATTTCAAGTGTGCACAGCCCTTCTCTTACAGGCCAAGGCCCGAAGGTTGCATCATTTGAAGATACAAAAGCAGCTGTTCTTATACCAAACTGTTTAAACTGTTGTGTACAGTACATAAAATGCTCATAGCTCAAACCCGAGTATCTATGAGGATAAAAGTTATGACAGCCTAAAAGTTTTTCAGTATTTGGCTTGTAGCTCATTATATTTTCTAGATATCTTGTTCCATTGCTCATGTTGATTTCTATACTTAAACCATAAGGATTAAAGGTCATAAGTGATTCCTCTGAACCTGTATATCCTAAATCCAATCTTATTCCATAAGCTCCAAGGTCGTTAAAAAAGGATAAATCGCTATAACTTATTTTAAGATCTCCAAAAACCCTTGGACTTACATCAGCTATTACCTGCATCCCTAGTTTATTAGCTTCAGCTATTACTTCCTTAAATTCATTTACAATCTTTTCTTTGTCCCCTTCTACTGACAAAAGGCAGGTAAAAACTCTGGTAAAGCCATACTTTGCAGCCAGCCTTAAATATGCTATATTGTCTTCCATAGATGCGTGGCCTGGATATACTGATATTCCCAACTGTCTCATATTTTTTTACTTCCTTTCAATTACAAATTAATAAGTATCTCTACTATATTTGCTAAATCATTCTCGTTGAAACTTATATTAAGCTTTTCTTCCAGGTTGTTAAGTGATTCCTGTAAATATTTAAATATATCTTGATGCCTTGATAATATAATAGTTAGATTTTTACAGGCAGTTGTCTCTTCTTTATTCATAAGCTTTTGAATTAAGCATCCCATATGCATCAATAGACCTTGCAGTTTTTCACTGTCTATGTGAATTTCAAAGACATATTTTATAGTTGAAATAATTTCTACTAAACTGTTAATTATAAAGTCATACTGCTTAAGTTCTAAGTAATCTTTATAAACAATTTTTATGTTTTGTATAAGCATTTCATCTTTTATATTTTCTTCAAAATTTTCGCCCATAAAATCCTTGAAGAATTTATCCATAGATATATAATCTATACCTTCAATATTTAAATTAAAGGCACTTATTATGGCTACTATTTTTGAATCTTTTCTTATGTCATCAACAGCTTTTTTAAATTCCTGCTCATCTTTAATACTTAAATTTATTACCTCATATTTTTCTTTATCAAACTTGCTGTATATAATTTCCTTTATTCTCTGTGCTGTACCTTCACCAGTTGAGCAAGCTGTTATAATAACATCCTTTTTAGATTTTATATTTTCCTCTAAAAAACTTCCTAAAAATCTGCTTTCCAAATCTACAGATTTTACGATCTCATCAAGGCTTGTATTCATTAGAGCCTTTCTTGTAGCTTCAATAACAGTAGCAGTGGTGGCCATATCAACTGCGCTGACTTCTATCCCTGTATTATTCTTTATTATTTTATCAAAGAATTTAAGCGAACCCATGTCAACTAAAAGTATTACTCCCATACCTTCATTTCTTTCCTTAACAAGCTCTTCAATTTTTTCAAGAGCTGTGTCAGGTTTCATGGAAAGAGGCATATCAAAGCCTAGAGCATGATTTGTGTTTAGAAGCTGATTTGTCACCTCTGCCATTGAGGAAGCAGTGCTGTTTCCGTGCATTGCTACTATAACTCCTACTCTTCCATTTACTTCTTCCACATCTGCAGCAAAAAACATAGTTATAAAACCTATTTCGTCCATCGGCACAGCTGCATCATACTTCTCTTCAAGCTTTTCTGCCAAAATCATAGCTAACTTAAATTCTTCAGAATATTTTTTCCTTATTTCATCTATTTTAGGATTTTCAATAATTCTATTCTCTCTTATTCTGCCTAAAAAAGTATCTATATGAATTAATAATCCTAAAAAAGTATTTTTCGTTATTTTTCTTTTGAGCCTATATTCTGCCAAATACATAAAACTATTTAGAAAGTTATATAAATCATTATTAACTATTCTTTTTATGTCATCTTCTCTTTGATGATTATCAATACTTAAAAGATAATTATTTATAAAACTCTCAACTTCATTAGATATTTTATTTTTAATTGTTTCTTCGTCTAAACCTCTATTTTTTAAGTTTTCTGTCCGCGTCTCTATAAATTCATATATATTTTCAGATACGCTGTACTTATCCTCTGCTCCATCATCAGTAATTTCTTCATTTTCTCTTATATTAAGCTTTAAATTATTTCCTTTTATCTTTTTAGACAATAAAAGTCCAGCCCTAACTTCATTAGAAAAATCCTCGAGCTTAATTTTTACTATTTCATCTTTGAACATACTTCTTAGAAAGGCTTTAGCACTTGCAATTTGAATAGTACTTTTTAATTCACCAATGTTATTTGGACATTCGTAATTTAATAGCGCTGTTAAAGCATCCTCATGAACTTCTATTTTCTTGCCAATCCTTTTTGATTCCTCTTGAAAAAAAGCCTTTATTAAGTTTAGCCTTTCATCGCTTGTTCTTTCGCGAAGACTTGGAAGAGAAATAGTAACCGGTATTCTTCGAGTAAAAGTCTTTAATAAAGAAGAGTCTATGTTTTCCGTAGTAGCACATATTATCATAACTTTTATGCTTGTTTCCTTAGTGCTTCCGAGTTGTATAAACTTTCCTTCATCTATAAGAGTAAACAGCATCTCCTGGCCTTCAGGCGGAAGTCTGTGAACTTCGTCTAAAAACAAAATGCCGTCTCTAGCCTTTTCAATAATTCCTTCCCTATCCTCATTAGCTCCTGTGTAAGCACCTTTTTTAACACCAAATAGGTGGGACACTAAAAGCTGAGGATTATTTGCATAGTCTGCACAGTTAAAAATAGCAAATCTGCCGCTGTCTTTAATTATATTAACCTCTAAGGCATATTTAAACATACACTTTGCAAAGTATGATTTTCCTACACCTGTTTCCCCTACTATAAGAGTATGAAGACCCCTTGGCGGATATACTATAGCAGCCTTAGCTAATGCTATGGGGTGTTTTAGGCTTAGATCTTTCCCAATTATATTATTAAAAATTGAAGGCTTTTCCGGAGATATATTTATATTTTCACTGACTTTTTCTTCCCTTTTTATATCTTTGATAAAGTACAAAACAGGTCTGCCATCATTTTTATCTAATATACCTTCCTTATACAGCTTGCCAAACTCCCTAGCTACATTACTTCTATGCATATTAAGCTTAAGAGCAATATCCTCTGCGCTAAAGCCTTTTATTTTTCCTTCTTCTTTTAGCTGCCTTAAGCACAACTTTTTGAGTGTCTCATAGACTACTTCGTACCTCATAAATAATCACAACCTAAATTACTTTTTCTTTTTATAATCTGTATTACTATAATTAACTATACCTTTAATTTCATTTCTCTCAAGTTTTGTTCTAGTTATTTCAAAAAACATTATGCACATAACAGCAAATATAATGGAAAGTATATTCCAAACCGCAGTACTCATATCTTTAAAAATTAAGGATGGTATTATAAGTACAAAAGGTGCAGTACAAGCAATAACCCATCTGTTTAACTTAATTTTTTTCATTAAAAATTTAGTTAATGCAACAGAGGCTAAAAGAAGCACTATTAAAAACAGTATATATAAAATTTTTGAAAGCATCTTACTTCCACCTTCTCTATTTAGAATGAATTATTTTTAACATTTCTACCATCTGCTCAATAAGATTTTTTTCAGAAATTGCTGTCATTAATTGGTCTTGAGCATGTACCATAAGTAGTGACATTTTCAAATCTTCGCCATTTAATTCTGCTTGTATAAGCTTAGTTTGTGTGTTATGAGCTAAATCCAACTCTTCTTGAGCTTTTACCAAAAGTTCATCAGCTTTTTTCATTTCATTCTGTCTCGCTGCTTTTAATGCCTCATAAGCAAAACCTCTAGCATCCCCTCCATGTGATATTATTTCAAATATTTCTAGTTCCATATTCATTGTTAATTCCTCCATTATAGCATTTATCACATAATATTCAATTTATAAATAGCACCGTGGCTTTAAATTATCCGTCGGTGCTATTTTACTTTTAAAAAACTACAGCTCGTTATTAAGCAACTTCAACTTCTTGTTGTTCTTCTTTAATCATTTTCTTTTCATATGCCTTAAAGAATGGATAGTAAATAACAGTAACTACAGCAATATTAATGCATACAAGAACTGCAGCTCTCCAGTCTCCGCCAGTTGCAAGCATTGCTCCTATTGGTGCTGGAAGTGTCCATGGAGCTATAATTGATACTTTAGCTACAAGTCCTGCTGCTGTTGCCGCATAAGCTATTATAGCTGAAACAACTGGTCCTAGGATAAATGGTATTGCTAGTATTGGATTCATAACAAGTGGTGTACCAAATATTAAAGGTTCATTAATATTGAATATTCCAGGAATTATAGAGAATCTTCCAACTCTCTTTAAGTATTCTGACTTAGAGAAACACATTAATAATGCAAGACTAAGTGTTGCTCCTGCTCCTCCTATCCATATAAACCATTGGAAAAATGGTTCTGGTGCAATATTAGGAAGCGCTTGATGAGCAGATACAGCTGCAGTATTAGCGTCAAGCAATACAAGCCATACAGGTCTTACTATAGAACCAATAACAGACATTCCATGGATACCTGCTGACCAAAGTACAGTAATGAATATTACTGGTACTAAAACTCCACCAAGGCTGTTACCAGCTACATTTACTAAAGGCTTGAATAAATTCATTATCGCTGTTTGAATATCAAAGTTTAACCAAACTCTTATAAACCAAACTACAGTAATAATAACTGCTGCTGGAATTAAAGCCTCAAAGGATCTTGAAACTGATTCTGGAACTTGTTCAGGCATTTTTAAAGTAACATTATATTTTTTTAGTAATCTTAAGGTTTCTACCGCAAATATCATAGTTATGATTGCTACAAACATACCTGCTCCGCCAAGGTTAGCCATTGGTAATACCCAACCCATTGGTGCTCCGCCTTTAACTCCTGCTTTTGTTGCTGCTGTGATGAAAGCATCAGCATTTACTGGTATAGTTGCTAAAAGGAAAGCTGCCAGTGAAAGAACTCCACCGCTCACCCCGTCTAACTTATAGGATTTAGCCAAGCTATACCCCATACCATAAGCTGCATAAAGTGACATTAGTCCCATTGTTAACCTGTATGGAACCATTATCTTTCCAACACTTGGTGCTATTGCATCTGCCCATGCCTTAACTGGAGGCTGTGCAATAATTAAAAAGAATGAACCTACAATAATTAATGATAGCGTTGATATAACTCCATCTCTTATAGCTCTTAAGTGTCTTTGCTCGGATAGTTTAGCCATAGGCGGCATGAATTTTTCTTCTATCCATTTTAGAAACATTTCCATAAAAGAACCCTCCCGTTTATTTTTTATTTTGCATATTTTTTTATTTGTTCTAATACTTTTGGAGCTCCTATTGGAGTATATCCCATCGGTACTATAAGCTCTACTGGAACCTTTGCTGCATTAGCCTGTTCTGTAAATACTGCCATTCTATGCTTAACCTGTGGAGCAACTATAGCTAAGTCATATCCTCCTGTCTTAAGCTCGTCCTCAAATTCACCAGTACCTACTGCTTTTATTTCTAGTGGAAAACCTTTCTTATCTGCCTCTTGCTTTATAGCTTTAACTACTATAGAGCTAGACATTCCACCAGAACATACCATTAAAACTTTCATATATGATTCCTCCTATCTTAAATTATTTCTTACACAATAATTTTAAGCAAATATCATGCCAACAATTAAAAACGTTGCAATTTAAATGGTTTACATTAGTGTGTCACCAGAAACAGTATTTGATACACTATTTTAGCTATATACTTGATACTATTTTGATACACTATTTTAAAGGTTAATAAGTTATGATATATAATTTTGGGGTATAATATAATAGAATACCAAAATTCCAATCCACAAAGGAGTGTAACATATGGAAATAACATGGCTTGGACATTCATCTTTCTTATTTAAAGACAGCAAGGGCAGAACTCTTCTTACTGACCCTTTTGATGACACCGTAGGTTATAATGTATTTCAAGGTCATGCAGATGTAGTAACAATAAGCCACCATCATTTTGACCATGACTATATCGAAAAAATAACTGGAGAGCCTAAAGTTATTGACAAGGTTGGTTTCTTTAATGTTTGCGATATAGACATCAAAGGAATTCCTTCCTATCATGACAATGTTCAAGGGGCTAAAAGAGGAGAAAATGTTATTTATGTATTCAAAATGGATGACTACAGAGTTTGTCACCTTGGGGATTTAGGCCACGTACTTTCACTTCATGATGCAGATCAAATTGGAGAGATTGATGTGCTATTAATTCCAGTAGGCGGGAACTATACAATCGATGGAAAAGAAGCAACAGCTGTTTGTAAGCTGCTGAATCCTAAAGTAGTTATTCCTATGCATTTTAAAACTTCTGCTGTAAGCATTCCAATAGATGGGGCAGAAACTTTTCTACTCCATATGAAAAACGGCGAGAAGATCCATGGAAATACCTTAAAGCTTGAAGGTAAACTTGAAGGTAATAATACTGTTAAAATTTTAGATTTTAAAGCATAAATAGAGGAGAGTATGGCTCTCCTCTATTTATGTTCTACATGTGAAAGACCTGCATTAAAAATACTTCCAACATGCTCATCATCTAATGAATAATATACAACCTTACCTTCTTTTCTAAACTTAACAAGTCTTGCAGCTTTTAAAACCCTAAGCTGATGTGATATTGATGATTGACTCATATTGAGAACCTCAGCTATATCACAAACGCAAAGTTCTTTTTTTAGTAATGCATATATTATTTTTATCCTAGTATAATCACCAAAAACCTTAAAAAGCTCAGAAACCTCTGTAAAAATCTCATCCTTAAGCATGTTTTCCTTAACACAGTTTACACAGTCACTATGTATCTCTTGGCAGTTACAGACTTCTATATTATTCTCCATATTACACCTCAAAGTGTCTTTTTAAAAATATTATATTACTAACAGTTTCTAAACGCAACTTATTAAGTTTATGATTCTAATGTGAAAAATCTAAATCCTCAGCAATACTACTATAACCTTCCTTCTCTAAATAACCATTTATGGTTGGTATAATAACATCCAAACACTGAGTAAATAATACGATAATTTCACCCTCCATAGCTCTTTCCATAGCATGCATTAATGCTTCTTCTTCCTTGTAGATTACTTCTATATCTTTTTCATCAAAGCCTTCCTCAATAATTCCTTCTCTAATAAGAGCTGCAGTTTCACTTGGCTCTCTTCCTCTTAGGTCATCCTGCTCTCTTATTATTATATGATTACAAAATTTAGCTGAAATAGCTCCAAGTTCTTTTATGTATTTATCCATTCTATCACCTGGAGCAGCAACAATTCCTGTAAGTTTTGACGGATTTAAAGATTTAGCGATGCTAAAAACTTCATTAAAGGCTTCAGAATTATGACCATAATCCAGTATGACCTTAAATCCATGAAGTTCAAGTATATTCTGCCTTCCAGGATTGAAATACAGATCACATTTTAATCCTTTTAATAAGTCAACTAACTTCTTTATATCAGTGTAAACTGTTGAAACTGCAGCAATAGCTGCCATTATATTTAGTGTATTTCCTGTTGAACAGCCTCCATGTGTAAAAGGTATATCCTTAATATTTAAAATTTTTTCTTCAATGTTATTAGTATTATGAACTATACAATCATCTTCAACGTAAAAGGCCTCACCTTTATTATTTATGTGTTCTTTGATAATTTCATTTTTCTCAATACTATATAAACAAATATTTTTCTTTCTACTTATATATGGTATTAGTTCATTTTGTGCTTTTAAAACTATTTTTCCATCATCATCTATTTCATCAAGTATGACTGTCTTAATATCAATTAAATCCTCCATATTTTCTATGCCATCCATCCCAATATGATCCTCGGATATTGAAGTTATAACAGCTGCTTTTGCCTTTTCATATCCAAGACCGTTTCTATGAATTCCGCCTCTGGCAGTCTCCATTACCGCTGATTCTACACTTCTATCTGTTAGAACTTCTCTAGCACTTAAGAATCCTGTTGTATCTCCATTTTTAATTTTTTGTCCGTCAATAAAAATTCCTCCAGTTGATGTTAAAGCAGATTTATATCCTATTTTATTTAATAAGTAATTTATAACTCTGGCAGTTGTAGTTTTACCATTGGTTCCGGTTACTGAAATTATTGGTATAGTTCCTACTCCTTCATCTGTTACACAGTCAATATATGAACTTATAATTTTATCCTTAACTTCTTTAATTTCTTCTCCTATATCAAATACGCTTCCTATATCAACAACCTTAAGCTCTTTATCTTCTATTATGTCTATATACATAAACTCGATGTGTATACTTTTATACACTTTTTCGCAAAATGCTCTAAGTCTCTCTATTGTATCAACAACTTCCAGTATCGCCATACTTCTATCACTAATTTCAATAATCTTATATCCATCTTCCTTTTTAAGTATTACTTCAACCTCACCCTTATAGCAAATTATCCTGTAATTTACTGATCCACTATAGATAAATGCACGAGTATACATCTTCATCATATTATCTAACACTCTATTTAATTCATCTTTATCAGCTATAGTTATCTTTATATCAGAAGTTTTATCTATGTTTCTGAGGTTTATAGGATATTTAAAATCCTCAATTTCTTTTATCTCTTCAATACTATAAAGAACTTTTCCTTCTACCTTGGGAATATGAGCATATCGCAAACACTGCCATAAGGTTTTTCTATTCCTTGATATTTCAACGGTGACCATATTTTCATAGCTTTGAAAATTTCGGCCTATGATTATTGAATTTCTGCCATAACCGATTTGAAACAAATCTTCATTTATATCTAAAACAGGAATGTTCCTATCTCTAAAAGCTTTTACAGTATCATATAAGAATCCTCTCTTAACAAGGTTATCAGCCTTATCTAATATTCTCTCCGTATTATCCATATCATAGAAAATATTGCTCAGCAGATACTTTGATACTTCTTCCTGAGTGTATGTAACCCATACATTGTATACGTTATTTTTGATTTCTATATCAATCAGCTTTTCTTTAAAACCTAATAAAAAAGATAATCTAAAATAGGATTTTAGATATTTATTAATCTGAGCATCATAACTGTTTTCAATTGTAACTCGAATTATTCTTTTCCTTCTTTTAATATTATTGCCTTCATATACTTTAATAGATGTTATCTTCACATATATCACATCCTCTTATAGAAAACTATGGATAGTTGACCATAAAATACATTATAATTTTCGCATATGATTAGTATTCCAATTTATGAGTTATATATTTATATAAATATATTATATCTTTGCAATTTATATATCTTGACAAGTAAACGGCTTATGTGTAAATTATTAATTAATAATAATTATTGTTTAGGAGATTATATTATGATTAGTATAAGAAATGAAAGCAATGATCCTCATTTTAATCTTGCGCTTGAAGAATATGCTGTTAAGCATCTTAACTTTGGAGAAGATTTTATTATATTGTGGCAAAATGAGCCTTCTGTTATTATTGGAAGAAATCAAAATACTATTGAGGAGATAAATACAAGATTCATAAATGAAAATAAGATTAATGTAGTAAGAAGGCTTTCAGGCGGCGGTGCAGTTTATCATGATTTTGGAAACTTGAACTTTACTTTTATCGTAAAAAACAACAAGGATGTTGTAAGTAACTTTAAGAGGTTTACTGAACCTATAATAAAGGCTCTTAGAAATTTTGGGGTAAATGCAGAGTTTTCAGGAAGAAATGATATAACCATTGACGGTAAAAAATTTTCCGGAAATGCACAATACTATTTTGGAGACAGGCTTTTGCATCATGGAACAATACTATTTAATTCTGATCTTTCAGTAGTTCAAGATGCACTAAATGTAAAATCTGAAAAGATTGAATCAAAAGGTATTAAATCTGTTAGAAGCAGAGTTACGAACATATATCCTTACATGACTAAGAACATAACAATAGAAGAGTTTAAGGATACTTTACTTAAATTCCTGCTGGAAGATGACGACTATAAACAAAAGGAATATATATTATCTGATAAAGACTTGGATTCCATTAGAGAGCTTATGTCAAAAAGATATTCTCTTTGGGAATGGAACTATGGCGAATCCCCTGAATTTGATATTGAAAAAAACAAAAGATTTGCTGGCGGTAAGTTAGACTTAAGATTCAATGTTAAAGATGGTAAAATCAGCAGTATTAAAATTTTAGGTGATTTCTTTGGTAAAAAAGAAGTTACTGAATTGGAAAATTTACTTTTAGGTCATCAATATAAAGAAGCTTCTATAAAGGAACTTCTACACTCAATGGATTTTGAGAATTATTTTGCAGCAATAAGTATAGATGATTTTATAGAATGCATGTTTTATTAGACAATAAAAGCCGCATTCATAGAAAGTAACTTTTATCCTATTGTTTTTTAATAGTATAATTGCAAAAAAGCTGTCCCACTAGACAGCTTTTTTATAGACTTTCTAATTATATAGTTTGTAAAAGCTCTTTTGCATGCTTAAACACCTTATCATAATAGCTAAAATCATGAGGAACAAAATCCTTTATTAAAGCTTTTATACAGCTCTTTTCTTTATCTCCAGACTCATTAATTTCAAATCCGTTCAAATTGGCAAAATCAAGTTCCTTGTTAAAAAGTTTTACTATATCATTTAAATTTACCTTGTAAATCCCTGTGACCTCTTCCTGCTGCAAATTAAATTTTTCAAGCGGAGTACTGCAGAAGTATAAAAATACATTTGCAAATTCATTATCAATAAAATTATCCTCAGCCTTTTGTTCTTTTATAACACCTATAGGAATTATTTCTTGAAACTTTACATCTAATCCAAGTTCCTCTTTAATCTCTCTGCACGCATCTTCAACTGTTTCCCCAGTACTTAAGTGTCCAGCAGCTGTTATATCAAAAAGATTCGGATAAGTGTCTTTATCAAATTGTCTCTTTTGAAACAGAATATATTCTTCTTCATCATCTCTTCCGATAAACCAGCATTGAAAAGATTTATGCCAATGGCCCTTTTTATGAACCTCGCTTCTTAGCTTTGTTCCTATGTGTTTCATATCTGCATCATATATATCAAAATACTCTTGACTCATTTTTGTTCTCCTTATATATCATATTAATTTAATTATAAGTTACATTTTTCCAAATATCTAGGAATAAAATTAAAAATGTATTGACATGATAATATAGACATGATAATATTAAACCATAAACTAAATTGTATAAAATTCAATTTTACAAAATTAAAATATAGGAGGAATATTATTATGAGTATTTATGATTTTAAAGTAAAAACTATCGACGGAGAGGAAATATCTTTAGAAGAGTATAAAGGAAAGGTTTTATTGATAGCAAATACAGCAAGCAAATGTGGTTTTACTCCACAATATAAAGATCTTCAAAAACTATATGAACAATACAATTCACAAGGCTTTGAAATTTTAGGCTTCCCTTCAAATCAGTTTGCTGAGCAGGAACCAGGCAGCAACAGTGAAGTTAAAACCTTCTGCGAAATAAACTATGGAGTGAAGTTCCCTATGTTCGAAAAAATAGAGGTTAGAGGTGAAAATGCTCATCCGCTTTTTAAATATTTAACTGAAAAAGCTCCTTTTAAAGGTTTTGATTTAGAAGATGCTACTGGAAAGTTCCTTCATAATCATCTTGTAAAGAACTTCCCTGATTATTTAGTTGGAGACTCAATCAAATGGAATTTCACAAAATTCTTAATAAATAAAGAAGGTAACGTGGTAGCGAGATTTGAATCCCCAGTAGAGCCAATGGATATCGCACCAGAAGTTGAAAAACTACTTTAAAAAATATTTCCTAGGAAGTGAACTAATGGACGAAGAAATGCTTAAAATTGATAATCAGCTCTGTTTTTCACTATATGCCTGTTCCAAAGAAGTAACAAGAATATATAAGCCTTTTTTAGATGAACTTGGCATCACATATACACAGTATATAACGCTGCTTGTGCTTTGGGAAAAGGATAATATAACAGTAAAAGAGCTTGGTGATAGATTATATCTTGACTCAGGTACACTTACTCCACTTCTTAAGAAACTTGAAAACGCAGATATAGTTAAAAGAACAAGAGATACTAAAGATGAGCGGAATGTTTATGTTGAACTTACCGAAAAAGGCAGAGATATGAAAATAACTGCTTTAAATATACCACAAAAAATTTTCTGCTGCACCGGATTAACCTCTGAAGAAGTAGTTAGTTTAAGAGAAAAACTAAAAACACTGCTTCTTCATTTGAGACAGCAGGAATAAAAATAAATCCTCTCAGAAAGATTATTGAGAGGATTTATTTTTTTATTTCTTAAATATGTGTATCGGCTTTCCAATAGCTCCATGAGCAGCTTCCATAACTACTTCCGAAAGAGTTGGATGAGGATGTACTGCCTTTGCTAAATCATAAACTGTGCCCTCGAGCTCAAGTGTAGTAACCGCTTCTGCAATCATATCAGTAGCATGTGAAGCTATTATATGAACTCCCAGTACTTCTCCATACTGCTCATCAGCAACAATTTTTACAAAACCATCAGTTTCTCCCTCTGCCATAGCCTTACCATTAGCTGTCATAGGAAATGTACTTGTTATTACTTTGTGCCCTCTTTCTCTTGCCTCTTCTTCCGAAAGACCTACCACTCCAACTTCCGGGAAGGTATATATGCAGGAAGGTACTTTATCATAATTAATTTTTTCTTCTTTGCCCATTATATTCTCTACTGCTGCTATTCCTTCTGCAGAAGCTACATGGGCAAGCATATACTTTCCATTAACATCTCCAATTGCATAAACACCATCAATATTTGTTCTTAATTCTTCATCAGTTACAACACCTTTCTTATCGAGCTTTAAGTTTAATTTTTCAATTCCCTTTAAGTTTGGCGTTCTTCCAATACTTATTAATATTTTATCGCCTTCATATATCTTTCTCTCACCATTTACCTTGCATATTACTTTATTGTTTTCATATTCCTCAATGTCAACACCATATACAATATCTATTCCTTTGCTCCTTAGTATTCTTTCCATTGCTTCTCTTACATCCTTGTCAAGAGAACGTAATATTTGTGATCTTTGAAGTATGGTAACTTTACTTCCAAGAGCATTATAAAGAGCAGCGAACTCTACACCAACTACCCCTCCTCCGATAACTATAAAGTTTTTCGGTATTTTGTCCATAGTCAGTGCTTCAGTACTAGTAATAGCATAACCTTTTTCAAAGGCTTCCTTAAGACCTTTAGTATTAGGAATAAAAGTAGAGGAGCCTGTAGCTATTATTAAGTTTTTAGTCTTTAAGGTTTCACCATTAACTACTAATGTGTTTTTGTCTAAAGCTTCTCCATAACCATTATAGACCTCTACTCCATTTTGCTTTAAAAGAACTTTAACTCCTCCTGTAAGCTTGTTTACAATAGAATCTTTTCTTTTCATAAGATTGTCTAAATTAATATTTATAGAACTTCTATCAAGAATATCTATACCAAACTTTTCTGAGTGCATTATATCCTCATAAACCTTAGCACTTTTAAGCAAAGTTTTCGTAGGAATACAGCCCACATTTAAGCAAACCCCACCTACATTTTCTTTCTCTATAAGAGCTGTTTTAGCTCCCAGCTGGGCAGCCTTAATGGCTGCCACATATCCCCCGGGACCTCCTCCAAGTACTACAATATCATATTCTTTCATCATGCTTCCTCCCTTAGCTCATAAGAAGAAGCATTGGTTCTTCTAGATATTTTCTCAATCTATTCAAGAATCGCCCTGCATCTCCACCATCAATTATTCTGTGATCTATGCATAGACTTATATTCATTATGCTTCTTATAACTATTTCATCTTCTTCGCTTACTACAGGCTTCTTTCCTATCTTACCAATTCCTAAAATTGCAGCCTCTGGATATCTGATTACAGGTATTCCTGTGCTAGATCCAAGGGCACCATAATTGGTTATAGTAAAACTTCCATTTTGAAGCTTTTCAAGTGCAATATTTCTATTTCTGGCACCCTCACTTAAGCTTTGAATTTCTCTTGCAATATTAAATATTCCTTTCTTATCTGCATCCTTTATTACAGGAACTAAAAGCCCATCAGGAGTATCTACCGCGATACCTACATTATAATATTTCTTAATTAGTATCTCTTCCTTTTCAGCATCATAACTTGAATTAAATATTGGATAGTCCTTCAAGGTAAGTGTTAATGCTTTAATTATAAATGGCATATAGGTTAAATGAACTCCATTTTCTTCTGACATTTCCTTAACAGTCTTTCTGAACTCTACTAGTTTAGTAACATCTATTTCATCCATAACTGATGCATGAGGTATTATTGTTTTTGAAAGAACCATATTTTTAGCAATAGTTTTCCTCAACGTAGACAATGATACTCTCTGAACCTCTCCGCTTACCTTTAACTCTGGTATCTCTAGCGTAGGTCGGTTGATTACTTCTTGTTTTGCCTCGGACTTCATTTCTGAATTAGGAAGTTCCATTTGTTCTTTAGCCTTATATATGTCTTCTTTCATTACTCTTCCTACAGGGCCGGTTCCCTTTATTTCATTTATATTAATTCCTAAGTCTTTTGCAAGTTTTCTTGCCACAGGAGTAGCTAAAACTTTTTGCTTTACAGAAGCTCCATTTTTATAGCTTTCTAAGCTTGATTCTATAACCTCGGAAGAAACCTCAATAGCACCAACAACTCCAGCATTTTCTTCCTCTTTTTCATTAATAGGCTTAACCTCAGCTTTACCTGAACCATCTCCAGTATCAATCTTAACTATAACATTACCTACATATATTACGTCTCCTTCTTTAGCCATTACCTCGGAAATAACTCCTTCGCCTGGAGATGGAATTTCTGCATTAACCTTATCAGTCTCAACTAAGAATAATGTATCCCCTTCTTTTACTTTATCTCCTGGCTTTATCATCCATTTTAAAAGTTTTCCTTCTGTTATTCCTTCACCTATATCAGGAAATTTAAATTCTAACATAATATTTTTCCTCCTTTCACTCGGAACACTGGGTAGTTTATCTCACTCGCTTTGCTCGCAAACTACCCGTTGAAGTCCATTTAGGACTTCAACCTCCTTTCACTCGGAACACTGGGTAGTTTATCTCACTCGCTTTGCTCGCAAACTACCCGTTGAAGTCCATTTAGGACTTCAACCTCCTTTCACTCGGAACACTGGGTAGTTTATCTCACTCGCTTTGCTCGCAAACTACCCGTTGAAGTCCATTTAGGACTTCAACCTCCCATTAGAATCTTGCTATTTTTCTGATGCCATCAGCTATTCTCTTTGAATCTAAGAGATAATGATGTTCTCCTCTTGGAAGAGGAACCGTTATATCAAAGCCAGCAAGTCTTGTTGGAGGTGCTTCAAGATTTAAAAAAGCTCCTTCATTTACTATAGATATAAGTTCAGCTCCCGGTCCATAAGTCTTACAAGCCTCATGAACAACCACAAATCGCCCTGTCTTTTTGACTGAGTCAATAATTGTGTCCTTATCTATAGGTGATATGGTTCTCAAATCGATAAGTTCAACACTTATTCCTTCTTCTTCAAGCTGCTTAACTGCTTTTTCTGCCTCTCTTAAATATGCTCCCCAAGCAACTACTGTTATGTCACTTCCAGGCTTAACAACCTTTGCTTTTCCAATTGGAATTACATAGTCCTCCTCCGGGACTTCCTGCTTAAAGGCTCTATAAATTTTTGTAGGTTCTAGGAATAACACAGGATCCTCATCTCTAATTGCTGCAAGCAAAAGTCCTTTTGCATCGTAAGGAGTTGATGGGACAACAACTTTAAGTCCAGGAATGTGTCCAAACAAGGTTTCTAAATTTTCGGAGTGATGTTCTAATGCTCTTATACCTCCCCCATGAGGCATTCTTATAACCATTGGAAGGTTAAATCTTCCTCTAGTTCTGTTCCTCATACGAGCTACATGAGAAACAATTTGATCATAACCTGGGAAAACAAAACCTGAAAACTGTATTTCAGCAATTGGTTTTAATCCATTTATCGCCATGCCAACAGCTGTTCCAATAATAGCTGCTTCAGCAAGCGGTGTATCAAAGCATCTATCCTTACCATGTTTTTTTTGAAGGTCTACAGTTGCTCTGAAGACTCCTCCTTCAACTCCTACGTCTTCACCAAAAACAACAACGCTTTTATCTCTAGCCATCTCCTGATCTAAAGCTTGATTAATTGCTCCTATTACGTTTAAAAGTGCCATCCTAGTTTCCTCCTTTCTCTAAGTATGCCTTATATTCTTCATACTGCTCAACAAGATGCTTGGGCATTTCTGCATAGTGATACTTAAATATGTCTAAAGGTTCAGTATCACCAGAAGCCTCAACCTTTTTAAATACCTCCAAGGCATACTTTTCATATTCTTCTATTTGTTCTAAATCTTTCCCTTCACTCCATAGTCCTTTATCAATTAGATACTTTTTGAATCGCTTCAACGGATCTTTTTCCTTCCATTCCTCAACTTCACTATCTTCTCTGTATCTTGTAGGATCATCCGATGTAGTATGAGCACCTAATCTATAAGTCAGCGCCTCTATAAGAGTTGCTCCTCCTCCATTTCTTGCTCTCTCTACTGCTTCCTTTGTAGCCGCATACATAGCTAACAAATCATTTCCATCTACTTGTATTCCAGGAATGCCATAGGCTACTGCTTTTTGTGCAATAGTTTTTGATTTAGTTTGAATATTTCTTGAAACTGAAATTGCGTATTGATTATTTTGCACTATAAATACTACCGGCGCATTAAATACACCTGCAAAATTTAGAGCTTCATGGAAATCTCCCTCAGAAGTTCCACCGTCACCTATATAAGCTATAGTAACTTCATCTTCTCCTTTTATATTGGAAGCCATAGCTATTCCAACAGCATGATTAAACTGAGTTGCTATTGGTACAGCTATAGGGAGCATCTTAACATTTTCAGGCAGATTGCTTCCCATTTCATTCCCAAACCAATATAAATAGACTTTTTCTAAAGACATACCTTTTGTGAGCCATGCCCCTAAGTCTCTAAAAGCTGGTACCAGCCAATCTTTTTCTTCAATGGCAGCAGCTGAACCAACCTGAGCAGCTTCCTGCCCTGTGTTTGGTGCATAAGTAAGCATTCTTCCCTGCCTTTGTAGTTGTAGTGCTTTATTATCTGCACATCTTGTTAACAGCATTGTTTTATACATACCTATTAATTTCTCATTATCAATTTCTGGAACTAAACTTTCATCTAAAACGTTTCCATTTTTGTCTAAAATACCAAACATCTTTTCTTCAAGCGGATTATATTTTTCAGGTAACATTTGTTAATCCTCCTTCTATTCTTTCCGGGCATTATTAATAATATTTTCCATTAATTAAAATATAACTCAATTATAGTTAAAATTCAATATCCTTTGATAATTATTATTAAATAATTTTTATTAGCATGATAAACGAATAAAAGGGAAGCTATTAATAAGCACCCCTTTCTACTTTAACTAAATTATTCTTCTTGCTGTAATATATCGGCTCTCCCAAAATGCTGTAGTTATGTCTGTTATTTTCACTACATCACCTGTTTTAGGACTGTGAATCATTTTGCCATTGCCTAAATAAATGCCTACATGAGAAATCCTTCCATCACCTGCCAGGGAATAAAATACTAGATCCCCTGGCTCTAAATTTTGTCTTGATACTGCAACTCCCTGTTCAGCCTGCTCATAGGAAACTCGATTCAAATTAATCCCTGCACTTTTAAAAACATACTGTGTAAATCCAGAGCAATCAAATCCCGCGTCCTGTAGTGAACTTCCTCCCCAGACATAAGGTGTGCTGAGCAACGACTTAGATAAAGAAAGAATCTTATCAATTCTCTGCTGCCTTGTACTGACGTTTACATCTAATTTTAGGTAATTTTTGCTTACCCATCCGGTTCTTCCATCTGAAAGTCTTATTTGATACCAGTTGCCAGATTCCCCTATGACCTTTACTCTGTTTCCATGCCAAAGTAAATGCATTATGGAATATGAGGTCGATGGGCCTTTTCTAACATTTAATCTGGAAGCTGTTACTGTTCCAATATTATCTAATCTGTTTAAATCAAAAGAGACTGGTGCAGCCTGAACTTGATTTGAAGTCGGTGTTTCTGCATGCACTTTAGCATGACCTGCAAAAGGTATTGTTCCAATAACTAAGGCTCCAAGCATCAATTTGACTGAATTAATCTTAATATTTGAAAACTTATCCTCAACTAAATTATTAATTTCATTGTTTAATGTGAGAATATTTTTTTTAACATCTTCAATTATCTCACTTGAAAATTCAGCTTTTTCATTATTTAAGTAAATTATAAGGTTATACCCGCTTTTATCTTTTACTATTTTATATCCCTTGTACCAATTCATAAAATTCAGCCTCCCCAAATTAAAACAACATGAAACTTATTTCTTCTCTTATAGAGTTGCCAAATGAAGAGTAAAAAATCCTATATTAATTAAGGTTCATAATAAAAAAAGAAGATAACAAGATATCTTCCTATCTTCTTATCTTCTTAATAAACTTTATTTATTAATGTCTACAGCAACAGCTTTCATTACTTCTAAACTTCCCTGTACATCAATTATTCTTTGATTAGAGGAACCTCTGAATCTCAGACTGCTGTCTTTTTTAGCTTCTTCAAATTTACCATCAACTAAAATATCCACATAACTTAGTAATTCATTCCATCCCTGTCTATAATATTGATGCTCTAATATATACTCAAAAGTATAGCCCGTATAACACCAAACATTAAGGCCGAATTTTTTAACTTCCTTTGCAATATATGCGAACTTATCAGCTTGTTCCCAAGGTTCTCCTCCTGAAAAAGTTACTCCTTTTAAAAGTGGATTATTACCTATATCTTCAATTATTTTATCCATATTTAAAAGTTTACCATCAATATAAGAATGAGTATGAGGACTAAAGCATCCCTTGCAATTATGAGGACAACCTTGCGCAAACAATACTCTTCTTATTCCTACCCCATTTACCAAACTTTCCGGCAATATTGCAGCCAATCTAATTGTATTATCTTCTTTCATAATTGCTCACCACTATTAAAAGTTATCCACATTTCATTTTATATTTTTCTAACAATTCACATTATTATAAACAGTAGTATGTTTATCTGTGTGAGCTTTTCTATCTGCTCTTTCAGCATACTTTCCGGCTCCGAATCTTTCGTCTAAACTTAAGTATCCAGTTACTCTTGAAATACCTTGAATATTATAGCTTCCACATTTAGTACATTTATGTTCTCCGCTTCCTAAATATGTGCCGCAATCTCTGCAGTATCTAATATGAAAATTAATTCCTATATAACTTATGTTTGTATGTTTATACGCATAATTTAGTATATCAATTATAATATCTTCAGATGGATAATCATCAAGCTCAATATAGCTTATATGACCCGCATTACAAAGCTTATGATAAGGAGCCTCTATATCAATTTTATCCTTAATTGATACAGGAAAACCTACAGGTATGTGATAACTGTTCGTGTAATATTCCTTATCAGTAACACCTTTTATTTCTCCAAACACCTTTTTGTCCTGCAGAATAAATCTACCGCTCAACCCCTCTGCTGGTGTAGCATAGGTGCTCCAGTTAAGCTTTGTTTCTTCCGTAAGCTTATCTGTATAATTTCTAATATGTGTTATTATTTTTATTCCTAGTTCTCTAGCATATTCATTTTCTCCATGATGCTTTCCAACCAAGGCTGTAAGAGTTTCTGCGAGCCCAATCCAACCTATAGACCATGTCCCCTGTTTTAAGATTGGCTCTATGGAATCATCTGGACTTAAGCCTTCTGAACCTTTCATAAGCCCTTGTCCTGCTACGAAAGGCAAATCCTTAATCTTTAATCTTTTTAGAACATTATATCTGTGCATAAGTGCTTCTTTTGCAAGATCTAGCTTAGCATCTAAAAGAGAAAAGAATTTATCGATATCACCCTTTGCTAATATTCCAATCCTAGGAAGATTTATAGTTGTAGGTGCTATATTTCCTCTTCCTTTCGTACCCGGCTCGCCGTTTATATTTGACATTGTATATGTTCTACAACCCATTGTAGCAGGCATGTAGCCTTTATCATAATATGCCTTATTAAAATCAGCATCTATATTCATAAAAGTCGGGTTCATTCTTTTGCTGGCAACTCGTGCAGCAAGCTTAAATAGATAATAATAAGGATCATTAACCTCTCTGTTGACTCCTTCTTTTACTCTAAAGATTATATTAGGAAATATAGGCTGTTCTCCTTTTCCTAATCCTCTTTCATATTCGAGTAAAAATATTTCACATACCAAGGCAGAATCTTTATTATATGGTATTCCTAAATTAATAGAGCTAAAAGGTACCTGACTTCCAGCCCTTGAGTGCATTGTATTTAGGTTGTAAACTATCCCCTGCATAGCCTGATGAATAGTTTTTATAAGCTTCTTTTCAACAGCTTCTTCAAGCATTGCACCCTCTAGACCCAAATCCTCTAGTTCTTTTCTTACTTCTTGTCTGGTAGGCTCAACAAAAACTCCCATGTCATTATCAAAGTCTGGATGAGATTGTCCACCAAACATATCGTTTTGTGTAGATTGAAGAAGGATACAGGAAAGCTCTGCCGCTGATTCTATACGTCTTGGCCTATTTATAGTTCCGTAACCTGTATTAAAACCTCTTTCTAATACTTCCTTTGTTGGTATATGTAAACAATTTGTAGTCAAATTGTAAGAATCAAGATCATGATAATATATATCTCCGTTTTCATGAGCCTTTGCCAAATGTTTAGGCATCATAGCCAAGTTATGCCACTTGTTTGACTCACTAGCTATTCTTAGAAGCTTTGAACTGAAGTTATTTCCTACATTAGCATTATCCCTGTCTGTTTCAACACCTATCTGTTCGATGGCTCTCATTAAATCTGACTTTACTTCTCTAATTTTTGTTCTTTCTTTTCTATAATTTGAATATGTACTTTTTAAAACCTTAAAATCATTTTCAAGCAAGGTTTCTTCAACTATGTTTTGAATCTCTTCAACATAAATCTCTTCTTCATTTAAGTCTTCGAGCTTCTTTATAGCTTTTTGAGTAAGCTTAACAGCTTCACTTTCCTTAAGATTATAGGCAATTTCGTCCGCGGCTCCCTTTATCGCATTTGTAATCTTAAGGGAGTTAAACTCGGATCTTCTTCCGTCTCTCTTAACAACATGTAGCATTATTTTTCCTCCCCAAGTACCATATATTGTATCTTGCTTATTATACCTTAGGAAAATTTTTATGGCAATTTTAAAAATAACTTTGTAGATACATTAACCCACATTATATAACTTTACCTTTAATTTTTACTATTTTTTAATGATAATCTTATGTTGCTTTTTATTTTAAATCATAAACTTATAATTACCGCATATAATTATTATGTTATATATGTTATTTGGAGATGGTTCAATGAGAAAAAAGTTCATACTTATGACAAGTGTTATAATGGCAATGGGTATTTTTTCAGGATGCTCAATGGAGAAAGCTGTTGAAACAGTAAATAGAGTTTCTTATGATAAAAAATTTACTGCACCTTATACCGGTGAAGCTGTAGATGAAAAAACTTCTAAAAACATACCTTTTATGGCTATAATTGAAAACTCTAATGATGCAAGGCCTCAATCCGGGCTCGTAGATGCCGATATCGTCTATGAAACTATGGCTGAAGGCGGAATACCAAGATTTATTGCATTATTTCAGAAAAACACTCCTGAAAAGATCGGACCTATCCGAAGTGCTCGTGCTTACTTTTTAAATATCTCAAGAGAATATAACTTACCTTTTGCTCATTGCGGCTATAGCGAAGAAGCTGAAAATATGATCAAAAAAGATAGTCTAATGACTCTTAATGAATTTACATATACAGGCTTTTACTGGAGAGACAAGGAAAGAAAAGCTCCACATAATTTATATACCTCTGCTAAAAGATTAAGAAAGGCTATAATTAATAGAGGTTATACAGATAAAGCTACTAATAAGCCTAAATTTAATAAAGACTTTTGGATGAGTGACAACCATTCAAAGGCAAACAGTATTTTGCTAAAACTTAATAAGTACTACTCTACTAGTTATACCTATAAAGATGGAAAATATTATAAGTCTATGAACGAAGAGGCCTCTTTGAACAAGGAGGACAAACGCCCAATAGCTGTTACTAATGTTGTTGTTCAGGTAACTAATATAAAGCTTCAAAAGGATAACCAGCATCTAGATATTGCTTTAGTTGGTGAAGGTACTGGCTATGTTTTCAGTAATGGAAAATATACAAAAATGATTTGGTCTAAAAAGGATGTAGCTTCTTCTACCATACTTAAAGACGAAAATGGACTTGATATTCCTTTAAATCCGGGTAATACTTGGTGGCATATTATTGATAAAAGCAATATTGTTGAAATAAAATAAGGGAATGCTAAAGAGCAATTAAACTTAGCATGTTATTTGAATACGTAAAAACATTTGAGCAAGCAGTAATAAGACTTTAATTTTAAAATTATTAGTCTTATCTGCGAAGCGAAAGTTTTCTAGAGTTCAAATAACATGCGGTAAGTTTAATATGTTTTTAGCATCCCCTCATTTTTTATATTCCTAAAAGCTTTTTAGTATGTTCTTCAACCATTTCTGGTGTTACGTCAGTTTTTCTTGCTACTCCTGTCTTTATAGCAGCTTCAGCTACTTTTTTTGCAACAAGCGGCGCAATTCTTAAATCGAACGCAGCAGGCATTACATAGTCTTCATTTAGTTCATTCTCTGATATAACTGATGCTATAGCATAAGCAGCAGCTATTTTCATTTCATCATTTATTTCTTTTGCTCTTACATCAAGTGCCCCTCTGAATATTCCAGGGAAAGCAACAACGTTATTAACTTGGTTTGGAAAATCTGATCTTCCTGTACAAACAACTCTTGCACCAGCCTTTTTAGCTACATCTGGAAGTATTTCAGGATTAGGGTTAGCCATAGCCATTATTATGGAATCTTTATTCATAGACTTAACCATTTCCTCAGTAACGCAGTTTGCAACTGAAACTCCAAGGAATATATCCGCTCCTTTTAGAGCATCTGCCAAGGTTCCTTTTACCTTTTGTTTGTTTGAAATTTTAGCCATTTCATCTTTGTACTTATTCATGCCCTCTGCTCTGCCTTCATATATAGGTCCCTTTGTATCGCATAAAATTATATCTTTCATACCCATCTTTAGAAGAAGCTTGGAAATAGCTATACCTGCAGCTCCAGCTCCATTTACAACAGCTACTACATCTTCAATTTTTTTATCGATAAGTTTAAGTGCATTTATTAAACAAGCTGCTGAAACTACAGCAGTTCCATGCTGATCATCATGAAATATAGGAATATTAGATATTTTCTTAAGTCTTTCTTCTATTTCAAAGCATTCTGGAGCTTTTATATCTTCAAGATTTATGCCTCCAAAAGTTGGTTCCATAAGCTTAACAGTTTCAACTATTTTATCTATATCTTTTGTATCAAGACATATTGGGAAAGCATCTACTCCTGCGAATGCTTTAAATAATACTGCTTTACCTTCCATAACAGGAAGACCTGCTCCGGCACCAATATCACCAAGTCCCAATACAGCAGTTCCATTAGTAACTACAGCAACCCAGTTTCCCTTTGAGGTATAATCATAAATTGTTTCATAATTTTTATTTATTTCAAGACATGGTTCAGCAACTCCAGGAGTATATGCAAGTGTCATATCCTCTTTTGTCTTTACCGGAACCTTGCAGTGAAGTGCTATTTTACCCTCATTGTCTTTGTGAAATTTTAGAGCAGTCTCTCTTAAATTCATTCTCATCATCTCCTAAATTATTATTTATTCATTTGCTGCCTTATTGGCTTTAAATAACAGTTGCTTTCCCGAAATACCAGGCTCTGTCATTCCATAAGGATCTAATATAGTATCTAGGGCAGACTCATCTAGTATTCCCTCCTGAAGAACTATGTTTCTCACAGCATCTCCAGTCTTTATAGCAGTCTTTGCAATTTTGGCTGCTTCTTTGTAACCTACATGGGGACATATTGCTGTTATTATTCCAACACTATTATCAACTAATTCCTTACAATGTTTTCTATTAGCTGTTATACCCATTATACAATTATTTATGAATGTATCAACACCATTTGTTAAAGTCTCTATAGATTGGAACAAATTATAGAATATAACTGGCTCAAAAGCATTTAGTTCCATTTGTCCAGCTTCTACAGCCATTGTAATAGTCATATCATTGCCTACAATATTAAATGCAACCTGATTCATAACTTCAGGTATAACAGGATTAACCTTTCCAGGCATAATGGATGAACCATTTTGCTTAGGTGGCAGATTTATTTCACCAAATCCGGTTCTCGGGCCTGAAGATAAAAGTCTCAAATCATTTGCAATCTTTGAGAGGCTTAAAGCACAGGTTTTTAATGCTGCTGATACTGCGGCAAAACTATCTGTATTTTGAGTTCCATCCACTAGATCCTCTGCCTGAAAAAGCTTCATTCCAGAAACTTTAGAAAGGTTTGGTACTATTTTATTTACATATTCCTCATCTGCATTAATGCCTGTACCAATTGCTGTTGCACCCAAGTTTACATAGCTTAAATCTTCCAAAGTTCTTTTTATTCTAGCTATATCTCTTTTTACTACACTAGAGTAAGCCTTAAATTCTTGTCCTAATCTAATAGGAACTGCATCTTGAAGCTGAGTTCTTCCCATTTTAATAACATCGTCAAATTCCTTAGATTTTTCTTTAAGAGCATTATATAGTTCTTCAAGCTTATTGATTGCTTTCTCTAATAATATTATTGTTGTTATCTTTCCTGCTGTAGGAATAACATCATTAGTAGATTGTCCCATATTAACATGATCATTTGGATGAACTATATTATAGTTTCCTTTTTCGCCGCCAAGTATTTCTATGGCTCTGTTTGCTATTACTTCATTGGCGTTCATATTCATTGATGTTCCTGCTCCGCCTTGAATTGGATCTGTAATAAATTCATCGTGAAGCCTTCCCTGCAATATCTCATCGCAAGCTTCTACTATGGAATTTCCTATTTTCATATCTAACAATTCCACCTTCATATTTGTAAGTGCTGAAGCTTTCTTAATCTTTGCCAAAGCATTTATAAATTCAGGATGAATTCTATAACCTGTAATCCTAAAGTTTTCTGCTGCTCTTAAGGTTTGTACGCCATAATAAGCTTCTTTGGGAACCTGTTTTTCTCCAATTGAATCACTTTCTAGTCTAAACATTATTCTTACTCCCCCTGCATCTTCTACTTTTTATAGTATAGTTATTAGTACAATTTATATGGAACTTTATTAGTTTCATTCATAATATTATATAAAATGAAGGAAAAGTTTCATTAATTTGATTATATTACTTTAGAACGATAAATTCAACTGTGTTTTATACTAATTTAGATTATGTTTTATTATAATTTTTGACAGAAAAATTTCAAAGGCCATATAGTACAAAACTATATGGCCTGCAATATATTATGCTCCAGCACTTTCATATGCCCTTATACCTAATATCCAAGTAGTATAAGCTACTGCAAAAGAAATTACAGCTGCCAGGACAGTTCCTCCAACAGCAACACTCATACTAACTTTGCCTACAAAGTAACCAGCCGGAAAAAAAGCCGTAAAAGCAAACGGAATAATAAAAGTCAAAATCACTCTTATCCATCTTGAATAAATTGTTATGGGGTACTTTGTAAAATCAGCCAGCATATAATTCATGAAAAGAATTGATTGACTGAACTTAAGCCAAAATGCAAAAGAAGCAAAGAATAATTTTATGGAAGTATATATAACAGAACCGCATATTACTACCAATATAAAGACTAAAATATTACTAAATGTAAATGTTATATTTATTTTAGGAACAGAAGCAATTACAAGAGCAATTCCTACTATTAATTCACCAAATGCATCTGGCTGAAACCTTTCTGCTAATAGATGAAACAATGGATTTATCGGCCTTAATAAGTATCTGTCAAAGTCCCCTCTTACAATAATTCTTCCTGCTAAAAGCCATAGATTATCTGTAAATAAGTGATCAAGCCCTCTTGGAAGCTGTGCAAAACCATATATAAATAATATTTCATTAAAACTCCATCCATTTAAACTTGGGATTCTTTGAAATACCAAGTATAGAAAGGCTATACCTGTTGCCTGAACTACAACAAATCCAAAAAGTCCTATTAGAAAGTCAGCTTTGTATTCCATTAAAGATTTTAAATATTGAGCTAAAAACTTCATATAAAGTCTTGTATATTTTTTTAACATATTTAGCCTCCCAAAATAACAAGCTTGTTGGTTGCTTTATTCCAAAACCATAGGCTTAAAAGGTATAAAAGTACTATCCATAAAATTTGAATGCCTAGAGCCTGCAATAGCGCCATACCAGTAAGCTTTTTCAAATAGATCATTACTGGTATATAATTTAATGAACTAAACGGGAAGAACTGCATAATCTTTTGAAGGAGCTCTGGGAAAAATGCGATAGGTATAAGCTGTCCTGAAAAGAATAAAAGTGATGCGTCCTTTAGATGACCTATACCCCACATGTTTGTTACATAAAACGCTAACAATCCGAAAGAAAAATTCATTAGGAAGTTAACAAAAAATCCAAACATCAAGCTTAATAAATAAAGCACTATAGTTTTTGCATCAGGTGGAAGTTCCCCGACTGTGAAGTATCTTACTGCAATTAGACCTATCCAGACGGGAAGTAATATAAAAATAAACTGATATAAAAGTGATCCAAAGGACATAAATAGCATTCTTACCTTATAGCTTATAGGTTTTATTAAATTCATAGCTATTGAGCCGTCCATAACTTCATGCCCTATATCACTGTCTGTTCCTGTTGCTATTGTTCCTGCTGTAAGGCTGCTCATAAATATATAAATAATCATATCATTTAATGAAAATCCATTTATTGTTCCACTACCTGAGCTTATAAAAACAGCTTTCCATAGATAATAAACAACAAAAGTCCTCATTAAATTTCCGAATACAAACATAAAAAAGTTAACTCTATAACTCATTATGCTTTGTATTACTCCCCTTGAAAAGGGCCAGTATAGCCTTAGTTTTCTTTTTATATAAGTCATAGCTTCACCTCATGACCGTATATTTTTTTAATTATTTCCTCAATATCTGTTTCCTTAATATTTATATCCATGACTTGAACCTTCGACATTATATGCCCTACAATTTCCGATATGCTAATCTTATTTTTATTAAAGCTTACAAATAAGCTGTTGTCTTTCATCCAAGTAATAGCATCTTCTTCAGCTAATCCAAATTCTTTGCTTATATCGATTTGTTTTGCTGCATTAATATCCTTTACAAACGTTTGTACAGTTCGCATATATCCATATGTATCTTTTATTTTTTCTATACTTCCATCGTATACAGACTTTCCTTTATCAATTATAATTATCCTGTCACAAAGTTCCTCTATATCACTTAAATCATGAGTTGTGAGAATAACTGTTGTTTTAAACTCCTGATTTATCTGCTTTATGGCTTTTCTAATATTCTCCTTTACCATTACATCAAGTCCTATAGTCGGTTCATCCAGATACAGTATCTTAGGATTATGGATAAGTGCTGCAGCAAGGTCTGCTCTCATTCTTTGTCCTAGTGAAAGCGTTCGCACAGGACTGCCAATAAATTCATTAATTTCTAATACTTCATTAAAGAATTCCATCCTATTTTTGTAGTCAATATCATTAACATTGTATATTTCCTTTAATATTGAAAAAGTCTCTGTAAGAGGCAAGTCCCACCACAGCTGAGTTCTTTGTCCAAAAACAACTCCTATTTGACTTGCATTTTTTTGTCTGTCTTTATAAGGAATTATACCGTTTACGATACACTTGCCTGAGGTTGGCACAAGTATTCCTGTCATCATTTTAATTGTTGTAGATTTTCCAGCACCATTGGCCCCTATATATCCTACCATTTCACCTTCACCAATATTAAAACTGATATTATCTACTGCCTTTTTTATATCAGCTTCTTTGCTAAAAAGTCCTTTAACTGCACCTTTAAGCCCAGGCTGCTTTTTATATATTTTAAACTCTTTAGTCAAGTTTTCAACCTGTATCAAATTTATCCCCTCTTTCTTTTTAATACTCACTATATTAATTTACATTATTTAACTTGGTAATTCAAGAACTTTTGTTCTAATAATGATTTTTACTACTCTTCTATATTTGATTGCAAACAAGTAGCCGCCAAAAGAGGCGGCCATAATACTTTCTATTTGATATCAATAAAATTACTTTGTATTTTAGTAAATTCATCGATATTGTTAAGAAGAATATCAGCTAGTTCCGGGTCAAAATGTTGTCCTTTTTCGTTTTTAAACACTTCAATAATCTCTTCAATTGGCCATGCTTTTTTATAGACTCTCTCACTTCCTAATGCGTCGAATACATCTGCCACAGCTGTTATCCTTCCATATATGTGTATATCTTCTCCTCTTAATCCTTGAGGATAACCTTTGCCATTATATTTTTCATGATGCTCATAGGCAATAATTGAAGCGGTTTTCATTATTTCTTTATTTGAAGTCTTAAGCATTTCATGCCCTACAGCTGCATGATTTTTTATAATTTCAAACTCTTCTGCTGTAAGCTTTCCTGGTTTATTTAGTATCTCATCAGGAACTGCAAGCTTTCCTATATCATGCATAGGTGAGGCTAATCTAATCAGCTCAGCTTCCTCCTCAGAAAGTCCGTACTTTAATGCTAAAAGCTTAGAATATTCTGCAACCCTTTTTACATGATTTCCTGTTTCTTTAGAGCGAGCTTCAGCTATTTCACCTAGTGTAAATATAACCTCTTTTTGAGTGTTTTCTATTTCCTTATTTAAATAAATATTATCGAAAGCGATAGATACATTATTACAAAAAATTTCAATGAGATTTATATCAGTCTCATTAAGCTCTCTTGATCCTTGAATATAAATCATATTTTCCGAACCTATATCACTTTTAAAATAGGCAACAAAATTATCTTCAAAAAATATACTCTTCTTCTCTTTTGCAGCTGTTTCAAGTTTTTCTAATACTTTATCGGGAATAACCTCATCTATTCTTCGATCTATTCCTTCTGAATACTCACCTGTTGCCGCAAGTATATAAAACCCATCTTCATTTTTTGTTGCTGCAAAACTTGAGGTCTTGCAATAAATTGCACTTTTGTTTAAGTTCAGTATTGATGTCAGCTGGGTCAGTACACCTGTTGCAAATTTTTTCATTGATTGAACTTCAAATATTGTAGATGATGATTCAATTATTTTTTCAAGGCCCCTTTTATTATTATCTATGATAGTAATATCCCTATAAGAGCGTATTGCTGCAACCATAGTTGTAAATAATTTTTGTGCAGTTAACTCTGCTTTTTCTTTATAGTCATTGATATCATATTCCAAGATAACCTTTTTTTCAGGAGCTTGCCCCGGTTGACCAGTTCTTAGTATTACTCTTGAAAGCTTATTGTTAAGTTCCTCACGAATATATCTTGCAAGTTTTAGACCTGAATTATCATACTCCATGACTACATCTAATAAAATTACTGCTACATTAGAACAGCTTCTTAAAAGGTATTTCGCTTCCTCTTCTGTATAAGCAGAAATAAACTCTAGTCCTTTACTATCAAATTCAAAATCAGATAGTACAAGTTTAGTGACATTATGAACCTCTTCATCATCATCTATTATCATCACTTTCCATTTTTCTTCCATGACTTTTACTGACTTATTCTCATTTAAATTTTCGTCCGCAAAAATTAGTTCGTCTTCATCATTAAAATTAATGAAATCCTCACCACTGTTCATCTATAACCATCTCCTATTTACAAGTTTTCAATTGGAAAAGTAATCTTAAAAATAGTTCCTAAATTCGGCTCACTTTCACATATAATGGTTCCCTTAAGTGTTTGAGTTACTATATTGTAAACTATATTAAGACCTAATCCAGTTCCTCCTTTACCGCGTTTAGTAGTAAAGAAAGGATCAAATATTTTACTTATTATATCATTATCCATTCCTTTTCCATTGTCTGAATAAGTAAATATTATATTATTATCTCTCTTCTCAAAATCAAATATAATAGTACCTTCTTGCCCTTCCTCAAATGCATGAATGAGAGAATTCATTACGAAATTTGTTACTATTTGAGAAAATGCTCCTGGAAAACTTTCTATTTCTATGTTTTCATCACAATTTATACCTATGGTAATTTTAGTTTTCTTTAATTTAGGTCTTAAGCTTAATAGTATTTGATTTACATACTCATAAATCTTAAACCGTCTTTTTATCTCACTTGATTGATCAACTGCAACCTGTTTAAAACTTTTAACCAATTCAGAAGCTCTTTGTAGATTTGATAATATAGCCTCAGAACTTTCAGCAGATGTATTCAAATATTTTTCTAAATCTGATTTTTTTAGGGAATTACTTTTAAAAACCTCATGAAATTCCTTGGTTTTTTCCTGAAGATATGAAGCTGCTGTAACACTTACCCCAATTGGAGTATTTATTTCATGAGACACTCCTGCTACTAACCCGCCAAGTGCGACCATCTTTTCAGATTGAATAAGTTGATCCTGGGTTACTCTTAGCTTGTCCAAGGTTTCTTTAAGCTCCATGTTTGACCCTTCTAATTCTTTTGTTCTATCGATAACTCTTTGCTCAAGGTTTCTATTAAACTCTGAAATTTCTTCTTTAGATTTGCTTAATTCATTCCATGCACTCTGCAAAGACTCATTCTTAACTTGTAATTCCTTAGAATAATCTTTTACATTTTGCGCTAGCCTAATAAACCGTCTAGTAATTAATAATATTAGTGACAGAATAAATAATATTAAGCCGCCTTCTTTAATAGTGGTCTTCTTTAACATTGAATCAGCTATATAAATGATATAAATTAATAAGCCCATAGTGAATATCACTGCTTCCTCGTCGCCTTTAAAAGCTCTCAAGAAAGATATAGTAACCAACACTAAAAGTGTTATCCCAATAAGACCATAATAACCATAAATTTCAATGTTCATTACAGATACACTGCCGTGACTTAATGTAAAAATTAACATCAAAGCTATAAATAAAATAGACGCACATAATAATAAGTATCTAATTTTATCTAATAAAAACTTATAACATTCATCAAATACCTGCTGAAAAAAATAAACAAAAGCTATAGGCGCCAGACTTAAAGAACTATAGAAAAGATAACTCCACATTATAGATGAATTGTAAATTAATAAATTTACTTCATCTCCGTTAGCCACACCGTAAATAACCATAAGTATTAAAAATATACTTAAAGAATAAAGAACTCTTCTGTCTTTATCCTCAAAGAATAAGCTTAATATAATAAAAATAATTGCTGCCGCTAAGATAACTGAATTAGTAATAACCTTTTGAGTACTACTTCTTAATACGTTACTTAATATGCTTTCATTTTCATCCATACTAATTATTTTATTAACATCACTTTTAGTTCCAATAGGTCCTAAATATCTATTAGAACCTTTGTGAATTAATAAAACTAAGGTACTTTTATCATTTGTAGAAAAACTATCATCTTCTCTTTGAACTACTAAAGGAATAATTATATTTCTTTTCATTCTATCAAGATCTGTCGCATACTGTATCCCTTTTACACTTTCTTTTAATATTAGTGCTCCATTAAGGTATGCTTCAAATTCCATGCTTTTTATTCCATCAAAATATACAGCCGGGTTATTTAAATTAATATCACCTAGTTCGATCTTTACCAATAGATTATGTTCCTTGTCTATATTCTCACCATTTACACCATCTACGCTCTCATAGTTGTTCCATTTAAAGTTATCGTATTCTTGCTTATAGATATAACCCATATCCTCATTTTTAGCTATTGCATACTTAATATTATTAGAATTAATATATTTAGTCTCGGTCTTAGCTAAATTAAAAAATGAATTATATAATTTACTTCCGCCTACAATAATAAGTCCTAATGCAATTATTGTAGATAACATATTTATTTTCGACTTAAATTTATAATTCTTTTTTATATCGCTCACTCCCTATCAATAACACTTAATTATTAAGTATTATATCAGATAATATTTTACTTATATATATTTTGTCGAAATTTTCAAATCCATTATAAATCAATGGAGGAGCTTATAATTAAAAGTGGCTGTCTCAAAGATAGGTTTAAGCTATTTTGAGACAGCCACTTTTACACTGAAACTACCTTTATTATTTCGTTATATAGACATAAATCTCTTATAATCTCACTAGTTTTAATATTCCTTGGTATTAGTATAGTGTATAAGCTGGCCTTATATGGATTTTCCTCGTCTTCTTCAATTTCAAACTCTATATTTTGTACCTTAATATTTTTCATACTAAAATATTCTTCCATTTTCATTACTAGTTCCACTCTATCTATATACTGAACTTCAAGCTTGACAAGCTTTGATTTTTGAAAAAATCGTGTTTCAAACCGCTTTAGTGAAACAAGAACTATAAAAACTCCTATAGTTGAAAATATGCTTAAGAAATAGTATCCAAGTCCTACTGCCAATCCAATACACGCAACTACCCATATGCTTGCTGCAGTTGTAAGACCCTTTACGGAACCTTTCTCGTGTATTATGGTTCCAGCTCCTAAAAATCCTACACCAGTAATAACTTGTGCGCCAAGTCTGCCTACATCAGCCTTTAATGCACTTTCTAGCGCAGGATGCAAAAGTATCATATTTGAAGTTTCTTGTATTGCATACATTTGTATCATTGAAGTTACAGCTGCACCAATACATACCAAAATATGAGTTCTAAAGCCTGCTGGTCTATTTTTATATTCTCTTTCATAGCCAATAAATCCACCAACAATAATTGCCAATATGAGTCTTATTATAACTTCGTACCAAACCACTTAATCACCCCTTAATAAAATTGCGAACTAAAATGACCGCAGGCTGTGGCGTAAAGACCTTAGAGCCTAGCGTAGAAAATAATATTTTACTATATGATTCCTTTGCGTATGTTCTAAGGCTTGCAATGCTGAAAAGCTAAGAGCCTCTAAGAATTCGCTTTTACTCCTTGGTACTTTAATAGCCATAGGCTTTGAAACATCTTTAGTAAACTTAAAATACTTATAGCTTGCTAAGAGAAGAGGCTCTAAGCTTTTCAGCATTACTTCGCCAAGAACATGAGCAAAGGAATCAATTAAATTAAAATATTATTTTCTACACCTGCTCTCGGTCTTTATGCCCAGCCTATGCATCTTATACGCAATTATAAGTATCTGTATATGGGACTTACTCAATGATTGCTTTTATAATTAAAACTTTTTAATATTTGGAGCTGTTTAATAATAGTGTTAATATAACCATGTTCTTTGATATTGTAGAAAGCGTATCTGCTGCAAACTAGCATGGCTCAAGTAAATATTAGAATATTTTTATAGGTTTATATATAAATATACAAATGACAAAAAGCCCAAATATTTAATCTGATTTACTTTGAAGTCTATATGGAGAGCAATAAAAGTAATATAGGCTTGCTTTAAAGTTTGTAGGGCAGTGTGGAAAATAATATATAAGCTTAATTGAGTACTTTGCCCATGTTCTTGGTGAAGTGAAGTCATAAAACCTAGAGCCTCTCTTCTGAGCTAACAAAAAGTAAAATATGATAGAAAAATTTATTATAGAAGCTTCGCTTTAAAAATAGCAAAATTTAAAGCGAATTCTTAGAGGCTCTTAGTTTTATGACTTCACGAACCTTAGAACATCCGCAAAGTAATCACTAAGATTATATATTATTTTCCACGCAAAGCCCTGCGGACTTTAAAGCATAACCTGTGCTCTTTTATTACGCAATCTAATTATGTTCTGCTGCCTCTTCAATATATGCTCTTAAAAGTTCTGCTGCTCCCCATGCTTGTGCAAAGCAGGCTCTTCCAGTATTAGGACTGTCTCCATCAAATACTTCAGATATATTTCCTACACATCTGTCCCTTAAATGATCATAAAATGGTTCAATTATTTTATGACACAAATCCTTATCCTTGTACCATCTATTTATCGCAGAAATAAATGGTCCAATAAGCCAGCTCCAAACAGTTCCTTGATGATATGCAGAATCTCTTTCAAATACACCACCAATAAAAATTCCTTTATACTCTTTATCATCATAGGCTAAGCTTCTAAGTCCATATGGAGTATACAGCTTTTGAAAAGCAGTTTCTATTGCCATTTTAGCTTTTTCTTCATCAATCATAGTATATGGCAAGCTTAATGCTATGATACCATTAGGCCTTATCTGCTCATTATATTCATTGCCATCTATATAATCGTAGAAATAATTAGCATTATTATTCCAAAACTTTTTATTAAAGCTTTCTTTAATCTTAGTTGAGAGCTCTTCATAATACTTATAGTCTATCCCAAATTCCCTGCAAAGCTTTGCGTATATGCAGATTGCATTATACCAAAGAGCATTTATTTCAACAGCTTTTCCTTGTCTTGGAGTTACAGTAAAGTCGTTTATCTTTACATCCATCCATGTAAGCTGAATATCTTTATTTCCCCCTCTTAATAATGAATCTTCTTTGTCCATTTCTATTTCGTGCATTGTTCCATTTATATGATGCTTTATCATTGATGTTAATGTAGGGAATATATGCTCTTTTATAAAACTATAATCGTTTGTGTATTCAAGATATTTATGCACTGCATTGAAATACCACAATGTTGCATCTATTGTATTATATAAAGGCTCTACCCCCGTATCAGGAAACATATTAGGTATAAGCCCCTGCTTTTCATACTTTGAGAATGTAATGAGAAGCTCTCTAGCTTCTTCAAATCTTCCTGTAGTCAAAGTGAGCCCCGGAAATGCAATCATAGTATCTCGTCCCCAGTCAGTAAACCAAGGGTAACCTGCAATTACTGTAGAAGTATTAGTTGATTTTCTTTTTACAATAAACTGATCACAAGCTAGGCATAATTGTTTTGTAAGCTCATTTTTTACAGGCAGCTTTTCAATTAATTGTTCTTTCCTATGTCTTTCAGCGGCAAAATAATCTTCACCATTTAATTCTACAATATCTTCAGTGGAAGCTATTATACTAAATTCTTTTGTCTCATTTGGCTGAACTTCTATTTCAAAGTATCCCGGAACGAAATGATTATCATAGTTATCGAGTCCTCTTTGATATTCATTAAAGTAAAAAACATCTTCTACCCATCTTGAATTTTCTATAAAACTAGTTTTATCAGATTTTAAGTATAAACACACATCATCAATTATATCATAGTTCATTTTAATCCCATTAGTTATTTCTAGTAAAGTACATTTAAAATCTCCTTTTTTTGTATTCCCGTGATGATCTCTATTATTAACTAAAGGTTCAATTTTAATTTTTGCTGGCTCATTATTATTTATAATTTTATAAGAAACTACTGTAGTATTCTCATTATATACCATAGTAATTTTTTTACTTATAAAAATACCGCTTATTTCATAATTTTGAATTGGAAAGTATTCCTGCTCAAAACTAACTTGATTTAAGAATCCTTTATCTATACTTCCATTGCTATATTCATTAGTATAAAGCTTAATCTTTTTATCTCCAACAAGCAATGTTTCATCCAATTTTGATAGAAGCATTCTTCTATCCACTGGAGGATTCAAGCAGGCAACAAGAAGTGCATTATATTTTCGAATATTAGCTCCGCAAATTGTACTAGAGCAGTACCCTCCTAATCCATTAGTAATAAGATATTCTTTAGATATTGAAGACTCGTAATCTTTTAAATCATATTTACCAAATCTAATCATGGTTTTAATCTCCTTTTTAAAAAAATTAAGGTATCCACAAACCGGGAACTTATTGTCCCTTTTTGTGAATACCCAATTAATATCTTTTATTTATTTTGCTAGCCCTTAACAGCCCCAGCAACAAGTCCCTTTTGTATAAATCTCTGTAAAAGCATAAAGACTATAACTATTGGAAGTGATGATAAAACTGCTGCAGCTGCAAACTTAGTCCAGTTAGCTGAGAACTGATTATTTATAAAGCTTCTAAGTCCTAAAGCTAAGGTAAAGTTTTCAGGTGATTTTAAAGCTATTGAACTTATCATATACTCACTATAGGTTCCAATAAAACTAAATAAAAATTGAACTACCATCATTGGAATTGCGAGAGGTATTATTATCTTTGTGAATACCTGCCAGTGAGTTGCTCCATCAACCATAGCTGCCTCATCCAGTTCTATTGGAAGACTGTCAAAATATCCTTTAAGAAGCCAGATGTTATAAGCACTTCCGCCTGCAAATACTAAGATTAAAGCATAAAGATTATCTAGTAAGTCAAACTTTAGAAGAATAGCATATATAGCTGAAATAGTCATCATAGCTGGGAACATCTGAAGTATTAAAAGTGCCATAAGGCCATTCTTTCTACCTTTAAATCTTATTCTTGAAAAGGCGTACGCTCCTAGGCTGGTCATAAATAGCTGTATAATCGCAACAGCAACACAAAGTATTAAACTATTTTTAACCCAAAGTGGGAAGTTACCTCCCTTTGATGGATCTCCAGAAAATAATCCGGTATAGTTTTCAAAAGTTATAGTTTTTGGAAAAAAGGTTCCTTGGTAGAAGAAATTACCTTTTGATAAAGAGGCTACTATTATGGATATCAACGGAAATAAAGTTATAGCAAGCAGTACCCATATTAATAGCCTGCTAAGCCAAAGTGTTCTTCTTTCACTTGGTTTTAATCTATGCTTATAAACTAATTCTACTTCATTCGTATTAGTAGTTTTTGTATTCATTGTTAGTCCACCTCCTCAAATGCACCAGACATCTTCATTTGGAAGAAACTTATTGTTCCAATGAGGATGAATATTAATATACTCAATGCAGCTGCTAAATCATATCTAAATAGAGGCTGCCCAATCATCTTAAAGGCAGAGCTTGCTAGAATATCTGTACTTCCTGCAAAACTAGTATTTGGCTTTGGAGGCCCCCCTGCAGTTATTAAGTATGCTGCACCAAAATTATTAAAGTTAAATGAGAAAGATGATATTATTAATGGTATTGACGATGATGTAAGTGATGGAAGTGTAATTTTAACAAACTTCTGCCATCTATTAGCACCATCTATTTCAGCTGCTTCATAATAGTTATCTGGTATTGAAGCAAGGGCACCTAGGCATACATTCATCATATATGGAAAGCCTAACCATAAACTTACCATTATTACTCCTACTCTAGCCCATGTTGCATCTGTAAGCCAAGGAATATTGGCAGATATTATATGAAGTTTTGTTAGTATTAAATTTATTGTACCATAATCTTGATTTAAAAGACCTTGCCAAGATAAAATAGCTATTGCACTTGGTAAAGCCCAAGGAATAATAAATAAACCCTTATAAAGACCTCTTTCTTTCATATTATTATTATTTAATAACATTGCAATAAATAGTCCAATAAAATAATTACCTAAAGTTAAAATAATAGCAAATGCAAGTGTCCATGCAAAAACAGGTAAAAATATTGGTTTCAACGGACCTGCTAAAATCTGTTTAAAATTATCAAAGCCAACTATTTTAAAATCTTCCATATGATTTATATTATAGTTAGTAAAGGCGATATATATAGTATATATTATAGGTATTAAGCTTAATACTGCAATTGAAATAAGTGCTGGTGATAAATATACGTAACCTCTTATACGATCATAAAAACTACCTTTTTTCTTCCTTTCCATCGTAATCCCCTTTCATTATCAAATAGGAGGGGATAATCCCCTCCTATTAATTTGTCATGCCAATATTACACTATTTAGCTTGTTGTGATAACTGGTCATTTATATCTTTAACAACCTTAGTTGCAAAAGCTTTTGAATCCATCTTACCATCTAATAATGTTGGTAGAGAATCATTAACCTTCCAAGCTGCTCCCATTTCTGGAATGTTAGGCATTGGATATGCAGTCTTAGCTTGCTCAATAAATGCTGCTAAATCACCTTTTGAAAGGTCGGAAAGTAATTTTGAATCCTTAAGAGCTGGTATTCTGTGTCCTTTGTCATATAATGCCTGCTCTGAGTGTGCAACTAAATATTTCATTAAGTCCCAAGCTTCTGTCTGATTCTTTGATTTAGAATTTACGAATGCTGCTTGAACTCCTAAGAATGGAGTTGCTGGTTTTCCATTAATTGATGGAAGTGGAGCAACCTTAAACTTAGTATTTTCCTTTTTAAATCCCTCAACGTCCCATGGTCCGCTTATATACATGCCAATTTTGCCTGCTTTGAACTCTCCACCTGCAATACCTTGATCAACACTGGATTTCATTCCAAGGTCTTTTCCAAATGTAGAAAGAACATCATAACCTTTTATAGCTCCTTCATTTCCAAGTCCAACATCTTTTGGATCTATGTTTCCACCATTGTCTTTATAGATATATCCACCAAATCCTGATAGAAATGCATATGTGTAATAAAGGTTCTTAGCTTCATATTTAAAGCCTACTTTTTTACCTTGAGCTATTAAGTCATCTAAAGTTGTTGGAGCAGTAGCAACTTTATCTGGGTTATAGAATAATGCTAAAGTTTCTTGTGAAAGAGGAACTGCATAAGTTTTTCCTCCAACTGTTACTGCATTTACTATGTTCTGATTATATTTTGATGAGTCAACAATTCCTGATGGAACTTCTGCAACAACTCCAGCCTTAACAAACGCTCCTAGGTTATCATGAGCTAAACCAAACATAAGGTCAGCTGCTTTTGAGCTGTTTGCTGCTTGAGCAAATGCATTAAAGTCACCTTTATCTGCTAAAACATCAACTGTATTTCCTGTACTTTTTGCCCATTCCTCTGCTATAGGCTTAACTGCTGCTACTTCATCATCTGTAAGATGTGACCAAACAATTATCTTCTTTCCACCCTTAGTTTCAGAAGCATTTTGAGGTGTTTCCTTCTTGCCGCAGCCAACTAAAGCAGTAGCAACTACCATAGCAGCTAAAGCTGATACTAAAATTCTAGATCTTTTCATTAAAGTTTCCCCCTTTAATAAATTATATTTTGTATAATCGTGCAACCGTTTGCACTTCATATTTAAATTATAGCTTACTAAAACAAACTCGTCAAGATGTTTTCTGAAAATATTTTCAATGAATTTTATACATATATCTACATGCAGTTATCGTACTATTTTTAGTATGTACTTTGATAGATATATTTATGTATAATATAAATATATAACTAAATTTAGGAGATGATTAAAATGTCTGTAAACTTTACCAATAGACTTGAAGAAGCTATGAACTATTTACATAAGAAAGGTGCCTTTTTAACTGTACGTTCCAATGATAAAATTAATACAATGACTATCAGTTGGGGTAATATAGGATTTGAATGGAATAGACCCATTTTCACAGTGCTAGTAAGACACTCAAGATATACTCATGAGCTTATGGAAAATTCAACTGACTTCACAGTAAGCATACCTTTAGAGGATAATTTAAAAAAGGAACTTGCCTATTGTGGTTCTAAATCAGGAAGGGATACAAATAAATTTAAGGAATGTAACTTATCTTTAGAGCCTTCAAAAATTGTTTCCTCACCTATAATCTCTGAATGTAGTCTTCATTATGAATGTAAGATAGTTTATAAGCAGGATATGAATCCTGATCTTCTAAGCGAAGATGTTAAAAAAGGCAGCTACGCTTCTGGTGATTATCATACTATTTACTATGGTGAAATAGTAAGCTGCTATGAAAAATAAGTAGAGGACGAAATAAAATAGCCGCAGGCTGTGGTGTAAAGACCTTAGAGCCTTGCGTAGAAAATAATATTTTACTTTATGATAACTTTGCGTATGTTCTAAGGCTTGTAATGCTGAAAAGCTAAGAGCATCTATGAATTCGCTTGACTTGTTGTTTCTTTAATAGCCGAAGACTTCAAAATATCTTTAGTAAACTTAAAATACTTTTAGCTCGCTCAGAAGAGAGGCTCTAAGCTTTTCAGCATTACTTCGCCAAGAAAATGGGCAAAGTTTATCAATCAAATAAACTT